>Ga0070741_10000610_pt1 | contig 124414 bp, 114 predicted proteins | sample Coa_R1_4_FD_66440 | JGI IMG/M metagenome (GOLD analysis project Ga0070741, IMG submission 66440) | Surface soil microbial communities from Centralia Pennsylvania, which are recovering from an underground coalmine fire - Coalmine... | ecosystem: Environmental > Terrestrial > Soil >... | reverse complement strand
GGCATGGTGGTCCACAATCTTGTCGACGGCTTGCCCCTGCTGGCAAGCCGGTTGCTATGAGATGACAAGGCGCAACCGGTCCGGCCTGGACTGATTTTTGAACATCTGGGACATGTCCTGGGTGGGGCCGGGTAGCTCTTCTGACATCCACCGTTGCTTGGCCGCGGGCGGTGGCAAGCGCATGTGCGTGCATCAAGGCGCAGGCCACACGCCTACGCTTGATCCGCATGGAATGCCGCAGTTAGACACGGTCGGTCGCCGTGCTCGCAGCTTTTAAGAGCCGTTGCCGGATCGCGGAACCGAGTCCTTCTTCCGGAGGCAACGGCGCCACGATGAAGTAGGGCTCTTGCTCGTCCAGCCAACGTAGTCCCGCGTACAGTCGCGCAGCTAATGTGCTCCAGTCTCCCCACCGGCCCCAGTCAAAGCTCAACGGCGCAGCCGTATGCCAGCCGCTCGGCAGCAAGACTCCCACCTCCTGCTCCGACCATGGTTGCACCACTTCAGCGAGTGCGTCTTCCTGTCCGTCGCTCAGCACTAACTTCGTCCGGGGTGCGTAGTGGCGCGACACCATCCCCGGCGAGGGCAAGCCCTTCTCTGGCGGATGCGAAACCGCATCGCCCGCGTCAACCTTGCCAAGCAGCCGTCTCAACTGCTCGGCGGTTACGCCTCCCTGGCGCAGGATGCGCGGCCCAGCGGTGAGATCGAGCACGGTGGATTCCACCCCGATTGGGCACGGACCGCCATCGAGAACTGCCTCGATTCGCCCATCCAGGTCAGCTAACACGTGCTCGGCTCTCGTCGGACTCACGTGCTGAAACCGGTTCGCGCTCGGCGCGGCGATTGGCACTCCGCTCTCCGCGATCAACCGTTCTGCCACCGGATGGGCGGGAAAACGAACCGCCACCGTATCGCGGCCTGCCGTCACTATATCCGGCACCATGGCGTTCTTTGGAAGAACGAGGGTCAGCGGTCCCGGCATAAACGCGGAAAACAGATCATCGACCTTCGCGGGCATCTTCGACGCCAATGACTCCAACATCTCACGCGAACTCACATGCACGATGAGAGGGTCCCAGCGTGGCCGCTCCTTCGCGATAAAGATTTTTTTCACCGCGACGGTGTCGAGAGCGTTCCCGCCAAGCCCGTAGACGGTTTCGGTCGGAAACGCAACCAATCCACCGGCGCGAATAATCTTCACCGCCTGCTCAATGGCGCCGGCATAATTTGCCGATAAACACAGCGTTTGCATGCGCACACGATCTCTATATGAATCTAACTGATGCGGCCCTTTCGAATCAGCCGCGGTCGCAGCGCCGTTGGTTTAAGCAGGCACAATGCGCTAACCTCTTGCGGTGGGGTGATGCCGGTTTGCCAGACGAATGGTAAAAGCGATTTTGTGGGACAACGATGGCGTGCTCGTGGATACCGAGTGCCTTTACTTCGAGAGCACCCAAAGAACCTTGGCCACGATCGGCATTCAACTGAGCCTGGAACAATTTTTCGACTTGTCGATGCGGCAAGGGCGGAGCGCGTTTGATCTTGCGATCAAAAACGGATGTTCACGAGAGCAGGTGATGAATTCGAAGCGCTACCGTGATCTCCTGTACTCCGGCATGTTGCGGCGCCAGACGCGGGTGTTGCCAGAAGTGGAGGAAACCCTGAAAGCGCTCGATCAGCGCATGCGCATGGCAGTCGTGACCAGTTCACAGCGGCAGCATTTTGACACCATGCATGCTGATCTCGGCTTGACCAAGTATTTCGAGTTTGTACTGGCGCGGGAGGATTACGGCAAGACGAAGCCGAATCCCGAACCCTACCTGCTGGCGCTCGAACGACTGGGGATGAGGGCCGAACACTGCGTTGCTGTTGAGGACTCAGAACGTGGTTTGGCAGCTGCCCGCGCCGCCGACCTGCGATGCCTCGTAATCCCAAACGAAATCACCCGGAGTTGTAGCTTTCCGGGAGCCACTGCCGTATTGCCCGGAGCGGCAGCCGTTCTCGACGCCATCGCCCAGTTATAGGGTTGCCTTAACAGGGATCAAGTCCCGGGCGCCCAGTTCAACCGACGCGTCAGGAAAACGCGCCCGGCGTTCGTTGGCCAAGTAGTCCGTTGGTTCCTGCGTGCAGCCCAGCTTGTCCCGCAGCGTGCGGACGGCTTCTTCGATGATCTCGTCTGTCCACCGTGCCAGGAACAACCGCCGTTCGAACAACCCCAGCAAAGTGTCGCGAACGACGGCCTGAACCAGAACGCGTGCATCCACAATCGCCGGGAAATCGGAGATCATCTATTCCTCGGGCCGGGACGAACCTGATATGAGGCGAGGATCGTTCGAGCCGTTGGTCCACTTAAGACGCTTACGAGAGATGGCGAAGGTGCACTGACGAGTCCTCCGCGCAGATTTCTCGTCGTTACGGAAATGAATGAACCCACTCATGTTGTGTTGCAGCAGGCTGAGTCGCAGGCAACCTAAGGCCGCTCAGTAAGACCAACCAATTTCAGTGGTCCCATTTTCGGGACCTGGGGGTCGGAAGTTCGAATTTTCTCTCCCCGGGTTCTTTCTGCAGCCTCCGCCAGCCCGTTCCCTTGTTCATTCCGATCTCTCGCCGAACTCCTGCCGTTTCAATTCAAGAGACTTCGCGGTCGGGGGTCGGTGGGGGGCAAAATGCTCGACAACAGCAACAAGAGCGTTGCCTGAGCTTAAGAACTGAAACCTGAGAACTCAACTCAGTGCTTGTGCTCGTGTGTTTCGCCCGGATGGGTGTGCGGCGCGCCTTTTTCGTGCATCGCCTTGTGCTCCTCTTCTTCTTCCTTGTAGATCGCGGGCACGCCCGCGCTGCCCTTGGCGGGCAGATGCCGGATGAAGTGCACGATCTTCCACATCTCGTCATCTTCCAGGATGCCCTTCCACCCGGGCATGCCGGTCATCTTGATGCCGTTCTCCACGATCCACTTCAGCTGGCCGTCGGAGTATTCCTGCACGTCTTTGTCGCCCAGGTCGGCCACCGGGGGCGACATCTTTTCCGCAAACGGCACGCCGGTATTGTGTCCGTCGTTGCCGTGACAGATCTGGCAGTGATGCTGGAAGTGCATGCGCCCTTCGTCGATCACCGTCGCGGACGAGGCCACCGGATTTTTCCAGTCTTTTCCCCCGATGGCGATTTTCTTGGCTTGTTCCGCCATCAGCGTCTCGATTTTTCCGGGGGCGCTCGCCCGGCACGCGGCCAGTGCCGCGAACGCCAGGATTGGCATCACGACCAGAGCTTTCTTCACGGTGGTCCCTCCAGGCCGACAAAGAATTATATGCGCCGGCGCGCACGTCCTCGGAAACAGTACGAAGGCAACCAGGCGCGTGGATTGCGTCACGTTAGATGCTGCTGTCAGGCAGATCGGCGGAACGGCCCGAGTTCAGCGCCGAAAAGCCGTCGAAAATTGACAAGCTTTTTCGCGCGATGCTACCGTCAGCGACTCTCCTGCGATGCGTGAGTGGCTCGAGTATGTGCCGGTATGGCTGCTGTTGCGGGTGCTCGGCCTGCTCCCGCGCTCGGCAGCTCGCGCCGTCGGCATCGCCGTCGGACGCCTGGTCTACTGGCTCCATCCGCGGCTGCGGCGTGTCGGCGCGCGCAACCTGGAGCTAGCGTTTCCTGAAAAATCTGCGGGGGAGCGCGCCCGCATTCTCCGCGGCATGTACGCCACGCTTGGCCGCCAGCTCGCCGACTTCGCCCACCTCCCACGGTTCACTGGCGAAAACATCGCTGACCTGGTCGTGCACGACGGCCTCGAGCACTACCTCGCGGCCCGCGACCGCGGCAAGGGCGTGCTCTTCGCCACGGCGCACGTGGGCGGATGGGAGATCGGTTCCTACGGGCACGCACTCTACGGCCATCCGCTGCAAATGGTGGTGCGCCCGCTCGACAATGCCCGCCTCGACCGGCTCGTCGAGCGCTATCGCACGCGCAGCGGCAACCGAACGTTTCCCAAGGAAGACTTTGCTCGAGGTTTGCTCGCCGCCACGCGCGACGGCCAGACCGTCGGCATCCTGATGGACACCAACATGACGCCGCCGCAGGGCGTCTTCGTGCCGTTTTTCGGCAGGCTCGCATGCACGGCCAGTGGGCTGGCGCGTGTGGCCCTTCGCACCGACGCGGCGGTCGTTCCGGGCTTCACGATTTGGGACGAACAGCTCGGGAAGTACCGCATCCGCTTCGATCCCGCCCTCGAGCTTGTTCGTACCGGCAACGACGAAGCCGACGCCGTCGCCAACACCGCGCTCTGCACGCAGGTCATCGAAAAGTATGTGCGGCAGCATCCCGAGCAGTGGCTCTGGGTCCACCGTCGCTGGAAAACGCGTCCTCCGGGCGAGCCGCCGCTATACTGAGCGGCAACCATGAGCATGACCGTCCGCCAGATCGCCGACGCCACCGGCGCCCGCATCGTCACCGACGGCGCATCATCGCTCTCCGGCGTAGCCAGTGTTTCCAGCGCGGGGCCCGCCGACCTCATCTTTGTAGAGGACGAGAAGCTCCTGCCCGAAGCGCTCGCCTCGCGCGCCGGCGCGTTGATCGCTGGCGAATTTGCAGCGAACACGGCCACATCGAAGCCGCTGCTGATCGCCAGGGACCCCAAGCTCACCTTCGCCCGCGCCGCAGCGCTGCTGTCCGGCGGCCAGGCTGCCGGAATCCATCCTTCCGCCGTCGTCCATCCAGACGCGAAGCTGGGCGCCGACGTGAGTGTTGGCGCCTGCGCCGTCATTGAAGCCGGCGCGGTCATCGGCGAGGGCTCGCGCATCGGACCCAACGTCACGATTCACTCGCGGGTGAAGCTGGGCGCGCGCGTGGTGGTGCAGGCCAACTCGGTCCTCGGCAGCGACGGCTTCGGTTACGTTCGCGACCCTGCCACCGGCCGCTACACGAAATTTCCGCAGGTTGGGCGGCTCGAGATCGGTGACGACGTGGAAATCGGCGCCGGCTGCACGATTGATCGCGGCGCCCTCGACGCCACCATCATCGGACGCGGCTCGAAGCTCGACAACCTGGTGCACGTTGGCCACAACGTGCGCATCGGAGAAGATGTGGTCATCGCCGCGCAGACCGGCATCTCGGGTAGCACCGTCATCGAAGATGGCGTCCTCGCCGGCGGACAGGTCGGCCTCGCCGAACACGTTGTGATCAAACGCGGCGTCATCCTCGGCGCGCAATCCGGCGTGCCTTCCAACAAGATTCTGCGTGAACCCGGCGTCCATTGGGGCACGCCCGCGCGCCCCCTCAAGCAATATCTGCGCGAGTTGGCGCAGCTGGCTCGACTGACCAGGCGCGAGCAGGAGAAGTAATGGCCACCATCGTCGTCGGCGGACACTCCCGCAGCGTCGGCAAAACGAGCGTGGTGGCCGGCCTCATCGCCGCGCTGCGTGAACATCGCTGGGCGGCGGTGAAGATCACCCAGTACGGCCACGGCGTCTGCTCGATCAACGGCGAGAACTGCGGCTGCGCGGTTGACGACCACACCTGGGCCATCACCGAGGAGACCGATCCCAGCGGCCCCACTGACACCTCGCGCTTCCTTGCCGCCGGCGCGCTGCCTTCGCTGTGGGTGCGCACCAAGCAGGGACGCCTCGCCGAGGCCATGCCCGAACTGCGTCAGCGGCTGCAGGCCGCGCAAAACGTCATCATCGAGTCCAACAGCGTGCTGCGATTCTTGCGGCCCGACCTCTACCTGACCGTCCTCGATCCCTCAACCGCCGACTTCAAGGCCAGCGCGCGCGAGTACCTTGACCAGGCGTCCGCCGCCCTCATCCATGCGGGCGCGCAGTCCACCTGGGATTCGGTTTCCCTCAAGCCCCTGGCCGGCAAACCCATCTTCCGCTTTACTCCACCTGACTACGTGACGCGGGAAATCATTGATTTCGTGCGGGATACACTGTTCTCCGTAACTGCTCGACGCGCCTGATGTGGCTTCCGTTCCGGAAAGGCGCTTTTGGCTTTTGGCTAAAAGCTAACAGCCAGAACCTCGGTTGGCGGTTCGCAACACGAGTGTTAACGGCGGCACTCTGTGGATCGCGATGTTCCCTGCGTCCAGCGCGGCGGCGCACCAGGCGCAGCCGCAGCGTGGTCCGGCAAAGTCGGCCGCGCCCGACGCCGCACCGCTCCAAGCCCCTGGGCTGCTCTGGTGGCGGGCGCAGCGCCGCCGCAATCAGGCCCTGGAGCGCGCCGCGCGCCCGGTCGCGATGGTCGAACTGGTGAGCGTGGTTGCCGCCCTGGCGTCTATCTGCTCACCGCCCGCGAGTAACCGCCCCCTTCGACGGACGCGGCCAACGGCTGGTCACGCCCGCAGCGCAGACTGTCCCAGTCCAGCAATGCCGCTTTCTTAGGCGGCATATAATCGCCCGCCACGGGTATGGCGCCGTTCTTCAAGAAGCTTCTCGTTGGGACATCGGTATGTGCCTTCCTCGGCGCTTTCTTTGCGGCGCATACCTATCTCGCCTACGCCTACAACGGCCCGCCAATCAGCTGGTCGATGGCCTTTATGCTGGCGATGACCAATTGGGTGCTGTGGGGTCTGGCCGCGCCGATCGTGCTCTGGCTCGCGCGTCGGCTGCCGGTGGAGCGGCGCAAGTGGGTGTGGACGATCCCGGCGCACGTCGTGCTGGCCGTCGTTTTTGCGGTTGCGCACATGGTGCTGCTCGTCTGGCTTTCCCCCCTGGTCGGGCACTACAAGCCTAATTACACGGTGGCGCAGGGTGTTCGCGCCTACATGACCAGCCGCTTCAACATGGAGTTCCTCACCTATTGGGGCATGGTCGCCATCGGAACGGCGGTGCAGTACTACCGTCGTTTGCAGGAGCGGCAACTGCAAACCGCGCAATTGGAAACCAGTCTCGCGCAGGCGCAGGTCCAGCTGTTGCGCGCGCAGATGAACCCGCACTTCCTGTTCAACACGCTGCACGCCATCTCCACGCTCGTCTATCGCGATCCCAGCGCCGCCGACCAGATGATCAGCCGCCTCAGCGACCTGCTGCGCCTTTCGCTCGAGAGCGGCTCCGAGCCCCGCATCACGCTCGCGCAGGAGCTCGATCTGGTGAACCGGTACCTGGAGATCGAGCAAATACGCTTCGGCGAACGCCTCCAGGTCGAGCGCGCCATCGCCGACGACACGCTACACGCCGACGTCCCCAGCATGCTCTTGCAGCCGCTGGTGGAAAACGCCATCAAGCACGGCATCGGACAGCGCAGCGCCGGCGGACGCGTCTCGCTCCGCGCCTGGCGCCAGAATTCCGACCTTCGCATCGAACTCCGTGACGACGGCCCCGGCTTTCGCAACGGCAACGGCGCCGCTCGCGGCTTCGGCCTGAACAACACACGGCAGCGGCTCGCGCAAATGTACCCCGACAGGCACGTCTTCGAATTGAGCAACCCGCCCGGCGGCGGCGCTCAGGTGAACATCGCGCTGCCCTTCACCAGCAGCGCTCCCACGGAGGCACAACCATGATTCGCGTTCTCATCGTTGACGACGAGCCGCTGGCGCGCGAGCGCCTCCGCACCCTCCTTGCCGCCGCGCCCGATTGCGAGCTCGCCGGCGAGGCATCCGACGGCGCCCAGGCGGTGGCCGCCATCCAGCAGACTCGCCCCGACCTCGTCTTCCTCGACGTGCAGATGCCCGAGGTCGATGGCTTCGACGTGCTCGCCGCGCTCGACCACGAGAACATGCCGGAAGTGGTTTTCGTCACTGCCTACGACAAGTACGCGCTGCATGCCTTCGAGCGACAGGCCATCGACTACCTGCTGAAGCCCTTCGACAACCAGCGCTTCTATCGCGCCCTGGAACGGGCCCGCACCGTGCTCGAGGCGCGCCGCCAGCGTCAGCTGAATCCCGCGCTTCTGCGGCTCATCGAGCAGGTCTCCGGCAACGGACGCAAGCCCGGCCGGCTGGTGTTCAAGAGCAGCGGCCGCGTGGTGTTTCTCCCCACCGAGACCATCGACTACGTGCAGGCCACCGGCAATTACGTCACCGTGCACGCCGGCGCCGAATCGCATCTTCTGCGCGACACCATGACCAACCTCGAGCAGAAGCTCGACACCGCCAAGTTCGCGCGCATCCACCGGTCGAGCATCGTCAATGTCGACCGCATCAAGACCCTCGAACCGGTGGCCTCAGGCGACTACGTGGTGCTGCTGCGCAACGGCGCTCGCCTGCAACTCAGCCGGACATATCGTGAGCGGCTGGCTTCGCGGATTGGGATGCAGCTCTGAGAACAAAAGCGAACCACAAAGGCACACGGGTTGCGCGAGGGACGCGAGGGAGGACCCTGGAGCTGACGGGTTCAAGAAGGAATAAAGGACCGCGATATCATCGGCGGGCCCATGCGCGCCATCGCCATTCGCGGTCAAGGCGTCACAGAAGCACACCTGTCGCCGTTTCGTCGGTCGGGCATAGAGCTTGCAACCGAAGCTGCCAGCGACCGCGCCGACGCCATACTGGTTTTCGGTGGCGACGGGACGGTCCATCACCAGCTCACCGCCGCCATCGAGCAACGGACCCCGATGCTCGTCGTCCCGTTTGGCAGCGGCAACGACTTCGCCCGCTGCCTCGGCCTGGCGACAGCGGAAGCTTCGCTCGCGGCCTGGAAGGCGTTCTGCGCGGGCGCCGGGAACGTCCGCGTGATTGACGCGGGCCGCATCTGCTCCCCGCAAGCGGCAACCACCGCGTACTTTTGCTGCGTCGCCGGCGCCGGTCTCGACGCCGACGCCAACCGCCGCGCCAACGCGATGCCGCGCTGGCTGCGCGGCAATGGTGGATATTTCCTTGCCGCAGGCCTGGCCATCCTGCTGCGCCGCAATGCGCGGTTTCGGTTCCGCGCCGAGCGCCCGGCGGGAAGCATGCCTTCGGTGGCCATCGAGAGCGCCGGTCCCGAGCGCGTGATGCTGCGCTGGGCCGACGATCCCGTCATCGAAGCCGGCGGGCCGGGCACCCTGATCGCCTTCGCCAACGCTCCCGCCTACGGCGGCGGATTTCGCATGGCGCCGGCCGCACGTCTCGACGACGGCCTGCTCGACGCCGTCTTCGTTCACCGCATCGGCCGGCTGCGCATGCTGCGCCTGGCGGCCGAGCTCCGCGGCGGCACGCACATCCGCCATCCGGAAGTGCAGTATTTGCGCGCCAGCAGGATCGATCTGGAATCCGATCCGCCGCTCGACCTCTATGCCGACGGCGAATTCATTGCCCGCACGCCGCTGCGCATTGAGGTCGTCCCGCGCGCGCTCCAGGTCATCGTTCCCGCCGCAACCAGCTCCGCGGTGTAAACTAACGCCTTATGGCCGGCGAACGATCGCGTACCTGGATTTGGGTGCTCGTAGGCGGCGGGGCCTTCTTGCTCTTCTTCCTTGCCGTCTTCTCGCTGATTTATCTCAGCCTGCGCCAGAACAATGCCGGGTTGGCCTCCGGCTTTGGCGACAAGATCGCCATCGTCGATCTGGAAGGCGTCATCATCGATCCCAAGGACGTCGTCAAGCAGCTCAAGAAGTACGGCGACGATGACTCGGTCAAGGCCATCATCCTGCACATCAACACGCCGGGTGGCGGCGCCGCCGCCAGCGAGGAGATCTACCGTGCGGTGCGCCGCGTGCGCGAGCAGAAGAAGAAGCGCGTGGTGGCGTCCATCGAGACGCTCGGCGCCAGCGGCGGCTACTACGTCGCCTCTGCCGCTAACAAGATCTTCGCCGACGAGGCCAGCATCGTGGGCAGCATCGGCGTGATCGCCGAGTGGTACAACTACGGCGACCTTGTCCGCTGGGCCAAGCTCAAGGATGTGGTCATCAAGGCCGGCGCGTTGAAAGATACCGGCAATCCCAACCGCGACCTGACGCCGGAAGAGCGCGTCTACCTGCAGTCGCTCATCGACGACATGCATGGCCAGTTCATCCGCGCCGTCGCCGACGGCCGCAAGATGAAGGTGGACGAGATCAAGGCCATCGCTGACGGCCGCGTCTGGACCGGCTCGCAGGCGCTGGGCCTGAAGCTGATCGACCAGGTCGGCGATTTCGAGACCGCCGTTGACGACACCGCCAAGGCCGTCGGCATCAAAGGTGAGCCCACGCTCGTGCGCCCGCAGAAAGGGCGCAAGACGCTGCTCGACCTGCTCGCCGGCGACGTCTCGGAATGGATCCCCGATCGGAGCAAGCTGTTGCAGACGAACGTTGGCTTTTACTATCTTTGGAAATAAGCCGGCAAGTTGATCCGATTCAGCGCGCGAAACGGAGCCGCCTCGGTCCGTTGGAACGGCGCACTCAGGGGCCGATTTGCCTGCCTTTCCAGTCAGGCGGCTGAAAATTTGCTGTTTACGGCGCGGGCGGAGCGTGTAAACTCCCCGCAGAACCCCCTTTACGACGAGCCCCTATGACGAAAGCCGACTTGATCGAAGAAGTGTCCAAACTGGTCGAGCTCACCCGCAAGGACAGCGAGGTGATCGTGGAGACCATCTTCGGCAGCATCGTCCGTTCGCTGCACGCCGGCGACAAGATCGAGATTCGCGGCTTCGGCAGCTTCCGTACGCGTCAGCGCAAGCCGCGCGTCGGGCGCAATCCGAAGACGGGGGAGCGCGTCGACGTGCCCGCCAAGAAAATCCCCTTCTTCAAGCCCAGTAAGGAACTCAAGGACCTGGTGAACAGCACCAGCGCCGCCGCCGGCTCTTAACGCCTCATTTCAATTTGCTGCTTCTTTACCGCGCGCGTATGCCGCGCGCCAGGGGAGCGACGCGCTCCTTCGCGTCGCGCGCCCACTCGGCGCCGCGCTCGAACATGTCGCGGGCCTGGTCGGTGAACTCGTCCATCGCCTCGCGCGTGTCCTCGTACCGCCGCCGCAGGTCCCGGCGAAGCTGTTTGCCGCTCTTGGGCGCCAGCAGCAGGGCAGTGACGGCGCCCACGCCGATCCCGACCAGCAGGAAGGTCAGCGCCACGCCCAGTGAGTTGCGCTCCGACGGTTGATATTCGCCGATGCGTTCGTAGTTGCTCATTCCGAATCTCCCTGTCTGCGGGGCCCATGCGCCCCGGAACTTGCCTTGCGCAAATCCCTATTGTACCCAGACTGGAGTTGGATGCGGGCCAGCGCGGCGCCGCTTTTCCTGCCCGCGCAACAGCGTGTAAAATCGAGTGTTCGCGCCCGCCTATTGCGGACGCCCTTGTGCGTCGCCCACCGGCCACGCCGCCGGGCCTCGCCGCCGCTGCATGCGGCATCCTGCATAGCGTTTGAGGAGATTGGAATGGCAATTCCGGCCACACAACTGCGTCCGGGCATGATCATCAAGCACAACAATGATCTGCACAACGTCTTCAGCGTGGAGCACCGCACGCCCGGCAACCTGCGTGCCTTCATCCAGGCCAAGCTGCGCAACCTGCGCACCGGCTCGATGTTCGAGCACCGCTTCCGGTCTTCCGACCCGATCGACAAGATCACCGTCGACGAAGAGAAGATGGAATACCTCTACAGCGACGGCGACCATTACACCTTTATGAACACCGAGACCTACGAGCAGATTACGCTCGGCAAAGACGTGCTCGGCGACGCAGTGGACTACCTGACGCCGAACATCCAGATCTCGGTCGAGTTCTTCGACGGCAAGCCGGTGGGCGTCGAATTGCCGCAGACGGTGGACCTGACCGTGGTCGAAACCGAGCCCGGCCTGAAGAGCGCAACCGCATCCAGCGTCACCAAGCCGGCGAAGACCGAGACCGGGCTCGTCGTGCAGGTGCCGCCGTTCGTCAACGAAGGCGACAAGATTCGCGTGGACACCAGTGAGGGCGCGTACCTCTCGCGCGCATAAAACCAGCTTCGAGTTTCCGGTTTCAAGCTCGAGCAGTGCCTTTGAAACTCGAAACTTGAAACTTCGACTGCCTTATGGAGTGCCGAAGATACATTGTCCGCGGCCGCGTGCAGGGAGTCGGCTTCCGCTGGTTCGTGGAAAGCGCGGCGCGCGCGCTGGGCATCACCGGCTGGGTACGCAACAATGCCGACGGCGCGGTGGAAGTGCTGGCCATGGGCAGCGGCGAGCAACTGGCCGCGCTGCACAAGCAGTTGCGCGCCGGGCCGCGCGCCGCGCGCGTTGACGACGTAGAGGTCATTCCCGCGCAACTGGTCCCGAACCTGACCACATTTCGCATTGAAGGAAGCTGGTCCTGATGCAACCGAAGCCCGCGATGAACTGCGACAACCTCAAGAAACTCATCCGCGAGGTGCCCGATTTCCCCAAAAAGGGCATCCTCTTCTACGACATCACGACGCTGCTCAAAGACAACGTGGGCTTTGCCACGCTGATTGACGCGCTGAGCGAGCACTACCTGAACAGCCGCGTGGACCTGGTGCTGGGCATCGAGGCCCGCGGGTTCATCTTCGGTCCCGCGCTGGCCTATCGCCTGAACGCGGGGTTCGTCCCCGTGCGCAAGCCGAAGAAACTTCCCGCCGAAACCGCCAAGTGGACTTACGATTTGGAGTACGGCTCCGACACGCTCGAGATCCACAAGGACGCCATCGCCAAGGGCCAGCGCGTGCTGATCGTCGACGACCTGCTCGCGACCGGCGGAACCGCGAATGCCACGGTGCAGCTGGCCAGATCGCTGGGCGCGGACGTGGTGGGCGTCGGGTTCGTGGTGGAGTTGACGTTTCTCGGCGGCCGCCAGAAGCTGGCGGGCACGGACGTTTTTTCCCTGATGCAGTACGACAAATAAGCGCGCTCTCCGCTTTCCGCAAGAGCAGCGGCGCCTGGCAATTGGGGCTTAGCCGCCAAGGGCCGTTGTGGCGCCCAAGGGCCCGGCACGGCAGCGTTGAGATTCCTGGATCGGCGCGGATGGCGCCGGTGGCGGCGTCCTTCGCTTCGCGAAGGATGACTCAATCAAAATGTTTGGCTCCGGGCTGAGCGCAGCGTGAGCTGCTCAGGCGCCAAATGCTGAGTGCTAACCGGTGCGTGCTAACGGCCAGGTGGCGTGCTCCTGAACTCAGCTTTACACCCCCTTTCAGGCGACATATAGTAGGCCGCACTTACATCCGGCCAGGTGCGCCCGAACGTCATGTCGAAATCTTCCGGTCATTCCTCCAGCGGCTCCGGCACGGCGGTTGCGCGCGCCAGGACGGCCGATCAGAAAGCTGCGCCCGCCAAGTCCCGCACAGCGGACCCTAAGGACAAGACGATCCAGCAGCTCACCATGCTGTTCGAGGCCACGCGGCTGCTGAATTCCACGCTCGACCTGGCCGAACTGCTCGAACTCATTCTCAAGATCGCCCGCGAGGAAGTGAAAGCCGATCGCGGAACGGTCTTCATGGTCGACCGCGACGAGAAAGAACTGTGGTCCATCGTGGCTTCGGGCCTCGATCACCAGGAGATCCGCGTACCGTTCGGACACGGTGTGGTGGGCAAGGTCGCCGAGAGCGGCGAGATCATCAACGTCGCCGACGCCTACGACCTGGAATATTTCGAGCGCAGCTTTGACCAGAAATTCGGCTACCGCACGCGCTCGCTGCTTTGCCTGCCGATCCGGCACCGCTCGGGCGAGATCGTGGGCGTGATCGAGCTGCTCAACCGGCAGGACGGCGTGCAGTTCACCGCCGACGACGTTGAGTTTCTCACCAAGCTTTCAGCGCACATCGCCATGGCGCTGGAGAACGCGCGCCTGCACCGCGAACTGCTGGAGAAGCAGCGGCTGGAGCGCGACCTGGCGCTGGCGCGCAGCATCCAGCGCAACCTGCTGCCCGAGGCGCCGCCGGTGGTGCCCGGCTATGACATCGCCGTGGTCAACGAGATGTGCTACGACGTGGGCGGCGACTACTACGACTTCCTCTCGCTTGGCCCGCAGACGCTGCTGCTGGTGATCGCCGATGTGGAAGGGAAGGGCGTGGCCTCGGCGCTGGTGATGAGCAACCTGCAGGCCACGCTGCGCGCGCTGATCATGCACCTGCATTCGCTGGAGGTGCTGGCGCTTTCGCTGAACGACATGATCTGCGCCGACACCAAGTCGCAGAAGTTCCTCAGCATCTTCCTGGGCCTGGTGGACACGCGCGGCAACAAGCTGCACTACATCAATGCCGGCCACGTCCCGCCGCTGCTCATCAAGGGCGAGAGCGGCGAGTACAAGCGCCTGGAAAAAGGGGGCATGGTGGTGGGCATGTTCCCCGACGCGGCGTTTACGCGCGGAACGGAAAAGCTCTCCGCCGGCGACATCCTCGTCTGCTGCACCGACGGCATCGTGGAGGCCGCCAACAAGCAGGACGAAGAGTTCGGCGACGCGCGCCTGGCGGCGGCCGTCGGCCGTCACCGCGCCAGGTCGTCGCAGGAGATCGTGGCCAGCGTGCTGCAGGACGTGGCGAAGTACTCCGCCGGCGGACCGAACATTGACGACAAGGTGCTGATGGTCGTCAAGGTGAAGTCGGACGGAGCGGACGAGGCCAAGCCCGGCGCCCCGCCGCCGCAGCCCTGGGCATTCCGGGCGTAGGTCAGTTCGCAGTTAGGGCGGGACTTGACGGTTTTCGGAACTACCCCCACTCAAGCCAAAGAAGGGCTTGAGTGGGCCACCCGCCGAACAAGTCGGTGGCGTGGTTTCTTGTGTACACGACCAGACCGGCGGACTGATGCAGTTGGTTTCCCGCTCCATATGCAAACCTGCGCTGCACCCAGAGGAGTGTGGCAGTCATATGGTTGGCCAACCGGTTTAACTAAGGTACTCGCGACGAGAAAATAGCGATCGAAGCCCAGAGAGCGGTGACGATACAAGGACCGCCCACCCTTTGCTCCGCACAAACCGCTCCGCAAAGGATGGGGCACCGGCGATGCGGCGACTTCAGTCCCCACATTTGCTTAAGAGTCGAGTTGCGTGATGGCAATTCCGAGCGGCAAATGTGCGCCACCTCCCAACGGCCTCGCCTAAATTCGACCGGAGACGCAGAAGGAGATGCTGGCCAACACGAGGATGACCATCACGACGCCGATCCAGTTCAGATGCACAAAGGATGTGAAGCTATCGGGAGGAGTTCCGTAGCGCTCGAAGAGCCGGAACAAGACGCCAGTGCTGGTGATGCGGATTGCTAGCAGACGAGCGTGCTGCGACAGCTCCCATGCCCGAATGAGTAGCAACGGAATCGCGATAGCTCCAATGAAAAGACCCGACGCCCAGAGCCAGCGGTTCATCTCTTCTCTCCAAATGTCAGTACGTCAATATGCCCGGCAGGTGAGCCGGAACAGCCCTACATACGCCAACAGGTGGCGGCTCTACAGGCACGGTAAACCGCATTCTCGTGTGCATCTGCGTGTTCAGGAGGGGAGCGCTTACCTCCCCAAATAGCCACACCAAATCTACCCAAGGGACATTGTCCAGTACCGATAAAAAAGGGTTGCTGGTAGGCTGGCCCGGCGCATCTAGATTTCGGCATCGCTCGTGTATCTCACCATTCGCGGCGATGTGAACCACGCCAGTGCAGGGGCTAATCACCTCAAAAACACATGTATTTGGGGGAGATATTTGCTGCACGGGGTTCTCATACCAAATCGAATCGACCCCGGATCTTACGGAAAAAACAGGATTTGCAAAAAACGACGCCGTGCCGCAGCTAAAGCTGGCCTCGTTGAAAAAGTCAATCGACCCTTGCCCATCCTCGTTCGTGGCACTTAGCGCGACTACGGCTTCCGCGCAGCAGGAACCAGCAGCTGATGCTGACTGCGAGCTTCCGCTCGGCAAGTGAACCGTTACGTCCGCATATGACCAGTAGCTTGGACAGGAAGTATCTGCCTGCGTGTAGTTACTCGCGATGGCGTTGCCGTTTCCGTCAACCCACATATCCGAGTACGCATACATCGGGCAGCCCTGCCCCTGGGCGCCTGTTGGCAGCAGCGCTACCGAAAGCAACAACACTGCAGCGGAACAGATTGTTTTCATAAATATATTCCTCTCCCGCCTCAATTACTGGGCAACGCAGGGATGACTTTGATCTTTGACTTCATTGCAGCCACGTAGGTATCAAGTCGCTGCAACCCTTCCGTGGTTAGCTTGTTCCGCAATGCTGCGGCCCTGTCCTTGATTCTGCGGTCGCGCTCGGCCGAACGGTCGCGTCCTTGCACGAACAGCGACGCCTTGAGTGTTGCGTCGGTGATCGCTCGCGCCGATCTGTGCAGGTCGGTGATCTGCCGGTCGAGCGGCGTGACTTCGGCGAGGAACGCCGTGAGTTCGGCTTCAAGTTTCTGACTGTCATTGGAGTCCAGCCCAACGGCTTTGCGGACCAGACCGCACTTCTTCTTTTGTAAGGGCGTGGCATCGTCGGCGCAGGCGGCGACGCGCAGGAAGATGCCGCGGACGACATCGTCGGGAATCTGCTCGGGGTGCTCGGAGCCGAGAATCGTGCCAGGAGGGTCGCCGGCGGGCGCGCCGTTTCCGCGGGGGCGCGGGGCGGTAGCCAGGAAGACGTCCACGGCCCAACGGGCCACATCGCTCTGCCCCGGCCCGTTCACCTTGGAGCGGAAGCGGTACTCGTTGCCGTACTGGTCTGTGCGGCGCGACTCTTTGTAGTCGAGAGCAATGGAGTTCACGCCGTGCGAGGCCAGCGTGAACAGCTCTTCCGGCTCCGAGACGCCATTGTGGTTTGCGTCCACCCAGAGGCGCAGCGAGTTGAAGATGGAGTCGGCGGCGCTGATCATGCCGTCGCCGTCGCCGCCGTTGGCGGCTTTATCGAACTCGGCAAGCGCGATGAAGCCGTTGGGATTCGGTGAGGCGGGCTGCGCGGTGAAGTTGCCGAAGAGCTCTGCGCCGTTGTCAATGCGACCGTTCCCGTCGCGGTCGAGGACGAGGAAGGCGGTGCGCGAGCCGACACTGGTCCAGGCGAGGCGGACCGGTTTGCCGTTGGCCTGGATGTCGAAGAGGACGCCTTCGGCGGGCCCGGTGAGGTCGAAGCCGGTGCCGGCCAGGTCAATGAGGATTGGGGACGGGTGTCCGGGTGGGCATTCCGGACCGCCCGGATAGCCGCAGTCGCAAGCCATCTGCGCATTAGCTGGAACACATACCGCTACAAGGAGAATGCCAAAGAAGGCGGTAAGGCGGGGGCTGAATTGCAGGAACATGACGGCTCCCATCGGCGGGTATTCAGAACCAGCGGGGAAGCTACTCTGGTCGCGGGGGGGTGATTCAGCGCGACTGTTCGCTGACCACCAGGGGGGCGCCCTTCGCCAGGTAGCCCTTGCGCTGGAACCAGTCTTCCATTGCGGTCTTGAGGTGATCGAGAGGGACGCGGCGTCCGACCTGCATGACGCCGTCGGAGACCGGCAGGGTGTCGTCGAAGACGGGGTCGTTGGTGAAGTTGCGCATGGCGAAGCTGTCGAGCCACTTCAGCGGCGCGGGGTGGCGGCGGCCGCCGGCTTCGTACTCGATGCGGAGGGTGCGGGAGAACATAGTGGCGAGTGGATAGGGGCTAGTGGCTAGCGAAACCGGCGGTGCGAACCCGTTCTACTAGCCACCAGCCACTGGCCACTGATCACTTCTTCGCCTTCGGCCCGGCGTTGCGCACCGCTTCCGGCGCTTCGAAGCGTTTGAAATTCTCTTCAAAGCGGGCGGAGAGCTCGGCGGCCTTCCGGTCGTAGGCGGCCTTGTCGGACCAGGCGTTGCGCGGGTTCAGCAGCTGCGCCGGCACTTCGGGCAGGGCCTTGGGAATGCTGAAGCCAAACGAAGACTCGGTTTCGAATTCGACCTTCGCCAGCCGCCCATCCACGGCGGCGCGGACCATGGCGCGGGTGTAAGGCAGGTCCATGCGCTTGCCCACGCCCGGGGGGCCGCCCTGCCATCCGGTGTTCACCAGCCAGCATTGCGCGCTGTGCTGCTTGAGGCGGCGGCCGAGCATTTCGGCGTAGACCTTGGGGGCGAGCGGCAGGAAGGGCGCGCCGAAGCAGGTGGAGAAGGTGGCCTGCGGCTCTTTGACGCCGGCTTCGGTGCCGGCGACCTTGGCGGTATAGCCGGAGAGGAACTGGTACATGGCCTGCTCGTTCGCCAGGCGCGCAATCGGCGGCAGCACGCCGAAGGCGTCGGCGGTGAGAAACACCACGTTCTTCGGATGTCCGCCGACGCCGGGGATCACGGCGTTGTCGATGAAGTCGACCGGGTAGGCGGCGCGGGTGTTTTCGGTAATGCTCTGGTCGTCGTAGTTGGGGACGTGGGTTTCCGGATCAATCACCACGTTTTCCAGCACGCAGCCGAAGCGGAGGGCGTTCCAGATCTGCGGCTCTTTTTCGCGCGAGAGGTTGATGCACTTGGCGTAGCAGCCGCCTTCGAAGTTGAAAATGCCGGCCGGTCCCCAGCCGTGCTCGTCGTCGCCAATGAGGCGGCGCATCGGATCGGCGGAAAGCGTAGTCTTGCCGGTGCCCGAGAGCCCGAAGAAGAGCGCGGTGACGCCGTCGGCGCCGACGTTGGCCGAGCAGTGCATGGGGAAGACGTCCTGCGGCGGCAGCAGGAAGTTCATCACGCTGAAGATGGACTTCTTCATCTCGCCGGCATAGCGCGTGCCGCCGATGAGCACTACGTGGCGGGTGAAGTCGGTGATGATGAAGGCTTCGGTGCGGGTGCCGTCGCGCGCGGGGTCGGCCTGGAAGCCGGGGGCGGCGATGACGGTGAACTCCGGCCGGTGGAGCTGCAGTTCAGCTGGGCTGGGGCGAACGAACAGTTGCCGCGCGAACAGATTGTGCCAGGCGTACTCGTTGACCACGCGGATGGGCAGGCAGTGGGTATCGTCGGCGCCGGCGCGCAGGTCCTGGACGAAGAGCTCGCGGCCGCGAAGGTAATCGAGCACGCGGCCGAGCAGGGCATCGAATTTCTCCGATTCGAAGGGCTGGTTGACGGCGCCCCAGGCCACCTTATCGGCGGTGATGGCGTCGTTGACCGTGAATTTGTCTTTGGGGGTGCGGCCGGTGTGCTTGCCGGTGTAGGCCACCAGCGCCCCGTTGCTGGCGAGCCGGCCCTCGCCGCGGCGCAGGGCGTGCTCCACCAGGGGGCCTTCGCACAGGTTGCGATGTACGCCTTGGCGGCCCAACAGCTCGTGGAGCTCGCTCCTGACGTCGGTTTGTGTAGCCATACGCCGCTCTCCTGGACCGCAAACCTTCTATTTTGCCCCACAAAAGACCGGCTTCCAAGCGGTATGCAGGGAAGCGTGCCTGGCGGGGTACAACGTGGGCGCTGCTAACGGTAGCAGAAAAGCGGCCACGCGGGGCTGCATTGTTGGTGACACCGGTCGCCGTTGGCAGTGTCCGGTAAGGCATTGACGGAACGGAGAATGGCCGCTTATCCGACTTCGCGGAAGGGGGTGAGGGGCTGCTCGGGCACGCTGCCGGCGCCGGCGAGCACGGCGTGCAGGTGTTCGAGTGTTTCCGCAGTGGTGAGCACGTACATCTCGCGGCCGCCGTCGAGTCCCGATTCGATGGCGTACTTCAGGTAGTGGCCGGCGATCTGGATGGCCAGCGGATCGGTGATCACTTTGCCGGTCTGCTGCTTGTACTCCACCCAGGCGGGATGCGGCAGCGAGATCCAGACCGGGCGATCACCGGCGACAAACTTGATGTCGACCGCGTCGGCGTGGCGCGTGGCGATGGCCACGACGAGGGCCTGGTATTGGCAGTGGATGTCCTGCTTCGTCCAGCGGTCGCTGGCGTGGAAATCTTCGTACATGCGAACAGAAATATAGCAGAGGGCAGCGAAAGGGTGCTCCTGGCTGTTAGCTCCCGGCTGCGGCCAAAAGCTGAAAGTTAGAGCTGAGAGCGGGTGTTTTCGCTGGCCACTCGCTGCTCTTCACTTTTCACTGCATTTACAATCGGAGCGGATGCCCACCACAACCAAGGCCACGGAAACCCAGCCCGCAATCCTGCTTGCAGAAAACTTCTCCGGCATTCCCTGGCTCGTTCACGGGTTCAGCACGCGCCGGCCGCCTTCGCCGGGCGGTCAGCACGAAAAACGCGGGGCCGATTTCAATCTCGGGCTGATTGAGGGAGCCAACAAGGCCGGCGTCGAGCGGAACCGGCGGCTGTTTTTGCGCGCGCTCATTGGCGGGCGGCCGGCAAGGCCGTGGACGCTTGTCACGGCGCGACAAGCGCATTCCGACGTGGCGCACCACATTCGGCGCACGCCTGCGCGCCCGCTCGCGCTCACCGGCGACGGCCTGATCACGAAGGCGCCGGGGCTGCTGCTGGCCATCAAGACCGCCGATTGTCTGCCCGTGCTGATCGTGGACGTGAAGCACAAGGCCGTGGGCGCGTTTCATGCCGGATGGCGCGGCACTGCCGCGCGCGTAGTCGAGAAAGGCGTAGGCGCCATGCGCCGCGCCTTCGGCAGCCGCGCCCCGGACCTGCGCGCCGCGATTGGTCCGGGGATCCACGTGTGCTGCTATGAGGTGGGCGAAGAGGTGCGAGAAAAGTTCGAATCGCAGTTTGCCTACGCCGCGGAGCTGTTCCGGGAAAACTTCGAAGTCGATCCGGTGCGGCAGAAGTATCCCATGCTGTTCATGAACCAGCGCGCGCCGGGACACGCCGAGGTGAGCCGCCAGATCCATCTTGACCTGGTGGAGGCCAACCGGCGGCAGCTGCTGCACGCCGGGCTCGCGGCTGAGAACATCAGCGCGTCGCCGCTGTGCACCGCCTGCCGGACGGACCTGCTGTTTTCGCACCGCCGCGAGCACGGGCGCGCGGGAAGGATGATGGCCGCAATTGGCATCCGTTAAGTCAAAACGAACCTTCAACGCAGAGCGCGCGGAGATCGCAGGGTAACGCAAAATACGAAAAGCCCGGCTCATGCCGGGCTTCGTGATTTCACTCGGGACTCGGTACTGAGTACCCGGTACTAATAAAGTCTGAAGTTCACTTCCACGTTGATCTGCACGGCTACGGGCTGGCCGTCCTTGCGGGCGGGCTCGAACTTCCAGGTCTTCACGGCTTCGATGGCCTTTTCGTCGAGTCCCAGACCGAGCGAGCGCTGCACGCGCACGTCGTGCACGCGGCCGTCAGGTCCCACCACGCACCACAACACGACGACGCCCTGGTATTTCGACTTGCGGGCTTCCTCCGAATACTCCGGGTCGGGCTGGTAGATGACGCGCGGTGCGCTCACGCCGCCACCCACGCGATACGGACCGCCGCCAATGCCGCCGCCCCATCCGGGGCCGACGCCGGGCCCGCGTCCGGAGCCCACGCCGCCGCCCGAGCCTGAGCCAATGCCGCCGCCCGACCCGGTGCCGTTGGAGGGCGTCAGGACGCTGGAGAGCGGATCGCCCACGTTGGGCAACTGCGCCAGCTTCACTTCCGGCGGGCCGACCACGGTGGGCTCCATGGGAAGCTTGGGATCAGGATTGCGCAAAACCACCGCCGGAGGCGTGAACTGTTCGCGCGCGAACTTGGGCGCGGCGCCCTTGCTGGCTTCGAGCTTGTCGCGATCGCCGCCCCCGCCACCGCCGCCGGCTTCGGTCTTGGAAGGCGGCAGGACGTAGGGGCTGATGTCGGTCACCAGGCTTACCACCTGCTTCACTTGCTGCGGGTGCGAAACGACGATCATGCCGGAGAGCAGGATGGCCGCCAGTCCGACCATGTGAAGTCCGAACGAGTAGGCAAAAGTACGGCGCTGCACCGCATAAACGCCGTATCCTGCGCCAAACAGGGTGGGCAGGATGTCAGGAGGCGGCGGTGGAGCCGCGGCGCGCTTCGGCGCGGGCTTGACCGGTGCTGGTTTCGTACCCGGAGACGCCATGGGGAATGCCTCAGTATAGCCGGGAAAGCAGCCGCTTTCCAGAGCTACAGCCACCAAAAACACGTGCGCAATCAGTTGTTAGACGCGGGCCGGGAACAAAGGTTCCTGGGACGGCGGCCATTCGCAACCAGCAATTGGCATTTGGCCGTGGAGGGTTGTGTCAACGGGCGCGGCGGTGGAGATTCCCCTGATCGGTGCAAACTGCGCCGGCGATCGCCCTTCGCTTCGCTCAGGATGACACTCAGCGGACATATCGCCGGCCAGATGCTAACGGCTGATTGCCGCCTTACTTGAACATGGCGGCGAACAGGCCGCGCACCCTGGCGAAAAAGCCTTTTTTTACTGGAGCAGCCGTAGCCTGCGCTGCGACCGTCGGCGGCGGGGAAACGGTGGGGCTGATCTGCAAGGCGCGGCCGATGTCGTCGAGGCGCACGCGCGCGATGGTGATCGGCGGTGGATCGGGGGCGGCGGCGCTGAACACGAACGGCGCGTCCACCTGGACGTGGAGCGCACCGGCGCGCTGAGGCGGCAGCGGCGCGGTGGGTTCCTGTGTGGCGGCGACTGTCGCGGGCGAAGAGGCAGGCGCGAGCAGCGCGGGCGGCGTCGTCATCGGCAGCGGCAAACTGGCGGAGGGGGCAGTCTGCGGCGGCTCGTCTCTGGGGCGAATGGAAACCTCGTGCCAGCGCCCATCGTCGGGCGTTCTGGTCGCCGCGGCCGGCTGGCCCTGGTGGAGGGCATCGTTCTGCGCGCGCTTCACGCCGGGCAGCGCGGGGCAGCCGCAGTCGGGCGGGACATCGAGCGAAATCTCAGCCACGTGCCCGTGCTGGAACACGACCTGGTCGCCGGGGCGCACCTGGTAGGTGCCGTCGCCCATCATCTCGGTCACGATCACTGAGGCCGCGTTCGCGGGCAGCGAGCGTACGCAGGCGTTGCCGCGCGCGTCAGCGCTGACGGCGAGATGGAATGTACCCGGGCCGACCAGCAGCATGCGGAAGTCGGGCGTCTGGATGGTGTCGGCGTGGGCGGCGAGCTGGTAGTGCAGTTCGACCGCGCCGGTGCCCATGCCGAGCGAGAGCTCGCGCCCGCTGGGCGACGCGCCCACGGTCACGCTCGTACCCGGGCAGACGCGCACCTCGCCGCCACGCGCCAGGCGGAGCGTGGCCGCCCCCGCGCCCGCCGAGACGGTGGAGCCGGCAAGCACGCGCGTGCCGCCGCCGGTCAGCACCACCGAGCCGCGCACGGCGGCGTCGGCGGCGAAAACGTCTCCCACCGGCGCCTGCGCATACCCGCCGCCGGCGCCCGCCAGGCACACACCGGCCAGGGCTATCAGTCTCTTCAGAGAAGAACAGCAGAACGGAGCCACAGCCCGACAATTATCCGATGCGCAACGAAAAGCTTCAACGAGAAGCCTTCAACGCAGAGGACGCGGAACCGAAGACCTTCAACGCAGAGGGCGCGGAGGTCGCAGTGGCGTTCATTCCGGAGGCCCTGCCGCATTGTCGGCTCGCATTGTGATGGATGCGGACCGCGGCGCGGCGCTGAAATGGGAATCCTCCGCGCTCTCCGCGTCCTCCGGAGGCCTTTGCTTTACTGTTCGGCGAGAAATTCGTACTGCTCGATGATCGCCGCGATGCCCACTTTGCCATCGGGCGAGGCGGGGTCCACGCGCACCACGCGGCCCTTGCAGCGCACGCGGATGCTTTCGGTCAGCGTGATCTCGGGCGGAAGCGTGAGGGTGAATTCCAGGCGCGAGCCCTCTTCGATGTTGCTGTCCAGGTAGAAGAAAACGCCGCGCGCGCTGACGTCTTTGGTCTGGGCAGCAACTTCACCGGCATTCTGGTCGGCGAACCGCACCGTGACCGGTAACCGGAGCGCGAAGCGTCGTGTCCCGCGCTGGTCGTGTTGCGCTTGAATCATGCCGCCTCCGATGGCTGGGCGTTAACTCGGCGCTAAGCGTCTCAGGATAAATCCGTCCCGGTTACAGTCAAGCGTCAAAGTGGGCTGCAGTGCTTTCGGTGCAAACAGGGGCAAGGCTTGCAACGCAGAGGACGCAGCTTCATGCAGCCGGGAAAAATCACTTCGTACCGGCCCGCGCGCGCCGTGCGCGTTCCGGCGCCTCGCATCAATGACATTGTCTGGAGCGTCGCGGAATCACTGCCCGTACGGCCGTGCGCCTGGCCAGGTTTTGTCGGCGCCACTGAGCAGTTCTGGACGCATCTGCATCCGCGTACGAGATCTGTCACGCACGCCGGAACAGCCGCCGCGAGCTGGAGAAGATTGCCCCGTCAGCCGCGGAGTCCCGCGCTTCCGCTTGACATCGCAAGGAGAAGAGCCTGGCGTCAGGCAGGGCTTCCAGTCCGGCCATGGAATCTATGAGCACCCGCTGGTGGAGCCGCAGCTCATGCAGCGGTAGCAACTGCCGTTGCGCGTCATGATGGCGCCGCAGGTGGAGCACGAGGGCGCGTCGCCCATGTCGACGATGTCCTTCAACGCGTCGGCCGCGTGCACCACGCCGCGCGCCGGCGGACGGTTCTCCGAACCAGTGGTGTCGAGGCCGATGTCGTCGCTCGAGGCCGAAGCTGAGACCGGGCCGACAGCGCCCGGAAGCGCGCCGTTGGTTTTGGGACGCAGCTCATCGAACAGCATCTGCTGCTGGCCGGTGAGGAAGCGCTGCTGCAGCCAGCGGAAGATGTAGTCCATCACGCTCTTGGCGTAGCCGATCTCCGGGTTCTGCGTCCAGCCGGAAGGCTCAAAGCGCGTGTGCGCGAACTTGTCGCAGAGCAGCTTGAGCGGCACGCCGTGCTGCAGCGCCATGCTGATGGCCAGGGCGAAGCTGTCCATCAGGCCGGAGACGGTCGAGCCCTCCTTCGCCATGGTGATGAAGATCTCGCCCGGCGAGCCGTCTTTGTAGAGGCCGACGGTGATGTAGCCGTCGTGCCCGCCGATGGAGAACTTGTGCGTGATGGAGAGCCGCTCTTCCGGCAGCTTGTGGCGCACGGCGCGCGGCGGGCCATTGGGGTCCTGCTCGATCACGGTCGTGAGTCGTGGGTCGTTGGTCGCTGGCGAAGCTCCAGACGACGCGGTCGGGGTTCCGGCCGCGCTGAGCGGCTGCGACTTCTTGCAGCCATCGCGATAGATCGCCACTGCCTTCAGCCCCAGCTTCCAGCTCTGCGTGTAGGCCTCGCAGATGTCTTCGATGCTGGCTTCGTTGGGCAGGTTCACGGTCTTGGAAATGGCGCCGCTGATGAACGGCTGCGTGGCCGCCATCATGCGCAGGTGCCCCATGTAGTGGATGCTGCGCGTTCCCTTGGCCGGCTTGAACGAGCAGTCGAAGACGGCCAGGTGCTCGTCCTTGATGTGCGGCGCGCCCTCGATGGTGCCGGTCGCGTCAATGTAGCTGACGATGGCCTGCGCCTGCTCGTCGGAGTAGCCGAGCTTGAACAGCGCCGCCGGCACCGTCTGGTTCACGATCTTGATCATGCCGCCGCCCACCAGCTTCTTGTATTTCACCAGCGCCAGGTCGGGCTCGATGCCGGTGGTGTCGCAGTCCATCATGAAGCCGATGGTGCCGGTGGGCGCCAGCACGGTGACCTGGGAGTTGCGGTAGCCGTGTTTCTCGCCGTGGGCGAGGGCTTCGTCCCAGGTCTGCTTGCTGGCCTCGATCAGGTCGGCGAGCTGCGAGTTCTTCACCGTCGATGCGGACGAGAGCGTGCTTGCGCCGATGCTGTTGACCGAGGCGCGGTGCATGCGGATCACGTCGAGGAACGGCTCGCGGTTGATGTAGAAGCCGGGGCAGGCCGCGCCCGGCATTGAGTCGGCGTCGTGCACGCCCAGCCGCGTGCTCACCAGCTCGGTGGCCGGCGCCAGCGGCTCGCACAATTCCGCGATCCGCGAGGACTGCAGGTACGCCTGCCCGCACATGATGGCGGTGACGCAGGCGGCGTAGTCGCGTCCGGCCTCCGAGTCGTACGGCAGCCCGGCCGCCATCAGCAGCGCGCCCAGGTTGGCGTAACCCAGGCCCAGCGGGCGATAGTCGTGCGAGTTGCGCGCGATCATCTCGGTGGGATAGCTGGCGTTGTCCACCAGGATTTCCTGCGCGGTGATGACCACGTCAACGGCGTGCCGGTAGGCCTGCACGTCAAACGTGCCGTTGGGCGCGAACTTCATCAAGTTGAGGGACGCCAGGTTGCACGCCGAATCGTCGAGGAACATGTACTCCGAACACGGGTTCGACGCGTTGATGCGCGCCGTGTTCTTCGAGGTGTGCCACCGGTTGATGGTGGTGTCGAACTGCATGCCGGGGTCGCCGCATTGCCAGGTGGCTTCGCCGATCTTGCGCAGCAGCGTGCGCGCCTTGTGCGTGCTCACCACGCCGCCGCCGGAGACGGCGCGCAGCGAGAAATCGGCGTCGCGCTCGACGGCGAGCATGAACTCGTCGGTCACGCGCACCGAGTTGTTGGCGTTCTGGAAGAAGATGGAGCTGTATGCCTCCGAGTCGGGCGAGGAGCCGTCGTAGCCGGCGTTGACCAGCGCCCACGCCTTGGCTTCTTCCTTCGCCTTGCACTCGATAAAGTCGATGATGTCGGGATGGTCAATGTTGAGGATGACCATCTTGGCGGCGCGCCGTGTCTTGCCGCCGCTCTTGATCACGCCGGCGAAGGCGTCGAAGCCCTTCATGAAGCTCAGCGGGCCGGAGGCCTGGCCGCCACCGCTCAGGATCTCCATCGAGCCGCGCAGCGGCGAGAGGTTCGTGCCCGTGCCCGAGCCCCACTTGAAGAGCATGCCCTCGGTCTTGGCAAGGGTGAGGATGGAGTCGAGCGAGTCCTTGACCGAATTGATGAAGCACGCCGAGCACTGCGGCGCCGAATAGCCTGTGCGGCTGAACTCAACTTTTCCCAGCGCCGCGTTCCAGTGCCAGTTGGTGGCGTCGCTGTTGGGCTCGATGCGGTCGCAGCCCACGTTGAACCATACCGGCGAGTTGAACGCCGCTTTCTGCTGCAACAGGATGTGCACCAGCTCGTCGTGGAAGATGGCCGCGTCTTCCGAGCTGCGGAAGTATCCCTGCGCCTGTCCCCAGTCGCGAATCGTCTCAGCCACGCGCGCCACGAGCTGGCGCACGCCGGTTTCGCGCTCGCTCGTCCCCAGCCGGCCGTGCAGGTACTTGCTGGCCACGATGTTGGTCGCCGTCATGGACCAGTCCTTGGGGACCTCGACATCTTTCTGCTCGAAGATGGCATTGCCCTGCGCGTCGGTGATGACGGCATTGCGCAGCTCCCACTCGACTTCGTCGTAAGGCGAGACGCCGGCCTTGGTGAACAGGCGGCGGAAGCTCAGGCCCGGCGCCTTCTTGCGCGACGGACGGGGAGGGGCGGATTCAGCCGCGACCGGCTGTGTAGGGGCAACGGTCTTGTTGGTTACTTCGGCCATTTTCTTCACTCTCCTTAGGTTCTCTTGGCCAACAGCACGGTTCACCACGGCGGCGCGCGTTCTTGCTTCTCGGCGGCCGCAAAAAGTCGCTAGAAGCCGTAAGGGAAGGGAGCCGGCCGCCGCATCGGGCGGCCCTGCTCCCTCGGAGCGGCAGCTGGCGGTGCGTGGGCGCCCTGCGACGCAGGCTGCTCGTCGCCGGGATCGCAGTCCAGCAAAAGGTCGTAACCGAGCGGCGCTTGCTGTTCCGTAGAAGCTTGCGCAGCGGCTGCCGGCCCGGTTGCCGTGTCGTTCACGCTCGCCGCGGCCGCGCCTGAGAACCAGCGTCCCAGGGCCGACGTTACCGCCAGGCGCTGCGCCGCGTCTTCGATCACGGCGAAGCGGACGTAGCAGTTCGCCGCCGCCAGCCGGTCGCGCAATGGACTTGTGGCCGCGAACAGGCGGCTAACGGCGCGTCCCAGGTCCTCGGCTTGCGCGAGATAGAAGATGGCGAGCATCTTTTTTTGCCGCTCCGCGGCAGACCGTTGAGCGTCCGAGCCGCGGCCATCACTGCCAAGGCCTTCGCTGAGCACCGCCACCTCTTGCGCCAGCACAAACACTCCCGGACGCGGCGGCACCAGCAGCAGGCTGAAGCTCGATTCGCAGCGCGACCAGCGCGACCAGGTCAGGCGCAGCGCGTCGGCGTGGCGGTCCAGTTCCCAGGCGGGGCGCTGGCCGCCTGCCGAAGGGACGGTGGCGGAAGGGTTGTTGTTCATCGCGTTTCCTCTCCCCCTGCGAAGAGGTACCGGTCCCGCCGCGTGGAAGCGGCGGGAAGCATGCATCGGAGCCCGACTGCCGTCCTGTTTGAGTTCGCGAGGATGGTTCAATTCCGGGTTTGGCCCCGGAAGACCCACTCCAATTCCCCCGCCGGCTGCTTCATTCCGGCCCCTCCCGGCGGGGGCCCCGGTCACCGCAAAAACGTGCTCCGGCGGGCTCAAAAATGCCTTGAGAACTGCCGGACCGGGTGGCGGTCACCTCTGACGCCGCCCTGAGCGTGAAGCGCACATTACGCCCGTATATAGGGGCTGTCAAGAGCTAACCGCTATATCTAGTATTGTACCTCCAAAGCCGCGTCAATAGCGGAATCTGGAGAGTTAACAGCGGTCGGTTGGACTTCTCAGGCTGGACTGTTTTCCACAGGCGCCGGTTTCGCACTCGGGGCTGGAAAAAAGCAGAGCTGGATTGCCACGACTCTACGGTCGCTCCTCCGTGCGGTCAATTACCCGAAAGCAGTGCAGGGAAGTGGAAAAAGGCGATGAACGGTGGATAGCGGCGGTGAATTCGTCAGCGGGGTTACGCAGTGGCCGTCCTGGTTGCTTCAGCCGCCTGCTGGCGCAGGTAAAGAAATAGCGGCAGGCCGAGCGAGACACCTACGAGCAGGTTGGCGACGATGGGCGCCCAGCGATGACGCACACCGGCGCGCTTGCCCTCGATCGCTACCAGGACCCACAGCACGAGCGACGACACGATCACGTCCATGCCGAAGAACCCGCTGACTGGCGTCGCGAAGAGCTGCTGGACGAAGATGCGCATGTCGAGCCCGTGCTCGCGGACGAAGGGCAGGAATTGCCACAGCGGGAGGGCAGCGCCCAGGAGACAGAGCAGCAGGCAGAGCGTGCGTGGCTTCATGGCAGCTCCTTACGCCAAGCCGGGCCAGGTTCCCACGAAACGGCACAAAGGTTACACAAAGGAGCTTCGGACGCGAGCCCTTTGTTGTGCCCTTCGTGTCCTTATTTGAAAGTGACCGGCCTTACGCGAACAGGAATTCCTTGGTGCGCAGGTCGCGGACGCGGTCGCGGAGTTTGGCGGCCTGCTCGAACTCGAAGCGCTTGGCGGCTTCGCGCATGTCGGCCTCGAGCCTGGCGATGTAGGCGTCGAGCTCTTCCTGCGACTTGAATTCGGGGACCTCGTCGCTGGCCGAGGTCACGTCCACGTAGTCGGCTTCGACGATTGACGCCAGCGCCATGCTCACCGGCCGCACGATGCTCTCCGGCGTGATGCCGTGCTCCTCGTTGTAGGCGCGCTGGATGGCGCGGCGGCGCTCGGTTTCGTCGATCGCCTTCTTCATCGAGTCGGTCATGCGGTCGGCGTAGAGGATGGAGCGGCCGTTCAGGTTGCGGGCGCAGCGTCCAATGGTCTGGATGAGCGAGCCGGAGGAGCGCAGGAAGCCTTCCTTGTCGGCGTCGAGAATGGCGACCAGCGATACCTCGGGCAGGTCGAGCCCTTCGCGCAGCAGGTTGATGCCGATGAGCACGTCGAACTCGCCGCGGCGCAGGTCACGCAGGATTTTCACGCGCTCCAGCGTCTCGATCTCCGAATGCATGTAGCGGCAGCGCACGCCGACTTCGGTGTAGTACTCGGCCAGGTCTTCGGCCATGCGCTTGGTCAGCGTGGTGACGAGCACGCGCTCTTTGCGCGCCACACGCGCGCGGATTTCGTGCAGCAAATCGTCAATCTGGCCTTTGACGGGGCGGACTTCGACTTCGGGATCCACCAGGCCGGTGGGCCGGATGATCTGTTCGGTCACAACGCCGGCCGACTTGGTCAGCTCGTACGGCCCGGGCGTCGCCGAGACGTAGATGGCCTGGTTCACGCGGTGCTCGAATTCCTCGAAGGTGAGCGGACGGTTGTCCAGCGCGGAGGGCAGGCGGAATCCGTACTCGATGAGCACTTCCTTGCGCGAGCGGTCGCCGTGCCACATGGCGTGGAGCTGCGGCACGGTCTGGTGGGATTCGTCCACGAAGAGCAGGAAGTCGCGCGGGACGTAATCGAGCAGCGTGGGCGGCGGTTCGCCCGGGAGCCGGCCGGTGAAGTGGCGCGAGTAGTTCTCGATGCCGTGGCAGTAGCCGACTTCCTTCATCATCTCCAGGTCAAAGCGCGTGCGCTGGTGGATGCGCTGCGATTCGACCATGCGTCCCTGGCCCTCGAGTTCTTTTTCCCACCATGCCAGTTCTTTCAGGATGCTTTCGATGGCGCGGTTCTTGGTCTCCGGCTTCATCACGTAGTGCGTCTTGGGATAGATCGGGAGCCGGGCATAGCGCTGGCGCACGGCGCCGAACAGCGGATCGATTTGCGAGAGCGACTCGACCTCGTCGCCGAACAGCTCGATGCGGTAGGCGAAGTCGTCGTAAGTGGGGAAGACCTCGATCACGTCGCCGCGCACGCGGAAGGAGCCGCGGCGGAAGTCGGTGTCGTTGCGCTCGTAGAGAATTTCGACCAGCTTGCGGAGAATTTCCTGGCGGGCGATCTTCTGTCCCTTTTCCAGGAACAGCAGCATGCCGTAGTAGGCCTCGGGCGAGCCCAGGCCGTAGATGCAGCTCACCGAAGCGACGATGATGCAGTCCCGCCGCTCGAACAGCGAGCGCGTGGCGGAGAGGCGGAGCTTATCCAGCTCGTCATTGATCGTGGCTTCCTTCTCGATGTAGACGTCGGCGGAAGGAATGTAGGCCTCGGGCTGGTAGTAATCGTAGTAGCTGACGAAATATTCAACGGCGTTCTGCGGGAAAAACTGCTTGAATTCGTGGAAGAGTTGCGCGGCCAGCGTCTTGTTGTGCGCCAGCACCAGCGCCGGCCGGTTCACCTGCTCGATCACCTTGGCCATGGTGTACGTTTTGCCCGAGCCGGTGACGCCGAGCAGCACCTGGTGCTTCTCGCCGTCGAACACACCCCGGCTCAGCGACTCGATGGCCGTGCCCTGGTCGCCCTGCGGCTGGTAGTCGGAGACGAGCTTGAAATCGGGCATAGCTGCTGGCTGCCGGCGACTAGCTGCTGGCTCAGCGCCGTTTGATTCGGCCGGAAGCAGGCAGCGAGCAGCTGGCAGCGTTTCCAGCGGCTGAGTATCTCCTGATTATAACTGCGGCGGAGCAGCGGGCGCGGGAGGCGGCGGATCGGATGCTTCGCCGACCACGCCGAGCACGCGCGACTCGGTGCGGAACTTCCGGTAGTCGCGATAGGCGATGTTGAGGTTGAGATTGAAGCCCTTGAACAGCAGGAGCCGCGCGTCCACGTGCACGTTGGCGAGCTGCGGCAGCCAGACTTCATCGTTCACACGCGTCTGCTCGAAGTGGAAGCGCGTGCCCTTGTGCACGCGCGCGATGAAGCCACCCCAGGAAATCGTGTCGATCACTTCCAGGTCGCCTTTGACGAACTGTGAGTCCTGCTGATCGATCCAGACCTGGCCGCGGATTTTGGGGAGCACCTTCGCCCCCTTCAGCTTCGGCTGATAGCCGGGCCGGGGATCGCCCTTGATGACCCACGCCGGACGGCCGTTCACCACCTCCTGGCCGACGAGCGTGAAGATGTAGGCTTCGGCCAGCTCCTTGTCGAAGGCGCGGCTTTCTTCGCGCTCCTTCTCTTCTTTCTCCAGCCGCTTCTTCCTGTCGCCGGGGCCCTCGTTCTTGCGCTTCTCGGCGATCTTGTTGACGCGCTTTTCTTCCTTCTCTGCCTCGTCGGGCGGCAGCGGCTTGTCGTTTTTCTCGATGAGCCGCTCGATGGGTTCGCCGTAGAGGACCATGATCTCGTACGTCTTGGTCTCGACGGACCTGGTGTTGCCGCTGCCGTCGAGCTTGTGTTCCTCCACGCGCTGAATGTAGGTGTAGTTGCGCTGTCTGCGGTCGTTCTCTTCGTCGTTCTCGGCGGCCTTGCGGATGAGTTCTTTTGGGTCCGGCGGCGCTACAGCCGCCGAGGCCGCTACGCCTGCCGCTAAAGCTGGCGGCGGCGCAGCCGGCGCGGAGGTTTGTCCCGCTGCCGTGACCGACACGGCGCCGAGCATCGCCGCCAGCAAGAGTTGCCGCTGCATCCGGGCAGGATACGGCGGAAACGAGCGGCCGGTTCGCGCTTTTTTCACATCACCGGAACGCCGGCATGGCGCCGGCTTGCGCGCACGGCAACCCTGCTGTGCCCGCTGAGTTGCGCGCGGCGCGAAAAAATAAAGCGCGAAACATTGTTGCGCCTTTTTGGTTCAAGCTGACAACAGGTTCGGGCACGCGACGAAAACCCGAATTCGCTGGAGGACCGAGCATGAAACGCAAGTTCGCAATCGGATTGGTGATCGCGGTGATGGCCATGGGCAGCGCGGCGTTCGCGCAAAACCGTGGCGGACAGTGCCACCGGCGCGCGGGCTTCAACATCAACCAGAGGCAGCGCCGGCAGCAGGACCGAATCGCGCAGGGCATTCGCAACGGCTCGCTGAGCGCCAGCGAAGCGGCGCGGCTGGAGCGGCAGGAAGCGGGTTTTGCGCGCATCGAAGCGCGCGATCGGCGCTCGGGCGACGGACTCAGCCTGCGCGAGCGCGAGCAGCTCTATCGCGACCAGAACCGACTCTCGCGCGAAATCCGGCACGAAGAGCACGATAACGACTAGCGACTGAACATCAGGCCATCGGGCCACCGGGCCATTGAGTTCGCGCTTCAAGTTGAGGGAACTACACGAAAGACGCCCTTTCGCGTGCGGAAGGGCGTCGCTGTTTGCCTTGGGTCTGCGAGGGACGGCGCGGCTGAGGCCGCGCCCTCTCGCGAGCGCAGCCGAGGGCTACTTCTTGCGGTGTCCGACCATTTCACTCCGAAACGTGCGCGCGTCCACGCGGGTAAGCCGCTTCACCATCCACGGCTTGAGCAGCGGCTTGTGCGGGATGCCGCACAGGTATTCGGCGATGAACCAGACCGGCTTTGACGTCGTCATCCACTGGCGATCATCAAAGCGCTCCAGGTTCACCGGCTGCGAGAAGCGGCGGAGCGTGCGCTCGCCGCGCAGGTTGAAATAAGCGTGAAAGTAGCTCATGGCCAGTTCGCGCAGCGTGCGGTAAACCGGTTCGCGATAGCGGCAGCTGGTGAAGTTGCTCTTCGCCAGCGCGCCCCAGTGCCCGCGCACTTGGAAGACGGCCATGACGTGATCGGTGTCGTTGTCGGCCTCGAGGTCGAAGATGAGCGGCGGAAAGCCCAGGACGCGCAGCGCCGCCGCGGCAAAAATTGCGCCCTCGAGGCAATGGGCGGTGCGATGTTTGAGCACCATGCGCGGCGACCAGGCGGTGCCGGCCAGGTGATAGGGCGCGTCGTCGAGGAATCTCTGCACTCCCTCCGGCGTCTTCAGCGCGCGCAGCGTGCGCAGTTCGGCGGCGGTGAAACTGGTGAGCGCGCTTGTCATGCGACCAAGAACTTCTTGCCACGGATGTTCGCGGACTTGCACGGGTTAACGGAATTCAGGAATCCATGCAACTTCGTGAAGAGCCGTGGCTGATTTGTTTTTCGCAAACCGCCACCGGCGCTCACTTGAAGATCGCCTTCGGCAGCATGACGTGCACGCCCTTGTTGCCATCCACCAGCTGGGTGATGTCCACGTCGCCGGCCACGCTGGTGAGCATGTAGGCTTCGTCGCGGCTGAGGTGGCGCGCGGTGGCGATGAAGTCAATCATCTCGCGCACCGCCAGCTTGGTCGCCTCGTTCAGGTCTTCGTGGAAGCCCATGCTGATGTAGTGGGTGGGCGTTTCGGCGCGCGGCCAGCGCAGTTTCAAGTCCTTGCGCACGATGAACTGCAGCGTTCCGGTGAGAGACGTTTCCAGCGCGGTGATGTCCACCTCGCCGTTGCCCTGACCGGCGTGCCCGTCTCCGAGGAAGAAGAGCGCGCCGCGCGCGTGCACCGGCAGGAACAGCGTGGCGCCGGCGACGAGTTCTTTGTTGTCGAGGTTGCCGCCATGGATCCACGGCGGCGCGCTGTTGATGCGTCCGGAAACTTCCGGCGGCGCAACGCCCATGCTGCCGAAGAAGGGATGCAGCGGGATTTCCACGCCCGGCGCGAAGCGCGCCAGCATGCGCTCGCGATCGAGCGGGATGATGCGCGTGCGCGGGTAGGGAAAATCTTCCGGCAGGAAGCCGCGTCCCGGAGAGAAGCCGTTGTAGGCGTACGGAATCGCCAGGTCAATTTTCTGGATACGGACTTCGAGCACGTCGCCCGGTTCGGCGCCCTCGATGAACACCGGCCCGGTCAGGATGTGCCCGCCCGGACCCTTGTTGGTGACCTCGCGGTAGATGTCGCGCAGCGACTGCTGCACGTCGCTGGGCGCGACGCCGGCGGCCTCGAGGCGCGTGGGGCTGGAGGTGATGAGCGTCTCGAACTCGACCGCGTCGCCCGACTTGACGCGCAACACCGGCGGCGCGGCCGCGTCGTAGTAGCCCCAGGCGACGGTCTTCGGCGTGGCGGCGAGGTGCTGGGTTTGCGCAACGGCGGCGGCGCAGAGCAGGGCGGTGGTGACGGCGCGTTTGAGCATCCGATGGCCTCGTGGAAGAACGGGCATCGTGCCATAGCGGAGCGAGGAGTGTCGAGTGTGGCGGTACGCAGCGGCCTACCCGCGTTGCCAAATCAGGGCAGACGTGGAGCACCGTGTGCTGGAGATGCGTGTCTCGCCCAGGAAGCCGGGATGGCGTGCCGACGGGCGAGGGCGCCCATCGGGAAATCATCATCCTGAACAACACTGGCGAGACTGGAACAACGCCGCCAGCTCCGCGGGGGAATTCACCAGCACGTCGGGCGGGGCCGCTTCAAGGGTGTGTGGCGCGAAGCCGTAGTTGACGCCGATTGTCCACAGGCCGGCGTTGCGTCCGGTGAGGACATCAATGTCGGAGTCGCCGATGATGGCGGTCTGGTCCGGCGCAGCGTTGGCTTCTTCCAGCAGCGTGCGCGCGCCGAGCGGATCGGGCTTCTTGGTGGGGAAGCTGTTGCCGCCATAGACGCGGAAGAAGAACTCGCCCAGGCCGAGCGCGTCCACGATCTGCTGCGAGGGACGCACCGGCTTGTTGCTAAGCACGGCGAGCGCCCGCGGCGGGCTGCCGTTGCGCGCGCTCTGCGCCGCGCGCAAGGCGTCCTCCACGCCCTCGTAAACCAGCGTGTTGTCGAGCTTGTGTTCGCGGTAGTAGGCGAGAAAAAAGTTCAGCGCCTCGGCCAGGTACTGCTCGTCGTCAGGATCGCCCAGCGCGCGGCGAACGAGCATAGGCGCGCCGTCGCCCACGTAGCTGGCGATCACGTCACATGGCAGCGCCGGGCGCCCGTAGTTCCGGAGCATGGCGTTCACGGAATTCGCCAGGTCGAGACGCGAGTCCACCAGCGTGCCATCCAGGTCGAAGATGAGCAGCTTCAGGCGTTCGGCGGGAATGGGTTGGCGGACTTGCACGGCCATGCGTCCACGCGGAGCAGGGTCCGGCTTCGTGAAAAACTGATCGCCGGAGCATGGCCCTGGTCCGCGCTCCGGCTCCCAGTATAGGTCAGCGTCGCTGGCAATGACGCTGAAGACCCCGCCGCTACTTGCCTTTGAACGCGGCCACGATGCCCAGCCAGTAATCACTGCTGCTGAGCGTGAACGTCGCCCGCGCCGCCTGCGCCGCGCTCACCGTGACGTCTTCGGCGCCGACCTTCTCCGACGACGTGTTCTGGCGAATGATCATGCCGTGACCATTGCCGTCGGTTCCGGCGCTGATCGCCGGTGTGTTGGCGACTGACGCCGCTCCGAACAGCAGTTCGGATGCCTGCGTCGTCGCGGGGGTCGCGCCGGAATCCGGCGTGGTGTTGAGAACCGGGCCCGAGGACACGGCGGCGACCTTGTCGAGCGGGTCGGCCGTGGAAAGCACGCCGGAGTATTCCAGCGCCTGGCAGCGCAGCGTCGTCCCGGCGCCGGAAACCGCGCCGGTCACGGTGTTGGCGCCCGCTTTCGAATTCCACGCATACCACACGGCGAGCCCATGCCCGTCAGTGGTCTGGTCGATTTTGGCAGCCTGCTTCCACAGCGTATTGCCGGCCGAGTCGTTCACAGTGACCGTCCGGCCGGTGCCGGTCATGCGGACAACGAAAACGAGCAGGTTGCCGGCGGCGTTGCTGGCAGGGTAGGCGACGCTGCACGCCGTCGATCCGGAAGTAGCCGCGTGATTGGACTGAACGTAGGCCGGCGCTGGGCCCGGCGTGGAAGATGGTGGCGTCGGCGACGTCGTCCCGCCGGGGATGACCGCCATCACGGTACCCGACTTGGCGCTCTCGGCGACCGAGCTGACCGCGCTGACGGCATAGCAGTATCCCGCGCCCGCGGTGACGGCGCTGTCGGTATAGGTCTTGGTCGGCGCGGAGACGGTGCTCAGGACGGCGAGCGTGCCGCATGAGGCAACGCTGGCGCCGGTGCTGTTGAGCGTGCCCGCCGCGCGATAGACCTTGTAACTGGTGATGCCGGAAGGGTTCGGGTCGGTCCAGTTGAGCGTGGCCGAGTGCGTGGTGGGTGGCGGAACGCTGACAGTTACGGTCACAGTCACGTTCGAGCTCGCCGAGCCGCCTGCGCCAGTCACCGACAAGGTGTACGTTGTGGTGGCCGATGGGCTGACCGTCTGACTTCCGCTCGTCGCTACCGCCGACCCGTTCAGCGTAGCTGAAGTGGCGTTGGTGCTGCTCCAGGTCAGGGTGGTGCTTCCGCCAGCGGTGAGGGTCATGGGGTTGGCGCTGACTGTCGCCGTGGGTGCGGGCGTGGGCTGGCTAGCCGTCGTCACGGTGACGTTCTTTGTGACCGTGCCCCCTGCGCCAGTCGCGGTTAGCGTGTAGGTGGTGGTGCTGGTCGGCGATACCGTCTTGCTGCCCGAGGTCGCTACCGCGCTCCCGTTCAGGGTCACGCTGGTCGCGTTTGTTGTGCTCCAGGTAAGAGTGCTGGATTGTCCGGCGGTGATGCTGGCGGGACTGGCCGAGAGCGTCGCGGTCGGCGCAGGGGCGGGGGCCTTGAAGAACTCGGTCATCGCCGGGGCCGTGGAGGCGCTGCCCGGATACACGCTGCCGCCGAGCAGTCCCAGAACGGTCCGGAGAAGGCTCTGGTGCTGATAGAAGGTTTTGGAAATATAGCCGGTCTTAGAGAACGCCGGGCTGACGACAACGGCATACACTTTGCCGCCACCGTTGGTTGTGTCGGTGAGCGCCTGTTCGAAGAGAATGATGAGCACGCCGTCGGCCTTGAACGCGGGATTCGCGAGCAGCGGCCCGATGTTGTTCTTGAGCCAGGTGTCGGCGACGGCGCGGGTACCCCAGTTCGCCGAATTACTAAGATTAGGAACCACCCAGCTCAGGTTTGGCAGCGTGCCGTTGTTCAGGTCGGTGGCGAATTGCGAGAACGGCGCCAGGTTTGATTTCTGGTTCGTCGAGTTTGCGACGTCGGTGAAGTACGCGAAAGGATTGCGGTACTTCACATAAGGCGTGACATCGCCGCCGGTGTAGCCGGCCGAGGGCAGGCTTTCCGCGTAGGACTTCCACGTCTTGCCCAGCACCAGGAGCTGTCGGACCAGGTTGTCGGACGACACGGTGCCCGTGTAGCTGTTGCTGTTGGCGGCGACGGCGCCGGTGGTCATCATCATCGAGTTGCCGATCTGAGGGGTGGTATTGGCGTAGTAGTTGGAAGCGTAGCCATACTGCGTCGCCAAACTGTCGAGGTACGGCATGGTGGTATGGAACACGTCGGAGTAGTCTCGGGTGCCTTCCACCACGACCACAACGTGGCCGGCCTTGGGGAGCTGGGCTTGGACCTGGGGGGTGGCCCAGGCCAGCGATACGAAAGCCAGGAGCGCGGCCCGATTGACGACCCGCGGCAGCGAAACGCTTCGGATACCAGTGCGCATCCGTGCAGCGTAGGTGGGCAACTACTCTGCTGGTATGAGGCGGACGGCCGAATTCACTCAGGAACGGACCTCAGCAAGTTACTAGGAGGCATCGAGGGGCCAACGTGAATCACCTTAGGGACGGCTAGTCCTTCTGTGTAGACGGGCTAGTCCTTGCGTGCGATCTGAGCGAAGCACGCTCACATTCTGAGGATTGCGATGTTCGCTGCTCCGGAACGCGACGCCGCGTTTACAATAGCCGCGGGAGACATCGAACCGGATGGCCACAACCAAAGCAGAGCCCAAAGCGCAGCGCGCCGGCGAACCGGTTGCGGCTGCGCCGCCGAAGGGTGCGGGCCGGGAGGGCACGCCCGCCAAGGAACCCAAGCCGGGCGAGAAAACCTACGAAGGACTGACCCGCAAGCAGCTCGTGGATGCGTATCGGCTGATGTACACCTCGCGCCGGGTGGACGATCGCGAGATTCTGCTCAAGCGTCAGCAGAGAATCTTCTTCCAGATATCGGGCGCCGGCCACGAAGCGCTGCTGGTGGCGGCGGGATTTGCTCTGAAGCCCGCCTACGACTGGTTCTACGCCTACTACCGCGATCGCGCGCTCTGCCTCGCGCTGGGCATGACGCCGCTGGAGATGCTGCTCCAGGCCGTGGGCGCCGCCGGCGATCCCAACTCCGGCGGACGCCAGATGCCGTCGCACTGGGGCCACAAGAAACTCAACATCGTGACCCGCTCCTCGCCGACGGGCACGCAATTCCTGCAGGCCGTGGGCTGCGCCGAGGCCGGCCGTTACTTCACGCGGCATCCCGAGGCGGCGGAGAAGAAGCCGGGCAGCTATCGCGAATTCAAAGACGTTATTTTCCACGGGGATGAAGTGGTCTACGTCTCCGGCGGCGATGGAACCACCAGCCAGGGCGAGTTCTGGGAGTCGCTGAACAGCGCTTCGATCGGCAAGCTGCCGATGCTCTACCTGATCGAAGACAACGAGTACGCGATTTCGGTTCCGGTGGAAGCGCAGACTGCCGGCGGCAACATCTCGAGGCTGGTCTCGCAGTTCCCGCACTTCTACTTTGCCGAGGTGGACGGGACCGATCCGGTCGCAAGCTACGCGGTGATTAAGAAGGCAGTGGACCACGTCCGCGCCGGCAACGGTCCGGCGTTCGTGCACGGGCATGTGATCCGTCCGTACTCGCATTCGCTCTCCGACGACGAGCGGCTTTACCGTCCCGATGCCGAGCGGCAGAAGGACGCCGCGCGCGACCCGATCACGCGCATGCAGATGTTCCTTATCCGCGAGAACATCCTGGACGAGGCGGGAATCAACCGTCTGGAAAAGGAAGTGGACGAGGAGGTGCAACACGCCGCCGGGGAAGCACTGGCGGCCGCGCCGCCCACGAAAGATTCCATCTTGCGCTTCATCTATTCGCCCGACCTTGATCCGGCCTCATCCGCGTTCGCGACCGAGCCTGCGCCGCCGAAAGCGGGGAAGGGCGGCGAGGCGCAAGCGCCGCCGGCCAAGACGATGGCGGACCTGATCAACGCCTGCCTGAAGGACGAAATGCGGCGTGACGACCGCATTGTCGTGTTCGGCGAGGACGTGGCCGACTGCACGCGCCAGCAGTATCTGGACCAGAAGCTGATCAAGGGCAAGGGCGGCGTCTTCAAGCTCACGTCGGGGCTGCAATGCGATTTCGGAAGCGACCGCGTGTTCAACTCGCCGCTGGCCGAGGCCACTATCGTGGGACGCGCCGTCGGAATGGCCACGCGCGGGCTCAAGCCGGTGGTGGAAATCCAGTTCTTCGACTATATCTGGCCGGCGATGCACCAGTTGCGCAACGAGCTGCCGCTGATTCGCTGGCGCTCGAACAACGCGTTCTCGGCGCCCGCGGTGGTGCGCGTCGCGATTGGCGGATACCTGACCGGCGGCGCCATCTATCACTCGCAGTGCGGCGAAAGCATCTTCACGCACACGCCGGGCATGCGCGTCGTGTTTCCCTCGAACGCGCTCGACGCCAACGGCCTGCTGCGCACCGCCATCCGCTGCGACGACCCGGTCATGTTCCTGGAGCACAAGCGGTTGTATCGCGAGACCTATGGGCGCGCGCCGTATCCCGGACCGGACTACATGATCCCGTTTGGCAAAGCGAAAGTCGTCAAGCCCGGCACGCAGATGACGGTCGTTACTTATGGCGCGGTCGTGCCGCGCGCGTTGCAGGCGGCGCAGCGCATCGAGCGCGAGCAAGGCCTCAGCGTGGAGCTGATCGATTTGCGGTCTTTGAACCCCTACGACTGGGAGGCGATCGCAAGTTCGGTGCGCAAGACGAGCCGCGTGATCGTCGCCTACGAAGACACGCTCAGCTGGGGCTACGGCGCCGAGATCGCCGCGCGCATCGCCGACGAGCTGTTCGAGGACCTGGACGCGCCGGTGCGCCGCGTGGCGGCAATGGACACGTTTGTCGCGTACCAGCCGTTGCTGGAAGACGAGATACTTCCGCAGGCGGATGACCTGTACGAAGCCATGCAGCAGCTCTCGCAATTCTGAACGAACCCCATGAACCTGCTCGTAATCGGCTCTGGAATGATGGGCTCGGCCGCCGCCTTCGACATGGCGCGCGCCACACAGGTCACATCCATCACGCTGGCTGACCTGGACGCGCGCCGCGCGCGCGAGGCCGCCACGCGTGTGAACCGCCTCGCGCGCAATAAGAAAGTACGGCCGGCTCAGCTCGATGCGTCTTCGGAAAAAGCGGTGCGCAAGCTCATGCGCGAGCACCAGGCCGCGCTTTCGGCCGTGCCCTACTTCTTCAACCTCGGGCTGGCCCACGCCGCCATTGACGCCGGCTGCCACTTCGCCGATCTGGGCGGCAACAACACGGTGGTCCGCGAAGAACTCGCGCTCGGACGCAAGGCCGAGAAGCGCGGCGTGGCCATCGCGCCCGACTGCGGCCTGTCGCCCGGCATGGCTTCGATCCTGGCGGGCGAGCTGATGCGGCGCATCGGCGGGAAAGCGTCGGCGCTGAAGATTTACGTCGGCGGGCTGCCCGAGCGTCCGCATCCGCCGTTTGAGTACCAGCTTGTCTTTTCCGTCGAGGGGCTGATCAACGAGTACGTGGAGCCGGTGCGCGTGCTGCACGACGGCCGGGCCAAGGAAATCGAGCCGCTCACCGAGCCCGAGCCGTTCCGCATCGCCGGATATCCGGTGGAGCTGGTGGCCTTCCACACCTCCGGCGGCGCCTCCACGCTGCCGGAAACTTTCGCCGGCGCGGTGGGCGAGTGCTGGGAAAAAACGCTGCGCACGCCGGGACACTACGAGATGGTGCGGTCTCTTTACGATCTGGGACTGTTCTCCAGCGACAAGCGCAAGTTCGGCAAGGTGGAGCTGGCGCCGCGCGAGATGATGGCGCGCCTGTTCGAAGAAAAGTTCGCGGGTAGCGAGCCTGACGTGGTGATTCTTCGCGTTGAGGCGCACCCACCCAAGCGGCGCGGCCTGCGCGCGATTTTCGGCGGCGCCGAGGAGCCCGCGCCCAAGGTGCTGGCGTTCACCGTCCTTGATCGCTACGACCGGACTTCCGGCATGACGGCGATGATGCGCACCACGGCGTGGCCGGCCTCGATCGTCACCCAGATGCTGGCCTCCGGCGCCATCGCGCGGCGCGGCGGCATCCGGCAGGAACTCGATGTCCCCGCCGACCGCTTCCTCGCCGAAATGGAAGCGCGCGGCATCCGCATCAAGTATTCGGAGGAAGGGTGACGCGCTACCTGAACCGTTTGCAGCCGCTCGGCCTGCTGGTGATGCGCGTGGTGCTGGGCGTCATCATGGTGGCCCACGCCTGGCAGAAGGTCACCGGCGGGCGCAACCTCACCGCCACCGTCTCGAGCTGGGGATGGCCGTGGTGGCTGGGCTATGTTTCCACTTACACCGAACTGATCGGCGGCGCGTTGCTCGTCGTCGGCCTGCTCACCCGCGTTTGGGGCCTCGGCCTCACGATTAACATGGTGGTCGCCATCTGGAAAGTCCACTGGAAAAATGGACTCATCGGGCAGGGCTCCATCGAGTTCCCGCTGGCGCTGGCGGCGATTGCCTTCGCGCTGATTTGGCTGGGTGCGGGACCGCTTTCGATTGATTACCTGTTCTTCGGCGAGCCAGGCGGCGCGCGGCCAGCGAAGGCGGCGAAGAAGTAGGGTGGGCGCCGAAACCAAAAGCTAACCACATAGGGGCACAAAGGAAGGACACAACGGAGGCCATTTTTTTTGTGGCGTTCGTGGGACCTTCGCGTCCTTTGCGGTTTGCTTTTTTAGGCTACTGCGCCACGGCCCGATTGCGCCGCCAGTAAAGGTATCCCGGAATCCCCAGCGCGACGATTCCAATTCCCGCCAGCGACTCCACCGGCCGCTGCCACACCACGTTCAGCGCCCAGATCGCCGTAACGATCACGTACAGTCCCGGCAGCGCCGGGTATCCGGTGCAGCGATACGGACGCTCGGCATTGGGACGCTTCCAGCGCAGCGCGAACAGGCCGGCCACGGTGAATGTGTATCCCAGCACGGTCATAAACATGGTGTAGGTGAAAAGCTGCTCGTAGCGGCCGGTGAGCGTGAGGATGGCGCTCCAGATGAATTGAAGAATCAGGCTGTTCACCGGCGTGTGCCACTTCGGATGCACCTTGGCGACCGACTTGAAAAACAGCCCGTCTTTCGCCATGGCGTAGTGCACGCGCGCTCCGCTCAGCGTGCTGCAAGAGAGCGCGCCAAAGCAGGAGAGCGCGATCAGGGCTGAGAGCCACTGCCCGATTGCGGGTGAAAACAACGCGACCGCGGCGGCGCGGGCGGTCGTCTCTTCGCCTTCCGCGATCCCGCGGAGCGGCAGCGCGTACAGGTATGCCGCATTCATGCTGATGTAGATTGCGGCCACGCAGATCACGCCGACCAGCAGCGCGCGCGGCAGGTTGCGGCGCGGGTCTTTCACTTCGCCCGCCGCCCAGCTCACGAATTCCCATCCGTCGTAGGCCCAGAAGACGGCGATGAGCGCCACGCCGAAGCGGGATAGCGCCGGCCACATTCCCATGGACGGCAGCGCCGCCACCGACGCCGCCGTGAAGTGCGACCACGAGCCCTTGCCGATGGCGAAGCCGAGCACCACGAAGGCCGCGATGGCGGCAAACTTCATCCAGTTGGCCACGTTCTGCAAGGTCACCGCTTTGCGAAGGCCGATCATGTTGACCCACGTGATGAGCGCATTGGCGGAGATCGCGATGAGATGAAGTCCGGTGAGTTGCCAGCCGCCAATCCGCATCAGCACGCGATCGCCACCCAGGGCGGGAACGAGCGCGCTGAAGTAGTGCGCGAAGCCCATGGAGATGGTGGCGTTGCCCCCGCCCATCATGACCGCAAAGATCATCCAGCCGTAGAGAAAGGCGACGAGATCACCGAAGGCCTCGCGGACGTACACGTACTGCCCGCCGGCCTCGGGGAACATCGTGCCCAGTTCGGCGCAGGCGAAGCAGGCGAACAGCGTGATCACCGCTCCGGCGACCCAGACCAGCAGGAAAATCGCCGGATGCGAAACATTGCCGGCAATGTCGCGCGCCGTCAGGAAGACGCCTGAGCCGACCGAGCCGCCGACGAGAAGCAGGATGGTGTCCGTCAGCGTGAGTCCGCGGATGAGTTTGGGCGGCTCGCGTTCGGCGACTGCGGCGTGTGGTTCAGCGGCGGAGATGGAGTTCATGAGGGCGGGTCATCCCATGGCGAGTTCGTCGGCCGATTCCAGCGGCGTGCCGCAGGTGCGGCAGATGACGGCGGAGCAGTCGCCGCACACCAGCGGATCGGTGACCGCCTTCTCGCATCGCGGGCAGTAGAGTGCCGGCTGGGGCGGCGGAAACTCGGCATTCACAGCCATGCGAGCCAGAGCGTAGCATAGCAGGGAGTTCGCAGGTCTCAGCAAAGGCGCGAAGAGCTGGCGCGCGAGAGCTGGGGACCGGGAACGGAGAACCGAGAACTGAGGGCTTATGGCTGCCATCACACCCGACGACAAGCTGCGCGAAGAGTTCAACAAGTGGGCCGAGGCGGGCAAAGGCGAGGAGATGGAGCGCCATCACCTCGACATTACCGAGAAGACCATCCGGCAGATGGAGCTGCGCGCGGGCGAGCGCGTGCTCGATCTGGGCTGCGGCGCGGGATGGGCCTCGCGCATCCTGGCGCGCCTGGTGGGCGACGGGCCGGAGGGGTTCGGGCAGGTGGTCGGCCTGGACATCTCCGATGAAATGATCCGCCGCGCCCGCGCCGCCTCGCGCGACTTCGACAACCTGATGTTCGTGTGGGGCTCGGCGCAGCAGATCCCGTGGGAAGAAAACTTCTTCGACAAAGTGCTCTCGGTCGAATCCTTTTATTACTACCCCGAGCAGGAGCGCGTGCTGGCCGAACTGTTTCGCGTGATGGCGCCGCGCGGGCGCCTGTTCATCCTCATCAACCTGTATAGGGACAATCCCTACTCGCTGCGCTGGATAGAGGAGCTGAAGGTGCCGGTGCACGCGCGCTCCAAAGACGAGTACGTGCAGTTGCTCCGCGCCAACGCCTTCCAAGACGTGGAGGCCTTCCAGATTCCCGACGACACGCCCACGCCCGACGAATACACCGGCCGCTGGTTTAAGAACGCGGACGAGTTGCGCGACTTCAAGCGCATCGGCGCGCTGCTTCTGGTGGCAAGGAAGCCGGACGTACGGAATCCCGGGCCGGCGTATCAGATTTACTAGTTAACCTCTCAAGCCCACCCTAATGCAGTGGCACTTCCGTTATGTAAAGGCGCTGGTCCTTGGAGGTCAGAAAGACAAGATTATCGTCGGTGCCGCAGGCGAACGCGAACCCTGTCTCGAGGGGGGCGCCATAGATTCGGCGGATCTCCCCGGTCTCAAAGTCGTACAGGGCATAAAGTGCCTTAAACAGGTTCCCCTCCTTGTCTGTTCCGAGGAATTGACCTAACAACAGGCCTTGAGCGACGCTAGCGGATTCGAGCTGTACGTCGCCCGATGGCGGCTTGAGTGGAAAGCTTCTTGTCACTCTCCCTAACGAGTCGATCACTCGAACCTGAGGACGGATCCGGCCACGAACCATGTAGGCCATCCCACCTGGGCCGTGAATCAAATCGCCAAAACGTCTCGTGGAATCTCGAACGTCTGGCGGAAGCTCAGGCTCAATGCTTTCCTCGGTACTTGGAGGCGATGCCGGCGAGTGCAGCCCGATCTTGCGGATCATCTTCCCCGAGGCATTGAAGAGCGCAGTAAAGTCATGAGGTTTGCCCTCGTCTTTTGAGAACACACCTCCGGATACAAGAGCGTTGCCGTTGTCAAACACGAAGAGACCGTAGCCATGGACTGGCACGTCCAGACGGACCTTCGAAACGAGCCCGCCTGTCGTATTGAACTTGAGCAGATAAGAGTCGTCCTTGCTATCTCCGAGTAAGGCGAAGACAGTTCCATCTGGTTGGAGGTCGTAGGAGTACACTTCACCCGGTGTTACACCCTCGATGTTTGGTGTCGAGAATTCGCCATTCTTGTCACCCTTGGACGAGAGCCGGACAATTGGGGCCAGTCCAGTGTTCGGGAATTGATACCCCCTGAAATAAAGATTTCCTTTGTCGTCGCAGCGAACCGGAATCCCTAACGGGCGGGCAAGCTCGGCGGTTGGTGTTCGCCGAACACCAGTCAGGGGGATCACAAAAACCTGCGCAGTCGTAACGGTAACGAGGGTGACGGCAAGACACGTCAGAAGAGAAACCCGCATTATCGCGCCCCCTCCAGACGCGCGACCGTCGGGGTCGCTGAGGCGGCGCGAACGCGAACAAACTGGCCGTCGCAGCTCGGGACATAGAAAGTCCCGGCCCAGACGCCTTGTCGCAAACCAGGGGCATTGTTGAACGTCCCTCCTCCGCCGCAGCGAACGCTCGATTGATACGCATCCCCGACATATTCATTTGAACAGCAGATTTTCCAGTTGTAGGTGCACGTCGAACAATTGTGATCAGGGTAACCACAGGTATGAACGGAGATCTGATGCGAACACAGGGTGCAGTTGAAAGTTTGCGGATAGTAAGACGCCGTGCTGCATTCGCACGCAGCAGTCGCCTTAGCGGGGGCAGCCATGCAACTCAACAGCGCCAAGAGAAAAGCGAGCAGAAACCCGTGAAGCTTCATCGTGACCTCCTAGGCTCGATTATCGCGACTTGGCGTCGCGAAATAGGGAAAAGTTCGATCCTGGGATGGCAGGATAGGACATTGTTGGGGGGGGGGGATACAAGCGTCAACATGCGTCAACCTCCGCGCACCCGGGCTGGGGTCTGAAATCAGTCCACGATGAATACAATAGCTCTGAGCGCGGGTCGGGTGCAGGGCCGCTAGAACATCGCCGTCTTGTCTACCAGCAGGTTCGTCGCCGGGCTGAGCGGCTTGCCGTCGTTGGCGTGTCGGATCGAAATGCCGCCGTTCACATTGTGCAGCTTGAGTTCGCTCCCGCCATTGGCGAAGCGGGCCTGCAGATCGTGTCCCACGAAGCGGCCGTGGCGCACCGGCACGTTCCAGTCGTTGCGGATGCTGCCGTTCAGGGTGTGCGCGCGCACTTCGAGCGACGCATCGGAGGGCAGCGTGACCGCGACTGTGCCGTTCACCGAGCGCAGGTTCAGGGCTTCCTTCGGGACCGCTTCGAACGTGGCTTCCAGCCTGCCGTTCACCGTGGAGAGGTCGGCGGGGCCACGCAGCCCCGTTGCGGTCACCTGCCCGTTCACGTCTGAAGCGCGGACCTCGCCGGCCACGCCGGTGATGTCAATCGGGCCGTTGATGTTTGAAATCTTGTCGAGCCGCGCGGTGCGCGGCACGCTGATGGTGTAGGTGACGCTGGCCGGGTTCTGCCGGCAGCGGCTGTCAGGATTCTCGCAATCGCTGTTGTGCCACGTCAGGTCGTCGTCGGGGTAGCGCGTCGCCACGGCGACGCGGTCCGCGGTTGCATCCACCTCGATCGTGACCTCCTGCAGCTTCTTCTCCGTCCAGGCGCGCTTCACCGCGTCCACCTGGACTTGGTTTTTGTCCCAGCCCACCACCTTGATGCGGCCGGAGATGTTTTTCAGCGCGAAGCTGCCCCCGGCCGCAAGCGGATAGCTGTGGTGGAACTCTTCGGTGAAGGACGGCTGGCCGCCGTCATCGGCCAGCGCGATGGCCGAAAAAGCAATGGCGCAGAGCACCCCCAGCATGGCCCCGGCAAGGGACAGGAGCGAACGGCGATTCATGGCGGCTCCCGGCAGCACAACTTTCGGGCCCGGCGGTTAGACGGCAGGGGAGGGGAAGGGTCAACCGGGGGATGTAGCGCTGCAGCAATGGGTAAGTGCCGGTGCGCTGACCGCCGCGGCCAGGATCGAAGCAAAAAACAAGGGCGACCCGGAGGTCGCCCCTCTTGTTCAACGCCTGCCTTCTTAGACGGGCTGAACGTTCTCAGCCTGGAAGCCCTTCGGTCCCTTGGTCACGCTGAACTGCACGGTCTGGCCTTCCTGGAGGGAGCGGAAGCCGCTCGCCTGGATGGCCGAGAAGTGCACGAAAACGTCTTCGCCGCTCTGGCGCGTGATGAAACCGTAACCCTTGGCGTCGTTGAACCACTTTACTGTTCCTTGTTCCATTGTTTCTCGTTTCTGTATTGGATTTTGCGGTGATCAGATCGGGCTAAAGGCAGGGTTGCTCAGCAGGTCAGTGCTTTTGCAGCTTGCGTTTCAGACTCGGTGTGTTCAATCGCAAGTACATCATACACGTTTCGGCCGTGCGCTGCCAGTGAATCTTTGCAGCAGCGGCGGAGCACTGACAATGCGGGGTTTGGGAACATGCGGTTCGATTCCTCAGCGGGCCGGCACTGCGGCCGACCTTTACTTCACCAGCCGGGCCACCCGCTCCACCAGATCCTCAGGCGCCTGGCGCGGCAGAATTGTTTTTCCTTCGAACGACACGGCGCATAGGTGCTGGTCCTCGTCCATCAGCAAGGCAATTCTCAGTTGGGGATGTTCGGAGCGGATCTGCGCCATCAGCACAAAGGTTGACGCGGGTGTCGGGCCCAGTCCGAGCAGCAGCAGGTCCGGCCGGCGGCTGCGGCACTCACGCTGCGCTTCCGCCGCGGTGGCGCATTGCACGTCGTAACCGTGCGTGCCCAGCACGATCGCTCTGGCGTTGCGCGTGCGCAGATTCCCGTCAACCAGCAGGATCGTGACCGCCGCGGCAGCGCTCATGCTCACTTCGTCTCCCACAAGCGTGCCAGCCGAATGTGAGCGGCATCGAGGTCTTGGTTCTTGCTTCGCGCTCGCGCGCGCAAACGAGGGCCCAGCGCCGCGATCCGTTGTGCCGCTTCGCGCAAGCTGCCGTCGGCAGCGCGATCGCGCGCTGCAGACGCCAGCGCACTCTGGAGGTGTTCGGGCGTCTCGCGTACCGGTGCGTGCTCCTCCGGCTGCGGCTCGTGCTTGCGCACGATGAAAGGGCGCGTAGCGCGATAAAAGCCAATCCGCTGGCCCGGCGATTGCTCCTGCACGTAGCGATAGAATGCGGTGACCAGATCGTCGGCCCCGAGCATGTCAATCAGGATGAGCTGGTACATCTTCGGCTGCCAGAGGGCATAGGCAGACACGCCATCACGGGCGCAATCCACCACCAGGCCGCAGCGCCGCATGCCTGCCGCGCGGCCAGATTGGCGCTGGGAGTTGCCGTCAACCAGTAGTACTGCCGCCTTTTTCCACGGGATCGGGGGTAGTAGCTGGCTGGCCGTCATGGTCGAGTCCATCGTTGCTCCTTCCGCGCAGCTCTTCCGGCTGCGACAGGCTGGTTGGGTTCGGATTGCTGTCGTCGTCGCCGGCGCGTCCCGCCAGCCGGTTTTCGCGGCGTTCCTGCTTGCGGCGGGCCTTCTCGCGCTGGCGCTCCTGGCGGGCCAGCTCTTTGCGGCGTTTGAGAGCACTGGGATGCGATGGAGACACGTAGGTCCTTTCCTGCCGGTCTTGCGGCACATGCGGAGTTGGGCCCGCCGTCGGCCGCGCACACTGACGTTGAACTTGGATCGGTCTGATCGCGCAAGAAGCCGGGCGTCGAGAAGTGCACGGCGCGGGAAGTTGCGAAAGGAGACTATGGTTACTATACGCTGAACTTCGGCCTCGCGACGGACTGTTTTCGATTCTTTCGCTTCTCGTGGATTGTGGTGCAAGGCTCGTTTCACGCGGGCCACACTGTCGCACGACGTGAGCTGGCGGTTCTTGTTTCGTGAATTGACGCGCCCTGTGCCGATTCCCTAGACTGTCCTTCTGGTTGCGGCTGTGTGCCGCCTCGAGGCGCAATGTCCTGGTTACAGAACAAGTTCGAGAAGAACTTCCTGATCACCTCGGTGGACTACGTGTTCAACTGGGCGCGCAAGTCCGCCATCTGGCCCATGACGTTTGGCCTGGCCTGCTGCGCCATCGAGATGATCGCCTCGTCCACGGCGCGTTTTGACATCGCGCGCTTCGGGTCGGAGGTTTTCCGCCCCAGCCCGCGGCAGAGCGACCTGATGATCGTGGCCGGCACGGTCACGCTGAAGATGGCGCCCATCGTGAAGCGCATCTACGACCAGATGCCCGACCCCAAGTGGGTCATCTCCATGGGCGCGTGCTCGTCGGTTGGCGGGCCGTTCAACACCTACGCCGTGCTGCAGGGCGTGGACCGCATCGTGCCGACGGACGTTTACGTGATCGGCTGCCCGCCGCGTCCGGAGAACCTGTTCTACGCGCTGCTCAAGCTGCAGGACAAGATTGATCAGATGTCGCTGGCCAAAAAGCCCACCGAAGTCCGCCTGACCGAAGACATGGCCGAGCAGTTCAAGAAGCAGGTCATGATCGCGCAGACGCTGCAGCCGAAATAGCTGCTGGCTGCGGGCGAATCCTCCGGGTCTCTGTGGTGGGTTTTAGCCAGCAGCCAGGAGCCAGCAGCCCTTGCCTGTCCGTTTCCGGACACCTCGATCCGCCAGCGAACACGGCTGGACCCAAGCTGGTGCGGCCCGTCCCAATCCAGTTGTTTATTTCCAGCGACATAGCTTAAATGCGGTTGGCATACCCGTTGCGGGAACCTCGGGCGCATTTTCGCCGTAGTTGGATCAGCAGCGGTCTGCAAAGGAGGACGAGCATGAACCCGCGCTCACTTCGTCCGATAGGCTCCTCGAGATTTGTGGCCGCCCTCGCCGTTGCGTGCGTTGCTTTCGGCAGCGTTTTGCCCGCCTCATCGGAGGGCACGCCGCCGTGCAAGGACAGCGCCGCGCAGATGAAGTCTGACCGCGCCCGGGCGCGCGCCCTCACCGCATCGCTGCGCCGGCGAGACGTTTCCCCCGCCGCCGTCCGCGAGGCCCTTACGGCGACCGAGGAATTCAAGTCCGACTACGACCGCGCCAGCGTGCTGGTGGGGATTGCCCGCACGCGCATGCTCGACGACCGCATGGTGGAAGCCTACCTGGACGCAAGCGCCGCCATGCGCTCCGATTCCGACCGCGCCCGCACGTATCTGGCTGTGCTCGGCGCAGTGGAACTGAGCGAGCCGCGCCTGATCAGCCTGCTGCGCTCGGCAAGCAGCCTTCACTCCGACTACGACCTGGCGCGCGTGCTGATTTCTGTTCGCGGACGCTACTCCATCGAAGGCATCACCCGCATGGCCTACCTGCAGGCCGCCGACAACATCCAGTCCGACCGCGAGCGCAACCGCGCCCTGGCTGGCGTGCGCCGGTTCGCCGATATGTAGCCGCTCCAATTGCTGAAGTGCGGTTTCGCCGAATTTGGCCGCCAAATGGGTCTTCCAGTTCCGCAATTTCGGCAGTTCGGCACTTCCGCAATTCCAGCCCAATCCGCGCGAATACCAGCAGCTACAATTGCCCGTATGGCCCTGGTGCGCATCGGCAGCAGGTCCGACATGCCGCCTGACGGGATGGCGCGCGAGTTCACCGTAGGCGAAAAGGTGGTCTGCGTCGCCAATGTCGAAGGAAGGCTCTCGGCGATGGACAACGTGTGCCTGCATCGCGGCGGGCCGCTGGGCCAGGGCGTGGTGACGGGCGGCAAGGTGATCTGTCCGTGGCACGGCTGGGCCTGGGACCCGCAGACCGGCGAGGCGGCCCACGCGCCGCAGATTCGCGTGGCGATTTATCCGCTCAAGGTCGAAGGCGACGACGTATTCGTGGAGGTTTGAAAGCAGTTGTCCGTTGCCGGTTGTCAGCGCCCGCGTCCCGACGGGACGGGGTTTTTGTCTGGCTTGCTGTTCCGGGCGCTGAAGCGCCGCGATGTTCTCCTTGCCCCCGGCGACGGCCTTCGCCGGTGGACTACCAGGCCGCATTCGGAGGAAAGCCGTGAGCCGACATCGGAAAGCGGCGGAGAGCGGAAAGCGAAGGGCGGAGAGGGCAGAAAGCGGAAAGCGCTTTTCCTGAGGCCGGAGAACCGGGAACTGAAAACTGGTTACTCGTCCTTATACATGTACTTGATGCAGGCCTTGTAGATGAGCAGGTTGGGCTGGCCGCCGGTACGGTTCACCTTGATGCAGGCGCGGTCGTACCACTCGATGACGCCGTGGATCTGCTCGCCGTCTTTCAGCACGATGGTCATCGGCGTCTTGGCCTGCATCTGCTTCTGGTAGTAGAAGTTCTCAGCGTGGGTCTGGTCGGGAGGCGGGGACTTTTTGGGGCCGGCGGGACGCTCGCCACGTTCAGCCCGCTCGGGCCGCTCCCGGCGCTCAGCGGGCGCGGCATGTTCGCGCGTCAGCGACGGACGGATCAGCTTGCGGTTGGCAAACGTTTCGGGCTCGGTTGCCCGGCCGACCGCGGCGGCGTCAACGGATTCCTTCATCCCTCATTCACTCCCAACGGCGGCGACCAAGCCGCGAACACGGCAGCCTGCTGCTCCGCTTTCGCTTTTGCCGGAAACAGGACCGGGTGTTCCGTCCTGAAGTTGCAGTGATTGGCTCGGCTTGTTCTTTACCGTACCACAGACGGAAGCAGTTGTCAGTTGCCAGTGGTCAGTTGCCAGAAGGCATTTGGCACTTAGCACTTGGCATTCGGCCACGGAACGGTGCATCAAGGACCTGCCCGGCCAAATGCCAATACCATGGGCTGATTGCCCTTTTCCGGCAACCGGCAACCGGCAACTAGAGTTTCGGCAGCACAATCCCTTTTTGCGCCTGGTACTTGCCTTTGCGGTCGGCGTAGCTGGTCTCGCACGGCTCGTCGGACTGGAAGAACAGGATCTGGCACAGTCCTTCGTTGGCGTAGATACGCGCCGGCAGCGGCGTGGTGTTCGAGATCTCCAGCGTCACAAAGCCCTCCCACTCCGGCTCGAAGGGCGTGACGTTCACGATGATGCCGCAGCGCGCGTACGTGCTCTTGCCCACGCAAACGGTGAGCACGTCGCGCGGAATCTTGAAGTACTCCACCGAGCGCGCCAGCGCGAACGAGTTGGGAGGAACGGTGGCGATGTCGCTCTGAATGGTGACGAAGGAGCGTTCGTCGAACTTTTTGGGATCCACCACGGTGGAGTTCACGTTGGTGAAGATCTTGAACTCGTCGGCCACGCGCAGGTCGTAGCCATAGGACGAGAGGCCGTAGGAGATCACGCCCTCGCGCACCTGCTTCTCCGAGAACGGGTTGATCATGTCGTGCTGCAACGCCATCTGGCGGATCCAGCGGTCGCTCTTGATGGACATGGGTCTCCTGTCAGTGCCGAATTGCCGGGCTGCGGAATTGCCGAATTGAGGGGCGCTCAACCGTCTTCCTCGCGAAGGGCGACTCGGTGTGGGTGGTTGACCTGCATCTTACGGGCGCGGATCGCGAGAGGGAAGCCGTCGGTTGTGGAAAACACGGCCGTGAGCATTTAGCGCTTGCCATTTGGCCGTGCAACTCCCTGCCGGGCTGCTCAGGGGAAATGCCGACTGCTAGTGACTGAGTGCGCCGCGGCGCGAAGTGTGTTGTCGTTGACTTTTCCTCTCGCCCTCCTCTACCATCCCGCCTTCGACCCGTTGACGTTTGTGCGACAATGACTTAGCGGCAACCCGGGCCTGCGCTCGGGGCCGGATTGGGAGAGGCTGCGTGATCAAGCTCGACATCATCAACGAAGTTGTCGGCAAGACCGGCATCACCAAGACGAAGGCGGAGCAGGCCGTTGAAACCGTCTTTGAGAGCATGAAGAAGGCGCTGGCGCACGGCGATCGCATTGAACTGCGCGGCTTTGGCGTCTTCAACGTGCGGCCGCGCAAGACCGGCATCGGGCGCAACCCGCGCACGGGCGCCGAAGTCAGCATTCCTCCCGGCAAGGCCGTGCGCTTCAAGCCGGGCAAGGAGTTACAGTCCATCGATTAGTTGCCGAACTGCCGAACTGCGGAATTGCCGAATCGGCGCGTGCCCGCATCCAATTCGGCAATTCGGCACTTCTGCAATTCGGCAATTTCATGTCGGACCCCACGCCGCGTTTCCCGGTTTACGAAATCCAGCAATATCCCGAGATGGTGGTGGTATCACGGCCCAGGCCGCGGTACTGGTTGCATGGGCTGCTGCTCGGGCTGACGGTCCTGACCACGCTGACCGTGGGAGCGCGCCTGGAGCACAACTTCCTGCTCAATCTGCCGGCCTACGCGAGTGACGAAGACCTGTTTCCTTTCTTGTGGGCGCTGCGCAGTCCCGGCCGGCTGCTGATGGGCGTGCCGTTCTCGGCGTCGCTGCTGCTCATCCTGCTGGCGCACGAGATGGGACACTACGTTTCCTGCCTGCGCTATCGGGTGGCGGCCACGCTGCCATTCTTCATCCCCGCGCCCACGCTCATCGGCACGCTGGGCGCCTTTATCCGGATCAAGGGACCGATCCGCTCGCGTCGCGCGTTGTTCGACATCGGCATTGCCGGGCCGATCGCCGGATTCGTTGTCGCGCTGCCCATTCTGTTCCTTTCCCTGGCCATCTCGCGTCCGGCGCCGGGCATGGGAGACAGCGACGTGCAGTTCGGGTTCCCGCTCATCTTTGCGATGGCGCATCGGCTGCTGGGTGGCGCCGGGGCAGCTGTGCCGCTGGCGCAGTTCAACCTGCATCCCATGGCGCGCGCCGCCTGGGTCGGCATGTTCGCCACCGCGCTCAACCTGCTCCCCGGCGGACAGCTCGACGGCGGACACATCGTCTACTCGCTCTGGCCGCGCGCCCACCGCTACATTTCCTGGCTCACCGTCGGAATTCTGCTGCCCATGGGCAAGTCGCTGTGGGCGGGATGGCTGGTGTGGGCCGTGCTGCTCACCGCCAGCGGCATGCGGCATCCGCGCATCGGGCCCGCCTCTCCGCGCTTTCTGTTCGGCGATGAAGATGATCCCTGGCCGAAGCTGGGACGAGCGCGCTGGCTGTTGGCCGCGCTTGCGCTCGTGATGCTGGCGCTCACCTTCATGCCCCAGCCGATCGCGGGTCTGTAGGAGTTCAGTTCACGGTTTACAGTCCACAGTCCGGAGTGAAAGCGGGCTTGGTTGAACTGTAAACTGTAAACTGTGAACTTGTTCCACCATGCAATTCTGCTGCTCGCGTGCGTTGCCGCGCTGCATGCCCAGATTCCCGTACCCCCGGCCGCGTCGGCCCCGTCTTCCACCGGCTCCCACACCGATAGCGCAGATGTCGCCGAGCTCGCCTCGAACTTCGCCTACGATCCTGAAGAGCCGGCCGACGTGAAGCAGGTCTCGGCCGAGCGTCGCGATGGCGTGATGCTCTATGACATCACCTACGCCAGTCCGCGCGGCGGACGCGTGCCCGCCTACGTCGTCATCCCGCGCGGCAAAGGTCCATTTCCGGCCATCCTGTGGGCTCACTGGATGATGGCCGGCTCGCCGCTGCGCAATCGCAACGAGTTCCTGGAGGAAGCGCTGGTGATGGCGCGCGCCGGCGCCGCCTCGCTGCTGCTCGACGCGCCGCTGGTGCGTCCCCATGTGAAGGAAGACGACGACCCGATGAGCACGCAGGGCATCTACGCCTCGCAGCAGGAGGTGCTCGACTTCCGCCGCGGCATCGACGTGCTCACCGCGCGCTACAACGTCGACGCCAGGCGTATCGCCTTCGTCGGGCACAGCTTCGGCGCGCACGTGGGCGCCATTCTGCTGCCGCTCGACCGCCGCGTGAAGGCGGCGGTGCTCATGGCCGGCGGCTTCGCCGACGAAGAGTATGTCTTCCGCCCCGACGCCGGCCAGAAAATGCAGACCCTGCGCGACCGCTACGGCGACGAAAAGGTCCGCGAGTTCCTGCACAAATATCGGTGGGACGATCCGGTCTACTACGTTGGCCACTCCAGCCCGGCCTTCGTGTTCCTGCAGTTCGGCAAACAGGACCCGCCTATCCCGGAACCCCTCGCCCGCCACTACTTCCAGATGTTCGGCGATCCCAAGAAGCTCGCCTTGTACGACGCCGGACACGCCCTCGACGCCGCCGCGCGACGGGACCGGGCGCAGTTCCTGCGGGAGCAGTTGGGATTGGGTGACGTGGAGACGGCGGCGCTCGACAAGATCCCCCAACTCAACGGAAAGCCCAATTGAACGCCTTCGGACTGTGAGTGCTGTTTGCTGGACGCACGAGCAAGTCTTTTTCGCTTTCCTGAATCAAAGCAGCTCAACGAACATCCAAGCTCCAAACCAGTTGCTCGAACGTTCTTCCCGTGGGGACGCGTGGCCGCGACCCACTCCCGAACGATCCCGAACGATGAGGAGCTGCGATCATGCGGAAGAAGTGTGTGCTGTTGGGCCTCGTTTTGCCGATTGCGCTGTTGCTCGCCGGCTGTAGTGGCGCTGTTCACGTTGGGGGAGGCAATACCGGCGGCGGTCCGCAACACTCGCGGTTCGTCTACGTGGTGAACACGGTCTCGTCGAGCGTCTCGGGATTCTCGGTGAATCCGGTGAACGGCTCGCTGGCGCCGGTGGGGCCCGATGTTCCCGCCGAGGCCAACCGCACGCCCAGCTACGCCGCGGTCACGCCGTCTTCCAGCTTTCTTTATGTCGCGAATACCGGCGGCAACACGGTCTCCGGCTACAGCATCAACGGCATCACCGGAGCGCTCACGCCGCTGGACCCGCCCGCGTTCGTCACCCAGGGTGACACGCAGCCGTTCGGCATTGCCATCGATCCCGCTGGAACGCACCTCTACACCGCAAACCAGAGCAGCGTCTCGGCATTCAACATCAGCCCACTGACCGGCGCGCTCACGCCGGTGCAGGGGACGCCGGTAGCAGTGACCGGTTTCAACGCGCTCCCGGAACAGCTCAAGGTCACCGCGAACGGGAAATTCCTGTACGTGACGAATGGCCCGGCGAACAGCGTCTCCGGATACACCTTCAACAACGCCGGCCTGCCGGTTTCGATCGGCGCACCCTTTGCCGCCGGCAATTTTCCCCTCGCACTCGTAATCGATCCCTCAAGCCGCTTCCTTTACGTTTTCAATATCGGCTCGCACGATATTTCCGCGTTCAGCATCAGCGCGACGACGGGCGCGCTCACGCCGATTGCAATTCCCATCGTGCTGCCCACGAGCTGCCGCAGCGCCGAGCTGGCGGTGGACAAGGATTCCAGGTTCCTGTTCGCGACCTGTCAGGAGCTGAACACGGTCGCCCAATTCAACATTGACGCCATCACCGGCGCCCTCAGCCAGGTGAACACCACGCTGGTCACGAGCGGCGCTCCGCACGGCATCGCGCTCGACGCGTCCGGTTCATTCGCTTACGTCACGCTTAGTAACGTGGCGCAGGTCCAGACGGCAAACGTCGCCGCCAACGGCGCGATGACGGCCGCGACGGTTGCGCCGGCAACCACAGGCGCCAATCCCATCGGTGTGGTGGTGGCGGGGACGCAGTAAGCGCGTGGAAGCGTGTGTTTCTCAAGTTGGCCGCGCCGCTCACGCCGGCGCGACGGCCCTGCGGCGAAAAACAAGAAACGTGAAAACGGAAAACGGCAGTCAGAGCAGCGACTGCGCGTCCACGTCCACGACCAGGTTGCCGCGGGAGATCTTTTTCTCGGCCGCGAAGGCGACCAGCGACCGCAGGGCCGCGTTCAGCGCCTGCCGGCTCTCCGACTTCACCAGGAAGTGATAGCGGTAGTCGCGCTTCAGGCGCACGATCGGCGCCGGCGCCGGCCCGAGCACGCGCACTTTCGGCAGACGTCGCGCCTCGAACCATTTGCCCACAGCGCCCGTGATCGTCAGCGCTTCGTCGAGCTTGCCGCTGCGTACCAGCACGTTCGCAACCGACGTGAACGGCGGATAGTGCATCCAGCGCCGAAAACGGATTTCCTTCTCGAAAAATCCCGGGTAGTCGTGCTGCGCCGCGTACTGGATGGCGTAGTGATCGGGAAAGTAAGTCTGCAGGATGACCTTGCCCGGCGTGGTCCCGCGTCCGGCGCGGCCGGCGACCTGCGTGAGCAGTTGGAAAGTGCGTTCTGCGGCGCGGAAGTCGGGAAAGCCCAGCGCGTGGTCGGCGCCGAGAATGCCGACCAGCGTGACGCCGTGCACGTCGTGCCCCTTGGCGATCATCTGCGTGCCCACGAGGATGTCAATTTCTCCGGCATGCATACGGTTGAGCACGCGCTCGAAGTCGTTGCGCCCGCGCACCGTGTCGCGGTCGAGCCGCGCGATGCGGGCCTGCGGGAACAGCCCGTGCAGCAGCTCTTCCAGGCGCTCCGAGCCGGCGCCGAGAAATTGCACGTACTCGCTGCCGCACCTGGGGCACGTTTGCGGCACGCCGCGGGTAAAGCCGCAGTAGTGGCACTCGAGGCGCATCTTGCGCAGGTGGTGCGTCATTGAAATCGCGCAATTCTTACATTGCACCGTCTCGCCGCAGGCGCGGCACAGCACCACCGGCGCGTAACCGCGGCGATTGAGCAGCACCAGCGTCTGCTCGTTGCGCTCCAGGCGCGCGGCGATCTCGGCGTGCAGGCGCTGCGAGACCACCTGCTCGCTGCCCGCTTCGCGGAACGCCGCGCGCATGTCCACGATCTCGACTTCCGGCAGCGGACGCTGTTCCACCCGCTGGCGCAACTGGATGAGCGCGTACTTGCTTTCGCGCGCGTTGTGGAACGATTCCATCGCCGGCGTCGCCGAGCCGAGCACAACCGCCGCTCCGCCCAGCTTGCCGCGCATGATGGCCACGTCGCGCGCGTGGTAGCGCGGCGTTTCCTCCTGCTTGTAGGACGAATCGTGCTCCTCATCCACCACGATCAGCGCCAGGTCGCGCACCGGCGCGAACACGGCCGAACGCGTCCCGACGGCGATGCGCGCGTCGCCCGCGCGCAGCCGCCGCCACTGTTCGGCACGCTCGTCGTCGCTCAGCGCCGAGTGCAGGATGGCAACCTGGTCACCGAATGCTTCTGCCAGCTCGGCGGCGGCCGCAGGCGTGAGTCCGATTTCCGGGACGAGCAGCAGCGCGCCGCGTCCGGAATCAAGCACGTGCTGCATGGCTGCGAGATACACGGCGGTTTTTCCCGAGCCGGTCACGCCGTGCAGCAGCGAAACAGAAAATCCGGAACCGGCAGCCTTGGTGGTCCGCGCCAGCGCCTCCTGCTGCGCGGCGTTCAGCTCCAGCACGCGCGGCTTGCGCTTCAGCGACGACACTTCGAAACCGGCCGGCTCTTCGACAATGGCAATCAGCCCGCGGCGGACGAGTCCTTCGGCTGAGCTGCGCGGCACGTCCAGGCGCAGCACTTCTTCCCACGGCAGCCGTCCGCCGGCCTTGGCCAGCGTCTCGACCAGACGCCGCTGATTGTCGTTCAGCTTGCCTTCGGCGCTGGCCAGCGTCGCGAACTTCACCGTGCGCGCCGCGTCGCGCACGCGCGACACGTCTTCGCGCACGATCCAGCGCTTGCGCATCATGCCTTCGAGCAGCTTGCGGGTTGCGCCGGTGGCCGAGCGCAGCGCCTGCTCGCGCGAGGGGCCGCGATCCGCCAAGTGGTCGAGCACGCTGTACTCGGCGTCTTGCTCCTCGGCGGTGAGCCTGGTCCGGCGCGACGAGCCGCCGGTTGCGCCCGCGTGCAGCGCCATCAGGCCGTCGTCGGTGATCCGATACTGCTTAGCGCGGCTCACCTCGGCGCTCAGCGGCAGCATGGCGCGGAACACTTCTCCGATTGGCGCCAGGTAGTAATCGGCGATCCACGCCGCCAGCTTCATGAGCTGCGGAGCGAGCACCGGCGCGGCGTCGAGGACGTTGAGCACGTCCTTGATCGCGACCGGCGGCGGCGCATCGTGCAGCTTGACCACCACGCCCGGCAGCCGCTCGCTGCGGAAGGGAACCAGCACGCGCCCGCCCACGACCGGTTCGGCGCCGTTCACGCGGTACGTGAACACCGCGTCGAGCGGCACCGGAAGGGCGACGTCGCAGTAGGCGGGCATCGTTCAGAGATTAACGCGGGCGCGGAGAAAACACCTACCACAGACACAGAGGCACAGAGAAAAAAGAGAAGTCATGCTGAGCGGCGGACGCCCGCCAAAACGGGCCGGAGTCGAAGCATCCCTACCCGACCCGTGAATATCGGGCGAGGGTAGGGGTCCTTCGACTCGCCTTCGCAGCCGCTCAGGTTTCGCTCAGGATGACGATGGAAAAACGGCGTTAGCCGTCAGCCCTTCGCCGGCGCCTTCAGCCCCAGCTCGCGCATGACCATTTGCAAGTCCTTCCACGTCTCCGCCTTCTGCCGTGGATCGCGCAGCAGGTACGCCGGGTGATATGTGACGGCGAGCTTCACCGGCTCGGGCGGCGGACCCTGATCGGAAGAGTGAAGTGGCGGCGTGATCTCGTAGAAGCGTCCGCGCAGGTTGCTCATCGAGTCATTCAGGCCCAGCAGATACTTCGCCGCGGTCGCGCCGAGCGCCACAATCACCTTGGGCCGGATCGCCGCGATCTGCCGCATCAGGAACGGCCCGCAGGTGTCGCACTCGTCGCGCTCCGGCGTGCGGTTCCCCGGAGGCCGGCACTTGACCACGTTGGCGATGTAGACGTCCGAGCGCTTCAGCCCCATGGCGCCGATCATGTTGTTCAGCAGTTGCCCGGCGCGGCCCACGAACGGCTCGCCTTGCGCATCTTCGTCGGCGCCCGGGCCTTCGCCCACGAACATCAATTCGGCATGCGGATTTCCCACGCCGAACACGATGTTGGTGCGCCGCGCGTGCAGGCGGCAGCGCCGGCAGTCAGTGCCGATGTCGTCGCGGATGAGTTGGAGCACGCCGTCGGCCGTCGGCCGTGCGTCGTCGACTACCGGGCGGCTCACGCTTGTAGCGGCGGGCGCCTCGCCCGCCGGCACTGATTCCGGACGCGCAACTTCCCGGCGATACAGTTCGTAGATGCCAAGGTCGCGGTAGAAGCGCACGCGGGCGGCGATAGCGGATTTCAGATCAGAGTCCATGAAGTTGGATGCGAGGGCCTTTGGCACTTAGCGATTGGCATTTTGCCCCTCCACTCTTCGAGCGCGCGAGCACAAACCCGCACGGCCAAATGCTAATTGCTAAATGCTAATTGCTAAATGCTAATTGCTAAATGCTAATTGCTAAATGCTAATTGCCGCTACCTCGTGGCTGGCTGCTTCGTCTTGAGCCTCACCACCGCGTCGAGTACGCGCTGCGCGACCTCAAACTTGGTGTTTTCGGGGACCTCGGTTGTCCCCTCGGCTGTGATGATGGTGACCGCGTTGCGCTCGGAGTCGAAGCCAATGTCCTTGCGCGAAACGTCATTCACCACAACCGCGTCAATTTTCTTCGAGGCGAGCTTCTTGCGCGCGTTCTCGATTACGTTTTCGGTTTCGGCGGCGAAGCCGATCAGCAGCCGCGAGCCGGCCTGCGCCGCGGCTTCGGCCAGGATGTCTTCCGTCGGTTCCAGCTCAATGTTCAGCTCCGCGCTGCTGCGCTTCAGCTTGTGTCCGGAGACGGCGCGCGGCCGGTAGTCGGCCACCGCAGCGGCCTTGATGACGATAGTCGCTTCCGGAATGCGATCGAGCACGGCGCGGCGCATTTGCTCGGTTGTTTCTACATTCACAATCTCAGCGCCGCTGGGCGGCGCAATCGCCACCGGCCCGGAGACGACAATCACGCGCGCGCCGCGGCGCAGGGCAGCTTCGGCCAGCGCGTATCCCATCCTGCCGCTGGAGCGATTGCCGATGTAGCGCACCGGGTCAATCGGCTCGCGCGTCGGCCCGGCGGTGATCAGCACAGTCTCGCCCTTCAAATCTTGTCTGGCGCCGAGCGCTTCCATCACCGCGCCGACAATCGCTTCGTTGCCGGCCAGCCGTCCCGGCCCGATCATCCCGCAGGCCTGGTAACCCGAACCCGGCTCCACCACGCGAACGCCGCGCTTTTCCAGCAGCGCGATGTTGGCGCGCGTCGCCGGGTTCTGCCACATGTTGATGTTCATCGCCGGCGCTACCACGACCGGAGCGGTTGCGGCGAGAAAAACTGTCGTCAGGAAATCGTCGGCCAGTCCGTGCGCGAATTTCGCCAGAACGTCGGCTGTCGCGGGCGCCACCAGCAGCGCGTCGAGCGACTGCGCGATGGCGATGTGCTCCACCGCGGCGTCGGTGTCCGGGTCGCGGCCCGGAGCAGGGAACAGGTCGGTGATCACCTTCTCGCCCGAGAGCGCGGCAAACGTCAGCGGGCGCACGAACTCCTGCGCGCCGCGCGTCATGATCACCTGCACGCGCACGCCGCGGTCCTGCAAAAGGCGCAGAATTTCCGCCGCTTTGTAGGCCGCTATGCCGCCGCTGACGCCGAGCCCGACCTTCATGCAGTGATTGTACCTTTCAGAAGCAGCAATCCCAATTTACAGGATGATCCGACGCCGGCGACTGATTCATCGGCGCCCGGGCACACCACGACGCCAACGTAAGTAGCAGGAATACGAGAGAGGAAGGACTAGGTACTGCTAGCTCTGCGACATGGCGCGGTCGAGCATTTCGCTCACCACTTCGACCGGGCGCTTGGCCGGCTCCAGCGTCCACTTCACTTTGCCGGCCTTGATCTCTTCGCGCGCGATGCGGCAAGGCTTGCGCGACGAAATTTCAACCATGGGCCGTGCGCCCGACTGGATCTGGCGCGCGCGACGTGCCGCCACCAGGATGTAGCGGTAGTTGCTGTCGAATCCATCCATCAACTTCATGTTCTTCCTCGTCAACTTCAGGGTTCCTGGGGCCGGAACGATGCCAGGATGGCCCGAATCTGGGGCTGCGCGTTCGGCAGCAGCAGGCGGCGGGCTGTTTCCACCATGCTCTGCTGCTCGGGGGTGAGCGGTTTGCCGGAGCGTTGCAGGCGTTCAGACAACACTATGGCTTCCAGCAGGTCGGTGGATTGTTCCAGGCGATCGTTGACGAGAATATAGTCGTATTTCGAGTAATTCTCAATCTCTTTCGTCGCCGTGCGCAGCCGCCGCTCGATCACGCCGTTGTCGGCAACGTGTTCGGCCTGGCTGCGCTTGCGCAGCCGGCGTTCCAATTCGGCACGCGACGGCGGCAGCACGAAGATGCTCACCGCATCGGGAAACTTCTGCTTCACCTGTGCAGCGCCCTGCACGTCGATGTCGAGCAGCAGGTCGTGTCCGCTCGCCTGCGCCTGTTCCAGGAACCGGCGCGCCGTGCCGTAGTAGTGGCCAAACACCTCGGCGTGCTCCAGGAACTGGTCGCGCCGGACCATGTCTTCGAATTTCTCGCGTGTGACGAAGAAGTACTCGTGCCCGTCGCGCTCGCTGCCGCGCGGCGGCCGCGTGGTGTAGGAAATGGAAAAGTCCAGGTTGGGGACGCTCTTGCGCAGCTCGTTCACCAGCGTGGATTTGCCCGAGCCGGAGGGCGCCGAGATGATGAAGAGATCGGTCATGCTCGATTGCCGAATTGCCGAATTGCGGAACCGCGGAATTGAGATTCCCCGGATAGGGTCCCGGTTCGCCGCGCCCGAGGCGCGGCATTCGGTGGTTGCCTTGAAATTCGGCGATTCTGCGATTCCGCAGTTCGGCAATTATTCAATGTTCTGTGCCTGCTCGCGCGATTTCTCCACCTCCGACTTCATGGCCAGCCCAAGCTCGGTCAGCCGCAGCGCCTCGCCCACCACGCCTGAAGTCTTGGAGAGCAGCGTGTTGGCTTCGCGGTTCATCTCCTGCAACAGGAAGTCGAGTTTTTTGCCGATTTCGCCGTCGGCGGAGAGCAGTCCCAGGAAGTGATCGATGTGCGTGTTCATGCGCACCAGTTCTTCCTGGATGTCGCCGCGTTCGGCCAGCAGCGCGGCTTCCTGCAGCAGGCGATCGGGATCTGCCTGGACGACAAGCTCCTTCATCCGCGTCTGCAGCTTGTCCAGGTGCGCGCGCAGCACCACGCCGCGCAGCTTTTCGATTTGGCCCACGGCCTCGCGCAGCCGCGCCATGCGCTCGCGCAGCTCGCGTTCCATGCTGCGCCCTTCTTCTTCGCGCATGTGGTTCAGGCGCGCGATGGCATCGCTGGTCGAGGCCAGCACCGCGGACTCGGTACCCTCATCCATGGACGCGCCCGCCGGGCCCATCGCTCCGGGCAGCCGCAGGACCACGTTCAAGTCTGGCTCCGACGCCACCCCGAATTCCCTGGCCGCCGCGCGAAAAGCCGCAATGTAGCCGGCCACCAGCGGCCGATTCAGGGCGAATCCGTCCGCCCCAGCCTGCTCCAGCGAGAGCGTGAGTTCCACGTGGCCGCGCGCCAGCTTCTCTTTCAGCAGGCGGCGCAGCTTCATCTCCAGGCCATCGCTCTCGGAGGGCAGCCGCAGATGGAGATCGAGGAAGCGGTGGTTCACCGACTTGAGCGACACGGTGTAGTTCAGCGCCGCGCCGCCGGGTGAAGTCGCAACCTGTCCCTTCACCTGCGCGAACCCGGTCATGGAACGGATTGCCATCAGCGTTTTCTTTCCCCGACGGGCGCATTCATCGGCGGCGCGGGTACGCCGAGTGTGTCGCCATTCTTCGGCGCATCCATCTCCACGAACTGCAAATCATAAAGCCTGCGATACGTGCCGAAGCGCGCGAGCAGGTCTTCGTGGCTGCCCACGTCGGCAATGGTGCCGCCTTCGAGCACCACGATGCGATCGGCGCGGCGCACTGTCGTGAGCCGGTGCGCTATGACGAACACGGTACGGCCCTCCATCAGGTTCTGCAGCGCCGACTGCACCAGCGCCTCCGATTCGGTATCGAGCGACGAGGTGGCTTCGTCCAGAATCAGAATCGGCGCGTTCTTCAGCAGCGCGCGCGCAATCGCCAGCCGCTGGCGCTCGCCACCGGAGAGGCGCACGCCGCGCTCGCCGATGACCGTGTCATAGCCCTGCGGCAGCGCGGTGATGAAGTCGTGCGCCAGCGCCGCGCGCGAGGCCGCCAGCACCGCGTCGGAGGAAACATGCGGCTGCCCGTAGGCGATGTTGTTGCGCACCGTGTCGTTGAACAGGATCGTTTCCTGGGTCACGATGCCGATCTGCGCGCGCAGCGAGGCCAGCGTCACCTCGCGCACGTCGTGTCCATCAATCAGCAGCCGCCCGGAGCTCACGTCGAAGAAGCGCGGGATCAGGTGCACCAGCGTGCTCTTGCCGGCGCCGCTGGAGCCGACCAGGGCCACCACCTCGCCCTTGCGGACGTTGAGGTTCACGTCGCGCAGCACGTCGCGGCTCTCGTCGTCGGAGTATGCAAAGCCCACGTTCTCGAACACCACGCTGGCGCCAAACGCGGGCAACGTGTGCGCTCCCGGGCGCTCCTTCACGTCGTCGCGCTCGTCCATCACTTCGAAGATGGACGACGAGGCTCCCAGCGCCTGCTGGAAGTTGTTGTAGAAGAGCGCAAACTTGCGCACCGGTTCATAGAGTTTGAAGACGGCCACAATGAACGCCAGGAACGTGCCGGTGGTGAACACGCCGCTGCGGATCTGGTCGCGCCCGAGCAGCAGGAGCACGGCAATGGCCGCCGCGCCCAGCACGTCCATGAGCGGCGAGCTGATGGCCGCCGCCGACACCGAGCGCAGGTTGGCACGGAAGAGCCGCCGCGCCGCGCCGCGGAAGCGCACCGTCTCCCACAGCTCCATCCCGAAGGCCTTCACGATGCGGTTGCCGGTGATGGTTTCGTGCAGGATGTTCTGAATCTCAGCCAGCCGGTCCTGCCCGCGGCGCGTGGATTGCCGCACCCGCGTCCCGATGCGCCGCGCCGACACCAGGATCACCGGCACGAACAGCAGCAGCACCCACGCCAGCTTGCCGCCCAGCAGCACCACCACGCCGGCCGTGAAGATCAGCGTGAACAGTTGCTGCAGCAGCTCCGCCAGCACCTGCGACATGGCGAACTGCACGCGCTCAATGTCGTTGACGATGGTGGAGAGCAGTTGCCCCGTCGGATTGCGATGGAAGAACGCCACCGAGCGCCGCAGGATGGCGCCGTACAGGTCGTCGCGCAGGTCGGTGATCGTGCCGAAGCCGGCGTAGTTCACCAGGTAGGTGCCGGCGTAGTCGAAAACGCCCTTGAGCACGGTGGAGGCGACCAGCGCGAACGCCACCACCGTCCATGCGTTGTGGAAGCGATCGGGCACCAGCTGCCGCAGGTCGAGCGAAACGTTTGTCCCCGGCAGCGTGAAAAGGCGCAGGGAAGTCGCCTTCGACGCCGGGTTGAGCACCTGGTCAAGCACCGGGCCGATCAGCAGCACGCGAAATGCATCGAGCAGCCCCACCAGCGACATCAGGAACACAGAAGCCGCCAGGTGCAGCATGTAGGGCCGGACGTAGCGCAGCAGGCGGGTTAGCTGGCGCATGAAGCCTCGCGCCGGGGAAAGGATGTCGGCTGACGGAGCAAGTCACAATTCTACTGGAAGCGAGCGCGCCCATGAACGCAAAGCCCCATTTGCGGCAGCGCAAGCAGAGAAAGGCAGCCCGTTGCGGGCTGCCTCGATTGCCGGACCGGATCGTCTACTTGTGGGCGTACGCCGTGACGTTGGCGTAGTAATCGCGGTGCATCTTGCCGTCACTGACGGCGGCAACCTGGAGCGTGATCGTCTGGCGCTCCTGCTCGGTCCGCTTCTCATTGGCCGCGTTGAGCGCCGCGCCCACCTTGTCCACGCCGTCGGGGCCGCTGGTCGTGTACCAGACATAGCGTCCGTTGGGATCGGAGGTGTGCACCTGCTCCACGTCGAGACCGTACTGCGTGATGGCGCCGTTGGCGACCAGCTCGTCGAAGATCGGCTTCTGGTTCTTCTCCCAGAGCTGCCGCCAATCGTTCCCTTTTCCGGGCAGCACAAGGTTGTAGCTCACCACCAGGAATCCGGGTCCAGTCTTCACGCTGCTGCCCTTGTGGATGAGCGAGCGCAGCAGGTAATCGCGGTGCTTGGCCTGGAGCTGTCCTTGCGTCGGGGTCAGCTTCAGCAGCTCGACGCGCGCTTTGTCGAGGTTGGCAATCGAACTGGCCGTCCACCATGTGCCGTGGGTCGGTCCGTCGATTTCGTGGACAAACGTCTCGTACGTTCCGTAGCCGATCAGCGTTCCGCTCGAGACCAGCCGGTCGAGAATCGGTTGGGCGCTCTGCGCGAAGGCCCTGTAATCGGCCCACTGCGCGCGCGGGATGTTCCACTCCGCCACGTAAGTGAACACGGGCGGCGCGCTCGGCGGCGCCATCTGTGCGGCGGCGGCGCTCGCGAGCAGCAAAACAACGGCAAACAGACTCAGCCTCTGTCGGATCATCTGTCCTCCTGAATTTTTGGACTGGAAACGTGGGCCTGTGGACCTAAGGAGTGGAACGGACATCTGGGACGGAAAGGTCGCGGCGTGAATCTATGCCCTTGCCCACACATTGTCAAACGACGGTGCGGCTGGTTGCGGCAGGTCAAAGCGGGCCGATCAGCAGCTCACCCCTTCGGCGAATCGCGATGCACGACCTTCAGGTTGTAGCCCGCCTTCTTCAGCCGCCTGGCCACTTCTTCGGCGATCATCACTGAGCGGTGCTGTCCGCCAGTGCAGCCGAAGCCGATCGTCAGGTAGCTCTTGCCCTCGCGGATGTAGTGCGGCAGCAGGTACACCAGCAGGTCGGAGATGCGCGAAATGAACTCCTGCGTCTGCGGAAACGAGCGGATGTACTTGGCCACTTTCGGATGCCGCCCGGTCAGCGGGCGGAATTCCGGCACAAAGTGCGGGTTGGGCAGGAAGCGCACGTCGAACAGCAGGTCGGCGTCGTTGGGAACACCCTGCTTGTAGCCGAAGCTGACGCACGAGACGAGGATGTTCCGGTCGGTCGCCTCGCGCTGGAAGCGTTCGAGCACGTGGGCGCGCAGCTCGTGGACGTTGAAGCGCGAGGTGTCAATCACCACGTCGGCCACGCCGCGGATGGGCGCCAGGCGCTTGCGCTCGGCGGCCAGCGCCGCGCGCACGGTGTCGCCCGAGCGCCCCAGCGGATGCGGACGCCGCGTCTCGCTGAAGCGGCGCAGCAGCGCATCGTCGGAGGCTTCCATGAAGACCACCGTGGTCTTCAGCGTCTTCTTCAGCGATTGCAGGTATTGCGGCAGCCGCCCCAGGCGCGTGCCCTCGCGGATGTCCACCACCAGCGCGGCGCGGTCAATCTCGGCCGAGTGCCGCACCAGTTCGCCGAAGCGTGGAATCAGCTCGACGGGAAGATTGTCTACCGCGTAGTAGCCCAGGTCTTCAAATGCTTTTAAGACGCTGGCCTTGCCCGAGCCGCTCATGCCGGTGATGACCACCAGCTCGGTGCGCCGGCCGGCGCCGTTGGCAGGCGATTTGCCGGTGGCGCGCCGGGCGCGCTTTCGGGAACGCGCCGCGGTATGCGTGCGAGCTGTGCGTGCAGGCATGAACGAGCTTCCATCGTATCACCGCCCATCCGCGGGCCCGCAGCAGCGGAGCGGGAGAATCCCACGCCGCGGATCCGGTCAGTGCGGCGGCAAGCAATGCCGCGACGCAAGCGGAGAGCACTCGCCAGCCACAGCCGGGACAAACTCCCGCTGCTCGCAGCACATCTCACAGGGTGTTCCCCGGAAAGCGGTCACCATGCTTCGCCAAGCCGCTCTGCTGGCCCTGCTGGGGCTGGCCGGAGTATGGGCCGGATGCGGCAGCAGCAACTCTGTCAGCTCCACGCCTCCGCCCACTCGCACCACGCCCAGCCCGACGCCCACGCCGAATCCCTCCACCGCGCCGGAGGCGTTCTTTGCCACGCTCTTCAACAGTGTGGGCGCGGTCCGCACGCCCGCCGGCCAGGTGACGGTGGACGCGGCGGCAAACCATGGCGCCGGAAACGTTCAACTGACCAACGGCGTCGCCCTCACGACGACCCAGGTTCTGCAGTTCTGTCCGTTCGCAGGGGCGTTCGGCGACTGCATCACCATCCCGGTGACGCCTGCGCCGGCGGGCTCGAACTTCCAGTTTCCCAGTACCGGCTCGTTTGCGGGCATCTTTCACGTGATCGAAGGCGGGCAGGAGACCTTCGTTGGAGCCATGGGGGGCACCGCCGGCGTCAGCTTCCGGGCGGCGCTGTTGCCGGCATCGTCTATCACGTTCGGCATCGGCCAGATCGTGGGCGCTGCGCCCATAAGCAGCGGTTCGGTCTCGATTACCGGGCAGACGATGCAGGTCATCATTGACGGCACTACGCCGAACCAGACCTTCGGTGTGTCGATCTGCTCGATCCTTGGAACAATCAACTGCCAGACGCTGGGCTCAGTTACATCGAACGCCACGGGCAGCGTGTCGGGCAACGTAACCAGCGTGCCCTCAGGATTCGCCGGCGTGGTGCTGATCAGCGACAGCGCCGGGCCGGAGTTCATTTCGGGATTCCGGGTCCAGTAGGGCTTCGCGTCTCGCACCCACGCCGACCAGTCACTGTCGTAGGCCCCCACCCCCGGGTGGCGCTGTGGTTTTTCAGTGGCTTGCGGGGCAGGTTCCGTGTAACTGGTGCAGGTGCTCGGGTTAAGACCGAGGTCTTAACTTGTTTGTTTTCAGTTATGGTGATTGGATTGCGCGCTATCGCGCTCCGGCGCCCTTGAAAGCGATGTCAAGATGGCGGCGGGCGACGGCGCCCGCCGCTACAGCGTGAAAAGCTCTCCCTACTTTGAGAATAGCAAATTGGGGTGGGGGAATGAGAAAGCGCGGGAAGTTTTTATTGTGAGCGGATGGAATGGGTTGCGGGGAATTGGGGCGGCGCGAGGGCTTGACATGGAATGTGCGATCGCACAAGGCGTCGTCTCGTCGGGTGGTCCAACTCCCAGGCGCTGGGCTCAGGTACATCGAATACGGCGGGCAGCTTGGTCGCCGATGTCGCCCCGGCGCCATCCGGTTTCGCCGGCGTCTTGCTGGTCAGTGACAGCGCGGGTCCGGAGTTCGTCTCCGGCTTCCGCGAGACCGAAACCTCTCGCAATGAGAAAGGGGCGCCTAGCGGCGCCCCTTTGTTTTCATTCACGCGGGCGAGGCCGCCCGCGTCCACATCGGCAAATCTACGGCGCCTCGATCAGCTCCATCTTGCCGTCTTTGGTGCGGTGCAGGACCTTGATCTTGCCTTTTTCGTCGCGGAAGACGAAGACCTCGCGGTCGCGGAACTCGGCCTCCTTGATGGCCTCTTCCAGGCGCATGGGGCGGAGCGCGACGGCGTCCTGCGCCGGCACGACGTGCGCTTCGGTGGTGCGCACCAGGGCGGGATAGGTATGCACGACCACCGGCACGGCGGTGGTGGCGCTGGCGCCAACGGCCACCTGCAGGGCGCGTTCGCGCGGCTGCGCGGCGGCCCATTTGCGCCGCTGATGCCGCTTGCGCGCGCGCCAGCGCGCCTTGTACTTGATCGCCTGCCGCTCGATGCGGCCCAGCGCCTCGCCGACCACCATGGTCATCTCGGTGCCTTCGGCCGCGCCCACAATCGAGTGGTCGCGCACCAGCACGGTGATCTCCGCGATCTGACGGTACTTTTCCGCCGTCAGGATGACGTGGCTTTCAAAATTCTCGCCAAAGATTTTTTTGATTTTTCCCAGGCCGTGTTCCACCTGTTTGCGGATTGCGGGAGTGATTTCGTACTGCCTTCCGGTGTACTCAACGTTCATTGTGCTCCCTCCTTAGGGAACGCCGGACTCGAACGTCCCGGACCCCGGCAGGGCGCCGGAACCGGGATACAGACTTCACTCATCGCTTGGGGGAACTTTGGGGCGCGCTCCGGCTGCCCGTCTTTTACTTCCTGATCCTCCTCTGGTGCGTGCTCGGAATCTTCATGTCCTCCCGGTATTTCGCCACCGTGCGCCGCGTCACCTGGATGCCCTGCGACTGCAGGATGCGCGTGATCTGCTCGTCGGTCAGCGGGCGCGACGGGTCTTCGTCTTCGATGAGCTTTTTCACCCGGCGCTTCAGGATCAGCAGGCTGGTGCCGCCGCCTTCCGGGCCGTTCACGCTCTCGCTGAAGAAGTAGCGCAGCTCGAAGACGCCCTGCGCCGTGTGCGCGTATTTGTTGGCCACCGCGCGGCTCACCGTGGAAGGATGCACCCCGATCTCTTCCGCCACTTCCTTGATCATCATCGGTTTCAGGTGATCGATGCCATGGTCCAGGAAATCGCGCTGCCTGCCGAGGATCGCGTAGCAGACCTTCAGGATGGTCTGCTTGCGCTGCTCGATGTTCTTGATCAGCTGGATGGCTGACTTATACCGCTCTTTGACGTAATTGCGCACGTCTTTTTCGGCCGCTTCGCGCGCCAGCAGGCGGCGGTAGGTCGGGTTCAGCCGCAGGGTGGGCACGTCCTCGTCGTTCATCACGACGATGTACTCTTCCCCCTGCTTCACGAAGGCCACGTCAGGCTCGATGAGCCGCGCGGAAACCTTGTTGTAGCGCAGGCCGGGCTTGGGATCGAGCGTCTTGAGGAAGTCGAGGGCCCGGGTCACCGCTTCGATCGGCCGCCCGATGGCCTTGGCGATCTCCTTGTGCTGCTTGTTCTGGACTGCCTTGAGGTGGCTGCCGACGATGGCAATGGCGTCGTCCAGCACCTGGCCGGTGTCGCCGTTCAGCGACGCGCCCATTTCGCGGCCGTCCTCGTGCGCCACTTTGAGGTACTGCAGTTGCGCCAGCAGGCACTCGCGCAGGTCGCGCGCCGCCACACCCACCGGGTCCATCTGGCGAACCAGATTGATCGCTTCCTGCAGGTGCTTCACGGTGAAGGGCGGCGTGCGCGGCGCCATCTCAATGAGCACGCCGCGCTGGGGCGCTGCCGGACGATCTGTTTCGGCTCCGGCGCTCGGCCAGTCCACCGGCGCAGCGGCCGCAACTGGTTCCGGCGCTTCCGCCACGGCGGTCTCGGCGGTTGTGGCGACTGCGGCAGCCTGCAATCCGGGTCCGGCAGCGCCCAGTTCCGCCTCGCCCGCCTCGGCGGCAGCGGCCACCGATTCCGCCACGGTTTCGCCCCTGGGTTTCTCCTCTTTCTCCTCTTCGTCGTCCGCCACCGGCTCGGGCGGTTCGGCCACGCGCTGTCCCGCAGCGGCGGCCATCAGCTCTTCGTTGCTGGCGGTCAGGTATCCGTCTTCGTTCAGGTTGCCGATCACCAGTTCGGCGGCGGCATAGACCTCGGGCTTTACGTGCAGCGACCCGAGCTGCCACATCAGGTGCTCGGTCAGCGTGGTGGGCTTGGAGAGGAAGTTCTCAAACGACGGCCGCTCCACATACTCCGACTCCGGGCTGCGATAGCCGGGATCGAGGTACTCCTGGAAGAACGATCCAAAATCAATCTCTTCAAAGGGATCGCTGCTCTTGGTTTCGCCCGGGGGCGGGGTTTCGTCGTGGCTGGCGCCGGGGGCGGTCGCGGCCCGGTCGCGGTCCTCTTCGCGCCCGGCCACCTCGTCGAGCAGCGGGACAGCCGAGTCCAGCTCCTCCAGGACCGGGTTTTCCATCATCTCCGCGTTGATCATGTCCTTCAGCTCAAGCTTGTTGAGCGCCAGGACGGAGACCATCTGCACCAGGCCAGGAGTCAGGATCTGCTTCTGGCTGACGCGAAGATTCAGTTTGGGCTGGAGCAATACCATTGCCAGAGGCCTACAGTACCACGGTTACGTTAGCACTATTTCCTCAGACGCCACGCCGTCAGATTACTTTTGTTACCGGCGCCGCGCGCCAACTTCGGCCTCGATCGGGCCCAATTGCCACTAAACCAGCGAAAAACTCTCGCCCAAATAGACCCGCTTGACTTCCGGGTCGTTGCCCAGTTGTTCGGGCGTCCCGGTGCGGAAAATTCGCCCGTCGTTGATGATGTAGGCGCGATCGGTCACGCTCAGCGTCTCGCGCACGTTGTGGTCGGTGATGAGGACGCCGATGCCCGACGTCTTCAGCTCCGAGATGATCTTCTGCAGGTCGAGCACGGCGATCGGGTCGATGCCCGAAAACGGCTCGTCCAGCAGGATGAAGCGCGGCGAAATGCACAGCGAGCGCGCAATCTCAACCCGCCGCCGCTCGCCGCCGGAAAGCGAGTAGCCGCGACTTTTGCGCAGGTGGTCGAGCCCCAGTTGCTCGATCAGCCTGTCCATGATGCGGCGGCGCTCACGCCAGCTCATGGGTTGGGCTTCCAGCACCGCCAGGACGTTTTCCTCGACCGTCAGCTTGCGGAAGACCGAGGGCTCCTGCGGCAGGTAGCTGACGCCGTAGTTCCGCGCCCGCAGGTACATGGGCACGTCGGTAATGTCGTCGCCGTCGGCCATGATCCGCCCGGTGTCGGGCCGCGTGAGGCCGACGATCATGTGGAACGTCGTCGTCTTGCCGGCGCCATTGGGACCCAGCAGCCCGACGACTTCCGCCTGGTTGATGTGGAGGGAAACCCCGTTGACCACCCGGCGGCCCCGAAAAGACTTGCCAAGCTCGTCAGTGGCCAGGGTCAGCATTCAAATCTACTTGCTAACTCGCGTCTGGGTGACCGTTCTAGACGTGCCGTTACTCTCAACCACAACCCTATCATCGCGTTGGAAGAAGGTCAACGAATCGCCCGTAATCGTGCCGTGTTCGGCATCAAAAATGCTAGGCGGCCCGCCGGTCAGCACGAACTTGCCCTCCGCCGCCGAGTACACCAGCCGCGTGCCGGTCGCTTTGCGGCCCGGTTCCTCGATGGTCACGCGCCCTTCCGCGACGATCTGCTGCACCTGACTGGGCCCCTGCGCCTGTCCGGAGCCGCCGCTCTGGCCCGCCGGCGGGTTGCGCGGGTGCAGGATGACGTCGGCATGGTCGGCCGTGAGTGTGGTTTCAGCGCCGCGCGCCACCACGCCGCCGGAGAAGCGCGCCCGGCGGTCGCTATCGGAGTAGGTGAGCCGCGCCGCGCTCACGTTCACCGGCGCGGCCCTTCCCTTGCTGTCGATCTGGGTGAAGACGGTGGAAACCGGCTTCAACGTACTTCCTTCCGCCAGCATGCTGCGGCGGTCGCGGTCGAATTCGATCGTTGGCGCTTCCACGATGTTGGCGTCCTGCCACAGCCGGGCGCCGCCGGTGTAGCGCGCAACAGCGGAGGCGCCGCCCGCCGCCCGCCGCGCCGACATCGCCGCGGCCGTGACGTGCACCGGGCTGCCCGAGGCGAGCATGGCGCCGCCAGGCGACTGCTTCGATTCGGTGTAAGTGGTCTTCACGTCGCCTTCGGCGCTCACCTCGCCCGTGCGCCGCAGCACGCGCATGCTGTTGGCGGTGAGCGCCAACCCGCTTTCCGAGTAGCGCGGACTGCCGTTGAGCACCAGCAGGTCGTCGGCTGCTGTGTAGCGCGCGCTCTCAGCCCGCGCCTCGCGCCCCGCTTGCTGGTAGTGGAAGTCCCCCTGCTGCACGATGGCGGCAACGCCGCGCCCGCCCGGAGCAAACGTCACGTCGAGCTCGCGGCTGGTGGTCACCTGGTCGGGCTGGCCCGCCGTGCGCGAGACCAGCTTCGCGCCGGGCGAGCCGTGCATTGACTTCAGATGATTGCTGCCGTCAAAAACCGTCTCAAAGCGGCCGGCAGTGACGACGCTGGTTGTCGGCTGCGCTTCAGCCGGCGCCGGCGCCTGCACCAGCGTGATCTGTGCCGCGCCGCTGGTGATCGCGCGCTCCAGGATTCGGCCATCCTTCACATCGGCATCCACCGCGTCAGCGGCCAGGTCAAACGACTGGCTGTCGGCCGCCGTTTGCGCCCGCCCGCGCGGCGCGGCCTTGGGCGGCAGTTGCGCGATGCGCACGTGTTCGGTGGCTTTCACGTGCGCGACGCGGTTCTGCCCGACGAAGTCCGCCACAACGCGTCCCGCTTCGGCGTGCATCGGGCGGTCGCCCGCGGCATCCAGCACCGCGTTGCCGGTGAAGATTGCCTGCCGCACCCGGTCCTCGCCCGCCATCAACAGCTCGGCGTTGTTCGACTGGAAGCGTCCGCCGCCCGGGCCCGCGCGCGCCAGCACGACGCCGCCGGAAGCAAAAACGTGTTCCACCGTGTTGTCGCGCCGGAACAGCGCCCGGACGGTGCCCGCCTGCAGCGTGGAATCGCCCTGCTCGCCGCGCACGGTTTCGAACACCGCCTGCGCCGGCTCCTTGCTGATCACGCCGTGCTCGGCGGTGAATACGGCCGGATTATTGCCGCTGATGCTCGCCGCCACGCGCGAACGCAGCGTGAGCGTTCCGGCTTTCGTGTCGTACACGGCGCCAACCGCGGCGCCGTTGGCCTGTGGGGTGTTGAACTCAATGGTCTGGTCGGTGGTCGCGATGCCGGTCTTCTGGTTGAACGTCAGGCCGCTGGTCTTCAGGTGGATGGGGTTCTTCAGCTCGCGCGGCGGCGCCTGGTCAGGATGCGCCGCGCCCTCCGTGTCGGCCTGCAGGTCAATCTGCACCTCGCCCGGCGCGCTGACGGCGCCGGTCTGCGGGTCGTACTGGAAGACGGCGCCGTAGATCTGGTCGTAGCGGTTCGACTCGCGCCCGTAGAGCACGATGCTCACGTCGTGCAGCTCGGCGCGCCCGCCTTCCTTGTATTGCAGCGTCTTGGCCGCGCGGATGGTGAACAGCGTGCGCCCGCCCTCGCTTTTCGAAAGGGTGAATTCTTTCGTGCTCTGCTGGATCTCGACGCCCAGCTTCTGCGGCAGTTCGGCCAGCGCGCGCTGCGCCCGCATGCGCGCGTAGAAATAGAAGCCGGCCAGCACCAGAACCAGCAGCGCCGCCGTGGACGCCATCCACCAGCGCAGCCGCCGCACGTTGAGGGGCATGGCAGTATGGTAATTGACGCTGCTGAAAAGGCGCTGCTCGCAGGTAGCTGCTGGCTGGAGCCAAAGCAACACAGTCTGCGTGACTTCGTGTCTGCGTGGCGCATCACGCATCTCCGCGCCCCGATCGTGCCGGCAGCCAGAAGCCAGCAGCCGGCGGCGTTTTACCCGGCAGCGCCTTTCTGTATCCTTGAGCTTCCGCGATGAGCGTGATCTACGGCATCAACGCGGTGCTCGAGGCCATTCGCGCGCGCGGCGAAGCGATTGAGTACATCGCCGCCGCCCGCGAGCGCCATGATGGCCGCATCCAGCGGGTGGTGGACGCTGCCCGCGCCGCCGGCGTTGCCGTGCGCTTTCTGCCGCGGGAGCAGGTGGCGCGCCTGGCCGGCGGAGAGCAGCACCAGGGCGTGGCTGCCGTCGTCGCGGCGAAGCCGTACGCCGATCTCGGCGAGCTGCTCGCCGCGCCCCGCGGCCGCCATCGCTTTCTTGTTTTGCTCGACGGCGTCGAAGACCCGCACAACCTCGGCGCTGTCCTGCGCACCGCCGACGCAGCCGGGGCCGACGGCGTGGTGATTCCCGAGCGCCGCGCCGCCGGCGTGAACGCCACCGTGATGAAGGCATCGGCCGGCGCCGCCGCGCACGTGCCCGTCGCGCGCGTCACCAATCTGAACCGCGCGCTGGAGGAACTGAAGCGCCAGAACATCTGGACCGTCGGTCTGGACGAGCGTGCCAGTCAGGGCTACGACGAGCTCGACTACAACATGGACTGCGCGCTCGTCCTGGGCGCCGAGGGCCACGGCCTGCACGAGCAGTTGCGCAAGAAATGCGACTTCCTCGTTCGTATACCGATGGCCGGCCAGGTGCCGTCGCTCAACGTTTCCGTGGCCGCCGGCGTGGTGATGTACGAAGTCGCGCGCCAGCGACGGACGAAGGTCCCCAACGCAGAGGACGCAACGCGCGCAAAGGGCGCGGAGTAGTGGCATTCGTTGTTTCGTGACCGGGGTTTTGAAGGGGCACGGCTTCAGCCGTGCCGGAAGCGCTCATTCAGAATTTGTCATCCCGAGCGCGCCGAACCGAGCCGCGCGAGGGAGGCGCAAGCGAGGGGACCTGCTTTTGCCAATGCGAACGTTAGCGCTCGCGCTTCTCCTGACCGCGCCCTCCTTCGCCCTCGACCGTAACGCCTTTACCTTCACGCGGTACGACCTGGCGGTCACCGTCACGCCGGAAAAGGGTGAGCTGCGCGCTTCCGGCCGTATCACCGCGCGCAACGACTCGACCGCGCCACAGCGCAACTTCACCCTGCAAATTTCCTCGTCGCTTGCCTGGACCTCGATCACCGCCGGCGGCAAGCAGGTCACCGCCGTCCGCCAGCCCTACCAGTCCGATATTGATCACACCGGCGAGGTGAACGAGGCCATCCTCAGCCTGCCGGGCGACGTCGCCCCGGGGCAGAGCATCACCGTGGACGTCGCTTACGAAGGCCAGATCTCGAGCGACGCGACGCGCCTGATGCGCATCGGCGTGCCGCAGGCGGTAGCGCAGCGCAACGATTGGGACCAGATCAGCGCCACGTTCACCGCCGTGCGCGGCCTCGGCTACGTCGCCTGGTATCCGGTCGCGATGGACGCAGTCAGCCTGAGCGAGGGCAGGGAAGTGTTCGACGCGCTCGCCGACTGGAAGCGCCGCCACGCCGCGTCGAGTATGGCGGTGCGGATCGAGTTCCCCGCCGGCTTCAGCGTCGCGGCTGACGCTGAGGGCATGGAAACTGTGCGCCCGGCGCCAACGCCGGCAGTGAACCTGCAATGGCCCTCGCTGGCCCAAGTCGTCCCCGCCTTTAGCCTCGCCAGCTACGAAGTCCTCGAGCAGCCGCCGCAATCCAGGCCGGTGGTCATCTGGTATCTGCGCCCGCACGGGCAGGTCGCTCGCGAGCTGGCCGCCGCCGCCTCGCGCACCGCGCCCCTCCTCCAGGACTGGTTCGGCGCGCAGCGCCACCCTGTCCGCGTGGCCGAGCTGCCATATGCCGAGGCGTCGCCGTGGGAGGGCGGCGCCATGCTGTTCACGCCGCTGCGTCCGGCGGCGTCGCAGGAGCTGGAGCTCGTCATGGCCCACCAGCTCGCGCACGCCATGTTCGATTCGCCGCGCCCGTGGATCTACGAAGGCCTGGCGCACTTCGCCCAGGCGCTCGTCCGCGAAAAGCAGGCGGGACGCGAAGCCGGCATCGCGCTCATGAACGCGCAACTGGGCCCGCTGGTCGAGGCCGAGCGCGAGAACACCGCGCCGGAAACCAGCTCCAGCCGCGCCGGCCGCGCGCAGGCCGCGCCGCCCGGCCAGGGCGATCCGCTGGCCACCTCCAACGACGAAATCATGTTCCGCACCAAGGCCATGTTCTGCTGGTGGATGCTGCGCGACATGATAGGCGCCGAAAATCTTCAGCACGCGCTGGCCAGGTACCGCGTGGCGGCCGACAAAGAGCCCGCCTACCTCCAGCGCCTGGTGGAAGCCGAAGCCAGGAAAAGCTACGAGTGGTGGTTCGACGACTGGATCTATCGCGACCGCGGCCTGCCTGACTTCCGCGTGGAATCCGCGTATCCTCGCGAGACCGTCGCCGGCGCTTATGGCGTGACCGTGACGGTCGAGAACGCCGGCGCCGCTGCCGCAGAAGTACCGGTCATCGTCCGTGCCGAAAGTGGCCAGCGCGTTTCGCGCACTCAGGTTGCCGGACACGCCAAGGTTGTCGCCCGCGTGCTCGTACCGGCCAGGCCCGTCGAGGCCACGGTCAACGACGGCAGCGTGCCGGAGATGAGCGCCAGCAACAATGCAGTGCCGATTGAGGTGAAGCAGTAGGGACAAATTTTCAAGTTTCGCGTTTCAAGTTTCACGCCGGTTGGTTTTCGCTTGAAACTTGAAACTCGAAACTCGAAACTCATTCAAACCACGGATGCCATACATACAGTTTCTCGGCGCGGCCGGCACCGTCACCGGCTCCAAGCACCTCATCAATACCTCCACCGACGGCCCCGGCGACGGCCTGCAAGTGCTGGTCGACTGCGGCCTGTTCCAGGGCCAGAAAGAATGGCGCGAGCGCAACTGGCAGCCGCTGCCGCTCGACGCGGCGGCCATAGACGCGGTCATCCTTACGCACGCGCACATGGACCACGCCGGCTGGATTCCGCGGCTGGTGAAGCAGGGCTTCCGCGGCCCGGTCTACGCCACGCCGGCGACGATTGATTTGTGCGGCATCCTGCTGCCCGACAGCGGCCACCTGCAGGAAGAAGAAGCCGCGTTCCACAACAAGCACAAAACGTCGAAGCACACGCCCGCGCTGCCGCTCTACACCTTCGCCGAAGCGCAGCAGTGCCTCGCGCAGTTCCAGCCGGTGAACTTCGGCGAAGTGAAGCAGCTGCGCCCGGACTTCTCGTTCCGCTTCTTCCGGGCGGCGCACATTCTCGGCTCCGCCATGACCGAGATCACGCTTCCGGCGCACGATGGCCCGCCGCGCAAGCTCGTCTTCACCGGCGACATCGGGCGCGTGTGCAGCAACCGCGAGGCGCCGGGCAAAGTCGTCGGGTGCGGGCCCGAACCGGCGCCCGAGCCGCCGGGCGTTCTGGTGATGGAATCCACCTACGGCAACCGCGCGCACCCGGCAGCGGACGCGCGTCCCGAGTTGGCCCGCCTCATCCGCGAAGCCGTCGCGCGCGGCGGCACGGTCGTTGTCCCGGCCTTCGCCGTCGAGCGCACACAGAAATTTCTTTTCATGCTGAAGGAGCTGATGGAGTCGGGCCAGGTTCCGCGCGTGCCCGTGCACTTCGACAGTCCGATGGCCATCGAAGCCATCCAGATCTACCTCAAGCACGCGGACGAGTTCACGCCCGAAGCGCGCGCCCTCGTCGAGCGCTACGGCTCGCCGCTGGACTGGCCAGGGTTTTACTGCGACAGGACGCAGCAGGACTCCAAGAAGCTGAACGACGCGCGCATGCCCATGATCATCGTGTCGTCGAGCGGCATGGTGACCGGCGGACGCATCCTGCACCACCTGATGCTGCGCCTGCCCGACCCGCGCAATGTCGTGCTGTTCATCGGGTTCCAGGCGCCGGGCACGCGCGGCGCCATCATCAAGAGCGGCGCCAAGTCGCTGCGCATCTTTTCCACCGACGTTCCCATTCGCGCCCAGGTCGCCGCCCTCGAACAGTTCAGCGACCACGCCGACACGCCCGAGCTGCTCCAGTGGCTGCACACCTTCCCGCAGCCGCCCAGGACGACCTACCTCGTCCACGGTGAACCGCCCGCGGCCGCGCAGCTGCAGTCCGCGATCGCGAAAGAGATGAAGTGGAACGTCCAGATCGCGCAGTGGATGCAGAAGGTGAGCGTGTGACAGCGGAAGCACCGGCCTTCAGGCCGGTGAGAATGGTGGAAGCGCCGGCCTTCAGGCCGGTGAAACAAGACCGCGCGCGAGAGGGGCCTTGGCCCCGGTACGACCGATCCTTCAAGTTGTCTGCGTTTGGCTCAGCCCGGTGCGCGCTCACCGGCGGTGGCCGCTTTGGTCCGCGTGAACTCCACCAGCGCTTCCAGCTTGCGCCGGGCCGCGCCCGAATCAATCGACTCGGCCGCCAGCGGTACGCCCTCGGCCAGCGTCGCAGCGCGGCCCGCCGCCACCAGCGCGGCCGCCGCGTTCAGCAGCACCACTTCGCGGCGCGCTGACCTGCCGCCGGCGAGCACCTCGCGGATCAGCATCGCGTTTTCCGCGGCATCGCCGCCGGCGATGTCGGCGAGCGACGCCCGCTTCAATCCGAACTGCTCGGGCGTGACCTCGTAGAGCGTGATTTGTCCGTCGCGCAGCTCGGCCACGCGCGTCGAGTCGGTGATCGTGATCTCGTCCAGCCCGTCGTTGCCGTGGACCACCAGCGCGCGCGTGACCTTGAGCATTCGCAGCGCCTCGGCCAACCGTGGCACCAGGTCGTCGGAATAGACGCCCACCACCTGGCACGACGCGCCCGCCGGGTTCGTCAGCGGCCCGAGCAGGTTGAAGACCGTGCGCAGCTTCAGCTCACGGCGCACCGGCTGCACGTGTTTCATCGCCGCGTGCAGCGCCGGCGCGAACAGGAACGCGATGCCCACCTGCTCCAAGCACGCGGCCAACTGCTCCGGCGCCAGGTCCACGCTGACGCCGAGCGCCTCCATCACGTCGGCCGAGCCGCACTTCGAACTCAGGCTGCGATTGCCGTGCTTGGCCACGCGGACACCCGCGCCCGCCACCACCAGCGCCGTCGCCGTCGAGATGTTGAACGTGCCCGCCGCGTCGCCGCCGGTTCCGCAGGTGTCGAGCAGGGAAGCATCGAGCAGCGCGTCGCGCCCGGCGCCGCTCGCGTCCAGCGTGGAAGCGCCGGCCTCGCCCGCCGCGCCGAAACGCAGCGCCGTGGCCGCGCCGCGGATCGCCTCGGCGAATCCCACGATCTCGTCCACCGTCTCGCCGCGCATGGCCAGCGCCGCCAGGAACGCGCCAATCTGCGCGCCGCTCGCACGGCCGGCCAGGACTTCGCCCATCGCCGCGCGCGCTTCTTCCCGCGACAGCGTGGCGCGCTGTCCCACGATCCGCTGGATGGCCTGCTCGAGCATCACGCCGGCTTCGCTTCCATCATAAATGCGCCCAACACGAAAACAGCCGCCGCGCCGATTCGGTGTATCTTTACTGCTCCGGACTTTCCTGCGGACCGGGGCGCGGCGCACGGCGGGCGCCGCCGCTCGCTCCAGGACCGGCTGCTATGGCGGGCCTTCAGCGATCTCGACGCCAATTCGTCCGCGGCGCACTGCTCGCCGCCACCGCTTCCGCCGCTTTCGTGCTGCTGCTGGCGCCCACCGGCGCGCTCCGTTGGCTCGAGACCGGCACCTACGACGCCCGCGCCCGCTACGCCGCCCGCAGCTCGCCCCCCGACCCGCGCATCGTCATCGTTGACATCGACAACGTCAGCTTCGAGAACCTGAAGAATTCCCTCAGCCGATGGCCCTGGAGCCGTGCCGTCTGGACGCAGCTCATCTGGTACCTGCATCGCGGGAGTCCGCGGACGATCGCTTTCGACAGCATCTTTGAGGGCAAAGAGTCCGACGCCGTGGACAGCGATTTCGCCGCTCAAGTTCACGCCGCCGGAAACGTGGTGCTTGCCTACGCCTTCGTTCCCACCGGCGAGAACACCGACGATCCCGAAGTTGCGCGCGCCTGGCAGTCTCTCGATCGCGAGGCCTCCGCCGCCGGCGCCCGCAGCATCGGCGAGCTGACGCCGAAGAGCGAATACACCGTCACCATGCCTCTGGAACAGCTCACCCAGGCCGCCGCCGGCTTGGGCTCGATCACGGCACTTCCCGATTCCGACGGCGCCACCCGGCGCATGCCGCTGGCGCACCTGTTCGGCAGCCACAGCGTGCCGTCATTTCCCGTCCGCGTGGTGGACGCCGCCGCCGGACGGGCCAAGTCGAGCGGTTTCACGCGCGAAGGCAGGTCGGCGATTGCCGATTCCATTCGCGTCCCGATTGATGACGAAGGGCGGCTGTTGTTGGCGTGGCGTCGTGGCGGTTCGCAGGCCTACCAGCGGGTATCGTTCTGGGAAGTGATCTGCTCGATGTATCCGCAGAACTGCCTGCCGCAGGACCGCGGCAAGTATCCCTCGGCGTTCTTTCGCGACAAGATCGTAATCATCGGCGCCAGCGCGACCGGCGCCTATGAAGTCCGCCCAACGCCAATGGACGCGCATGCCCCGGGGTTCATCGCGCACGCCACAGCCATCGACAATCTCCTGCACGGCGATGGCATTCGCATCGCCCCGGCTTGGGTCCTGCCGCTTGCCGTGGTGCTGCTGGCCGCCATCGGCGCCGGCATCCTGGTGTATATCAGCGGCACGGTTCCTGGCGCCGCGTTCGCGTTGGCCGTGGCCGGGCTCTATACCGGCGCCGCGTTCGCCGTCTTCAGCCGCTGGCACGTGTGGCTGCCGATGGCCGCGCCGCTGGTGGCCTATGGCCTCGCGTACGCATCCAGCGGCGCGGTCCGCTACGCCACCACTGGACGCGAACTGCGCCGCACGCGCGGCACGCTCGACCGCTACATCGCGCCGCAGCTGGTCGAATACGTGCTCGACCACCTCGACGACATCGAGTTCGGCGGCGAGAAACGCGACCTCACGATCCTGTTCTCTGACGTGCGCAACTTCACCACGCTCACCGAGGCTTCCGATCCGCTTCAGCTCATTTCGCAGCTCAACGACTACCTCAACGCCATGACCGATGTGATCTTCAAGTACCACGGTGTTGTGGATAAGTTCATCGGCGACGGCATCCTCGCCCACTGGGGCGCGTTCAATCCCGGCCAGAACCACGCCGAGCTCGCCGCCCGCGCCGCGCTGGAAATGTTCGAGCGCCTGGCGGAACTCAACATTCGCTGGAAGGAACAAGGCCTGCCGCAGCTCGATATCGGCGTGGGCATCAACACCGGTGAAGTTGTGTTCGGCAACGTGGGCGCGGGCAAGAAGATCGAGTTCACCGTCATCGGCGACCCAGTGAACCTGGCCGCGCGGCTGGAGAGCCTGAACAAGGAGTTCAAGGCGCACATCATCATCAGCGAGTTCACCCTCGCCCGGCTTGGCGACATCGCCCAGGTGCGCTCGCTCGGCGGCGTCAAGGTAAAGGGCAAGACGATCGAAACCGCCATCTACGAACTGAACGGCCTCGGACAGGCGGGCGCCTCGCCGGCCGCGAAACCCGCTCCGGACGCGGCACAGACCGTTTCAGCCCGCGCCGACGACTGACCAATCGCGCAGAAAACAGCGCCGGGATTCTTCCAGCTTGGGTTAGAATGTCGCGCCAGACCAGAAGCGCGGCGGCGGCCCGCGCACTCAGCCGGAGAAGTCGGATGCGATTCCTTCATGCTGTCCTTGCCGTACTGCTCGCCACCTCAATCCTGGTTCCGCTGGCTTTTGCGCTGGCGCCCCAGGGCCGCTCGCAGAAGAAGCCTGACCAGAAGCAGCAGCCAGCTCCGCCCCCCGACGATCAGCAGCAGCAACAGCAGCCAGCGCAACAGCAGGACCAGCCCAAGCCGGTGCTCAGCGGTAACGTGTCCGTTGTCGCGCGGCGCCAGCCCAAGGACCAGTCTTCCCAGGGATTCAAGGGAGTGGACCCGGCCGGCAAAGTGGACGTGGCCCGGCTCAACACGCCGCCCACCGGCGACGACACGAACAAGGTCCTGCAGATGTCGGTTTACGTCGTCTCGCAGTCCGAGCTCGACGCCTTCATCAAGGAAGGCAAGCTGAAGAGCGGAACGGCGGTGGCGCGATGAACAGCCGCGCGCTTTCCATCGCCGTCCTGGTGCTGGGGCTCGCGGCTTCCGCCGCGGCGCAGTTCCCGCGACTCCCTGATTCGGTCACGAAGCACAAGGACAAGCTCGACAAGGCGCAGAAAGTCGCCGAAGCCAACAAGCCCTGGACGCCGGAGCAGGAGCAGGCCTTCGGCGAAGCCACCGCCGCCAAGCTCATCCACCAGTTTGGTCTCTACGAAAACCCGGACATGACCAAGTACGTCAACCTGGTGGGCAACGCGGTCGCTCGCGCCGGCGCCCGTACCGACATTCAGTATCACTTCGCCATCCTTGATACCGAAGTCGTCAACGCCATGGCCGCGCCCGGCGGCTATATCTTCATCACCCGCGGCGCGCTCTCGCTCATGGACAACGAGTCTGAGCTTGCCGGCGTGCTCGCCCACGAGGTCGCGCACGTTGACGGACGCCATGTCGAGAGGGAAGTACGTCAGAAGAGCAACATGACGTTCATCGTTCAGGAAGGGAAGAACACAAGCGCTGCTCAGTCTGCCGCGAACTCGATTCCAGGCGGACAGCAACTCCTCCAGGCCGGCGCGACGATCGTCACCCAGCTCCTCACCGCGCCTTATGGCCGCGCCGAAGAGTCGGAAGCAGACACCCGCGGGCTCGCGTTCGCCTCCGCGGCCGGATACGCGCCCGCCGGGCTGCGCGACTTCCTGCAGGCGCTCTCCGACCAGAACCCGAACCCGCAGAAATTCAGCATCCTCACCTCCACGCACCCGCCGCTCGCCAACCGCATCGCCGCGCAGAACGCGCTGCTGGCCACCTACACCGATCCGGGCCAGCCGAACAAGCCGCGCTTCGACAAGTTCGTCAACCCGCGCACCTTCGCCGGCATGCCGCCGGGCACGCCCGAACCGTCCGTCGTGACGGCCGGCGCGAAGGGCGCGACGCCCGCCGCCGCCGCGCCGCAGGAACTCGACGGCGTGGTCGGCGCCACCGGCGGCTCCGTCACCATCACCGGCGGCAAAAAACTGAAGCCCGGAACCAGGGTGAAGGTCCGTCCCGCGCAATAGCGGCGCGCCAGGCCCCTCACACGAAGAACACTCGGGGGACCGGAAGGATCGCGGCCGAAGCCCTTCGAGTGCCGTTCGTGTCCTTTGTGTGGAACGCGTTTGATTTTCGCCGCATCCTTCGCGGTTTGAAGTCTGGTTTGCCGCATTCGCATCCCGTCCTATAGAATCGTTGGTTTCCACGGCAAGTCTGCAACCCGCAATCAACGCATGAAAATCCACGAATACCAGGCCAAGAACCTGCTGGCGCGCTACGGCGTCGCCGTGCCTCGTGGCGACATGGCCACCACCCGCGAGGAAGCCGAGACCGCCGCCAAGAACCTGCTCAGTTCCGGCGCGAGCGGCGTCGTGGTGAAGGCGCAGATCCACGCTGGCGGACGCGGCAAGGGCGGCGGCGTCAAGATCGCCAGGACCGCGGAGGAAGCCGGCGCCATCGCGGCGCAGATGCTCGGCATGCGGCTGGTCACGCACCAGACCGGCCCCGAAGGCAAAGACGTTCGCCGCCTGCTCATCGAAGAAACGCTGCCCATCGAACGGGAGCTTTACCTGGGCATCGTGGTGGACCGCTCCGCCGGCCGTCCCGTGTTCATGGCCTCGGCCGCGGGCGGCATGGAGATCGAAGAAGTTGCCGCGCGCGATCCCAACGCCATCCTGAAGGAATCCATCGAGCCGGGGCTCGGCCTTCAGCCCTTCCAGGCGCGCAATCTCGCGTTCCGCCTCGGGCTCAAGGGCGAGCAGGTCGCGCTCGCCGTCAAATTCATGAGCGCGCTCTACCGCGCTTTCGAAGAGTCCGACGCGTCGCTGTTCGAGATCAACCCGTTCATCACCACCCGGGACGGGCGCCTGTTCGCGCTCGACGCCAAGGTCAACTTCGACGACAACGCCCTGTATCGTCATAAGGACTTCCGCGAGCTGCGCGACATCAGCGAGGAAGACCCGCTCGAGGTCGAGGCCTCCAAGTACGGCCTGAACTACATCAAGCTCGACGGCAACGTGGGCTGCATGGTAAACGGCGCCGGCCTGGCGATGGCCACCATGGACATCATCCAGTACGCCGGCGGACGCCCCGCCAACTTCCTCGACGTGGGCGGCGGCGCCAACGCCGAGCAGGTAGAAAACGCGTTCCGCATCCTGCTCAGCGACAAGAACGTACGCGCCGTGCTCATCAACATCTTTGGCGGCATCCTGCGCGTGGACACGCTCGCCACCGGCGTCGTGCAGGCCGCGCGCAATCAGAAGATGACGCTGCCCATCGTCCTGCGCCTCGAAGGAACGAACGTCGAGGAAGGCCGCAGGATTCTGAAGGACAGCGGGCTGAACTTCATCGTCGCCGAGACCATGAAGGATGCGGCGGAAAAAGTTGTCGCCGCGGCGGGGAAAGCATGAGCAATCCCATCTGCCACTTCGAGATCGGCTGCCGCGACCAGGCGAAGGCAAAGCAGTTTTACTCGTCTGTATTCGCTTGGCGCTTCGAGATCGGTAAGAGCGGACAGGAGATGATCCGCACCGGCGCCGACGTCGGCGGGCACCTGAACCCGCTCGAGCACCTGCCGCACAACTACACGATTTTTTACGTCATGGTGGGCGACATCCGCGCCACGATCGCCAAGGCGGAATCGGCCGGAGGCAAGAAGCTGGTGGGTCCGATTCCGATGGACGGCGGCAAAAGTGAATATGCGTGGATTGCGGACCTGGAAGGAAACATCATCGGCGTCTATTCGGAATCGAAATGAGCATCCTGGTCGATAAATCCACGCGCGTCCTCGTTCAGGGCCTCACCGGCCGCGAAGGCACCTTCCACGCCAAGGCGAGCGCCGACTACGGCACGCAGGTTGTGGGCGGCGTCACGCCCGGCAAGGGCGGCGCCACGCACGAAGGCTGGCCGATCTTCAATACAGTGGCGGAAGCGGTCGCCAAGACCGGCGCCAACGCTTCGCTCATCTTCGTTCCGCCGCCAGGCGCTGCCGACGCAATCATGGAAGCCGCCGCCGCCGGCCTGCCGCTGATCGTCTGCATCACCGAGGGCGTCCCGACGCTCGACATGGTGCGCGCCGCCGAATTCCTGGCGCGCCGCGGCAAGTCGCGCCTCATCGGACCGAACTGCCCCGGTATCATCTCGCCGGGAAAAGCCAAGCTCGGCATCATGCCGGCGCGCATTCACAAGGAAGGAAACATCGGCATCGTGTCGCGCTCGGGCACGCTCACCTATGAAGCGGTGCACCAGCTCACGCAGCGCGGCATCGGGCAGAGCACCGCCATCGGCATCGGCGGCGACCCCATCATCGGCACCAACTTCGTGGACGCTCTGCGCCTCTTCCAGGCCGACCCGGAGACCGAAGCCGTCATCATGATCGGCGAAATCGGCGGCAACGCCGAGGAAGCCGCCGCCGAATTCGTGAAGCAGCACATGACCAAGCCCGTGGTCGCCTTCATCGCCGGACAGACCGCGCCCCCGGGGCGCCGGATGGGCCACGCCGGCGCGATCATCTCCGGCGGACACGGCACCGCCGCCGAAAAAATCCGCGCGCTGGAAGCCGCCGGCATCGGCGTGGCCAGATCGCCTGCTGCCATCGGCGAAACCTTGGCCGCCGCCATCGGCGCGACGGCGCGCGCATGATGCCGCTTTCGCAACCCGGCAGAGGCCTCCACGGCCAAGTGCCAATTGCTACAGCCTAACTGCTTGTTCGGAGAGCTGAGAACCAGGGAATGAAAACACTGCAACGCACGCTCGCCATCATCAAGCCGGACGCGGTCGCCAAGGACGCCACCGGCGAAATCATCTCCATCATCCTCAAGAACGGCTTTGCCATTGTCGGCATGAAGATGCTGCACCTCACGCAGGAGCAGGCCGAAGGCTTCTACGCCGTGCACGCCGGCAAACCGTTCTTCGCCTCGCTGACCAAATTCATGTCCAGCGGCCCGGTCGTCGTCATGGCGCTGGAGAAGGAAGAAAACGCCATCGCCTCGTGGCGCACGCTGATGGGCGCCACCAACCCGGCGAACGCCGAGGAAGGCACCATCCGCAGGCGCTTCGCCGAGAGCATCGAGCGCAACTGCGTCCACGGCTCCGACGCCGAAGACACCGCGCGCTTCGAAGTCAGCTACTTTTTCGCGGGATACGAGTTGGCGCGATAAACCGGTCCTCAGTTCTCAGTTGTTTTTCACTGGGAACCGGGAACTGAGAACTGAGAATTTGCAATGCCTCACGTCGAAATCACGCTCGTCAAAGGCCGCAGCACCGAGCAGAAGCGCCGCGCCGCCGAGAAGATTACCCAGATCATCGTCGAGGAAATTGGCGCCCGCCGGGAAGACACCACCGTCGCCTTCATCGAAACCGAGAAGGACTCCTTCGCACACGGCGGCCAGTTGGTGATTGATCGGAAATAATGGCTTGCGTTGTACAGACGCAGCTTGCCCCGTCTTCCTGCGCCAGAGACGTTGACGTCGCTACGGGCCTTCAGAGGCCCGCTTTCGCGCGCGGCATTCGGCAGCCCAAAGCGTGAGCCCTGGGTGGCATGCGATGTTGGTCCGAGTCCCGCAGGGGGACGCTACTGCTCCAGTGGCAAATACAGCGCGCCTTCTTTCCTCTCCGCCACTTCCAGCAACGAGCCGCGCGCGATGTCCTGGAAGTGCGCCGAGGCCCGATGCGCCTCCAGCGCCGCCTGGTCGCGATACTGCTCGTAGATGAAAAACGTCCGCGGATCGTCCTGTTTGCGGTGGACGATGTACATCGCGCAACCCGGTTCCCGCCGCGACTTCTCCGTCAGCTCGCGAAACAGCGCCGCCGCCTTCTCCTCGGCTCCCGCCTTCGCCACCCACGTTACAGCCAGCACGACCATGGTGTTTCTCCATGAACCGCGGAACAAACAACGGGAAACGAACAACGGGCAACGCCCTACTTCGCCTTCGCCGCCTTCCGCCGCGGCGCCTTCGCGGGGCGCTTCGCTCTCACCGCGGGCCTTGCCTTCGCTACCGCCCGCTGCGCCGGCGCCAATTGCGCCAGCTCCGCGGCGAACTCCTCCAGCAGGATGGTCTGGTTGCGGTCCGGCCCGGTCGAGACCATTCCGATCCGCGCGCCGCTCTCGCGCTCCACGAATCGCAGATACTCGCGCGTCTTCTGCGGCAGCTGGTCGAAGCGCGTGATGCCCTCGGTCGGCGTGCGCCAGCCCGGCATCTTCGTGTAGATGCACTCGATGGTGTCGAAGCCGCTGGCGTGCGCCGGGACCTCGCTCACCTTCTTGCCGTTGATCTTGTAGCCCACGCACACCGGAACCTCGGCGAGCTCATCGAGCACGTCGAGCTTGGTGACGACCCACCAGCGCACGCCATTGATCATCGCGGCATAGCGCAGCAGCGGCAGGTCCACCCAGCCCACGCGCCGCGGACGCCCCGTCACCGCGCCGTATTCGGCGCCGCGTGCGCGCAGCGTCTCCGCGACGGGAGCGCTGATCTCGGTTGGGAACGGCCCGCCGCCCACGCGGGTGCAATACGCCTTGGTCACGCCGATGACCATGCCGACGGCCGTCGGCGCAACGCCGGTGCCGGTCACCGCGCCGCCCGAGGTCGCACTCGACGACGTCACGAACGGATACGTTCCGTGGTCAATGTCGAGCATCGTGCCCTGCGCGCCCTCGAACATCACCGACTCGCCCCGCGCCAGCGCTTCGTTCAGCAGCGCCGCCGTATCGGCCACGAACGGCGCCAGCTCCGCCGACGCGGCGGCGTACTCTTCGTAAATCTTGTCGGCATCGAGCGGCTCGGAGTTGAACAGCGCGTGCGCGATCAGGTTTTTCTCGCGGCAGGCGTTCTCCACGTGGGTGCGCAGCAGCTTCAGGTCGAGCAGGTCGGCCACGCGCAGCCCGCGGCGGCCCATCTTGTCTTCGTACGCCGGCCCGATGCCGCGCGACGTGGTGCCGATCTTCACCCGCCCCGGCGCGTTCTCCGCCGCCAGTTCGATCAGCCGGTGATAGGGAAGGATCACGTGCGCGCGATTTGAGACGAACAGCCGCCCGCTCACGTCCACGCCCGCCTCGCCCAGCCCCTTCACCTCGTTGAGGAATGCGATCGGATCGAGCACCACTCCGTTGCCGATCACCGAGCGCCGCCCCTGGCGCAGCACGCCGCAGGGGACAAGCTGGAGCACAAACTTCCTGCCGCCGATGATCACCGTGTGGCCGGCGTTGTGCCCGCCCGCGTAGCGCGCCACCACGGAGAAGTTCTCCGCCAGCACGTCAACGATCTTGCCTTTGCCCTCGTCGCCCCACTGGGCGCCCACGATCACGGCGGTCTTTGCTGGATTCATTGCGTTTGCCGATCTGTTCATCAGCCGCGCACACAACTCTCCCGGGACCTTCTCAACTCTGCAATGTCCAGGATAGGCGCGCGAAAGGAACTGTTAACAACACATTCTAAATTGCCGCGCGCCAGCGCGCCAACTTGAAACTTGAAACTCGAAACTGGAAACTGTCTTTGTGCCTGAGCTTCCCGAAGTCGAAACCATCGCGCGCGGCCTCGCCCGGCGCATCATCGGCGAGGCGATCGAGTCGGTCTGGATCGGCCAACGCAGCCAGCCGCTCAAGTCGCCCGCGAAGGAGATCGCGCGCACGCTCACCGGCAAGCGCATCACTGCGGTGCGCCGCATGGGCAAGCACATCGTCATCGACCTCGAAACGCCCAACGGCGCGCCCAGGCCGGCGCAATGGATCGTGCATCTCGGCATGACCGGGCGGTTGCTGGTCTGCCAGCCATCGGACGCCGTCGAAAAGCACACGCACCTGGTCGCGCATCTCGCCTCCGGGCGCGAGCTGCGCTTCGTCGATCCCCGCATGTTCGGCAAGCTGAGCGTCGTCCGCGGCAACGGATTCACCACCGCCGGCTCCGAGCCGCTCGACATCGGCTTCGAACTCTTCGCCGGCCTGTTCCGCGGCCGCAGGACGCCGATGAAGAGCGCGCTCCTGAACCAGAAGCTGCTGCGCGGCGTGGGCAACATCTACGCCGACGAGTCGCTGTTCCGCGCCGGCGTCCGCCCGCGCCGCCGCGCTGCCCGCGTGCGCCGCGACGAGATGCAGCGCCTCTTCGACGGGCTCCAGGCGGTCCTCAACGAAGCCATCGCCGCCGGCGGCTCCTCGGTTTCCGACTATGTCGACGCAAACGGCGACGCCGGCTTTTTCCAGCTCGAGCACCGCGTTTACGGGCGCGAAGGCGAACCCTGCCTGGTCTGCGGCACGGCCATCAAGCGCGTTGTCATTGGCGGCCGCAGCTCGCACTACTGCCCGCGCTGCCAGAAGTAAGTTTCGAGGTTTCAAGGTTTCGAAGTTTCGACGCGCGCGAACTGCTGATTGCGCATGGCCGAACCATGAAACCTCGAAACCTCGAAACCTCGAAACCTCTTCCTGCGCTCCCATGCACTACAATCGTGGTTTATGCCGGCTTTCGCCATCGGTGTCGATCTTGGCGGCACCAACATGCGCATCGCCGCCGTCGATGAGACGGGCACGCTGCTGGAAAAGGTCACCACCGGCACGCAGGTCTCGCGCGGCCGTGAGCGCGTGCTCGACGAAATGACCACCGACATCCAGGCGCTCGCCGCCAAGTTCCAGCGCGGCGCCACGCTCCTCGGCATCGGCGTCGGATTGCCCGGCATCATCGACATCCACACCGGCTTCCTGCACGAGTCACCCAACCTGCCCGGCTGGGACGACTATCCGGTGCGCGACGAAATCGAGCGCCGCCTGGGCGTGCCCGTCGTCCTGGAAAACGACGCCAACGCCGCCGCGCTCGGCGAAAAATGGATCGGCGCGGCGCGCGACTTCGACGACATGTGCATGCTCACGCTCGGCACCGGCGTTGGCGGCGGGCTGGTCTTCGACGGCCGCATCTGGCACGGCATGACAGGAATGGCCGGCGAGATCGGCCACATTAACGTCGACCCCGAAGGCCACATCTGCGGCTGCACCAGCCGCGGATGCCTCGAGCAGTTCGCCTCCGCCACCGCCATCGTGCGCATGGCGCGCGAGGCCGGCGCCACCGGCAACGCGCCCGCGCTCGCGCGCGCCATCGGCGACAATCCCGAGTTCAGCTCGAAGGTGGTTTACCAGATGGCGTTGCAGGGCGACGCCTCCGCGCGGCAGATCTATCGGCGCGTGGGCTGGGCGCTCGGCATGGTCGTCGCCGACCTGGTCAACGCCCTCAACCTGCCCATTTACGTGATTGGCGGCGGGGTGGCCAGCGCCTGGGAAGCGTTCGCGCCCGCCATGTTCGAGGAAGTGAAGAAGCGCTCGTTCGTCTATCGCGCCACCGCGCCCGAGCAAACCGGACGCATCGAGCCCGGCACGACCATCATCACGCGCGCACTCATGGGCAGCGACGCCGGCCTGTACGGCGCGGCGCGGCTGCCCATGCTCCGGGAAGAGACCCAGCACCACGTCGCCCGCCAGGTTCGGCGGGCCTAGGAGCTACTGCATACTGCCGCGAATCGCCACCGGCCCGTTCACCGTGCTGATGCGCACCACCACCGGCGCTCCCGGCGCGCCCAGCCGCGCGCGTCGCGTGCCGTCGTTGTCCCAGGTGCGATTTGCCGCCGTGCACGGCTCACAGCGGAACGGGCTGTGCCCGTCGGAAACGACCTCCACGCCCGAGCTGTAGCCGGAAGGAAGCGACAGCTCCAGCGGACCGTTGTGCGTGCTCGCGTCCAGGCCCTCGCCCTTCCATTGCTGATCGCGCAACCGCACGTCGAGTGGCCCGTTGTACGCCGCGATCTTCACCTTGCCGCTCGAGTCGTTGAGCGCGATCGGCCCGTTCTGCGCCTCGGCGTCAATCGAACCGGTGCAGCGCTTCAGCCCGATCGGCCCGTTCGTCGTCCGCGCCACGATCGTTCCGCTCACGTCGCGCAAATCAATCGGCCCGTTGTGGGTGTTCACCTCCAGGTTGATGTTCGCCGGCACGCGCACCAGGAAGTGCACCGACCACTCGTCCTCGCCCGGCCCTTCGGCCGTCACGTTTCCGCCGTCAATCTTCATGCGGATGCTGTCGAGCCGGCGCTTGGCCGCGGCCTCGTCATCCGCCGGAACCGCCTTGCACGCGGTGACGGAAATCTCCTTGCGGTCCCAGCCCTCCACTCTCACCCCGCCATTTTTCGGCGGACGCACCGAGAGCTTGCTGATTGCGGCTGCCGACAGCGTGCGCTGCTCCTCGGCGTAATAGGTCGGCCGCCTGCGCCCGTACTGCACCATGTCGCATTGCCCGGGATCGGTCCGTACAGCGTTCTCCGGCGTCGCCGCCGTCGCCTGCGTCGCCGCGGCGGCGGCCGCCGCCGCGCTCAACAGCAGCGAGCCGGCCAGCAATATCCATGCCTTTGGATGTTTCGTCATCATGGGCCACCTTCCTGCCCGATAGACGAAGCCTGCCAAACCAGGTGAGCAGCTTTTTCTGGGGACGTTTCTGCAGACCGGCAACTGGCAACCGGCAACTGGCGCTTGGCTACGCCGGCACCCGCTCCAGCGCCTTCTTCAGCGCGGCGAGGAACTGCTGGTTCTGCTCCGGCGTCCCTACGGTGACACGCAGCGCGTTGGGCGCGCCCCAGGCCGTCAGCGGACGCACGATCACGCCCGCCTCCTGGATACGCTTGGCCATTGCGGCGCCGGGTCCAGGCACTTCGAAGTAGATGAAGTTGGCCGAGGTCGGCGCCGGTTGCAGTCCCAGTTCGCGAAGCCGCGGCTCGAGCCATGCAACGCCTGCCACGTTGTTCTCCACCGCGCGGCGAACGTGCTCGGCGTCTTCCAGGGCCGCCACCGCCGCGGCCTCCGACACGTTCGAGACGGCAAACGCCGGCCGCACCCGCGCGAAGTGCTGCACGACCTGCTCGGGCGCGTATCCGTAGCCCACCCGCGCGCCCGCCAGGCCATGCGCCTTCGAGAACGTGCGCAACACCACTATCTGCCGGCCCTCGCGCACGTACTCGAGCGACCTGCTCCAGCGCCTACGATGCCGCGCCGCGTAGTCGTCGGCAAAATCGCTGTACGCCTCGTCGAGCACCACCAGCACGTGCGCGGGCACGCGCTCCAGGAACGCATCCATCGCCGCGGCATCGAACATCGTCCCGGTCGGATTGTTGGGATTCGCCAGGAAGACCACCCGCGTGTGGCTGTCGATGGAGCGCGCGATCGCGTCCAGGTCGAACCCGTGCCCGCGCATCGGCGCCTGCACCAGCGTGCCGCCCGCCGCGCGCACCACCATCGCGTACACGATGAACGTGCGCTCGCTGGTCACCGCCTTCAGCCCGGGCCGCAGCAGCGTCCGCGCGATGATGTCGAGAAATCCCGTCGAGCCCGGCGTGACCAGCACGTTTTCCGGCGCCAGCCCGGCGCGCTGCGCCAGCCGCAGCCGCAATTCCAGGTTGTCGTTGTCGGGATAGAAGTTGGATCCGGCCGCGGCGCGCGCCATGGCTTCCACCGCCAGCGGCGACGGCCCGAAGGGGTTCTCGTTCGACGCCAGCTTCACGCAGCGGACGCCGCTTTCGCGCTCCGCCGCGCGCACCGGCTTGCCCGGCACGTAGGCGCTCAGCGCGCGGACATGCTCCGGCACCAGCTCATCGAATCGGCTCATTTCATCCTGTGCGGGGCAACGAAAAGCGAGTTTCCCGTTTCTCGTTTCCCGTGCTGCGTGGGCCGCAGCCTGCCCAGCATAGAGGATTACGCAACAGCGCCGGCGGAAGATTCCCGCGCGCGGGCTAACCAATCATGTACGCCGGACGAAGACATCGAGGGCGCCCCAACGTTCGCGCCGCGCTTTTTGCGGCGCTAACGCGGGAAGCCTGCTCCTCCCCGTTCCGTCCACCGCCGCAACTGCCGCACCTCCGCATCCGTCAGATGCCGGAACTGGCCCGGAGGCACATCCAACTCCAGCGGGCCGTAGCGCACGCGCCGGATTTTCTCGACGTGGTGGCCGATCTTCTCGAACATGCGGCGCAGTTGCCGGTTGCGCCCCTCGACCAGCGTGACCTCGTACCACGGGTTCTCCGCGTCGCGCAGCAGCGTGATTTTTGCCGGCGCCGTCTTCACCGGACGCATTGCCGCGCGCGCGCGCGCGCCCATCCCACCGCCCGTCCCGCCAATCACCACGCCGCGCCGCAGCCGCTCAATCGCTTCGGCCTCCGGCCTGCCGCTCACCTTCACCACGTAGGTCTTGGGAAAATTCGACGAAGCGTGCATCAGCCGCTGGGAGAGTTCGCCGTCGTTGGTGAGCAGCAGCAGGCCCTCGCTGTTGTAGTCCAGCCGTCCCACCGGATACAGCCGTCCGGGCACGCCGCGCACCAGGTCGAGCACCGTGGCGCGGCGCTCGGGATCGGACACCGTGCTCACAAACCCGCGCGGCTTGTTCAGCATCAGGTGCACGCGCCGCTCAGGCCCGCGCAGCAGCCGCCCATTCACGCGGATGTGGTCGCGCTCCGGATCAGCCTTCGTGCCCAGCCCAGTCACCACCTGCCCGTTCACCGACACCAGACCGGCTGTGATCAGCCCTTCCGCCTTGCGGCGCGAAGCAATGCCGGCGGCGGCAATGATCTTTTGGAGTCGTTCGGTAGGCATGGGAAGGCAAGTTGCCCTTGCCGGTTGCCAATCGCGCACTGCCAAGACGGATTTTTCCGGTAACTGCCAACTGAAACCGGCAACTCTACTCGGTCCTGACCTCGTCCGCGGTGTCGTCTTGCGCCGCGGGTTCGGCTTCCTCGGCGGGCGCATCCGGCACGCCGGTCGCGTCGGCCTCCGCCGCATTGGCCGTGGGGAACAGGTCGGCCTGCTCGCTGCCCGCCGCGAGCTTCTCGAATTCTTCCATGCTGGGCAGCTCGCCAAGGTCGCTCAACCCGAAGCGCAGCAGAAATTCTTTCGACGTCTTGTACAGAATCGGACGCCCGATCACCGCCTTGCGTCCCGCCGTGGTGATCAGCTTGCGATCCAGCAGCGTGCCGATCACGCCGCTGGCGTCCACGCCGCGAATCTCGCTGATCTCCGGCACCGTGACCGGTTGCTTGTAAGCGATGACCGCGAGCGTCTCCAGCGCCTGCAATGACAGCCTTACCGGCGGCTTCAGGCTCTTGGCGAAGGCGCGCACCGCGTCGTGGTGCTCCGGCCGTGTCGCCATGCGATACCCGCCGGCCACCGCGCGAATCTCCATACCGCGCTCGGCCAGGTCGTACTCCGCCGCCAGCTCGGTAATCGCCTCGCGCACCTGCTGCTTGAGCGCGGCGAGCGCCGCCTTGCGGTCTTCACCCGCCGGCGGCTCGCCCTCGGCGATCACCCCGGCAATCTGCTCCACCGTCACCGGATCTTCAGCGGCGTAGATGATGGCTTCGATTTTGGATTTCAAACTCATTGAGGGTATCTGCACTGCCTCGTTGTCTGGGCACGTGGCGCTGGGCACCTGGCATTGGGCCCCTGGGCGGCACGGCCCTCGACGGCCAAGTGCCAAGCGCCAATCGCCAGGCGCCGCACCACCAAGCATTCACTAGCGCCAATCATCTTTCAACGGCCCGCCCTCGGCGAAAGCCGTATCGAACGCCAGGTGCTTCTTAATAATAATGTCGCCGAAGATCTTTTCCTGACGCACCTGGATCGCCTGCAAGCGAACCAGCTCCAACAGCGCCAGGAACAAACAAATCAGCGCGCCGGTCGAGTGGACGGTGCGCAGCAGCCACTTCAGCCGCACCGGGCGGTCCTCCAGCAGCAGCCGCCGCCGCACGTAGTCAATCATCTGGCTCACGCTGGCGCTGTCTTCGTCCACGTTCAGCACGGGACGCGACTTCGCCCGCTCCAGGATCGCCCGAAACGTCTTCACCAGGTCCACCACGTCGGTGACCAGCTCGGGCTCGGCGCCCTCGGCGTCCTTGAAGTCCTTCAGCGCCGGATTCGACCACACCGCGTCTTCAATCTGCTGCTTCTGCAGCAACATCTGCGCCGCGTTCTTGAACTTTTCGTGCTCCAGCAGGCGGTTCACCAGCTCGTTTCTCGGATCTTCCTCCTCCGCCGGCGCCTCCGGATCGCGCGGCAGCAGCATCTTTGACTTGATGTGGATGAGCACCGACGCCATGTAGATGAACTCGGCCGCCACGTCCACGTCGAGCTGCTTCATGCGCTCCACGTACGCCAGGTACTGCGCCGTGATCTGCGCGATTGGGATGTCGTAGATGTCAATGTCCTGCCGCCGGATCAGGTCCAGCAGCAGGTCGAGCGGCCCGTCATAGACGGCGCCCACCGTGACCGCGAAGGGAAATTCTTCGCGCGGGGGCTGCGCGGCCGCCGGCGCGGCGGCGGGTTGCGCGGGTTGTTGCGGACCTGGCAATGCGGTTCTCAGTTCCCGGTCCTCAGTCCTCAGTTTGGGGCTCGCGTGGGTTCACGTTTCGGTCTGGCTGAGAACCGAGAACTGAGAACTGAAAAGCGAAACTTATTCCGAGGTGGCGCCGCGCGAAGGCGGCTCGTACTCGCGCGACATGCGCATCGCGTCGCGCGCTTCCTTCATCGCCGCTTCGGCGGCCTTGCGCGCCTTCGCCGAACCCGCTTCCAGAATATCCCATGCCAGCTTCGGATTCTGCTCGTATTTTCGCCGCCGCTCCTGGATCGGCTTCAGCACGCTCACCAGCGAATCGGCCGCCCAGCCCTTGCACTCGATGCACCCGATGCCCGCTGACCGGCAGCCTGCGTCCACTTTGGCGTTGGTTTCGCGATCGCTGAAGATTTTGTGCAGATCGCCAACGGGGCACACATCGGGATTGCCCGGGTCGGTTCGCCGCACGCGCGCCGGATCGGTGACCATGGTCTTCAGCTTCGCGCGGACCGATTCCTCCGGCTCGGAGAGCAGGATGAAGTTCCCGTACGACTTCGACATCTTCCGCCCGTCGGTCCCGGGCAGCTTGGCCGTCGGCGTGAGCAGCGGCTGCGGCTCGGGGAAGACCTCGCCGCGCTTGCCGGCGTAGAACATGTTGAAGCGCCGCGCCACCTCGCGCGTCAACTCCACGTGCGCCACCTGGTCCTGCCCGACCGGCACGAAGTCGGCCTGGTACACCAGAATGTCGGCCGCCTGCAGCAGCGGATACCCGAGGAACCCATACGTATTCAGGTCACGCTCCTTGAGCTGCTCTTTCTGTTCTTTGTAGGACGGAACGCGCTCCAGCCACCCCAGCGGCGTGATCATGCTGAACAGCAGGTGCAGTTCGGCGTGCTGCGGCACGTGCGACTGGATAAAGATGGTGCTGCGCTCCGGGTCGAGCCCAACCGACAGCCAGTCGAGCACGATCTCGATCGAATACTCCTTGATGCGCGAGGGGTCGGCGTAATCGGTGGTGAGCGCGTGCCAGTCGGCGACGAAGAAGAAGCACTCGTAGTTGTCCTGCAGCCGCACCCAGTTTTGCAGCGCACCCACGTAATGCCCCAGGTGCAGCTTGCCCGTGGGACGCATTCCGCTCAGCACTCTTGGTTTTCGGCCAGGTTTCTGGTTGTTGGCCATCACATTCTCAGCAGCAGGGAGTTGAAGAAGTTCACGAAGGGCATCATCAGGAGGCCGAGAAAGCGCCCGCCCACCAGGAACAGCAGGATGAACGCCACCGTGCCGAACATCTGGTAGGCGTGCATCGCGCTCGCCGGCAGGAAGTGCCGCAGCACGTGACTGCCATCCAGCGGCGGAATCGGGATCAGGTTGAACACCGCCAGCAGCACGTTGATGATCATCGCTTCGTAGAGCAGCACGCAGAGCGGCACCAGCGCCGACCCGGTGTCGATCAGCGCGCCCTGCGCGATGCCGGAAACGATCAGCTTCCCCTGCCCGCTGGCGAGGGAAATCACCGCCAGCAGCACTACCGCGCCGGTCGCCACCACCAGGTTGCTGACCGGCCCGGCGACGCTGGTCAGGATGTCGTCCCGCATGGGATTGCGGAAATTGCGCGGGTTCACCGGCGTGGGCTTCGCCCATCCGATCACCGGAAAGTGCGTGAGCAGCGCGATGAGCGGCAGGATGACCGTGCCGAACGGATCAATGTGCTTGATGGGATTCAGCGTGACGCGCCCCAGCATGCGCGCCGTGGGATCGCCGCAGCGCGACGCCATCCACGCGTGCGCCGACTCGTGCACGCTGATCGCGAACAGAAACGCGATGATCTGAAAGATGGCGAAGACGATTTCGCTGCTCATGCGCACCAAAAATTTGAGGATACCATGCGGCTTCCGCGCCCAGCCTTCCCCTTCCGGCAGCGGGCCGGGCCGATGTCCGTGCTGGCGGCCGGCGGCGCACCTCAACGTGGCCAAAAAGTGCCATCCCAAACCCGCCAGAAAGGGCCTGCAACTACAGAGTTTCACAAACGAAAACGCCCCGTATTCCAAAAAACATATTGGCGCAGTTTGACGCTTAAGGTAAGAACCTGAATCCAAAGGATGTTTATCCCCTAGGTGCGGTTGGTAACAGATTTGCGGCCATTCAGCCCAAAATGTCGCCGTTGGAACCAGAATGGCGACATCTAGTTTCCGAAAATCTTCAACAGGTCAAGGTAGAAACAGCTTGCGCATACGATTTTTCCGGGGCCGTTCGCCGCTCGTTCGGTCGTTCATCGGCGAGCCCCGCCATGCGTCGGCGGGCCGTAGGTTTTTCCGCCTTTCTCGCACGACAGCCGTGCAAATCACAGGAGGGAATATGCTGCTTGGCAGCAAAAGAGGAACCACAAGACTACTGCCTTTTGCGGTCCTGGCAATCGTCGTAGCGCTCAGCGCGCTGCCGGCGTTTGGCCAGGGCATCGTGACCGGCACCATGTCGGGAACCGTGCAGGACGCGCAACAGGCAGTCATCGTCGGCGCCAACGTTCGCGTGGTGAACGTGGGCACCAACATCGAGTCCAACACCCAGACCGACGCCCAGGGCTTCTTCATGGTGAAGAACCTGGCGCCCGGCACCTACGACGTCACCATCACCGCGCCCAGCTTCTCCAAGCTGGAAGTGAAGAACCTGGCCGTGGTCGTGGGCAGGAACACGAACCTCGGCACGCAGGTGATGCGCGTCGGCGGCGCCACCGAGATCGTGACCGTGGAAGCCTCCGCGCCACTGGTTGACGCGCAGACCTCGCAGGTTGGCAGCACGTTTACCACCCGCACGGTGGGCTCGGTACCGTTGGGCGGGACCGGCTTCGACTTCCTGGCGCTGTTCGTCCCCGGCGTGGCCAACAACGGCTCCGCGAACTTCAGCAACACCAACGGCGCGTCCATCGCCAACAACGGGTTGCGCGGCCGCTCTAATAACTTCCAGATCGACGGCCAGAGCAACAACGACAATTCCGTCGCCGGTCCGTCGCTGTTCCTTAACAATCCCGATGTGATTGGCGAGGTGCAGATCATCAACAACAACTTCAGCGTGGAGTACGGCCGCAACTCCGGCACGGTGGTGAACTACATCACCAAGAGCGGCACTAACTCATTCCACGGTTCGGCGTTCAACTACTACACCGGAAGCTGGAGCTACTCGCACGCCAACCAGGAAAAGAACCCGGTGCAGGGGTTCTGCGTCAACGGCCGCGTGGATCCCGTGGCCAATGGTTGCACGCGCCCCACAGTTCCGCGCTTCGTTGAAAACCGCTGGGGCGGAACCATCGGCGGTCCTATCGTCAAGGACAAGGCCTGGTTCTTCGCCAGCTACCAGCAAGACCCGCAGCGCGGCTCGGCGACCGGTACCTCATCGAGCCTCACGCCCACGCCGGCCGGCATCGGCATTCTCGACTCGGCGTTTCCGGGCAATGCGGCCGTCGCCTGGCTGAAGGCGCAGGGACCCTATGCCATCACCGCCGGCAATCCAGCGCAGGCGGGCGCGGTGCAGACGATCCCTGTTTCCGGCACCACCACCACCGTCAACGTCCCGTTCGCGTTCATTACGCGCTCCATCGGCAACAACCAGGACGACCGGCAGATTACCGGCCGCGGCGACTGGCAGATGTCCTCCAAGGACAAGTTTTTCGCCCGTTACATCTTCCAGAAGACGCTGACGGCGTTTGGCGCCGGGACCATCTCCAGCGGCGCCTTCGTTGCCATTCCTGCCAAAGACCAGCAGATTGGCCTCGATTACACGCGCACCTGGACTTCGCACCTGGTGCAGCAGCTGCGTTTCAGCTACTCACGCGCCGGATTCGGCTTTGAGGCCGGGCAGGCGCGTCCGAACTGCGACCGCAGCAACTTCAGCGTCTGTCCGCCGAGCATCGCCTTCAGCGACGCGACCAACAGCTACACCACCCTCGGCCTGGCCAACAACCTGCCGCAGGGCCGGCTGATCAACGTCACCCAGTACCAGGGCAACAACGCCTGGAGCCGCGGCCGGCACACCGTCAAGTTCGGCGGCGAGTATGCCCGTCAGCGCTCTCCGAACCAGTTCCTGCCGAACGTGAACGGCACGTTCACGTTCTTCTCCACCGGCGCGGTGAGCGCGTTCAGCAACTTCATTCGCGGCGCGGCTGGATGCGCGGCAGGTGCGACCTGCTCCACCCTGACCCTGGCCGATGGAAACTTCAGCGCGGAGTACAAGGAACAGGACGTCTCCTGGTACGTGCAGGATGACTGGCGCATCAAGGACAACCTTACCCTCAACCTCGGCTTGCGCTGGGAGTGGAACCAGCAGGCGGTCAATCTGCTGCGCGACATCACCCTGCGCAACGTGGCCAACGGCTTCTGGTCGTCGAGCGCGCCGACTTCCGTTACCACGCTGCCCGAGATCCCCGAAGACCTCAACAACTACGGTCCGAACTTCGGCTTTGCCTGGACGCCGCGCATCGCCGAGCGTCTGTTCGGCAAAGACAAGACCGTCATTCGCGGCGGCTACCGCATCGCCTATGAGCCGGCGTTCTACAACATTTTCCTGAACGTTCAGACGGCGGCGCCGGTGGTGAACCTGGGCTCGGTCAACAACGTCGGCGTCACCGCGGCCGGGACCGGCGCGTCGGTGGCGGCGGCTTACCTGTCGTTGATTCCGCGCGGCGCCAATCCCGGAAGCCGCAACCAGACGCGTGTGAGCCCCAACTTCCACAACCCGTACACCGAGCAGTGGTCGTTCGGCATTCAGCGCGAGCTCAACAGCAAGATCGCCGTCGAGTCGCGCTACGCCGGCAACCACGCCATCGGTAATTTCTCCACCATCAACGGCAACCCGAACATCTCCGGCATTCCGGCCAACCTGCTGCCCCCGGGCGTTACCCCCTGTCCGGCAGGCGCGGCCGGAGTCGGCTCTGGCGCGGTGGGACGCCTGGATTGCAACTTCACCAACGTCCGCACGCGCAACAACGGAGCGTGGTCCATCTACCACGGATTGCAGAACGAGCTGCGGATCCGCAACTTCCACAACTTCACGGCTAACTTCGCCTACACGTGGAGCAAGGCGATCGACAACGTCAGCGAGATCTTCGCGGCCACCGGCGGCGGCATCGCCAACCCGGCCCCGCAGAACCCCTTCGACCCCAACGTCGGCGAGCGCGGGGTGTCGGCGCAGTCGTTCCCGCATGTGTTCAACACGTTCTGGTACTACGACTTCCCCTGGATGAAGAGCCAGCACGGCGTGCTCGGGAAGATCGTGGGCGGCTGGACGTGGGGAGGCACGTACCGCTACCAAACGGGCGCCCCGCTGACGCCGTTCCAGAACACCACCAACCCGGCGTGCGACACCTCGTGGAACACCGCGTTTATTGGTCAGGACTCCTGCCGGCCCATCCTCAGCAACCCCAAGGCTCCGTTTGATGCGGCGGGCCGTTACCTGACCGCAACCCAGTTGGTGAACAACAGCACCTGCGTCAGCGCCGCTGCCGTTGGCACGGCCGCCTGCCCGTTGGTGACACCCAACGACGTGCGCTTCATCGTCAACAACACGTTCGCAGACAACGCGCTGTGCGGCGGCAATCCGTTCGCCTGCTCGGTCAGTCGCGACGTCTACCGGGCCCAGAGCCGTAACCAACTGGACCTGTCAGTGGCCAAGGGATTCAAGATCCGCGAAGGCATGAATCTGGACCTCCGGATTGATGGCTTCAACGTTGCGAACCGCATGTTCTTCGGTTCGCCGGGCTTGAACATCAACAGCCGAAACATCAACCCGGGCGCGGGCGCTGCTCAGGGCAGCTTTGGCAACACTGCCTTCAACACGTCCAATCGCCGCAGCTTGGTGCTGTCAGTGCACTTTGGGTTCTAAGCAATTCGGGGAGGAGCTTCTGCTCCTCCCCTTTTGATTTCGCCTGGATCAAACCCCCTGCTTCTCCAGGTGGCCCCGGAGACTTCTCCGGGGCCTTTTCTTTGCAGCCCCAGCCGGCCTCGGCCGTGCCTTGGCCGCCCACATCATTCCATCGCATCGGAGAACATGATGTCGTGCATCCACGGCTGCGGATACCCGCCCTGCCGCACCGCCGTGGCCAGCTGCGCGTAGTGCCGGATGCCATGCAGCAGAATGTGCACCGCCAGCTTGCGTTTGCTGGTCGTGACCTCTCCCGCAGTGATCGTCACGAACGTCAGCACCTGCCGCATGTCGTTTTCCGTCGCAGTGCTCAGGAACTGCGTCAGCTTGCCGCGCCCGGCCCGCGCCACGCCGTAGATTTCATCCAACGACTGCTTGCTCACAAACTGCTCAGGCGGCGTCACCGGTTCGCCCAGCAGACGCTCCGAGTGCCGCTGCTCCACGGCAAAGATGTGCATGAGCAATCCGCGCGCGGTCTTCTGCCCGGCAATGTCGAGCGGAGCATCCAGCGCTGCCGGCTGTTGTTCAAAGAACGCACGCCAGCGTTCCGCCTCCTGCCCGGTGTATCGCATCAGCTCTTCGAAGCTCGGGCCCGCCGTCATCGCGGCTCCTTCTTCTCCGCTGATTTTTCACTGAAAGCGCGCTGCACTTCTTCCGGCGCGATCGACTTCACCTTCAAAGTCTTCGCCGGAATCCCGCCCACGATGTGATACGGCGGCACGTCCTTCGACGCCACCCCCATCGATCCCACCATCCCGTGCTCGCCTACCTTCACGCCGCTCAGCACCGTGGCATGGTAGGTGATGCGCGCCCGCGGGCCGATCTCGGTTTTCTGGTTGCTCACGATCATGCCGTCGTTCAGGTCGTGCGCGTGCGAGTACACGTTGGCGTAGTCGGAAATCGAGCTGCCCTCGTGGATGATGATTTCGCCGCGGTCGTCGAGAAGAACGTACTTGTGGATGGTGCAGTTGTCTTCCACCGTCAGGTTGTAGCCGTAGGAAACCTCCACCCCGTGGAAAATTTTCACGTTCTTCCCGCAATGTTTGAACACGTGCCGCGCCAGCATGGCGCGCACGCGATGGCCCAGCCAGTGGTTCAGCCCCGCCGGCGAGCGGTCGTACATCATCCAGAACCAGATGAGCGGCTTTCGCTCGCTGTACTTGGCCACATCCACGTCGCCGTACGACTCCGGCTCCAGCGTCGCGTTGCGGGGATCGAAGCTGTGCACCAGCGCCGCCCGCGCCATGCCGTCGCGCTCGGGATCGGGCGCCTGCCAGGGCCGCCCCAGGTACAGCTCGTGCAGCGCGCCGCGCACCACTGCGCTCCGGTGCTCCGGATCGCGGTCCTGGAAATCGCGCTCCAGCTGCTCGATCCACGCCAGAAAAAGCTTCTCCGCCTCCGGCGTGGGATGCAGGTCGCGATATTCGTAACGCGGCATGGCAGCCTCTATGGTGCGACTTGAGTGAATTTCGAGGGTAACACGAGGACAGTTGTCAGTTGCCGGTTGTCGCCACAAGTACGATGAGGCAAAACTGGCAACTGGCAACTATTTCTGCACTATCGTCAGAACGTGCCGGCCCACCACGGCCGTATCGATGCGCGCCGGCATGACGAACGTCGAGTCCAGGCCCACGTTCGGATACTTCGGCTTCAAATAGTGGCCGGCGAAGTATTCCAGCGCCATGCGCGGTATCTGCACCCCGTCAATCTCCACCGACTGCACGTGCACGCTGCCGCGACGATTGGCCCCGCTCGCCAGCGCCGAGACGCGCACGTTGTGCACGCCGCTGAAGATGGCCAGCAGCGGATTTCCCGACGTCCGCCCCTCCTTGAGTTCGTCGAAGTCCACGCGCGCCGTGCCCGTCACCGTGCCGCCATCGCCGGTCAGGTGGAGGTTGCGCACGCCGCGCGGCAGCGGCGCCTTGCCTGCGTCGAAATAAGCGTTGATCTCCTGCTCGGTCAGGTCCGTCGGCTTCGGATTCGGCTTCGGCTGCCGGCCGTTGCGATCAATGTAATCGAGCTTGCTCGTCGCCGACTCGGCCAGCGATCCAGAAGGCGTGGGACCCGAAGCGGCTTTCTTCTGCGCCGCGGCAAAGGCCACAGCCACCAGTGTGAGCAGCAGCGCCACCCATCGGGAGATTTTCATCGGCATCATTCAGGAACGCGGTTGTGACCCGCGGCAGCCAGCCGTGCCTGCACCCGCGGTGAATCCAGCGTTCCTTCCACGGTAAACGACTGCGCGCCGCTCAGCAAGGTGAGCGCTAGTTGACGCCCTGGCGACGCCGTCCCACTTACGACGTACGATCCGCCGGCCGTTTCCATTTTGGTCTGTTGCAGCGTCAGGACGCCGTCGCGCAGCAGCGCGCGTCCCCGGAAAAGGTGGATGCGGACCGGCGCGCCGGCTGCCGACGGCTTGCGTTCGTGCCCGTGCGGAGCCAGGACCACGTGCTTCAGCATGCCATCGCGCCACTCGAAGTCCGCCGAGCCTGAAACCGAAGACGCCAACTCACCCGCCGACCATCCGGAAGCCGCCAGCTTGAACGTGGCGCCCGCCGTGCCCGTCGCCCAGTTGTCCCGCATCGCCTGCGACACCTGCGCCATGGATGCGCGCTGCAGCGACCCGGAAAGCGCGTACGCCGGCGCCGCGCCCGCGAATTCGGCGCGCAATTCCCCGTGCAGCGTGCCGCCAAACATCGTCGCCGAGATGTCGCTGAGCGTCAGCGTGCCGTCGCCCATCTCAGCCTGCGCCGAAAAATTCTGCGCGATCGCATCTTTCATCACCAGGTGGGCCACCGCAATCGTGCCGCGCGCCCGCAAGCGCTCAAAACTTCCCGCCGGCGTGGGGCCGCCCGCCAGCCGCCGATACCAGGGCTGCTGCTGCGCTCGCGGATTCAGCACGCGGTTCAAGTCGGCGGCGCTCACGCGGTCCCCGGCAATGCCGAACTCGATCGTGCTCTCGCCGCTGCAGCCCCGCGGCCGGCGCAACCAGCCGCTCAGCGCGATCGCCCCGTCTGCCAGCGACGCCTGAAAGTTCTCCAGCGCAAACGAACCTTCGCTGAGCCGCGCCGACGCGCTCGCCATCCGCACGCCGCCCTGCACGCCGGGAATTTCCGCGCCAACGCCGCGCAGGTCCGCCGTTCCCGTGACCACCGGCGCGCCGAAGCCGGCCCACGTGCCCGCGCCCGCCAGTTGCACGCGCGCGCTGCCGCTCAGCACCGCCTTGGTTGCCGGAATGCCGAACACGCGCGCCGCCGCCAGCAATCGCGGCAGTTGCGCCGGACCGTCGAGTTGGAAGGCGTACTCTTTCGCGGAAAACCAGGCCTGCGCCCGCGCCGGCTGCCCGCCGCCAAGCGCCAGCGGGAAGGGCAGGACCCGCAGGCGCGCCGCTTCCGCCGGATCATGGCTCCTGGGCGGTCGCCGGCCGCGCGCGTGTGTGGCGGCCGCCGGTTGCGCCGGCGTCTCCACCGCGAACTCGACCCTGCCCAGCTCCAGTGGCGTCTCCAGCTCGCGCGAACGCAGCAGGACCGCCTCCGCGCTGCCGCCGCCCTGCCACTCGGTCCGGCCGCCTTGGCGCGAGCGCGCCACGAACGCGGCATTTACCCGGCCGTCGCCCGTCAGGTCGTCCGGCAGGTCGCGCTTCATCTGCCGCGCCAGCGCGGTCAAGTACGACGCCGGCACGTCGCGCAGCGCGAGTCCGAGCTCATAGCTCCGGTTGCCGGGCAATCCGGCTGCGCTGCCGCGCAGCGTCACCGCGCCATCCCGCGCGGGCAGCTCGCAATGCAGGTCCTGCACCTGCTGGCCGCTCACCAGCAGGGTGGCGCTGCAAGCCGCCGCCAATGCGAACGACTCCGGCGAGGTGATGTCGTACCGATGGAATCCGTCCACCTTCGCCTCGGCCGTCACGGCCACCCTCGCCGGTGTCCCGGTGAGCGCCACCGTCGCCGAGCCTTCGCCGCGCCAGCCGCGGTCGCGCCCGAAGATGAACGTCGAGAGCTGCCCGAGTTGCGCGTTGCTCAGCCGCGCATTGATTCGCAGCGAGGTCTCATTCGGACGCGTCCCGCGCCGGAAGCTGCCCTCGGCGCGCACCACGCCCACATTGCCCAGGTTGGCGTCGCTGCGCACCGGACGCGCCTCCAGCCGTGCCCGCCACTCGTCTTCCGACGCGAGCCACAGCGCGAAGTCGGCGTCGGTCAGCGCCCACACCTTCTTCTCCTGGCCGAGCTTCAGGTTGATGCGCCCCGAATCGGCCTCGACGTAAGGAAATCGCGGACGCGCCTCGGGACTGCTCTTGCCCGTCGGCGCCGACGCCGTCTGCCGCGTGCGCGCCAGCACCGGTTCCAGGTTCCACTGCCCGTCGGGACGCCGCACCAGGTTCAGGCTCGGCTCTTTCAGGCCCAGCCGCGCGATTTCCAGCCGCCCGCGCCACAGCGAACTCAGCCGCAGCACGGCCGTGACTTCGCCGGCGCGCAGCAGCGGCTCGGCGCTGAAGCTGGGATCGTCTTCCACCACGAAGTTCTGCAGGGTAAAGCCGGGCTGCGGCACCAGCTGCAGCCTCACGGAGTCCACCGTCACCGGACGTCCAAGCGCGCCGCTGATCGCGCTCACCACGCCTTTCTTGAAGCGGTTCACGTTGACCGAAGGCGGCGCCACGGCCGCCAGCGCCAGCACCAGCGCCAGTGCGACCAGGAAGCGGAATTTAGCGCTCCGTGCCATCACCCTCGCTCATCGGACAGTCGTCCAGCGGACCTCTTCTAGTGGACCTCTTCTAGTGGACCAGGTGAAACATTCTCCGCCAGCGCGTCTGGTCGAAAAAGTGGATCACCACTTTGAAGATGAACCCGATCCGCTCCGCCATGCCGCGCTTCTCGTACTGGTCGGGCGGCGTCTCGAACGACCAATAGATGAATGTCGGCCGCCCGATGATGTTTTCCCGCGGAATGAATCCCCAGAAGCGGCTGTCGTAGCTCACGTCGCGGTTGTCGCCCATTCCGAAATACGAATCGGGCGGCACCACCAGTTCGCCGTTCTCGATGTAATCGCGCATTCTCACGTGCCACTCCGGCGTGATGCTGTTGAAGTCCGGCGGAGGCGCCGCGGGGAAGTTGTCGCGATATGGGATGTAATCGTGGCGCGAGTGGATCACGTACGGCTCATCTTGGCGCACGCCGTTCAGGTACAGCACGCCGTCGCGCAGCCGTATGCGGTCGCCCGGAATGCCGATCACGCGCTTCACCACGTACAGCCCGGGCTGCGCCGGCGAGAGGAACACCACGATCTCGCGCCGCTTGGGCGTGGTGTAGGGAGTGAGCGGCATCCAGCGCGTCGGCGGCGCGTACGAAATGCGGTCCACGAATACGTGGTCGCCGATCAGCAGCGTGTTCTCCATCGAGCTCGACGGAATCTCGAACGCCTGGATGTTGAAGGTGATGATGAACAGGCCGGTGGCCAGCACCACCGCCATCGAGGCGATGAACTCCAGCCACGTCTCTTTGTGCTCGGCCTTTGCCGGCTGCTTTGCCGTCCCCGGTTTCGTCTCGCGTCTCGCCAAGGTTGTGGGTCGTGGTCCGGGCCGTTATTGCACGCGGCGCAGGGTGCGGCGCCAGCGCGTCTGATCGAAGAAGTGCAGCGCCGTGCGCGCCATCGAGCCCAGCCGCTCGCCGATTCCGGTCTTCAGATATTCGTCGCCCGGGGAGTCGAACGACCAGTAGATGAACAGCGGTGTTCCCAGGATGTTCTCGCGCGGCACAAAGCCCCAGTAGCGGCTGTCGAGGCTCACGTCGCGGTTGTCGCCCATGGCGAAGTACATGCCCTCGGGCACCACCAGCTCACCGTTGCGGATCCATCCCGGCAGCGCCGCCCGCCATGCCGCCGTCACCGGGTCGGTCTCCAGCGGACGTACGGAAGGGAAGTTGTCGCGAAACGCGTTCGCGTCCCCCAGGCTGCGGATCACGTACGGCTCGTTCTGCGCTTCGCCGTTCACGTACGCAATCCCGTCGCGCAGCCGTATCCGGTCGCCCCCAACGCCGATCACGCGCTTCACCAGCCGCAGGTCCGGTTCGCCGGGCTTGAGGAAGACGATGATGTCGCCGCGCCGCACGTCGCGATGCGGCACCAGCGGCATGCGCGACCCGACCGGATCGAACACGCTCCGGTCCACCACCAGGTGGTCGCCGATCAGCAGCGTGTTCTCCATTGAGCCGGAGGGAATCGCGAAGGTTTGCCCGGTGAAGGTCAGGATGAACAGCGCCATCACCGCCGTCACCGCCATCGAGGCCACCGACTCGGCGAAGCTCTCCTTCGGACGGGCTGGTTTCTCTTTGTTTTTCTTTGCCAAGCTTTGTCAGGTTGGAGGGAGCGCTACTTTACGACGAGGAACGTGCGCTGCCACCGCGGCAGGCTGGCCAGCTGGCCGAGCACGCCGAAACGTGCCAGTTTATCACCCGGCGCCGGGGGCTCCGGCTCGGTCAGGCTGCGCAGCGAGAGATAAATCACCAGCGGCCGCCCAATGATGTTTTCCCGCGGAACGAAGCCCCAGTAGCGGCTGTCGAGGCTCACGTCGCGGTTGTCGCCGAGCACGAAGTAGCGGCCTTCCGGCACCTGCAGCTCGCCGCCGTGCACCAGGCGCCGCATCTCCAGCCACCAGTGCGCCTCCAGGTTGGGCGAGACCAGGTTCGGCTGCGGAAACTCGTCGCGGTACAGGTCCAGGTCCGCCGCGCGATGGACAACGTACGGCTCCTCCACCGGAACGCCGTTCACGAACACCTGCTTGTTCACCAGCCGCACGCGGTCGCCGGGCACGCCCACCACGCGCTTCACAAAGTGCTGCTCCGGATGCACCGGGTAGCGGAACACCACGATGTCGCCGCGATGGATCGTGGTGTAGGGAAGCACCCGCCCCCACACGCCGCCCGAGGCGAAGTGGACCTTGTCCACCAGCAGGTAGTCGCCCACCAGCAGCGTGTTCTCCATCGAGTACGAGGGGATCTGGAACGCCTGCATCAGGAAGGTGATCACGAACACCGCGATCACCACTGTCCCGGCCAGCGACTGAACCACGCCCAGCGGACCGGCCGCATCGATCCGCTTGCTCCTCGGCGCGACCGGCGCCTCGCAGGGTCCCGCTCCGGCCCCCGCTGGCGCCTCCGCGCTCGCCTCGCCGTTCGCCGCGGCCGCGAGCGGGTTGCTTACTTCGGGCGGCTCCAGCATTCGGGCGGTTTCGGCGGCGCTTTGCGGTTCGAAATTCATTGGCTGGCGCCCGTCCGCACGCCGGCGCGGCCGGATCGGTTTGCTCCCGGCTGCTTCGCTTCGGGGTCTCCGCCTTCCAGCCCCGGATCCAGCGACTCCAGGTAAGCCAGCGCGAGCCGCGCCGCCTCCTGCTCCGCTTTCTTCTTGGTGGAGCCTTCACCCCGGCTGGCGTACTCCGGCTTGGACCGCGTGCCCGCGGCGCCGTGGATGCGCGCCTCCACCGTAAACATCTTGCGATGCTCCGGTCCCTCTTCCTTGGTGAGGACGTAATCCGGCTGCGGACGCCCCAGCGCGTGCACCATCTCCTGCAGCGCCGACTTGTAGTCGGTCACCGGCATCACGCCGCCGCCGCTCTCGTCCAGCCGCGCCAGCTCCGGCTCCACGATCCGGCTCAGCACGAACGCCCGCGCCGCTTCGAAGCCGGCATCCACGTACATGGCGCCCAGCACGGCTTCCAGCGCGTCCACCAGCAGGGCAGGCTTGCGCCGTCCGCCGCTCTTCTCTTCGCCGCGTCCCAGCCGCAGGTACTCGCCCAGCTTGATCTCCTCCGCTGCCTCGATCAGGTGTTTCTCGCTCACCAGGTGAGCGCGCAGTTTGGAGAGCTGGCCTTCGTGGAAGGATGGATAGCGGCGGAAAAGTTCTTCGCTGGTGATCAGGCCCAGCACCGCGTCGCCCAGGAACTCCAGCTGCTCGTTGTGTCTCGCGGCCGCGCCGCCGTTTTCCCCCAGCCGCGCCTGCGCCTCGTGCGCGTGCGAGGTGTGGGTCACCGCCTGCTCCAGCAACTCGCGATTGCGGAAGCGGTGCCCCATGCACTTTTCCAGGCTCGATAGCGTGCGCGCCTTCGGCTCTTTCGCCATGCGGGTGCTGCCCTGGTTTGCTCTCGGTACTCCCTGCTCAGTACGGCTCTATTTCGGCGGTGGCGGCGGAGTGTTCGGCTGCGCCGGCGCCGCCGGTGCAGCCGCACCCGCGGCGGGGGGCGTTCCCGCGGCCGGACCCGCCGCCGGCGCGGCCGGCGTGGTGAGCTTCACCAGCCGGTCGCGCTCCTGCTTCACCAGCGTGGCCACCGGCTCCTGCGCGTCGGGCACCGCGCGGTTGATCACCTGCAGCGCTTCCGCATACTTCTTCTGATGATCCAGCGCCAGCGACAGCCGGAACAGCGTCAGCGGATCAGGCTGCACGCCCGGCGTGTTGACCGCCTTCTTGAGGTTCGTCTCCGCCGACGTGTAGTTCTGGTTCACCATGTCGGCCGTGCCCATCGCGCCGTATGCCAGCGACTGCACCGTCGCCTTGGCCGCGGCCGCCTGCTCCGGCGTCGGCGTGCCGCCCAGGTTGATCTTGTCCACGTTGGCCAGCGCGGCTTTGGCGTTCTTGTCCACTTCGCCCAGGCGCTCGTCTTTGTCGAGATCGGTGTCGCGCGTGCGCTCGGCCAGCACCGTCGCCACCAGCACCAGCGCCACAGGATTATCGGGCTGCAGCGCAATCACCTTGTGTCCCATCTCCACCGTCTTCTCGGCGTTGTTGGCCGCCTGGTAGCGGTGCATCATCACCTGGAAGAGGCGCGCCTTCAGCTCGCTCTGCGGAAACTTCTCGGCGAACTCGTTCGCCGCCTTCTCCGCCGCGGCCATGTCGGGGTTCTGCGCCGCGGCCTGGAAAGCGTCGAACTCCTCCTTCGTCTTCGCCTGCGGCTGGTTCGAAGGCGGCGCCGCCTGCTGATTGTCAGACTTGATCTGACCCTGCGTCATGCTCTGTTCGCGGGCGCGGTCCTGCTGCTGCTGCACATTGCCGGGCTTGCCGGCCAGGCCCTGCTGCTGGGCGGCTGCCGGAAGGGCCATTGCGGCCGCCAGTGCCATGACCAGCGTCACTGTGATTGCTCCTCGTTTCATTGGCTCTCCTTCGTCGAACTCGTGCATGTCGGAATTTCGTTCACGGCCGGCGCACCGGCTCGTAGGGCTGCGCGATGCCGCGTTCGGCCGCCGCCCGCGTGTCGGGCGAGACGTCGCCCGCCGCCAGCGCCGCGCGATAATGCACCACCGCCGACTCGCGCTGCTCCTTCAGGTCCAGAATGCGCGCCAGATAGATATGCGACCACGCCAGGATGCGCGGCTCGCGCGCCAGCTCCAGCGTCCGTTCGAAATATGTCTGCGCGCCCTGCACGTCGCCCTGCATGCTCGCCGCCCGCGCCAGCACGAACATGGCGCGCGCCGGATCTTCCTTGCGCTGCTCCAGCGCCAGTTGCGCCAGCCGGTGCGCCGCGTCGGCGTCTTTCTCCGACAGGCGCTGCTCCGCCAGGTCCAGCAGCTCCGCTTCCTTCTTCTTCGATGCCGCCTGCACCACCTCAGGACGCGCGCGCTCCGCGAAGTGTACTTCACGGGCGCGCTTCTTCTCCCCCTCCACGTCCATGTCGTGCAGCATGTCATAGAGCGCGTCCTGCATGCCCGCCGGCCCCTGCTCGAACGTCTCCAGCGCATTGTAGAAGTAGTGCGTCAGGATAAATCCCTCTGCCGTGGCGGCGTCAGCCGCGTTTTCGCGCGCTTCTTCCGCCTCCTTCTTCTTGCCTCCGGGCATGGTGCGCGCTTCCAGCGCGCGAATCAGCGACTCGACCACCAGCAGTCCCACGTCCTGCTTGTAGCTCTCGTCAATCGGGGCCGACTTCAGCGTCTCCAGCAGCGGCTCCAGCCGCTTCAGTTGCCCCTGCCGCTTCAGCACCAGCGGATCGAGCACGTAATGCAGATACGTGTGGCGGATTGCGTCGAGCTTCAGCGAATTGCCCGACGGCGAAATCACCATGTAGTAGTCCGCCAGGTAATTGCGCGCGTTCACCTGCCCCGGCGCCGCCATCGGCTCCAGATAGATGACGAACCGCCGGCCCACATAGCCGCTCACCGGCAGCCGCAGATACAGGTCCGTGTTCGCGATCATGCCCGCCACCGGATCGTGGAAGCGCTCGACCAGCGACTCGTACTGATAGCGGTGCTCCGCCCATATCTTCTGCAACCCCGCCGCGCGGTAGAACTGCGCCAGCGGCGTCACCACGCCCACCACGTAGGCCGCGTCCGGCGGCAGGTCGGCTTCGCGCGCCGTCAGCGGGAAGTCAGGCGGGTCGCCCAGCCCGAGCGCCAGCGACAAGTACTGCGCCAGGTCGCGCGACGCATCCGGCTGCTGGTGGTCGCGGTAGAACGCGCACACGCGGTTGCGTGCCGCCATCGCTTCCTGCGACGTGGCCAGCGCCTTGCCAATTTCGGCCCGCACCTGCGAGCGCACCGGCTCTGAAGCGCCGATCTCGGCGTCGTAGCCGCAGGCGTTGAGCGCGGCCATCATGCTGAACAGCGTTTCGCTGGAATCGAGCGAAACTTTGGGCGTGGTCTGCGCCGCGGCCTGCGCCGCCAAACCGCACACCAATGCGGCTGACAGGATTCGGAAAAGAAAGCGCAGCCCAAGCCTCCTGGAACGCGACAGGTAGGGAGTTCAATTCAATTTTACGGGGCTCACAGAGCAGGGGTCAAACCAGGGACGTGGTGATTGGGCGATTGAGTGACTTGGTGAAGTGCTGACGCCAGGCGCTTTTTGCGTTTCCAATCGCCAGATCGCTAAATCACCAAATCTGTTAGCCCCGCACATTCACCTTGCTGAAGCTGAGCACCACGCGTCCCGAAGTCGGCTTGCCGAACGCCGTCGCCGGGCGGAAAACGGTGAAGATGAGCGTGTTCTTCAGCTCCTGCATCACCTGGTCGCGGTCTTTCGATTCGCCCGAGATCACGCGGTAGTCCTGCACGCGTCCGTTGGGATCGACCACCGCTTCCACCAGCAGCGAACCGCCATTGGCGTTCAGCTCGAACGGCGACGACGCCAGCTCCGGCGGCGTGTAGATCATCGCCGGCACATCGTCGTCGCTCGCCTCCAGCGTCGAGGGCAGCGCGAAAAAGCCCATCAGCAGCCCGAAGAAGACCACCGCGCTCACCATGCCCGCCGTGGCGGGCACCATGAACGAGTTCAGCGAATTCTCCAAACGGACCAGCAGGCTCGTCCACTTCCAGTTGCGGGCGCGCGCCGCCTCGCGCGAAATCGCCAACCGGATCGTGGTTGCCAGCTCCGGCGGCGCCTGCCGCCGGCCCAGGCGCCCGACCAGCGCCAGCGTCTGCCGCTGCAATGCGTACTCGTAGGCGCAGGTCTCGCACCCGGAGAGATGTTGCGCCACCTGCTGCATCTCGACGCCGGTCACGGCGCCGTCCATGTAGCTCGACATCAGCGACCTGGTTTGTTTGCAGCTCATCACACCACCTCGGCCTCCGACAGGCCCTGGCCCGCCGCGCTCTCCGGCTCGTCGCGCGCCGGCCGCGGCGGCAGCTTGAGTCCCAGTTCGGGTCCGAATTGCTGGACGTACGGTTCCAGCCGCTTGCGCAGCTGTTCGCGTCCCCGCGTGATGCGCGACTTCACCGTGCCCAGCGACGTTTCCATGACCTCGGCTATCTCCTCGTACGACAGCTCTTCAACGTCGCGCAGCACCAGCGTGGTGCGGAACGGCTCGGGGACCTGCCGCAGTTCGTGCTCGATCCGCGCCCGCATTTCCTCGTGCAGCGCGTTGTCGAAGGGCGAAGTCGCGTCGTCGATCAGAGCTTCGCGCACCGCCAGCGGTTGCAAATTTTCCGCGGCGCCCTCGGGCGGCTCGATCGAGGTCTCGCGGCTCTTGTGCCGGAACCACCACCGGCGCCGGTTCGACGCCTCGTGCAGGGCGATGCGATAAATCCAGGTCTTGAGGCTGGAGCGGCCGTCGAAGTGCTTTATGCCGCGAAAAACTTTCAGGAAGACTTCCTGGGTGGTGTCGGCGGCGTCAGCCGGATCGTTCACCACGCGATAGACAAGGCTGTACACCGGCTGGTGGAATTGCCCCACCAGCCAGGCGTAGGCGTCTTCCGACCCCGCCTTGAGTTCGGCGACCAGCGAGGCCTCTTCCACCCGCATTGCCAGCGCATTCGCGATCTGCACGATGGCTGCTCCCGCCTGAAAGGGAGTACTTGTCCCTACACTAGCAGGATCGTCCGACCCTCACAACCTTGCCCGGAGCCTTCCCTAACCCCAGGCCGGCGCACATCGCCAGGCACTCAACCGGTTGCTGTGGGAATAGACGCCGGGGGGCGAAGCTTTGTTCCCGGATTTCGCCCCAACGCCATCCCTCTGAATTGCCATGGGATAGACGCCTGCGCTCTGGTTGGAACCCTGTCGCCCAGTACTGCGCGAGTTTCTGAACGGTCGCGAGCTGCACGCCTTGGGTCGTATCTGTGACCGTTTCCCGCTCAGGATTTTCGGTGGAAGCGCCGGGCCCATTCGGTGAAACTCGAACGCGCCCGGATTCTCGGTGGAAGCACCGGGCTTCAGCCCAGTGAACGCAACCGCGTTTAATGGGGGCTTTAGCCCCGGCCCGGCCCTTCGGACAAGCCAGCTCTCGATGCAAGATAAACGACTCGGTGGAAGCACCGGCCTTCAGCTCGGTGAACACAACCGCGTTTAATTGGGGGCTTTAGCCCCGGCACGCCGGCGAAAAAACCTTGTCAAGCCCCTCCGCGCTCCATTTCCCGCGCAACCCTCTCCAAACGCTCACACTAAATCTCCGCGCCGCCTTCCCATTCTCCCCACCAAATCTGCTACGCTCGAAGCAAGGCCTGCTGCGTCCACGCGACGCCGCAGGCCTCGCTCTTTGACAACCTGATCGCCATCAGTCACGTCCCAGGGGCGTGGTCCGCGCTCATCCGGGCAAATCCGCGGTAGGCCTTAAGCCTTTGAGCTCAAGACTTTGCCTCTAACCCCTGCAAGCTCAAAGATCTGGCGGGGATTTTCCCGTAACTGATTGAGCGCCAAAGACCGCCGCAAGGGGGTGGGGGAGGGGCCGCACGCAATGTGCCAAACGAATTCAGGCGTGAGCTCTCAGTGCAACGCCGTCACCGGCCGCGGATTCCAACCTATTGACCCATTATCCTGTGCTGTTGGAAGGCCCGCCGAGGAGGCCGTCATGCGCAAACTCGGAATTGCTCTTGCCGTTGTCGTCGTGCTCGTCATCGTGGCGGTGCTGGCGCTCCCGCGCATTCTGGACGTGAACTCGTACCGCGACAGCATTCAGAGCGAATTGAGAGCGCGCACCGGCAGATACGTCTCGCTCGGCGCCATGCGGCTGAAGCTGGTGCCGTTCGCCCTCTCGGTGGACAACGCCATCATTGGTGAAGACCCGCGCTTCCGCAGCAACGCGCCGTTCGCGCAGGCTTCCGAGCTGCTGGTTTCGCTGAAGCTCGTGCCGCTGCTCCAGAAGCGCGTCGAGATCTCCTCGCTGGAGTTGCGGAATCCAAGGATCGAGCTGGTCCGTGACGCGCAGGGCGTATGGAACTTCTCCTCGCTCGGGAAGCAGCCGGCGCCCTCGCAGCCGCGGCCCGCCGCGCGAGCAACGCCAACGCCGGCGCAACCGGCCGCGCCGCAACCGGAGTCGCAGCCGGCGCCGCGGCAATTCACGCTGGCACGCCTGCTGATTGATGACGGCCAGGTCGCCGTCACCGACGACCAGAAGCGCCAGCCCCGCGCGGTGTACGACCACATCGATCTGGACCTGCGCGACTACGCGCCGGGCAAGCCGGTGAAGATTGACCTGGCGGCGCACCTGCCCGGCGGCGGCAAGCAGGAGCTGCGCCTCACCGGCGAAGGCGGTCCGGTGCAGGACGACCTGCTCGCCACCAACTTCGCCGGCCAGCTGAAGCTCGATGGCGTCTCGCTCGCCGGCCTGAAGAAATTCGTGAATTCGGCGGCGCTCGCCGACATGGAGTTCGTCGCCACCGGCTCCACCGATCTCAACAACCAGGCCGGCGTGCTCGCAGCCAGGGGCAACATCACGCTGCAAAATCTGCGCGTGCGCGGCGTGGACATCGGTTATCCGATTGCCGCCGACTTCGATATTTCAGACGACTTCAACCGTGACTTTCTCACGATCCATCGCGGCGCGCTGAAGCTGGGCTCCACGCCGCTCGATCTGAAGGGCACGGTGAACATGGGCCCGACGCCGGCGCAGCTCGACGTCAGGGCGCGCGCGAACAACGCGTCGATCGCCGACGCGGCCAAGCTCGCCGGAGCGTTCGGCGTGGCCTTCAATCCCGGCATGCAGGTGGACGGCAACGTGGACGCCGACCTCGCCGTCCGCGGCGCCTCGTCGTCGCCGCAGATGAACGGAACGGTTGCGGCGCGCGCGCTGGTCATCAGCGGCAGGCAGTTGCCGCAGCCGGTGCACGTCACGCAGGTCAACCTGGCGCTCACGCCGAGCCAGGTCCGCTCGAACGAGTTCGTGGCCAGCACCGGCTCCACGTCGGTGCGGGTGGCCTTCACGCTGGACGACTACAGCACGCCGAGGTCCGCGATTGACGCGACGCTTCGCGCGCCGAATTCGCAGCTCGGCGAGCTGATCAGCATCGGCCAGGCCTGGGGCGTGCGCGCGCTCGACGGCATGGCTGGCGCCGGACCGGTCTCGCTCGACGTCCGCGTTGCGGGCCCGCTGAAGGACCCCGCGGCGCTGAACTACTCGGGCAGCGGCTCGCTGCAGAACGCCAGCCTCACGCTGCCCTCGTTCACCCGGCCGCTCCTGGTGCAGAACGCGAACCTGCGCTTTTCGCAGAACGCGATGAACCTGGAGAACGCCGCGTTTTCGCTCGGCTCGACGCACGCCACGGGACAGGTGTCCATTCGCGGCCTGGCGCCAAACGCTACACCGCAGGCGCAGTTCGCGCTGAACGCCGACAAGTTCAGCGTCGCCGAGTGGCAGGGCCTGATGCGCAATCCCGCCGTGGAAAAGACCACGGCAGCGCTCCGCCTGGTTCCGCCCGCGTACGCCGACCCCAAGCCTGAGCCGCCGCTGTTGCAGCGGCTCACTGGCGGCGGAACGCTGAACGTGGGCACGGTCGTCTATGACCAGTTGCTGCTGACGAACCTGAAGGCGACTGCCGCGCTCGATCGCGGCGTGGTCCGGCTGGACCCGGTCACGGCGAACGTTGCCGGCGGCGTGGAGAGCGGAACGATCGTGATCGACGCGCGTCCCACGCCGGCTGCTTACGCGGTGAATGCGAAGCTGTCGAACGTGGATGCGAACCAGTTGCTTTCGTCGATCTCCAACCTGAAGCAGGTGCTCTACGGCGTCCTCGCGGCGAACGCCGACACGCGCTTCATGGGCAGCACGAACGGCGGCTCCGCCGGCGTGGCGCGCACCCTCAACGGCAGGCTGAGCCTCGACCTGATGAACGGAAAACTCGCTGGAATTGATCTGTTGAATCAGCTCGCCTTGATCGGGAAGTTCCTGAACGTGACCAGGGCGAGCGGGCCGTTCACCAACATCGCCAGGCTGAGCGGCGACTTTGTGATCAACAACGGTGTGGCGCACACCGACAACCTGACGGCCGCGATTGACGGCGGAACGCTCGGCGCGAAAGGCGACGTGGACCTGGCGAACAAGACTGTCCAGATGGCGGCGACCGCAGTGCTCTCGCCTGAGTTCGCGAAGCAGGCCGGTGGGAACAACATCGGCGGCTACTTGACCACGGCACTGGCCAACTCGAAGGGCGAACTGGTGATGCCGGTGCTGATCAGAGGCAACCTCGCGTCGCCCCAGGTCCTGCCCGACTACAACGCCATCGCGCAGATGAAGCTGAACAACATCATGCCCAGCGGCGCCAATCCTGCGTCGATCACCGGCATCCTCGGCGCGATCACGGGCAAGCGCCAAACCGGCACGCTACCGCAGGCCGATCAGCAACAGCAGCAGCAGCCAGGCCAGACGCAGCAGCAGAAGCCGCCGAATCCGATGCAGAGCATTCTCGACGCGTTGGGCGGCAAGAAGCCCGGTCAGCAGCAACAACAGCAGACTCCACCGAAGTAGTACGCACGGTGAGCAGCCGTGGCCCACGCAAGCCAAAGAGACTGGCGTGGGGCTGATTTCGGCAGCGTGGTCAGAAGTTTCGCGCGTCGAGCCAGTTGTTTCGCAAGAATTCGAAGACCAGGTGTTGGCGCCGGACTTGGTCACCATGTTGACGATGGCGCCCCGAGTTGCGGCCGTGTTCGCCTTCCGTGTTGGTCAAAATGCCCATTTCCGCCATGGCACCGATGGGCGGCGGTCGCAAACCGAACCAGGTTTATTGGCCTTTGGGCGTGGTTGCTGGTTTCGCGCTGGTTGCGGGTTTTTTCTTCGTTGTTTTCTTTTCCGGCTCGGTGTCGTCCACCACGATCCTCTTCGGCGGCTGGGCGGCGGCTGCGGCCGCGGCCTGGAGGGCCCGCGACTGGGCGCGCAGGCGCGTGAGTTCGCTGTCGGCCGAGGAGGTCGACATCTCGAGCCGGTCGGCAAGCGAGCGCCGCGACTGATCGAGCGCGACCAGGTCGGCCGAGAGCGCCTGGAACTCGGTCCTGGGTGCGAAGGCGCCGGCCGATTCGGCAATCGTGGCCAGCACCTCGTAGACCACGTTCAGATTGCGATACAGCTTGAACGTGGCGGCGAGACTGCCGGGCGCACTGCGCGCCTGCACGATGAGCGACGGCAGCGCGGAGCTGAGGTTGCGCACGACCGAGTCGGCGTTGGCCTGCAGCTGCTGCCTGGTGGCGGCGTCGGCCTTCCACTTCTCGATGCGCACGCGGCCGAGATCGGCGACGGTGGTTTGCGCGGCCTGCTCGATGGGCGCGAACGCGGTGGCGTCGGCCGGCGGCGGCGCGGCGAGCTGAGGCGCCGGGCGCGATACGCTGGAAGCGTCTGACTGCGGCGGCGCGCCGGCCTGCGCCGGAGCTGCACTAACCAAGAGGACCGCGGCGAGAACTACCGCCAGAGCGCCGTACAGGTTTTTCATGTCGCCACCTTAGATGTCGGAAGCCCCGTGCAGGTTGGTGACAGGAGCTGCCGGACACGCGCAACAGCTTACCAATTTAAGCACCGGCGTACTCTTTTGATGCGGTTCACGGGGGCAGGCGGCGGGCCTGCCAGGGAGGGCCGCTTCTAAGGCGCTCTGAACACGGCCTTAACAGGGCGTTTACACGCGATGGCCTCGGCAAGGGGTTGGCAGCGCGGTTGCGTACTCTGCGACCTGGGGCCGCTGTGCGGTCCTGTGAGTGATCATGTCTCCCCTGGGCAAACTGGGCTCTGCTTTTCTCATCGTCGCCGTTCTCTTCTTCCCGGCATGCCGTGGCGCCATGGATTCAACCGGCAACCCGGCTCCGGGCAGCGGCGGTTCGCCAGCCGCCGCTGACCTGCCGCCGACGCAATCGCCGGTGAAACGGCTCATCGTCGTCAACATGCAGAACCGCTCGTTCGACAACCTGTTCGGGACCTTTCCGGGCGCCGAGGGCATCCGGCCCGGTGTGCCGGGATTTTCCCAGCGCGACTCGGGCGGCAACATAGTGACGCCGTTCCTCATCACCACCGACGCCACCACCGACCTGCCGCACGGTCGCAACTTCTACCTCGCCGCCTGGAACAACGGCGGCATGGACCGCTATGCGGCGGTTGAGGGCTCGCTCTCGATGGGCCACTACGACAACACCACGGCCGGCGTGGGCACGCTTTGGAGCTACGCCTCGCAGTTTGCGCTCGCCGACCACTACTTCGCGTCAGTCATGAGCAACGAGCCGGCGAACATGCTGTACCTGGTGCGCGCCGACGACAACAACTTCCCGTTCAGCATTCAGCCGGCGTTTGGGCCGTGCAACAAGCCGGATCCGGCGGCGCATCCGTTCACTAACCAGAACGTGGGCGACCAGCTCACGGCCAAGGGCATCACCTGGACCTGGTATCACGAGAACTACGGCGACTGCGGCAACTACGTCGCGGTCGAAAACCCGTTCCAGTTCTTCACCTCGACGCAGAACTCGGCGCACATCCAGGACCTCAGCGCGTTCAACACGGCGCTGGCGGCGAACAACCTCCCGGCCGTGGTCTTTGTGCAGCCGGCGCCGGCGCACGACATGCACCCGGGATCGGGGCCGGTGTCGCGCTCGGTGGAGTGGCTCGACGGCTTCATCAAGCAGGTGCAGGCCTCGCCGGCGTGGAATTCGGTGGCCATCGTCGTCCTGTGGGATGAGAGCGGCGGGTGGTGGGACCATGTTCCGCCTCCGCAAGTGGATTCGCAGGGTTATGGCGCGCGCGCGCCGATGATGGTGATTTCACCCTTCGCGAAGCGGAATTACATCTCGCACCTGACGATGGACCATACCTCGGTGCTGCGCTTCATCAGCTGGAACTGGGGTCTGGCGCCGCTGAACGCGCGCGCCGGGCTCGACGCCAACATCAACCTGAGGGACATGTTGAACTTCTAGGCTCTTCTTCTCTCCCGCTCTCTCTTTCTGCCACCTTGGGCGCTCCGGCGGAGCGCCCGATTTTTGCGCGTGCAGGCGCGCTACGTCTCTTTGGCGACCAGGCGGGCTTCGCCAAGGTCGAGTTCGCGCTCGATCTCGCGCAGCAATTCGTCGCTGATGTGGCCTTCGTTGCGAAGCTGTACCGCCCTTTCGCGCTCGACCTCGATCATCTGCCGCGAGAGGTCAACGAACCGGCGGTAGAAGCCGGCGTCAATCCCGTCCTGCGCGTCGCCGCCTTCGCGCAGGCTGGCGAGGCGGTGCCGGTAGTGCTGTTCCAGGTCTTTGTAAATCCCGCCCGCGTCGGGCGGCGCGGCTTTCCTCGCGCTTTCCAGCCACACCAGCGCGGATTCCAGGATGATGCGCCGCGCCTGCCTTTCTTCGGTGCGGGGCGCGGCCGTGCCGGCCAGTCCGAGCACGCGGATGAGCAGCGGCAAAGTGAGTCCCTGGAGGACGAGCGTCACCAGGATCACGAAGAAGGCGAGAAAGATGATCATGTTGCGCTGGGGGAACGGCCGGCCGTCAGCGAGCATCTGCGGCAGAGCGATGGCCGCGGCCAGCGAGATGACGCCGCGCATGCCCGTCCAGCCGGCAACGAAGATCTGGCGCCGCGATGGCATGCGCTCAGCCTGGTGCAGCAAGCGCCGGCGAATCACGTTGGCCAAGTAAGCGCCGGGATACATCCACAAAATCCGCAGCAGAATGAGGAATGTGCTGAAACCAAGGCCGTAGAACAGCAAGGTTGACATGCCCAGGTCGCGGATCTCAGCGCGCACCAAGGGCAGCTGCAGGCCAATCAGCACGAACACGAGCCCATTGAGGATGAAGGTGAGCGCTTCCCACACCGCCCAGGCCTGAAGACGCACGCTCGGCGAAAAGAAGTGCGAACTCTTGCGGCTCAGGTACAGGCCGCACGCGACCACCGCCAGCACGCCCGAGGCGTGAACGTAGTCGGCGGCGAGGTAGGCGACATAAGGCGTGAGAATGCTGAGCGCGATCTCGATGGGGCCGTCGTCCACCCGGTCCTCAATCTGGTGGACGATCTCGCCAATCACCAATCCGATTCCGGCGCCCATTGCGATCAGGTATCCGAGCCGGAGAAAACCGCCGGTGAACGTCGGGAAACGGCCGTTGACCAGCAGTCCGATGCCGAACTCAAGGGCGAGCAGCGCGCTGGCGTCGTTGAGCAGGCTTTCGCCTTCGAGGATGTCAATGAGACGCCTGGGCAGGCCAACGCGCTTCGCGATGGCGGTGGCGGCGATGGCGTCGGTGGGCGCGACGACGGCGCCGAGCACGAGGCCAACGCGCCAGTCGAATCCCGGCAGGAGCCATTGTCCGGCCTCCGTGACGGCGAGCACGGTGAACGTGACCAGTCCGAAGGCGAGGAAGCAAATGCTCACCAGATGATAGCGGAATTCGCGCCACGACGTGAGCCAGGCCGCGCTGTAGAGCAGCGGCGGCAGAATGATGAAGAAGATCAGGTCGGGATTGAGCGTGACGCGGGGTATGCCGGGAATGAAGCTGAGCAGCAGGCCGCCCAACACCATCACGATCGGATACGGCGTGCGCAGCTTCCGCGCCAGCACGCCGAACACGACGACGAACAGCAGCAGGATCAGGAATACGATTTCCAGACCGTGGATGGCGTTCGTCGGCACAAAGCCTCGCTCGCCTAGAAAATACAGCAAATCAGAGGTCGAATCGCAGCGCCGCAGCGGGTTTGGGCCAGGTCCGCTTCGAGTCAGATTCAGGTTCTCGAGGCGGATTCGGGGAGTTTTTTCCAGCGCGCGGGTGGAGATTTGACTATCGGTATAGCCTCAGAGACAATTTAAGAGCAGTTGGATCGCCGCCCGGCGGTCCGGTAATTCCCGAGTGGGCCTGTGGCGCAGCTGGGAGCGCGCTTCCATGGCATGGAAGAGGTCGTCGGTTCGATCCCGACCAGGTCCACCATCTTTTCTTACACTTAGCGGACCCACCTTTTCGCGCTTGGCCGGAAATTGGCCGGAAATTTCAAAAACCTTCTTCCGTTTCTGACTTCAATCTAAGTTCTCGGCTGATCGCTTCCACCGTTGCCTTCACGCTTTCGGGAATCTCCTGCATGTAAACGTCGGTGGTCGTCGCCAGCCGCGAGTGCCGCAACAACGCCTGGATGTCCTTGGGCGTCCCTTTCTTCTGTGCCAGCGTGGCAATCGTTCGCCGGATCACCTGAAAGGTCAGCTTCGGCAGCCCGCACTCCTCCGCCAGCTTCCGCATCTTCCTCCGGTAATTCTGCGGATCAATGAATCCGCCCTTCTTTAACCGGTTCGAGAAGATGAAGTCATCAGGCTCGGAATGCTTCGATTCCTGCCGCCACAACCAGAGATCATCTGCCAGCTCTTTCGGGATATGCACCGGGCGCAGCGCCTTCCGGGTCTTACCCCAATTGCGCAGCTTGCCTCGAAACACGGTTTCCCGCAGTTCCAGCAGGCACTCGTCGTAATTGAAATCGCGCCAGCGCAGCCCGAACAGTTCACTGGGCCGCAACGCGACCGTCATGTCCAGTTCGAGAACCAGTCTGTCCTTCAAAGACAAATGGGCCAGCACGCTTCGCAGTTGATCCCAGCTCAGAACCGTGGTGTCGGTCTCCCGCAATTGCTTGGGAACCTCGACCTTCCGCGCTGGGTCTTTGGGAAGGAAGTCCTGGTCCACAGCTTCGGCAAAAATGTCGCGCAGGTGCGCGCGAATCTGAAGCACGCGATCCCGCGAGCGAGTTTTTGCCAGGTCGTTCAAGTGAACCTGCAACGTGAACTTGTCGAAATTCTCCAGCGGAACGCTCTCGAATTTATCGAGCAGATCTTTCTGGAGAATGCACTTCTTGTCCCGTGCTGTTTCTTCCTTCCAGTTTGCTTCTTTCAGCGGAAGCCAGCGATAGCGAACAAACCAGCCGAACGTAACCACCTTCTTCTCGGCCAGCGGTTGGGGAGTGTTCCCCGTCCGCTTCGCAATCTCGACTTCCAGGGCATCGCGAGCCTGAAACTTGGTCAATTGCGAGCGAAGCCCGAGCGGAATCGGTGACGCCGTTCTCCACTCTTCCTGGCCGGTTTCAGGATTGAATCGCTTGACCTCGTAATACCCGTACCACTTCTTACCTTTGGGGCGAACCCAGCCCTTCTGGTACGACCTCTTTGCCATAGTTCTCCCATTTGGGAGCTGCTATGGGCGGGGTGCTCCTATTGTACCCGCGCCCAGAAGCGCTCAACCGCTCCAGTTCCGCGAT
>Ga0070741_10000609_pt1 | contig 124460 bp, 103 predicted proteins | sample Coa_R1_4_FD_66440 | JGI IMG/M metagenome (GOLD analysis project Ga0070741, IMG submission 66440) | Surface soil microbial communities from Centralia Pennsylvania, which are recovering from an underground coalmine fire - Coalmine... | ecosystem: Environmental > Terrestrial > Soil >... | reverse complement strand
CCTAAACCTCGAGAAGTTCTCAAACGGCCGGACTGGCTGTCTGAAGTAGAAGAAACGCTACGGTAATTCTGCTCAAAGTAACAATTTCACATAATCTATTACAGTGTGGCAGCTTTTGTTGACAGACTACCGGCACGAGGCGACAATCCCGGCTATGCGGTTGCTAAATTTGGGAATTCTATTGTTTGCGCTTTCTGCGGCGGCGTTTGGTCAGGCCAATTCTTATCTATTTGCTTGGGCGGGCGACGACGCGAAGAAAGACAGCGATTTTCTGGCGGTAATTGATGCGAATCCTGCGTCGCCGCACTACGGTGAAGCTGTAGCTTCAGTTGCGGTACCGGGCCCGAGTGGGACGCCACATCACACAGAGCTTGAAATGCCAGCCGGCGGCTTTCTGCTTGCCAATGCTTTCAACAGTGGGCGCACTATGCTGTTCGACGTGCGCGATCCCCTCCATCCTCGATTAACAAGCTCATTTGGCGATCTTCAAGGCTACATGCATCCTCACACGTATGTTCGGCTCGCGAATGGAAACGTGCTTGCAACGTTTCAATATCATGGCGGCCACGAACTGAAGTCGGATGGGGGCGGGTTGGTTGAATTCGATGAGCACGGACGGTTGATTCGGGCGAGCAGCGCCATGGACCCCGCGGCGAAGGACGAACTCATCCGGCCGTACAGTCTAGTCGTTGTACCGAAGCTCGATCGGGTAGTCAGTACGAATACAGCTATGCATAGAGATGAACCGTCCACCCGCACCGTGCAGGTGTGGCGTCTCTCGGATCTGAAGCTGCTACGGACCATCGTGCTTCCACATGGGCCGAGGTCGGAGGAACTCTACCCCGGGGAGCCTAAATTGCTCGACGACGGCAGCACTGTCCTGGTGCATACGTTTTCCTGCGGTCTCTACGAGACGAAGGGACTAGCGGATGCCCAACCCATTGTCCAACACGTCAAAACATTTGAGGGTGAAATCTGCGCAGTGCCGCTCCGCATTGGGAAGTATTGGATCCAGACTCTGTTTTCGAATCATGCGCTCGTGAGCTATGACATTTCCGATCTGGGGAATATGCGTGAAGTATCGCGCATTCAGTTCGATGAGAAACAGAACCCACACTGGATTGCGTCCGACAGTACGAACCGCAGAATCATTCTCAATTCAGGCGAGTATGGAGAACATCGGCTATACATGATCAACTTCGATCCACAGACGGGAGCGCTGAAGCTGGATGAGAGATTTCGTGATCCGGGCAGCGATCGTGCTGGCGTGAGTATGGATGGGAAGTCCTGGCCGCACGGCTTCAAAGGCGATGCGTATGCCCACGGAACGGTGTTCTCAAGAAGCGATGGAGATCTAAGTGCGAACAAGTAAGAGCATTCTGCAGTGACGGCCCCGCCGAACAAATCGGTTTACTGGTCCACCTTCACACGAATCTAAGCTTCGCCGCGCCGCCAGGAGCGCAGGTTAACCCCGTAAAGCACGAGGCAAAACAAATTAGCCGGAATAAATCCCATCTGGGCCGTTCGATAACCAATCACGCATATGATGGCGCTATTAACACCGGCCAGAACCCAACCTTCCCAGCATTTCCTTCCTACCAGGACAGTTGAGACCACGGTAAGCACACAAGACACATAATCCAACCGCAACACGAAGAGGCGCCTCCCAACGCAGACTTACCTGCCAGTTTTGCACGACTCCAAAAAGATCGTGAGTGACGTTGGTGAGTACCCGTTCGTGTTGGCCGTCACTGCAAGTTACGTGTTCTGCATCACAGACATTTCCGCCGGAAGAGACCGGGAACGAAAGCGGACGGTTCCTATTACACTGCCAAGGTAGCCAACAATGGGGAGCAGCTCTGATGAAAGTTCTTACCGAACACATGAAGTTTCATACCAAGACTCACCGCGCATACATTCACATCACACCTAAGATCGAATCCCTCGTGAGCAAGAGTGGCGTTAAGGAAGGCATGGTGCTGGTTTCAGCCATGCACATTACGGCGGGCGTTTACGTCAATGATGATGAGCCAGGTCTGATCGAAGACATCGATCAATGGCTAGAGAAGCTGGCTCCGTCCAATCCAAATTACCGGCACCACAGAACGGGCGAGGACAACGGGGATTCTCATCTCAAGTCGCTGTTAATTCATCATGAGGTGATCGTTCCCATCACAGCTGGAAAGCTGGACTTGGGGCCGTGGCAACGGATTTTCTACGCAGAGTTTGACGGCCAACGCGACAAGCGGCTGGTCGTCAAAGTAATGGGCGAGTAATCAAGCAGCCCGCCCGGAACTCTGGAAAGGGGTATCTGAATCCGCAGGAACTTCGACCAGGCTCATGCTTCCGTGCCCCTGCGCTTTAGCCTTCTGCTCGGCTTCGTCGCGAGTCGCCGCGATGGCCAAGATGTGGCTCTTGTCCACGGACAGAGCTACCCAGCTTCCCGGCGTCAGGCCAGCAAAGAGGCCCTTTGAAAAATGCTCTGTAGTTCCAGCGCCAACGGCCTCTCCGGTGGAAGGATCTGGAATGGAAGAGGGTGGATCACTCGTTGGGAAAGAATCCGCGAGAGTCTTGTCGAGCATCTTGTCGCGAAGTTGTTCCTCGTGCGCCACTGCGCGGTCCTCCGGATCACGGCGACGGCTTGGATTATGGTCCTGTTCGATGAGCCGTTCAGCGTCGTTTGGCATATTCAGAGCTCCCGATTCTTTGGTGTGGTTACGCAGCCTTATCGTCTCGGCGACGCGGGGGGACATCTTCGGGGTTCCCGTATTCTTCATGAGTGTGGGTGGGGCGCTCCGGGTGGTCATCCGCATCCTCCAGCCCGTCAACCGCGCTTGCTTCTAAATCTTGCCCGGCCCCTGCCAATTCCTCGGTCGACTCTTCCGAAACGTCTTCGATTTCGGAAAGCCCCTGTAAGCTGCCAGACTGACCCGCACTCGTAGGCCCCACTTGGGCCGGATCCGTGCCCAAGTCGTCCAGTCGCGCTTCCAGGTCGCCTTTCCGTTCCGGTGATCGTTCGTCTTCAGGTTCCCGCTTGGATTGCATCCTCGATTCTCCAATAAACGTCGTTGCAGTTGATGCAGCAATCGGTACGCCGGTTGGCAGTGAAGTTATGCCGCCTGCGCGTCCGTTGCGCACTGATATGCGACTCGATAGGTGTAACGCCGCTGGGCTCCCCACGTCTCGAATTTGTATGGCTCGTCCCCCTGAAGAAAGTCGTAAATTTCAGCTCCCTCCGCCGCGGCGCTCTTCATAGCAAAGGCAATCAGCTGCGTGGCTGGCGCAAGCGCCGCGTACTGCGGGTCAAAGCCGAAGTTATAGAGATAAGCTCGTTTTCGTTGAAGCAGTCCAAACAAAACGGCGATATTAGTGCCATTGAGTCGCATGGCATGCAACCGGAGCATTCCTGCTCGGAGAAGTTGGCAGCCAGCATCCCTTAGGAACTTTGTCATGTTCGGATCAGAAAACATTCCCGGCAGGCCGACAGCGCACATGCGGTTTGAGTGGAGTGCAACAAGCGCATTCATCAGGGACTTGTAATTTCGGTCGTCGGCAGTGACGAATTCCACCTTTCCCGCTTTGTGCGCCCGGCGCGCACGGTTGCGAAGATTGATGATGGTGCTTCTCCTGGTAACGAAGTCTTCAAGATCGTGGCCATTTAACGCTACTTCCGGGCAAGTGCCGTCTCTTGCGGAAGCTGGGCGCGGGAGTTGCAATATCGGAGAACTCGGTGGCAGTCGATCCAATTCTGCAGTTTCCCAACCAGGAATGCGGCTCAGCGCGCAGTCGAGAATCTCTCGTGCTACTTGGGCGCGATACTCGCCGGGGGCGACCAGCAAATCGAGATAATCGCTGACCGCCTTGCCGATAAAGAAGAGCTTCGGGTGTGCAGCCACATCCGGCGAATAGACATAAAACAAACCTAAACCAACCAACTTTGTGTGATGCCGAACGGTAATAACTTTGGGATCTCCGCATCCGAAGCAGCTCCACCAGGGCAGCAGCCATGCAGGGGACTGGAATGGGGTAGCGTCAGGACAGAGATGGAACAGCTCCCACCATTCCGGAATAATGGCCTGCAAATTGTGCAGAATCTGCACATGCGCGGCGTTTCTGCCTCCGCCGACACTCGGATTACTCGTGATTGGAAGATTTTCTGACAAGTGTTTGATCGGCCGTTCCAACCTTTGCGGTGCTTTGGATTGCTAGAAGTGACAGAAAGGATTGCTGTTAGGGCCGGAAATTCACGCTGGGGCAAACGAACCTGAGTTCCTAACATCCAACGAACAACCGTGCGAATTCTGAATATCGCCTTCGCCTTGGCTCACGTTGGGGATGACTCGAACGGAGGCGCCGAGCAGGTCCTGTGGCAACTTGATCGAGCGACTACCGCCGCCGGGCATGAATCCGTTGTAGTTGCAGCGGAGACGTCGCGGATCAGCGGAACACTGTTTGGCACGCCTCAGCAGCCGAAGACGATCGGTAAGAACTACTACGCTTTTCGCTATGAGGAGCAGACGGCCAAGATCCGCGAAGCGTTGGCTAGCGGGCCATTCGATCTCGTGCACATGCACGGGTATGACTTTCATGAATTCATTCCTAATGTTGACACGCCAATTCTGGTGACCTTGCATTTGCCACCAATTTGGTATCCGCAATGGATTTACAACATCCAGCGAATTGGGTTGTTCATGAACTGCGTTTCGGCCAGCCAAAGGCTTACGGCTCCGTTGTCTCCGTTGATTGTGCGAACCATTACAAATGGAATACGCGTTCCCCCATTGGAGCTGATTACTGCAGACCAGCGGAAACATGCAGTAATCCTCGGACGGATTTGTCCGGAGAAAGGAACACACGTCGGTATTCAAGCGGCACGAAAAGCCGGGGTACCGGTGTTCGTCGCAGGCAGCGTTGCAGGCTTTCCTGAGCACTTGGCGTACTTCGAAGAGAAAGTGCAGCCTGCTCTCAATGGACGTGCAAAGTTCGTGGGGTCGATCGGGTACGACCAGAAGACGGAGTTGCTTCGGACCGCCAAGTGTTTGGTTGTACCCAGTTCCGCTCCGGAAACCAGTTCCCTTGTAGCCATGGAAGCTCTTGCGTGTGGAACTCCAGTGATTGCTTTTCGATCGGGCGCTCTGCCAGAGATCATTGAGCACGGCAAAACGGGTTTTCTCGTCGATTCTGAATTAGAAATGGCCGAGCTAATAGGGAGGGTCAACGAAATCGACGCTTTGTACTGCCGCAGGACCGCGCTGGAACGATTTTCGGCTGAGCGGATGACCAGAGAATACTTGGAGTGGTACGAGCATGTGGTACGCGCGGCGAAGCCGCCGCTCTCGCAATTCGGGGGGACTGTTGGCGAAGCGACAAATCACGGAACTGCTGAACCGCACAATGGTGATCGTTGCTCACCCGGACGATGAAGCCATCGGCGCCGGCGTGCTGCTGCAAAGAATCCAGGATCCGCTCGTGGTGTTTTGCACCGATGGTGGGCCCAAGGACGAATTCTTTTGGAAGGCACATGGCTCGCGCCAAGAATACGTACGTGTGCGGCATGAAGAAGCGAGAAATGCGGCTGAAATAGCGGGCGTGAAGAAGGTCGCGTTTTTGGACTTTCCAGATCAGGAGTTGTTCCTACACCTTCGCGATGCCTTGACAGAGCTGGAGAAACTCGCGAGCCGGCACAACGTCCAGGCAGTTCTCACTCACGCATACGAAGGCGGACATCCGGATCACGATTCCTGTGCGTTCCTGGGCTACCTGCTTGGCCGCAACCTCGGGCTGCCGGTTTGGGAGATGCCTCTTTACCACCGAACGAAAGCCGGCGGGCAGGCGCAGACGTTTGTGGAGCGCAATGGCCGGTCCGTCAGAGTGCGCGTCAAGGCCTCGGAACTTGAGACAAAGCGTCGCATGGTCGACGCACACAAATCTCAGAATCTCGCCCTCAGTCCATTTGATCTCGCTGTCGAACGCTTTCGGCCTCAAGCAGTCTATGATTACCGCCGGCCGCCCAAAGCAGAAGTTATCAACTATGAAGCCTGGCAATGGCGGATGGAGGCCGTCGAGGTGGCCGCAGCATTTTCTGCTCTTCTTAGTGAAGTCGACCCACCTGCCAGAGTTCGGGCCTGATACTTCTTTGTGACGCTTCTTGGCGCATCTTTTCGCGCCAAAATATGGGCCATACTGATGCCATCTCCATCGGCATCGCGTGGGGCACGCTCAATGAGTAGGAGATTGTCATGCAAAGGCACGTCCCACAAGAACCCAAAAACTGGCGCGAGTTGTACGTCGGTGCTCTGTTTGAAAGCGATCGCAGCAAACTGGTAGCCCGCATCGCTGAAGCGCGGGCGGCGATTGTGTCGAGAGCCCGCGACCTGTTCCTGGATCCAGCAGATCACATCGAAGAGGGCCAGGCACTCGATGATGCGCTCTACGCGCTGGACGCATTAGCCCACTGCTACTTAAACACTACGACACAAAATCTCGCCTGAGGTCGGATTCAGCAACACTGATCAGCAGCATTGACCTTACTGGATCAGAGTTCCTGTTGCAGGTAGCTGCTTCGCTTTGACCTACAACACAGAAGTCAGTTTTCCTCATCAAAGAACCGGAAAAAGGAGGACGTATGAACGTAAGTTGCAGAGTGACTTGCGGGCTCGCGGTCGCACTCCTGCTTGGGACGGTGGCCGTTGCGCAGATGGGAACGGACCCGAACGCATCGCAAAACGCAAATGGAACGCAAAATAACCAACCTTACAACGCCAATAATGCGGGTCAGAATAGCAATGGACAGCCCACAGTGTTGGTCGATCCGGGCAAGATCTACAACCAGGACCCCACCGGTTGGGTTGGCAAACGAGTCGTTTTGCAGAATGTAATGGTTGAAGATGCCGACAAAGCAGGAAACTTCTGGGTGGGCTCCGATAAGAATCACCGCCTGCTGATCGTGAAGAGTAAGAACAATCCCAATCTGTCCGCGAAAATGTTTCACAAAGGTGACATTGTGACCATTACCGGGACCATTCATCCTGCCGGGGATGCGGAAGCGCAGGAGACGGACGCATCGTCAGGGAAAATGAAGAAAGCACGCGAAAGTTCTGGTGTATTTCTTTTGGCCGATGACGTTGATATTGCATCGTCGACTCAACACAAGTAAGCACCACAAACCGGGACCTCATATAGGCGCCGCCAATGCGGCGCCTTTTGTCTTGTGCAGTTACCATCCTCTTGCGATCTTCTTTTGCTTACAAAACTTTACGGGCTAAAACCAAAATTTTACCGGGACGGCTGAAGCCTAAAGGTACACTGAAGACCTAGCGTCTCTGATGATCCGCGCCGTCAAATTCCTTGCATGGCTAGCATTCATTGGCTGTGCGGTTGCGCAAGGCACACCTGGCACGATACGAGGCCGGGTTACCGATCCCTCCGGCGCGGTCGTTCCTAACGCCAATGTCACCGCCGTCGGCACCAACGGGAACAAAGCCAGCGCGGTCACGGACAGCCGCGGCGCCTACGAAATCAACAATCTTGCGCCGGGTTCCTACACGGTGAACACGACCGCGAAAGGGTTCGCGATCTCCACGGAACAAAATGTCACGGTGCCCGCTGGGCAAGTTCAGCAGTTTGACATCGCTCTCGAGATCGAGGTTCAACACGAAAAGCTCGATGTACAAGACCAGACCACGAGCGTGAACACGAGCGCCTCCGACAATGCAAGTTCGATTGTCCTCAAGGGAGAGGATCTCGATGCCCTGCCGGATGATCCTGACGAATTGCAACAGGATCTCGAGGCTCTGGCTGGGCCTTCGGCAGGACCGAATGGTGGCCAGATCTACATTGATGGTTTCACTGGCGGCCAGCTTCCCCCCAAGTCTTCGATTCGCGAAATTCGCATTAATCAGAATCCTTTTTCCTCGGAGTACGACAAGCTGGGCTACGGCCGAATAGAAATTTTCACCAAACCTGGGACCGACAAGTATCACGGCGACTTGTTCGTTGATGGAAATGACTCCGCGTTCAACTCGCTGAATCCGTTTACGCCTGATGTTCCGCCGTATCATTCGGAACTTTTTCACGGTAGCATTGGCGGACCGATCAGCAAGAAAGCGTCATTTTTTTTCAATGCAGAAGGACGGCAGATCAACGATTCCAACGTGGTGAATGCCACGATTTTGAGTCCCAGCGGCGTGCCAACACAGTTTCTTGATGCCATTCCGAACCCTCGCACGCGTCTTAATATTGGGCCACGGGTCGATTACCAGATCAGCAAAAACAACACGCTCACAGTTCGGTATCAGTTCTTCCATGAAACTGAGGACAACGAAGGAATTGGAGAATTCTCGCTACCCAGTCAGGCCTTCAATACAAGCGAAGATGAACACACGCTTCAGATCAGCGATACGCAAGTCTTGAGTAGCAGCGTTATAAACGAGACCAAGTTTCAATTCAACCGCGACAACACGACTCAAATCACCCAGAACTTCGGCCCAACGATTTCGGTTTTAGGGGCATTCACTGGCGGCGGCAATCAGCAAGGCAGTCCGGTCGAACATGAAAACCGCTACGAACTACAGAACAACACGTCGGTTGCGCATGGCACGCATTTCATCAAGTTCGGAACGAGGCTGCGCGGCACGACCGATTCCGTCACTTCGGATGAAAACTTCAATGGGGCATTCACGTTTCCCTCGATCACGGCATATCAGAACTTTGTTGTTAACGGGAACAGGTGCCCGGCCGGGTTGCTGCCGTGCGGTGCAACCCAATTTTCGCAGACACGCGGTCAGCCGCTGGTCAGTGTTGGCGTTGTCGATGCAGGGATTTACGGACAAGATGATTGGCGCATCCGACCAAATGTGACCTTCAGCTACGGGCTACGCTTCGAAACTCAGAACGAAATTCACGATCGCGGAGACTGGGCGCCACGCTTATCGGTCGCGTGGGGGCTCGGCCATAGCAGTAATCCATCACCCAAGACGGTGCTGCGGGCGGGATTTGGAATCTTCTATGACCGGTTCTCCTACAATCTTGTTCAACAGGCCGAACGGCTAGATGGGATTACGCAGCAGCAATTCATCGTTACCAATCCAACTTTTTACGTGAACAATATCCCGACATCGTTTGAAGCGGCGGGCCAAACATCGCCAACCGTTTATCGGATTTCGCCAACGTTGCGTGCTCCGATGATCATGCAATCGGCTGCGAGCATTGAGCGCCAGATTACGAAGGCAGCGACAGTTGCGGTCACGTATCTGAACTCGGACGGCGAGCACCAGCTCTTTCTGCGCAACAGCAATGCTCCATTACCTGGAACTTATGTTGGTCCCGGCACTGGCGTGCGGCCTTTCGGGGGGACGGAGAACATCTACCAGTACGAGTCGGAAGGAGTTTTTCGTCAGAACCAGTTGATTGCAAATGCGAGAATCAGCGCGGGTACCAGAGTTTCTCTATTCGGCTATTACACCCTCAACTATGCAAACAGCGATTTGGGTGCAGGCGCGGGATCAGGCGGCGGAGCTGGATTCTTTTCAGGGGGCGCGACCGCTACTCCGAATTTCCTGACTAATCAGTACAATCCCATGGCTGATTACGGCCGCGCAGCATTTGGCGTGCGCCACCGCGTTTTCCTAGGTGGAACAGTCGCGATGCCATACGCGCTGCGTCTGAGTCCCTTCATGTTGATCAGTTCCGGCATGCCTTACGACCTGACTCTCGGCCAAGATCTGAACGGAGATTCGATCTTCAACGACCGCCCGGCTTTGGCGTCAACGGCCGTATGCCCGGCAAAGACGACGACTGCACTGAACACGGTATGTACTCCCTTGGGTACCTACGACATCGCGCCTGTGGCGGGCCAGACGCTGGTACCTGTCAACTCACAAACCGGGCCGACTCTGTTCACGCTGAATCTTCGCTTGAGCAAGACGTTTGGCTTTGGACGAGAAACCAAGGGGGGTGGGAGCTCTGGTGGTCCGCATTACGGCGGTGGCGGCGGGCATGGCGGACCTCCGGGCGGCGGCCTCGGCCCGGGTGGTTTGTCCGGAGCGGGTCGTGGCGGAGGAATGGCAGGAATCATGGGCGGCGCGAGTACCGGCCGACGCTACAATCTGACCTTTTCCGTCTCTGCACGCAACGTGTTGAACCGAGTTAACCTAGGTCCGCCCATTGGCGATCTCAGTTCGCCGTTCTTCGCGCAATCGATTGCCTTGGCGGGCGGGCCGTACTCTTCCTCTGGTGCGAGCCGTCGCATCGATCTGCAAGCTTCGTTTTCGTTCTGATTTTTAGCGACGATTGTCGGTACTGGGTTCCGGATGAATCAGGACGCGGAATAATTCAGGCGTGGCCTGCTTGAAACGAATCTCCAGATCGGTCTGGATATCGTGAACCCGCGAAAGCGGCAGGTCATCGGAAAATGTGCAGTGGCAGGAAACGTAGGTACGCCCTCGTACGCGCTTCACTTCAACTTCATGTAGATCCAGGACCTCGGGGAAATCCTTCACAATTGACTTCAGTTTTTTCTCCAGCTTGGCGTCATGCAGAACCTCATCGCCAGCTTCAATGGTCGCCGGTTCACTTTCGATGTGCGTTAGGATCGAGGAGATCTCCGGCACTTCGTTGCGAATCTCGGATTCAAGAAGAGTGACGCGATCATGAGCTTCTTTTAACGTCAGACTTTCGTCCAGTTCGAGATGTTGCTCTACGTGCAAGCGTCCGCGGAGGTCCTGAATGCTGACGTCGTGAACGTTGAAGTTGTGACGCAAGGCCACACCACGTACGCGATCGAAGATATTTTCTTGATGAGTGGCGCGCGGAATCGAGTGAACTACCACGTCGGCGTCGGGTAGGACGGCATGGACTGCGGCGGTCACGGCGTGGGCGACCTGCTCAGAACGTTGGAACGTAACATTCCGCGCCAAGCCGACCGACAAATCTGCGAAATAGCGGTTACCTGCCCGCCGGATTCGCACGCGATCAACTTCCAGCAAACCATCGACACGGGAGACAGCGACAACGATCTTGGCGCGAATGCCAGCAGGCGCGGCGTCCAGCAAGGCGTCGACTGTTCGGCGTGCCAACCGCGAACTAACGTAGACCACCACTCCTGCAACAAACAACGCGGCGATCGGGTCGGCAGTCCGCAGCCAGGAAACTCCATACATTCGACCCAACCAGACCAACAAAAGACCGAGCGCCACCACGCCGGTAGACCAAATGTCGGTAGAAAAATGCAAGGCGTCGGCCTCAAGGGCTTGGCTGTCGTACTTGGCGGCAATCCTCGCGAGAACACGCGAGCGCCAAAAGTCGACAGCCATGGAGACGAACAACACCACAAAAGCTGCAATGCTCGGATCGACTTCCACGTGGCGGTAGAACAAACGTTCAATTGCTTCGTAAACGATCCAGAGGCAGGTCAGAAGCAGCAGGAAGGTCTCGATGAATGCAGAAAAGTTCTCGACTTTGCCATGCCCATATTGGTGGTTGGCATCGGCAGGTTTGTCAGAGACTCGGACCGATAGAAGAGTGACGATAGCGGCGATCAAGTCGAGCCCGGAGTGCGCCGCCTCAGAAAGAACTCCCAAGCTTCCGGTGGCGACCCCCACTACGATCTTCAGCAACGTAATGGTGATCGCCGCCAGAACCGAGTTGCCGGCCACGGCGCGTTTTTCACTACGCATTGAGTCCGAACTATAGGTGAGTGGCGAACCCGCCATACGTGTCATTATCGCCGCGGAGGCCAATGTCGCCAAGCCACGCACCGATGCCCGACGGGATGCCTGGCGCTTTTTGTGCTAGGATTTGTAGTTCGCTATCCTGCAAGTTTATAAGCCAGAATACAAGTATCCTGCGCAAGCGAGTTTTACCGCGATTGGGCACTGCCCATTCTTCGAGCCGTAGCGGGCCTCGTTGAGCATGAGGCTTTCCGGAGTAGGAATTTGCAGGGAGCACGACACCAATTTCAGATTTTTCTGGAGGAATTCCCGATATGATTCGATGCGGATTGGTCTGCCTGATGGCGGGAGCTTTGGCGTGGGGACAAGCAGCTAACACCAAGTCAGCTCCAGCAGCGCAGAAGCCCGCTGCTCAAAGTACGTCTCCAAGCACAGGTACGCAGGCCCCAGCGGCCGAAAGCGAAGCATCGAAGGTTGCTCCAGACACTCCGGTTATCACCATCAAAGGCGTATGCGATCCGGAGACGGCGAAATCTCCGAGTCTCGAATGTCGTACACAGATTACCCGCGCAGAATTTGAAAAGATTATGGACTCTGTGCAGCCAAACATGCCGGCCCGCGTTCGTCGCCAATTCGCGATGCGCTATGCCACCATGCTGACCATGTCGCAAAAAGCGGCGGCTATGGGGCTGGACAAAGGTCCTGATTTTGACGAGCGGATGAAACTGGCCCGCATGCAGGTGTTAGCTACCGAACTCAACAAGGACATGCAGCAAAAAGCATCGGAGATCACTGACAAGGAAGTGGACGATTACTATAAAAACAATCTAGACCACTTCCAGGAAGCGGAGATGCTTCGCATCTACGTTCCGAAAGAGAAGCAAGAGGCTGAGGCGGACAAAGACAAGAAGCCAACCGAAGAGGAACAACAGAAACGTAGTGAAGAAGCAGCAAAAGAGATGAAAGCGGTAGCTGACAAGCTGCAACCTCGCGCCGCCAAAGGCGAGGACTTTAACAAGCTGCAGGAAGAAGCTTACCAAGCCGCGGGAATCAAATCGGCTGCTCCGAACACGAACATGGGCAAGGTCCGCCGCAACGTGCTGCCTCCCACGCAGACGTCAGTTATGGACTTGAAACCGGGTGAAGTTTCGCCGGTGATCGAGGATCAAGGCGGATTCTTTATCTACAAGATGGTATCCAAAGAGACCATGCCGCTCGACCAAGCGAAGGACGAGATTCGCGGCACATTGCGGTCTCAACGCCTGCAGGATTCGATGCGGACGCTCCAGGAAAGCTCCACTCCAACGTTGGACGAGGCGTACTTTGGGCCTGAAACACCGGGTCGGGGACCAATGTCGCCCGGCGGTCCGGGTGCTCCTCCTGCGCCAGGCAGACCCGGCACACCTCCCGGACCGAAGTAATGAGTTCGAAGGCAACGGTCGTAGTAACTGGAATATCCGGCAACTTAGGGCTGCGCTTACTGCCACTGCTGTCGGATTTCCAGATCGTGGGCGTGGACCTCGCGCCGCCACAAGCCAGCCATCAGCTACAGTTTGTTCGGATGGACTTCGCCGTGGAGGAGTCCACTCGCGAGTTCATGGAATTGCTGCGAGAAACGCGGCCGTTTGCCGTCCTTCATTTGGCCTTTGTCATTGATCCGGTGCGCACAGGAGTGCTGCAACTTGAGCGCATGTGGCAGATCAATGTAGCCGGCACCGCGCGAATCATGGAGGCGATCACCGAAGTAAACCGTCACGAGCCCATCGTGACGAAATTCGTTTTTCCCAGCAGTGTTTCCGTTTACGGGCCGGATTATCCCGAGGCCGCCAGCGAGGATTCGCCATTTGGAGCACACACTCTGCCCTATGCGATTCACAAGATGGAATCCGACAAAGTCGTCCAGCAACGCGCCCCGGCGCTGAGTGGATGCAGCGTGTATATGCTGCGGCCACATATCTTCGCCGGGGCCAGTGTAGAAAACTACTTGATCGGAGCATTTCGTGGCACGCCTAATGGGCGCTCAGAACGCGCGCAGCGGATGCGCCACGCAGGAAAACGCTTGCCGGTTATGTTGCCCTATGGATCGAAGTACCTGGACAACAAAATCCAGTTTGTGCACGTGGATGATATGGCGCGGTTATTGGCTTACATCGTGCGCAAGCCCGATCCCGAACCGCAGCGGCTGACCATCCTCAATGTCGCCGGCCGCGGCGAGCCTATGACGTTCGCGGAATGCATACGATTGGCGAACAGCAAACTTATCCGCGTACCAGGCAAGTGGACGTTTCGTACCATTTTGAAATTGCTGTGGGCCTTGCGCATTTCAGCGATCCCCCCGGCGGCCATGCCCTACATGACCGGTCAATACATCATGAAGACCGATCGCTTGCAGAGATTTCTCGGCCCGGACTACGAGAACGTCATGCGGTACACGATTCGCGACGCTTTCGTGGACTGCTTCTCCATTCCCGCAAAGCCAGCGATGGCCGAACCCCAGTCTGCCGCCGCTCACTAACATCCAACTCTGTGTAGCCATTACGCTTAAGCGGCGTGCATCTTTTTGTCTCCCTGGCTCGTATATCCGGTAGCATGAACGCCACAGCACACTACTTCTTGATGGGGATGGAGTCGGAAAGCACCCGAATCGCTCGCGGTCTTCGCCGGCGGGATCCGGAGTTACTGGACCGCCTGATCGAGCAGTATCAGCATCGGTTACTACGATATCTTTTCTATCTTTCCGGAGACCGCCCATTGGCCGAGGACCTCTTTCAGGATACGTGGATTCGTGTGCTCGAGCGTGGACATCAGTATGACGGCAAACACGAATTCAGCACCTGGTTGTATGCGATCGCGAGAAATCTGACCCTCGATTATCTACGTAAAAAAAGGCCGATCAGCCTGGATGCGGTCATGGAGGACGACGATCACGCAGCGATGGAGCCGGCTGATGACCGGCCGCTGGCCTGGGAAACTGTGGCCCAGCAAGAAGAAGCAGAGCGGATAAATGCCGCGATGACCGGAATCCCCGCAGAATATCGCGAGACGATGGTCCTGCGCTTTCATGAAGAAATGGCGCTGGAGGAGATTGCAACGGTCACTGGCACGAAGCTGGGGACGGTGAAGTCACGCTTGTACCGTGGCTTGAACATGCTGATGTCGCGCCTCAAGGGAGCACGGGGATGACACGGAATCTTCATGAGGAAGCACGAAGGCTGATCGCTTTGGGCGATAGCTTGTCACAAACAGAGTATGGGTGGCTTCGCGCACATCTCGACACGTGTGAGGATTGCCATTTCTATGCAGAGAAAACACAGCAGCTGACGCGTTCGATGCGAGCGATTCCGATCGCGGCTGATCGCACGCTCACGCGAACGACACAACTGCGAGTCCGGGCACGCGCTGAGCAATTGCGGCAGAGGTCAGAACGAGTGCTGCTGATTACGTTCTCGTGTGCGCTGGTTGCGGTTTCTTCCGCACTCAGCACCGCGGTCGTGTGGAAGGGCTTTGAGTGGCTGGGTAAGTGGGCACAGTTAGCAAATCCGGCATGGCAAGCTGGATTTGTGCTTTTCTGGATTGCTCCGACCTTGGCTGCGAGCTTGCTTTTCCTGGCGCACGGCACTCACCTCAGAAGCAATGGACGAACGCGCCAATAAAGGAGAACTACGGTGCAGGTAACAAGCGACAAACATACCGGATTCAGCGACGAGTTGCGGTTCATTCCCAAGTGGGCGTGGACCGTAGCGGCATTGCTGTTGGTTGGCATACCGGTGCTATTTGCCACGGTGCTTTCGCACGATCCAAAGGCTCCCCGACTCGCGGCACTGATACCGCTCGGGATTCTCTGCGGTTTCGTCGGTGTCTGTTATTTCTTGCTGATTGTTTACGTCAACCGCGACGCCGGACGACGTGGGATGAATCGTTGGGTCTGGACGCTGCTGGCGGTCTTCATACCCAATGCCCTGGGAATCATTCTGTATTTTTTGTTGCGGCAGCCGTTGCCTTCAACTTGTCCGCATTGTGGCGCAAAAGTTCGGAATGATTATGGGTATTGCCCAAACTGTGGAAGCAATCTAAGTCCGCGCTGTCCGCAGTGCCAGCACGCAGTGCATGCGACAGATGTGTACTGTCCATACTGCGGAAACCGGTTGGATAAAACAAACTCGTCTACTCCACAGATACAAATGGGTTAGCTTAGCGAATCCTACGTCTTGAGGACCGAGGTAATCATTGCTCGGACTGCATTTCGCGGCTGACCTGTTCGGCCGCAGCAAGCACGCGAAGCGTATTCTCCCCGAGAATTTTGCGAATATCGGATTCGGAGTATCCCTTCTTCAATAGCGCGTCGGTGATTTGAGGAATGTGGGTGACATCGTCCATACCCTCGGGCATGGAGGCACCGTCGAAGTCAGAGCCAAGGCCAACGTGGTCGGCGCCAACGAGTTTGACAGCGTGATCAATGTGGTCGATGATTCGCTCCCAGGAAACGTGCGGCAGTTCGCCTTTTTCCGTGGCCAGTTTTTCCTGTTCGTCCATCTTTCTGGTGAAGCACTCCTGGTCGGTTCCGCAGTCTTTCTTAATCTGCTCGAATACTTTCACAACCCCGCCGGCCTGCTTGTCCCTCGCATCTTTATAGGCCTGGTCGATGAAACTCTTCTCATAGTTGATCTGGATGACGCCGCCTTTCTCGGCGAGCGCTTTGATCATGTCATCTGTCATGTCACGAGGGTGATTGCACAAAGCGCGGCAGGAGGAGTGAGAGGCAATCAACGGGGCGCGGCTCACGGCAAGCGCATCGTAAAAAGTCTTGTCGGAAACATGCGAGATGTCGACCAGCATCCCAACCCGATTCATCTCGCGCACAATGTCTTTGCCGTAATCTGTCAGACCGTTGTGGACCGGCTTGTCGGTGGAGGAATCCGCCCACTCGTCGTTATAGAAGTGCGAGAGAGTCATGTAGCGGACACCCAGGTCGCTGTAGATGCGGACCATGCGGATGTCATTGCCGAGCATGTGGCCGCCTTCGATGCCCATCAGGACTGCAATCTTGCCCTGGTCGTGAACGCGGCGCACATCTGCGGCGGTGCGGGCGAACCCGAGATCCTTGGAATACTTACGCACGTTTTGCTGGACAGCATCGATCTGATCAAGCGCTTGTTGAACCGCGGGCGGCCCCATGGTGCGGCCGTCGATCCAGATGGAAAAGAAGATTGCGTTCAGGCCGCCTTCGCGCATACGCGGAATATCGATGTGGCCGGTAGCATTGCGCTTGCCGAGGTCGAAATCGTTGGTGAAGAAGCGCTGCGTGGTGTCGTCGTGGGTATCAACAACGATCGACGAAAAATGAAGTCGGCGGGCCTGCTCGGAGATGGAATCAGCTGAGTTACCAATAAGCAACGCTGCTGCGGAAAGCATGCAGGCAAAAACATAGATGACGCGGCGAATCATGGTTCCTCCGAGTTCGTACAGAGCTGCGAGAATTGGCGGCTTTGAGTCATTTCTTCAACTTCGCTGGCCAATTGGTGATGAGGACTGCGCGCGACTGGTCCGGACGCTCGACAGTTGTGTTTAATATGAAGCGGCGCCCATCAGGAGTCACGTCGAACGAAGTGTTGTAAAAAGCGATTGGAACCAGTCCCGGAACCGAGAACAGGGCTTGCGGTTTGCCCGCTTCAATGCTGCTGCTGGTTACGGTCACAGGCAGTGCAGAAACAGCACCTTCGCGCGTGGCGAAGTAAATAGTTTTTCCATCATTGCCCCAGCGGCTCAGTGCACCCCCCGTACTGGTGAGTTGCTGCTTGCCGCCCTTTTCGAGCGAGGTTGCATACAGTTCAAATCGGCCGGTCTCCGCGCTGCAGTAGACGACCCACTTGCTATCCGGCGAGAAACGCGCCTGATGCCCTCCACCGGCATACTCGGTTAGAGGCCGCGCAGTTGCTCCGGGCGTGGTGGGGACAATCAAAGTAGTGATCGGTATCCGTTGGTATGGCTGCTCAACCAGCATATAGCGGCCGTCGGAGGACACGTCACTGACGTGAACTGGACTGGGGTTTTCGAGGAGCGTAGTCTCCTGGGCGGAGCCGTCCACCGGCTTGCGAATGATGCGGCTAGGCTTTGCGATGGTCGAATAGTACAGATACTTGCTGTCAGCCGACCAGGCCATGCCGTCGGCGGTATAGCCGTATGTAAAGCGCGCGCGAGTTCCTTCATCTAGATTAATCAGCCAAATCTCGTGAGTTGCTCCCGTGGTCAAAACGGCAACTTTTCGGCCGTCAGGAGAAATACGAATATCCATGTCGCCACTGCTGTCCGGGATGGGAGTCGACTTGCCATCGCGTGTGAAGACGAGCAATTTGCCACTGTTCGCGCCCAGTCCCGGTTGGTAGATGAGGCTTCCGTTTTCATTCGCATCAAAAGCTGCCTTCCAGGTAGACGCGTTGTACCCGACACCGGCAGCCAACGCCGCCGTCTCACCACTCAACGTTCCAGTGGCAGGATCGAAGGGCTGGGCGAGCAACGATCCGCTCTGTTCCCAGATCAGGTGACCACGGGCATAAACGGCGTTTGATTCTGTGGCAAGCAGAAAACGATTCTCTTTTCCGTCCAAAGAGGCGAAGTAGGTCCCGCTATTACTGGTCGCATCCCGGTTGGAGTGATTACCCGCGAAGTAAATAAAATGTCTCCCATCGGGCAGCAAAACCGGCCAGCGGTTCGTGGTGTGATCCGGCGAGACGGTGGTGATCTGTACGGGAGTTGCTCCGGGGCTTGCAGCCACGCGAAAGATTCCGTTGGTGACATCCGGCGCGAAGATAATGCCCGGCGCTCCCCAGGTGGCGCCGCGGAAACGCGTGATACTGCAAATGCTTAGCACTGGTCCGCCGCTCAGCGCAATGCGCCGCAATCTGCCGTCGCTGGAAAAGCCTAGAGACTCTCCGTCTGCAGACCAGAAGGGATAGCTCGCGTTGTCGGTTCCCGGAACCAGCTTTGCATCTTTGTCAGCAAGCGAGCGGACGTAGAGGTGGTCGATACCCTGCTCATCTTGCGCAACGAAGGCGACCCTCTTGCCGTCAGGAGAAAGAACGACTGGGCCAGCGGCATCGTCATTGTTGAGCGTGAAGCTAGCCTTCTCCGGAGGGAGAATATAAGCCTCTAGGGATGCAGGCTCCGGTATGCGAAGCCAAAGCAACCCTACAGCGGCAGCAGCCACCAGGAACAGGAGCGTGGCAGCAACCGCCCAGATTCGCATTGCCACCGTAGCCGGTTCAGCCGCTGATTTTGATATGGCCTCTTTGGCACTTTGGCGTAACCAGGTCAACTGGAGCTTCAGGTCCTGCGCGCACTGGAAACGCTCTCGAGGATCCTTGTGCAGGCAGGTGGTGATCACGCGCTCAAGTTGGGCAGGAACGCCGGGGCGCAAAGATGACAAAACCGGAGGATGGTCCTCGAGAATGGCGGACGCGATCTTGATCTGCGACTTACCTTCGAAGGGACGCTTACCACTCGCCATTTCGTAAAGCATGGAGCCGAAGGCGAAAATATCGGAGCGCGCATCGGCCTCTCTGCCCTCAATCTGTTCGGGCGACATATATTGAATCGTGCCGACCATGGAACCATGGGTGGTCAAAGGCGACATGGGGCTGGGTCCGGAAAGCGTCTTTGCGGCCGTGAATGAGGGCGCTGATATGGCAGCACTGCTGGTTGCCATTGCTGTAAGCGGTTTGGCCAGCCCGAAATCGAGAAGCTTGGCTCCGGATTTCGTGAGCATCACGTTCCCCGGCTTCAGGTCACGATGAACGATCCCGGCATTGTGGGCAGCAGCAAGAGCATCAGCGATCTGAATAGCTATATCCAGCAGTTCGGGTATCGGCAATGGTCCCTTGCGAAGGCGGTCGGCAAGCGATTCGCCTTCCAGGTACTCCATTACCAAAAAGTCGGTACCGCTGGACGCGTCATGCCCGATATCGTGTAGCACGCAAATATGCGAGTGCTGAAGCTGCGAGATAGTCTTGGCTTCGCGCTCAAAGCGAGCCCGAAGTTCGGGTGTGGCGACCAGTTGCGAATTCAGAACCTTAATTGCGACCGTGCGATCGAGACGCGTGTCGCGGGCTCGGTATACCTCACCCATACCGCCCGCGCCGAGTTCGGCTTGGATTTCGTAGGGACCTAGTTTAGTGCCAGAGGTAAGCGCCATCCGCGCGCCATTATACGCGTGGTGGCCAATTCTGAGCACGATAGACCTTCTCCTTGTGCGACAATGGCCCGACAAGAACTGAGATCACAATGAAATTTGCTCCTTCGATCGCGTTCAGCATTGTTGTCCTGTTGCTGTCCGCATGCACTTTCGCCCAACCCAAGCCGCAGTATCAAGTTTATGCGGTGCGCTATGCCACGATTCCCGACTTCCCGGTTGCGGAACTGGTAACCGGAGCTGATACCAATCGCAAGCTGGACATTGCAATGATGGTTTGGGTGGTCCGAGGGAACGGCCGGAATATCCTAGTGGACTCCGGCTTCTATCATGACCGCTTCTTTAAGGACTGGCGCGTCAACGATTTCGTTAAACCGTCCGATGCGCTAAAGCCGCTCGGCCTTAAGCCGGAAGATATTACTGATGTCATCATCAGTCACATGCATTGGGACCACGCGGATGGCATAGATTTATTCCCCAACGCACGTATCTGGATTCAGAAGGACGAACTGCAGTATTACGCCGGCGAAGCCTGGCAATCGAAAGACACGAGTGCCGGAATCGATGCGGAGGATGTGCTAACGCTTGTGAGACTGAACACAATGGGGCGAGTTGGCATGGTAAACGGAGATGCTCAGGAGATCCTGCCGGGCGTTACGTGCTACACGGGCGGGCGGCACACCTATGCATCACAGTATGTTGGCGTAAGCACGAAAGAAGGGACTTTGGTGCTGGCGAGCGACAACATGTATTTGTACGAGAATCTGGAGAAACACGCAGCGATTGCGCAGACGCTCGATGCCGCTTCGAATCTCAGGGCACAAGATCGCATGAAGCAATTGGCTGCGAAGCCTGGGCTAATCATTCCAGGACACGACCCGGCGGTGCTGACAAAGTTTCAGTCAATCGCGCCCGGAATCGCGCAGATCGAATAAAGCACTACGCCGGCGAAAGGCCTAAGCCAGGTCCATTCGGAAGAAGCAACTTTCCTTGCCGGACCTGGACGCCTCGAAAAGGATCATTGGCGATCAGCAGGTTACCATCGAGATCGGCGTAATCAACCAGCGGCGAAAGATGAGCGGCCGCGGTCGCGCTCACTGAAGTGCAAACCATGCATCCCAGCATGGTTTTCATGCCGAGAGATTTTGCCACGTAGATCATGCGCAAAGCCTGCTGAATTCCCCCGCACTTGTCGAGCTTTACGTTCACGCCATCATAGGCATCGACAAGCTTGGGAATCGCGCGAGGGCTGAGGGCAGCTTCATCGGCGATGACAGGCATGTGCACGCGGCTTCGAACCCATCGGGTTTCTTCGAGCATGTCGGCGGGCATGGGCTGCTCGATAAATTCGACGCCCTGAGTTTCCAGCCAGTTAATCTTCCGGACAGCTTCTTCCTTGTCTTTCCAGCCTTCGTTGGCGTCGACGCGCAGCGGCTTTTTAGTGACGCTGCGGACAGCGGCAATTGACTCCTCGTCAGTGCTCAGGCCAACTTTAATCTTGAGAACGGGAAATGCTTCGGCTTCAAGAACCTTTTGGCGCGTAGTCTCTGGATTGTCTATGCCGATAGAAAACGTGGTGATCGGAGCTTCAGCCGGGTCAAGTCCGAGCAGGCGATACAAAGGGGTGTTCAACTTTTTGCCTACCCAGTCCATCAGGGCGAGATCGAGGGCGGCCTTGGCTGCAAACTGACCTTCGACTTTGTTCGAGACTTGCGACATAACCTTTTCGAACTGCCACGGATCGACGGATTCGAGTAAAGGCCCGAGCGACTCGATGGCCTTCTTCCCTTCCTCCGCGCTCTTGTGATAACGAACAATCGGCGCGCCTTCGCCAAATCCGGTTACGCCGTCGCTGGTGAGGCGAACGTGAATCGTATCGCGATAGGCGCTGGACGACATGGTCGTAGTCCAGGTGTGGCGAAGATTTAAACGTACAACGCTGGCTTCCCATTGGCACGAGCCTGCGTGGTCCGCAGCCACAGCTGGAAAAGGTTCGAGTTCCGCAAGAGCGCAGCCGGCGCCGATTGCGCTGGCAGTCTTGATCCACTCACGGCGGTTCATTTGATCCTCCTGCAAGCGACAAGAATCCGCGTCCACGGCTCGTCCTCTAGGCGGCTGATTTGAACGCCTGGGTGGCCGTGGACTGTATCGTGGATGAATTCACCGTTGCCGATGAACATTCCGGTGTGCGTAATACTGGCAGCCGAAGAACCAAAAAAGAGAAGATCACCGGCCTGCAGGTCTTTGCGATCAATGGCAACTACGCCGTCCCAGGCGGCCTGCAGATCGGCGTCTCTCGGCATGTTGATGCCGCGAGAGCGCTCTAGCATCTGGGTGAATCCGGAGCAGTCGTATCCGAAGCTGGAGCGGCCGCCCCATAAGTAGGTGATTCCGAGAAAGCGTTTCGCCAAGTCAATCGATTCAGCGATGCTCAGCGGCTTCGGATCGCGAATGACATCTCCACTCTGGATCCAAGCTACGGTTTGGTCGGGCAGCCGGACTTTCAGCCAGCGGCCATCGTCGCCCGTGCCTTCGCCGATGAGTTCTAAACGCGATTCGAATGGAGCGGTCATCACCGGTTTATGAGCAGTGACGTCGGTTTCTCTGTAAAGATTCGCGGCCAGGCTATTGACCTGAACGGTCGGGGTGGAAGAACCGTAATCCCCCGAGCCGTTCGCTTTGCGGACCGTCGAAAGCTGAATCCATCCGTTGTACTGATCCGGGGTACGTACCTTGGCCCAGTCACCATGGCTTTCCAGCAAAGACACGTTGGTGCCGAGAATGGCTTGCGAGACCACATCGGCGTCCTCGGACGCCGACGAATACATGTTGGCGACTGGCAGGATCACGACGGCATGATCCTGAGCCCGTGAAAAGGCCGAAAAGAGAAGAACAACCCAGACAAGTAAGACTTGGGAATGTCTGCGGGTCATGAGTTACTCCGCGTGACTTCTCATTGCACAAAGACAACGGCCCGGCGGTGATCTGCCGGGCCAATGCGACGTGCGATGAAGCCGCTCATCAGAATTGGTAGATCAGCGCGAACTCCATCACCCGGGGATTGTTCAGGGTCCGGGTGTAATTGCCGAAAGTGCTGGCAGAATCCCATTCATCCTGCATCGAGTACACGTCAAATCGCGCCGAGTTGGTGACGTTAAAGACGCTCCAGCGGAATTGCAGGGTCTGGTGCTCAGTCTTCGGAATGTTCCAGTTCTTGGCCAGGTTCATGTCAACTTCGAGGAAGCCGTCGCCGCGAACCGGGTTGCGGACACCACTTTGCCCCGGGAAAGCGTAGTCGAAGGCCTTGCTTGCGACCGCGGGATTCTTGAACACGTTGGGAATTCCGTTGATGACCGTCGTTCCTGCGTCAATGGGACTGCCGGTCAAATTCGACCAGCCCATTTCGTCCCAGTTGGTCGGCCAGACATAGCCCTGGAAGACGCTGACGTCATAGCCCGAGGTCCAGCGGGTAGTTCCACCAAGCTGCCAGCCGCCAATGAAGGCATTCGCCAGACCACCGGCATTCCCTGCGATTTGTTTACCGTGGCCGAACGGCAACTCCGCAACGAAGTACCCGTTGATTTGGTGCCGCAGGTCGAAATCGCTAGGCGCATACATTTGTTGCGGTGCCCAGGCGTTGATGATGCTGTCAGTAAGATAGTGAACGCCACGTTCGGCCTGCGACTCCAGATCGTTCGACTTGCTATAGGTATAGTTGAAGCCGAACAGCACGCCGTGTGTCATCTGTTTATGCAGGCCAACCTCCAGCGCGTTGTAGTTGGAGTAACCGATGGAGCGCCAATCCCAAAGCGAGGAGTACTGGCTGTTGAAGAAGGTGTTGGGGCCATAGATCGGTGTGGCTGGAATGCCGGAAAGGTCCATGATGTACGGGACTGTGGTCTCGTTGTAGAGGCTGCCACAGTCCTGGCCAAAGGCGTCGTAAGTGGCCATCAGAAGGTTAGAGGTTGTTCCTCCGGTGGAGCAGAGTGCATACGAACTCTGCACAGGAAGTATGTTCTGCCAATAGGCCGCGGTTGGTCCAACGAGAGCAGGTGTAATGCTGCTCTCCGGCGTATTGGCGCGTTGCAATTGAGACATCCGCTGGGCGGCCGTAAAGTAATCAATGTGGCTCTTGGGGTCGACAAAATCCAGGGGTGCAGCTACATCGTCCAAGACCAGCAGGTGATGCGCAAAGTGGCCCACGTAGCCCACGTCAAGCGTCATCCCTCCCGGAAGTTGCCGTTGAACCGAAAGATTCGCTGCATAGGAGTATGGGGTTTTTATCGACTGATCGATACCTCGCGCGATTGCTTCCGAACCCAGCGGATAAACCACCGGGAAGTTGGATGGCGGAGGTCCCGGCAGATATGTGGTCGGGATGGTATTCATGCTGCTGATGCGGGGAGCCTGGTTGAGGGTCAGTGTAGCGGCTGGGTTCGACAGGTTGCTGGAGAGTCCGAACGTGCCGCCTTGGTCGTAATGCAACGCCAATGCCGGCCCGAAGTTGTCGTAGTACATGCCGAAGCCGGCACGGACTGACGTCTTGCCATCGCCTGTGGGGTCCCACGCTAAGCCCACTCGGGGAGCGAAGTTGAGGTGCTGATTGCTATAGAGACCGTTGCGTCCCCAGTGTGCGCCGGAAGGTTGGAAGGAAATCACCGGGTCTTTGTTCGACGGAATCCCCTTCAGCATGTCGGTCGAACGCAGATTGAACCAGTCGCCCATATTAACGTTGGGTGTGACTTCCTGTCCGGAGGTCTCCGTGATTGGAGTCATAAGTTGATAGTTCAGGCCATAGGTGACGGTCAGGCGACGCATGGCATGCCACGTGTCCTGGAAGAAGAGGCTATAGGTGTCGGTAGCCCAGTGGCGGACGATTGGCGCACCCTGAGACAGAGGAGTAGCAGAGGTAAGATTGGCGACGCGGTAGTTGTATACGGCGTCGACTTCACTTGCGATGCCCATCATCGCCGCCAACGGGAAGTCATACGCGTGATTGAAGTCTCCGGAAATTGCCGGACCCTGGCCACAACCGGGCCAGCTTTGCCCGGTGGCGCAGCCGAAGGTTGGATCCAATGAATCGTTCTTATTAGCAAATCCACCGCTGGCAAGCCAGTCGGAATTCAACAGCGCGTCGGGAAACGAGTTGCTCAGGTCGTAGCTGCCACGCCGTACGAAAAGGAAATTTCCGCCGAACTGGAAATTGTGTGATCCCTTCAACCAAGTGACAGTATCGACGAGATTGTGCACCGGTGCTGAAAAACCACTGGAGTAGACGATACCCTGATCCATGTCGCGCATGTAAACCCAGGGATCGCTGCTGTCGCCCGGCAAAGCCTGACTCTGATGGGTAAGCCCGTAACGAATGTTGTTGATCCAGTGCGGCCCGAAAACTCCGGTATGACCGATGACGAAACCTTTGCTGACATCGCTCAAGCTGTACTCCGGCGGGCTTCCGGGAAGGAACGGGGCACCCGGTTCAGGCACAGAGTGGTCATTGCGGCCGGCGAGGCGAAGGAATAGAGTGTGATTCCCATTGGCCGTCAGCTTGTAATCCAACCGGCCGATCATCCAGTTGTCGGATTCCGGGGTGTTGGCTGCGAAGCGATATCCGGCATAGTTCACGACGTTGCCGACGGTGAAATCGTTTGGCAGGGGGTAAGTTTGCATATATTTGAGGGCGACTGAACTGGGGCCCAGGTGGAGAGGATCCATGATCCCGAGTTGAACCGGGCTTAGGGCATAGTACCCGGATTGAATCGGATAACTCGCCCCGCTCAGACCTTTGACAGTCATGCCCGGGCATTGGGTCGGATCATTGCAGGCATACTGAATAATTCCGTCCCGCAGGGTTGCGCTGGGAATGGTTCGAACCTCGTCGGCCTGCTGCGCGATCCGGTGGCCTTCATAATTGAAGAAGAAAAAGAGGCGGTCTTTTATGATCGGTCCGCCGAACGTGCCGCCGAAAACATTGCGAACCAGGTGGGTTGGGGTATTGGACTGCCCATTCGCCAATTGCGAATTTTTCAGGAAATAATCATTTGCCTCACCGATGGTGTTGCGGTTGAACTCGTAGAGCGAACCGTGGAATTGATTGGTTCCGCCTTTCGTGGCCATCGCGATCTGGGCACCTGCGGAGCGGCCTTCACTTGCTCCGTAATTTGAGGTCGTGACGCGAAATTCATCCACCGAGAATTGCGTTGTGGGTAGGACACCATAAAAGGCGTATCCATTGAACTCATCGTTGACGCTAACGCCATCGAGCGTGATATTGTTCTGGTCGCTGCGTTCACCGTTGACCGATCCGGCGCGGGTATCGTAGCTGTCCGTCAGAATCTTGTCGCCGTTGTAGACCACACCCGGCTGCAGGCTCAGCAGCAGCGGCATGTTCTCTGCCTGGATTGGCAACTCTTCAATTTCATTGGCACCCATGGTGTGCCCAACGCTGGCGTCGGTTGTATTCACCTGCGCCGCTTCGCCGGTCACAGACACCACTTCGGAGACGGCGCCAACTTTCATGTGAGCATTGGCTGTAGCCGGTAAGTCAACCCGCAAAACCAAGCCGCTCTGTACATACTTCTGAAACCCTTGCGACTCGATCGTCAAGTTGTAGGTTCCAGGAAGGAGGTCCACGAAGCTGTATGTCCCGTCAGGACCGCTTTTAGTCGAGCGCGTGAAACTGGTCTCGGAGTTAAGGACGGTTACTTGCGCGCCACGGATCGCCGAACCGGAAGGATCGGTCACGGTCCCGCGCAGGGACGTCAAGGCCTGGCCCCAAGCCGCTGCCGGGCAAATGCCCAGGCACAGCATTGCAATCAGCCATATTTTTCTCATGGTTTCTAACCCCTCTCTGGATGGCGGGACCGAGCAACCCGCTCGCTGATCCGTGAACGTCAGCGGTAGTCATTCTGGTGAAAATCAGCGCCACAATCGGCATTAGGCGCACTTTTAGCAGCAACTATATACAAACAAGGAGCGGTAACTGTCAAGTACAAATCTCACAAACTGCAACATTTGTTTCACCGGCGACTTTCGGAGATCTCGGATGATTTTGCGCGGTTGTGCGAATGCAGCGATTGGCACCACCGGTGACGGCAATAATCGGTGCAAGCGATATGGGGCCGGAACAGGATCGCAACCTACTCGGGATACCAGCGGAAGCCGTAGCGCTGCTCTTGGTCGGCTTTCTTGAGGATTCGCAAGGTCCGCTCGCCCCTGAAATGTGCACAAACCGTGAGCAACACGTTTGCAAAACTCATCGGCGCTGCATAGGAATTACTCAGGTAGGCTTCTACTGGAGTGAGAAAAACCTCATCCGAGAACCGGGCGATCGGAGAAATAAAAGTATCAGTTAGACCCACGCAATAAGCACCAGCAGAATGGGCCTGCTGCAATCCTTCCACCGTCTGCCGCAAACCTCGGCCAAAACTGATGGCAATTACCAGGTCTCTTTTGCCGCAGTTTCGCGCGGCGTGGGCGCTGTGACCGGGAGTGGTGGCCGCGATCGCCGGAAACCCCAATACCGTCATGCGGTACTCGAGGAATTGAGCAAGACTAATAGCTAAGTCGCCACCCAAAATAAGAACGTGGCGGGCCTGATGAATTCTCCGAGCCAGAGCGATCACCCGCTTCATATCCAGCGTATTGCGGAGGGCGTGCACATTGCGGATGTCTTGCTCTAATGCTTTATGCCCGTGAGATAGCAGGCTGGAATCGGCGCCCATGTGGGTCCGCATCCCCTCGAGCGATGTGGCGCTGGCTATCGAGAGCTCGTGCAGATAAGTTTTGAACTCGCGATAACTGTTGAAGCCTAGACCTCGGACGATGCGGAGCACGGTCGCAGGATCGGTCCGCAATTTCCCGGCAACGTCCCGGATAGGTAGTAAGACGTAGTCGCGGGGATGTTCCTGAATGGGGCGGATAAGCTCCCTGCGTTTCTTGCTCAAACCACTGATGCGCTCCGCGAAACTCGGAAGATGGGCTTTAAAACCCTTCGTCGAAGACGCCCGTGGCATCTAGCATTCCTCCGGCATGCGTAGGCGACGGCGCAGAAGATCGCACAAACGCTGCCTCGCCTACTCGAATCTCGGGCTCGAGAAATAGCAACCAAAAACCGGGAGCCACTAATAATGCAACAAATGTAACACACCAGACGACAGTGGACTATCGCGCTAGTTTGGCCGTCTTTTGCTGATCGGAAATCCAGCGGTTGATCCGCTGGTCCAGGACGTCCAGCGGCAATGCACCGGCATCGAGGACCTCGTCATGAAAGGCGCGAAGCTCGAAGCGCGCGCCGAGCGCTTTCTTGGCGCGATCACGCAGCTCGAGAATTTTGAGCTGCCCGATCTTGTATCCCAGAGCCTGTCCTGGCCATGCGATATAGCGGTCGGTCTCACTCTGCACATCGGGCTCGTCCGTAGCTGAATGCGCGTGGAAAAAGTCGACCACCTGCTGGCGTGTCCATTTCTTGTAGTGAAAACCGGTATCGACGACCAGGCGAATCGCCCGCAGCATCTCATCCTGCAAGCGACCGTAATCGCTGTAAGGGTCCTGATAGAAGCCGACATCTTTGCCCAAACGCTCGGAGTACAAAGCCCAACCCTCGACATACGCGATAAAGAAACCGTGCTGGCGGAACGGCGGCAGGTCGGACATTTCCTGCGCGATGGAAATTTGCATATGGTGGCCAGGGACACCTTCGTGGTAAGAAGTCGATTCCACCGTAATTAATTTGCGGTGCTCAAAATCGCTGGTATTGACCATCACGTGGCCGGGCCGCGAGCCGTCGGGAGTCCCCGGATTGTAATGCGTGGCCGCTTGTTTCTCGCGAAATTCTTCAATGGGCCTGACTTCGAGCTTCGCCTTCGGAAGCCGTCCGAAAAGATCCGGCAGCTTTTGCCACATCTGATCGATGTGCTGACGATATAAGTCCAGAATCTGCTCGCGGGAGTGCGCGTAGAGGCGCTCGTGCAGCTTGGGATCGTGGTCGATAGCAGCATTCAGGCTCTTTATGTCGGAGTACCCGAGTTTCTGCGCGATCGCGAGCATCTGAGACTCAATCTCGGCAACCTGCTTCAGCCCGAGCTCGTGAATCTGTTCGGGGGTCATGTCGGTCGTGGTAACTTGCTTGACGGCAAAGGCGTACCGGTCGGCGCCATCGGGCAGCGACCAGACCCCCGGCTCAGTCCTGCCTTTGGGCGCGTAATCTTCCTTAACAAACTTGATGAATTTCACGTAGGAAGGCAATACCGATGCTTGGATCTGCTCGATCACGGCATCGCGCAGGCGTTTCTGATCCTCGGCGCTGATGTTCGATGGAAACTTCTGCAGCGGCTGCGCAAACGGAGTTTTCTCGGGCGGCATGTCGGCGATCGCCTGTGCCTGATTGACGACTTTCTCGAGCAGGAACTTTGGCGGCATCAGATCGTCGTGAATGCCCTTGTGCATCTGATCCATTTGCTCCTGGAAGACACGCGGAACCTGTTTGAGACGCGAGACGTAGTCGTCGTAATCCTTGACGTTGGTGAACGGAAGCAAGGTCACTAGCTGCGGTAAGCCGAGATGAATCCCTGAGAACTGATTCACCGGCATTTCCCAAGCCTTGAAGCGGGCGCCATCCAAAGTACGTTGCAGTTCCCGCACCATGAGGGTCTTGTTGAGCGCTTCCTGATCGGGAAAGCCGGTTGTGTCAATGGCTTCGAATCGCGCGAGAAAGCGCCGCGTCTCCTCCAAATCATCGTCGATGGCTTTTTGGGAGTAGTCATCGAGGCGATCGTTGTAGCGTTTGTCGCCGATGATGGTGGCAAACTCGGGCGAGGTTCGCAGACGGTATTCCCATTGTTCAGCAAGGAGATCGTTGAGCGCCTTGCGGCGGGCATCGAGGTCGGAGTTCGGTGACATTTGGGCAAGCATGCCTGCGGCCGTCATGAAAAGTAACACCGTGCTTATTAGCCTCATATTGCTCCCTAAGCTTTGTTGGCGTGAGTTTCTGATGTTACAAGCAGTTGGAAATGAGGGTCAAACAAGAGGCAGGCAGTTTCTTTTTTACAGAAAGCAGTAAAGGATCTCGAGGATCTCAAACTCAGCACAGCCGAAACCCGCGACCGAGTCGTGAGCCTGCGACGCGAATTGCTGTCTTTGTGGATACAGAATCGGAGGCGGATTGTTAACGATGCCAAGTCCATCGTCAATCGAGCCAAAGAGTGCTCAGCCCGTCACCGGCGCGAGCTCATGGAGATAAGAAAAACTGCTCAGCGAGCCGCAACTCTTGTGCGGGGTGCCAAAAGCAACACCAAGCTTCAAACATTACCTAAGCCTTCTTGGCTGTGCAGTCAGAGTGCGTACCGCTTCAGCTCTTCCATTTAGTCTTTTTTGCTTTTTTGTGCTATCGCCGGAGAAGGTTTCTTCAACTTCGACCTGGTCTGGTTGTACTTAATGCCGGCACGAACCAGATTCCTCAGAGCACGCTCATTGATCTTGTCGCCTTCGAACAGGTCGATGGCTCGCCATTGGTTGCCACCGAGCCCTGCGTTGAAGAGCTTGTCAGGATCCGCAAGGCCGGCTCCGTGCGCAAAGGTCAATTTCACTTTGTCTTTGAGAACAGTGGCAACCACAACAATTCCGTCGCGAGACCACACCGGGCTTCCCATCCACTTCCATTCCTCAATGATCTCCGGGTCCGCCGCCAGGACCGTTTTCCGAACGCTGGCCAAGGTTTTGCCGCGAAAGTCGGTGAGCTTTTCTATGAGCTGGTCGATTTTCGCGGAGGCATCTTGCGCCGAGGCAGAATCCTTCATCTACCCTCCAAATCGCTCGGGATTAGTTTACCCACATTAGACTCTTAACCACCCCCGGAATCCTCGAGCCGCATAGTAGGATTCGGCGCCATTGTGATACAGGAAAACTGTGTCGTAGCGGCGGTCACAAAAAAGAGCACCGCCGAGGGTTCGAATTGCGGCAGGCGTTCTCACCCAGCTGGAAGTTTTGGTATCGAACTCTCCCAGCTTCTGCAACTCCCGATATTGTTCTTCGGTCAGGAGCTCAATACCGATGGCGGCTGCCATACTCATGGCGCTGTCCTTAGGCTTGTTTTCTTTCCTGGAATCGAGTGCTTGCCGGTCGTAGCAGAGACTTCTGCGCCCGGCGGGGCTTTGCGGCGAACAATCATAGAAGATGTACTCGCCTGTCTTCTCGTCTCGACCAACAACGTCCGGCTCACCGCCAGTTCTCTCCATCTCATAAAGCGACCGAACCTTCTCGGGGTTGACTTCTAATTTCGCCTGCACCTGATCCCACGAGATACCTTTATGGCGATTCAGGTTCTTCGCAAAGCGGGCTTTCAGGGTCCTGAGTAATTCGTCGACTTGTTTGGGTGAAAGAATCTTCTTTGGCATAGTCTCTTGCTGATGAACGACTACGAATGTGTCGGCCTTAATGCGTGCTGCAGCAAGCAGCGGCACAATGCTCTCGCCACCGCCGTCTTCCCGCTCCAATTGGTCGGGAAAAATAAAAGTTAATCATGCCAGTATTTCATAACGGGCGTGGCTGGCAGATTAGTGTTTCTTCTTGGGCGGTGTGAGTTCTTTGTCAAAGAAGTCTGCGGCCATCTGGGCGACTTGATCGTGCACGGCCTGCCGGTCAACGCCGGGGTTATCCACAAAAAGTTGCGGGAGCTGCTTCTTCCCTGCCTCGGTGCCGACATCGAGAAATGTGTAATGGCCGACGCCGCCCGGAAGCATAGTGAGTTTCGCCCCCTTAATGTTGCTGGCGAAAAACTGCGCATTCTCGCTGGGAGGAGCGATGGGGTCCGCCTCGCCCGCGACGATCTCCACCGGAATTGCGATCTTCTGCAAACTTTCGGGTGTGAACGCGTTGGCCACGGCGGGAGCGATGGCGAACACGGCGCGGATGCGCGGATCGCGATAAGAATCTCCGGCATGCTGCAACGCCTGTTGTACATCAGACCGCTGCTGGATGGCCTTGAACTTCTGGAACAAATCCGGCATTTCGGGAGGATTACAAGCGTCTTTCTGTTGCTCGCACCAGGCGAGGAGCCGATGCCAATCCGTCGTCGCACCGGCAAGTTCCATCATCGTGTATCCGCCGTAAGAGAAGCCCGCAGCTCCGATGCGACCGGGATCAACCTTGGGGCCGAAGCGCGGGTCCGCGAGCACGTCGTTAATGGCCGTGCTGATGTCCTTGGCTCGCTCCCAACCCTCGACGAAGCCTTCGGTGGTGTATCCGGTGACGGCGTTGTTGCCGGGATGGTTGACCGCAAGCACGATGTAGCCGCGCGCGGCAAGGTAGGTACCCAGCCACGCCATCTGCAAAGCGCTACCTCCAGTTCCATGGGAGAGCGCAATCAGCGGAAATCGTTCGAAAGCGGGGGCAAGCAGGGCATTCTTGGCGGCGCGTCCCGCGTAAAACAGCGGCGCTTCCGAGGGGCCGATGTATTGATCTTTTTGTTCTCCCGGGCCAACGTCGGCGGGATACCACACAACTCCGCTCAGCGTCTCGTTTTTGGAACCGCGCCAGTTGTAGTCGTCGGGTGTGGAGAACTGGCGCTCAGTGAAACCGACCGGATGCAGGACCGGTTGTTTTTCTTTTCTCTTGGCTGCGAACAAAGAGCCCGCGAGAATGAGAAGGGCCAGAGGAAGGATCGCGCGTCGCGTCAACATGTAGTTTTGATCTTAACAGGCGGGTGAAAGCAGGAGGCAAGTGAGCCTGCAGCGAGGAAGCAATTACTTTTCTTCCTTATGCGTGGTCAAAAGGCTAGGCTGGGCGCCCAGATTTGCTATTGCAGGTTGAGATGAGAACACGTAGCCTTTCTGGTCGGCTGTCACCACGACCAACTCCTGGCTATCGCTGCTGAAACCGGCGTAAGCCACACGCACATCAAAGGTCATCTCGTCCAATTGCTGCAAGGGTTCCATGCTATACAGTAAGAGCCGGCCTGGTTCCCGCTCCGCGCAGAGTCTTTTTCCGTCCGGCGAAAGTGCCATCCGCCCGCCGAAAACATGCCCTTTCTTTTCACCCCTGAACGAATACAGAGAGATCCGGTTGCTCATGTCCATCATTGCGACGACACCAGGAGCGGCAACAAACTCGCGAGCGACGAATGAGACGCGACCGGTGTCAATGGGGAACCTCCCCAGCGATGTGCCGGAACGCGCGTCCACGATCTCAACCAGATAACTGTTCTCGGCATCTTTAACGCCGTGCACTATCCGCTTCGCTTCCGGGTCATCATTGAGTTCTTCTTTGGCGGCCTTGCTGCCGAGGTTCCAACTTAACACTGCCAACTCACTGTCACCCTGATTCTGTATCCGAGGAAAACCTTTGGCAAAGAGACGGGACCACAGCACTTGTCCTGTATGCACGTCCCGCGCTTCGAGCGTGTTGTCTCTCCAAGGGTGCTCGTCATCGGCTGGAGTCGCCGTTAAGATGACGGACCCAAACTGTTGCACCCGAGTTCGCCTCTTGCTGCTGAAAATAGGTGTGACGGAGCTTCCGTTTAGATCAACACGGGCGAGGGTGTCTCCAGGCTTCTCCATTGCGCGTTGGCGCACATCCTTTTCCGTCTCGCCTTTCGCAGGGAGCTCCGGAAAACGGTCGACCGGGACAAAAGTGAGGTACAGGCCATCTGCAGCAAAAAAGGCTCCGCGGAACCCGCGAAAGGCCTGCCGTTGTAGTCCACTGGTGGCATCCCAAATTGCACCACGAGACATGTGGCTCAGTGCAAGCTCCGAAGCACCTGCTGACACGCTGGCAGCGGACAGATGAGCGAGCGTGGCACCCGGCAGAGACACCGTGGTAAATGGTTTCTCTTCCCGCAGGTGATAAAGAGCAAGTTCCCCGTTCACTCTCTCGCTAACCACGACATCACCGAAAACGTCAGTGGCATCGGTGCGACTGCCGCGAATAATTCTTTTGGCCTCCAAATCCAAAATTCCAAGTGGAGCTTTGAGCATTGGACGAACGATCACGCACTGGCCGTTGGTGGTCGGGTAAACACTTCGGCCCGCAATTGGGATGTGCTCAGAAACGATCTCCCCCGACGGGAATCTCACCTCCGATGCTTCTTCCAAGTCCTCTTTCTCCGCTCCCACCACTTTGTCGGGTCCGACAAAAGCGAAACTGTGGCCGCTTACCCGGCGCAACTCGTCAGGGACGGCGATCTCATGAGCTGATTTCAAGTCGACCAGGAGATGCCTTTCCGCACGACCGAGAAGAAAATAACGGTCATCTGGAGAAAAAGCCATAGCGGCCAACCCAAGCCTCCTGCCTAGGAGCTGCAAATAGCTGAGGAATTCGGGAGTCGTCGAATCAGGCCCGATCAAATCTTTCTTCGTGAAAACCGGCTCGCCGGTGTTGGTATCGAAAAGCTCGAAATCCAGAGGAAAGAAAGACTGGCGATTGCTTCGCAAGCAGGCCAGATAATCCCCGTCCGGGGAGAGTGCTTCTTGTACGCAGCCGCCATAGATGTATAGCTCGCGTACGTCTTCCATCCGTTGCTCAGCTATGTTCCAGCGTTCGATTCTTAAACCTTCATATTTGAAGACTACGAAGCGCGAGTCCGAACTGAATTGCGCGTAGTGCGCATCGGGCGCATCGATGTAAAAAAGATTAGTCAACGGCTCACGGGTGAGAACGAAAATTCCACCATCGTCCTGCGCCAGGAGATATTTTCCGTCAGGGCTGAAACGCAGGTTGCGAAGGTCTGACCATAGAACTGGATCAAGCGTGAACGTTCTCACCACGTGCCTCAGTAGCTGCTTCTTTCCGAAGCCCTTGTAGTTCCTGACGCTGCTTTGCCAGCGCTCAAACTCCGCAGTGGAGCTGCCGTTGGTCACCGAGATTATGCAGCCGCCAGGTAATGATCGGAGATCATTTACGAACTCACGTAAGCGCCTGGACTCAGGACGCGGATTGCCGAACACATCGGAGAGCCAATTCCCCTTCTTATCTTGTGTTGCAGCGAAGCGGTCCCAAAAATCAACTACTGCTTGAGGGGAATATCCCGCCCGGGCTACTGCGTAGATTGCGACCTGGTCGGCGCCCACTTGCTCGTGCTGCTGATCCAGGCCGCTAGAAATGCTTCCCTTAGTTCGGTAAACATCAAGGACTTGATTGTATTTTTCTTCAATATCGGAGCGGTCGCCAAGCTTCGTGATTCCGAACTCATCGTGTAGAATGCGGCTCCAATTCAGCGCACCGTGATGTGCGAGTTGGTGGCCCATTTCGTGGCCTAGGACCCCTGCCAGTTCGTCTTCCGAACGAACCGTGCTAATCAGCTTCCGAGTGACGTAAACACGTCCACCAGGAATTGCGAAGGCGTTTGCTACCGGACTGTCAACCAAGAAAAAACGAAACTGGATTTTCGTTGGAGGCATTTGCGCGATCAATCGATCGCCGATGGCTTTCAAACGTCCGGCCACAGCCTCGTCCTCGATTACATGGACGGAAAACGCAATTTGCTCGGCAGAAATTTCACCGAACTCATACTCCTGCTGATCGTTGAACAGATTTAGAGCGTGGGACGGGGCAAGAGCTGGCGGGGAGCATTGCTGAGCGTGGCAGACCTGCCCAACAAGCACAAGAAATAAGAGACTTAAATATCGCGGACAGCACGCAAAAACAAAAAGCGCTCCGCCGCTGTCTGGCAGGGGAAGACGAACCCTGGAGCGAGCCATAGCTCACCTCATAACGCGAATTCAGTTCTCCCCTCAAGAACTGTTTGCGAAATCCTAACCTGAGTTCCTCAATTGTCAAGTGAGTCAGATCACGAAGAAACGTGCGAGGCTGCATGTCAGCGGCTGCAGCGGGGCACCCGCGCGACATCTACGTTGCTGATTTTTCTTGAGCGGGAGTTTTGGCGAACAAGATCTCGACGACCAGCAATCCGGCACCGCAGACGATGGCGCTATCGGCGACGTTAAAAGCCGGCCACTGGTAGCGTCCGATATAGAAGAGAAGAAAGTCGACGACGCGTCCGTTGAGCAGGCGGTCCCACAAATTGCCGACGGCGCCGCCGAGAATGAGAGCCAGCCCAATTCCAGTGGAAGTCATGGCGTGGCTGTTGCGCCAAAGCAGCGCCGAGACGACCACCAGCGCAATAATCGAAAACAGCACCAGCATGGCGATTTTCCATTGCGCCGGCGAGTCGGCGAACAGGCCGAAGGCGGCGCCGCGGTTCTCCACGTGAGTGAGGCGGAAGAAGCCGGGAATCACCTGGATTCCGTCGTGCAGAGAAATGTCTTTGGCGACGATCCACTTGGTGGCCCGGTCGAGCAGCACAACCAGCAGAGCGATCAGAAAATGAAATCTACGCATTACGTGTGCAGGCATGGAAAATCTGAAAACACCTTAAACCGCAGAGAGCACAGAGAACACAGTGGCCCCACTATCTTTTAGATTCAGCGGCGCCGGCTGTCGTTTCGATCTCTTTCAAAACCGCCGAACAGCGCTCGCACACCGTCGGGTAGACCGGGTCCTCGCCGACGTGAGTGGAGTAATTCCAGCAGCGTTCGCACTTTTTGCCATCCGCTTTGCTCACCTCGACCTTGACTGCGCCGGCGCCGTTCTCTGCCCCTTTCTCAAGGTTGACGGCGGAAACAATAAAGAGATAGCGAAGCTGCTCTTTGTGGCGTGCAAGGACGGAATAAACCGGGTCGGCTGCCGTCAATGTGACCTGCGCTTCGAGTCCCTTGCCGATCAGCTTGCTGTTTCGCGCCTCTTCAAGGGCTTTCAAGACCTGCTCCCGGACGTTGAGAATGGTGGCCCAATCCTGGTCCTGCTGGGGATCGTCCACAGGAATGTTGTCGGCGCCGAGGATATCCTTCGCTTCGGGAAACTGGGCGAGGTGAACACTTTCGAGCCGCCCCGCGACTTTGGGCAGGTATTGCCAGACTTCGTCGCAGGTGAAGGTCAAAATTGGAGCGAGCAGTCGAGCCATGGCTTCGCAGATACGCCAGATGGCGGTCTGGGCCGAGCGGCGGGCCCGAGAATTCGGCGCATAGGTGTAGAGCCGGTCTTTTAAGACATCAAGATAAAACGCGCTCAAATCGACTACACAGAAATTGTTCACGCGATGGTAGATCTTGTGGAAAGCGAACTCTGCGTACCAAGTTTTCACATCCTGCGCAGTTTTCCATGTTTGACGCAACATGTACTGGTCGAGATTCTCCATGCGCTCGAACGGCACCGCGTCAATCTCGGGATTGAAGTCGTACAGGTTTCCCAGGATGTAACGGAACAAGTTGTTGCGGATCGACCGGTAAATTTCAGCAATGCGCTGCATCAGCTTTTCCGATCCGACCACATCTTCGCGAAAATCGACCGAGGCGCACCATAGCCGCACGATTTCTCCACCCAGACGGTTGGAAATATCGACAGGATCTACATCGTTGCCGCGAGACTTCGACATGGCTTGGCCTTGCTCATCCAAGGTCCATCCCGGCGTTACGACCATCTTGTAAGGAGGGGAATTCTTCACACCCATCCCGCAGAGCAGCGAAGATTGGAACCAGCCGCGGTACTGGTCTCCGCCTTCAAGATAGAGGTCGGAGGGCCAGGGATAATCTGGCTCGGCTGCGCGCAGCGCTAAGTAACTCGATCCCGATTCGAGCCACACATCGAAGATGTCGGTTTCTTTTTCAATCTTTGTGCCGCCACAATACGGGCATTTGGTATTCGGTGGAAGAACCGAATCGGCCTCCGACGTGTACCAGGCATCGGCACCGGAGCGGGCGAATAGCTCGACCACTTTGCGATTCAGGTTGTGATCGTTCAGCGGCTTGCCGCAGCTTTCGCAGAGAAAGACGGCGATGGGAACGCCCCAAACCCGCTGGCGGGAAATACACCAGTCCGGGCGGGTAGCGATCATGTTGTACATGCGCTCCTCGCCCCAGGCAGGGTCCCACTTCACATTCTTAATGTCATCGAGGGTGCGGCTGCGCAGCGTGCCTCCGCCCGGCATAGGCGCTTCCATGGAGATGAACCACTGCTCGGTGGCGCGAAAGATAATCGGATTGTGGCAGCGCCAGCAATGCGGATACTGGTGCTCAAGTCTCTCTTCGTGCAGCAGCGCGCCCCGGTCTTTCAACAGGTCGATAATCGGTGCATTCGCAGCCCAGACCTTCAAACCGTCGTACTCGGGCAGGCCATTGCGAATGATTCCCTTCTCGTCGACGTTGCTGGTCGCATCCAGACCATATTTCGTTCCGGTGGCAAAGTCCTCGGCGCCATGCGACGGTGCCGTGTGGACCACGCCGGTGCCCGTATCCATGGCTACATAGTCAGCAAGCACACCTAGAACTTTGCGCTCGAGAAACGGATGCTGGAAATTTAGATATTCCAGCTTGCGGCCGGGGAAACGCGCTATCTCGTGGGCATCTGCCAATTTGCATTTGGCCGAGACATCGGCCGCTAGCTTTGCGGCCACAATGTAGACGTCCGCGCCGGATTCCAGGCCAACATATTCTTCATTGGGATGAAAGGCGACCGCCAGTGATGCTGGCAACGTCCACGGAGTTGTCGTCCAGATGATGGTGGAAACTTTCTTGCGACTCAACTCGGGCGCGATCTTGGCTGGATCATCCGCCAACGCGTATTTCACCCAGATGGTCGGGCTGACGTGGTTCTCGTATTCGATCTCTGCTTCCGCCAGCGCGGTTTCGTCGTGCATGCACCAGTAAACCGCCCGCAATCCCTTATAGACGAAGCCGTTCTCATAAAAAGAGAAGAAAGTATCGAGGATCACCGACTCATACTGGGGATTCATGGTGGCGTAAGGCCGGTCGAAGCGGCCGAAAACGCCTATGCGCTTGAACTGCTGACGTTGTAAATCCAGGTACTTTTCGGCAAATTTTCTGCACTCGCGGCGGACATCGAGGGGCTTCATCTGCAACTTCTTGCCCCCGAGCTGCTGGTCCACTTTGATTTCGATGGGCAGGCCATGGCAATCCCAGCCGGGAACAAAGGGCGCGTCAAATCCCGACATGGTCTTGGACTTGACGATGAAATCCTTAAGCGATTTGTTAAACGCCGTGCCCATATGGATAGGCCCGCTGGTATATGGAGGCCCGTCATGAAGGATGTAGCGAGGAGCACCTTTCCTGACCTCCCGGATGCGATCGTAGAGCCGCATCTGCTCCCATTTCGCCAGCATTTTTGGCTCGTTCTGGGGCAGGTTGGCCTTCATGGGAAAGTCAGTTTTCGGCAGATTCAATGTGGTTTTGAGCTCGAGCGGCACCCGGCTTGGTTCTCCCCAAATAGTTGATTTCTCTTCATTATAGGGAGTGGGCAAACGGACGTCCATTGTCCCTCAGGTTTTGCAAATGTGTGACAAGTTGTTTACAGCGCTCGGGAAAACCATGTGGAATTTAGGAAAAATGCGTGTACAATTTGCCCAAGAGTTACATTTCCCGAGTCCGAGCATCTAACTGGGAGTTGTTGATTTAGTTTCGCTCAGCCTTCTTACCCCGAAGAGGATGGCAAGTGGGATGGGTAAGCAGAACCATTAGCAACTTGGCACGATCAGTGCTCATCTAGTTGGGAGAACGGATGACCTAAGGGCGCCGGTTCTCTTAAGAAGGACCTCGGGTTAGATATGGCGACATTGGACACTGCACCCCGCACCGAACGTGAGCCCGAACTGAATCTGCTGCTTTCCAACAGCACCTTGGAGCAGCCGCTCTGGAAGTCTCTTTTCCGGAGTTTGGATGACTATTTCTTTCCGAAGAAGCTCCCTCCCCTGGTTCTGACTTCCAAGCCGGTTCCAGTCAGGGATATTTGGGGCTTCTACGATTACAAGAAGAATGGAGTCCTGGGCTCGACCGTACTGCACTTCGTGGTTCTCGGAGCCATTATCGGCCTGACTTTGCTCGGCCGACGAGTTGTGCAGGAAATCAAAAAACCTCATGAGAATGTTACGTTGATCGCGCCGTCGGAGGATGTTCCTCCGCTGCAACCAGCCAAAACTGTGGCTGGCGGCGGTGGCGGCGGCGGTGATCGTGACAAATTCCAGGCTCCCAAAGGCAAACTGCCGAAGCTGGCGATGGAGCAGATTACTCCGCCAGCCATGGTGGTGCGCAACGATCATCCAAAGCTGACGGCTGAGCCCACCGTCGTGGTTCCTCCGCAGGTTCATATGGCAATGAACAACATGCCGAACCTTGGAGACCCGATGTCGCACTTGCCTTCTGGACCGCCCTCGAACGGAGTGGGATCGGGCGGTGGCATTGGTTCGGGTAGCGGCGGCGGCGTAGGAGTGGGCGAAGGCCCCGGCGTTGGCGCTGGCCGTGGCGGTGGCACCGGCGGCGGCGTGTTCCGAGTGGGCGGTGGCGTTTCCGCTCCGCGTCCGGTCTTTACTCCGGATCCGGAGTATTCCGAAGAAGCGCGCAAAGCTAAATATCAAGGGACCTGTGTCCTTTGGCTGATCGTTGGGCCTGATGGCAAGCCGCGCGATATCAAGGTTGCGCGGACGCTAGGCCTCGGCTTGGACGAGAAGGCCATTGAAGCCGTGAAGCAGTGGAAGTTTGAGCCCGCGATGAAAGATGGCAAACCGGTCGCGGTGCAAATCAACGTGGAAGTCAGCTTCCGGCTGTACTGACCGTTCTTTGTTTTGAGCAGCGGCCGCGCTTAGCGCGGCCGTTTTCTTTGCGTAAGTTCACTCGGAACCGGAATAAGAAAAGGAAAACTGATATTCAATCGACCCGTCGGATCGACTGTTAAAGACATGGATGCGAGGCGATAGCCGCAATGGCAAACAGTTCCACTCGCCGGTTCTTCGTGTCGGCTGTGTACAAGCAGTGCCCGGAATCCACCCACAGTCCAGTGATGCCATTGAACTGGCCAGGATTGTTTCCCATTTGGCCGAATTGATAGAGGCTCTGACCCTCGTGGCTAAAAACTTGTAAGCGATTGAGATCTGGGTCACTCACGTAAAGATTCTTCTGGCTATCCATCGCAAGCCCGGCGCGATCGCCCGGATTCGCCAGCTTGATCTCCCGGCGCAAATGTCCGCGAGAATCGAGCACTTGAACCCGGGAATTGCCTTGGTCTAGCACTGCAATCTCACCTTCGCTCGCGACCACCTGAATCGGATTCTTGAACTGCCCGGGTGCGGAACCCCCACCGCGAGTTCCCAAGGTGGCGAGCACACGACCTCGCTTGTTGAGGACGATGACCATGTGTCGCGGCGAATCGCACACGTAAATGTGATCGGTCGCAGGGTCAACCGAAATGCCGCGAGGAACTGCAAAGTACGATTCTTCTGCTTGCGGCTTTTTCAGATACCGGACGAATTTGCCCTTTGCATCGTAGACCAACACGTTGTGCAAACTGCTGTCACTGACGTAAATGTTGCCTTCCCGGTCTGCGGCAATGCCCATTGGCGTGCGCAGGTGGTCGCCGCCATGCAGCATGGAGTGGTCGCCACGGGCGAAATCGAAGATGTGCACGCTGCCACTTCCCAAGTCCGTGACAAAGATGCGGTGCGCGAAATCAGTGGTCACAGCATAGGGCTGCTGCAGGATGCTCGGAGGTGGCGGCGATTCTTCTTTGGGACCGGCAATGATGTCTAGAGTTTTATTCAGAATGGGATGCGATTCGCCTTTCAGATCCGCCGCGGAGGAGAACTGCCGGACGAAGGTAAGCGGTGCATTTTGGGCGGGTGTGTCCGCGCCCGGTGCCGAAATCAGCACGAAAGAAAACCCGACAGCCGATACAAAAATGGCGATGCACGTTCGCATATCGTGAGCTGCTTATGCTAAGAGAGGCATTGATTTGGATGAACTTCCGGAGAAGCTTGTTGGCTGACGCATGCAACTCATGGCTGCGATGCTGTCGGCTGGTGCTGCCGCCGGATGTCGTCTGCTCTATCCGAAGAGCTGCAGGATGGCTTCGCCTCGAACGGTGTCACCGTCGCCAACCCGTTCTGCTAAACAAACATGATCTGCCGAATGCCCTGCTTGGCCCCAGAGAAGATCAATAGATTATTCCTTTAAATCCACATGCTGAACATCATCCGTTGAGTAACCGAGGAATCGAGACCCGAGGCAGCGGAATTTTTCTACGGAATCCGTTGCGAAGAATCGCAAACGAGGAAGGCGTCGGCGCTCGGGTTCGACGGGATCGACCAGCGGAGTTCGGCGCAGCATCTTTGCGACTGCCTGCGCCGTTGATTCCGCGGAGTCGACAATTACAACATGCGGCGGTACTACACGCTTCAACAGAGGCTTAAGCAGAGGATAATGCGTGCATCCCAAAAGCAGGACGTCGGCGGATTGAAAGCCATCTGAGAAAGCCTCCGCCAGATAGATGCGTGCGACCTGCTCGGTCACAGGGTGCTCGATCCATCCTTCTTCCACCAGAGGCACAAGTAGAGGGCAGGCCTTTTCGCGGGCTTGAACGTTTCGGTTCTCGAGAGCCTTCGCGTAGGCATGACTGCTGACGGTGGCTTGCGTACCAATGACCACAGCCTTGCGATTCTGGCTGTGTGCGGCGGCTTCATCAGCGCCGGGTTCAATCACGCCCACCACCGGAATGCCCACTGACTTGATGATACCGTCGAGGGAGAGCGCCGTTGCCGTATTACAGGCAATGACAAGAATCTGGGCACCGTGCTGCTCCAGATAGCGGCTGGCTTCGATGGCGTACTTGGAAACCGTTTCTACGGACTTCGATCCGTAAGGCAGGCGCGCGGTATCACCAAAGTAGCTGTAGTCGGCATGCGGAATTACTTCCAACAAAGATTTAAGAACCGTCAGGCCGCCTACACCGGAATCGAAAACGCCAATGCAGGTGCGGCGCGGGGTTGCAGCGAGATCAGGCACGCCGCTCCGAAATACTCACGTTGCGCTCTGTGCTGACGCTCTTTCCGCAGCACGATCCCGGAGGAATGGGAGCGCCGTGAGGACACGTACGAGGATGTCCCAGGAAGCTGCAGATTTTGTCGGTGGCCTCAGGCGACAGGATGTGCTCGAACTTGCAGGCTTGTTGCTCGATCTCGGTTTCACTATCCAGCGCCAGGCTATCGGTGAAAAGGCGCTCGGCGAGCCGATGGCGGCGAATGATATCCGCTGCTCGCTGGCGGCCCCGGGCGGTCAACTCGACAATCATGCTGCCATCGCCGGTGGAAACACCGTCGGGTTTAAGCGCATCGTGACACGGATTCACGAACGGCTTGTGATCGTGCTGCTCCGGCGGATGGGGGGCCGTGGTTAGCAAGCCAAGTTCCGTCATTTTCTCCACCGCAATGCTGACGGGAAGTGCGCCATGGACTTCCATGCGGCCGAGTTCGGCGGTTTCGCCATGTTCTTTGAGTACCCAGAGTTCCTCGAGCACTTCGTCAAACTGCTCTTCGTCGGCCATGGAGAAAACGACTTGGGAAGAAATCTTTCCGTGATGAAGCTCGATGCGGCGGTCGGCGAGACGAGCGACTACCGGGTCGTGGGTAACCATGACGATGGTGCGGCCCTGCTGATGCAGTTCGCGCAACAGGCGCAGAACGATTTCTTCGTTGACTGCATCGAGATTGCCGGTCGGTTCATCGGCCAATACGATTTTCGGATCGTTGATCAGCGCGCGAGCAATACAGACGCGCTGCTGCTCCCCACCCGAGAGCTGCGAAGGAAGATGATGGGCGCGCCCTTTCAGACCGACGCGCTCCAGAGCTTCAGCCGCTTCCTGCTCGTCGGTCATGCTGTGGACATATTGCGCGAGCATGACGTTCTCAAGCGCGGTGAGGTAAGGAATCAAATGAAACTGCTGGAAGACGAAACCAATTTTTTCCGCCCGGATGCGATTCAGTTCCGAGCTCGACATGTTTGCAACGTTCTGGCCGTCCAGCCAGATTTCACCGGAAGTTGGGCGGTCCAGACAGCCGATCAAATTGACGAATGTTGATTTGCCGGAACCCGAAGGACCCATGATCGCGACCCACTCGCCGGGTTCGACGTGGAGGGAGAAATTGTCGAGCGCCCGGACCACGCCGCCATTCGCTTCGGCTTTTGCCGGGTACAGACGGCTGACCTCTTTCAGCTTGATCATTTATTCTCCCCTCAAGATTACCGCAGGCTGCACGCGGCGCAGCAACGAGATTGGCAAAATGGCAGAAATCAGTGCCACCCCTACGCTCCCGATGAGCACCCAGGGCAAAACATTGAACCGCGGCACGACCGGAGCATGGAAGTTCACCCGGCCGATCCAGGCAGCAACGCCAATTCCAATAACAAACCCGGTGAGTGCGCCAATGACGCCCAGAGCCGCAGCTTCAGCAGCGAAGAAGCCGCTGACCAGCCGCTCGGAAGCGCCCAAAGCTTTCATGATGGCGAAATCGCGACGACGGTCAAGAACCCACCCCATCAAGGTAGACAGCACACAAAGAGCCGACGTAAGGATGATCAAAGCGGCCGCCGCAAGCAGCGTAGCTCGAGTCCTGCCGAGCACACGAGCTTCGCCTTCCATGATCTGTCGCACCGGGCGAACCGCTGCCATCGGTAAAGCCAGAGCCAATTTCGCCATGGTTGCGTCTACTTCGTCAGGCGATCCGGAAGCAGCGATTTCGATGGTCGATGGTTTGATTCCGGTCCACGCTTCGAAATCCGCTAGAGAGATATAAACCCGGCTGTCCTCGGCGGCGCCCGTGCTCAGCGTGCCGGTCGGGTTGAGGCGAATCACCTTACTCTGAAAGCTGAGGTCAAACGATTTGTTCTGCGGAGTCACCACGACGGCAGCGCGAGATCCCAGGAGAGCTTGATCCGCGGCACTGGGCCAGGCGCTCACCGACCACCAGCTGTCGAGCTTGCGCACTTGCTCGAAATCAGTTCCGGAGACAACGACGGACTGACCATCGGGGGTTCGGGCAACGACGTACGCAAATGGAACGGCTAAGCCGCGCCCGGCAAGAGTCGCATTCACCGTGGACAAGGCGTCGTCCGGGAGAGCCGCTCCATCTTTGCCGACCACGACTACATTCGCACCGTAGTTGCGAAATTCTGTTCTAAGTTTAGCCTGAACGTCGACGTAAAGATTGAGCATGGCCGTGGCTACTGCGGCGGCGACAACCATTGCCAGTAATGCCGAAGCCGCACGCCCGCGGCGCAGCACGGCGGCTCGCATCAGCATGCGCAGAAACATCGAAGTGTGCGGTTTGCCGGCGCGGCCGACGGTTGGCTGCGAGTTCATGCTTCACCTCGCAAGGCGTAAACCGGATCGAATTTCACGGCACGACGAATGGCTAAAGCGCTGCCCGCAAACGTGACAATCACAGCCAACGTAAGGATCACCGGAAGCAGCACGGGATCGATGGTAATCTGCGAATCGAAGATCGACCGACCGATCTGGCGCGCGAGAACGGCTCCGCCTGCGAATCCAATAGAACCGCCTATCAACGCCAGCAGCATGGCTTCCACAAAGAACAGGGCGGCGACCGAGGCATTGCCTGCCCCCAGAGCTTTCATCAAGCCGACTTCGGTCCGGCGTTCGAAAATCGCAGTTGCCATTGCGGCAGAGACCGCAAGCGCCGAGGCCAGCAGAGCAGCCAAGGTGATGAGCAGCATTAATCCCTTAATCCGAGAGAGCACCGTGCCTTCGTTCTGCGCAACCTGCCGGATCTGTTCCGCGTGAGAGTTCGGAATCGCCTCCTGTAACTGGTATGCGATCGACTGCACGTACGGCGAGCAGTACCAACGATCGAACAACTCGGAATTCATGGTCTTGGGATCGCGGCGGGCGAGCGCATCTTCCGGCTTAGTGAGGGCGCTTACAAAGAGACGGCGAACCGCTCCCGGTTTCCCAAGAATTTCCTGGGCCAGATTAAGGGGAGCGACAATCTGGTTGTCTTCCGGTCCTCCCGTCGAAAGGATGCCGGAAATGTGGTGCTCATGGGCGCCAATTTGAATGGGATCTCCCGGCTTGAGCGCCAGCTTTGCGGCCAGTGCTTCACCCATCAAGACTTCTTGCGAATCGTCATTGGGCCATGCGCCCTGCACCTTCCACCAGGGATGCGTGATGCGTACGCCGGTGGTGAAATCTTCCTTGCCGAAAGTCAACTTCTTCGAAAAATAAGTTCCGAGAAGCGTCAGATGTTTGCCGCCCGCGTCGACGGTCACCGGCAACATCGGTGCGAAGCCTACGATGTTGTGGTGCCAGAATGTTCCCCGAATCTTAGGCAGATCGACTTCGTTCAGGTACGCGCCGTCACTGGGCGGTTTGAGATCGACGCCACCGATTTGAAGGTCAAGCGTGTCTTCCTGTGGGGTGACTACAAGATTGGCGCCGTAGCTGCGCAGTTCGCGGCTGATTTTATCGCCAACATCGGTCGCCACGGCGATCATGGCAGTGGCGACGCCTACGCCAAGCGTAATGGCAATTCCCGCGAGCGCCTTGCGCCGCTTCTGCCGCCGGAACGATTCGTAGACGAGGCGAAGGAACATGCCTATTTCTGGAACATGCGGCTGCGGGCGGCAACATCGGCCTCCCGGATGATTACGGAATCGGCGGTCATTTCGGCCTGCAGAGGGATCGGGTTGCATCCACCAGGCATGCCCACCGACTGAGGATTAATCGGGGCAGCGCAGTTCTTACAAATCACGCTGTTCTGCCGCTTATAGAAGCCGACAGCGCCGCAGATTTCGCAGGCATCGAGAACGGTAGCGATTTTGCCATCCGGCTTTTGGTACATCCAGAATCGCACCTCGACGCCATTTTCCTTGGCCTGGTAGCGATGCAGATCGCCATCGTAAACGTCCTTTAGCGGGATGCTGACTTGGCCATTAATGAACGTGACTTCAGTCGCGGGGGATAATGCGCTCACACTTTTGGCATAAATAAACTCTGCTGTGGCCAAGACGATGAAGACGAAGGAGCTGGCATAAACTGACACCATCCAGAGGCGCTCGCGTCGTGCGCTCCAGATAGCTTTGCGGCGCTCGGCTGCCGAAGTCGGCACAGCGACCGGCTGCCGGCGCCTCATTTCAAATAGAACCATCAAAGCCGCCAGGGCCAGGATCGTGATGAAGAAGAACACGTCGTTGCGCACGATCGGACCAACGATGGCCATCTCTGTTTTCGAGGAAGGCAGAACGCCGTTCTCGGAAAGCTCGTGCAGGCCGCTTATGAGTAACTGGGCAGCGACGAAAAACAGGATGACCGTCGTGACGCGGAAAAATTTCTGCAGATTGATGCGGATGCTGCCTTTCACGAAGGTCACGCCAAACGCAACTGCTGCCAGAATACCGAGGAGGGTACCGAGGAAACTGAGAAGCGCGGTCGAATTCAGCGAGACCGCCGCCAGCGCCAGCACGGTTTCGGCTCCTTCCCGCAGAACCATCAGGAAGACGAAAAGAAAAAGTCCAAGACGCGCGTCATCCCGGGCGAGTAGGCCGATTTTGCCTTCGATTTCCCCTTTCATCTTGCGGCCGGTTTTCATCATGAACACGATCATGGTGATGACAAAAAAAGCCGCGATCAGCATGATCCAGCCTTCAAAAATGTCGGGGTTCAGCTTGAGCCGGGAGAGGACGACGGCCCCCGCGATGCTGCCAGCAAGCGCTGCCGCTAAGGCAGCGTATACCGCGCGTTTCAGCTCCGGTCGGCCGATCTTGGCCAAGTAGGCCAGAGTGATACCGATAATCAGGGCCGCCTCAACGCCCTCCCGCAAGGTGATGATGAATGCCTGCAACATGTTAGAAACCCGCTCGAATGATCTTGAAAATGAATTTCAATTTCAACTATTTAAGAATAGCTGCCTGGGGGGAACGGGTCAACGCGCAGGGTCACAGAAGATTGTGATTTGCATCACACGGCAGATTTCCGGGGCCGAACCGCTCCCTGTCCCGGGCGTCAGGGTCATATCTCGATCCGCTTCTGCGAATGACGCTCGAGGTACCAGCAGGCCGGGTAGCCGAAATGCGGGAAGAGCGAGTTCACGCAAGTTTGGTCCTGAGCAGGGGGAAACTGGTACTCAGTCTTGTTGTTCTTTTCGTGGATGGCGTACATTTCCCGTACGTTCACCGTCCCCAGTTGCGAACGCCGTGGAATCTCGTAGCGCAGTGACATATAGTCGCCTGCGTAGACCACGCCGAGCAGAATCAATAACCCTGCGGCGAATCGGATTAGGAGACGTTTCATACCAGCTCAGGTGGCGACTGAGTAGCATTGTAAATTGCACCGGGAAGATGTACGGTACCGTAAAATAAATAAGCACCATGGGCCCTCGGGACAACAGCAGTACTCACACGGACGTACCCAACGTGTCACAAATTGAAATCCGTCGGCTGACCGAGGAAGACGCGCACGATTTTTATCTTCTGCGGCTTGAGGCCTTGGAACGCGAACCCGAGGCCTTTTCTGCATCCCTGGAAGAGCACCGGGCCATGACACTCGAAACCATGGCAAAGCGCTTAGGTGCGGACTCGGGTACTTACAATTTCGTACTGGCGGCGTGCGCCGACGGCGCACTTATCGGAATGGCAGGTTTTTACCGGGAAGACGCGCCCAAGTGCCATCACAAAGGTCACATCTGGGGTGTGTACGTCACCGAACCGTGGCGAGGCAAAGGCATTGCCCGCGTGCTCTTGTCGGAGATCATCGAACGTGCCCGGGCGATGGCAGACATCGAACAGATCCATCTCGCTGTTGCCGAAACCAAGCAGAATGCGAAGGCCTTGTATTCCTCGCTTGGATTCGAGGTCTATGGGCACGAACCCCATGCCATCAAGATCGGGGACAGATACGTGGACGAGGATTGGATGGTACTGAGGTTGAAGAGCTGAAATGAGTGTTGGTGCCATCTGACGCAGCTGAAACGGACGGCAACCCACCTAAAAACGGAGCGCCCGGTGCCGAGTCACCATTGCGCGGATCAGGGCTGAAGCTAAATCGAAGGCTTGACTGCGGCCGCCCCACAACATTGTGAGATTTTTCAAGCTCGGTACGTCCTACACCACAAAGTATTTTGCGCTGGGATGATGGACCACGATCGCAGACGTAGATTGCTCCGGCTCCAACAAAAAGCCTGTCGTTAATCTCACACCGACATTCTCTTCCGGATGCAAGAGCGCGAATAGCTTCGTCTGGTCTTCCAGGTTCGGACACGCAGGATAACCGAACGAGTAGCGCGATCCACGATATTTCTGGTGGAAGAGATCGCGGATGTGCTGCGAGTCGTCCCCCGCAATCCCCAATTCTTCGCGCATTTTCTTGTGGAGATACTCTGCCAGCGCTTCGGCAGTCTCAACACTCAGCCCGTGCAGATAGAGGTATTTCGTATATTCGCCCGCTTCAAATAGGCGCTGAGTTTCCACGCTGGCCTTGGCGCCGATCGTAACCAGCGACAAGCCGATGACATCCTTCTTGTTCGAACTCTTCGGGGCGAAGAAGTCGGCAATCGAAAGCTTGCGACCCTCCCTCTGGCGCGGGAAAGTGAAGCGGAGAAGTTCTTTCGCTCCGCTCGAGTCGCGGGCGGGAGTGCCCGCGCCACACGTGCCGGGATCGTACACGATCACGTCGTTGCCCTCGCTCTGGGCTGGAAAATATCCGTAAACGACTTTGGGTTCGAATAAGCCGCTGGCAACGACTTCTTCTTCCAGTTGCTTCTTGATCGGACGGAACTTCTGATCGACGAGGCGGACGTAATCTTCCTGCGAAGCAGTTTTAAGTTGCCACTGGTTCTTGAAGAGCGCCGTGTCGTTGATGTACTGAAAGATCTCGCGCAGATCGAAATCCTTGCGTACGCGTACTCCCCAGAACGGTGGCGCAGGGATATTCGGCGCATCGCCAACCACTGGGCTGCGTTCCGCGAACACCGGCCCGCTTTCCTCATCAACGGCAGCGGCCTTGGCGTACTCCTTCACGGTTCGACCTTCTTTTATGCGCGCGTCGCGCTTTCCGTCGGCCGTAGAAAGATCTTCCATGATGTGCAGACCGGAAAAAGCATCATCGGCATAAAAAACGCCGTTCGAGTATTCGCGACGCAGGTCGTCTTCGACATACTTCCGCGTGAGCGCCGCGCCACCGCAGATCACCGGGAACTCGAGTTTCTGGCGGTGCAGGTCCTGGAGAACGTACTTCATCTCCAGCGTTGACTTCACCAGCAGTCCGCTGAGGCCTATGGCGTCGGCGTGATGCTCCTGAGCTGCTTTGATGATGTTATCGCCGGGCTGCTTGATCCCGAGGTTAATCACCCGAAACCCGTTGTTGGTAAGAATAATGTCGACGAGGTTTTTGCCGATGTCGTGAACATCGCCCTTCACCGTCGCCAGCACAATCGTGCCCTTTTGCTGCGAGCCGGATTTCTTCTCCATCTTCGGCTCAAGATACGCAACCGCCTGCTTCATCACACCCGCTGAATCGAGTACCGACGGCAACTGCATCTTGCGCGCGCCGAACAGATCTCCGACTGTTTTCATCCCGTCGAGCAGGACGGTGTTGATCAGGTCCAACGGCGTGTACTGCACCAGGGCTTCTTCAAGCAACTCTTCCAGGGTCTTGCGATTCGCGCCGTCCCCCACCGCTTTTTCACCGTTGATGATGGCGAACTTCAGCTTGTCATCGATCGAGAGAGTTTCGACGTGAGCAGTGGTCGTGGCCTGCGCCTTGCCTTTGGTTCCAGCAAAATGCTGCATGTACTTCTGCAGCGGATCGCCGTCCGCGCTCTCTCGGAAAATCAGCTTGCGGGCGAGTTCAACCTCTTCTTGAGGAATCTTGTACAGCGGATAGATTTTGGTGTAATTCACGATGGCCATATCGAGGCCATGATTCACCGCTTCATGCATGAAGACGGAGTTCAGTACTCGTCGCGGATAGGGGTCGAGACCGAAAGAAATATTGCTGACCCCAAGAATGGTCTTCACATCCGGCAGTTCTTCTTTGATCTTTTTGATCGCCTGCAACGTCTCGATGCCGGCGGTCCGGTATTCCTCTTGCCCGGTGGAGATGGGCAAAGTGAGCGCATCGAAAATCAGGTCACTCGCACGGATGCCGTACTTCCCGGTCGCGAGGTCGTAAATTCGGTGAGCGATGGCAGCTTTCTTTTCCGCCGTAAGCGCCATACCATCTTCATCGATGGTCAGCGCGATTACCGCCGCGCCATACCGTTTCGCCATCGGCAGGACTTTGGATGTACGCTTCTCGCCATCTTCCAGATTGATGGAGTTGATGATCGCTTTCCCCGGAATTCGTTTCAGCGCTTCTTCAACGACATCAGCCTCGGTGGAGTCCACAAGAATCGGGGCCGGAACACGCGTCGCGATCTTATCCAGAATCGAACTGATGTATCCCTTCTCGTCTTCGCCCACGATCGCGCAGCAAAGATCGAGCATGTGCGAGCCGTCGTTAACCAGCTTCTTGGCAAGCGCGAGGATATCGTCGTACTTCTTGCCGCGAACCAGATTGCGGAAGTGCTCAACCCGGGTGGTCGTGTTCATCTCCTCGGCCACGATCAGTGGCTTGGGATCAAGGTCGAGTGGAACCATCGTGTAGGCACTCGAGGCCGCCGCCACGGGCTTCACTTCCCTCTTTGCAGGCTCCACCCCGCTGAGCGCATCCACCACGGCTTTCAGGTGTTCCGGAGTCGTGCCGCAGCAGCCTCCCACGATGCGAACTCCGTAGTCCTGCACGAAGTGCTTGTGATACTCGGCCAACTGCTCTGGCGTAAGCTTGAAAACTGCGTGCCCGCCCTCATTCACCGGCAAACCGGCGTTCGGAAGTACCGAAACCTCTTTGGTTGAATTCAACGCCAGATAACGGACCGCGTCATTCATTTCCGCCGGGCCCGTGGCGCAGTTCAACCCGATCACGTCGACATCAAAGGGCTCCAATGCCGTGTGCGCGGCACCGATTTCGGTACCCAGCAGCATGGTTCCGGATTCTTGCAGCGTGACCTGAACCGTGACCGGCAGACGCTTGCCTGCTTTCTGCAAAGCGTCAAGGACTCCAATGGCAGCGATCTTGGCCTGCAGAAGGTCCTGGCAGGTCTCGACTAGCAGAACATCCACGCCGCCCTCGATCAGGGCCGCAGCTTGCTCTTCGTACGATGCACGCATCTCCTCATAAGAGATGTGGCCAAGCGAAGGCAGCTTTGTGGACGGTCCCATCGACCCGGCAACAAAACGAGGCTTGTCTTTGGTCGAGAACTGGGCTGCGACGTCCTTCGCGAGCTTTGCCGCAGCGATATTAATTTCTCTCACGCGATCTCCGAGACCAAACTCGTTGAGCACGATGCTCATGCCGCCGAAGGTGTCGGTTTCGATAACGTCGCAACCCACGCGCAGAAAATCCGCGTGGATGTCCCGAATGATATCGGGGCGGCTCAGCACCAGAACTTCGCTGCAGTTTTCCTTTCCCCAGTAATCGTCCAGGGTGGGATTGCGCTTATGGATATTGGTGCCCATCGCGCCGTCATAAACGATGACGCGCTCGCGAACGGATTGAAGAAAAGATGACATGTTTTGTCGTTGATCGTTGGTTATTCGTCGTTCGCCCTTCCGGCCTGCAGACATCGCTAATGGCCAACGACCGAGGACCAACGACTGCTTCTATGCAACAAACGCCGGCTCGATCGGAACCGGCGTCCGTGATTGATCACTCAACCGAAACTAGCTTCCCGGCATAACATTTGCCGGAGCACCACCCGCCACTTCCGCCTGGTTGAAAACTGCATTCGCTGCAAGATGTGCTGGCCGGGGGGCCAGCATCTGCTCCTTGCGGTACACCAAGTCCGTTGCATTAAACGTGGCGATTTCGAAGCCGTGCCCGTGTGTAATTGCATCGGTCGGGCAAGCTTCCACACAGTATCCGCAAAAAATGCAGCGGTTGTAATCGATGTTATAGACCTTGGCGTAGCGCTCGGCGCCACTCACGCGATATTCGGCGGTATTCTCTGCTGCCTCGATATAAATGCAATTGGAGGGGCAAGCCGCTGCGCACAAAAAGCAAGCCACACACTTCTCCAGGCCGTTTTCATCGCGCTGCAGCACGTGCACGCCGCGATAGCGCTCCTGGAATTTGGCGCCTCTCAACGGACCCGGTCCATCCGGGTAGTTTTCCACTACGGTGGGCTGAAACATCTCGCGAAAGGTGACACTCATCCCTTTAGCAATGGCGGCAATGTTCTTTAAAACCGGCATCTGTAACTAGTATACCGAAAGCCAATCCCCGCTCATGGTTGCTGGGCGGCCGCCTTGAACTGACGATCAAAGAACGCCGCCGCGGCGGTATACGCCGCCACCCAATCCCGATACAGCAGGAAATCGTGGATCTCATCGGGAAAGATCAGTTCCTCGTAATGCACACCTTGCTTGCGTAATGCGTCGGCAAGGTCAACCGTTTGCGAGAACGGTACGTTGCGATCGTCGTCGCCATGGATGAGCAAAACCGGTGAACGCCAGGTCTTAACCGAAGACAATGGCGAAGACTCCCATGCAATGCGGGCGGCATCCGCGTGAGCTTCCGGGTTATAGGAAGTTACCCAATTCTTCAGTTCCTGATTCCAGTCGTGGACGCCGTGCATATCGACACCAGCGGAGTATAGATCCGAGCCCCGGGCCAGACCCATTGCCGTCAGATATCCCCCATAACTTCCGCCCCATAAACCGATGCGATTGGGATCAACATCGCTCCGGCTGCGCAGATAGATCGCCGCACCTTGCACATCGTTGTACTCGCTCGCACCAGCCGCGCCATAGTTGATGGGCTCACGAAAGTCGAGCCCGTAGCCGATGCCGCTGCGATAGTTCACTGAAAGAACTACGTATCCCCGGCTTGCAAGAAATTGATTCATCGCGTACGCATTGCTGTAGTAGTACATGTAATGCCAGCCGAGAAGCATCTCTCGCTCGGAACCACCGTGGAAAAACACGATTGCGGGATGGAGTCCGCTGCTCACGTTCGACGGAAGAAACAGTTGTCCGTGAATGCGCATGCCATCTGCGGCCGAGAAAATGACCTGCTCCGGCGTCACCATCTGATTTGCAGGAAAGTCGGGCGGTATGGTGTTCGGCGCGAAATCTTTAATGTTGTTCGTGCTTTCGACCAGCGCTGGACGCATGGGCACTTGGGCATCAGAACGCAGAACTACGATCGTGCGATTGTCACTGGCAAAGACGGGGGCCGTTTCAATTCCGGTGCCGCTGGTCAAGGCTTCGGGTGATCCACCATCGACCGCAACTTTCCACACATGTCGCCGGTCAATGTCGCCCTGATTCGAGGAGTAAACAATCGTCTGATGATCGGGGCTCTCGGCCACGTACTCGACTTCGAACTCGCCAGGCGTCAGAAGCGTTGCAGATCCGCCGTCTGCAGCCACGGAGTAAAGGTGAGTCCATCCGTCCTTCTCCCAAGGGAAAACAATCCGGTTCCCTGCTCCCCAGAAAAGATCATTTTCGGCGACGATTTCACGAAACACGCTTCCGCGGCCTTCGTCGGCTCGCCAAACCTGCTGAACTTTCTTGGAATCGAGATCGTAAACGTGAATCGACCAGGGCGGTCCTGTGCGTCGCGGACCGAAGATCAGATTGTCCTTGGAGGAGGGCAAACGGAGAAAAGCGAGGTGCTTGCCATCCGGCGACCACGCCGGTTCAGAATCGCGATCGGTGCTGGGATCAAGATATGAGAGAGTTTTGGAATCGAGCGCGTAAAGCCCGATAAAGCGATGGTCGCCATGATCGCTTACGAATGCGAGAAACCTGCCGTCGGGCGACCAGCGCAGTGATTCGCAATCAGCACGCGTGTGAAGCAGTTGCTGAGGCTTGTCGTTGCCCGTGAGCTTGGCCAGCCAGATTTGCCCCTTTGTCACATAGGCCACGGAATCACCCTTCGGCGAAATAGCGGGCGAATGGCCTTCGCTAATCTTTCGCGGCTCGGCGCTGTTTACGTCCAGTACCCACACGTCCTGTTCCACGCCCGAAGTGATCTGGGCAGGATTAGGGTTTGGCTTCTCGATAAATTCAAGATCGCCGCCGTGAACGTATGTGATGGTTTGGCCGTCGTGCGACCAGTCCAGATCACCTACATCCTGGCCGTCATCCTCTGAATATTTTGTGATCTGCCGGGCGGTGTAGGTCTTGCCATCCTTTGCAGGTTCGGCAATCCAGATATTGCGCTTCCCTTGCGCGTTGAAGACCCATGCCACTCTTCCTTTGGCGGGTGCTGCAATCAGCGCGCTCGGAAACGGCGCGCTCAATGCCTGCTGGATGGTGAAGGCTTGCGCGAAAGCCGCTGCGCAGACGCTGATGGAGATGATAGAGGCAAAGAGAACCCCCCGAAGCATTGTCATTGCAAGTGACCCCTTCTGGAAATAAAACGAAGCGGGATTATAAATCCGGAGGCGAGTCTCACGCGCGAGATGACGGGTGCGATGTTGAGGCAATTGGCACACCATCGACAATCGCGAGAGAATTTAACTGAGAAGATGGCCCTTATTCCGAGACGTGGTGTTCTTCGCTGCTTTGCGAACGCAGTATGCGATCCACGTAGTACGGCGCACGTCGGCTGGGTTCGTGATAATGCCGGACCTGCATCTCGCCGAGTAGTCCGACAGCCAGCATATTCATACCAGCCAGCAGCAGGACGGCAGCGAAGATCATAAGCGGGCCGTGGGCGGCCATGGTATCCGAATGGTTCAAGAACTTATCCAGCATCAGCCAGCCGGCAATCCCTGCGCCTCCAAAGAGGCTCAGCATCCCGACCGTTCCAAAGAAGTGCAGCGGCCGCGAGAGATAACGCAAAAGAAAGCGGATCGTGATCAAATCGAAAAAGACACGGAAAGTGCGCGAAATGCCGTAATGCGAGGCGCCCCGCTCCCGATTGACGTTGCGAATGGGAACCTCGCAGATGGACGCGCCGTACCAGGAAGCCAAGGCTGGAATGAACCGGTGCAGTTCACCGTAAAGCGGAACCTGCTCCAAAATCTCGCGACGATAGGCCTTGAACGTCGTTCCAAAGTCGTGGATATCGACTCCGCTCAGTTTGGCCATCACCCAGTTGGCGCAGCGGGAAGGGATGCGGCGCAACCACAGATTATCGATCCGGCGCTTCCGCCAGCCGCTGACGATGTCATACCCCTCGGCGATTTTCTCCAAAAATATGGGAATATCCGCCGGATCGTGTTGCAGGTCACCATCCATGGCGATGATGTACTCACCGCGGGCATGATCGAATCCTGCGGCCAAGGCGGATGTCTGGCCGAAGTTACGGGCCAGGCGAACAACGGCCACGCGGCTATCTACGGCAGCGATTTCGCGCAGCAGAGGGAAGGTGCGGTCGCGGGAGCCGTCGTCAACAAAGATGATCTCGAAGCTGCCGTCATTAGCTTCCATGACTGCCTTGAGCTGGTCGTAAAGATCCGTGACATTATCCTGCTCATTATGCAGGGGTACAACGATGGAATATTTGAGCATGAATTCTTTATTATACCGGGCACTCAGGTTCGCTTGCAGAAGAGTTCACCAGCCAAGCCATTAGGCGTAACTAAACGGACAACAGGTACTCACGATATTTTATCGTGCGTAAGTACCACAATTAACAGTAGAATGTGCGCGACGTGCCACGGGGGAGGGGTCCCGATCATGGACAGCATGGTACTGATTATGTTCGGTTCCGTTATTGCCACAATCACCGGCCTGAATTTCATGGAGCTGCGCAAGATCCGCAAGCACCTGGAACGTACCACTCCAGTGGCAGAAAGCAAACGCGCGTCCGCGGCTATGGTTGGCGAATCAGTGCGCACTTAGCACAAGCTGGCTACCACGACTGATTGCCTCACTCGCTCGCAAGTAAACCCGCCTGTCCGCGAGAGCGCCACTCGCTCCTCATCCATCGCCTATAATGCCGTCTCGCGAGTGTCGGAAGGAGAGACGGATTTGAATTCCTCAAAGTGCACTTCCCCTCAACGTCGACGATTTCTCCGGAACACAATCGGCGGTAGTGCCGCCGTCGCTGCACTACCCGCGTTTGCCGCGGCGCGAGAGATTGTGGCGTCAGCACCGCCGCAAAATACGCCAAGCCCGTTCGAACTCGACGAGGTCACGTTCGCAGATTTGCAAGACGGAATGGTGTCAGGAAAGTACAGCTCTCACTCCATTACAGAGAAGTATCTCGCTCGCATCGACGAAATTGACAAGCAGGGGCCGGCGCTTGCCAGCGTAATCGAAGTGAACCCGGATGCGATGGCAATTGCGGATGGCATGGATAAAGAGCGCAGAGCCGGCCAGGTGCGCGGGGCGTTGCACGGCATTCCTGTTCTGATTAAAGACAACATCGATACCGCTGACCGCATGCAAACCACAGCGGGATCGCTCGCGCTCCTCGGGTCAAAGCCCGTCCGCGATTCCTTCGTGGCTCAAAAATTGCGCGAAGCGGGAGCCGTCATTCTTGGGAAGACGAATTTGAGCGAGTGGGCCAATATCCGATCCGCACATTCGACCAGCGGATGGAGCGGACGCGGCGGGCAAACCAAAAATCCCTATGCTCTCGATCGTAATCCCTGTGGGTCGAGTTCCGGCTCTGGCGCCGCAGGATCGGCAAACTTGTGCGCTGCCGCCGTGGGCACAGAAACCGACGGCTCGGTAGTGTGTCCGTCGTCGGCAAATGGTCTTGTTGGGATCAAGCCGACGCTGGGCCTGGTCAGCCGCTCGGGGATAATCCCCATCGCGCACAGCCAGGACACCGCCGGTCCCATGGCGAGAACGGTGCGGGATGCCGCGATTCTGTTGAGCGCACTGGCTGGATCCGATCCCCGCGACCCGGCGACATCCGCCGCCCAGCAAAAAAGAGCGGATTATACGCGGTCGCTGAACCCGGACGGATTGCGAGGCACACGAATTGGTGTCGCGCGGAAATATTTCGGCTTTAGCGAGGCTGTCGATCAGTTGATGAACAGCTGCATCGATCAGATGAAGCGCGCGGGCGCAGAGATCGTCGACCCCGCGGACCTGCCGACCCACGGCAAATTCGACGACACCGAATTTCAGGTTCTACTCTACGAACTCAACGCCGATCTGAACGCTTATCTCGCTGGGCGTCCGGGAGCACCGGCATCGCTCCGCCAGATCATCGATTTCAACGAAAAGAACAAAGAAAAAGAGATGCCATTCTTCGGCCAGGATATCTTCGTTAAGGCTGAGAGCAAGGGCCCACTGACCTCCAAGGAGTACATCGACGCCTTGGATGCCAATCATCGCCTGTCGCAAAAAGAAGGCATCGACGCTGTCATGGATCAGTTCAAACTCGACGCGATCATTGCCCCGACGGGCTCTCCGGCGTGGCTGACCGACCTGGTGAACGGCGATCATTCGGCAGGCGGAAGCTCAAACGCCGCTGCGGTTGCCGGCTATCCCGATGTCACAGTGCCTGCGGGATTCATTTTCGGCCTGCCTGTCGGGATCTCCTTCTTCGGCCGGGCGTGGAGCGAACCCATGCTCCTTAGAATCGCCTATGCTTTTGAACAGATCAGCAAGGCGAGAAAAGCTCCACAATTTCTACAAACCGTAACGTTGTAAACCGGCAGACCGGATCCGAGAACTCAAAAAGATCCTACAACTCAAAATAACCTCGCTACTCGTAGCGCAGCGCTTCAATCGGATCCAGGTTGGCCGCGCGCATTGCAGGGAACATCCCGCTGGCAATGCCGACGCACCCAAGAATGACCGTCGAAATGAGTAGCACGCGTGGCGCAACGATCAGGTGAATATCTCCCGCCTCGGCGTGAGAGGCCATTGCACTGTAAAGCGTGAGCGTTCCGACGGAAAGAGAAATCGCATAAGACAGCAATATGCCAATGATTCCACCGACGGCTGTGATGACCATGGCTTCCGCAAGAAATTGAAACAGGATGTCACGCTTCCGCGCACCGAGCGCTTTCTCGACGCCAATTTCCCGTGTCCGTTGAGTCACGGAAACCAGCATGATGTTCATCAGACCGATCCCGCCGATCCCGAGAGTAATGGTTCCTATGAATCCCATGAGGACTTTCAAGCCCAGGGTGATGATGGCGAACTGAGAGAGCTGTTTCTGCGCGTCGAAGATGAAAACCGCCCGCTGGTCGCTGGCTTTGAAGTTATGGGCCACCGCAAGCGCATCGCGAACCGTGCGCGTAAGCTTTTCGTGGTTCAAGCCTACGGAATCGAGCCAGATGCCATCGACGAAGTGGGTATCACGCAGAACATCCATGGCGCTGTAAGGGATGTAAACCGTGCGGTTTTCGTCTCCGTCTCCTTCTTGCATTCGCGCTTTTAGAACGCCAATGACTTTGAAAGCCACTCCGTCAACCCGGATGGACTCGCCGATGGCCGGCATTCCGGAAAATAGTTTGTCTTTGGCTTCGGAGCCGAGTACGGCATAAAGGCTGTGGGTCAGGCTATCCTGGTCATTGAAAAAGCGTCCTTCCTCGATCTGCAGGTTCCAGATGTCGTAGATAGGCGGATCGAAGCCTTGAGCTTGAAAACTGTATGAGCGCGGGCCGTGCTGAACTACAGACTGCTTTTCGCCGTCCCGGGAAATGTGGAGCACCAGCGGCACCACATTACGCAGCAACTCTACATCATCGTTCGTGAACCGGATTTGTACTCCGGCTTTGTTGCCGCCCGCCTGCTCTGAAGTGCGGTTCGGGAAAATTCCTACCGCAGTTGCCCCAAAACTTTCGAATATATTTTCGATGGCGCGTCCGAAGCCGTCTCCGTAGGCGAGCAGCACCACCACAGTTGCGATTCCCCAAGCCATGCCCAACATGGTGAGCACGGTCTTGCGCAGATCGTGGCGCATCGCTTCGTACGCTTGCTGAAACAGATCGCGCTTCATAACTTATTCCTTGCGGAGTGCCTCCACCGGCTGCAACATGGCCGCTTTGCGGGCAGGATACAAACCAGCTGCGGTCCCGGCAATTGCCAGCGACGCGATGGCCAATAGCGCCGTCGCCGGCACAAGCTTCGGCGTGTCCCACCCTGGCGGTGCCGGCAATGTCGACAGAGCTGCCATCAGGGCGGCCGCCGCTCCCATGCCGATGCCCCCACTCAGCAGCGTCAGGAACGCGCCCTCGGTGAAAAACTGAAACAGAATACTGCGATTGGTGGCGCCCAAGGCCTTGCGAAGGCCGATTTCGCGGGTGCGGTCCGCAACCGACACGAGCATGATGTTGATGATCCCAATGGCGCCGAGCGCAAGGGTCACGAGGCCGACGCTTCCCAAGAAGAAATCCATCACATCGAAGATCTTGCCGACTTGGTCCATGGTTTTGACGGTGTCCCATTCATCGTAAGCGTCGAGATCCTCGTAATCGAAACCGTGATTGCGCGCAATGATTTTGTGCACTTCGACTTTGGCCGCATCGTGCCGCTCGCGAGAAACCGGCTGATAATCGATGGTCGAGATTGCGTCTTTCGTATCGCCCACGTTCAGCGGGGGAAAGTTCTCGTGCATGGTCGTGTAGGGCACGAAATTCTTGAGGTTGAGATTGATATTGTCTCCATGTCCGATTCGCTTCAGGGTGCCTATGATTTCAAACTGAATGCCATTCAGAAGAATGGTGCTGCCGATCGCAGGGCGGCCGGGAAATAGGAGGCGTCGGGCTTCATCGCCAAGCACGATCACCCGACGCTTTTGCACATTGTCCAAATCGTCGAGCCAGCGGCCGTCGGCAATTGGCATGTAGCGGACCACATTGAAATCAGGCAGAACTCCAAGGATTTGGCCACTGCTCTGATAGAAATCGCTGACCGCGCGAATGTCGCTACGTTGGATCACGGGAACAGCCAGACGCACATCCGGGCACTCGACGGAAATGTCGACAGAGTCTTTGTACGTCAAGTAATACTGCCGCATGCTGGTAAAGCTGCCGTTGACGGCGGGAGCGCGGCCGCCCCAAATGAACATGACGTTTTCGCCGAGTTCATTGAATTCCTTGCGCTGCCCGGTGCGGAAACCTTCGCCCAGTCCGACCAGTAGCAATAGCGAACCGATCCCCCAGGCGATGCCAAACATCGTCAGGAATGAGCGGAGCTTGTGCGCCCAGAGCGTGCGCAGCGTCTGGGCAAAGATTTCAATAAGAAGCCGCATCCCTATGCTTCTATGATAGACGGCCATCCCGAAAAACAGCGATTTTGCGAGTCCGGCTTAGTAACCCGGGTAAGCTGGCCATTTCATTTACCAGTAACTCCAGAGTTGGACGGTATGCACCGGGAGAAGATAGTCTCCATCGCGCCTTTGCGGTAAATGCGAAAAACTTTTCAGCGTTCCCAGCGAGATAAATTTTGCCTATAATCGTCCCCGCTTGGGGACTGACATTTGGTCGGGGTGAAGGATGCATTGGGTCAAGTTGTTCGTCGAGTTCTGGGCCTTCTTCGGAATCATTACCATGCTCATCGGAATGTTCTGGACGGACCACCAAAGCAAACAGTTGACTGACAACACCGCTAAACCGGTAGCTAAGGTTCTTCCCGATTTTGCTACTACCACTCTTTCGAAAGCACGTTCCGCCTAGCGTCAAGGGCATTCGTTACTTCGGTAACTGTCCGCTGATAGGATTGCGCCCCTAAAATCACCACGTGGGTGTGCGTCTAATTGCGCGGGAGAAGGTCTGTGCCTTCGGCTGTGCTCTGGTGCTGCTGAGTGCGATCTTGGCGTTTGCCATGCCTCACGGGCACGCGTTAACTATCAGCGGCGACCTCACTCAATCCGCACTACAGCTACTCGTTTTCTTCTCTTTCTTAAGCAACGCAAGGCATGCGGAGCAGCGAACTAAAGCATTCTGGGCTCTGATGACCCTCGGTTCCTTCCTGTGGTGCAGCACACAGCTACTCTGGACTTACTTCGAAGTCTTTCTAAGGCAGGAGGTTCCGAATCCATTTGTGGGTGATGTCGTTTTGTTCCTGCACCTCGTCCCCATGATGGCGGCGCTCGCCATGCGGCCAGACGTCGAGGGAAACGAACCCACCTCGCGCGTCGGCAGTCTGGATTTTGCGCTTTTGTTGATGTGGTGGTTATACCTGTACCTGTTTCTCGTGATTCCCTGGCAATACATTTCGCCCGACTCGGCGATTTACGGCAGCAGTTTCGATCTTCTTTATCTGGTGGAGCATTTCGTATTTCTGGCTTGCGTGGCTGCGGTATGGGTTCGCAGCACAGGAAACTGGCGCATCGTTTACGGCCATCTTCTCGGAGCTTCAGCCATTTACGCCGTGGCATCAATTGCCGCCAGTTTTGCGATTGATCTCGGCAGCTATTACACCGGAAGCGTTTACGATATTCCGCTCGTCATTGCGATTACCTGGTTTGCTGCCACAGCGGTGATTGCGCGCAAGCTCGGGCTGCGCAGCGAAGAATACAAAGTTGTTAATGAGCAGCAGAGAGGCTGGCTTTCAGGCTTGGTCATGCTCACCATTCTTTCCTTGCCAGCACTGGCAGGATGGGCCCTGTATGCCAGCGACACGCCGGATGCAGTTCGAATGTTTCGCGTGAAGTTGACCTTGATCACGATGATGGCAATGGGGACAGTGACCTGGCTCAAGCAGCGCCGCCTCGACAAACAACTTGCGCTCGCGAACCAGGAACTCAGGGAAGATTCCCTAACCGATGTGCTCACCGGAGCCAAAAACCGAAGGTTCTTCGCGAGTACGATCGATGGCGATGCCAAACAGGCACTGCGCGCTTACTCTGGGCCAAACGGTAGCGCACCCAAGAGAAACCAGGATCTCGCCTTTTACTTGATCGATGCAGATTCCTTCAAGGATGTGAATGACCGCCACGGCCATGACGCTGGGGATGAGTTGCTTGTGCAGATCGCGCAACGGATCAGTTCCGCGATTCGTTATTCCGACGTGCTCATTCGCTGGGGCGGCGATGAGTTTCTCGTCCTCTCGCGATATACCGATCGGGATGATTCCGCAAGCCTGGCCGCACGTGTGCTGAACGCGCTCTCCGGAGAACCGTTTCAGCTCCCAACCGGCGCCATGGTCCGGACTACGTGCTCGATTGGATGGTCCGTGTTTCCGTGGTTCGTAAATAAGGCAGACGCGGTTCCCCACGAGGAAGCTTTGCGAATTGCGGATTGCGCCCTCTACGAAGCCAAAAGACTGGGACGGAATCGGGCGATCGGCATGTTGCCGACCACCAAGGAACCTGGTAGCGAAACGCGGAGATTATCGGGCAAAAACAGTAGGTGGCATGAGCAACTCGGAGCACAAATGGTGACCATCGACGGTGCGGAGGTGTCGCAGCTCGCCAACATCGCGGCTAAAAGCTTGGCTGCAAGCTCGTCGTAATTCTATTTTCTTTCTTCGTTGTTCCGCAGAGGATTATCTTCCCTTACAACGTTCGTGCTAATGCCCTACCCAGCGGAGCCATTGTTTCTGTACCACAGATCGCAATAATAGCGTCAATCTTTTTTCGACGAGATAAGCTCCGCTTCGTCTGCTGATATTGTAAAGGCACATGCAAGCTTCAACCCGAGCTTGGCATCGAAGCTTGAGAATAGGAGCACCTACCAACTAATGATCTACACAGAAACCCAGAACTCGTCCCCCACGGATGCGGTTTCTACAGTTAAGATCCTCGTAGCGGACGATCACGAAGTAATGCGGCTTGGAATCCGCAACCTCCTGGAGGCCCGTGCCCACTGGAGCGTATGCGCAGAGGCCAGCAATGGCAAAGAAGCGGTGGAAAAAACTCTGGAGTGCCGCCCCGATGTCGTGATCCTCGACATCACCATGCCGACCATGAATGGGCTCGATGCGGCCCGCCATATTTCAGCGTCGAACCCGGAGATCCCCATCATCATGTTCTCTTTGCATTTGTCGGACGACCTGATGAACACCTTCCCGTTCGCAACCATTCGCGGAGCGGTCAGCAAAGGGGAAGCCGGACGTGATCTGGTGGATGCGGTAGAGACTGTGCTGGAAGGCGGCACATTCTTTCGCGGTCGGCGATCATTGCCAAATCGCACCTCTTAGAGGGCTGTGCGGGTAATTCCAAGCTGAGGCTGTTTTGCACAGGTCTTTGTACTTCCAGCCACATTCTTAGTCTGAAATACAGTGTCAACTGTATTCGGCCCAACCGAACTTCATGAGATAAATTACCTCGAACCTCTTAAAACGCCGCAACGTTAACCCCGTAACCCTGAATTAGGCTTCCAAATGATCAAGGAATGCGCTAATCCCGCTTGTTCTGTTCCCCTCCGCTATTTGCGGGATGGCCGCCTGTTTCAGTTCGAGGTTCGATCGCGATCTAGCGCACGCAAGGTGTGTCGGCAGGTTGCGCATTTCTGGCTTTGTGGTCAATGCTCAAGAGCATTGACCTTGGTGTTCGATCCCCTCAGCGGCGTGCAAGTCGTTCCTACGATCCCACTGCACACATTACCAATTCTGCAAGTTTCCGCGCGCCCGTAGCGACTGCGGCATTCCACCACTCCTGCGTTGCTGCAGCAATTTCCGCACAAAGCCAACTCCATGCTGTTCGCACTATTTGTTTACAATTTTTCGATCTTAGCCAGGTCAGAGTACGCCACGATTTACGCAGAGAATTCTCAGGAGAAATTCAGAAATTCGAGGGGAAGAAATGCTCGCGGAACTTAGGGAGGCGGCAGGCGCTGGAAATTTAAAGGGGAGGTAACCAACGCCTGCCTTCCGTCTCCTTCGCGTTGGGGTACTTCCAGTGATACGTGAAGATTACCGAGCTCCGCCATCAGGCGGATACTGTATTTTTAAAGTCCCACACCGTTAGGGTGAACGTGCCAAGTAAACACGCCTTTTGGACACCCCTTTTCGCTCGTAAGTGTATAAATCTCCATGATCTTAGCCGACTGAATACCTGCTAAACCCGATCCTCTGCATGAGCTGTTCGCGATACTTTGAATGGCGCAGGGACGATGGCGGTTCGGGTTTTTATCGTTTCCCCGTTTGGGCGGTGCCGAAGTCCAACGATGCCAGGCTCCGCTACGCCATCCGCCCCGCCCAAAATAGCCTTCGAGTTTTCAGTTTCAAGCCAAGGAACAACTAAGCCCGTAGGCGTAACAGAAGTGTGTTTGCGCGTCGGAACCACGGGCGTTCGCGCCTGCGTTGATAGGCAGGCATGGTTGGTTTTTTGGCCAGAATGCGTTGCGCCCATCCGCGTGCTTCCGCGTTTCGCTGTTGAGCGGCCAGGAAGCAAGCATAGTTGTAATACGTCTCCGACGATGTGGAGACCTTCGTGACTTCCTGAAAAAGAGCCTCCGCCTTGGCCGCCTGGCCCGTGTTGGCGTATGCGTGGGCCAACAGCGCTGCCGCACGTTGGAAATCATATTTAGGATCTATTGCGACCACGCGCTCCAGATCTGCGGTCGCGGCCGCAAAATCGCCCATTTCGATTTCGGTAATTCCACGACGGTAGAACGGGTCGGGGGAATCCGTGCGCGAAGAAATAGCTTTGTCGTAACACTGGCGCGCGCGAGCAAACTTTCCTTCTTCCAGGTAGAGGTCAGCGAGCTCCTCATAGTTTCCCGCAGAAGGGTTATCGAGAATCGCATGCTCGAGTTCGTGAATTCTCTTCCGGCGCGGGAAAGCTTTGAAAGATGGGCCCATGAGGCGGGCATCTGGAATCACTTCGGCAACGATGTAGATAATGGCGCCGACGCTTCCGAAGAAAATAATGATCCAAAGCCAGTAGGTGTCCGGACGCCGGCGAATGAAATGAACGATTGCAAAGGCCTGCAGAAAGATTCCCCACCAGGGGAACAGATGAAAAAAGAGTGATCCCATCGCGCTGCTGCGAAATATAGCAGATCAGGTCTAAGGTTACAGCTGTCTGGTGACAAGCGACAGGTTTCGCATTTCAAGTTTCCTGGTATCAGGTCCTGACACCGGAGACCTGATACCCAAGACCAGATGTTAGAATCACCCCAGTGACCACTCCCGTACGCCTTATTGCTGCCGATATCGACGGCACTTTGCTCAATCCACAAGTCCAGATCTCCGATGGCGATATGGCCGCGCTGCGGCGCGCTCATCAGGAGGGCGTGGAAATTGTGCTCGTGACCGGACGTCGGCACCTCTTTGCTCTACCCATCGCCAAGCAGCTTGGCTTTGATCTGTGGGTGATAAGCTCCAATGGCGCAGTGACTCGGTCCCTTTCTGGTGAAACATTTCATCGCGAGCTGCTTCCCATGGAAACCTGCCGCAAAATCTGCGAGGCGATGCGCGAATTCCGCGGCAACACCGTTCTAACTTTCGATAGCGACAAGAAAGGCGCGGTCGTGTTGGAACATATGCGCGACTTGAACGGGAGCATTCAGCGCTGGCTGGAAAAGAACATGGACTACATCGACTTCGTCGTTCCGATCGAGAAGTCGCTCACAAGCGATCCGGTGCAGGCCATGTTCTGCGGCCCCATTGCCCGCATGCAGAAGGCATTGGCTGCGTTGGCCGACAGTGGACTCGCGGATCACATTACCGTGCTCCGCACCGAATATCCCGCGCGGGATCTCTCAATCGTAGACGTGCTGAACCGGCATTGTTCCAAAGGCCATGCACTGGAGCGATGGGCTAAATACCGCGGCATACCTCGAGAACAGGTCATGGCCATTGGTGATAACTTCAATGACATCGAAATGCTTGCGTTCGCAGGTGTGCCGTTTATCATGGGGAATGCCTGCCAGGAGCTACGGGAGAAGGGTTGGACGGTGACGCAAGGGAACGATCAATGCGGAGTAGCCGCTGCGATCGATCAGGTTCTCGGACGTACTGCTATTGGCGTGTAGCTTCGTTATCAGATATGAAGCTTGCTGCCAAATTCGTGCTCGGATCAGCTGCTTTGCTGTGGTCCGCCTATGCGTTCGCAGCAGATGTCGCCGTGCTGAAGAACGGGTTCTCGATCCGTCACGAGCAGCGCGAAGTCGTCGGCTCAGTGACTCGCCTTTATCTGGACGATGACAAGAGTGGCTATGTGGATGTGCCCACAGTCGAGATCAACCATTTCGAGCATGCCGAAAACTCGCCCCCGGCTAAAGCACAACAACCCGCAAACCTGAGCGATGTGGTTAGTGGCGCAAGTGACCGCTACCGTCTCGATGCGGACCTTGTGAACAGCGTAATTCACGCGGAGAGCGGATTCCATACAAAGGCTGTGTCCCGCAAGGGCGCGCAAGGGCTGATGCAACTCATGCCCGCGACAGCTTCACAGCTGGGAGTCACGGATGCGTTTGACCCGAGAGCGAATGTGGATGGCGGAACTCGGTACCTGCGGGAATTGTTAGAACGCTACAACTTCGATCTGATCAAAGCCCTCGCTGCGTATAACGCTGGTCCGCACAGAGTTGAGCAGTACCACGGCGTTCCGCCTTATTACGAGACGCAAGCCTATGTTGCCAGAATCGTTCGCGACTTCAACCGCAAGAAGCTGGAGGAACAAAAAGCAGCCGCAGCGAAAGCGAAAACGGCTGTTAAGAAGGCGTCCGATGTTCGTTCCCCCAAGCGAGTTTCCGTGAAGCAAACGGCGGAAGCTCAGGTCACACAAGAAGTATCGCGTTGAGACGCCTCCGTTTTGATGAAGAACCTCGCTCATTGACCCTCCTGAAGACCTCAGTTACCTTGAAATGATTGTGCCGTTTGGGCGTGCCTTGGCACCCACCAGTGATGACTAAAAACCGCTTCCTTGCATACGGGATAGTGCTCGCGATTCTGGTGCTGCTGGTCTATCTCCAGTTTCGGGAATGGCGTACTTTCGATTGGAACAAGTTCATCGCTCACTCCCGCGAAATAACCTGGCGCCACGTAATTCATGGAATCATCCTGATTTATCTCGGCTACTTCCTACGGGCAGTGCGGTGGAAGATATTTTTGCGTCCGGTGCGCAAGGATGTTTCTGCTTTTTCCTTGATCTCCCCCACGTTGGTCGGTTTCACGGGTTTAGCCGTGCTGGGGCGGCCGGGTGAACTGATTCGCCCATACTTAATTGCGCGCCGAGTGAATCTCAGTTTCTCATCTCAACTGGCGGTTTGGGCGATCGAGCGAATTTTTGATCTTGCCGCGTTTACGGTGCTCATGGTGGCGGCCATCTTCCTCCCCACGAAGTTACGGGCGTTTGCGGCAGGCCGTCCTGCCTACTATCACTGGCTCCATGTTGCTGGGTACCTTCTCTCTGGATTGGTGGTGGCGCTGTTCGCCGTGGCAATGTTTGTAAACTACAAAGGCCCGGCAATCGCGGCATGGGTGGAAATACGCTTCTCCCATCTCGCAAAGAACCTCGGACATCGAATCGCGCAGCGAGTCCGAGAATTTGCCGGCGGCCTGAATACGATCCACGGGCCCATCTCCTTCATTCAAATCTTTGCCGTATCGGTTCTGATGTGGTGGTTGATCGCGCTCTCGTACAAAGAAGTAACTCACGCGTACGGCGCCCCCATGCAGCAGATGAGTGTGACGCGAGTTTTTCTGCTCATGGGCTCGAGCATGGTGGGTTCAATGCTGCAACTGCCCGGGGTGGGCGGCGGCTCGCAACTGGCCACCATCGAAGCACTGGACAAGGTCTTCCAAGTTCCGCGGGAGCTGGCCGTAAGTTGCGGAATTCTGTTATGGCTCGTCAGCTTCGTTGCTGTGCTGCCGGTAGGGCTGCTGTTAGCTCACCATGAACGCCTGTCACTTCGCAAGGTCGCGGAAGAGAGCGAGCGCGCCGAAGCCACGGAAGCAGTGCCAACTTCACCCGTTATAGACGCCTGAACTCAATAAGCATCCCGGCCTGCGCTCCAGACTTCCAAGTCACAGGTCGAAATGCCGGAAGCACAAACTCTCGGAGAGCAGCGGGCGAAATCTGCCGTCGCATTGCTGCTGACGTTTGTCGCGGGAGTGGTGGATATCGTCGGGTATCTCGGGATTTACCACATCTTCACTGCCCACCTCACTGGAACGACGGTTCACCTCGGTCACGATCTGATGCAGCGAAACTGGGCGGCTGCGGCGATGGCGGGAAGCGTCGTAGCAGGCTTTTTTTTCGGATCCGTCGCAGGAAGGGCAGTCATTGAAGCTGGCGCGCGCGCCCACTTTCACCGTGTGGCGTCATTGAATCTGGCCGCAGAAGCAGCGCTGCTGGCGGTTTTTGTGCCGCTTTCCAGGATGGAGCCAACAGCCGCGACGCCCGCGATGTGCTTGCTTCTGGCAATCCTGGCTATCGCGATGGGAGTGCAGACCGCGACGGTAACCAGAATCGGCGCATTGACGATCCACACCACGTTCGTCACTGGAATGGTGAACAAACTCGCTCAGCTGGTTTCTCACATTCTCTTTCACTCGTACGACATGTTTCGGGCGACCAATTCGCGGCAGAAGGACTACTTCGCTCGCATGCGGCACTCGAACTCGCAGCAGGCATGGTTCATTTTCTCGATCTGGCTGCTCTATCTGGCAGGAGCCATTGCGGGAACGGCACTCTATTCCAGGATCCAATTGAACGCAATGTATATGCCGGCAGGACTGCTGGTACTCACGATCGCTACAGATCAGGTTAAGCCGCTATCGTTGCAGGAAGAACGTGATCAGATGGAACGCTAGCAGGCGAGATACTGCTGGTAAAGACTCAAAGCATTCAGAGTGCGTGCGTGGAACTCGCGGCAGTAAACCATTCTGTTCGGCGCACATCAAAGTTAGAGACGACAAAATCTTGCTCAGTTGGAGGGTTGGTATGGCAACCAGTCCACAGTTCCCGCAGACACCGCGCCGAGGTCCGCATGCAGTTCCAAAGCTTCAGGTGCCAAAGAAGGGCTTCCCATGGCCACTGCTCGCGATTATTGTCGCGGCTGCGATTCTGATTGCATTGATCGTTTGGCTGCCACGGACGCCACACGCTCACGCCGGAGCGACCGGCGCAAACGTACCGGCACAACCCACCCCAGGTCAGATTCAGCTCTCGCACTTGAAAATGACGATCGCGCCAGTGGGTGCAGCGTACTACCTTGAAGGCATGCTGTTTAACAACGGCAACACGGATATCACAGGAGTGCAGGTACAGGTGAAGTTTGTCGACAACGACGGTAAGGTGACTGGCAGCCAGAACCGACCGGTGGACGAAATGAATGGCCGCACCGACCTGAGTTCGCAAAACCTGGTTGACTCTCCGGTTAAACCGGGCCAATCACGCCCAATCAGAATTTATTTCGATCATCCCCCAGCAAACTGGAACAAACAGATGCCGGAGCTTACAGTGACCGAGGTGACCGCAACCAAGCCCTAGTTTCGTCGAGCAGTGATCCGGCATCAAACCAGTTGTCCGTGCTCAGTTAGGCAAGCGGTTTGCGTTCACAGATTAAACTCGGGCGTATTGCTGGAATTGGAATCGGGCTCCACTACAGCTGGTTCATTATCGCCGTCCTGATTGCGCTTTCACTTGCGGCGCACTTCCATGTCGTAAGGCCGGACTGGAACGACACGGTAGTCTGGGGCGCTGCGATCATCACCGCCCTGCTGTTTTTCGTAACGCTCCTCCTGCACGAATTAGCTCATTCTGTGCTTGCAAAGGCCCGCGGCTTGCGGGTTCGCGAAATCACCCTCTTCGCCTTGGGGGGCGTGTCGCAAATCGAGTCGGAAGCGCCCGATGCCAAATCAGAATTCTGGATTGGCATTGTCGGACCGCTGACCAGCCTGGCCATTGGTGCGATTTGCATTGCCATCTCACGGGCCTCAGGAGCGGCGGCCAATGCCGAACCGGCAAATCCTGTGACTGCGGTGCTGCTCTGGCTGGGATACATCAACCTCGCACTCGCGGCTTTCAACATGATTCCGGGGTATCCCCTCGATGGAGGCCGGGTACTGCGCTCAATTGCCTGGTGGATTACCGGAAATATGGAACGCGCCACGCGGATTGCCGCCCGAGTCGGGCAGGTGGTTGCGCTGTTATTGATCTTCTACGGTATCTACCGCTTTTTTGTTGGCCACAACTTTGGTGGTTTGTGGTTGGCATTCATTGGATGGTTCTTGCTGGACGCTTCCCGCAGCAGCTATCTCCAGGTCGGTTTGATGGCGGGATTGAAGGACCGACGGGTAGCCGACTTGATGGAACGGGACTGTGCGCGGGTGGAGGGATATCTCAGCCTGCGCGATTTCGTCGATGAATACCTGCTGCACAGCGCCAACCGATGTTTCCTGGTGGCGCAAGGCCCCATCGCGCTGGGTCTCATTACCCCTGCGGAACTCAAGAAAGTTCCTCGTGACCGCTGGGATCAAAGCAGCGTGCAAAGCGTGATGCGGCCCCTCAATCAACTTCGTTCAGTTTCGCCGGAGATGCCAGCCTTGCAGGCACTCGAGCTCATGGCTCGCGAACACGTTTTCCAGTTGGCAGTCGTGGCCAACGGAAAGTTGCAAGGAATTTTTTCTCGCGATCAGGTCTTGCGGTTTCTCCAGCTTCATGCCGGATTCGGCGCAGAACCTCCCGCCAAGATGGCCGCCTAGGTTCCCCTCCGGGTGTCTCCGTACTCCTGAGTTACAATCGATTTATCGGTCTCCTGTTGCTATGAAGTGTCCTTTCTGCGGATTTGCAAATGACAAAGTCGTGGATTCGCGCGAGAGCAAAGAAGCCGAATCCATACGACGCAGGCGGGAGTGTCTGAAGTGCGGCAAGCGATTCACCACCTACGAGCGGATCGACGAAATTCCTTACATGGTGGTGAAAAAGGACGGCCGGCGCGAGAAGTTTGACCGTCAGAAGGTTCTGAATGGCTTGTTACGGGCTTGCGAGAAGCGCCCGGTTCCGATCAGCAAACTAGAGCAGATCGTGAACGAAGCCGAGAGTTTCGTCATCGAATCGCCGGAACGCGAACGCCGGACCAGCGAACTGGGCGAGTTGATCATGAATCGGCTCCGTCGCTACGACAAGGTCGCTTATGTGCGATTCGCCTCGGTTTATCTCGACTTTAAAGACGTACAGGAATTCCTGGCCGAGTTGAAGGACTTGGTTAAGAGCAAGGACGCAACTGAGGCTCGCGGTAAGGTTGTGGCGAAGACGCAATAGCCTTCCCCTATTCCCAATCGGGCGCCACCTCAAGAGGTTGCGATGGATCGATTTCGCGCTACTTTCATCGTCCTGTTTCTATGGCTTGCGGTTTTGCGCACTTATTGACGCATCCTGGGCAGGGGCACAGCGCGGATAAGAGTTCGGGAATTTTGGACGATCGCCGCGGTAGTTCTTCTCGGCCTTCCCTTCGTGTTCGGAGTGTCCGCGGCTGAGGAGCCGATCAGCACGGAGTACGGCCGCTTCCTGACCGAACAGTTAGAATAGAGATTCCACGGCTGGAGTTTTTCTTGGCTTACACGATCACGCTCATTCCCGGCGACGGCATCGGCCCTGAGGTCACGCAGGCCGCGGTTCGTATTCTTGAGGCCACAGGCTTGAGTTTCCGGTGGGAAAGCTATGCCGCCGGCGCGGACGCGTATAGCAAATACAAAGAGTACATTCCCAAAGATCTCATTACTTCGATCGAGCGCACGCGAGTCGCCTTGAAGGGCCCGATCACGACTCCCATCGGCGGCGGATTTTCCAGCATCAACGTGCAACTGCGGAAGCGTTTTGATCTCTACGCCAATTTCCGCCCGATAAGAAATCTGCCGCACATTCCCACGCGATATCCCGATGTTGATCTCATCATCGTGCGGGAGAACACAGAGGGACTTTATTCGGGCATCGAGCACGAGGTGATTCCCGGGGTGGTTGAGAGCTTGAAGATCATGACCGAGAAGGCGTGCACCCGGATCTCACGGTTCGCTTTCGATTATGCGCGCAAGAATAACCGGAAGAAGATTCACGCCATTCACAAAGCCAACATCATGAAGCTCTCCGATGGCCTGTTCTTGCGCTGCGCGAGAGATGTCGCCAAGGAATATCCGGAAATCACGTACGCCGAACACATTGTCGACAACACCTGCATGCAGTTGGTGATGAACCCTTACCAGTACGACATGCTGCTGATGGAGAACTTATACGGCGACATCATTTCCGATCTCTGCGCGGCCTTTGTCGGCGGATTGGGGATGGTGCCAAGCGCAAATTTCGGCGCAGAATGCGCGATTTTTGAAGCCGTGCATGGCTCTGCGCCGGACATTGCAGGAAAGAACATCGCCAATCCCACCGCAATCATCCGTTGTTCCCTGCTGATGCTAAGGCATCTGGGCGAGTTCGACGCCGCGCTCAAGATCCGCAACGCGCTCGAAAAGGTTTATCGTACGCGTGACAAGCTCACACGAGACGTTGGCGGGAAAGCCGGTACGTCCGAATTTGCTGATTCAATCATCGAAGCCATGCAGTCCGAACCGGCAATGGTTGAGCAAGCCGGGCGAGGGTAACCCACGGGGCGATCAGGAGCTTTTAACCGCAAAGAGCGCGAAGAAAAACTGAAGCTACATGAAGTTCACGAACGCGCCCACCGCAAAATTTTCAATCCAGTAAATCTAATGTGGCGCGGCTTTCACGCTGCACCTGATTCAGCGTGCAGTCGTGCGGATTTTTGTCTGGCCGCCAGCGAAGAAACTTGGTGCCGTGACGAAACCTGCCTCCGGTGAAATGATCGAACTGCACCTCCACAACCAGTTGCGGATCCAGCGGCTGCCACTCGGTTGATCTTTTGGTGCTCCAGCGGCTCGGCCCTCCAGGAGCATTGCCCGTGAATCCCGGTGTCTTGATCAGCTTCTTCAGTTTTTGGGTCAGCGCTGGACGATCTTTGGCCTGGATTGAGGACGTAAATCCGACGTGATCAAGCTTGCCGTGCTCGTTGTAGAGACCCAGCAGCATGGACCCAACCAGCGGCTGTTTTTCGAGGTATCGAAAACCGCCAACCACGCAGTCCGCACTGCGCTGTTTCTTGATCTTCTGCATGCCGGTTCGCTCGCCGCTCTGATAAGGCAAATCGCGGCGCTTGGCGACGACACCGTCCAACCCCACGCCCATCTGGAACCATTTTCGAGCAACGGATAAATCGCTCGTAACCGGCGAGAGCCGAATCGTCGAGTCCCGCTTCAAGAATTCCTTTGCGAATTGCTCCAGTTTCTCGCGACGCTCGGCCAGCGGCAGCTTCACCAGCGACTTCCCTTTCTCGTCAACCAGCAGGTCGAAAACAATGAACACGCACGGAGTCTCGACGCTCAGCTTGCGAATCCGGCTCGCGGCCGGATGGATACGCATTAGCAGATGATCGAATGAGAGACTTCTGTCGACGGGAATTACGATTTCGCCATCGAGAACAAACTGTTTGGCAACCAGTGCTTTCAGAGCCGCGACCAGCTCCGGAAAATACCGCGTGAGCGGCTTGCCGGATTTGGATTCCAGGTCAATGCGCTTGCCGTCGCGAAAAGCCAGGCAGCGGAAGCCGTCCCATTTGGGTTCGTACTGCCAATCGGGACCTGTGGGCAATTCGCTCGCAGGCTGCGCTTCCATAGCTTGATAGGTCTTGCGAATGGGCAGAGTCATATTGCTGGCGCGCTGCGCATAAGATGCATCTACAGGACGGGTCGTTGAGCGGCAAGCTATGACGAAAGATGCGGATGTCATCGTAATTGGGGCAGGAGCGGCAGGGCTGGCCGCGGCTGCGCAGTTGGGACGCGCTGGGCTTTCGGTGCTGATCCTGGAAGCACGCGATCGCATTGGCGGGCGCATGTTCACCGAACATGATCCCGCGTGCCCGTACCCCATCGAACTGGGCGCCGAATTCATTCATGGATTAGCCCCGGAAATCTGGCAGCCGCTCCAGAAAGCGGGGGTCAACATCGCCGAAATCACCGGACAACCCTGGTGCGTTGAGAACAACCGAATCTGCCCATGCGATTTCTTTGACGAAGTCGATGACATTCTCAAGAAGATGGATGAGAAGGCGCCCGATGAATCGTTTCTCAGCTTTCTTCAACGCTGTTGCCCCACCGCAAACGCAAAAGCCAAACAACGGGCGCTAGGCTACGTAACGGGTTTCAATGCCGCGGATCCGGGCTTGGTGGGCGTTCACTGGCTGGTGCAAGGAATGAAGGCAGAAGAGACCATCGAAGGTCATCGGGCATTCCGTGCGAAACAGGGCTACGCAGGATTCGTAGAAATCTTGAGGCGGGACCTGCCGGGGTCTGTAACTCTCCGAACCGAGGTGATTGTCGACAGTATTCTCTGGAAGCCCGGGCACGTTGAAATCAGCGCCGGCAGCGATCTGAACTTCTTTGCTGATCGAGCGATCATTACGCTGCCTTTGGCGGTGTTGCAGGCGCCACCTGGAACGCGGGGCACAATTGCATTTGATCCTGGGCTGCCTAGCCAAAAACTCAAAGCGATGGAAAAGCTCGAGATGGGCAAAGTGATGAGAGTGGTGCTGCGATTCCGGCAACGCTTTTGGGAGACGATTTCTCCGGCAAAGAACAAAACCCTCGCAGATATGAGCTTTCTCTTCGCAAATGATGAGTGGTTCCCGACCTGGTGGACGACCATGCCCGACCAGTTTCCAATCATCACCGGATGGGCGCCGTTCCAGTCGGCCGACCGACTTTCCGGACAAAATCGTAACTTTGTGGTCGGCCGCGCCGCCGAGACACTCGGCGCGTTACTGGGTTACAGCTCCGCAAAGGTCCAAGCGGAACTCGAAGCTGCGTATTTTCACGATTGGCAAAGCGATCCGTTTTCCCGGGGAGCTTATAGCTACGGCAAGGTTGGATCCGACGGTGCCCAGTCCTTGCTTGGCGCACCCGTTGAGAACACGCTTTTCTTTGCTGGGGAAGCCACGGATGTATCTGGACATAACGGGACCGTGCACGGCGCAATTGCAAGTGGCCGTCGCGCCGCGGCGGAAATCGTCAGCGGATTGAACCTCGCTCGCCGACCGGCATGACACTTCTAGAACTTCGTATGGTAGCGGCCATCCACAGAAACGCCGCCGACCTGGTCTCGTGCGACGCTCACCGACCAACGTTTGTTGATCTGATATTCGCCATTGACGATTTCCTGCCCGGGTTGCGACACATCCGTTGAAAAGGTGAAAAGAAAGTTCTTTGTCACCCGTTGCTGAACCGCAATGCGCGCAGACGGATTGGTGTTGTTGCCGCCGATTACAGGGTCAATCTGCAGGCTGGAGATACCCGCCAACTTCTGTAGGCCGCCACTGAAGCGGCTTGCTGCCGCTCCCGCGAGAATCGAGTCGGTACTGGTTCCCGCCGCCGCGGCTTCTTCGCTGGTTTGGCCACGATAAAGCAGGCTGATGATGTCCGCCTCGGGCAATGCCGGATCGGAGACGTAATTCGTGGTCAGGCGGTCGAGAGGACCGATCATCGTCAGAGTGAGGTTATATTCCTGAACCACCGTGGTGACTTGAACGTTCAGCACCGGTGTCGTCACCGTCGGGTTGTCGAAGGTGATAATGCCGCGCTGCAATTGATAGCGGTTGTTCATGAAGAAGAGCTCGCCAGAAGTGAGATCAACTCTGCCGACAACCACGGGATCGGCGGCAGTGCCGATGACCTGGAGGTTGGCCGCGCCCTCTAGGCTTAATGTCGTGCTGCGAGCGGCGATGTCCTGCGAGGACTGCACCAGAATTGCCAGTTTGATGTTGTCGGCGAAGCTTTGCCCCGAGGGCGGCACCGAGATCCCATTGAATTGGCTCGCGAAGCCGGACAAATCAAAATCCGGGGTGAAATTCAGGCTGTCGATCAGCGCTCGTCCCGTCAAATTCGCCGCCTGCGTGTTTCCGGTAAACGCGAGATCACTGTCCAGCAGCGTGCGCACCCCTTGCGGGTACAACAGCCGAACCGATTTGCCCTGAAGCGCTACATTGAACTCCAAGCTCGGACTGAACGCGACCGATCCGCCCGCCGAGATCTTTCCTCCGCCCATCTCCCCGTTTAAATCGGTAATCTGCAGGCGATCACGCGTTATGTCCAGGGTTCCATTCAGTTTCGAGACGCCGACGGGAGCATCGGAAGTCGAAAACGCCACGTTCTTGATTTCTACTTTTCCTTTGACGTCCGGCTTGTGAATCGTGCCGCCGCCATTCACATTCAGATTGATGGTGCCGGCGCTCTTTACGTCCGTGCTGAACATGCTCACCAGCTTCAGATTTACATCACCATTCGCTTGCAGCGTTATCGGGGCATTGCCTTGCGTCGGAACACGACCTTGAAACTTAAGCGAGCTATCAGTGCCGCGAATCTCCGACGGTTGAAGCACCAGGATCGCGTGCGCGTAGTCGGCACGGATGGGCCCAGCATTGGCGATCTGGAATTGCTGGTAATTCGCGTCGAGAGTGGGAATCGTCAGGTGAGCTTCAAGTCGCGACTGATCTTTCAACGGTCCCTTCAACGACGCATGCAGCTCTGTCTCGCCGTGGAATCCGGCAGGCACTGTGGGAGCATAGACTGCTATCAACGGATCGAGCGGCACTTTGCTTGTGTCGATCGTGGCATCGGCAAGGTAATCTCCCACCAGCTGTACCGAGGCCTTCGCGCGAACAAACGCCGCTGTCACATTCGAACTTATATCGAGGTTGGCGCGCTTGTTTTGAACATTCAGCTGCGCCCGCATAGCGGTGATTGAGGTTTGCCGAACCTGCAACGTCGGGATCTGCAATGTGAGGTCGAGCTGCGGGTTATCAATTGTGCCCGCGCCGGTCGCCGTGGCGCTTAGTGTGCCGTTCAGCGGCAGGTTTTTCCTCTGGACCGCCTCGAGTTTCTGCAGAACAAGGCCCGGCACATGGAGATTCACTTTGTAAGCCTTGGTTTTAGGGGTGAAGGCCAGATTCGCGTTTGCCGATCCGGCCGGAAGGTCGACCGTCAGCTGCGAATTGATCGTGTCATTGGCTGCCTGGAACTGCAGAACCAGACTGTGGATCGGCTGATTGTAGGCGCTAGCCTTCAGGATTTGGATGGAGCCGTGTCCCGCAGGATTCAATTGCGACCCCTGAAAATTCACGTCGGCAGAAAGATTGCCCGTGATCGGATACTGCTTGTTTGCCAAGTGCTCGAGGTCAGCCAGCGACATTCTTCTGGCGGAGAGAGTCGCCGTCACTGGGCTGGAAGGCTGATACGACCAATTCTTCAACCCCGTGGACGCACTGAACGTCAGGCTTCCCTGTTTGGCATTTACCAGTGATCCTTGCTGAATGCTGACATGAGAAGGGTTGGCATCGAGTGCCAGATGCGCACTCTTCCATTGGCTTCCCTGCACCTCAAGATTTTGTGCGTCGAGTTGCCCCATGATATGCGGCTTAAGCATTGGCCCCTGAACCACAGCGTTCATCGTCGCGGAACCCGACAGAACGACCGGCTCAGATTCCGGCTCGGAAGACGCGGTGCGCAACGATGAAGCCAGCGCCGTGAGCTGGTGCAAGTCACCGGCAATTGCGTGCACGTTCAGATCAGAGTGTTCGCTGAGCTGGCCATCAACCACAACCGAGGTCGAGGGAATGCGCAGAACCGTCTGATGCAGCGTGATGATATTTCGCGGGCCATCGTAAACCGCATGAACAGCAGCATCGAGGGGCGTACCAGATTTCCGCGGAGCAGACTTGTCCCAAATGGCTGCGCGCAGAGTTCCATCTGCTAACACGCGAACATTCTTAACACTTCCCTTCCAGGAGCCATCGACTTTCGCGTCCAGCGTGCCAGTTACCGGCAGTCGCTTGATTTCTGCACGATTCACCGACTGCTTCGCAGATTCCAACGACAGATGTTGCAAATTCGCGTGGAGCTTCCCCACCTGCGTAGTGTCCAGGTGTTGCACCGTGAGGTCTGCCGCAATGTGGCCGTTTACCACATCGGCTGCCATTAGGTGGAACTGCAGATCGCCGTTAGCAAGCTGATATTGCGATTTTAGGTTGCGGAGCGCCAGCCGAGCATCTGCCGAAGCCGCCTCCAAGTCGCTGCTGTCGATCGTTCCGTCTACCGTTACGGTCCGCAGCATTGGCTGGTTGGTAATGTCATGGTAGTGAATTCCACCGTTAATGTGGACGTCCCCCGCGGGCTTCACACTGGGCGACATCGCAGCAAAATCCTGTGTGTGAAGCAAAATCTGGTATGTGCCATTAACCGTCGGGTGGTTGTAGTCCGCCATCTTGCCCTGAAGCGAAATCCTCGATGAGCCGACAGTTAACAGCAGGGATTCAAGGACGGCTTCTGTGGGAGTGGCGTTAAACCGCCCGTCAAGATTGTGAGCCAATGGGGCATAGTTGCCGTATTGCAGCTGCCCGTTGCGATAGGAAAGACTTCCCGCGTATCGCCTCGCGGAGGAATCAAATGTCACTTCGGTTTTCAGATCGTACAGATTCGCATCGAGCTCGCTTTTCTTGTTGTTGTAGTAAACCTCGCCGTTGGTGAGCAGTGTGTGTGCGATTGCAAGGTCCCAAACAGTGGTGCTGCTCTGAGTATTCTTTTTTGGAGGCGGAGTCGGAAAGTTGTTTTTGCCCGCGGGGTTCACCAGCAGGTTGACGACCGGATGCTGGAGAGCAAGCTCGGTGAGCTGAAGCTTGCGATGCACAAGAGAACGCAAGCTTACTCCCACCGTAAGCCGGTCCGCCTGCAGAAGCGGCCTAGCCGTAGGCGGTTCCGTGCCATGCAGAACGATTCCGTAGAGATCTGCCTTCAGTGGCTGAAAATGCAGGTCCCAGTTCTGGACGTCAAGTTTTCCGCCAGTTGCAGTCTCGCCTTGTTCGACGATTTCGCTGAGCACGAAGCGATGAAACCACGTGGTCCGATAAACAATGTAGCCACCCAAGACCAGGGCAATGAAAAGAACATCCGTGATGATGAACGCCCTGCGAAAAAACTTCTTCCAATTCATGGCGATACCTCAGAAAGCCTGGCCCAGTGTGATGAAATATTGGTTCTCACTGATGCCCGGGAATGAGTTCAAGCGGTGGCCGAAATCAATGCGGACCGGACCGACCGGGGTTGCGTAGCGAAGTCCAATCCCGATGGTGCTGGTGTAACTGTCGACGAACTGCCGGAAACTGATTGCGCTGTACACATTTCCGCCGTCATAGAACACGACTCCGCCCAGCGCCGACATGATCTTCAAAGGAAAACGTATTTCCGAATTGAGAATAAAAAGCTGCCTTCCACCAACTGGAACAGTGACGTTGACGCATCCTGGACCGCCAGTCAGCACGTTGCAGAACGGCACCAGCCGTTGCGGCCCAGCCTGGTTGATCGGGAAGCCGCGAAGGGTAGTGCCGCCACCGGCGAAGAACAACTGGCTGGTGGGCACAAAGCTACTCAGGAACGCTTTATCGAGTCCCAAGCGTATGCTGTTCGCGAAAACGATTCCGTGGAAAGGTTTGTAATAGGCATACTGCCCGAAAAGACGGGCAAAGTTGGCGCTGGAACCGAGGGCCGTGGGAGTAATGCCGAGGTTAAGAGTGGCGAATGACCCGTGATGCGCGTCGAGCGGTTTATCACGAGTATCGCGAATGAGCGCCGAAGAAACAGTCGACAGGTGGACGTTCCTGTCCCGCGGAAGCACCAATTCGGGGACCAGAAGCTGCGAGAGGCTGGTGTGATTAAAATCGTAGCGGAATTGCAACCGCGTGTTGGACTTCTTTGCAATCACGCGTTCGAGTTGGAATGAACCATCGGCCAGTTTCGCTGCGTACAGTGGATTCTCCGTCGTGCGTTCGAAGGAAAGGCTGGTTAATCCATCCCATTGCGTGAAGCGGAAATTCGGATTCGCGTAGGTTGCCAAAACCCGCTGATCGAGCCGCTCAGCCACCAGCGAAAGGCTTCCAGTTTCTGCCTGACCTCGAATGTTGTGGCGAATAATCGCGATCGAACCGCGCGGACTGGCATACGTCGCCTGGCTGGGAGCGACCTGCCGGTTTCCCACATTCAAAGTTGGGAGACCCGGCACCGCAACGCTCCCGGCGGGCACATTGCCTCCCCGATGTGAAACTTCGAATCCAAAACCATAGGTGATCTCGGTTCGCTTGGCTTCGTGAACTTTCACAACTGCGTCTTCATCCGTTTGATCAGTGATCGGCTTCTTTGGTCCCACACTCGCCCAATCGAAAATTTCTAAGTCGTAGAGCTGAGTTTGTGATTTGAGCAGGTCTTCCTGGCTCAGGGGTGTTTCCGGCTTCAAAGCGGCAGTTCTACGCAGCAGACGCTGCCTGGTGTGCTTCTGCCCCAAATACAAAATCTGCCGGATGCGAACGAGTTGGTTCTCCGTGATCTGGTACGCGACATCGACCCGGTGCCGGTCGCCCTCGTGCCGATTCACGACTGCCTTGACTTCCGAGTTGAGATAACCCCCATCCAGGTACGTCGCGCTAATCTGGTTCCGATCGGTCGCCAGCTTACCCGGCGAAAATGGCGCGCCGGATCGAAGCTGGAAACCTCTTCCACCTGCCAGTTTGTCGTACGGAATGCTTTTGTTGCCGGTGACCGAGATGCCGTCAACCAGGGTTTGCTGACCTTCGACAATGTTGAAAGTGATGTCGATCTTGGGTTCGTGATCTACAACTTGTGAAGTGACCTTTACGTCTTCGTAACCCACATTGTGGTAAAGCGCTTCAATGTTCTTGATGCTGGTTCTAACCAACTTCTGGGTATAAGCTCCGTGCGAAAAGATGTGGGCTTTCTTGACTGGAATGTGCGTGAGTAGATCCTTTTCGGAAAGCTCGTGATTCCCCTGAAACAGGATTCTCGCGACCTTGTGCTTCTTTCCTTTTTCGATCTGATAAGTGAGCGAAATTTTGTCTGGTTGGCGCTCAAAATCCGTGTTGACCTTAACGTCGAAATACCCCTTGTTTTGGAGGTAGTCGATGAGATTCTGCTGACCTTCATTAACCAGGTCGCGATCAATCGTTCCTTCGGAGTAGATGGGGATCAGCTTTTTTTCTTCTCTTCCCGACATAAACGGCCAAATGCTGAGCCGTGCGCCGGTGGTGTGAATAATCACCTTCGGCCCGGGATCAATGTGAAAAAGCAGATCCGCGCGGTTGGTGTCGGGGTGATACTGCGGAGGATCTTGATCAACTTTGGCCGCGAGATAGTCCTGACTGGCAAGCGCGCGATGAATGAGCGTTTTAGCTTCGCTGATGCGGTTAACGGTATAGCTCTTCCCAGGCTTCAGAAGCCCGCCACTGAAGCGCGCACGCAGCGACCGTACGGAGTGCATCAAGTGCGCTGCCTCGGCAGTGTTTGGACCTTGAATCTCCACATTGCCAATGCTGGCCCGTTTTCCGATATTGGCGCGGAACGTGATATTGGCTAGTTGATTGACGTCATCGAAGCGAGTTTCCGCATGAACCTGCGCCTGGAAGAACCCTTCCTGGTGGAGAAATTTCACGAGAGCTGATTCGGCCTCAGGCAGCAAGGCTTTATCGAAGGGATCCTCGCTGGAGAAGTTCGTCAATTGCAGAAGCCGGACGTAGCTGAAGCGTTTTGCCAGTTCCGGAAATTCGATCACTCCTAGGTAGTAGGCAGGCTCCATAACAAACGTGAGACGCAAACCGTTGGGCTCGGGCGTAACACTCGTCCGTATGGCACCGAACTTTTGTGTCTGCTCTAGTGCCGCGATGCTCGCCTGAACTTGGGCTTGGGAATAAGGCTGGCCGACCTTCTGGACGATAAGCCGCCGAAATGGCTCTATATCGACATGCGGGTTCGCCACCAAATCAATAGAGACTACAGTTTCTCCCTGATACGCGGCTTCTGCGGTCGGAAAAGAACGCTGGGCTAAAGCCGTAGCTGCCGTAACAACGATAAGGAGGAGGCCGATTCGCCACATACGCACCCAGGTTCCTGTCCATTACGAGGGCGCGGCTCCCCGGCAGCGATGAGGCGAAGGCAGCGCTCGGCCCAACGGTGGTTCTCTGATGCTGCTGAAATCACGTGAGATGCCCCAACTTTCAGACCATAAAAACGGGCGTCACACAAGCAAGCACTGTTTCCTGCATGACAGTTTTGGCATTCGTCAGAGGCCGCCATTGACGCGCGAATTACGAAGTTGACTCCGCCTCGAAGTCATCGAACGTTTCACACAAAACTTTTTCAAGAAATCTTCTTTATTCACCAGAGTTGCTCCAACCTCTTTGCGGAGCCCAGCGTCCTACACATAGCGTGCAACAAGGAATAACCATAGCTGGGATCAGTAACTCCGTACTCATCTTCGGGCTGGTGATTTATGGCCTGCAATTGTTCGCGGAGTACCTGACTAAGGGGCGCTGGGCCCGAAACGTGACCGCGCTGCTCGGCAGCATCGGCCTTCTCTTCCTTGCGTTCGCACTGCTTCTCACACCTACAAACGCAGCCTCCATCATCTACATTGCCCAAACGGCTGTCTGGCGGGTTCTACTGGCCATTAGCACCACCCTCCTGCTGGCAGCGATTGTTGCGTTCGGCGTAATTACCTACACCACACCACTTCGGCTCTGGCACGAACGCAGGGTCGAGAGGCGGACTAATCGTGAAGTCGGAGACGTCCCCTAAACCGCTGGCTGCCGGACAGCAAAAAAACAACCGAAGCCAAGTCATCACCTTCCCCGCGAGTTCAGACGCGCGTTTAGGTGCCAGCGGGCGCCTCTGGGATACAGCTAAGAAAATCGGCCCAGCCATTGTTACCGGGGCGGCGGATCTGGATCCCTCAGCCATCGTGACCGCGACGGTCGTGGGAGCAGCCTTTTCCTTCAAGGTACTCTGGATTGTTCTACTCTGCGTCCCTTTTCTGCTCGCGGCACTGGATACTTCGACCCGAATTGCACTGGAAACCCGTAAGGGTTTGTTCGACTTAATCCGTGAGTACTACGGACGAGGGCCGGCGATTTTCGCAACCGTATTCACCATCTTCATCAGCATGCTGGTGATCACCGCTGACCTGATGGCGGTTGCCGACGTACTCTCGCTCATCCTGCATCAGCCTCGGATGTTCTTTGTTCCTGCGATCGCTTTTACAGTCTGGTACATGCTTGTATTCCATGATTATCGGAAGATCACGCGCGTACTGGTGTGGGCCTCACTACCAGTCTGTTTGTACCTGGCGGCCGCTTGGATGACTGCGCCCGGATTCGGCAATGTGTTGAGGGGCTTCCTGGTACCTCAGTTTAGCTGGAACAAAGATTTTGTAGAAAGCGTAGTCGCGCTGTTTGGCTCACTGCTCACGCCCTACATCATTCTCTGGCAAACCAGTTCGCGAACCGATAGTCATCACGAACCTCACAGGGCCGACTCCGTCATCGCATGTGTGGTCATGTTTGTGCTCGCGGCCTCGATCATCATCGCAGCAGGATCAATGCTGCATTTTGAGCACCCGGTGGATATGACAACCCGCCAAGCGGCCGAGGCATTGCGTCCTATCGCGGGGGACTGGGGAATGCTCATCTTTGCTATCGGCATCATCGGCGCGGGAATGGTCTCTTTGCCCGTGCTGGTAGCCTCAATGTGCTACGACGTGACGCAAGCGTTCGGCTGGGAATATGGACTAAGCCACCATCCCTGGGAGGCTAAACGGTTTTATCTCCTGATTTCCGGGACCATGTTTTTGGCCACAGTCGGCAATTTCTTCAAGATTAACCCGGTAACAGCGCTTTATTGGTCGATGATTTTTGCCGGAATTCTCCTGATCCCAACGCTGATCTTCATGATGATTGTGGCCAACAACAAGCGAATCATGAAGACAACCAACAGCCTCTGGCAAAATGCACTCCTTGGCGCTGCCACCGTGAGCACGGCGTTAATCGGCGCAATCTATTTGTGGGAGAAGCTCCGTTAAGCGCAGCGGGGTTGATCACCATCCCGAAACCAGCTCTGTAGCAACAGCGCGTTGCGAATAGCGTGTCCACCGACGTCGTTATTGAAGTAAACGTAAATCTGCTTTAGCTGCCGTTTCCAGCTACAGATCAGGTCGGCCCACTTGCTCAGCATTTCGGGCGTGTATTCGCCTTGATAACGTCCGGTTGCGCCGTGAAAACGGACGTAGGTGAACTCCGCCGTCAGTTCCATTGGCGAATGTTGCCCTCCCCAGTCGTGGATGCAAAGCCCCACATTGTAACGGCGCAGCACATCATAGATCTCAGGCTGGTACCACGTGGGATCGCGGAACTCGAAAATGCATGGATGGTTGCGTGGCAGCGCTTGAACAAAGTTCTCCAACCTTTCGGCATTCACATGCCAGTTTGGCGGAAGCTGAAATAAGACTGGTCCGAGCTTCGTCTTCAACAGCCCCATGCGGGAAAGGAACGTGTCGAGGCCGGCCTCGGCATCATTGAGGCGCTTGATATGGGTCAGAAAGCGGCTGCCCTTCACTGCGAAACAAAAATCGTCAGGCGTTTGATCTCGCCAGTTCTCGACGGCGGATTCGGTCGGAAGACGATAAAAGCAATTATTGATTTCTACTGTTTTGAAGTGGCGGACGTACCAGGAAAGATATTGGGAGCTCTTAAGCTCCTCTGGATAGAAACAGCCCCGCCAGTGCTTGTAATGCCAACCCGACGTGCCAATTCGCACGATTGCTGAGGCCATCGTTCACCTGTGGGTAGGGATGTTGGCTGGCGTGAAAGAGTTGGACAGAATTGGCGGGGACCATACGAATCGAGATCTGCCGCCTTACGACAAAATGCCGAGCAGCCGGAGCGTGCTCACCACCACCATGACAGCCACCAGCGCCATAGCGACGATCTCCGGCACAGCTTCGATTACGCCTCGCGACTCCACTTTATCGGGACACTTGGTCATAACAATCTCCCTCGGCACTTTGGATTCCTGTGGTGAGACCAGAATGCCTTGCGACCCCGTTCGCAACAATGGCTCGATCGTGGCAAGTTCCGCCCAGTCGGGTATTTACCCTGGTAACCGCTTTCCGGTGACCAGAGTCATCGAACACGTAGCCTTGACCTTTGTAACTGGCAGGAACGCAGCCGTAACTGCCATCATTTGGGATTGGAGGGCGTATGTTGCCAAAGTCCAGAATCGGTTTCTTAGCACTGATCGGGTTAATCGCTCCTGTATGCGCTGGAGCCCAGCCTGCTCCGCAGACCGCCCGTCAAGCCCTTATCGAAATGTTCTTTGGCAAGACCCCAGGATCTTTAGAGAAACATCTGCCGGATGCGTTTCGTGAGGCGCTCGGAAAGGCAACGGCTGGACAAAGCAATTCCACCCTCGCCACCTTTGCTCTTCTCGCCAGCCAATTGCAGGCTAACGGCCAAGAACTTCAAACCTTCGAAGCAGGACCCGTGTTGTTGTCTTTTGAAAATCCACGTCAGAACAGCAAGTTCGAAATTGTGATCGAGAATGACGATCTCCGGGCCGATGAAGATGACATCGAAGTCTCGTTCCGCGGTTACAAAGATGGGCAGGCCCAATTTACCAGCCTGACCCCGCGCCTTGTTTTTGGCATGAAGCAGGAAAAGTCCGTATGGCGCCTAAGTGAAATTACAACGACCTTCAAAATTTCGCTGACCGACCCGGAGATTTTGAAGGCCATCAGCGACTGGAAGCCTCCGGCTAACACGTATTCAGCCGTCTCAATTTCACCTTCATCCGGGATGCACGGCGCCAATGAAGCCTTTGCCATAAGCGGCGTTCGCTCAATTTTGAGAGCCGAAACAACATACGCTAACACTTACGGGCATGGCTATACCTGCTCACTCACCGATCTTGGAGGAATGGGCGGAACCGAACGAAATGATCACCAGGCTATGCTGATCGATCCGCGGCTGGCGAGCGGAAAGAAGAACGGATATGTGTTCGCGTTCAGCGGGTGTTCAGGAAGCTCGACTACAAAATTTACACTGAACGCGATTCCAGCCGAAGGCGGCGGAAAAGCGTTTTGTGCGGACGAATCTGGCGCGGTGAGGTTCTCGGCTGACGGAAGCGCAGTTTCCTGCCTGAGTACGGGTCGCCCGGTGCAGTAACTCGGGATTCTCAGTGCACCTTTAAGTCAGGAACTCCGTGAATCCCTTTGCCGGTTTTCAGCAGGTACGCCATATAGAAAACAATAGCAAGGTTGACCACCAGGATTGCGATATGCAGGGCGCTCTGGCGGTGAACCAACTTGTAAATCTCATACGGCAGATATAGCGAACCGGAGATCAGGGCGATCCATTCTGCCCAGGCGCGCGCGTACCACAGCCCGTAAGCTTCAAAGAAGCGAAGAACGGAATAGGCGAGTCCGACTCCGGCGATGGCCCAAAGCTTGGCATCCGTGAGGGTGTCTGCCCAATCCAGAAATCGCTGGGCAAAATGGCCGTCGGGGCTGATGTGGAGCAGGTGCAGCAATCCATCCGCAACGTCCCAGGGATCCCGCCGCATGAAAAAGATCAGAGTAAAGGCCGCCATGAGGACCAGCAGGCCTTTCGCGAGCTCAATGGTCGCGATGCTGCGCAGCGCCTGCAACGTGTGATTGTGCTCGTGCGCTTGCGGCAGCGATCCAGCTCTGCTTTGGACTGTAGACCCCATGTCTTATTATCTCCCGGCCTGCAGCAGCAATTCTTGGGCCGGTGTGAAAATACGCCTGCGAATCAACAACGTGCTTACCAGCGAGATCCGGCCGAGAGCAGCAAGGATGATAGCCCCAACTACAAACCAAGTCAGCATTTCTTCCCGATTTGATGCTTCATCGAGCGCCGAGGTCAGGTCATAAATGCGCTCACAAGCAGGCTTTCGGGCTAACGGAACCCGCATTCTCGATGTGGTGCTTACTTCCCTTCTCTCACTGCAGCCCTGAGCTCTTGCACGATTTCTTGCGATGCCTTGCGCGCTGCATCCTGCTGCGAGAGGTCGAAGGAGATAGCTCCCACGCGAGCGTGCCCGCCTCCCCCGTACCGTTCACAAATCCGGGCCAGATTTACAACCGGCTCGGATGGCGCCCATGGATTTGATCCAACGGACACCTTCATCCGGAACGTACTTTTGCTGAGACCGACGCTGTAGATCGACTCCGGCTGAAGATAGTACGGAACGAACTTGTTGTAGCCTTCCATCTCCAGGTCACTGACATCGAAGAAAAGTGTTCCGTCCTTCAACTCAGTGCGTTCTTTAAGAATGCCGATGGATTTATGGTGACGTTCCAGCAAAGGCGGCAGCAACGGCGCGACAAATGGCTCTTTAAGAATTTCGCCAAGCGGCATGGTGGCAAGCAACGGGATTAGGCGCGGCAGGAAATCAGGATTCTGCGTGGCTTCGATTACCATCGTCAGTTTCATCGCCGGCTCTCGCATCTCCACGGCGGTGCGCGCGTCGGCGTACAGGGCACCGTCGATGATGTCGGTCCATTTGACTAGCTCCGCCACCGGCCCTGGATTAAAGCCGAACCGCTGCTCGGCAATCATGGCGATGAAGCTCGTGCACGACTTGAAATCCGGATCGTAAAATTTGCGATTACTCTGGTCTTGCTCAAAATGCGCCGCGTCCTCCGGAGAAAGAAACGCGCTCTCGTGATGATCAAACCACCACGTGATCTTTGGAGAGCTGGAATACTTGAAGTCGACGATCGCGTTCTCGTCGCCGGTGAATTCCTTCTCGTTAAATAAAGCCCCTGCGCGGTGAAGCAACCCTGAGAACACAAATTTCACATCATTGCGAATGCGCTCACGATAGAAGCGGGAAAACAAGGCCGCAGACGACGCACCATCAAAGCACTTATCGTGGTAGAAAACTCGAACTTGCAAACCTTACTCCTGTGGCCATTACAGCCTTCGACCAAGCTTCAAAGAGAAAGCCAATAGGAATCTCATCCCGGGGCGGGTTCTGTCAAGCGGCATTGCAGCACCGATCTACTTATTGAAAAGGCGAGCCGAACCGGCTCGCCTGGTGAAGTTGATTTGAAGAATCTCAAGCGCTGTGTGGCGGCGCTCCCATAGCTCCGGCTTGCTTCTCCGCCATATCGCCGATGACCGGCAACTTGAACATCTGTCCTTGATAAGCTTTGAGCACGAGAACCAGCCAGATTACAAATCCCGCCAGCCCGACGAGCGGCCAAACGAAGATTGTCAACCAGCCCAGAAGCGGAACGTGCACCATGATGTTCAACACGATCCACAACGCGCACCACGCAACCGCGAAGAAAATGCATTGAAACGAGTGAAAACGAATCAGCCGTTTTTGGTTGTAAGGTTCCAAAACCAGGAAGAGGATCGCCGGAATGATAGTGACGTAAGCAAGCGCGCCAAACAGGTTATCGGAAGGCCCGCCTGCCGAGGTTGAGAGGTTTGCCGAAGCGATCGAGCGGTTGCACGCTGGACATGCATTGGCTCCGGCCGAAATTGGAGCGCCACAAGCAGAACAGAAGGCCATCGTCTCCCCCAAGCCAAAGTTGTGATCTTGCCCGAACCGTCGAACAACAGCTAGGCTACGCCCTTTCCGCAAAATCTCCAATGACAGGAAGTTTAAACATCTCGCCCTGCCAGGCTTTGATCACCGTGACCACCCACACCGTCGCGCATCCCAGAGCCGCTATCAAAACCGCCAGCGACCCCAGCAGGTAACCCAATCGCGGAATCACAGTCAGGATTGCGAAAAGCACCCGCAGCACTAGCCCGATCACCGCGATCGCGATTGCCAGGAAAATCGATTGCCGAGAATGAAATCGCACAAGACGGTTATGCTTGAAACTCGGTAATGCGAGAAAAACGATGGCCGGGACCACCGCGACATAGGCTACTGCCGCAGCAACATTCGCTGGCACAGGGCCCGTGTCGGCGACAGCCGCGGGAGCTACAATCATTCGCCGGCCGCAACCAGGGCAAAACGCCGCGTCGGCAGGCATCTCGGCACTGCATTGCGGGCAAGCGATGGAGGTAGTATTCAAGCCGATGCGCCTAGTTTCTGCTCTTTCGGCAATCCTCACAAAGTCCATAAATCTGGAATGTGTGGCGGGTGGTCTGGTAGTGGTATTTGCTGCCGATTTCCTGTTCCAGCCGATCTACTTCGGGTGAAAAAAATTCCACGGAACTGCCGCACAACGTACAAACCATGTGATGGTGGCTGCGACGATTGTACTGGTGCTCGAAGCGCGCAATGCCATCGTGAAATGCAACCTCGCTTGCAAGGCCGCATTCGGCAAGAAGCTTAAGTGTTCGATAAACCGTCGTAAAACCGATCCGGGAATCTTTTTTCTGGACCAGGCGGTGCAACTCATTGGTGGAAAGGTGCTCGCGGGTCTCCAAGAACGTTTGCAAAATTGTGTCGCGCTGGGCCGTGTGCTTCAGTCCGACACGCTTCAGATGCTCGTGAAGGATCTGTTGCGCTTCCCGCATCATCTCGCGCGAGATACTCGGCTGATCGTCAATGCGCCGTTGCAGCATGGCCACTCTGCATCATAACGACCTTTGACGACGCAGCCAAGCTGTCGGCTCGCTGCGCCCTCTTCGCTTTCCTTGCGGGAGATCGGCTGCGTTCTTTGCGTTTTTAGGTTCTACAAATCTAAAGAGCGGCCGTCGACACTCCGAAACAAGCTAAAATCGAAGGTCCACATGGCTACAAGCGCTGCGCCTGCCAGTACTCCCAAAAAGAAGTTTGCCAAGCTGATCGGCTTCAGCCTGCTCGGGCTGGTGTTTTCTTGCCTTTGCATTCTCCTTTGGCTTAGATCGGTCATGCTGTCGGCCTTACCGCAACTGGACGGATCCTCGCAGGTCCGCGGTATTTCTGGAACAGTGGTCATAACCCGTGACAATCACGGCGTCCCAACGATTCAAGCTTCCAATCTTGACGATCTGTTCTTTGCGCAGGGCTACGTCACGGCCGAGGACCGCTTGTTTCAGATGGATGGCATGCGTCGCTTCGCGGCGGGCGAACTGTCCGAAGTTGTGGGCGATGTTCAGTTCGAGCACGACAAGCAGCAGCGCATCCTCGGCTTGCGGGTTGCCGCCAGAAAGACGATTGAAACAGCGACAGCAGAGGACCGTGCACGCCTTGAGGCGTATGCGCGTGGAGTCAATACGTTCATCGATTCGCATCACGATCGGCTTTCCGTGGAATTCCGGATTTTACGTTACGCGCCGAAGCATTGGACGACGGAGGATTCGGCGCTGATCGGCGCATACATGGTCGAAGAACTCACGACCAGCCCTCGTCATGCGTTAATCCGCGAGAAAATTCTGGCGCGGCTGGGTCCAGAACTCACGAACGATCTCTACGTCAATTCCTCCTGGCGCGATCGACTCCCCACCGTAGTACGGCCCAGCCTGGAGGAAAAGATCGACGACGACTCCGAAGTTGATCGCTCGGTCGCTCAAGCCGAAGATGAACAGCCTGCCGGCACTGCTTGGTTTCCGCAGCCACGTATGTTTTTCGACGATCCGCCGTTAGTTCTCGGCTCGAACAACTGGGTTGTTTCTGGGGCGCACACAGTCACGGGGAAGCCGCTGCTGTCGAACGATATGCACCTAGGCCATCAAATGCCTAATCTCTGGTATGCCGCCCATCTGCGCTGCGGCGACTTTGACGTGGCAGGCGTGACGCTACCGGGTTACCCTTATGTCATCGTTGGTCACAACCAGCGCATCGCCTGGGGATTCACTAATATCGGTCCCACGATTGAGGACGTTTACATCGAGAACTTCAACGCTGCAGGGCAATACCTCACTCCTGAAGGTTGGAAAGAACCTGAGCATCGAAAAGAAGTCATTCACGTAAAAGGCAAACCGGACGTAGTTTTCGAGGTCCAGCTCACACGTCATGGACCCATCGTCACTGACCTCGTTCCCGGCGAGACTCGCAAGCTGGCACTGCGCTGGACTTTATATAACGGAGTTCGCAGCCCCCTTTTCGCGGTTGACTCCGCGCGTAACTGGCAGGAGTTTCAGAATGCGTTTTCGCAATTCGATGCGCCAGGACAAAACGTGGTCTACGCCGACGTTGATGGCAACATCGGCTACCACGCGACCGGCAAAATTCCCATCCGAGCTTCCGGCGACGGTAGCCTTCCAGAGAATGGCAGCGACAACGCGCATGAGTGGACCGGTTATGTTCCGTTCGACAGACTGCCGAGTGTTTTCAACCCCTCTTCTGGGATTATCGCCACGGCCAATGGCCGCATCACACCTGAAAAGTATCCGTACGCCTTAAGCGTCGAGTGGGAAGCTCCATGGCGAACGGATCGCATCTACCGCGTGTTGGGGTCGGGCAAGAAGCTCACCTCCGCGGACATGCTCAGTCTGCAGACGGATATTTATTCCGAACTGGATCACTATTTCGCAGATCGCTTCGTCTATGCCGTGGATCACGTAAGGCACGCTTCTGCCCGAAGCAAGACAGCCGCAGACATTTTACGGCAATGGGACGGCCGCATGCTCGGCGACTCCGCTGCACCGACAATTGCCGTGCGGTCGCGACTCGAACTCACGCGCCTCTTACTCGAGCCAAAGCTGGGACCGGCGCCCAACAATCCCGAACAAGACAAATCCACGCTGAACTGGAAAAGTTACAACTGGATGATGGATACCGTGTGGCTCGAGAACGTCGTGGAACACCAGCCTAAACGTTGGCTTCCCGATACGTATGCAAACTACGACGACTTGCTCGCAGCCTCAGTCGATTCCGCAGTAAACAATCCAGACGCACCGAAAGATCTGAATTCGTGGAAATGGGGCAGTTTCAACCCGGTCCAAATCCAAAACCCTGTGCTAGGGCAGATTCCGTTTCTGAACCGTTGGACAGGACCAGGCCTGCAGCCGCAGTCCGGCAGCCCCTATACGGTCAAGGCAGCCGCGAAAGCCTGGGGCCCGTCAGAGCGCATCACCGTGAACCTGGGCGATCTCGATCACTCCACCCTGAATCTTGTGACCGGAGAAGCGGGAAATTTTCTCAGCCCGTACTACATGGACCAGTGGACAGCCTGGTATACAAATTTCACTTTTCCCTGGCCATTCTCGGCCGATGCCATCGCCCAGAGCAAAGCCCACCAGATCGAACTGCAACCGCAGCGATAATGGTGCAATCGTTCTTGAGGACCTCGTTGAGATTGGGGAAATCGGCTCGAGACTGCTTAGGTTGAGGCAGGATTGGAGTGCTCACGCAGGTTGATTTCGAGCGTAAGCAGGAGCGCGTGACTTCATCATCCCAAGACACTCATCGTGACGGCGTGCCACCAACTCGAAGTCACCGCAGAAAGTTTTTAGTTCTCTTTTCTGATCTTATTTGCAAGTTTCTTTATCTCTCTTTCCCGCGCGATATTCACGATGCCTTTTGCATCGTCGTACAAGCTTTCGCGCAAGAGATTGAGCAGCCGAGCTCTCAGCGTATCGCGGGTCGCATGCGAACTTGGCACAATAATTTTTTCCGCGGGTCGGGGCTGCGAGCATACTAGCGTCGTCCCGACAAACGGAGTCGCATCAGCGGGGAGTGCTGCTGTCTGTACTTGTGCCAACGCTCGAGCGCATAGCAGCGCAGATGCAAGGGCCACCGCAAGAACGAGCTTCGTAATTGCCACATCTCCACCTCCCGGCTTTACGGCCCGAACTCACTTTCGTTCGTCGACCCAGTAGATGGCGGCCTTTCAGGCCACGGTTGTCGTGTACGGTATTGCACATTAGTGACTACCGCCGGCGTGGTATGTAGCCTTCCGTCGCGTACCGGGCGTTCGTCAAGAATGCTGCTCTTGTAACCCGTTCAGTGCCCTGAGATCTAGTGCTCTCAAGGCGAAGGTCACGTGACCGGAACCGCGCCGAATCTCGGCCTCCTGCGCGTTTTCGCCAATTCGATTCGGGCTTGGTTCTAGGATGGGGATCTATCTACTTTTTGACCGAGCACTGCGGCGCTTGCGCCTCATGATTTCCTCCTCCGAATACATCGTCCCGCGGCACCTTTTCGATCCACAGGCACACGGTGAAAGATCATCCAGTTCACCGTCATAGAGGTTGTAGTCATAAGTCAGCTCGTCCCCAGCCTTAACCTCACGGATCGTGACGATGACCACTCGGCCGTTAACCTCCTGGGCCTCGCAATTGGGTTCGCAAGAATGGTTGATAAATGCCGCAACACCGTTACCGTCGATCACATGCTTCCCATCGGACAGGCCGAACAGATAAGTGCGCTCCTGGTTTTCATACAGGGCATCAGCCTCACTTATGGTAAGGCGCGGCCCGGTGTATTCCACGACTCGAGTGCGATTCCTGATAGGAATCGTCGTGAAGCATCCCTCAGCGTGGATCGAGGATCGGCGAATCACCAGGTGCGATGGATCCGGTGTGCGTTTTCTGCGGACTTGCTTTTTTGGTGGTGTGGAAGACTTTTGGACCATGACAGATTGACAACCAGTTTAGGGCAGGTTCCTGGCCGTTTGCTCGGCATTGGCTTCTAAGATGAAGGAGTTGCCATTATCCAAGCGGCAGTCCCATGCGGCGCAGCAGGTCGGCGAATCGGGGGTCGGAACGCAGAGAATCGAACCGATGGTCGGTCTTGGCGTATTGCAGGGCTTCAGACTTTTCCTGATATGCCTTTTCGAGCCATGCGAACGCCTGCTCCTTGTCGCCCGCGAGTGCATAGATTTCTGCAACTCGGGCGGGATCTACATATTCATGCTTGCTCAGCTCAACATTCTGTCTGGCCCATTCGCGGAATGCCGGTTCTAGTCCAGACTTCACATAGACTTTCTTAACCTCTTCCATGATCGCGACAAACTCAGGCTGGTGCGCCAGGGTATCGGCAGCTTCTGTCTCCTGCAGCCAAAGATCGTACTTGCCCTGCTCGAGGTACGTCCCACCTAGATCAGCGTGCACCGAAGCAAAGCTGGGATCCATCTCTGTCACTTTTTTGAATTGCTCAATCGCCAGATCGTATTGCTTGCCAATATCGTACTCCTGGCCCAAGTTCTCGATGTACTTTAGGTTCAGCGGATCAAGCCGGATTGCATGATTAATCTCGGCCAGCGCTTCCTCATGCCGCCCCAGGGCCGAGAGGTACAACCAATATAGTTTGTGCGCGGTTGCGGAGTTGGGATTGACTTCCAGCGCCCTCTTGAATTCTTTGTCCGCCGCGCTCCAGTTCCATTCCGTCGTATACGTATCGGCGAGCGTCGCATGCGCCTCGGCCAGCGTGTCGTCGATCGCCAACGCCTTTTGTGCGGCGACGCGCGCTTTCGGCAGCGCTTCACTCGATGGCATTGGCGAGTACTCGGGCGCGATGTCGTAGTAGTCGGCCAGTCCTACATATGCCTGCGCGTAATTCGGATCCTTCTCGATCGCTTGATTGAAATAGTCCCGGGCCTTCTCCAACGATTCCGGCGTTCGTTTTGCCCAGTAATACCGGCCCTTCAAATAAAGTTGATACGCCTCCGGATCGCTGGTCCCAGCCTTCGTCGCCTGCTTGGCCGTGTCGCCACCCGATAACCGCTCCCTCAACTTCGCTGTAATCGCCCGTGTGATGTCGTCCTGCACCGCCAACACATCTGCCAGGTTGCGTTCGTACTGCTCGCCCCAAAGGGTGTGGTTATTCCTCGCATCGATCAACTCCGAACCGATGACGAGCTGATCTCCCCGTTTCACAATACGCCCTGTGACAACCCCTTCAATCTTCAGATCACGTGCAACTGTCTGCGGATCAACCTCGCGTCCTTTGTAATGAAACACCGACGACCGCGACATCACTGCCAGATTCGGAATCTGCGACAGGCTGTCAATCAGACCCTCCGTGATTCCGTCGCTCAGATATTCGCTGTTCGGATCATTGCTGACGTTGACGAATGGCAGCACCGCGATCGAGGAAATTTCTTGCTTCCCGGCGCTGCTCCGGTAAAAGAAATAGCCGACCGCGACCACGATCAGAACTGCCACCGTGGCAAGAGCTGCAATCCATCGCCCTTTAGACCTTGCAACTGTCGTCGACCCTGAAATCGGAACCGTTGGTGCGCTCGCGTTGCTCGCTTGCGCCACCGATGCTCCGCTCACGGGATTTCGGCCGGCGCCGATTGAAACCGCGTCTTGCGCCGGCATCACTGCGGTCCGGCTGGAATCCGTATCTCGCTTCAGCCGCAGCAGTTCGGATTTCATGTCGGAGGCATGCTGATATCTCAGCTCCCGGTCTTTCTCCAGCGCGCGGTTGATGATGTCTTCCAGTTTCGGCGGAAGATTGGGATTCAAGCGTATGGGCGATACCGGCGCCCGGTTCAGGATCGCCTCGAAAATGACTCCCGAGGTATCGCCGCGGAAGGGCAACACGGCGGTAAGCAACTCGTAAAGCACCACGCCAAAAGAGAACAGGTCGGTGCGAACATCAAGTTCCTTCCCGCGCACCTGCTCAGGGGACATATAAGCAACTGTTCCCAGAGCCGTGCCCGGACTTGTTAAGTGTTGGTCGCTCACCCCGGCAGTCGCCTCCAATGGTGCTGCCGCTGTAAGCCTGTTTTCCTCGAAGACCACCTTGGCCAGCCCGAAATCAAGAATTTTGGCGTGCCCGCGTTTGGTCACAAAGATGTTCGCCGGCTTGATATCGCGATGGATGATGCCCTCGGCGTGGGCAGCATCGAGCGCGTCTGAAATTTCGACGGCCAGGGAGAGGACTGTATCGAGTTCTATCGGATGCGCGGCGATCCAGTGCTTTAGCGTCACGCCATCAAGAAATTCCATGACGATGTAAGCGTGGCCTTCGTGCTCACCGATGTCGTAAATGGTGCAAATGTTGGGATGGTTCAGCGCAGACGCGGCTTGTGCCTCGCGGCGAAATCGAGCCAGCGCCTGTGGATCCCGCGCTACGTCCTCGGGCAGGAACTTCAGCGCAACAAAGCGATGCAACCGCGTGTCTTCGGCCTTATACACAACCCCCATTCCGCCACCGCCAAGTTTCTCCACAATGCGGTAATGGGAAATGGTTTGCCCGATCATGACGCGCCGCCATGTTAGGCGGAACACTTGGGCAAGTCAATGAGAGCCAACGAGTTCGCTACATTCGAGGAGAAGATCGTTGATGAGTCGCGATTCACGCATCCCGGATCGAAGAAGGATGGGGACAGGCCATCGTAAAATGGCGATAAGATTTGGAGGTCGAGTATGCACAAGCTACACGTGCTAGTTCTGCTCTTGGGCCTTACGGCCACACTTCCCCAGGACAAGCCTGATACAAAAGCGAAAGGACCGTTCACCCACTTTTGCCAGAAACAGTTTTACTCCGTATCAAACGGACAGGTCTCCTGCAACTGGCAAGACAGCTTCGAAGCTGCTTGTAGTGTCACATCCCCTCTCGATTCGATCCCAAAGTCAGCAATCATACGTGGTCCGGAAACCGTCGGTAAGTGCAGTGACACAAATAGCGATGTCGTAAAAGTCGTGCACCATTGAGGTTCCAGCGACGCGAGAACCTCGAACGCCTCTTCAAACAAGCAGTTTTCTCAGTAATTGTTGTGATGTCGCAATTACACGCACGACATTTACCGAACAGTAGAAGCGGAAAGAGCCCTGAAAAGACAAGCGTACTTTGTTAAGAGGCATGACGTTGGCATTTCAGTGCAACTCGTCGCGTTGTGATTACATCAGAGGTTTCACGACCAGGAAGGACGAGCCGGCAGGAATAAATTCATCGACCTTCTGACCGAATGAGCCGCGGATTTTCCGGCTGGAGGGTTGATATGATCCGCTTGCAGTGGTTGCTACTTGCCTTGTTCACTCTGGCGTTAACCTGGCCAGTCCCTTTACACTCGCAGGCAACAGCTTCGGAATATATTTACACCTCGAATTTTGGAGATTTCACGCTCTCCGGATTTTCGCTCAATACGAATACCGGCACGCTCACACAACTGAAAGGGTCGCCGTTTCCCAGCGGAATCGGGCCGGAAGCGTTTGCTGCCAGCCGAAAGGGCGATTTTCTGTATGTGTCCCTGGGTGAGTGGTCTGAGGGCGGGCCGTGCGGCAATGACCTCGCCCAAGCTGCGAGCTACGCGATTGCGCCCACAACGGGAGAATTGACGCAAGTGGACGACGTCACCCTGCCGGAGTATTGTCCTTCGGACCTGATCGTAGACCCGACGGGCAAATTTGTTTATGTGGCGCTGATCGATTTCGACTTTCCTAAGGTCGGAGCGATCGCCGCGCTCAAGACCAGAGCCGGCGCCATGAAGCCGGTTGACGGCTCACCTTTTCTGTCGCCGATAGAAGTTCCTCCTGGGCAAAACCCGGCCATTGGGATGTTGGCGCTGTCACTCGACGGCACGGTGTTGTATGCGTCGGACCCAAATAACACGGCAGGAATTCTTATCTTCGACCGTGACACGAGCAGCGGCTCGCTGACGTTTCGCACAACTTTTGATTCAGAGACACCCCTGGGGCCAATTGCGATCACACCGTCGGGCAAGTATCTGGTGGCCGCGCCGCCTTCCGGGAGTGGCATGTACGTGTACTCGATTGGCAGCAACGGTGACCTGACGGCAGTGCCCGGCTCACCCTTTGCGAGCCCAAATGTCAGTATCACAGATGGCATCAGCATTTCGCCGAATGGACAATTTGTAGCAGTCGCTGAACAGGGAGGGACAACCATCCAACGAATAAATCGCACGAGTGGCGCACTGTCGCTTGTTCCGGGTTCTCCATTCGGTGGCTTTCTGCCGTACGCGGTAACATTTGATCCATCGGGAAATTTCGTGATGGTGCCAGGCACCGTCTATCGCATCCATCCTGAGACCGGGATTCTCACCAAAGTTTCGACGTTTACCACCGGAAACTTTGCGTGGGACATTACAGGCGTGAGGGAGTAGAAGTGTGGATTGCCCCCGGTGCTCGGCCTGGGGGAAGTCTGATCGAGCAGTGTTAGCTCAACTACGTCGCCGAGTGCCAAGTCACTGTCGCTACTCGACGTCAAGGGATTTCTGGTGCTCTTCGCTGCCGTCGGCCAATCCTAGCGTCGCACCGGGATTCCGCCTAGCTTTGCGGCGGATCGACCAACTTAACGTCATACGACTGCCCCACAATGTTATCCGTCACTCCGTTGTTGCTGTTGACGCTGTTGGGCGGAATGAAGAGCTGGTCATTTGTGGTCGAGTAAATGCGGAACGCACCTCCCTGGCAGACATACACCACCGTGCGTCCAGTAATGGGCTGAATTCCAGTCGCATCTCCATTTACAGGAGCAATGACCACTTTCGAGTGGACTGTGTCAAAGATCGACAAGCAGCCGCGAACCTCACCGCCGGAGATGTTGATGTTCGTGCAACTTTTCGCCCCTATGAAGAGCTGCCCATTTGACGCCATCTGCATGCGATTGTGATAACCATCGGTAATGAGGATAGGCTTGGCGTTCGTCGGCCGTAACGAGTTCGGGTCGACGATATTCAGGGTGCCGCAGTTCTGTGACGCGGTACCCGCCGGACAAGCAGTGTTCGGCGGCGTGCCGGCCACATACAGCGCGCCGCCATCGAGAATTCCGTAAGTGGCCGCGCTCAATGGCGAAATCCCACTCGGAGCTGGACTCCCGATGGAAAAGGTGCTGATCCCTGCTACATCATCCCCGGCTGCTGCCGTGCCGCCGCACTGCGCGCCACAGTTGAAGATGTAAGCGGTTGCGTTATCGCTAAATATTCCCCACACCGGACGATGAAATCCTGCAATTCCGCCGGCCGGTTGCCGCGGATCGGAATTGGTGCCGATCAGTGCCGTCGAGATCAAAGTCACATTGTCTGAATTGTCGCTGAAGGCCAGAAGATGAGTCCCGTCCGGAGTGCCCACAACGTAGTGCGCCGCAGGGACCGGAATAGTCGCGGTCGTAGCCCCAGTTCCCAGGTTCACAGCCACAACCGCCCCCGGAGATTGGCCATCAATCGGGGCACCGGGAACAGCGGCATACAAACTCGTATTGTCTTTGGCGATAAACATACTCTCCGTAACACCCGGGAGCGTGATGGTCGGGATCGCGGTTGTGGATCCCGCAACGTCGGCAAGCGCCTCGGTCTTGTTGTCGATCACCGTAACGGTATTTCCGTTAGGGCTGAAGACCACCGTGCGCGATAAATCCGGTGTGACCTCCATGATGCTCGGTTGGTTCGATTCGCCAAGCAAACTGATGTTCGCAGCGGAAACCTGGTCCTTGAGAGCATCCACAATGTTGATAACGGGCGAATTGCCGAACCCACTAGGAAACAGGGGGTTCGAGACAAAGGCGCGATATTTCAGATTGCTGAGCCGGTGCTGGTTGCTCGTGGACTTACTGCCTCCACAATGCAAAATCGTCGCCGTGCATGCGACGAGCACACTGATTCTTAAGGCTTTCTTCAAACCGCAAACTCCTAAGGGCATCGGGAACAATGATTTAGATGCGAGAAAATGGCGATTATAGCAGCGACCAAGCGACTGCTGCTCAATTGCCAGAGTCGAACGACTACTAGCGCATCGGCTCCGGAGACAAGAGGCGCGGCCATCTTGTATTCTCAAGGAAATGGCCGGTGACCTTTTAGCCCGATTGAAACACTCCCCCGTCCTGTGTGATGGCGCGATGGGGACGCTGCTGTACGCCAAAGGCGTTTTCATTAACCGCTGTTATGACGAATTGAACCTCTCGCAGCCAGATCTGATCCGCGGGATTCACCACGAATATCTGCAGGGCGGCGCAGAGACCATTGAAACCAACACGTTTGGAGGAAACTCTTTCCGGCTGGCGCGGCACAGCCTGGCAGATCGCGCGCGCGACATCAATTTCGCCGGGGCGAAATTGGCGCGGGAAGCGGCGAAAAGTTTTGATGTCTGGGTTGCAGGTTCCGTCGGCCCTATCGGCATCCGTATCGAACCTCTGGGTAAGACCTCTCTCGAAGAAACACGAGCGGCATTCCGGGAGCAGATTGCCGCGTTGGTCGAAGGCGGTGTGGACCTAATCATTTTCGAGACGTTCGGCTATCTCGAGGAACTTCACCAGGCGATGCTCGCTGCCCGGGAAGTCGACCCTAAGATTCCGATCGTGGCGCAGGTAACCATCGATGAGGATGGCAATTGCCAGGACGGGTCGACTCCGGAGGTCTTCACTCCCAAGCTAGAAGAGTGGGGCGCCGACGTAATCGGATGCAACTGCAGCGTTGGTCCGGTAGCGATGCTGGATGGCATTGAGCGCATGAGGCCGCTCACTTCTCTGCCGCTGGCAGCTCAGCCGAACGCAGGAATTCCACGATCGGTCGAAGGCCGCAATATTTATCTATGCTCGCCCGAGTACATGGCGAGCTACGCGCGGAAATTTGTCGCTGCCGGTGTCCGGTTGGTTGGCGGTTGCTGCGGAACAACTCCAGCCCACATTCGTGTGATGAAGTCGGCCTTGCGCGTGGGCGAAGCGCGTAACAAAACCGCAGTTACAACCGCCGCAACCCCGCAGACCAGGCCTGCGACCGCGCCTGAGGTTCCGCTCGCAAAGCGCTCCCGCGTGGGCGCAAAGATCGCCGCTGGCGATTTCGTCACTATGGTCGAAATCGTGCCTCCGAAGGGCACCGACGTTCGCAAGGAAATTGAAGGCGCCCGATTCCTGAAGTCGGTCGGGGTGGACGCCATCAATATCCCTGACAGTCCGCGTGCCTCGGCCCGCATGAGCAACCAGGCACTCTGCTTGCTGGTGCAGAAGGAAGTCGGAATCGAGCCCATCATGCATTACACCTGCCGCGACCGGAACGTCTTGTGTATCCAGTCAGACCTACTGGGTGCGGCGGCGATGGGTCTTCGAAATTTGATTTGTATCACCGGAGATCCACCCAAGATGGGCAACTATCCGGATGCCACGGCGGTTTTTGATGTGGACTCGATTGGCCTCGTGAATATTGTCCACAACCTGAACGAAGGGCGAGACATTGGCGACAACCCACTGGGAGTGGGTACGGCATTTGTAGTCGGCGTGGGCGCCAATCCGGGCGTTCCAAACATGGACGAAGAGATTCGCCGCTTTGAATACAAGGTGCAAGCTGGGGCCGAATATGTGGTCACCCAGCCGGTATTCGATTTGTCTTTGTTAGAAAACTTCCTTCGGCGCATTGAACACTGCCGCATTCCCGTAGTGGTCGGCATTTGGCCGCTGGTTAGCTTGCGCAACGCGGAATTCATGAAGAATGAATTGAGAGTTTCGGTTCCTGACTCGATCCTCGAACGCATGGCTCGCGCCCCGAACCCGGAAGCCGCCCGTGAAGAAGGCATTGCCATCGCACGGGAGATGTTGATTGCCACCCGCAACATGGTCCAGGGTGCCCAGATCAGCGCGCCACTCGGTAAATACGCCGCGGCTGTGGATGTCCTCGAAGCTCTGGGGACCTCCCGCGCCACTTCGGGCTAACTCGCTGTAAATCTCTGGTTAAATCCTCATTTTGCTGGACACATCCGTCCGCCACCTGGATTAGAATACGGCCAGGAGTTACTCCCTTTGCCCAAGTTCGAAGAATGCCTCCAGCGCCTGGAAAAAATCGTCCATGAACTGGAGAAAGGTGAAGTACCGCTGGAAAAATCTCTGACCCTGTTCGAGGAAGGGATGCAGCTCTCGTCTGCATGCCGGAAGGAGTTGGAGCAGGCGGAAGGTAAAGTGGAAATTCTGCTGAAGCAGAATGGAAAGCTTCACGCTGAGTCGTTTGAGCCCTTAACTGAGGCCCCGTCTGGTCGCAAGTAGCGCCTTCCTCAGTGGCTCGCCGGTCGCTGCATCAACGCCTGTGGCCACCCGTATCTCACGCGAGTTGCCGCAGCCACAGAACACCGTGAATAGCGGTAGAAGCCAGAGGTTCTCATGCACACCCAAGCTATAGTCGTTTTCCCGGGCGACTCCGGAAGCGCAAAGTCACTTCTTTCCGCGCTGGACAGTTCGTTTCATCTCATCCACCAAGCGAGCTCGCTGGCGGAGCTGCGAAGCAGTATTGCGAAACATTCCGCTCATGTCGCAATCGTCGATATGGAAGCAGCGAGCTTTGCCGATCTGCAACATGTCTCTCAAGAGTTTCCGCACGTCTGCATCGTTTGCATGCATCGTTGCGCCGATGAAGAGATGTGGGCGGCCGCGCTGGATGCCGGCGCTTCGGACCTTTATCACCCCGCGGAGACGGCGGCTATCGTTCGTGCCGCGTTGAAGGGCAGTTCCTCTGCCCGCGCCGCGGCAGCATAACAGCGGGTGTCAGGCGTCAGGTCCCAGGTGTCAGGAGCAAGGCAGCACCATTTCAATCTCAATTGATACCCGTCACCCGTGACCTGATACCTGTCACCTCTTCCCTGACACCCACCTTGCTATACTCACCGTCATGCTTGAGCCTACCCTTGAGCAGGGACGACAGCTTGCCGACGCAGCGCTGGAACGGCTGTTGCCTGGCCCCGATCAGTACCCTGTCTCCATTCATCGAGCAATGCGACACAGCGTCTTCGCGGGCGGAAAACGTTTGCGTCCGATTTTATCCATGGAAACTGGACGAATGATTTGCGGCGCGCTTCCAGCCGGCATCGAGGATTTGGGCGCTGCGCTCGAAATGCTTCATACCTATTCCCTGATTCACGACGATCTTCCCGCTCTCGATAACGATGATCTCCGCCGCGGTCGGCCAACTTGTCACAAAGCTTTTGGCGAAGCCGTGGCGATACTCGCGGGCGATGCGCTGCAGACCCGGGCTTACGAAGTCATGGCCCGGCTGCGTTGTCCGGCAGAAGCGCGCGTGCGAGTCATCGAAGAGATTGCGCGTGGCACCGGCACAATCGAAGGCATGATCGGCGGGCAAGTCGTCGATCTCGAAGCCGAGCACAGCAAGCCGGATCTCGCCACTTTGGAGTACATCCACCGCTCCAAAACCGCGGCCCTGATTACTGCCAGTACGGTCAGCGGCGGACTTTACGTTGGAGCGCCGGAAGACGAAGTCTGCAAACTCCGATCTTTCGGCCAGGCAATAGGCCTGGCATTCCAGATCGTCGACGACGTGCTCGATGTTACCCAAACTTCCGAACAACTGGGGAAAACTGCTGGAAAAGATACCGCCGCCGAGAAGGCTACATATCCTGCTCTGTTTGGTGTTCAAGAGTCCCTCAAGAAGGCGGATGCACTGGTCGACAAGGCATTGGCAGCCCTAGAGAGCTTCGGTTCCAGAGCCGAAGTTTTGAAAGCACTCGCGCATTACCTGGTGGAGCGCCAAAAGTAACCTGCCGCCGAGTTTCCTATTTCTTGTCTGTGTGATAAAACAACCAACGGCGATGGAGTTCGCCCTAACCGCCGCCTGCCGCGGCTGATAACTCCTACAAACCAGTAGGAGGAACTCCATCTTGCGTGAGGTCCTGATTGTTTCCCTCGGCGCTATCGTCGGCGCCAATTCCCGCTATCTCCTAAGTCGCTACGCTGCGAAGCTTATGGGGCCAGTGTTTCCGTATGGCACGCTCATCATCAACCTGAGCGGCAGCTTCATTGTCGGCTTCTTTATCGTGTGGACAAGCGAACGCGTGTTCATTGATCCGCGTTGGCGATTGCTGGTGGTGGTCGGCTTTTGCGGTTCCTTCACCACTTTCTCCAGCTATGCCTATGAAAGCATGGCCTACTTCGAGCAGGGTCAATGGTTGCTGATGTGGAGCAACATACTGAGCAATAACTTGCTTTGCCTGCTCGCGGTGTTGGCGGGAATCGCGCTAGCGAGGGTACTATAAATGCCTAACGCAATGGCGGTTCAAGTCACCATCTATCTCAACGAGGCGGACCAATGGCACCACAGGCCTTTGCACGTCGAGATTCTGAATTATCTACGGAAGGAAAACGTCTACGCGGCGACTGCGGTTCACGCCGTTGCCGGATTTCTCGGCCGGCATCGCGTCGAAACAGCCCATCTCGTGGATGTCGGCGGCAAGTTGCCCATCATCATCACCTTCGTTGATACTGACGAACACGTGAACCGGGTTCTGCCCACTTTAAAAGAAATGGCTGCGCATCGGTTGATCGTCAGAGAAAACGTGGTGCTGGAGCAGGGAAACTTGGAATGACAGCTATTTCTGTTGCTGCACTTCCTCCATGCCCACAATCTTGGCGTCCGAGCGGAACTTCTTGTAGTCGCTGAAGGTCTGCTCATCTTCCATATTGATTCCCTTCAGTAATGCCAAGCGGGCATCGATCTTAGCCGCAAAATGCTTGGGCAACCAAACTTCGTCGTTGACCCGCGTTTGCTCAAGCATGAGGCGCGAACCTTTATGGAAGCGCGCCAGGAACAGTCCCCAGGACACCGTGTCCAGGCATTCAACGTCCATCTTCGCCAGTTGCAGATCGGTTTTATCGATCCAAACCCGGCCATGGAACTTTGGAAGCATGTTGGCGTACTTCATACGCGGAACAAAACCCGGCCGCGGCTCGGCTCCGATCACCCAGGTATCGCGTCCACCTAGATTTTCCATCCCTAGCACACTGAAGTTGTACGCGTCGTCGATCTCGCGGACGAACTGCATCCCTTCTTCACGTTCTTTGGCTTCCTTTTCTTCGCGTTTGCGGCGCTCTTCGGGTGATTCGTTCTTGTGCTTGTCGATAACCTTCTGGATCTTGGCTTCTTCTTTGGCCGCTTCCTTGTCCGACAGCGGCTTGTCATCTTTGGCTACAAGCCTTTGCACCTGGTCCCCGTAGATTTCGAGCACGTCGTAAGTCTTCGCCTCCGTGGATTTCGTCATGCCTTTGCCATTGAGATGCGTCTCGACCTCGCGCTCGGTATAGGTGTAATCCCGTTGCTTCTTATCATTCTGGATGTCGTTCTCAGCTACTTTCTGAATTAATGCTTTGATCTGGTCTTGCGTCAGGCTAGAGGCAACAGGTTCGGTCATCGATGAATCCTGGGCGATGATCCAAGACGAGGTCAGGACGAATAATGCCAACAACAACTTGCAAATCTTCATGACTCTTTATACGTAATACAAAGCGCGGTAGTTTCTAGGATACAGGGGAGGCCGGCCTTTTCGGGTACATGCTATAATCGATGTTCGCCTGCTATGTTTTCGAGGCAATCCTGTGATCTCCTCTGGGCGAATCCAGCGCATTGAATTCGGTACGATCAATCAGCGCAGCGCAATCAAAGTTCATTGAGATGAGGTAAATCCATGTCCGGCCATTCTAAATGGGCCACAATTAAGCACAAAAAGGGCGCTCTGGACGCCAAGCGCGGCAAGATCTTTACCCGCCTTATCAAGGAAATTAGCATTGCCGCCAAATCCGGTGGCGACCCCGACACTAACCCGCGCCTGCGGACGGCTATTGCGGCTGCCAAGGCTGAAAATATGCCTGCGGACAACATCAAACGCGCCGTCCAGCGCGGCACAGGCGAATTGCCGGGCGCGACCTACGAAGAGTTTTCGCTCGAAGGCTACGGCCCGGGTGGGGTGGCTGTGCTCATCGATATCAACACCGATAACCGCAATCGGACCGTCAGCGAGATCCGGCACGTTTTTCAGAAGAATGGCGGGAACATGGCGTCGGCAGGTGCGGTCGCGTATATGTTTCACAAGAAGGGTGACATCGTCCTTCCCAAATCCGCGGCAACCGCAGACGATCTGATGAATATCATCATCGAAGCGGGTGGCGAGGATGAGCCAATTGATGACGGCGAGAATTGGGAAATTCTGACCCCGCCTTCCGCCTACGAAAGCATGGTTGAGGCCATTAAGAAGGCTGGCATCACCCCCTTATCTTCAGGCGTAAACATGATTCCCGATACGTACATCAAACTGGAAGGCGCGTCCGCGAATACCATGATCCGCTTGATGGAAGCGTTGGAAGAACACGACGACGTGCAGAACGTCCATTCCAACTTTGACATTGATCAAAAACTGCTGGAGGAAGTGGCGGGGTAAAATCTGGTGATTTCCTGTGGGCCGCCACTTGGGCGGCCTTTTCTTTTTTTTTTGAATTCCTCTGCGATCTCGGTGCTCGGCGAGAAAGCCTTCGCCTCTTCCGCATTAAAACGTTTTTTCAACAGGTTTGGTGGAAATCGCGTGGAAAACTAACCATTCGCGCTGCTAATTCCCTTCCCCACAATCGCTTCTACACTTTGCACTGGCGAAGTTGCTAGGGCGTTAGTGCTAAGGTGAGTAGCTTAGAAGTCCATGAAGCAGCGGCTCGACAGATTGCTGGTTGAACGCGGACTGGTTCCGTCACGTGAGCGGGCGCAAGCGCTGATTCTCGCGGGCAAGGTCCTTGTCGATGAGCAAAAGATCGAGAAAGCCGGCACCTCGATCGAATCGGATGCAAACATTCGCGTCATCGGTGACCTTAAGTACGTCAGCCGTGGCGGACTCAAGCTCGAGAAGGCTCTTGAGCACTGGTACATCGACGTAAGCAACAAAATCTGTCTCGACATCGGCGCTTCCACCGGCGGTTTCACAGATTGCCTGCTGCAACATGGTGCGGCACGAGTCATAGCCGTCGACACTGGACACGGTCAGATCGACTATCGTCTGCGTCAGGATTCACGAGTGCGCTTGCTGGAAAAGACGAACGCCCGTTATCTCACACACGAGCAACTCGGTGAATTTGCCGATTTTATTGCGATCGACGTTTCATTCATCTCGGCCACACTTATCTTGCCTTCAGTTATTGCCGCAGCCTTTCCCGCCGAAGGCATGGGGAAAAAGATGGTTGTTCTGGTTAAGCCACAATTCGAAGCCGGACGCGAACACGTAGGCAAAGGCGGCATCGTCCGCGACGAGGCGGCACAACAATTGGCGGTGGAAAAGGTACGTGTAGCATTAATGCAAGCCGGCTGCTCCACCACTGACGTAATCGACTCCCCAATTCTCGGTGCGCAGGGCAATCGGGAGTTCCTGCTGCTCGGTGTCTTCTAAACTCTTCCTGAGCACCTGATTTCTTGTCATCCCAAGCGAGCACGAGCAATTCGCTTGCGAATTGCCCGGCGCAGTCGAGGATCTGCATTTTCAGTATCGGCGCAACGCCGCTCCCCATCTTTCCTTCGTGCTCCTCGGGTTCTTTGGGGGTAAAAGCCGAAACTGACTCCTCGCAACCGGCACCCAAAGACATCCTCCGCGTTAAATCTTTTCTCCTAATTCGGTACAATTCCACTTTCATGGCTAGCAATAAGTCCGTCGCCATCGTCTCCAAACCAGGCAAAGCCGAAGTCGCAAGCCTTGTCAGAGAACTGCTCCAATGGCTGCGACAACACGGTTATGACGTCATTGTGGACCCCGAAACGTCACCGCATGCACCGGGAGTCGAAGCCATCCACCGCGAGCGGATGGTTGCGCGGCCACTCCACTTCGTTATTGTGTTAGGCGGCGACGGAACTCTGCTATCTGCCGCGCGTTCCGTAGCACAGCAGGACGTGCCCGTCCTTGGTGTGAATCTCGGATCTCTTGGCTTCCTGACCGAAGTGCCGCTGGAAGAGCTCTACGCTACGCTCGAAGCGATTCACGCCGGAAATTACACGGTCGAAGCGCGCTCCATGGTGCACTGCGAGATCATGCGCGAAGACTCGCCGGTGGCTGCCTATGAAGCCGTCAACGATGTCGTCGTTGGCAAGGCTAACATTTCTCGCCTGAATCACTGTGACGTGTACATCGACGGACAATTTGTTGCCGCCTATAAGACCGATAGCCTAATCGTCGCGACGCCCACTGGGTCGACTGCGTACTCCATGGCTGCCGGAGGTCCGATTGTTATGCCGACGGTCGATGCCATGCTCGTGACGCCTGTGGCCGCGCATTCTCTCACGTTACGGCCGCTGGTCGTGCCCAAAACCTCCAAGATTGAGATTGTGATCAGTACCGGGGCCGATCAGGGATATCTCAGCGTAGACGGCCAGATCGGCATGCCCATGCACGATGGCGACCGCATCTGCTGTTGGAATTCCGAGCACCAGGTAAAGCTTCTGCGTATCCGCGGAACCTTTTTTGACATACTGCGAGCCAAGTTGAAATGGGGACAGCGATAGTTCGACATCGAAACACTTCCACCAGAAAGTGCGGAATAGATCCGCAGAGGTCGGGAAGAACTAACCGAAGGAGACCATGAAATCCGCCATTCTCTTACTTTTTGTTTCTGTCGTCTGCATCATGACCGCTCAGACCAAACCCGCCGCCGATCTCATCATCACCAACGCCAATGTCTGGACTGGAGACGATGCCCATCCCAAAGCGCAGGCCGTGGCCGTGCTGGGAGATCGAATCGTCGCCGTCGGATCGAATGCTGAAGTATCGCTGTGGCGCGGACCAGCAACGAAAACCATCGATGCTGGCGGCAAGCTGCTCTTGCCCGGCTTCAACGATGCGCATGTGCACTTCGTCGGCGGAGGCCAGCAACTCGACAGTGTGCAGTTGAACGATGTGACTTCGACCGATGAGTTCGTCCACCGCATCGCCGAACAGGCCAAGAAGACGCCAAAAGGCGAATGGATTTTGGCTGGAGATTGGGACGAAACCAAGTGGAATCCGCCCAGTTTGCCGACCAAAGAAATGATCGATCCAGTGACGCCCGACAACCCGGTCCTCGTCAGCCGCTATGACGGCCATTCCGCGCTGGCGAACTCGCAGGTGCTCCGTCTGGCCGGAATCACAGCACAAACTCCCGATCCCCCCGGAGGAATGATTGTCCGCGATGCGCAGGGCAATCCCACCGGTGTTCTGAAAGATGCGGCGATGAGCCCGGCATTCAATGTCGTTCCTCCGATGAGCCACGATCAGCGGATTCGGGTAATTAAGCGAGCATTGGAACACGCTGCATCGCTGGGAGTCACCAGCGTGCAGCATATGGACCCTGACTACGCTGATATCGCGGCCTACGCGGAACTGCTGCAGAACGGCGAACTCACCACCCGCATCTACGCGGCGCCGCTGATCACCACGGTCGACGATCAGGCTAAGATTGGCATTCGGCACGCCTTTGGTGGACCTTATCTGCGAATTGGTGCTGTCAAAGCCTTCGCCGACGGCTCCCTCGGATCACGTACTGCATATTTCTTCCAGCCGTTTTCCGACGAACCCAACAACCACGGCCTTCTTTCGGACGAGATGCAACCGCTCTCCCTCATGCGTGATCGCATGATGAAAGCCGATGCAGCCGGCATTCAAATATGCACGCATGCCATCGGCGATCAGGCAATCTCGATGATTCTCGACCTCTACACCGAGGTTGTGAAAGAACACCGAGGCGCAGAGCGGCGCTTCCGCATCGAGCACGCCCAGCACATGGCCGAAAAAGATTTCGCCCGCTTCGCCCAGTTGGACGTGATTGCGTCGGTGCAGCCTTATCATGCAATCGACGATGGACGCTGGGCGGAAGCCCGGATCGGGCATGATCGAGCGAGCCGCACGTATGCGTTCCGCACGTTCCTTAATCATGGTGTGCATCTCGCATTCGGCACCGACTGGGACGTCGCGCCCTTAAATCCGATGCTCGGCATTTATGCGGCGGTCACACGCGCGACGTTGGACGGCAAAAATCCAAACGGCTGGTTCCCTGAGCAGAAGCTGACAGTCGATGAATCCGTCCGCGCCTACACCATGGGGTCGGCTTATGCCGAATTCCAGGAGAAGGAAAAAGGCTCCATCACGCCGGGCAAGCTCGCCGACATCGTTCTGCTCAGCGACGATATCTTCTCGATCGATCCCGTGAAGATTCGTGACGTGAAGGTTCTCAAGACGATTGTCGGCGGCAAAGTGATTTGGGACCCCACGCGAAAGGTCCCATACTCAAGCGCCTATTAACCATTCCGGACGCCGCACGAGTCTCCTGCGCGACATCTCCCTATTGTCATTCCCAGGAGCGCAGCGATCAGGAATCCGCAGTTCTTCCACCTTCGTGTGGTTACGATTACGAAACCTCCACTACGCCGACCATAAAGCTCCCATCCCGCTCGTGCTAGCATGAACCAAGCTTGAGGTGGCCCATGACGCTAACCAGGCTTTCCATCCTCCTGCTCGTTTTCCCTTCTCTGCTCTTTGCGAAAGATCCCGGGACACTACCAAAGCAGGTTGTTCACGCCCGGTACGTGCTCGTTACCACGTATTTTGGAGAGAACCTCGCCAATGCGCGAGTGTCCCCCGAAGATCGCCAGGCCGTCGTCGATGTCCAGGAAGCCATTCGTAAATGGGGCCGCTATACGCTGGTCTATGAGAAGGAAAATGCCGATCTGATTCTTCTCGTGCGCAAGGGCCGCCTGGCCGAAGCACAAGAAGGTGCGGGAATTCACATCGGCTCAACCCGCCCGAGTCCGTCCGTCGGCTCGATCACCAATGTGGATGGCGGCGATCCCCGTGACATGTTGGCGGTTTATAACGCCGCACAGGGGATCGATACGTCCCCGATCTGGCGAGGTGTGCAAAGCGGCGGTCTAAACATGCCTGATCTTCCTCTCGTGAAGGAGTTTCGCGCGAAAGTTGAGGCTACTGCGAAAAAACCGTAGTAAACTCAGCACTCTGCGCGGAGCAGATCGGCAGTCGTCTCGCGTCTGCGAATCAGCTTCACGGACCTGCCATCCACCAGGACCTCAGGGGCACGCGGCCGCGAGTTGTAATTCGAAGCGAGCACCATGCCGTAGGCTCCTGCATCCCTGATGGCGAGAAGATCGCCTTCTTGCACCTCAGGCAATTCGCGGTCTCGCGCAAAAAAATCTCCGGTTTCGCAAATCGGGCCCACGACATCCACCTTCTCAATCCTCGAACTTCGAAGTTGCACCGGCTCAATGCGGTGAAACGCGCGATACAGGGATGGCCGAAGCAGATCATTCATCGCGGCATCCACAATCACAAACCGCTTTTCGCCATTTTTCTTCTGATACAGAACCTTGGTGATCAGCACGCCCGCGGGAGCAATAATCGAACGGCCCGGCTCCAGCAAAAGATAAATATTAAGTCCTTGCAGTGGGCCGAGCAGCGCTTTCGCGTATGCCGAGGCGTGAGTCGCAAAATCGCAGTGACTCTCGTGTTCGTAATCGATGCCGAGGCCGCCACCAGCATCGACATACTTAATGGAGTGACCTTGCGCTCGCAGCGTTCGCACCAGATCGGCCACGCGCTGCATCGCCTCGCTGAAAGGCGAGACATCGGTAATCTGCGACCCAATATGCACACTCACTCCCAAAACTTTCAGATGTTTATTGTTCGCGGCTTCACCGTACAAAGGCATCGCCAGCTCGATTGGGATGCCAAACTTATGTTGATGCAGCCCAGTTGAGATGTAAGGATGCGTGTCGGCCGAAACGTCAGGATTGACGCGCAATGCCAGCGATGCAACTTTCTTCACGCGCGCCGCGCATTCACCCAGCACGCGCAGCTCCGATTCGCTTTCCACATTGAAAAGCAAAATGCTGGCTTTGAGTGCCGCAACCATCTCCGCAGGAGTCTTCCCTACTCCGGAAAAAACCACCTTCCGGGCAGCCGCGGAACTCACGCGCAACACTCGATCAAGCTCTCCGCCGGATACAACGTCGAATCCGCATTTCCGACGCGCTAGGAGCCGCAGGATGGCGATGCTCGAGTTGGCCTTAACTGAATAGCAAATGGTGTGGGGAACTCCGCGAAATGCGCTGTCAAAAGCGTCGACTCTGCTGCGAATAGCCGTGGCGGAATAAACGTACAGCGGTGTTCCGTAGCGCGCGGCAAGTTGCGTCAACGGCACCTGCTCGCAGTGAAGCGCATCGCCTGCTGATCGATTGCTTGTACGAACTGAAAAGGGGGAGTTCTCCGCCGCAACGCTCACTTGGGGTTCCCATCATTGCCTTTGACGCGCATCACAACGACGGTCTGGTCATCGAAGGCGTCTTCGCTGCCAGCGTGGTCGGAAACAGCCTGGAAGATTGAATTCACCACCTGGTCCGCCGACATGCCACAATTTCCGGTAACGATCTGTTCCAGCCGCGCGCGTCCAAACAACTCGCGAGCTCTGTTTTGAGCGTCGAGAATGCCGTCGCTAAAAAAGACGAACATGTCGCCAGGCTTGGCGGCAAAGCTGAGTTCGTCATATTCCGCATCATCAAACAATCCTAGCGGCAGACCGGTCGCTTCAATAACCTGCGCCTTTCCGTCGTGACAATAAACCGGGCGCGGGAGCCCCGAATTGGCGACCCGTAATGTGCGGTTCTCGTCATCCCACACCGCGTAAATCAGCGAAACGAATTGGCCATCGATGCGCCGTTCCCCCAGCGAGAAATTCACGGCCGACAGCATCTCAGCTGGCGCGGGCTCGATCGGTGCATGCGATCGCAGAATACCGCTCACCAGAGCGGCATAGATGGCCGCGGGCGCCCCTTTGCCGCTCACGTCTCCTACCACAATCGCGGTACGCGACAGCGAGTAGCCCATGAAGTCATACAGGTCCCCGCCAATCGCGCGGGCAGGAACGAATTTCGCCGCCACCTCCAGATTCGAGATCTTCGGCAGCGTCGGTGGCAATAGCCGAAACTGTAGCTCTCGGGCCATCGCCAAATCACGTTCCAGGCGCTGCTCCTGCTGTGCGATTTGCTCATACAGCTGCGCGTTTTCAATCGCGATCGCCACCTGGGCTGCCAATGTCGTTACCGTCCGCTTGTGGTCCTCGGTAAAGAAAGCCCGTCGGGTATGTTCAAGATCGAGTACGCCGATTGCTTTCCCCTTGTACATAAGCGGAACCGCCAGTTCAGAACGGGTTTCCGGATTCAGCGAAATATACCGTGGATCTTTGTTCACATCGGGGACCAGCACCGCTTCTTTGTTTTGGGCCGCATAACCCACAACGCCCTCACCGACGGCAATATCGTGCTTGAGGTGGATGTTCTCCTGGAACCGAAGCGAAAACCGGTGCTGCAGCTTCTGCCCTGTCGAATCCAGCAGAAGAATACTGAACATCTGGTAATCGATGAGGCGGCTCAGCAACTCGGCAATGCGTTTGAAAAGCTCATCCAGGTTCAGAATCGACGTCAGCTCTCGCGCAATTTCGTTCAGCAGCACCAGCGTGCGTGCCTGGCGAGTCGTGCGAGTGTACAACCTTGCATTTTCAATGCCGACTGCCATGCGCGAAGCAATCAGCATCAACAAACGTTTGTGCTCTTCGGTGAAGTAGTTCGGTATCTTGGATTCAATGTCGATGACGCCGATCAGACGATTCTTGACGATCAGCGGAAGCGCCAGCTCGGAACGTACGTTGGGAACAGCGGAAATATAGCGCGTATCGTTGGTGACATCGCCCACCAGCACCGGTTCCCGCCGTTGCGCCGCAACCCCACTCACCCCTTCTCCGACCTTCACTCGCGTGCGCTCCGCAACCTCCCTCGAATAACCAACTTGGAAGCGAATCCTGAGTTCCTGCGCTTTTTCGTTGAGCAAAAGGATGGCGAATATCTCGTAATCGATGACTTTGCGCACCAGTTCCGCTACGCGTCGCAGCGTAGTGTCCAGGTCCAGAGTGGTGTTGACGACATCGGCCACCTCCAAAAGAAGTGGATCGACCTTGGAGTGGATCTCGGGTTCGATGGCGGGTGTGCCCACGTTACTATGATAGCAGCCACTCTCCCGAGTCCTGCCGTCCGTCCTGCAGACTTAACCCGGTCTCTACCAGGATTCCGGGTTTCCGACATGTTGGTGCTCCCAGTCACGAATCATTTCCACACTCCTCTGGGCAAATTCATCTTCCGCTTAACCTAACTCTGCCGGGAGTTCCCGATCAAAAAGTGTTTACCCTCAAGACAGGGCAGAAGAAGTATTCAGGCAGTATGGAACCCGGCACTCTGCCGCGGTAGTATTTAACGCGAGGTACGCAAGATGAAAGCTAGAACTCAGCCCTCCCTATGTCGCCTTGCGACATTTTTCGTCTGCGCTATGTTCGTGATCGCAGGCGCGCCAAGCTCTGCGCAGACATCGACCGCAGCTTCCTCGGGCGCATCAGCGCTCGTCAGTCAGTTGAGCAAGCAATTGTCGATCACGCATACGCAAGCACGCGGCGGAGCGGGGTCGCTGTTCTCGCTAGCCAAGAACCGGCTCACCTCCGATGAATTCAGCAAAATATCGGCAGCCGTGCCAGGCATGAGTACCTTGTTGAAAGCAGCGCCACAGACCTCGGGCAGCTCCGAATTGTCCAGCCTTGAAGGTGCTCTCCCCGGAAACATGGGGCGAATGGCAGAAGTGGCTGGAGCATTCAACAAGCTGGGGCTGTCGCCAACCATAGCTAGCAAGTTCCTGCCTATCATGAGCAAGTTCGTGGAGTCGCATGGAGGCCAAACCGCAGCGAGTCTGCTGGAGAAAGCGCTGAAGTAGCAGCTCAGGTTTCTCGTGGTATCACGCAAATGTCCGGCAAGTTTCTATATTTCTCGGCGTAATCGAGACCGTAGCCGACCACGAACTCATCTGGAATCTGAAAGCCTATGTAATCGGCCTGGATCGGCAGCTTTCTTCGGGAAGGCTTATCGAGCAGCGCCGCGATGCGCAGAGTCTTTGGCTGATGGGCGAGCAGTAGCTTTTTCAGGTATGAGAGGGTGAGTCCGGTGTCGAGGATGTCTTCGACCAGAATTACGTTGCGATCTTTCATCGATTGATCAACGTCTTTGGTCAGGCGAACCTCTCCGGTCGAATCCCAGCCGCTCTTGAGTTCTTGATCGGGACTTGGGCGATTGCCATAACTGGAAACCCCGATGAAATCGAACGTGGAATCCAGCTTCACATTACGCGCGAGGTCGCTAAGAAAAATGGCGGCGCCTTTTAATACGCCGAGCAAGATCACCGTTTGCCCGGAAAAATCGCGCGTGATGTCGGTGCCCATTGCGGCGACCCGCTGTGCAATCTGTTCGTGTGGAATCAGGATTTTGGGTTGGCTCACGGCGAACATATTAAACTAAGAAATTGCCTCTGGCATGGGTGTTCGTCTAGACGGTACTCCGATTTCTCCGGAGTTGCGTCTTGCCAGCTGGGAGCCAGATAGGAGCTCGCACTTATGAATTTCAACGGCATCAAACTTACCTGGTTAGGACATGCGACCTTTCGCGTAGAAACTCCGGGCGGCAAAACCATCCTGATTGATCCCTGGGTGATGGGAAATCCCGCTTGCCCCGATAAAGAGAAAAACGTCAAGAAGGTGGACACTATGCTCTGCACCCACGGCCATTTTGATCACATCGGAGACGCGGTCGAAATCGCGAAAAAGCACAATCCGAAGGTCGTCGGTATCCCTGAGCTCTGCGGCTGGCTGCAGAAGAAAGGCGTGAAGCAGACCGCAGAAATGAATAAAGGTGGAACGCAGACGGTGGATGACATCAAAGTCACCATGGTGCACGCCGATCACTCCTGTGGCATTAAAGACGGCGATGAGTTGGTGTACGGCGGCGAAGCATGCGGCTACGTCGTCGAGTTCGCCAACGGCCTGAAGATCTACCACGCCGGCGACACCAACGTCTTTGGCGACATGGCCATCATTCGCGAACTTTACGCGCCGGATATTGCGATCATTCCGATCGGCGATCATTACACGATGGGGCCACGCGAAGCCGCGTACGCCTGCAAACTGCTGCAGCCGAAAACCGTCATCCCCGTGCATTTTGCGACGTTTCCAGTGCTCACCGGCCGACCGGATGATTTGAAGAAGCTGGCGCCCGGTATTGAAATCCGCGAGATGAGGCCGGGAGAAACGATTTCCTAAGCAACCGGAGGACGGGCGTCGCGCCCGTCGCGTCATCGAGATCAAGACAGAAGGAGCCACTTTGCCAAAATCAACACCGGACTGGCGTATGGGCGGTATCACCAACGAAGTCGTAGAAGATTACCTCTACTCAATGCTTCCTGCTCGCGATGAGGTGCTCTCGGAAATCGAAATGGAAGCCGCCAAGCACAAGGTGCCAATTGTCGGACCTGCAGTCGGCCGGATTCTCTACCAGCTTGCCGTCATCAGTCGCGCGAAAAGCGTCTTCGAGATGGGCTCAGCCATCGGCTATTCCACTATTTGGTGGGCGCGTGCCATGGGCACGGATGGCCGCGTGTTTTATACCGACGGCGATCGCAAGAACGCTGAGCAAGCTCGCGGTTATTTTGATCGCGCCGGAGTTGCCGACCGCGTCACAGTGCAGGTGGGCGATGCACTCGAGCTGCTTTCCGAGCAGAAGAAAGAATTCGACATTATCTTCTGCGATATCGACAAAGAAGATTATCCGCGCGCATTTCGCATCGGCATGCCGCGGCTGCGCAAAGGTGGACTGTTTGTCGCCGATAACGTTCTGTGGAGCGGCAAGGTCGCGCAGAAGAATCCCCGCGAAGCCTCGACCAAAGCTATTCTGGAATTCAACCGCCTGCTCTACAACTCTCCGGATCTGTTCACCACGATTCTGCCGATTCGAGATGGGGTGGCGGTGGCATTAAAGAAATGATTCCTTCGACTTGTTGCTCCGAAGGAACCTAAGAACGGCAGTCGCTTTACAACGAAGGACACGAGGCGGAAGTAAGTTACAACCTTCGTGCCCCTTTTGTCGTTCGTGGTTCTGAATTCCGAACTGCGAATCCCTCCCTTCGCGCGGGATGACCACGAAATAAACCTGCTTAGATCGACTTCACCGGAATAGTGGTAAGGTCGTCAACCAAGCCCACTTCCTTCTGTAAAAACGGCTCAGCGTACGTGACTCCGCCCAGCATTCCATAAAAACGCGCCATGGCTTCCACGCGAGTACGGATCTCCGCTTCCGCGGGAAAGATGTCCTTCCCCGCTTCCTGATCGCTGAATTGGGTTTTGTACGCCATCAGCGACTGAAGACGCGCCTCGAACTGGTCGGTGATATCCACCACAAACGTCGGGCGGACGTCGTAGTACAGCGTCGCGTAAATAATCTTGAACGGACGATGAGGCGCGCCCGATCCCCCCTCTGCCCCGGCTGCCCTCTTCGACATCCGACCAGTTTCGCCCATCTCGAGTTTGCTCAGGCCGGCCAGAAAACAAGCTTCGTAACCCAGAATCGACGCGGTGTAATGATCGGGATGGCGGCCCTTCCAGTAAGGAAGAATGACAACTCGCGGGCGCTGTTCGCGCAGCACGCGAGCCACTTTCAGGCGATTTTCCCAAGTGTTTTCGACGCGGCCATCAGGAATATCGAGTGCCAGCCGCCACGACACCTGGAGGATCGTCGCCGCTTCTTCGGCTTCCTGGCGGCGCTCATCAGCCGAGCCGCGCGTTCCCATCTCTCCTCGTGTGAGATCGAGAATGCCAGTGCGATAACCGCGCTGCGCCATCTTCAGCAACGTGCCGCCGCAGGTTTGCTCGACGTCGTCGCGGTGAGCTGCGATCGCGAGAATGTCGAGTGGTTGTGCAGGCATAGCGACGAAGAAGGATACCAGAGAAAAGCCGTTCGCCGCGAAGAGCGCAGGGGCGGCGTGAGGCGTTTAGCCGCGAGATCGCCGGCTACGCAAAAGAATATTGAGATATGGGCGGGGCTGATGGCATCTACTTGCGGAAATTCGCGCCCATGAGCGAGACGTCGTCTTCGGCCAGGCTCCGAACTATCTCGTTGTTGAAGTAGTCGCCGCTCGCCGCGACCGTGTTTCCATACCGCTTCACGTAGGTCACGCGGCTCTTTTCAATATCTTCCTTCAGCCGGTCATAAAGATCTTTGTGCTTGCGGCCTTCGGCGACCTTCGCCTGGTTGTAGAGTTTGATCTCGTCCGTCAGCAGGCGAGCAAAGCGCTGCGCTTTGCGATGGACTTCAGCGTCCTCAGGGGACATCTGGGCGAAAGCATCTTTGGCCGGAGCAGCAGCGGCGCCTGCACCTGCAGCAGCAGCGGCCACCACGGGTTCCGCGCTCTCAGCAGCGGCAACGGTTGCAGCATGCATGGGTGCATGTCCTGCAAAAGGATCGGAATACGAAGAAACGGTTTGCACCGGGACCGGCGCACTCTCGACAGGCGAATCAGGGCTTCCCTCTTTTGCCGCCTGCTTGCGTAATGAAGCCACTTCCAGCCAAGCGCTGGTCGCGGCAACAATTAATGCCAAAGCGGCTCCATCCAAAGCGCCACCGCCATCCATGCCGCCGTCTGCATAAACCAAAGCCGCAATCTTGTCCTTCAAATGAAGCGGCAGCAGAAACACCGCATCCTGCGATGGCGCCCCAAACTGGGAAATAAACTTGGAATCCATTTCTGCGATATGGCAATTCACGGAGGTGCGGCTTTGCAGCACCTGCGCCGGAGCGGTCGCACTCACGTCCAGGGCGAAATCTTTGATGTCATCATTGTTGTCGAAGGCGCGTCCCTGCCAACCGGTAGCGGCCCCAGCCTTCATGACAAACAGGGCGGCGCGCCCACAGTAGTTCGTGGTCGCATCAAGCAGGGCGCGGAGAATCTCTTTTTGTGTGGTCCCGCCGTGGATGAGGGTGATGGCCTTCAGCAGATCATCGGCGCCAGCATCGACCAGACCGGGAGTTCCGCTTTGCGGTTCCACTTGCTCCAGTACCCGGTCCGTCAGTTCCTGCTGAATTTTGGGGAAGTAACTCTCCAGCACCTCAGCAACCAGCTTTTCGACGACTTTCTTGATCTTCTTTTCTGCCATGATCGAAACGGCCGCTTCCGGCGTTATAGGTGTGTTTTCAGCTTTTCCCCTATAAGTTCATGATTATAGGGCGTATTTCCCGGCTCGTCTGGTGACCGAAGTACCTGCTCTGTGGGCGACTGAAACTCTGTAACTTAGCGCACAAACCCCGGGGCGGGGATTACGTCAAAACAGATACGCGTAAATGCTGGTTAGCAAGTAAAATAGCAGTTCCTGAACCCCGCCTGAACGCGAAAATTGTTGCATCGGACAAGAAATGAGTGCCATCCAACCCAAAGTAGGTGAACCGCCAGTCAGCGATGAGCTGAAGCTGGTTCAGGCAGCGAAAGCCGGAGATGTCGGAGCTTTTGAGGAGCTGGTCCGGCGCTACGATCGAAACGTTTTCCGTATTGCGCAGCACATTACGCAAAATCGAGAAGACGCCGAAGACGTAGTGCAGGATGCGTTCCTGAAGGCATACGGAAACCTGAATCAGTTCCAGGGGCAGTCCAAGTTTTACACTTGGCTGGTGCGCATCGCGGTCAACGAAGCGCTGATGAAGTTGCGCCGTCGTCGGCCGGAGCGCATGGTCTCGCTCGACGAGGACGTAAAGACCGAAGAAGATTCGCTGCCGCGGGAAGTCGCGGATTGGAGCCCGAATCCTGAGCAGCAGTACAACCAGGCGGAGTTGCGGGAGATTCTGACCCGCACTATCCAGGGCCTGCCGGCGAGTTTTCGTACGGTTTTTGTTTTGCGCGACGTGGAAGGTCTTTCGACCGAGGAAACTGCCGAGGCGCTGGATCTCAGCATCCCGGCTGTCAAATCGAGGTTACTGCGTGCGCGGTTGCAACTGAGAGAACGGCTCAGCCGTTACTTCCAAAAACGCGAGAGCGCAGACGGGAGACCCAAACATGAGAGCGGAGATGGAAAGTGAAGTGCGCTGAATTTCTGCAAGAGCTCACAAATTACCTGGACGGCGTCATTGACGACCGAACCAAGGCCGAACTGGAAGATCACCTCGCCTGGTGCCACAACTGCTACGTGGTCTGCGACACCACCAAGAAGACCATCGAGATCTACCGCGACTCCCAGCTTTACGAACTCCCTGATGACCTTAGAACCCGGCTCCGAACCGCCATCGTTTCCAAGTGCCAGGCCAAAAAGAAAGCTGGCCCGGAGAGCGTGTAGGTTCCTGCATTTCTAAGACTTAACCCCATTTTTCCACAATTGTTTTCGGTGTTCCTGCAACTCTCCGTGCCGCTGCGGGTTCTCTGATCCAGAGCTGAAACGAACCTTTTGATCCAGAGCTGAATCTAAGTAGATGGTGGGAGAGAACGGCCCAGGAAATCTGACGGTAGGTGCCGGACTCTGTGGGAGAGGGCCATGCTGGGCAAATTGCTGGACGCAGTCTTTGGCTGCTGGCACAACCGCTATAGCTTTCCGATCACCGCTCGTCCCGGGACCCGCCGCAATCAGGCCGCATCGCTGACTGGAACGTATGTGGTTTGTCTGGATTGTGGCAAGGAATTTCCTTACGACTGGAAAGAGATGAGAGTGATCAGCACGCGGTCGGAACAGCGCCAGTACCTCCGTTCCTTGGCCACCAAAGAAGCCTCGTAAAAGATCATCCACCGCACCGAAGAAAAAGCCGCGACGTGAGTCGCGGCTTTTTTTAGCGCATTTGCTTACTGCACCAACTCCATCACAGCAGCGTTCTTTGTGAACGCAAGACTTGAGTTTGCCACGTTCGGCTGGATCGTGATCTTGAACGTCTGAGTCGTAGTCGCGTCCACAGAACTCGATCCAACCACTTCTGCCTCCAGTGGCACCAGGAACGCTCCGCTGCCAGTGACAGCCGCGGACTGAGGAATGCTCGAGAACGAAACCACGCCACCGAGCCTCTGCGCGCTGCTACTGCCGCCATTGAATAACAGCAGTTGCAACCGCGCACCTCCGAGACTTCCTGCTTTGAGTGCTTTCAGAGTTACAGCAAAGTCTCCCCACAGGACCGTGCCACCGTAATACACCCTGACTTTGAAGCCGTCGCCGAGTGCCACGTCATTCTGATACGACGCGAGCAGGTCCACTCGCACAGCGCTTCCTTGGGCTGAGAGCGTGCCGGCGGGGACGGAAAACGAGTAGACCGTAGTTTCGGCTGCGGTGTTGCGGACAGCCACTGTACTGGCGTCCATGTTCAAAACGGTATGCGTGTCGCTCGGCGCCAAAGTTCGAAACGCCGGAGGCGCTGCAGATCCACTGCTTGGTCCGGCAAAATAAGTATTCGCCGCAGCAGTGCTTGCTCCCGTGCCCCCATTGGCCACCGCTACAACTCCGGTTACGTTGCCGGCTAGCGACGCCGTTGTTGCCGATGTCGCCGTTCCAGCAGTTACTGCGCTCGTCACCGACCCGGTGATTTTGCCGCCAGATAACGCCGTAATCCAGACCGGATCTGCGTAGGACACTGATGTGTACACGCCGTTGCTCACCGTCGCTGCATTGCCGTTGATGCTGCCGTTGATGACTTGGCTGAAGGTGTTGCTTCCGGTGAAGGTATTGTTGCTACCGAGCAGGCTGGAGCCGGAAGTGCCCACGTCCGACAGGAATGCCAGCTTCTGGGCCGTGTTGTTCATGTCCTGGAACATGATGTGAGGATCGGCCGTGGTAAGCCACACGTCTCCCATCGCTGGCGTATTGGGCATCGCGCCCGTATTCGGAAAGTTGAGGGATGCATAAGTGGCAGATGATGCAGGCAACGTCTGCTTGCCTCCCGTGAAGATGTTGCCCAGATTGTTGAAGACGAGATTGCCGCTATCGCTCAGGTTGGAGCTCGCAGGCTGCACGCAGTTGGCATTGCCACTAACCGCGATCCCAGTGGAAAACATATTTGTCCCGCACTGTGTAGGTGCCGATCCCAAGGCTCCCGCAAAGCTCGCGACAGATGCTGTTCCCGCATTTGCCGCGCTAGCCACTTCGCCCGAAATTTTCTTGCCCGATAATCCTGTCAGCCAACTCGGGTCGAAGTAGGAATTTGTTGTGAGCACTGCATTCGGCACGCTGGCAATAATGCCGGTCAGCCCGGATCCATTACCCACGAAGTTAGTAGCAGTGACAGTCCCGTTCACGGTTTGATTTCCGGAAAACGTGTTGCTGCCTGCGGTCAGCGCGACGCCCGCTTCGGTCACAGCTTGCGTGATCGTTGCTGAACCCGAGCTGTACGGCTCGTCATATTGGACAGTGACGGCATAGCTGCCGAGACCAAGCGATTCCGCAAGAACTGTCAGGGACGCCTGTCCGGAGTTCAGCGTTTGCGTGCTGAGAGTTACGCCGTTGCTAGAGAACGTCACCGTACCACTAGCCGGACCGATAGAGGTGGTCACCTGAGCCGAAAAGGTTACGGTATCGCCAGCAATGGCGGGGTTACTGGAGGAGGATAATGAGACCGAACCTCGGGTAAGCCTGAATACGGTTCCAAAATTGCTAGAACCGCCTGAGAACGTGGTGCCGTACAAAACGCTCGCCAAATCTCCGGTCAGGCCGTTGGGCCATGCCCCGTCGCCATTGGAGTTGGTGAAGCTGTAAAGGATGGTTTCGGTGTAGCTGCCGTTGGAATTGACGAGTTCGAATACCGTACCCCAGCCAGACACACCGCCGCCCGACGTCGTCCCATAGAGGTTGCCCAACGAATCTATGTTCAGCCCGGAAGAGGGGTTCGCGCCGTCCCCGTTTGTGTGCGTAAAGCTATGAAGCACCCTTTCGTTGTAGCTGCCGTTGGAATTGACGAGTTCGAACACCGTACCCAGGCCAGACGTACCGCCGATCGTCGTCGTCCCGTAGAGGTTGCCCGACGAATCCATGATCAGCCCGGCTTGGGGGCTCGCTCCGTCCCCGTTTGTGTTCGTGAAGGTATAAAGCACCTTTTCTGTATAGTTGCCGTTAAGGTTGAGGAGCTCGAATACCGTACCCCAGCCGTAGGTGCCGCCGCCATAGAGAGTGGTTCCGTAGAGGTTACCCGACGAATCCATGATCACCCCGGCATGGGGGGAAGATCCATCCCCGTTTGGGCTCGCGAAGGTATGAAGAACCCTCTCTGTGTAGCTGCCGTTGGAATTGACGAGCTCGAATACCGTACCCCAGCCAGACGCACCGCCGCCCTGCGTCGTCCCATAGAGGTTGCCCGACGCGTCCATGGTCAGGCCGGCATAGGGATTCGCTCCATCGCTGTTTGAGCCCGTAAATCTGTAAAGTACGTTTTCCGTGTAGCTCCCATTGCCATTCACGAGTTCGTACACCGTGCCGCAGCCGTAGCCATTACAGCTATCGGAAGCGCCCCCAAACGCTGTGGTTCCGTAAAGGTTGCCAGACGAATCCATGATCAGCCCGGCGCTGGGGAGAGATCCATCCCCACCGGAGTTGGTGAAGCTGTAGAGCACCTTTTCTGTGTAGCCGCCGTTGGAATTGACGAGTTCGAACACCGTACCCAGGCCAGACACACCGCCGTCCTGCGTCGTCCCATAGAGGTTGCCCGACGAGTCTGTGATCACGCCGGCCGCAGGGTCGGCGCCGTCGCTACGGTTGAAGCGGTAAAGCACCTGAGCATGCGCGCGCAATCCCATGAATAGCAATAACAGAACCACAGTTCCCCATTCCAATTTCGTGAGCTGATCTTTTTTCATTGCAACCCTCCCCAACGCAGTAAGAATGAATACGTACGACACGTGGGATCCGTCGCCTCAAGGGGTGTGCGTCTCGTTGGTGGGAATCGCGCTTCGAGGAGGCGACACGAAACTTCGTCAGAATTTTGTTCTACTGGCACGAATCGTGTCAGTGAAGCGAGTCACAACAGCTTGTGCTAAGGAAGAATGGCAGCACGAACTCCCTATGAGGCCAGACCCGGGGGCAAGCCAGCCTCCAAGTGCCACCATTTACAATCACACCCATGGCGAAAGAGGGGATCACTCCGCGCGCCAAAGACTACGCGCAGTGGTATCTGGATATCGTTCGCGGCGCCGATCTGGCCGACTATGCCGAGGTCGTCCGCGGATGCATCGTGTTCAAGCCGACCGGCTACGCGCTCTGGGAGGCCATTCAGCGCGGGCTCGACGGCCGCATCAAGGCCACTGGCCATGTCAACGCTTATTTCCCGCTGCTGATTCCCAAATCGTTCCTGATGAAAGAAGCCGAGCACGTGGAAGGCTTTGCCCCCGAAGTCGCCGAGGTCACGCGGGCTGGCGGCCAGGAATTGTCCGAGCCCTATGTCATTCGGCCCACCAGCGAGACCATCATCGGGTATTTCTACGCCAAGTGGGTACGCTCGTGGCGCGATCTGCCGCTGCTCATCAATCAGTGGGCAAACGTCATGCGCTGGGAGATGCGCAC
>Ga0070741_10000608_pt1 | contig 124491 bp, 111 predicted proteins | sample Coa_R1_4_FD_66440 | JGI IMG/M metagenome (GOLD analysis project Ga0070741, IMG submission 66440) | Surface soil microbial communities from Centralia Pennsylvania, which are recovering from an underground coalmine fire - Coalmine... | ecosystem: Environmental > Terrestrial > Soil >... | reverse complement strand
GGGGGCCTACGAGCCGAAGGCGATGGGGAGCTTCACCGACGACGCCGGGTCCGGGGAACTGGCGTTGTTCACGACGATGAAGCACCCCTGGTGCGTCGCGTCGCACGTGCCCGAGCCGACGGGCCCCTCGACGATCTCGAGTTGGACCGATCCCGAGCCGGTCGGGTCGGGGTGCAGGAGCGCGGCCTTCGTGTAGTTGCACGCGGCGGAGTCGCCGAGGTTCTCGTTGGAGCCGGCGCACTCGAGGATGTTGACGACCTTGCCCGCCGTGTAGCCGCTCCACATGACCATGACGTGCTGACCTCCGGCCAGCCCGGTGCTCGGCGTCACCGAGGCCTTGAGGTGCAACGTCGGCGCCGGCACGGTGGGGATCGTCTCGGTCGAGCCGGGCTGGGCAACGTAGTGCAGTGAGGTGAGCGCCGACTGGCCGTCGCGGAGCATCTGCGCGCCCGCCGCCGTGTCGTCGCGCAGCGTCGCGTTGAGGAAGTCGAGCACGGTGCGGACGACCACCGCGGCTGACGGGCCGTCCAGCGCCGCGGCCGCCCCATGGTCGCCGTTGGTGACGGTGAGGAGCCCCTTCGGGCCCTGCGCGCTGTTGAAGACGGCGACGCCTTGCTCGTACGGGATGAGCGCGTCGTCGGTCCCATGCACGATGAGGAGCGGCGGCGCCTTGGCGAAGTCGTACTGGCCGCCCGGGAACGCCTCTGTGGTACCCGCCATGATGACGGCGGCTCTCGCGCGGGTCTCGCGGCAGCACGTGTTCGCGGCCAGCCCGAGCGTGGTGATGGCGCCGTTGGAGTGCCCAGCGACGGAGACCCTGGTCGGGCCGACCAGCCCGGTGAGCAGGCCCTTCCCGTTCGATGCCTGGAGAACCTGCGTCAGCACGAAGCTGATGTCAGCTGGTTGGTTGATGACGTCGCCAGCGACCGTGCCGCCCGGTGTGTTGGCGTTGGTGAGGGGAAAGAGCGGCGCGGCCACGACGAAGCCGGCAGCGGCGAGCTGTTGGAGCAGAGGTTGGTAGATCTCGGGGCTCCCGCCGAGGCCGTGCGAGAACATGATCAGCGGGTAGGGCGCGCCCGACCGGTCAGGGGTCGCACCCGCCTGTGGCGTACCTGAGCTCGCGCTGCCTGCCGCGGGGTACAGGATGGTCGTCACCAACGTGCGCGACGGCCGCGCGGGGTTCGGCGGCGATGCCTGGGTGGGCCGGCTGGTGTCGATGTAGGTCTCTTGGACCTCGCCGACCGCATACGCCCGTTGCCCGGCCACGGTTGTGGCCGATGCCGACGCGGTTGTCACCGGCGCCGTCGCCGGCGTCGCTGACCTCGTGCCGGTGCTGCTGCAGGCGGCGATGACGACGGCAATCGCCGCAGCGACGGCATGACACGCTCGCCGCTCCCGGAATCGTCCCCCCGCCACGGTCGTCGATGGTAGCGGTGGCCCTCTTGGGTCTCCGCTACCCTCGCGATTCGACGTTCGCGTTTGATCGGCACCCACAGGCGGGTCCGAGCACGCCCAAAGCCGGCGTGGCACGCTGTGGGCGTGGCGGCGCCCACAGGGACGGTCACCTTCGTGTTCACCGACATCGAGGGATCGACGCGCCTTTGGGAGCGGTCGCCGTCGGCGATGCGTGACGCGCTGGAGCGCCACGACGCGATCGTTCAGGCCGCGATTGCGGACCACGGCGGGTACCTGTTCGCGACCGGGGGCGACGGGTTCGCAGCTGCGTTCGCACGGGCGGGCGATGCCGTCGCTGCCGCATGTCGCGCCCAAGCTCAGCTGAGCCAGGAGGCCTGGCCGAGCGAGGCTGCGATCCGGGTGCGCATGGCCGTGCACACCGGAGAGGTCGTCGAGCGCGAGGGCAACTACTTCGGGACTCCGGTGAACCAGGCCGCGCGCCTCATGGGCATCGCACACGGCGGCCAGGTGCTGTGCTCGGCGGCAACGGCTGAGCTCGTGCGGGCCGAGGTACCGCTGGTCGACTTGGGCTTGCACCGCTTGCGCGACCTGTCCGCGCCGCAACGGGTCTTCCAGGTGGGGAGCGGGAGGTTCCCGGGGCTCCAGACGGTCGACACGGTCCCGACCAACTTGCCGACGATGGTCACGGAGCTGGTCGGGCGCAGCGAAGAGATCTCGCGCCTGCAGGCGCTGCTCGAGTCCGAGCGGTGCGTCACGCTCACCGGCGTCGGTGGCGTGGGGAAGACCCGCCTCGCCCTTGCCGTTGCCGCGGCCGTGACGTCATCGTTCACGGATGGCTGTTGGTTCGCCGAGCTGGCCGCCGCGAACACCGAGGCCGAGGTCGTGCAGGCCGTTGCCGCCGCGATGGGCGCGCCGACGATCGACCTGGCCGGTTTGGCTGCGTACGTCGCCGAGCGACGCGCGTTGATCGTGCTGGACAACTGCGAGCACGTCCTCACTGCTGTCAGCCGCGTGGCTGAGCGCCTCCTTGCCGCAGGGCGTGACATCACTATCGTTGCGACGTCGCGTGAGCCGCTCGCCATCGACGGCGAGGTCGTGCGCGGCGTCCGCTCACTTGCCGTGCCCGACGCCAACGCCGAGCTGGCGGACGCCGCGATGGCACCGGCGGTCCGGCTGTTCGTTGCCCGGGCGAACGCGACCTCCGACGCCTTCGCCCTCAGCGAGACCAACCTCGCCGCTGTGGTCCAGCTGTGCGAGCAGCTCGACGGCATTCCCCTCGCGATCGAGCTGGCGGCGGCGCGGGTGCGCGTGATGAGCCCCGAAGAGATCTCGCGGCGCCTCAACGACCGGTTCCGGCTGCTGGGTGCCGGGCGGGGTTCGCTCGAGCGGCACCGGACGCTGCTGGCTGCGGTGTCGTGGTCACACGACCTGCTGAACGAGCACGAGCGCGTCGTCTTCCGCCGCCTCGCCGTGTTCCCGGCGTCCTTCGACCTCGAGGCGGCGGAGCTCGTGGTCGGCACGGACCTGCTGGATGATGTCGTCGAGTCCGTGGTACGCCTCGTCGACCGGTCATTGGTGGTCTACGACCCGGCGGCTGGGCGCTACCGGCTGTTGGAGACCCTTCGCCAGTACGCATCGGACCGCCTTGCCGAGGCCGCGGAGACCGACGCCGTGAGGGAGCGGCACGCGCAGTGCTACGCCGATCTCGCCGCGCACACGGCGGGCGAACACCGCACGGCCTCCTCCGTCAAGCGTCTCAGCACCGAACTCGACAACCTCCGCGGCGCCGCCAATTGGTTGGCCGACCGTGAGCGGTGGGGCGACCTGTTGGTATTTGCCCGGTCCCTGTTCCAGTTCGCCGTCAATAGTGCGCCTGCTGACGGACGCCGCTGGTACCGCGACGCGCTGCACAACCTGCCTGATCTCGAGCCGCAAGTCCGCGTCGACGCGCTGGGGGAGATCGGGATGTTCGATGTCACGTGCGGCGACTACAGCGGTCGCGCCTCGTGGCGAGAGAGCATCGACCTCGCCGACGAGCTTCACCTCCAGCACTCAGCGTGGGGGTGGGTGGCACGAGCCCTCGTCACGATGTACACCCGCCGGGACGCTCCCGAGACGAGGTGGGTCAGCGAACGTGCGGTCTCGGTCGCTCAGGAGCGTGGCGACGAGACCGCCCTCATCACCGCGACCGGGACGCTTGGCGCCATCCTTGCGGAAGTAGGCGACGTCGGCGCGAGCAGAGTTGTCGCCGAGGAGGCCCTCGCCATGGCCCGCAGGGCGAGGGACCCGTCCTGCTTGCCCGTGGCGCTCGTGTGCGCGCTCTCGGCGTACCAGCTGAACGCCTCCGAACCTGACTTCGATGGTGCCCGCACCGTGCTGGAGGCCAACCCGCTCGACATCGACGAAGCCCAGCCGCTGGAACAGGTGTGGCTCAACCAGCACGTCGGCATCATGCACGTGGGCCTCGGCCATCTCGATGTCGGTGTCCGCCATCTGGCTCGTGCGCTCCGGCTGGCGGACCGCGTCCAGATCAAGAACAACCTCGACCAGGGTGCGTGGGTCCTCGCCCTCGCGTGCGCCTCACTCGGCCGCGCCGACCTCGCCGCCCAGCTCATCGGCTATGCCCAGGCCGCGCTCGCTCCCTACCGCACCTTCAACAATCTGCAACCATGGCTCGAGGGCCGCGTCAACGCCGCGCTCGATGCGGAGGGCCCATCGCGGGGGCGCCACGACACCGAGTTGGGCGCGCGGCTCGACCGCCGAGGCTTCATTCAACTGATCGTGCAGGCCGAGCAAGCCGCTGCTGGTCAGAGCCGCATGCCGTCTTGAAGGCGCGCCGGCCTCCTTACGGCATTGTGGTTCGTGCGGGCGTGACACCATGGCCGGCAGCCTCGGCCCGGCGCTTTGCGTCTCGCCCCTGCCCACGAACGTGTCGTCTCCGGTAGTGAGCGCCCCACGGCGGCGCCGGCAAAAGGCGCGGGGATGGTGACGCCCTCCGGACAGGCGGCAACCACCGTCCCAGGCACCTCCGGGCCAGCGGGCGGATAGCCCCGACCGCGTCCGGGGAAGGTCACGGGCCCCATCGCGCGAGGAAACAACGGCACGCGCGCGCTGCCCTACTGCCGGGCTCGTCGCCGACCAGGGCCGCCAGGTCGCCGGCCGTCCGCGCGTGAGCCCCGCCTCACTCGACCGTTCTGCCGGCTCACACTCCGAGCGAGTCGATCCAGCGCTCGAGGCGGCGGCCCTCGTGAGTGATCAGCTCCGGTTGTCGGAGCGCTTGTGTCAGCACCGCAGCCCCTTGATATCCGGCGATGAACTCGACCGCCAGGTCATGCGCGTCCTGTCGACCCATCGCTCGGAACTGGCGCTCGGCCCATTCGATCGGGATCGCCATCAGTCTGACGGTGGCGTGGTCGCCGCCGCCCGTCCTCTTCTCGAGCTCCGAGCAGAGAGTCCCGTGTGGGCAGCCATACTGCGCAATGAGGTCGCGCTGGTTTGTCAGCTCCCCAATGAGCGCCTTGAGTCGGCCTTTCGGAGTGCGATGGCGGCGGTCGAGCGAGGCGATCGTCTCCTCGATGTCCTGCACGTGGGCCTGGATGACGGCAGCCACGATCTCATCTTTGGTCTTGAAGTAGTAGTAGACGTTCCCCAACGGCACGTCGGCCGCGTGGGCGATGTCCGCGAGCGTCGTGTTCTCGACGCCCTGCTGGTAGAGCAGATCGGTGGCGGCGCGCACCAGCCGTTCCCTCTTTCCTGGCCTCGCCTTCGAGGCGCTGCCCCGGTCGCCATCGTCCGAGTTAGCCATCTCACTACTCAGTGTAGACGACGGCGTTCGAAGCGGCTAAGTTAGTTTTCCAACTTAGCTCCGGAGGTTCTCACGTCATGACGCCGGCACCGCCCGAACCTTCCTTCCTGGCCACCCGCCGCGGCAAGCTCACCCTGGCCTTCCTGTGTGCCGTCGCCTTCTTGGACTTCGCTGACGTCTCGATCGTGAACGTCGCGCTGCCCTCGATCCGCCACGACCTGCACTTCACCATCCAGAACCTGCAGTGGGTGTTGAGCGGCTACGTGCTCACCTACGGCGGCTTCCTGCTACTCGGCGGACGCGCAGCCGACCTGCTCGGACGCCGCCGGATCGTCGTCGCCGGCACCGCGCTGTTCGCGCTCGCGTCGATGGCCTCGGGCGTAGCCCAAAACTCGGGCACGCTCGTCGCTGCTCGCCTCGCGCAAGGGCTGGGCGCAGCCCTGATGAGCCCAGCCGCGCTCTCCATACTCACTACCAGGTTCAATCAGGGCACCGACCGCCTCAAGGCCCTCGGCGCCTGGGGCGCCATGGCCGGCCTGGCCTCCGCGGTCGGCGTATTCCTCGGCGGCTTGCTCTCGGGTGGACCCGGCTGGCGCTGGGTGTTCTTCGTGAACCCACCGATCTGCCTGTTGGTGGTCATCGCCGCGTTCCGACTGGTCGACAACGACAACACGCGGGCACGGCTCGCCAACTTCGACACTGGTGGCGCCGCCCTCGCAACCGGAGCGATGTCCCTGACCATCTACGCCCTGGTCAGGGCACCCGACGTCGGATGGAACACCACGCGAACCATCGCAGAGCTCGCTGGGGCAGCCGCGCTGTTCGTCGTGTTTCTCATCAACGAGCGACGCCATTCCAACCCTTTGGTGCCGCTCTCGATCTTCCGCATCAAGGGCCTGGCCGCAGCCGACGCCACCCAAATCATCGCGATGGCGGGCTTCTTCTCCATGTTCTTCTTCATCACCCTCTACATGCAGAACGTGCTCCGGTTCTCGGCAACCAAGGCCGGCGCCACCTACGTCCCCGTCGCCATCGGTGTGGCCATATCCGCCGGCGTGTGCTCCAAGTTGTTCGTCCGCACGGGCACGCGTCCGATCATCGCTACCGGCGCGTTGCTCGCAGCCGGCGGCGTCTACTGGCTGTCACGGATCCCGGTGCACGGCTCCTACGTCAACGATCTGTTGCCCGGTCTAGCGATCATGTCGGTCGGGCTGGGCGCCGTGTTCGTCGGCGTGCAGACCGCCGCCAACGCAGGCGTGCCGCCTGACAAGGCTGGGCTCGCCGCCGCGCTCATCAACGCGTCCTTCCAGCTCGGCGCCGCGCTTGGCCTCGCCATCTTCTCCGCCATCGCGACCTCCCGCACCAAGCACCTCCTCGCGCGTCATGTCGCGCAGCCCGACGCTCTCACCTCGGGGTTCCACCGCGCGCTGCTCGCCTCCAGCGTCTTCCTCTGTGCGGCCGCGGTAATCGCGCTCCGCGCCACCAACACCAGAGGCGAGCCGATGCTCGACATCGACGTCGACGAGCCCATCGTCGACGCCGACGCTCCGCCGTGGACCGTTGCCGAGATCGCCTGATGGGGGACTGCGCCATCGAACACCAGGAGGCCGGGACTACAGGCCCGCCATCTGGCGCATCTCGAGGCCCATCGATGCGTGACCGAGACGTATGGCGAATGGCCTCCTTGAACGGAGGTCTCAATGTCATCACCACCGTGCGCCAGGAGCTGACGAGTCACGGTTCGGTCGTCAGTGCCGGCATCCTGCGGCACCACGTCTTGGGCGCTTCGGGCGGTGCGTCCGCGGCGGGATGGACCGTCGCAGACGAACGCCAAGCCGCGGTGCTCTTCACGTCCGAGCGCGCGTAGTCCCGTGCGATCGAATGACGCCGCGGCCGGCGGTGACCGTTTCAGACAGCCCGACGACGTCTTCTCCACGGGCCCCCATGACCCACGTCACGCGAGTGGCCGGCTTGATTTCGGGTGGTGGGCGTCGAACGGTCCAACCGGCGGCTACCTCGCACGTCTCAGCCTTGAAGCGGCCAGCCGCGTGACGGGCGCAGACACCACCATGGCTCGCAGAGTCGACCTCCACGTCCTGCGACTGGCTGCGGCCGACGACTTCGAGACCAGCGTCGAGGTTGCGACAGGTCCCTCCGGGGTCAGGCTCGTCACCTTGGCCTTTCACCAGGCCCGGCCGTTCGCGGTTGCTTCGGTCTACTTCAGCCCATCCGCCGGTTCCGTCTCGCGCTACCTCGCCGATGCCGAACCACCGGCCGCGCTTCCACCGCTCGCCTACGCGGAGATGACCACGATCGGCACGACAGGCCCGCCGGTAACCTCCCAATTCCGGTACCGCCCGACCACCGGTCTGGACGGCACCGGGCCGCGACCGGGATGGGATGTGTTCTGGGTCCAACGCGTGAGTCGCGACGCCGTCGGGCGCGCCGGAGTCGTCGGCATGATCGACTGCTGGTACCCGCCCAGCTACATGCGCTCCGTTCGCGAATACCTGCGGGATCCCCGAGACGGCCTGACCGAGCCTGGCGCGACGAACCTCATGGGCGTCCAGATCCTGTTTTCTGCCCCGAACTCTTCGTACGAGCACACCAACTTCGCCCTCGTTGCCAACCGCATGTCCACCGGCACGGATGGCCACTACTTCGAACAGAGCGAGATCTGGTCCGAACGGGGCGAGCTGCTGATCACCGCCCAGCTGCTCCGGCGCAACCAACCGAACCGCGAAACCCGAAACACGCCCGGAGTCCCCTGAGGATGTTGAGTGCGCCCCCTGGGATTCGAACCCAGAACCTGCGGATTAAGAGTCCGTTGCTCTGCCGTTGAGCTAGAGGCGCAGCGACGACCACCCTACCCGGGCGGTCGACGAGGGTGACCGAGGGGACTCGAACCCCCGACCTCCAGGGCCACAACCTGGCGCTCTAACCAACTGAGCTACGGCCACCATGACGAACCACGCATCGTACACGGGGTCGTCCTCCATCGATTCCTTTCGGCAGCCCGCCGGTATCGTGGCCGGCGCGCGGCCGAGCGTGGCAGCCGCGGAGCCCCCGTAGCTCAGTGGACAGAGCAACCGCCTTCTAAGCGGGATGTCGCAGGTTCGAGTCCTGCCGGGGGCGCACTGCCGGGGGCGCACTACCGGGGGCGCCGGCGGGCGCCGCAGCGCCATGCCGCAATCAGACGGTCCCGTTCCGGCCAGCCTCCCGCGCTGCGCCCCCTCGGAACACCTCCCGCCCGACCGGGCAGCCGATCGGGGCATCCGCCGATCGGGGGACACGACGGTCCGCCACCCGCCTGACGACGGCGCGACCGCCTCTCCGTACCGTCACCCCCATGGACATCCCCACGACTGCCATGGACGCGCCGACCAGGTGGTGGCCCAAGGCACTGCTCGGTGCCGTGCTGTTGGCCGTGGTCGTTGCCAATCCACGCCGCGTCCTGTTCGTCCCGCTGCTCTTCGCCGTCGTGGTGCCGTTCGAGAAACTGTTCCCCCGCCACCGCCAGCGCCTCCGCCGCCCCGGCCTGTCTACCGACCTCACCTACGCGGTCGCGCAACCCGCGCTCACGGCGGCGTCGCTCGTCGTCGGCGTTGCCGTCGGGGTTCTCAGCCTGGCGTGGGCCCCTGGCCTGCTGCTCCGCCCCGCCGTGGCGGCGCTGCCTCCCGTCGTACGGACGGCGACCGCCGTCGTGCTGTTCGACCTCGCCATCTACTGGGCCCACCGCTGGAGCCACGAGGTGCCCTTCCTCTGGCGCTTCCACTCGGTCCACCACTCGTCGGAGCGGATGGACTGGATCAGCGCCGTCCGCGCCCATCCCTTCGACGGGTCCCTGCTCGCACCGGTGGTCGTGTTCCTCATCGCCGCCGGGTTCAGCCCGCGCTTGAGCGGCGCGCTCGCCATCGCGCAAGCGGTGATCGGCGTGTTCCTCCACGCCAACGTCCGCTGGCGCTGGCGCCCGCTCCAGAAGGTCGTGATCACGCCCGAGTTCCACCACTGGCACCACGCCAACGAGCCCGATGCGCTCAACACGAACTACGCGGTCTTCCTCCCGGTGTGGGACCTCCTGTTCGGGACGTACTTCATGCCCCGCGACCGCCGGCCGATGCTCTATGGCGTGAGCGAGCCCATGCCCACGACGTTCATCGGCCAGCTCCGCCACCCGCTGCGCGGGCTGCAGAACCCGCTCGTCGCAGCGCGCCACCCGATCGACGGGCTGCGTTCGCTCCGCCGCGCCCTCCGTCGAGGGCGCTCGCAGCTGATCGCGTCGATGCGCCGGCCCGCCAGGCGCCCTTCCTACACTCTCTGACCGTGCGGTCCGGTGCGGTCCTGCCCGAGCGAGCCGTCGACCTGGCGATCGTGGGCGGCCTGATCGCCGCGGACGTCGTCGCACAGGTCGTCGTTTCGGCGGGCGGGGATGCGCGCTCGCCGGCGCTCGGCCTCGGCCCCGTGCTGGTTGCGGCCGTGTGTGCCGCGCCGTTCTGGTGGCGCAGGCGCTACCCCATCTCCGTCCTCGTGGCGGTGCTCGTGCTGGTCGGCGTGGCCCACGGGCTCGTCACCCCCGGCCTGTTCACGCAGCATACGGGTGGCCCAGTCGTCCTTTCTGCGTACGCCGTCGGCTCGTGGGCCGAGCGGCGTGCCCGCGCCGCCGTCGTGGGAGCGGTGGTGCTCGCCGTCGTGTTCGCAGGGACGGCGGCGCATGCCAAGGTCGCCGACGCCGCCGCGGTGTCGCTGGTGCTCGTCGCCCTCCCCGGCGTTGCCGGCCACGCAGCGCGCACCCGTCGCCTGTATACCGACGAGGTCGAGCGCCGCCTGTCCGAGGCCGAACGCGACCGCGACCTGCAGGCCGAGCGAGCCGTGCTCGAGGAACGGAGGGTGATCGCGCGAGAGCTGCACGACGTGGTCGCCCACCACGTCGGGCTGATCGGGGTGCAGGCGGGTGCCGCCCGGACGGCGCTCGGCCGTTCCCCCGAGCTGACCGAGCAGCGCCTGCTCGCCATCGAACAGTCCAGCCGCTCAGCCGTCAACGAGATGGGCCGGCTGCTCGGCGTGCTGCGGTCGGACGGGAGCGCCGGCGAACTGGCTCCGCAACCCGGCCTCGCCATGCTCGACGCGCTGGTCGACGGGTTCCGTGCCACGGGGCTCGCCGTGACCGTGGACGTCCGGGGCGCAATGGCGGACATGCCGCCCGCACTCGACCTGTGCTGCTACCGCGTCATCGAAGAAGCGCTGACCAACGCGGCGCGCCATTCTGCCGCCGGGGCCGTCGCCGTCGGCATCGAGTTCGCCGGCGGGCGCGTGCAGATCACCGTCAGCGATCCCGGGCCGGCGCGCATCGGGACCTCGGGCACCGGCCGCGGCCTCGTCGGTATGCGCGAACGCGTGTCGCTGTTCGGTGGTTCGCTCCGCGCCGGGCCTGACGGCAACGGCGGCTTCACGGTCGAGGCGGTGCTCAGCGAGCGGGCCCCCGGGTGACGGCATGACCGTCCGGGTCGTGCTGGCCGATGACCAGCCCATGATGCGCACCGCCTTCCGCACGATCCTCGAGGCGGCCGGCATCGAGATCGCGGGCGAGGCGGGCACCGGTCAAGAGGCGGTCACCGTTGCGGCGAGCACGGCGGCCGACGTGGTGCTGATGGACGTGCGGATGCCGGGCCTCGACGGGCTCTCGGCCACCGCCGAGCTGCTGGCGAGGGGCACCGGCGCGCGGGTCCTTGTCCTCACCACCTTCGACCTCGACGACTACCTCTACGGCGCGCTGCGCGCCGGCGCCGCCGGCTTCCTGCTCAAGAACGCGTCGCCCGAGGACCTCGTGCGCGCCGTCGAGACCGTTGCGGCCGGCGACTGCATCCTCGACCCGGCGGTCACCGGCCGCGTCATGGCGAGGTTCGCCGCCGCCGGGCCGCACCCGCCTGCGGGCATCCTCGACGCGTTGACCGAACGGGAGAAAGACGTCCTCCGGGAGATGGCCAAGGGCCACACGAACGCCGAGATCGCCGACCGTCTCGGAATGGGAGAAGCCACCGCCAAGACGCACGTCTCGCGGGTGCTCACGAAGCTCGGCGTACGCGATCGTGTCCAAGCCGTGATCGTCGCCCACCAGACCGGGTTCTGCTGATCCGCGCCTGGGCAGGGCGCCCCGGCTACCGTCCGCGCGGGTGCGGGTCCTCGACGTCTTCGCCGGTGCAGGCGGGCTTTCGATCGGCCTGGCGGACGCCGGCTTCGACATCGTCGCCGGCGCCGAGTGGGACCGCGACGCCTGCGCCACCTTCGCCGCCGTGCACCCGAAGGCGCACGTCCTCGACGGCGATGTGCGCGCCATGTCGTTCACCGCATGGCGGCGGCGCGTCGACGTCGTTGTCGGCGGCCCGCCGTGCCAGCCGTGGAGCACCGGCGGCAAGCGCATGGGCGCCGCCGACCCCCGCGACGGGTGGCCGTCGTTCCTGCGCGTCGTGCGTGAAGTGCGCCCCCGCGCGCTGGTGGTGGAGAACGTGGCCGGGTTCGCAGCACGCCCGAGGCGGTGCCGTTTGGATGCCGTCGAGCGGGAGCTGTGCGATCTCGGCTACACGGTGCGCGCGGGCGTCGTCAACGCCGCCGACCACGGAGCCCCGCAGAAGCGCAGGAGGCTGATCATCGTCGGCGTCCGCGGCGCCACGTTTGCGTTCCCGGAGCCGCGCTTCGGCCCGGGGACGTGGCGGACGGCGGGCGCGGTGCTGCGCCCCGAACCCCTCGGCCCCCCCAACCCGTCGGTCGTCACCTACGCCCGCCGCCCCGACCTGCGCCCCAGCCCCTACGACGGCCACATGTTCAACGGCGGCGGGCGCCCGATCGACCTGGCCCAGCCCGCGCCCACGTTGCTGGCCAGCATGGGCGGCAACAAGACCCCGTGGATCGACACCCTCGGGGTGGTGCCCGACTACCACGCCCACCTGCTCGGCGGAGGGCGGCCGCGCGCAGGGTGCGTGCCCGGCGCCCGCCGGCTCACCGTCGAGGAGGCCGCACTCCTGCAGACGTTCCCGCCGGGGACGCCCTTCGCCGGCACCCGGTCGAGCTGCTACCGCCAGATCGGCAACGCCGTCCCGCCGCTGCTCGCCCGCGTGGTCGGGGCCCGCCTCCGCGAGGTGTGCCGCTGGTAGGGCGCGGGCGCGCCCGCATGGTCCTCACGCGCCGGCGTGGTCCTCAGGTGAGGCCGTAGAGGCGCAGGGCGTTCTCGCCGGCCCACAGGCGCAGCTCGTCCTGGTTGAGCCCGCTCGCCTCCGCGCCTTTCCACAGGTGGTCAGCCATGCCCGGGTAGCTGCAGTCCGGGTGCGGGTAGTCGCTCGCCCACAGCAACCGGTCGGCGCCGATGGTGTCGACCAGTGCGCGGATGTTGGGCTCGTCGGGCTCGCAGCTGATCCAGCACTGGGCGCGGAACGCCGTCGAGGGCAGCCGCGTGAGCCAGCCCGTCTCGCTCGGCACGTCCTGCAGCTGCTCCACGTGCTCGTCGAGGCGGTACAACCAGTACGGCAGCCAGGTGGCGCCCGCCTCGAGGATGCCGACGCGCAGGGTGGGGTGGCGCTCGAGGATCCCGCCGACCGTCAGCGCGTATACGGCGCCCATCTGCTCCATCGGATGGGACATGGCGTGCTGGGCGAGGTACGAGCGCGGGTAGCGGTCGCCGTAGGCGGGCATCCACGACCCCGAGCCTTCGTGCACGGCGAGGGCAACGCCCAGCTCTTCCAAGACCGACCACACCACGTCGTGCGCAGGGTCCTCGAGGTTGCGCCCCGAGCACGGGTTGGGCCGGACCATGGCGCCGTGCATGCCCAGGGACGTCACCGCCCGGCGCGCTTCGTCGGCCGCCGCGACCGGGTCGTGGAGCGCGAGCAGTGCGACCGGGACGAGGCGGCCCGGGTCGGCGGAGCAGAACTCGGCCAGCCAGTCGTTGTACGCCCGGCAGATGGCGGTGGAGACGGCGCCGTCCATGTCCTCGACGGCGGCGGCGTACAGCCCCCGGCTCGGGAACAGGACCATGCGGTCGATCCCCTCGCGATCGAGCTCCTCGAGGTACGACGGCGCCGAGAAGCCGCGGTCACCGAGCGCGAACTGTGACGCGAAGCGGGCGTTCCACTGCCCCACGAGCGAGCGGCGGTAGTCCTCCCGGCCGGGCGCCGGGATGAACATCCGCGGCATGGTGAGCCCGTCCACGCTGAACAGGTTGTCCGTCCGGGTCGGGTCGCACCGGGGCCCGAACTCGGCGTACGCCGGGTCCATGTACCGGTCCCAGAGGTCGCTGGGCTCCTGCACGTGCCCGTCCGCGTCCACCACTTTGATGCCGTCGCGCGCCACGGCGCGATCATCGCACCATGGACGTCCCCACCACCGAGGACCTCGACAGGATGTACGAGGAGCTCAAGAACTGGGCCCGCTGGGGCGCCGGCGACCAGCGCGGCGCCCTCAACCACCTCACCGACGAGCGGCGGCGGTCGGCGGCGGCCCTCGTGCGGTCGGGCGAGGCGGTCAGCCTGGCCCACGACCTCAGTACCGAGCCCTCGCCCGACAACCCCAGGCCGGCCGATCACCACATGCTGGCCGCCGGCGACGCCCGCGATGCCAACGGCATCCCCGGGTACGAGGCGGCCCGCGACCACATCGGGCTCGACGTCCACGGGCTGTACACGACCCACGTCGACGCGCTGTCGCACATGTTCGTCCGCGGCCAGATGTACGGGGGCCGGCCTGCCACTGACGTCCGCAGCGACGGGGCGCGCGCCAACACGGTGATGGCGATGGCTGACGGCGTCGTCGGGCGCGGCGTGCTGCTCGACGTGGCCCGCGCCACCGGGCGCGCGTTCTTCGACACGGGCGAGGTCGTCAGCGTGGCCGACCTCGAGGCCGCCGAGCGCGCCGAGGGCGTGCGCGTGGGCTCGGGCGACATCGTGTTCGTGGCGTGGGGGAGGGAGGCGCGTCGGGCGGCGAAGGGCGGGTTCGACGGGTTCTCCGGCCTGCACCCCGAGTGCCTGCCGTGGCTGCACGACCGCCAGGTCGCGGTCTTGGGCAGCGACGGCATCTCCGACCCGATGCCGTTCCTCGGGACGCCGGGGTGGCCGTTCCCCGTGCACCAGATCGGGATCACGGCCATCGGCCTGCACCTGATCGACAACGCGGCGCTGGCCAGGCTGGGGGAGCGGTGCGCCGCGGCCGGGCGCTGGGAGTTCCTGTTCACCATGGCGCCCCTACGCATCCCGAAGGGGACGGGGTGCCCGGTCAACCCGGTGGCGGTCCTGTGATCGCCGGCGACCGCCGACCGGCCGAAGGGAGGGTCGACTGATGAGCGCACCCGACGAACTGCGGGCGATGGTGCAGCGCTACGCGCGCGCCGCCGACGAACGCGACGTGCCCGCACTCGAGCGCCTCTTCCACCCCGATGCCGAGATCGACGGTGTGCGCGGGGTGATGCCGCTGTCCGCGTGGCTCGACACCATGCGGGCGCCGCGCGGCGAGGGCTACAGCATGCACATGCTCGGTGACCCGCTGATCGTGCTCGACGAGGCGGCGGGGACGGCCACGCTCGACACCTACGGCGTCGTGTACGCGCCGGACCGCACGCTCGGGATGCGCTACATCGACGATGTGGTCTCGGCGGACGGCCGATGGCTCATCCGCCACCGGGTGTCGCGCGTGGTGTGGTCCCGGTCGGGGTGAGGTCAGGTTCTCCCGTTGCGGACGAGACGCCCGGGCGTGGCACCCGTCCGGGCGCCCTCGAAGATCGTCACCTCACCGGAGACCAGGGTGGCGAGGAACCCCTCCGACCGCTGCTCGAGGCGGCGGCCGCCGGCGGGCAGGTCATCGACGAGCATCGGCACCGCCGGGCCGACGGTCGCCGGGTCGAACACGTTGAGGTCGGCCACCATCCCGGCGCGCACGAGGCCGCGGTCGGCGAATCCCCACGCGTTGGCGGGCGCCAGCGTGATCATGCGGACCGCGTCCTCCAGCCTGAACTCCTGGCGTTCGCGCACCCAGTACCCGAGCAGGTGCGTATGGATGGACGAGTCCGCGATCTGGCTGAGGTGGGCACCTGAGTCCGAGAAGGTCATCACCGCGTGCGGGTGGCGCAGGGCGCGCAGCAGCACCCGTTCGTCCTGCGGGTACAGGCTCGGCTGGATGAACAGCTGATCGCCGCCGGACTCGACGCACAGCTGCACCATCGCCTCGGCGGGGTGCACGCCGCGCTCGCGGCCGATGTCGGCGACCGACGGGTTGGGCGGGAGGCCGCGCTGGTAGAGGCGGATGCCTTCGAAGTCGGGCGGGCGCGCCTGGGCACCGACACCGGTGAACGGCGGGTACTCGGCGTGCACGGCGGCGTCGATGTAGGGGCGGCGGCGCTCGGGGTCGGCGAGCGTTCGCAGCTGCTCGTCGACGGGGCGGGCGCGCAGCTCCCGCCAGGCGGGCAGCAGGTCGAACGGGAGCCGCGTCTTGAGCGACAGGATCACCGAGATGCCGCGGCAGTGGGTCTGGGCGACGGCGCGCCCGCCCGCGGCGGCGACGTCGTCGAGGAAGTCGAGGAACGGCTCGGCCTCCGGCCGGGCGATGAACCCGAATGTGATCGGGACCCGCGTCCGCACCGACAGCTCGCGCAGGCGCCCGAGCGTCTCCTCGCGCTGGGCGGGGTCCGACAGCACCATGCCGTTGTCGGCGAACTCGAAGATCCCCGTCCCCGCTTCGCCGAGCACCTCCACGAGCGCGACGACCTCGTCCCATGACGCCACGCGCGACGCGACGGGACGGTCGTCGGACGTCGTGTGGTGGATGCTGCGCGAGCTCGTGAACCCGATGGCGCCGGCGCTCACCGAATCGGCGAGTTGCCGGCACATGAGCGCCAGGTCGTCGTCCTTGGCCTCCTCATCGAACGCCCGCTCGCCCATGGCCCACGTGCGCAGCGCGGAGTGGCCGACCTGGGCCGCGTAGTTGATCCCCTTCGGGAGGCGGTCGAGCGCGTCCATGTACTCGGGGAAGGTGCGGAACGACCAGTCGATGCCGGCCGCCAGCGCCGCCGGGTTGATGTCCTCGGCGCGCTCGAGGTTGCGCACGACGAGGGCGCGCTCCTCGTCGCGCACCGGTGCGAGGGTGAACCCGCAGTTGCCGATCACCGCGGTGGTCACGCCGTGCCAGCACGAGCTGCTCCCCGCCGCGTCCCAGAACACCTGGGCGTCCATGTGGGTATGCCCGTCGATGAACCCCGGGGTGACGGCGTGGCCGTCCGCGTCGATCTCGCGGGAGCCGCGCTCGCGGATGCGGCCGACGAAGGCGATGCGGTCGCCGACGATCCCCACATCGGCGCGGTAGGAGCCGAGCCCGGAGCCGTCGACCACGGTGCCGTTGCGGATCACGGTGTCGTAGGCCACGGCGCCATCTTGCCACCGAGCGTTGTGGTGCGCGCGGCGACCGGCCAGAATGCACCGGATGGCAACGTCACCATCGGCTGCCGTCCGATCCCGCCTCGGCCACCCCGTGATCGACGCCGACGGCCACATGGCCGAGCACTTCCCGACGCTCGCCCCCTACCTGGCGCAGGAAGGGCTCTCGTTCGACCACCCGTCGTTCCGGCGCCTGCTCCCGCCCTACAGCGGTTCGGACCGCAGCTGGTACGAGCAGACCCCGGCCGAACGGGCCGCCACGCGCACCCCGCGGGGGCCATGGTGGAGCTCGCCGGCGAGGCAAACGATCGACCTGGCGACCGCGTTGTTCCCGGCGCTGCTCTACGAGCGCCTCGATGACCTCGGGATCGACTTCGGCGTCGTGTACCCGAGCCTCGGGCTGGTCTTCCTGCACACTGCCGACGAGCGCTACCGCCGCGGCGCGTGCCGCGCCCTCAACCGGTGCAACGCGGAGGTGTTCGCGCCGTTCGCCGACCGCCTGGCACCGGTGGCCGCCATCCCCATGCACACCCCCGAGGAGGCGGTCGCCGAGCTCGACTACGCGGTGACGACGCTCGGCTTCAAGGCCGTGCTGTGCGCGGGGTACGTGCAGCGCCCGTTCGAGGCCGACCCTTCGCCGTACGTCTTCTGGCTCGACCAGTTCGGGACCGACTCGGCGTACGACTATGACCCCGTGTGGGCGCGCGCGCAGGAGCTCGGCGTGTCGATCGCCTTCCACTCCGGGTTCATCGGGATGACGCCGTACCGCTCGATCTCGAGCTACGTCTTCAACCACCTGTCGATGCTCGCCGAAGGGCAGCAGTCGCTGGCCAAGTCGCTGTTCCTGGGCGGCGTGACCCGCCGGTTCCCGGGGATGAACTTCGCCTTCCTCGAAGGCGGGGTGGCGTGGGCCGCATCGTTGTACTGCGACCTCATCGGCCATTGGGAGAAGCGCAACCTGGCCGCGCTCAGGGCCAACCTCGACCCGGCGACGGTCGACCGTGCCCTCCTCGACGAGATGGTGGCGCGCTACGGGCCGGCCGACGGTGGCGTCGGGGGCGGGCTGATGGCGCGCCCGCCCGAACCAGAGGAGCTCCTCGACGAGTGGGCGGCGTGCGGGATCTCCGGCGCGTCGGACATCAAGGAGCTGTTCGCCGGACCGTTCTACTTCGGGTGCGAAGCCGACGACCCCATGACCGCCACCGCGTTCAACACGGCCCTCAACCCCTTCGGCGCCGAATTGCACGCCATGATGGGCTCCGATATCGGCCACTGGGACGTGCCCGACATGACGCTCGTGCTCGAGGAGGCGTGGGAGATGGTCGAGCACGGGTGGGTGGACGCCGCCGCGTTCGAGCGGTTCACCTTCACCAACCCCGTGCGCTTCTACACCGGCACCAACCCGGGCTTCTTCAAGGGGACGACCGTCGAGGCGGCCGTCGACGCGGTGCTCGGTGCTTGACCTCCTCGTACGCGGGGGCACGGTCGTCGACGGGAGCGGGGCGCCCGGCCGGCGCGCCGACGTGGGCGTGCGCGCCGGCCGCATCATGCGCGTCGGCGCGGTGGACGAGCCCGCCCGGCGCACCGTCGACGCCGACGGGCTCATCGTCTGCCCGGGCTTCGTCGACCTGCACACCCACTACGACGCGCAGTTGTTGTGGGACCCGATGGCGACGCCGTCGCCGCTGCACGGGGTGACGACGGTCCTCGGCGGCAACTGCGGGTTCTCCATCGCGCCGCTGCGCGACGCCGACGACGACTACGTCAAGCGCATGATGGCGGTCGTCGAGGGCATGCCGCTGGCGGCGTTGTCGGCGGGCGGCGCATGGGACTGGGGCACGTTCGGCCGCTACCTCGCACGCCTCGACGGGAGGGTCGCGGTCAACGCCGGGTTCCTCGTCGGGCACTCGGCCGTCCGCCGGTACGTGATGGGGGAATCTGCCACACGTGATGCCGCCACGCCTGCCCAGCTCGCCGCCATGGTCGACGTGGTCGGGAGCGCTCTGGCCGACGGCGCGCTCGGGTTCTCGTCCTCGCTGGGAGAGGGGCACGTCGACGGTGACGGGGCGCCCGTGCCGTCGCGGTCCGCGTCCTTCGACGAGCTGATCGCCCTGGCCGGCGCCGTGCGCGCCCACCCGGGCACGACCCTCGAGATCATCCCCACGGTCGGGCCCATCCCAGAGGACCGCATGGAGCTGATGGCGTCGATGTCGCTCGCCGCCGACCGCCCGCTCAACTGGAACCTGCTCGGCAGCCTCGCCTCCGAAGCGATCTACCCGCAGCAGTTGCGCGCGTCCGACGTGGCGGCCGCGCGCGGCGCGCACGTCGTCGCCCTCACCCTGCCCGACCTCATGCGCATGCGGGCAAGCAACGTCTTACCGTCGCTCCCCGGGTGGGCCGACGTGCTCGCCCTCGACGCGCCCGGCCGCCGTGACGCGGCGGCCCGCCCGGACGTGCGCGCCCGGTTGCGGGCCGGCGCCGCTCAGGTCGCGGAGAAGGCGATGGGGGTGCTCGCCGACTTCTCACTGATGGAGGTCGCCGACGTCGGCTCCCCGTGGGTCGGCCGCTCGCTCGGCGAGATCGCCGCCGCGCGCGGCACCGACGTCATCGACGTGCTGATCGACATCGTGCTCCCCGACGGCCTCACGCTCTACACCGTGCTCCCGTCGCTGGCCCCGTCGCTCGGGCGCTCGGACGAGGGCTGGCGTGAGCGCGTGTCGGTGTGGAGGGACCGGCGCGTGATGCTCGGCGGCTCGGACGCGGGCGCCCACCTCGACCTCATGTGCCACGCCAACTACCCGACGGTCGTCCTCGGGGAGGTCGTTCGCCAGCGCGGTCTGCTCGCCGTCGAGGAGGCCGTGGAGATGATGACCGACCGCCCGGCGCGCCACTACGGGCTGGCGCGGCGGGGGAGGGTGGCGGAGGGGTGGCACGCCGACCTCGTCGTGTTCGATGCGGCGACGGTCGGCACCCGGCCGGCGGAGCTCCGCCACGACCTGCCGGGCGGGGGGGAGCGGCTGTACGCGGCCGCGACCGGCGTGGCCCACGTGTTCGTCAACGGCGAGGAGGTCGTGGCCGGTGGCGTGCTGACGGAGGCGACGCCGGGCACCGTGCTGCATTCCGGGCGCGACACCGAGACCGTCACGCTGGCGTCGGTGCGGGCGGGGGCAGCGGCCCCTTAGTGGAAGACCTCGCCGGCGTTGGCGTACAGCGCCTGGCCGGTGACCGGCAGCGAGAGTCCGGACGCCAGGAACACGACGGACCCGGCGATCTGCTCGGGCGGGACCAGGTAGCCCAGCGCCGTCTTCGCCCCCCACTCGCGGTGGACGTCGTCGAGCGGGCGGCCCTCGGTCTCCGCCAGCTGGGCGAGGTAGCCGCGCAGCGCCGGCCCGAAGATGGGCCCGGGGAAGACGGCGTTGACGCGGATCCCGTACTGGCCGAGCTCGGCGGCGAGGAGCTTCGTGGCGTGCGCCAGCGCCGCCTTCGAGGACGTGTACGCGCCGAACGTGGGCTGGATCAGGTCCACGCCGTGGGTGCAGATCATCACCACGCGCCCGTCGCCGGCGCGCTTGAGCGGCTCGAGCGCGGCCTGGGTCAGCGTGAGCGTCCCCCACAGGTTGACGTCGGCGGTCTCCCGCCAGTCGGCCAGGTTGGCCGCCTCGAACAGCTGGAAGTCCCCGCCGTGGTACGCGTCGTTGACGAGGACGTCGATGGCGCCGTAGGTGCCGACCGCGTGGGCGACGAGCGCCGCGCAGGCGGCGGGGTCGCGGATGTCGGTCCGGGCACCGGTGGCCTCCCCACCCGCGTCCCGCACCGCCGCGGTGGCGGCCTCGACGGCTGCACTGTCGATGTCGCCGACGACCACCTTGGCGCCATGGGCGGCGAGGGCGAGGCAGATCGACTGGCCCAGGCCGCCACCGGCGCCCGACACCACGGCCACCTTCCCGTCGAGGAGCATCACGTGAACGGGGTGGTCTCGGCGCGGAGGTGATGGCTCATGTCGCCGAACAGGCGGGTGCGGATGAAGCGCTTCTTCCACCGCCACACCCCGTCGCGACGCTCGAACTCGTCGTAGTTGCGCCCGGTGTTGATGGGCTGGAGCGGCAGCCCGTCGGTGGCCTGGAACATGACGTAGTGGCTCTGGCAGGTCGCGGTCCCGGCCTCCTCGTCGACGTCGATGATGAGGTTGGTGGAGATGTGGTGCGTCCGCGCACCACCCTCGGCATAGACGCGCGTCGTGCTGCGGAACTGCTCCGCGACCGCAGCGGCGCCGGCGGCCACCGCGTCCCCCATGCCCTCGACCCCGATGACGGCATCGGCGAACAGTTCGCCGACGCCGTCGAAGTCACCGTCGTCGTTGCGCTCGTCGCACAGGAAGATCAACCGCGCGATCTCGTTGCGTGCGTCCCCCATGGCGGTCCTTTCCTCGGCCGGCGAGGCCGATGTCTACCACCCCGGCCGCCCGCGTCAACGGGGGCGGACGATCAGCTGCGCCGGGCCCCGCACCGTGGGGTTGTCGCGCCGGCGCACGACGTGCTCGGAGTCGACCTCCAGGGCGGGGAACCGTTCGAGGAGGCGGCTGAGCGTGACCTGCGCCTCGAGCCGCGCCAGCGCCGCGCCGATGCAGGCGTGCGCACCGCCTCCGAACCCGAGCGGGCGGACGTCCCGGCGGAACACGTCGAAGCGGTCGGGCTCCTGGTAGCGGCGGGGGTCGCGGTTACCGGCGGCGAGGGCGAACAGCACGTTGGCGCCCGCGGGGACGGTCGCCCCGCCCACCTCGACCGGTGTGGTGGTGCGGCGGCTCGTCGTCAGCGCCGGTGTCTCGAACCGCAGTACCTCCTCGACGGCGTTGACGACGTCTCCCCGCGCCGCCTCCGCCTGACCGTGGCCCCACACCGTGAGCACGACGTTGCCGATCAGGCTGACGGTCGTCTCGATGCCCGCGGTGATGAGCAGGATCCCGTTGGCGACCAGCTCGGCGTCGCTCAGCTGTTCGCCGGCGTCGTCTGGCCGGAACAGGTGCGAGAACATGTCGTCACCAGGCGCCGACCGGCGCCGGGCGACGAGGTCGCGCAGCCAATCGGCGAGGCCGTCCATGAGCGCGACCGGCGACGGGGCGGTGGCGAACAGCACCTCGACGCGGTCGCGCCACTCGTCGGCGGGCACCCCGAACAGGGCTCGCACGACCTGCAGCGGAACCACGAAGGCCACGGTGGGGACCAGGTCGACGGTGCCGTCCGCTGCGGTGGTTGCGACCATGGCGTCGACGGCCGCGTCGACGATGCCCACGACGTCGGCGCGCATCCCTTCGACCGCGCGCGGGGTGAACATGGCGCTCACCAGCCGCCGCGCACGGGCATGCGGCGCGCCGTCGATGGCCATGAGCCATGTGCCCATGGCGTCGTAGAGCGGCCCCTCGTGCAGGCCGAGGGAATCGGCAACGCCCGTCCCCGATACCAACGAGGAGTCACGCAGCAGGCGGCTGATGTCCTCGTAGCGCGTCACGCACCAGTACCCGTCGTCGGTGTGGTGGAGGGCGCCCGCTTCACGGAGCTCGGCGTACGCGGGGTACGGGTCGTCCAGGACGCCGATCTCGAACAGGTTCATCAGTCGAGGACCTCGCCGTGGGGCGGGCCGCGGTCGTCGCCGAGCTCGATCACGACGCGGTCGAGCCGGCCGGAGAAGTCGAACGGGCTCTCATAGAGGGGGCTGACGGGGCTGAGCGGGTTGCGGCCGACCGACACGCCGATGGCGTTCATGTGGATGCCGAGCGTCTGGGGGACCTCCACCGTGGCGACCGCGACGCCGTCGACGTCGAGCGCCCCAGTGCCGCGCAGGCGGCCGGTCTTCGTGAACCGGTAGCGCAGTTCCCTCGCCCCCTTGGGGACGGGCGCTGCCGAGCGCACGACCGTGTGCACCCCCGCGCAGTTGTAGTCGTGCACCAGGTGGCCGTCCTGGACGAAGAAGCTGTACCCGGAGAACCGGTCGCCATGGCAGAGGAGCACGCCGTCGCCGAGCGCCGACACGTGGGCGGTGACCGTGTAGGAGACGTCGATGACGTTCGCCGCGCCCTCGCCCGGGATGCGGGCCCCGGGGTAGTACACGAACGTCGAGCGGTCGGTGATCGGCCGCGGCTTCGGCACGAGGAAGCGCTCGAGGATGCGGTCGTCGAGCGGCAGCACGCCGTAGCGGGCCGCTTCCGACCACCACAGCTCGACGAGCTCGGCGAGTAGGTCGGGGTGGCTCTGGGCGAGGTCACGGCACTCCGAGAAGTCGCTGTCGAGGTGGTACAGCTCCCACCGGTCGGCGTCGAAGTCCGTGCCGGGGGTGTGGTACGTGACCGCCTTCCACCCGAGCCGCCAGATGGCCCGGTTGCCGAGCATCTCGAAGTACTGCGCGCCCTTCTGTGACGGCGCGGCGGGATCGGTCAGGGTGGCGGCGAAGCTCGTCCCCTCGACGGGCGCCTGCGGCACCCCCGCGATCTCGTCCGGGGGCGGGGTGCCGAGCAGGTCGAGCACGGTGGGCGCGATGTCGACGGCGTGCACGAACGCCGTGCGCACTGCGCCCGGTGTGGCGACGTGCCCGGGCCAGTGCACGATGAGCGGGTCGCGGATGCCGCCCGCATGCGTGTTCTGCTTGTAGCGCTTCAGCGGCGTGTTGCTCACCTGGCCCCAACCCATCGGGTACGTCGGGTAGGTCGTCGGCCCGCCAATGGCGTCGAGGTCGGCGATCTCGCCGGGCGGGAGGCCGTTCACCCAGCGGAAGTAGTTCACCGACCCCGTGGGCCCGCCTTCGAGGGTCGCCCCGTTGTCGGACAGGAAGACGACGAGCGTGTTGTCGCGCAACGACGAGAGGAGGCGCCCGAGGTGGGCGTCGGTGTGCTCGATCATCGCCGCGTACACCTCTTGCAACCGGGCGCTGACCGCTCGCTCTGCGGCGCTCAGCTCCGACCACGGGCGCACGCCCGCGTTGCGCGGCGCCAGCTCCGTACCGGGCGGGACGATGCCGAGCTCGACCTGGCGGCGCAGCACCTCGTCGCGCTCACGGTCCCACCCGTGGTCGAACGCGCCGCGGTACGCGTCGATGTACTCGCGCGGCGCGTGCAGCGGGGAGTGCGCTGTCCCGAAGCACAGGTACAGGAAGAACGGCTTCTCGGGCAGGACCGAGAGGTGGTCGCGCAGGAACTCCGTGGCCCGGTCGACGAGGTCCTCGGTCAGGTGGTAGCCGTTGCGTTGCGGGGGCTCGACGCGGTGGTTGTCGTACACGAGGTCGGGTGCCCAGTGGTTGGTGGCGCCGTCGAGGAAGCCGTAGTAGCGGTCGAAGCCGCGCTGCAAGGGCCATTGGTCGTACGGCCCCGCCGCCGTGGTCTCCTCGATAGGGGCGAGGTGCCACTTGCCGACCGCGAACGTGGCGTACCCCGAGCCACGGAGGACCTCGGCCAGCGTGCCGGCGCGCCTCGACACCCGTCCCCGGTAGCCGGGGAACCCGGTGTCCCAGTTGGACACCACGCCCATCCCCACCGAATGGTGGTTGCGCCCCGTCAGCAGGCACGCCCGGGTCGGCGAGCACAGCGCCGTCGTGTGGAAGTTGTTGTACCGCAGCCCGTCTGCGGCGAGGCGGTCCACGTGCGGGGTGCGGATCGCCGAGCCGAAGCAGCCGAGGTCGGCGAACCCGACGTCATCGAGCACGACCACGACGACATCGGGGCTGCCCGCCGGTGGGAGCGTGGGCTGGGGCCACCACGGGGTCGACTCCGCGACCGTGCGCCCGATGACGCCCTCGAAGCCGTCCTCCACCGGCGTGGGACAGTACCTGTCGCCGCCAGCGCGCCCGCCGCCGGGCCCATCGCCGCCGGCGCGCCGCCGGTAGGGTGCCGCCCATGGGAGCCTTGGACGGGAAGGTCGCCGTCGTCACCGGCGCGGCCAAGGGCATCGGCCGGGCGTCGGCGCTCGTGTTCAGCCGTGAAGGCGCGAGCGTCGTCGTTGCCGACGTGGACGCGGACGGGGGCCACGAGACGGTCTCGATGGTCGAGGCGGCCGGCGGGCAGGCGAGCTTCGTGCGGGCGGACGTCAGCATCAAAGCCGACGTCTACGGCATGGTCGACCACGCCGTGCGGGCCTACGGCGGGCTCGACTGCGCGCACAACAACGCCGGCATCACGTCGCCCATGGCGCCGCTCGCCGACTACCCCGACGACGGGTGGGACCGCGCCATCGCCGTGCAGCTCACCGGCGTCTACTACTGCCTGAAGGCGGAGATCCCCCGGATGCTGGAGCGGGGCGGCGGCGCGATCGTCAACACCGCATCCGGTGTCGGCCTCATCGGGTACCCCGAGCAGTCGGCCTACACCGCGTCGAAGCACGGCGTGATCGGGCTCACCAAGGTGGCGGCGCTCGACTACGGCGCCAAGGGCGTCCGGGTGAACGCCATCTGCCCCGGGACGGCGCGCACGCCGATGGTCGACGACGCCGTACGCGGTGACCCCAGCCTCGACGCCCACCTGAAGACGCTCCACCCCATCGGCCGCATCGGGGAGGCGTCCGAGATCGCGGAAGCTGCGGTGTGGCTGTGCACGCCGGCGGCGTCGTTCGTGCTCGGTGTGGCGCTCCCCGTCGACGGCGGCTACGTCATCCCCTGAGCGGTGCTCGGCTGAACGGCGCGCCCCTGAACCGGCGCCTCACGTCCCGGTGAAGCGCGGCGGCCGTTTCGCCGCGAACGCCTCGAGCCCCTCCCGCGCGTCCGAGGACGTGAGGCAGTAGAACGCGTTGCGCTCGCGCTCGAAGCGCAGGGCGGCGTCCACCGGGAGGCGGTCGGCCCACACGGCGTGCATCACCTCCTTGGCGTTGGCCACCGCCAGGGGGCTCTTCTCGGAGATCGTCGCCGCCAGCTCGAGGCCCGTCGCACGCAACGCGTCGTCCTCGACGACCCGGCTCACGAGGCCCCACGCGGCAGCTTCGTCCGCGTCGAGGAACCGGCCGGTGAGCACCAGCTCCCGTGCCCGGGCGATGCCGACGAAGCGCGGCAGCAGGGTGAGCACCCCGCCGCCGCCCATCATCCCGAAGTTGAGGTGGCCGTCCCCGATGCGGGCCGACCGGCCGGCGATGGCCACGTCGCAGTTGAGGAGCAGCTCCAGCCCACCCGCCGCCGTCACACCGTTGACGAGGGCGACGGACGGCACGCGGACCTCACGCAACCGGCCGAACACGCGGTGGAGCTCGGCGACGAAGGCCGGGAACGCCACCGGGTCGCGCTGCAGCTCGACATAGGCCTTGAGGTCACCGCCCGCGCTGAAGGCGCGCCCGGCACCGGTGACGAGGAGCGCCCGCACCTCGGGGTCGGCTGCGAACGCGTCGATGGCCCGGTCCAGCTCGCGGAGCATGTCGCTGTCGATGGGGTTGAGCTGCTCGGGCCGGTTGAGCGTGATCAGCCCCGCCTTCCCGACGCCGGCGGGCACCGTCGAGGCGAGGACGGTCGTCACGCCGCATCGAGTGCGCCGAGCGCCCTGATCTGCGCGACCAGCGCGCTGGCGTCCGCCGGCGGGACCGGCAGCTGCGGGAGCCGCGGCGACCCGCCGGGGAGCCCCAGCGCGTTGAGGACGGCCTTCGTGGCGCGGATGCCGCCGCGCGCATAGAGCAGGTTGGACAGGCGGACGACCCTCGCGTAGGAGTCTGCCGCCCGGCGGAGGTCGCCATCGTCGAACGCGTCGACGACCTGGCGGCACAGCGCGGGGGAGAGGTTGGCCTCCGACGTGAGGTACCCGGTGGCCCCGAGGGCCAGCGCGGTCAAGGCCTGCGCCGGGCCGCCGACGTGGACGTCGCGCCCGGAGGCGGCGTCGATGACCGCCGTGAGGTAGGCGAGGTCGGCGTGCGTGCAGTTGACGCCGACGAGGTGGGGGTAGTCGGCGACCAGCGCGGCGAGGAGCACCGGGTCGATGCGGTAGCCCGCCGACTGGTGGGTGGAGACGACGAGCGGCACGTCCGCGCCGTCGAGGACGGTACGGAGGTACCGCTCGACCTCGCCCGGCGACGGCAGGTGCCCGTGGCCGAGGTCGAGCGAGTACACCTGCACGGCGTCGAGGCCGGCGGCTTTGGCCGCGGCCGCCAGCGCGAGCATCTCCGCCGCGGACCTCGGCTCGACGCCCATCGCCCGGGCCGGCGTGCGGCCAGAGAGCTCGTCAGCAGTGATCTCGAACACGCGGTCGCGTTCCGCGGCCGAGAGCGAGTACCCCTCGCCGCTGCCGCTCCCCGCCACGTACACGCCGACCCCCCCGTCGGCCATGCGGCGCAGGTGGGCGCGCAGCGCCGCCTCGTCGAGCGCGCCGTCTGCGGTGAAGGTCGTGATGCTGATCACGAACACGGTGCTCACGGCGCGGGACGTGTCCTCATGAGCGGGTTGAGGGCCGTGTTGGAGTCGACCACCTGGCGCGACAGGCGCCACGTCCCGCCCTCCTTGCGGAAGTCGAACCGGTACGTGCCCTCGTGCTGCCCGCGGCGGAACTCGCCCGCGGCCGGGGTCAGCACCACCGAGAACTGCGCGATGGCGGCGGCGTGCTCGCCGTCGTCGGCGACGCGGATGACTTCGTCCGTGATCAGGTGGCGCGAACGGACGTCGGCTCCCTCGAGCACGCCATCGGTGCCGGCCACGGCCACAGGCTCGGCCAGCTTGGCCCGCAGGTCGTCGCGACCGCGCGCGTGCTGGTCGAGCGTCCCGCACAGGACGCGCTCGACGTCATCGGTGCAGAGCTCCAGCAGCTCGTCGAACCGCCCGAGGTCCTGCAGGAAGGCGTAGCGCATGATGAGGTCGCGCAAGGCGGCCTCGTCGTCGAGCAACCTGACGAGCGCGTCACGGTCAGCGGGTCGGGGCCGCGGCCGGGCGAGCACCTCCAGGACCTCCGACGCGAAGGATTCGAACTTGTGTTCCCCCACCCTCCGGAACATATCATTGGAATCGTTGGAACGATACGGGGGCCGACTAGACACATCCGGCCCTTGGCCGAGTATCTTTCGCGTTCCGAGCGGCCGAGGGGCCGCCGGCTCGACAACGGGGGGCACATGACCGGGACCGTAAAGCGGTTCGTCATCGCGTTGATGGTCGTTTTGGCGTTGGTGGCTGCGGCGTGCAGCAGCAGCAAGAAGTCATCAACGACCACGACGGCAGCGTCGTCGAACACGACGGCCGCCAGCTCCAATACGACGGCCGGCGGGTCGAACACGACCGCCGCCTCAGGCGGCGGGTCGAGCAGCGGCCTCAACAACGCCGGCGGCGGGTCGCTCGCGGACCAGGCCAACAAGGCGCCGCTCGCCGGCAAGACCGGGTCGGGCCTCACGCGTGGCATCACCACCGACTCGATCACCGTCGGGTGCGTGTCGGAGGTGCAGAACTTCGCCGGGTACGAGCAGGGCCTGCGCGCCCGCATCGAGCGGGCCAACAAGGACGGCGGCGTCAACGGCCGCAAGATCAACCTGCTCCCGTGCAAGGACGACTCGGCGGGCGTCCAGGCCAACCTCTCCGCCATCCAGGGCCTGGTGAACCAGAACAACGCGTTCGCGGTGTTCACGCTGAGCCAGTTCGTGCTGAGCGGCTCGACGGACTTCCTCCAGAGCAACGAGGTGCCGTACTACGGGTGGGGCTTCCTGCCCGGGTTCTGCGGCAACCGCTGGGGCTTCGGGTGGAACGGCTGCCTGGCGGGCAACACCGTCACGGCGCAGCAGGACCCCGTCCGGGCCATCCAGGGCGCCCTGGCTGACGCCATCATCAAGGCCAGCGGGATGGACCCGACGCAGGTGAAGCTGGCGGTGCAGGCCGACAACAGCGCGGCCGGCAAGGCGGGCAACCCGCAGTACAACACCCTGTACAAGGCCCGCGGCGCACAGGTCGTGTACCTGGAGAACAACTTCCCGGCCAACGTCGCGGGCGCCGACGTGACGCCGTACGTGCAGGCGATGGTCGCGGCCAAGCCCAATATCGTCATGATCTCCACGCCGTTCGCCGACGTGGGGCCCATCGCCGCCGGGCTCACCGCCGCGGGCTACACCGGCGTCCGGTACGACTACACCAACTACATCCCTGGGCTGCTCGCCTCCGCGCCGCAGCTGGCCAAGGCGCTCGACGGTGAGTACGTCAACACCCAGATCGTGCCTGCCGAGCAGAACACGCCGTTCATCCAGCAGATCAACACCGACCTCCAGGCGATCGGCCAGAAGCCGTTCGTCACCCTGGGCGGCGAGATCGGCTACATCGAGGGCGAGCAGTTCGTCGAGGAGCTGCAGGCGGTCGGCCAGGACCTGAACACCAAGACCTGGGACCAGAAGGTCAACGGCGGCGGGTTCACGGCGTACAAGGACCTGCAGGGCGGCCCGGGGCCGATGCAGTTCCCGGCCGGCCACGACATCGCCGCCGACTGCGCGGCAATCGTGAAGATCAGCGGGACCAGCTACAACGTGGTCACGCCCTTCCAGTGCTACTCGAGCCTGCCCGTCACGTCCTGATACAGGCGTCAGTACCGGCGGTGCCACCCATCGGGGTGGCACCGCCGGTGCAGCCCGATTGCCCGTCGAGCGTAACCCTGGGCGGGCGCCAAGAGAGTCGTCGATGTCCCCACTCCACCTCGCCATGAACGGCCGGGAGGGCCCGTCCTAGCGTGACCAAGTTCCTGACCCTGGTCGTGAGCGGTGGGGTCACCGGCGCCATCTTCTCGCTGGTCGCCGCTGGCCTGACCCTGTCGTACTCCGCGACCGGGATCTTCAATTTCGCGTACGGAGGGGTCGCCTTCTCGGCGGCCTACGTCTACTACGAGCTCAACACCGCGCTGGGCTGGTCCATCGGGTGGGCCGCCCTCGTGACACTGCTGGTGTTCGCGCCGTTGCTGGGCCTCGCCCTCAACACGATCGTGTTCCGCCCTCTGGCGCGTGCGGGTGAGTCGGCGAAGATCGTGGCGACGGTCGGGCTCATGATCGCCCTGCCGGCGCTGACGCAGTGGGTCAGCGACGGCCTGATCAACATCTTCAGCATCCACACGGCGCGCAGTTCGGTCGTGCTCCAGGTCGGGTTCCCCAGCGGCCTCGGCCCGGTCCCCGCAGACGTGTGGCACCTCGGCAAGATCCCGTTCAACTCGAACGAGATGGTGGTGTTCGCGTGCGCCGTGCTGTGCGCGGCTGCGCTGTGGGTCCTGATGCGGCGCACGCCGCTCGGGCTGCGCATGCGTGCGGTGGTCGACCGCGTCAACCTCGCCCGCATCCGTGGCGTCAACGAGGGCCAGACGTCCCGCTATGCGTGGGTGATCGGCACGTTCCTGGCCAGCCTGGCCGGGGTCGTCGGCGCACCGATCCTGGGCGCCATCTCGTCGAACTCGTTCATCTCGGTCATGTTCGTCGCCGCCGCCGCCGTCGTGGTCGGCGGGCTGCGCTCGATCCCGATCGCGTTCGCGGCCGGCATGCTGCTCGGCGTCTCGGAGAACCTGGTGACCGGCTACGCCAAGTTCGCCTCGTACATCACGGGGTTCAACGACTCGGTGCCGGTGGTCATCCTGCTCGTCGCGCTGGTCGTGCTGGCCCGCGACCGCGCGCGCCGTGCCGGCTCCACCGCCGAGGACGCCCCGCCGCCCGACTACCTCGCCGACCTCCCGCGGTGGCGTCGGGCGCTCCCGTGGACCCTCGCGGTCATCTTCCTCATCTGCTATATCGAGTGGCTCTCCAACCACTTCTGGGCCGGCGTCATGGCCCAGGGGCTCGCCCTGTCGCTCATCTTCCTGTCGTTCGTGATCGTGACCGGGATGGGCGGGATGGTGAGCCTGGCCCAGGCCACCTTCGTGACCGCGTGCGGCCTGACGACGGGCCTGTTGTTCCAGCATTTCCACATGCCGTTCTACGCCGCCGCGCTGATCGGCGTGATTTTCACGATGGTGCTCGGGCTGGTCGTTGCCCTCCCCGCGCTGCGGCTCGGTGGCCTCCCGCTCGCGCTCGCCACCCTGGCGTTGGCGCTGCTCGGCGACAACGTGCTGTTCCAGTGGAACTGGTACCGCAACGTCAACGAAGGGTGGACCATCCCGCGCCTGAAGATCGGGGCGCTCAACCTGGCCAACAACCGCACGATGGCGTTGACCCTGCTGGTCATCGTGCTGTTCGTCATCCTCCTGATCAACAACCTCAAACGATCGCCCTGGGGGCGGAGCATCGCGGCCGTGCGGTCCTCGGAGGTCGCGGCCGCGACGTCCGGCGTGTCGCCGTTGCGCGTCAAGCTGGCGCTGTTCGCACTGTCCGCGGGGGTCGCTGGCGTCGGCGGCATCTTCTACGCCTCGTTCCAGGGCAACGTCAACAACTCCACGGCACCCGCCGTGAACGGCCTGCTGTGGCTCGCCACGGTGGTGCTGTTCGGCATCCGGCGCCCGGCGGCGGCGGCGTGGGCGGGGATCGGATCGGCGATGACGCCGGTGATCCTCGGGTCGGGGTTCCACTGGTGGTCGTGGGTGCCGACGTGGCTGAGCTGGAAGGGCACCAACTCGGCGGAGATCCCCGCCATCCTGTTCGGCCTCGGCGCCGTGACGCTCGCCCGCCAGCCCGACGGGTTCCTCGCCGCCAACGCGGCACAGAAGTACGCCAAGCGGGCGGCCAAGCGCGCTGCGGCAGGCCAGGCGGCGCCCGGCGACATGCTCGTGCCCGCGCTGGCGACCGCCGCCGTGGCGTCCCCGGGCGCGGTCGCGCCCCCGCCGCTCGGCGGAGACGTCGCCACGCCCGTCTCCGTGACCGGCGCGGTCGCTGCCGAGGAGGCGGCGATCGCCGAAGAGGTGGACCGGCACAGCCGCGAGCTGCTCACCTCGGGCGTCGTGCACGCGTCCGGGGACGGCGCGCCCGCCGAGGACGCGCTCCTCGTGCTGCGGTCCCTGCGCGCCGGCTACGGCGACGTCGAGGTGCTGCACGGGATCGACCTGTCGGTCCCTCGCCGGTCGATCACGGGGTTGTTCGGGGCGAACGGCAGTGGGAAGTCCACGCTGTGCGGCACGATCTCGGGGCTCGTGCCCGTCAGCTCGGGCGCCCTCCTGCTCGACGGCGACGACCTCGGTGGCGTCGCCGCGCACCGCCGGGTGGGAAGAGGGGTGCTCGTCGCCCCCGAATCGCGCGGCATCTTCCCGGGCCTGACCGTCGAGGAGAACCTGATGTTGCGCCTCGACGCTGGCGACCGCGAGGAGGTGTACGGGAGGTTCCCGGTCCTCCGTGAGCGGCGACGGCTCCCGGCGGGGAGCCTCTCGGGCGGCGAACAGCAGATGCTCACCTTGGCACCGGTCCTCGCCCGGCCGCCGAAATTGGTCGTCGTCGACGAGCCGACGCTCGGGCTGGCGCCGCTGGTCATCAGCCAACTGCTCGAGTTGTTCGGGGAGCTGCGCGACCGCGGCACGACGATCCTGCTCATCGAGGAGAAGGTGCGCGACGTGCTCGGCGTCGCCGACCACGTGGCGTTCATCGAGCTCGGCCACATCGCCTGGTCGGGCCCACGGTCCGACGTCGACGACGAGCGGCTGGTCCAGGCCTACCTGGGCGCGCAGCTGTGAGCGGGGCCCGCCCGTGACCGTCACCGACGCCGAGGTCGGCGAGCGCCCGGCCGAGCGGCGCACGCCCCTGCTCCAGGCGGTCAAGGTGAGCGTGCGCTTCGGAGGCGTCGCCGCGCTCACGGATGTCTCGCTCGACTTCTACGCCGACGAGGTGTGCGGGCTGATCGGCCCGAACGGCGCGGGGAAGACCACCTTCTTCGACAGCATCTCGGGGATCAGGGCCCCGACGTCCGGGCGCATCGTCTACGACGGTGCGGACATCACGTCGCGGTCGGTGACGTGGCGCGCCCGGCACGGCATCCGGCGCACGTTCCAGCGCCAGCAGGTGTTCGGCTGGCTGTCCGTCGAGGACAACATCATGGCCGCGACCGAGTGGCGCGGCGGTGGGGGCGGCCTCGCCGCCGACCTCGTGCGCTTCCCGACACGCGTCAAGTGGGAGCAGGAGCGGCGGGCGCGCGTCGACGAGGTACTGGAGCTGTGCGGGATCGCCGACCTGGCCAAGGTGCCGGCCGCCAGCCTGCCCCTCGGCAAGGCGCGGATGGCGGAGATGGCGCGGGCGATCGTGGACCATCCCCGCGTGCTGCTCCTCGACGAGCCGACGTCCGGCTTGGAGGAGTCCGAGGTCGAGAAGTTCGGCGAGTCGATCCACACCGTGCGGCGCGAGGAAGGGTGCGCCGTGGTGCTGATCGAGCACGACGTGGGGTTCGTGATGCGCCAGTCCGACCGCGTGGTCGCCCTCAACCTCGGCCAGGTCCTCGCCTCGGGGAGCCCCGAGGAGGTCCGCAACGACCCGGCGGTCGTCGAGGCCTACTTCGGCGCGTAGTCCGGGCCGCGCGAGCACCGAGGGCGCCCCGGCCCGAGGAGCGCCCGATGCGGCTGAGGCCTCAGGGGCCCGTGCGGGCCGCCGCCTCGCGGATCAGCTCCACGATGCGCGCCGGCGGGAGGTGCTGTTCGCGCACGCGCACCCCGAACGGCTCGAGCGCGTCCTCGATGGCGTTCGTCACTGCGGCTGGCGCACCGATGGCCCCGCCCTCGCCCACGCCACGCGGCCCGGCGGAGCCGTCGAGGTGCGCGATCTCGATGACCGGCACGTCGGTGGCCGTGGGCAGGAGATAGTCCATGAGCGTCGTCGCCCGCGGCTGCCCGTCGGGGGCGTAGTCGGAGTGCTCGAGCAGCACGGCACCGATGCCCTGGACGACGCCCCCGCTCACCTGACCGTCGACGATCTTCGGGTTGATCACCTCACCACAGTCCTCGGCGACGACGTAGCGCAGCACGTCCACCTTCCCGGTGGCGGGGTCCACCTCGACGGCGCAGCAGTGCGTCGCCTGCGACCACGTGCCCTCGCCGGAGCCGTAGGCCCAGGTCGCCTCCAGCCCGGGGGCGCCGCTTTCCAACGCCAGCGCGGGCGTGAGGTACACCGCCTGGGCGATGCGCTCGATCCCGACGTCGAGGCTGGGCGCGCCCGCCGCTGCCGCCTTCCCCTCCGACCAGGCGAGATCGGACGCGTCGATCTCGAGCAGGCGCGACGCGACCGAGAGCATCTTGGCGCGCAGCTCCGCCACCGCACCGACGACCGCGCCGGTCGCGAGGGTCGCGGCGCGGCTCCCGCCCGTGCCGACCATGTTGAACGGGGTCTCGCCCGTGTCGCCGTGCACGACCGTGACGCGCGACAGGTCGACACCGAGCTCATCGGCGGCCAGCTGCGCGAGCGTCGTCTCGTGGCCCTGGCCGTGGGGCTGCTGGCTCGTGAACACGCTCACCGACCCGTCGGGCTCCAGCCTGGCCCGCGCCTGCTGCACGGTGCGAGGCGCGACGGTCCCCGCCATCGCCGTGACGACGCTCGGGGGCAGCGGGGCCGGCTCGACGTAGTTGGCGATGCCGATGCCGATGAACCGGCCGCGGGCGCGTTCGTCGGCCTGCCGCGCCCGCCACCCGGTGTAGTCGAGGCGTGAGACCGCGGTGTCGAGCGTCTCGCGCTGGCGGATGCCGATCAGCTCGGGCCCCGTGCACATCCGGGCGGGGAACGACGGGCGCAGGTTGCGCCGCCGGCTCTCGACCGGGTCGTCGCCGACGGCGCGCGCGACGACGTCGAGGACGCGCTCACGAAGCCAGGTCTCGGCCTCCCACGGGCCGCGGTAGGGCACGTAGGTGGCCTTGTTGGTGGCGACCACGCTCGCTTCGAACCGCAGGTGCTCGAGCCGGTAGGCGGCTGGCACCAGGGCGCGGACGAGGTTGGTGTACCCGACGCTGGCGAACCCGCACATCGGGTACGACCCCTGGTCGAGCACCATGTGGACGTCCAGCGCGGTCACGATGCCGCCGTCGTCCACGGCGGCACGGACGTGCAGGTCCTCCTCGCGGGCCTGGCCTCCGGCGACCAGGTTCTCGGCGCGGTCCTCGACCCACTTCACCGGTCGCTGCAGCATGAGCGCGGCGGCGCACACGGCCACGTCCTCGCGCCCGAGGTGCCCCTTCTGGCCGAACGCGCCACCGATGTCGCCGCACCGCACGCGCAGGCGGTGGGCAGGGTGGCCGAGCACCCGCGACAGCCAGATGCGAAGGGCATGGGGGTTCTGGTGCGATGCGTGGTACTCGAGCACCCCCCCGACCGGGTCGTAGACGGCCACGCCGCCGTGGCCCTCCATCGGCACGTTGGCGTGGCGGTGCTGGCGGAACGTCTCGTCGATCACGACGGCCGCGGCGGCGAACGCGGCCTCCGGGTCGCCGTAGGACGTGACGGCGTGGTGCAGGAGGTTGGTCCCCGCCTGCTCGAACACGAGCGGGGCGCCCGGCTCGAGCGCCGCGTACCGGTCGACGACGGCGGGCAGCGGGTCGTAGTCCACCGCCACGAGCTCGGCCGCGTCCTCTGCGAGGTAGCGGCTCTCGGCGACGACCATCGCGACGGGTTCGCCGACCATCCGCACCCTGTCGCGCGCAAGTGCCGGGTAGGGGGGCGCGACCAGGTTGGGCATCTGCGACGGCTGGATGTCGCCGGCGATGCTGCGCAGCTCCGCGTCGGTGAGCACGGCGACCACGCCCGGCGTGGCGCGTGCTGCGGCAACGTCGATGCCGAGCAGCCGGGCGTGGGGAACGTGGCTGCGGACGAACGCCGCGTGGAGCATCCCCGGCGCGCGGACGTCGTCGACGTACCGGCCGCGGCCGGTCAACAGGCGGGCGTCCTCGCGTCGGGGGACCGACTGGCCGGTCAGCCGGGCGACCATGCCAGCTGCTTCACGATCTCGAACTTCTGCACCTTCCCCGACGCCGTCATCGGCAGCGCGTCGAGCACGGCCAGGCGCTCGGGCAGCTTGTAGGTCGCCAGGCCGGCGGCCCGCAGCCGCTCGACCACGTCGTCGAGCGATAGCACGCCACCGGGATGGAGGACGACGCACGCGCACACCCGTTCGCCGAGGCGCTCATCGGGCACGCCGACGACGGCGGCGCGGTCGACTTCCGGGAACGCGAGCAGGAGCTCCTCGATCTCGCGCGGCGTGATGTTCATCCCGCCCCTGATGATGATCTCCTTCTTGCGCCCGACGATGGTGAGGTAGCCGTCCGGGTCCATCGTCGCCAGGTCGCCCGATCGGGCCCAGCCGTCCTCGAAGGTCGCGGCCGTCCGGTCGGGGTCCCGATAGAAGCCGACGCAGGTGTTGGGGCCGCGCGTGAAGATCTCGCCGTCGCCGCGGACCTCGACGTCGACACCGGTCATCGCTGTGCCGTCGGTGGAGTCCTTCTTGTCCTCCGGGCTCCACGGCCGGTTCCACGTGGCGACGAGGACCTCGGTCGATCCGTACAGGCGCAGCACGCCGATGCCGCGGGCGCGTGCCCGCCGCACGAGCTCGGGCGGTACGGGCGCGCCACCGCACCCGAAGCGCTGCAACGTGGGCAGCGTGCCGCCCCGCAGTTCGGCCTCGCCCACGAGGTCCTGCAGGAACGTCGTCGACGCCAGCGTGTACGTGGCGCCTGTCGCCGTCACGAGGTCGTAGGCGACGGCCGGGCTCCACCGGTCCTGCAGCACGAGCGCGAGCCCGTGGTACAGCGCGAAGCGGACGCCGTAGTTGAACCCCGTGGAGTGCCCGATCGGTGACGGCATCCACACCACGTCGGCCTCGCTCATGTCGAGGTCGGTGTAGGCGACCCGCACGCTGAAGTTCGCCGTCTGCTCGGTGTGCATGATCGCCTTCGGCGCCGCCTCCGTCCCCGACGTGAAGATGAGCTCGGAGACCGCGGCCGCGTCCCGGGGCGCGTGGTCCGCTGCTCGCCCGGCTGGCAACGCGCGGTCGACGACGACGTGCTCGACGGCGACGCCCGACTCCTCGATGGCGGCCTTCGTCGCGGTGGTGTGGTCGTGGCCCCGGTAGTCGGACGGGGTGAATATGACCTTGGGCTGCGCCACCGTGAACACGTGGACCAGTTCTTTGCGGCGGTAGACGGGTAGCAGCGGGTTGATGACGGCGCGCAGGCGTTGTGCCGCGGTGGCGGCGACGACGGCCTCGTACCAGTTCGGCAGTTGCACCGAGACCACGTCGCCCGCAGCGACCCCCCGTTCGGCCAGCCAGCCGGCGCACGAGCGCACGTCATCGTCGAGCTCGCGGTAGGTGTGGCGGCGGGCGCCGTCGTGGTCGATGACGGCGACGGCGTCGGGCCGCGCACGTGCGTGCTCCTCGACGCGGCCCGAGAGCGTCTCGGCGTCCCAGGCGCCCGACCGCAGGTAGGCGGCGCGACGGGCGGCGGAGGTGACGACGTCGGACAGCATTACCGGTCCCTGGTGAGCACGAGGGCGGACCCGTCCATGAGGGCGCCGGAGGTGACCACGGCGACCTCGTGGGCGTCGCGGACCTGGCGGACGGCCTCGGCGACGGTGTTCATGCCGTGCAGGTAGCCCTCGCCGAGCAAACCGCCGTTGGTGTTGAACGGCAGCGTGCCCGCCCGGACGAACGCGCCCGACCCTCCGCGCTCGCACAGGCCGAGGCCCTCCAGGCCGATGAGCACGGTGCTGGTGAAGCAGTCGTAGATCTCGGCGACCTGCACGTCGCCCGGGCACAGCCCGGCCCGGGCGAACAGCTCCTCGCGGAGCCAGCTCGTGTAGTTGCGGGTGTAGTCGTCCCACAGGAGATGGTCGCCGATGTCGAGGCCCGGGCGGGGGCCGGCGCGGTAGCACCCGGACGCGACGGCGACGGGCGAGTGGGGCAGGTCGCGCGCCCGTTCGAGCGATGTGACCACGACCGCGCACGCGCCGTCCACTTCGACGGTGCAGTCCGAGCGGCGGAACGGGTCGACGACGAACGGCTCGGCGAGGTAGGTGGCGAGGTCGAGGGGCTGGCGGCGGACGGCCCGCTCGTTGCCCTGCGCGTGGGCGCGTTGGGCGACAGCCACGGCGCCGAGGTCTTCTGCGCCCTGCCCGGTCTCGGCGAGGAAGCGCTGCGCCCACATGGCCACGTACATCAGGTACGCCCCGTAGCCGATGGGGTAGCGGTACTGGCCGCCCATACCGGCGAAGCGCATCGCGCCAACGCGTGGCCCCGAGCGCCCGTTGAGCGCGCGGAAGACGACGACGGCGCGCGCGTCGCCGCGATCGACGGCCTGCGCCGCCTGCCAGACCAGGTGGCACGGCGCCTGGCCGCCGAGCTGGAGGTCGAGGCAGAAGCGCAGCGGCGACATCGGCACCGCGCCGGCCACGGCGACGCAGGGGACGGAGTCGTTGTTGAGCATGAAGCTCGCCATGCCGTCGATGTCGCCGGGCGTCAGGCCGGCGTCCGCAATGGCCGTGGCCACCGCCTCCGCCGCCTGGTCGAGCACGCTGCGCCCGGAGTCACGGGTGTAGGCGGTGGCGCCGATGCCGGCGATGGCTGCGGTCACGGCACCACGCGGAAGCGCAGCTCGGTCCACTCGTCGTGGTCGACGAAGGTGGCTCCGACGGCATCGCCGATCGACGCGCTCGCCGCCGGGTCGATGCGGGCGAGGACACGCACGCCCTCGTCGAGCTCGATGGTGGCGACGGTGTAGGGGAGGTCGCCGTCGTAGTCGGGGCTGACGCGCTGGTGGGCGGTCACGTAGGAGTAGACCGTCCCGCTGCCGCGAGCGTCGAAGTGGGCCGCGGCGCGTGAGCCGCAGTAGGGGCAGGTCGGCATCGGCGGGAACCGCGCACGGCCGCAGTCGTCGCACCGCTGCAGCACGATGCGGTGGGCGCGCAGGCCGTCCCACCACGGCGCGCTCTCGATGTCGGGTTCCGGTGCGATCGCCATCATCAACCCGCCACCCGCGCGCCGCGGCCGCACCCGCCCCGTCCGCTGCCGCGCTGGTGTCGTTGCACTGCAGGCCGGTCACCGTGTGGCAGTGTCGCCATCGCCATCGCCATCGCCATCGCCATCGCCGTCGCCGTCGCCGTCGCCGTCGCATGGCGCGAAATTCGCGCCACACGGCAGAAAATTCGCGGAATACGGCCTGGAAACGCGAAATTTCGACCGCGTGGCGCGAAATTCGCGCCACGTGCCCCGGCGGCCGCCCCGACTGTGCCCGCGCCCCCGGTGGTGACGGGGCGGTCAGAAGCCATACAACCGCGCCGCGTTGCCGGCGAGGATCTGGTCGGCCTCGCTCGGCGGGACGCCTGAGAACGTCGCCAGCAGGACCGTGCGCGAGTTCGGCCAGTTGGCGCTGATGTGCGGGTAGTCGCTCGACCACAGCATGCGGTCCACGCCGATGTCATGCCGGAGCCTCACCCCGAGCGCGTCGTTGATGAAGGTCGTCGACACGTGGCGGTCCACGTAGCGGCTCGGCAGGTCGTGGATGCGGAAGTCGCTGGTCGGCCGCAACCGCAGGAAGTTCCCGTCGATCTGCTCCTTGAAGTACGGCACCCACCCGCTGTCCACCTCGGCGAACACGACCTGCAGGGATGGGAAGCGGTCGAAGATGCCCGCGAAGATCAACTGCACGATGCGGTTGGGCGCGTCGAAGAACCGCCCGTACCCAGGCAGCGGCGAGCGGTGCGCCGCGGGCATGGTGAGCGTGAGGCTGACGTGGATGTTGAGGGCGGCCGAGCGTTCCGTCAGCGCCGCCCACACCTTGTCGTCCTCGGCGCTCGGCTCGAGCGAGCCGCTCGGGTACGCGGTCATCAGGAACCCGCGAATGCCCGGACGCCCCCACACCCGGTCGATCTCGGCGACCGCCTCGTCGGCGCCTCGGTTGGGCAGCATGGCCAGCCCCGCAAACCGCGCCGGCGCATACTCGACGTACTCCGACAGCCAGTCGTTGTAGGCGCGGACCATGGCGTGGTGCAGCTCGCCGTCGGTGTTCGCCGCGACCCCCTGCGACAGCCTGGGCGTGGGGTAGAGGACCTCGGCGTCGACGTCGTCGCGCGCCATCTCTTCCAGCCGCGCCTTTGGGTCATAGCCACCGCGCCGGATGTCCTCGAAGCGCGCCCACCCCCGCTGCTCCTCGGGCGCCAGCCCGGCGCAGGCGTTCATCCCGAACGTGATCGGGTCGTCGACGCCCTCGATCACCCATGCGTCACCCTCGTCGAACGACAGGATCCGCGGCACCCGGTCGGCGAAGCGCGCGGGGACCCGCGCCGTCCACAGGTCGGGCGGCTCGTTGACGTGGCTGTCCGCCGAGATGAGGCGGTACGTGGGTGTCATGTCCCTCCTCGAACGCGTTGTGCCGCCGCGAGCGCGTCGCGCGCCGTGCGCACGTGCGCGGCGTCGACCATCATGCCCCCCTCGCGGACGGCGCCCGGGCTCGCCCCGACGGCGTCGATGGTGCGCTCCCAGCGGGCGATGTCCTCGGCGGTCGGGGTGAACACGTCGTTGATGACCGCGACATGCGACGGGTGGATGGCCAGCATGCCGGTGTACCCGAGCCCCCTGCTCTGCTCCGCGAACGCCCGGAGGCCGTCGAGGTCAGCGACGACGGGCCAGATGCCGGTCAGCGGGAACGGCACGCCCGCGGCGCGCACGTTGAGCAGGACCCACGACCGGAGGAAGAGCGTCTCCATTCCCGTCGGCGTCCACTGGAACCCGATCTCATGGGCGATGTCGCCGTCCGGTGCCGTGCCGCCGCCCATGTACGCCACCCGGTCGGAGGCCGAGGCCACCTCGAACGCCAGCCGGGCGGCCCGGGCCGTCTCCACGAGGGGGAGGATCACGGTGCGGCCCGGCGCCATCCCGCGCGCCGCCTCGAGCTCCGCGAGACGTGAGGCGACCGCCCGCACGTCGTCGGGCCCGGTGACCAGCGGGACCACGACACCGGCCAGCCCGGGCCGCACGACGGCATCGAGGTCGAGGTCGTGGCCGGGCGCCCCCACGGGGGCCACGCGCACGAGGACGGGCCGCCCGACGCCCTCGCTGATGACCGCACGCGCCGCCTCGCGCCCGCTCGCCTTGTCCGCGTCGGGCACGGCGTCCTGCAGGTCGAGCAGCACACCATCGGCACCTGCCGCGACGGCCTTTGCTGCCCACCCGGTGCGGTGGGCAGGCACGAACAGCAGGCTGCGCAGCGGCGCCGCCTCCGTCACGCGCGCTCGTCGAAGCGGTACAGCCGGAGCGCGTTGCCGGCGAGGACGAGGTCGCGCTCGGCCGCCGGGACGCCGGCGAAGTCCGCGTGGATCACCCGGACCGAGTTGGGCCAGTCCGACCCCGAGTGCGGGAAGTCGCTCGACCACATCAGCCGGTCCACGCCGATGGCATGGCGGTTGCGGATGGCGAAGTGGTCGGTGATGTAGGTGTACGAGAAGTGCTCGTCGATGACCTCGCTCGGCAGCCGTTGCAGCCGTGCGTCGGCCCCGGGGGTGCGGCGGAGGAGGCGGTTGTCGAGCTGCTCTTTGACGTAGGGCACCCACCCGGCGTCCACCTCGGCCAGCACGACCTGCAGGTCGGGCACCCGGTCGAACACCTTGCCGTTCACGAACTGCACCATGCGCACGGGCGCCTGGAGGAACCGCATGTCGCCCTGGGCGTGCCCCTCCGTCATCGTCCCCGGCGCGTAGATGTCGCGCGGCATCTCGTTGACCAGCCCGACGTGGATGTGGAGGGGCACGTGCGCCTCGGCGACGGCTTGCCACACCACGTCGTCCTCCTCGGCGAGATCGAGGTCGCCGTGCGGGAAGCAGCCGATGAGCACCCCGACGATGCCGGGCAGCTCCACGGTGCGCTCCACCTCGGCCCGCGCGTCGGCGACGCCGCGGTTGGGCACCAGCGCGATCCCGCCGAGGCGCCCGGGGTCGTAGCTGCAGTACTCGGCGAGCCAGTCGTTGTAGGCACGCACGAGAGCGAGGTGGAGGGCCGGGTCGCGCGTGGCGAACACGAGGTGCGACAGGCGGGGGGTCGGGTACAGCACGCACGCGTCGACGAGGTCGCTGTCCATCTCCTGCACGCGCGCCTTGGGGTCATGCCCCCCGGTCCGGATGTCCTCGAACCGCGCCCACGGCCGCCGCTCCTCGATGGGCAGGCCGGCCGCCGCGTTGAGGCCGAAGTTGATGGGGTCGGGCGCCCCCTCCATGACCCACGCGTCGCCCCGCTCGAGGTGCTCCATGCGGGGGGCGCGGTCACGGAACTCCGGCGCGACACGCGACACCCACAGGTCGGGTGGTTCGTTGATGTGGGCGTCGGCGTCGATGAGCCGGTACCCGGGCGCCCCGAGCGGGGCACCGATGCTGCCGGTCATTGTGGTCCTCCCTTCGGCGCGGCCCATTCGGTTGCCGCGCCCGAGCGCAACAGGGCGTCGATCTCGGCGGGTGAGCGGCCGAGCTCGGCCAGGACGGCGCGCGTGTGCTCGCCCGCCGCGGCGGCCGGGCCGAGGCGCGACGGCAGCCGTTCGAAGCCGACGCGCACCGGTGGGCGCCAGTACTCGCCGAACGCCGGGTGGCTGGCTTCGATGAGCAGCTTTTCGTCTTCGAGCCACACGTCCTTCGGCACCCCTGCCGCGGCGACGAGGGGGACGTCGGCGGCGCGCGCCCGTTCGTGCCACGCCGATGCGGGCGCCGCGGCGAGCGCCGACGACAGCAGGGCCACCAGCTCGGCGTCGTGGGCGAGCCGGGCCGTCGCGTCGCGGAACCGCGCGTCGCCGCACCATTCCGGGTGCCCGAGCATCCCTGCGAAGCGCTCCCACTCCGAGCCCTTCGCGCAGCCGACGAACGCCCAGCCCTCGGCGCACCGGTACAGGCGCTGCAGCGCGTGCGGTCCGTGCTGGCCGCGGTCAGGGATGCGCCAGTCGGGGGCGCCGTCGTAGCGCACGAGGTACGGCGACATCGCGTACCCGGTCGTCGTGAGCATCGTCGTCTCGACGACCTGCGCGCAGCCGTTGCGCTGGCGGGCGTGGAGCGCGAGCAGCACCGCCGTCGCCACACCGAGGGCCGAGCACGGGTCCGGGTAGGTGTCGTCGACGGGCGGGTTGCCCTCGCCGGCCTGGAGGATCCCGCTGCCGGCGAGCGCGCTCGGCGTGGAATGGAACGCCGGCCGCCCGGCCTGCGGGCCGCGCGAGCCATAGGACGTGCCGTGCACGTAGAGCAGTTGCGGGTTGCGCGCCAGCAGCGTGGCGCTGTCGACGCCGAGGCGCTCGGCGACGCCGGGGCGGAACGTGTGCACGAACACGTCGGCCCGGCCGACGAGGTCCAGCACGACATCGTGCGCGCCGGGCACCTTCAGGTCGAGCACGATGCTCTCCTTGCCGTGCACCGCCTTTGCCGCCTGCAGCCCGAGCCGGCGGTAGGGGTCGCCCCCGGGCGGCTCCACCTTCATGACGCGCGCGCCCATCTCCGCGAGCAGCGCCCCCGCCAGGGGCCCGTCGATGAAGTACGCCATCTCGACGATGGTGACGCCGCTGAGCGGGTGGTCGAGCAGCGCACGTGCCGGTGCGGGTGGCGGGGGAGCGGGGAACCTGACCCCACCGTGCTCGCCCAACCGTGGCGCGCCGTTGCCGATCGTCGCCGGCGTCGTGGTGAAGAGGGCCAACGGCCCGACCTGGCGGCACGTCCCGACGTCAGGGTCGTCGACCGTCACCACCCGCCCGTTGGCGGTCATCTGCGGGTGGGCCAGGAACTCGTCCGGCGTCAGGAACGGGTCGGCACCGATGTCGCGGGCGATGAACTCCTCCATCCACTCCTCCGACGACCGCATGGCCATGCGCGCGCGGATCTCCGCGTCGAGCGCGTTGATGTCGGCGATCGTCGCGATGCCCAACGGGGCGCGCGCGTAGCGTGGCTCTGTGAGCCGCTCGCCGAGGCCGACGGCGTCGAGCCAGGCGCGGAAGTGGTGGTCCTGGCGTGCGCACATCTGGATGTACCGGCCGTCGGAGCACCGGGCGGTCATGAAGCACAGCTCGACACCGGCGTTCATCTCTGCTGTCGCCCGCGGGGCCCCGGGGTGGTCACCGCGCGCCAGTTCCTGGCGCATGAGCACGGCGGCGAGGCCCTGGACGAGGCTGGTCGACACCCGGTCGCCCCGGCCCGTGGACTCGCGCGCGAGCAGGGCGGCCAGGATGCCCTGCACGGCGAGCTGGGCCGCAGCGAACGACGCCACGGGGACGGCGGTGTAGATCGGGCCGGCGCGGTCCTGCCCGGGGACGGCACCGTTGAGCACGTCGAGACCCATCATGTGGCCGGCCGCAGCGGCGACCACGCCCTCGTAGCCGGGCAGCGCGCCGTACGCGGTGGCTGGCCCGAACCCGGAGACCGAGCAGTAGACGAGCCGGTCGTTGCGCCGCGCCAGGTCGGCCCATCCCATCCCGAGCCGCTCGGCCACGCCGGGGCGGAACGACTCGATGACGACATCAGCGGCATCGGCGAGCTCGGCCGCCGTCGCCTGGTCCGTCGGGTCGCGCAGGTCGAGCACGACCGAGCGCTTGCCCCGGTTCCACATCCGGGCACCGTCGTGCGCCCGCGCGAAGTCGCCCCACGGAGGCTCGACCTTGACGACGTCGGCGCCGTTGTCGGCGAGCACCATGCCCGGCATCGAGCCGGCCATGCCCTGCCCGAGCTCGAGCACGCGCACGCCGGCGCAGGCGGGAGATGTCACCGGGGGCGGTCCCAGCGGCCGAGCGGTGGCTCGTCCGTGTCGGGGTCGAACCACCCGTAGGGGCCGAGGCTGATGAAGTAGAACTCGACGCCGTCCGGCCCCGGCAGCTCGCCGCCGTAGGCGAACCCGCCCTTCACCCAGCGGACGTCGCCCTCGCGGTACACCCCCTCGCCCTCGATGTGCAGCTCACCGCGCCTGGGGATGTAGATCGTGTCCGAAGGGTGCCAGTGCGGCGGCCCGGCCGCGCCGGGCTCGATGCGGACGAGCATGAAGAAGTTGCCACTGGCCGGGTCGGCGAGGGTCTTGGTGAACACGTGCGGGCTCGGCTCGGTCGCCCCCGGCCCCTGGTAGCCGACCCACGGCAGGTCGTCGAGGGTGATCACCGTGCGCGGCAGGAGCGGGTTGGCGGGGGTGACCATCAGCTCGGCGCCGAACCTGGCCACGTACTCCGGGACGATCCGGGCCACCGGCGGATCGTACCAACGCCCCTTGTCTGTAGAAGATTGCAGGTATGCCTTCGGACCCCCGGATCGTCCGCACCCTGGCCTTCGTCCCGGCCCACGACGAGGACGTGGTCCTCCGCGCCGCGGATGTGGGCCTCGACGCCCTCGGCCTCGACCTCGAGGACAGCACGCCCGGGCCGGGCAAGGGCCGGGCGCGGGAGATCTTCCGCACCATGGCCACCGAGATCGCGGCACGCGGCGTGCTCGTGATGGCCCGGACCAACGGGTTCGCCGGCGGGGCGTGCGAGGCCGACCTGGACGCCGTCATGTGCCCCGAGCTGCACGCACTCAACATCCCGAAGGCGGAGAGCGCCGAGGACGTGCTCCGCTTCTGCACGCTGCTCGAGAAGGCGGAGGCCGCCCACGGCATCGCCGTCGGGAGCGTGCTGGTCCGGCCCGTCATCGAGACGGCGCGCGGCGTGCGGGCCGCCTTCGAGATCGCCAGCGCGTCACCCCGCGTCACGTACATGGGCGGTGTCGCCGGAGGGTTCTGGGGTGACCTCGGCGCGACCGTCGGCCTGATCATGAGCGAGCTCGGTACGGAGTCGCTGTACCTGCGCAGCAAGGTGGTCATCGACGTGCGGGCCGCCGGCGTGCGCTTCCCGGTCGGCGGTGGCTCCGTCGCCACCGACAACCCGGCCCTCGTCCGGCGGTTCGCCGTCGAGAACAAGCACCTGGGCTACACGGGGAGCTTCGTACCGCCGCGTCGCGACGTCGTCGAGATCGTGAACGACGTGTTCTCCCCGACGAGCGAGGAGCTTGCGGAGTGGGCGGCCGTCCTGCCGGTCCTCGACGCGGCACGCGCCGAGGGCACCGTGGTCGTGACGATCGACGGCAGGATGTACGACACGGCCGGGATCGCGCGCGTCCGCGACCAGCTCGCGCTCGCCGCCCGCCTCGGCCTGGTGTGACGCGCGTCAGCCGGCGTCGAGCACGGCGCGTGCCTCCTTCTCGCACGCGGTGCCGTCGAAGAACGACGGGTTGACGCCCCCGTGGAGGCGCACCGCGTTGGAGAACGTGAACGCCTCGAACTGGGCGTCGTCGACGCGCCCGTCCTCGAGCGCCTCGTACGCCTCGGGGAGCACCTCGTTCATGACGGGCGCGTCCCAGTGCGCCACATCGGTCCCGAGCAGCGGGCGCAGGGTGACGGGGAGCCCCCCGAGCTGCAGGTCGAAGGCGAGCGGCATCAGGGGGTCGTCGGCCTCGCAGCCGAAGAACGACCGCTCGGCGAAGGGCACGAGGATGTCCTCGACGGTCGACACGTCCGCCGCCGCGAACTCGTCGAGCTGCGCCGGCCGGCCGCCGCGCCGTGAGAGGTACTGCTCGATGCGGTCGGAGCTGGCGACCATCTCGTCGTTGCCGTACGCGCGCACGAGCGCCATGACCGCAGCCACGTCGAGGCGTTCGGGGTCGAGCGAGCCGATGGCGTGGCCACCCCGCTTCTGCCAGTGGCCCACCATGTCGGCGAGCAGGCTCGCTCCCCACATCACGCCCCCTTCGAGGTAGCCGAACCGCAGCGTGGGGAACCGCCGGTACACGCCACCCATGAACAGGGCCTTGCACAGCGCCTCGTGGGCGTGGGCAATGCCGCCGACGTGGTTGAACACGTAGTTCGAGACCGAACGCGCAGGGTGGTTGTACTGCAGCGAGCTGTGGAACACCGGCGCCACGCGGTGGCGCGCGCAGGCGTCCCACACGACGTCGTAGTCGAAGTCGCTGTCGATGCCGAACACATCGAGGTGCGCGGCCGGGCCACCGGGGGAGCGCGTGGCGAACCCGGCGAGCAGGACGAGGGTGTGGCCGAGCTCCGAAACGGCATAGTCGATCTCGGCGACCGCCTCCTCCGGCGTCTCCATCGGGATGAGGGCGGCCGGGCGCAGGCGGTCGGCGTACGGCCGGAACAGCGCGGCGGTGTGGCGGTTGACGGCGCGGCACGCGGGCGCACGCAGGGCGGCGTCGGAGTCCATCAGGAAGCCGAGCGTCCACGACGGGTACGCCAGCATGAGGTCGACGCCCAGCTCGTCGAGGCGCTCGTACAGGAGGCGGGGCAGGTGGGCGGTGGCGCGCTCACGCGCGTCGGCGACGGGGTTGCCCCACCACGACGGCATCCCGCGCCAGTGGGCGAGCACGTCGGGGTGGCGCCGGTCCGCCTGGAACTGGACCGTGTCCAGGTTCCACAGCGCCCGCTGCCGGTACCGGTCGCGGAGCTCGCTCCCGCCCGCCTCCTCGAGGTAGGCGAGGATCTCGTCGTCGACGAGCGGCATGAGCTCCATGAAGTGCCCGTCGGCGTCGATGACGGGGTGGTCGAGCCGGCGCCGGACTTCGGCCGCGGTGGCGTGGGTCATCCCAACATCGTAAACATTGCGACCATGACCCGAGCAGAGGCCACGCCCATCCGCACGCTGCTGTTCGTCGCCGGGAGCGAGGAGGAGGAGGTCCGCCGGGCGGCGGCGCGCGGCGCCGACGCCGTCGTCATCGACCTCGAGGAGCCCCGCACCCCGTTCCCCGAGCCCGAACGCGAGCGGACGCGCGCGATGGTGCGCGACTTCTTTGACGCCGCGGCGGGGGTGCCCGGCCCGCGCTGGTTCGTGCGTGTCCAGCCGCCGGACACCGGGCAGACGCTGAAGGACCTGCGCGCGGTCGTCGGCCCGGCGCTCACCGGCATCCTGCTCCCGAAGACCTACGGGCCAGCGGACGTGTACAAGGCCGACGCCCTGCTCACGTGCATGGAAGCCGAGTACGGCCTGCCGAGCGGCTCGCTGCTGATCTACCCGATCCTCGAGACCGCCCAGAGCCTGCGTCTCGCCTACGACATCGCCATGGCGTCAGAACGCGTGCACTACATGGGCGGGGCCGTCTCGCGCTTCGGCGACATCCACCAGGCCCTCGGGTACCGGTGGACGGCCGAGGGGCGCGAGACCCTCTTCCTCCGCTCCAAGGTGCTCGTCGACGCGCGTGCCGCCGGCATCCGGTACCCCATCAGCGGCATGTGGGGCGGCGCCACCGACGACGTGGAGGGCCTGCGCCGGTGGGCGAACGAGCTACGCGACCTCGGCTACTTCGGGATGATGATCGGCGACCCCGCCCACGTGCCGGTGGTCAACGAGATCTTCAGCCCGGCGAAGGAGGACATCTCCTACTGGCAGGACCTCGACCGGCTGGCGGCGGAGGCCGAAGCACGGGGCACCGGCCCCATCCTGTACGGCGACCCCAACCAGGGGGAGGGCCACGTCGTGCACATTGCCCACGTGGGGTCCGCACGGAAGAACCTCAGGTGGGCGGAACAGCTCGGCCTGGTCGACTGACCCTCGGGATGTCGGTGGCGCGGACGGTCGCGTCCGAACCGGCGACGCTGCGGATGCGCGGGTCCTGGATGTGCGCACGCGCGACCCGCTCGGCCTCCTCGGGGCTGCCGAGGTCGATCGCCTCGAGGATCTCGGCATGGGCGGCGACGCCGGCGCGCCGGAGGGCGACGTCGGGGTACTCGTGGAGCGCCGACACGCGGTGCGCCCACCCTTCGGGCTGCTCTCGCCACAACCACTCGAACGCGGTCACGGCGAGCATGATGCTCCGGTTGCCGCAGTGGGCGATGAGCCCGTCGTGGAAGGCCTGGCACGCCTGCTCGAACGCTACGGCGTCGGTGATGACCGCCGTGCTGGCGCGGTGCAGGCGCCGCAGCGCGGGGAGCACGGCCCGCCGCCGGTCGCGGCGCGCCGCGCACAGCCGGGCGCACAGCACCTCGAGGTGGCCGAGGGCGGTCGCCAGGTCGGCGACGGGGACCTGTTCGGCCTGCAGCACCAGCCCGAACATGTAGGCCGCGGCGTCTGACGACGGGCGGTGGACGACGGCGCCGCCGACGTTGCCGCGCCGCACGGTGATGAGGCCCTCGTTCTCGAGGATGCGCAGCGCCTCGCGCAGCGACGGGGGGCTGACCCCGAATTCTTGCACGAGCTTCTCGAGCCCCGGCAGGGCACCGCCGTCGGCCAGGTCGCCGCTCACGATGCGCTCGCGCAGCACGCCGGCCACCATCTCGGCCAGACGGGGCTGGCGCATCTGCCGCGCGTCGTGCGCCGCCGTCACCGCCCGTCCCCCCACGGCACCAGCACCGAGGTCATCGCAGGTCGCCCACGTAGACCCCCTCGCGGGCAGCCGCGGTCTCGAGCAGCGGGGCCGCCCCCGCGTTGGTCTGGTACGAGACGTCGGCGCGGAAGTTGAGGAAGCGGTGGCCGCCCTCCAGGCCGTCGAACGCGTACCGCACGTTCGCCGGGACCGAGAGCGCCGTGCCCGCCCCGTACCGGTGGGCGCCCATCCGGACGCCGCCACCGACGAGGTAGATCACCTCGTCCTGGGAGTGCGAGTGGGACGGCCCGCGGAAGCGGTCCGGCGAGTCGACGACGAAGAACGCGGCGCGGCACGTGGCGCACGTCGAGTCCGTGAACCATGTCGCGTTCACGCCCTCCAGGCGCCCGGAGAGCCATTGGCCACGCGGCCCGAACACGTGCACGGTGCACCCGCCCAGCCCGGGGCCGGCACGCGTGCCGAAGTGGGCGGCGCGCAGCGGCGACTCGGCGACCAGCGTGGCCGTCGCGCCCGATTCGACGACGACCGCGCCGCCCGGCGGGCAGGGCCGGCCGTCGACCTGCGCCGACCCCTCCAACAGGTACAGGGCCTCCTCTCCAACAGGTACAGGGCCTCCTCGCTGTGGCCGGGCGCCCACTCGAGGCAGCCACCCTCGGAGAGCACCAGGTCGACGAGCCACAGCGGGTGCTCGCCAGGCGTCAGCAGGCGGGCGTCCTGCAGCCCATCGGTCGCGTGCCCCATCGGGTGCACCTGTGACGGGGCGACCTCGTCACGGCTGATGGCGGTGAGCTTCAAAACGCGTTCGGGTCCTGCTGCACGGCGAGCGGGACCGGGTGGCGGAACACCTCGGACGCGTTGCCCCAGGTGATCTTCGCCACCACGTCGGCGGGCAGGTGCGACAGGTGGGAGTGGAGGAGGGGCTGCGTGTCCGGCCACGTCGAGTCCAGGTGCGGGTAGTCCGACTCCACCATGAGGTTGCCGGCGCCGATGCGGTCGACCTGCAGGAACGCGGAGGGGTCGTCGATCGCGCAGAAGCGGAAGTTGCGCCGCAGCACCTCGGCCGGAGTCAGCTCGATGCCGGTCCACGTCCCGTACAACTGGTGGTAGCGCAGGATGTGGTCGAGCCGGTCGATGAGCCCCGCCACCCACCCGGCGCCTCCCTCGGACAGGCAGATCGTGAGGCCGGGGTGGCGCACGGGGATCATCGAGTACAGCCAGTCCACCGCCCAGAACATGGCGTAGCCGAAGAACAGCACGCCGATGGTGTCGGGCGGGGCTTCCGGGCTGGTGTCAGGGATCGTCGACGACGAGCCGACGTGCAGGCACACGACGGTGCCGGTCTCCTCGCACGCCGCCATCAGCGGCTCCCAGTGGTCAGAGTGCAACGACGGCAGGCCCAGTTTCTCGGGGCCCTCCGGGAACGTCACCGCCTTGAACCCCCGCCCGGCGTTGCGGCGCACCTCCTCGGCCGCCTCGACGGGGTCGACCAGCCACGGCAGCTGGCAGGGGATGAACCGCTCGGGGTACGCCTGCGCCCACTCCTCGAGCATCCAGTCGTTCCACGCCCGCACGGTGGCGAGCGCCAGTTCACGGTCGACGCCGAGCTGAAAGCGCTGGCCGGCGAAACCCGGCAGGGCCGAGGGGAAGTTCAGTGACGCGTACACCCCGTTGATGTCCATGTCGTGGACGCGCGCCGCGGGGTCCCATGCGCCGCGCCGCATGGCGTCGAAGCGCGTCGGCTCCATCCCGCACTCCTCGATCGGGCGCCCGACGACGGCGTTGAGCCCGGTATGCGCCTCGCGGAGGTGCTCGTAGAGCCACTCCTGGTTGCCCTCCGCGTCCTCGACCACGTGGGGGGCGCGGTCCTGGAGCCGGGCCGGCAGCCGCCCGTCGAACATGCCGGCGGGCTCGACGACGTGGTCGTCGACCGAGATCAGCGGGAAGTGCCGCTGTCGCGGTGCCGGCTCCGGGAGGAACGTCACCGTGTCCTTCGACCGCCCCCGGGTCATGACCGAGCCCATTGCCCGCAGCTCGTCAAGTGTCGGCATCATTGACAGAATAGGACCAGGTCCACGGGGAGGCGTCATGAGCGGTGATCAGGTCCGGTTCGAGATCGCGATGGCGCGGAGGATCCTCGCCCGCGAAGGGTGCGAGAGCGCGGTTGCCGGGCACGTGAGCGTGCGCGCCGCCGGGGAGGACGCCTTCTGGGTCAGCCCGTTCGAGTACTTCGACGAGACGCTGCCCGAGCGCATCATCAAGGTCTCGTTCGACCTGGCCACGCTCGAGGGGGGTTGGGAGCCGTCCCCGGCGATCGCCTTCCACGCCGAGTTCTACAAAGGCCGGCCCGACGTCAACTCGGTGATCCACACGCACGCCCACTACACGATGGTGCTCGCCACGACGGGGCGCGAGCTCGGCATGTACAACGACATGTCAGCGCTGTTCCTCGACGAACAGGTGGTCTACGTCGAGGACGGCATCACACCTCCGGTCGACGGCACGCGGATGTGCGCGCTCGTGGGCGACCGCCACGTCGTGATCATCAAGAACCACGGCGCCGTCTTCCTCGGTGACTCGCTCGAGACGGCGACCGTCGAGGCGTTCACGTTCGAGAAGTGCGCGCACATCCAGGTCGAAGCCGAGATGATCGGCGGGACGGAGCACGTGCGCGCCTACGTCGAACGGGGCAAGCAGGCGTACCGCCAGTACTACCGCCCGCAGATGTGGGCGGCCGCCGTCCGCCGAATGCGCCGCGACGACCCCGGGTTCTTCGCCGGGCGCGAGCACCTGACGGCGGTGCTGTGATGTCGTTGGCGACGGACGCGCCGCGGGCGGCGCGCATCCGCGAGCAGCTCGGCTTCCCGATCGTGGACGGCGACGGCCATGTGCTCGAGCTCACGACCGTGTTCCTCGAGTACCTGCGCGACGTGGAGGGCGGCGCCGTCGCCGACGGGTTCGAGGCATCCCCGCCCTACGCCCGGTGGAGCGAGCCGTGGGCCAACGGCATCGAGCAGCGCCGGCGCACCTGGACGGGCGCCGCGAACCTCTGGGGGTGGCCGACCCTCAACACGCTCGACCGGGCGACGGCGACCCTGCCGCGCCTGTACGCGGCGCGCATGGACGACCTCGGGATCGACTTCAGCATCCTGTACCCGAGCGCCGGGCTGTTCCTCGTCAACCTGGCGGACGCCGACCTGCGCGAGGCGGTGATCCGCGCCTACAACCGATGGGTCATCGACATGACCTCGTCCCACCGGGACCGGCTCTGCCCGGTCGCCACCATCTCGATGCACACCCCCGATGAGGCCGTGCGACAGCTGCGCGACGCGGCGGCGATGGGGCACCGGGTCGTGTGCATGCAGGGCTTCGTGGCCCGCCCGGTCCCGTCGGTCGCCGAGCAGGCGGGGGAGCCGGTCGCTGCGCTCGCGCCCCGGCTCGACTACTTCGGGCTCGACAGCGAGTACGACTACGACCCCGTCTGGGCCGCGTGCACCGAGCTCCGGATCGCCCCCACCTTCCACTCGGGGTCGGGGCTGTGGCCCGGCCGCTCCGTGTCCAACTACACCTACAACCACATCGGTTCCATCGCCCAGGCCCAGGAAGGCCTGGCCAAGGCCCTGTTCATGGGCGGGGTCACGCGGCGCTTCCCGGCGCTGAACTTCGGTTTCCTCGAGTGCGGCGCAGCGTGGGCGTGCTCGCTCCTCTCCGATCTCGTCGGGCACTTCCACAAGCGCAGCCTCCCGGCGATGGCGTATGTCGACCCGGCCAAGCTCGACCTGGCGGAGCTGATGCGGCTGATCGAGCAGTACGGCGACGAGTTCACCGTGCACCACCTGGACCGGGCGCGCGCCTTCTACGACCGGCCGTTCCCGCCGCTGCCGGACAGAGACGACTTCTGGCAGGTCCACCCGCGCGACGCGGCGGAGATCGTGGAGCTGTTCGTGCCCCGCTTCTACATCGGCTGCGAGGCCGACGACCCCTCCGTCGCATGGGCGTTCAACACCAAGGTCAACCCGGGCCACTCGAAGGTGCGTGCCATGTTCGGGTCCGACGTCGGGCACTGGGACGTGACGGACGTCGGCGACGTCGTCGTCGAGGCGTGGGAGCTCGTCGAGCACGGCCTCATCACCGAGGACGACTTCCGGGAGTTCATGTTCTGCAACCCCGTCGAGCTCCACGCCCGCACGAACCCCGACTTCTTCAACGGGACGCGCGTGGCGCAGGAGGTGAACGCCTTCCTCGCCGAGGGCCGGGGCTCAGCCTGAGACGACGACGCCGGGGTACGCGCCGTCGACCGGCGCACCATCGCGCCGGACCTGCGTGCCGCCGACCCACACGTGCTCGATGCCGACGTTCTCGGAGATGAGGCGGTCGCCACCCGCGGGGAAGTCGTAGACCCGCCGGAGCGGCGTCTCGGCCACCCGCTGCGGGTCGAACGCGACGAGGTCGGCGGCGTTGCCCGGCGCGATGGTGCCGCGGTCGGGGATGCCGAAGATGGCCGCCGGCTGGCCACTGAGCCGCCAGACCGCCTCTTCGAGCGTCATCGCCTCTTGCTCGCGCACCCAGTACCGCAACGTGTAGCTCGGGTAGCAGGAGTCGCACAGCATGTCGACGTGCGCACCAGCGTCGTGGGCGCCCAACACGGCGCGGCGGTCTGTGACGAGGCCGCGCAGCTCCTCGTACGTGCCGCGTGACAGGTGGCGGAAGCGGGTCTGGAGGTCGTCCTCGAGCGCCAGGTCGAGCATGACGTCGAGGGGATGGGCGTCGCGCTGGCGCGCCAGGTCGGCGATCGGGACGCCGATCAGCGCTTCATGGCGGGTCGTCTCGGCGACCGAGATCCGGCGGAAGTACCCATCGATGTCACCGTCGAGGAAGTCGGTCTCGACGGCTAGCGCGTCCGTCTGCTGCTTGGCGCGCGCCCGCCACTCCGGGTCGCGGTACGCCTTGGCCTTGACGTCGGGCGCCCGCCCCAGGACCTCCTTGAACGCCGGGACCCGGCTCCACTGGTAGGGGTTGAGCAGGCTCATCTGGGTGGTGATGAAGCGCGTGCTGGTCTGCGGCCACACGTCCCCGCCCGCGGCCGCGCCGCGCTCGAGCATGTCCATCGCCGCGCCGGGCCCACCGAACAGCCCCGGGATCACCGACCCCCACGTGATGCGCACGCCGTGGTCCTTGGAGAGCCGGGCGATGTCCTCGATCTCGTACACCGGCCCGTAGGTGATCTCGGCGATGCCGCGCCCGTGCTCGGCGAGGGCCTCGACGAGCGCCTCGACCTCGCGCCGGTCAGCGAGGCGGCTCGGCACGGGCCGGCCGTGCGGCCCCTGGTGCGACGGTGCCTGCGACGTCGTCACGCCGACGGCACCCGCCCGCAGCCCCTCCAGGACGAGCGCCTTGATCGCGGCCCGCTCGTTGTCGTCGGCCGCGCGGGAGAACGCGGCCTCGTCGCCCATCACGTACAGGCGCACCATGCTGTGGGGCACCATGGCGGCGATGTTGATCCGCTTGGGGAGCGAGCGGAGCACGTCGAGGTACTCGGGGAACGTCTCCCACCGCCAGTCGATGCCGGCGCGCAACGTCTGGACGTTCATGCCCTCGACCAGCTCGAGCGTGTCCATGATCAGGTCGCGGTCGCCTGGGCGCGCCGGCGCGATGCCGAACCCGCAGTTGCCCTGCACGACCGTCGTCACCCCGTGCCATGACGACGGGGTGAGGTCGGGGTCCCAGAAGACCTGGGCGTCGAGGTGGGTGTGCACGTCGACGAAGCCCGGGCACAGGACCAGCCCCGACAGGTCGACCTCACTGTCGCCGACCCCGCCGTCCGCGGCGACGTGGCCGATTGTGCCGATGCGGCCGTCGACGATCTCGACGTCGGCCCTCCTGGACGGTCCTCCCGTCCCATCGACCACCGTGGCACCCCGGAGGACCGTGCGCATGCTGCCCCCTTCACTCGCAATCATCGTGAGGTTACCGTGCGGGCATGCAGCCGGGCGCCCTCGTGTCCGCCGATTCGCACGTCGTCGAGCCCGGCGACCTCTGGGCCCGGCGGCTCCCGCGCGCCCTGCGTGACCGCGCGCCCCGATCGCGTCGTGACCCGGACAACCACCACGTCTACTTCGGCCTCCCCGGGTCGAGGCGCGGGGTCGACCTCACGCTGTCGTGCACGGCCGGGCTGACCAACGCCGAGGTCGACGCCATCCTGGCCGAGGACCCGGCCGCGGTCCCCGGCGTGCAGGGGGGCTGGGACCCGCACGCGCGCCTCGCCGATCTCGACGCCGACGGCGTCGTCGCCGACGTCCTGTACCCGACGTGCGGGCTGTCGTTGCTCCAGCTCGACGACCAGGCGCTCCAGGAGGCGTGCTTCCGCGTCTACAACGACTGGCTGGCCGAGTTCTGCGCGGCCGACGCGCAACGCCTCGTCGGCCTGGCGCTGCTCGCCTGCTGGGACGTCGGCGTCGCCGTGCGCGAGCTCGAGCGGGCGCGCGGCCTCGGGCTGCGCGGGGGCATCATCTGGACGGCGCCGCCCCAGGGCGAGAGCTTCTTCGACCCGCGGTACGAGCCGCTCTGGTCGGCGGCGGAAGCCCTGGGGATGCCCTTGCACATCCACACGCTGGGGGGCCAGCGCGCCAGCCGCGACGTGGCCGGGCTGGGGACGACCGTCGAGGCCAGCTTCCACGTCGCCATCGACTACCGCCTCGAGCTGCAGCGCTCCCTGTGCGAGCTGGTCGCGTCCGGTGTCTTCGCCCGCCACCCGACGCTCAACGTGGTGGGCGCGGAGGCCGGGATGCACTTCCTGGCCGAGATGGAGCGGCGTCTCGACTCGTCGTACCGCGGCTTCTGGTCGATGCTGCCGGACAACCAGCTGCCCGAGCCACCGTCGTACTACCTGCGCCGCAACGTCTGGCTGACCTATATCAGCGACCCGGTCGGGCTGCGCCACCTCGACCTGACCGGGACCGACCGGTTGATGTGGTCGGGCGACTACCCGCATGGGGCGTCGACGTGGCCGAGGTCGCGCGACGTCGTCGCCCGGGACCACGCCGGCGTGGCACCCACTGACCTCGACCGGCTCACGGTCGCCAATTGCGCCGAGCTGTACGGGCTCAGCGCACGTCGTTGACGAACGCCAGCCCGCGTACCCGCCCACCCTCGAGGCGGGCGACATCGCCGTCGTTGGTCTGCGCGGAGGCCTCCCGTCGGTAGTTGAGGAAGGCGAAGCCGTCCGCGCCGCTGTGGAAGCGGTAGCGGTAGCCGCCCGCTATGGCGACGGCATCGCCCGGCCGCAGGACGCGCGACCCGAAGTGCACCTCGCCGCGCAGGACGTACTGGACCTCGTCGGCGGAGTGGCTGTGGCGCGCCGAGTGGTACGCCTGCTCACGCCCGGTGAAGAACAGCGTGATGCGGCACGTCGGGCACGTGGAGTCGGCGAACATCCGCGTGTCGCGCCCGGGCTCCACGGCTGCGTACACGCCGGCCGGGCCGACGACGTGGACGCCGCCCGGCGGCGATGATGCCGGCGGCGCGGCGGCCGGCGGCGACAAGGCGGGCGGCGATGATGCCGACGGCGCGGCGGCCGGCGGCGACGAGGCGGGCGGCGGTGGCGCGTCGGGCGCCGGCCCCACGTCGGGCGCCGGCCCCACGTCGGGCGCCAGCGCCACGTCCACCTCACCAGGCCCGCGCGCGGGCGCGTCGGGGTCGGTCGGGCCGAAGTGCACGACGATCGCCCCGTCCGGGGCCCTGACCGACGCGCTCGCCCCTCCCTCGACGATGACCGCTCCTCCCGCCGGGCAGACGCGCCCGCCGGCCTCCAGGTGGCCGTCGAGGACGTAGAGGCCCTCGTCGCCATGCCCGTCGTCCCACACGAGCTCGGTGCCTGGGTCGAGCTCGCCGCGCACCGTCCACAGCGGGAAGCCGTCGAACGCCATGCGTGACGACCGCGCTCCGCCCGAGACGCGGCACGTCGGCGCCGCGTACCCGGGTGCCGGCGTGGTGGCGGCCGCGAAGACGATGCCCTTCACGGCAGGTCGAGCCCTTCGATCATCTCCACCACCAGCGCGTACTGCTGCCCGCCGGTGATGTCGGTGTCGCCCAGGTCCCCGCTGACCACGCGCCGGGGGAAGCTGATCTTCAGGGCGTTGATGTCGCGCAGCTCGTAGACCTCCACCGAGGCAGCATCGACGCCGTACAGCTCCCCGATGCGTTCGGGCGACAGGAACGGCACGAGCGCCTCGCGGGCGGCGGCGTCGACGAAGAAGAAGTCGAGCGTCAGCATGAACGGGCCGGCGTCCTTGCTGCGCACCAGCGTGCAGTAGCGCGAGACGTCGGTCACCGCCGCCCCAGTTCGTGCACCGTGGTGCGGAACACCGCCCGTCGCTCGTCGGCGTCGTCGATCACCATGGCGTGGTTGAGGGTGAACCGGTAGACCTGCCCGCGGTCGACCACGGGGGCGCTGTACGGGTGGGCGAACGTCGTGATCGACCCGGCCCGCCACTCGGGGACGGGCCAGTGCAACCCGACGTGGTACGCGGCACGGGCCATGCCCGACGCATCCTCCTGTGTGGCGCCGACGAGGTCGAACACGATGACCGCCTCGCGCGGCACCGCCTCGGTCGCCTCGCCCGTCGTGCCGTTGGCCCCGTAGACCTTCAGGTCGAGGTGGTAGTCCTCGCCCCACGTCGCGCTCAGCCGCGCGCCGATCTGCTCGCGCAACGACGCGCACCACGACGGCAGCTGGCGGAGGATGACGGGGTCGCGGACCGAGCCCCAGAACGACGACAGGTAGCCGACCGGGGCGGCACCCTCGAGCTTGGCCGTGTACGCGTCCGACGGTGCGAAGGTCCCGCCGCGGACCCGGACCCGTCGCTCGTCGAGCGCCTCGTAGGTCGCCGTCCTGGCGTCGAGCGTGCCCGAGGGCATGGTGAGACGGTACGGGTCGGCCGTCTCGTACAGGGTGTGCGCGGCCACGCTGTTCGGGGTGCAGCGCAGATCGGGGTCGAGCGGCTCGAGCACGAAGCCGTCGTCGTCGAAGGTGCAGAGCATGGAGTCCTGGCCCTTGCGGTTCTCGGCAGCGGCCGACCCGCACTCGACGATCTTTGCCGCGTTCCACACCGGCCCCGGGTCGTAGCCCTCGGCGAGGGGGATGGCCGCGAAGATGGCGGCATCCGCGCAGCGCCCGAGCAGCACGACGTCGGCGCCGAGCGCCAGCGCGTCCTGGATCGGCTCGGCACCGGCCATGGCCACGACGTGGCCGGGTAGCTGCAGGGTGGCCTCGTCGAGCGCGGGGGCGCCGGGGAGCGGGCGCAGCTTGCCCGACCGGTACTTGTCGACGAGCAGGCGCCGGTCCACCTCCGACTGCACGCACGCCACGCGCACGGCGAACCCGTGCTCGGTCGCGAGGCGGTCGACCATCGCCGCGTACCCGTCGACCGCGGCGTCGCCGCCTCCACCACCGCACGTCCCGATGATGAGCGGCACCCCGAGGCGGTGCGCGGCGGCCAACCCGAGGCCGAGATCGCGCTCGTAGGCGCGGTCCGACCAGATCCACGCGCCGCTGCCGAGGTAGTAGGGCCCGCCGTCGGTCGAGCCGGAATCGGCGCCGATGAACGCCGCGCCGTGCGCCACGCCGCGTTCGAGCGACGTCTCCTTGAAGCCCGTGCCCAGGCTGCCGTTGAGCGCGATGTACGACAGCATCAGCGGGGCCCGACGGGGACGCCCTCGCCGGCGAGGCAACGGCGGACCTTGCGGTAGCTCGGGTAGTGGTCGGCGAGGGCGCGGTGGTTGGTGCACCGCTCGTCCCAGATGGCGAGGTCGTGCGTCGCCCACCTCCAGCGGCACGACAGGTTGGGGTCGTCGAGGATCGACGTGAGGTAGCCGAGCAGGGCGTCGCTCTCGTGGGGGTGCATCCCGGCGACGCCCTTCATGAACGCGCCGCACAGGTACAGCGCCCGGCGCCCGGTCTCGGGGTGGACGCGCACGAGCGGGTGCCGGGAGAACGTGGCCGGCTCGACGACGCGCGCGTAGTAGTCGTCGCCGTACATCTTGCGGACCACCTCGCGGCTGGTGCCGAGGTCGAGGTCGAGCTCGAGCCCGTCGACCAGCGCCCGCATGGTGGGGGAGAGGCGGTCGTACACCTCGTAGAGGCTGGCCCACATCGTGTCGCCCCCCACGGCGGGTGCGGCCTGCATGCTGAGGACGGCGACGTCGGGCGGCCGGTCGACGAACGGGACGTCGGTGTGCCAGCGGTCGGCCTTCGGCGGGTCATCGGCGGTGTCCTCGAGGGTCACGAACAGCAGCGGTGCCGCCCCCGGGCTGCGGTCGATGCTCGCCGACACGGGCGGCCCGAAGATCGCCGCCACGCGGAGCTGGTCCTCCTCGCTCACGTCCTGGCCGCGCACGAACAGCACGAGGTGGTCGAGCAGGGCGCGGCGCAGGGCCGCCTGGTGCTGCTCGGCGACCGGCCGGGTGAGGTCGAGCCCGACGACCTCGGCGCCGATCGCCGGCGTCAGCGGGACCACCTCCAACGCGGGCATGCGGGAGGTGACGTTAGGTGCGCCGGCGGGCGCCGACCATCCAGGCGCGCGCCGGCCACGCCGCCGGCCCGTCGCCCATGTGGGCGGACACCGCCGCGCGCAACGCGTCGACCGCGGCGGTGTGGGACGGCTCGGGCGCAGCGTTGAGCGCGGCGGCGACCGTCCCGCGCACGAAGTGGTGCACGACGGCGTCCGCGTCCCCGCCGCCGCCTTGGACCACGTCGGCGTCGAAGCCGTCGACGGCGACGTCGGCCCACCCCGCGCCCGAGACGACCTCGCGCACGCGGGCCGGGTCGCCGAACGAGAACGGCCCGGCGCCGGGCGGCGGCGGCTGGATGGCGATGAACGGCCCCATCACCTCGGCGGGGAACGTGAACCACGGGTTGCGGTCCGGCGGCTGCCAGCACAGGAACACGAGCCGGCCACCGGGCTTGGCCGCGGCGAGCAGGTTGCCGAAGGCGGCGACCGGGTCGTCGAAGAACATGACCCCGAACCGGGACACGACGAGGTCGAAGTGCGATGCGGGCAGGGCGGCGTCCTGGACGTCGGCCTCCCGCCAAATGATGTTGGCCGCACCCGCCTCCGCGCCCCGGGCGCGCGCCCGCTTGAGGAGCGGCGCGGAGATGTCGGCGCCCATGACGCGGCCCTCAGAGCCAACTGCGCGCGCCAGCGCGAGTGTCGTCGTCCCGAACCCGCAGCCGACGTCGAGCACGTGGTGACCGGGCGACGGGGCGGCGCGGCGCAGCAGCTCGTCGCCGAACGGGCCGAGGGCGACGTCGAACTCCCGCTCGAGCCGCACCCATTCCGGGCCCGCGGCCTCGTTCCAGAACCGCCGCATCTCGTCGTTCGCCATGTCCCCTCCGAACCGCGCGGCAACGTTATGCCGGGCGCCACGCGGCCGGCGACGACCGGAGCCAGGCCACGACCTCGGCGCGCGTCGTCGGCCCGCGCGGCTGCCACGGCGACGGGAGCACGTCGGCCAGCTGCTGCACGAGCGGCTGTGACGACGTGAGCGGGTCCGCCGACAGCCCGCACCGCACCGCAGCCGGGTCCACTCCGAAGAGCGCGGCGGCGTTGAGGCCGAACACTGCTCGCTTCACGTCGTCGGTCAGCGCCGGGTACCCGAAGCGCTCCTGGAACGCGGGCGTGATCTGGAAGGCCCTGAAGGCGGCGATCTGGGGCTGGGGCGAGCCGTACCAGATGGCGTCGGTACCCCACAGGACGCGGTGGGACCCCACGCGCTGGAGCAACTTCCCCACGACGTGGGCCGCCTGGGTCGGGTCGGTGAGGACCTGGCGCCACACCGTCCCGAGGTCCACCCAGACGTTGGAGTCGGGTGGGACCTGGTAGCGGTCGAGCGCGGCAAGCAGCGTGTCGATGCCGATGGTCGCACGCGAGTCGAAGGGCCCCTCGCGGTGGCCCGGGTCCCACGCCGCGTGGAACACCACGAACTGCATGTCCGGGAACTGGCGCGACACGGCGACCACGTCGTCGGGCCGGTTGTGCGCGGCGTCGAAGTTCACGAGGGGCAGGCCCTTGTGGGCGACGAGGACGCGCACCCCGAGGTCGTGGGCATGCTGGACGACCGGCAGCCCGATCGACGGGTCGAGCAGCGACCAGCCGTGCCCCGCGGGGCTCCACGCCGTGTACACCTTCAACGCGCGCAGCGCGCCGCTCGCCGCCGCCGCGGTCATGTCGTCGAGGCAGGCGGCGAGGGGCCCGACGTTGGGCGCGATCACCTTCTGCAGCAGGACGCGCGGGACGCCGCCGGGGGCGAGCAGCGCCATAGCGTCCTGCGTGCCGCGCGCCGAGGTGAACGGGATCGGCGCGTCGGGCTCGCCGGAGCTGGGGACGTCGGTGAGCATGGCGACGTCCGTGTCGCTCGTCAGGAACAGGTCGTGGAGGTACGACGCCCGGTCGACGCACGTGAGCGGGTCCGCGGCGCGGCACCCGTACGGCAGCATGCCCTCGACCAGGCGCACGGTCGCCGGGGCATTGCGCCGCCACGGCCCGTCGGGCATCACGTGGTGGGTGTGCACGTCGAAGATGAACTCCCCGCGGCTGGCCAGGGCGTGCTCGCACGCGGCCACGTCGGTCGTGGGCGGCAGCGCGTAGGTGCCCCCGGGCGCGGCGGTCGTCGAGGGTGAGGCGGACGACGATGACGATGACGACGGCGGCGGGGCGACGGTGCCGCCGCGGCGCCGGCCGGGCGAGCAGGCGGCGAGCTCGTAGGCGCCGAGCGCCGTGGCGATGCCGGCCGCGGACCGCAGGAAGCGGCGGCGGTCGATCCCTACCCGTCGCGCCGACTCGCTGGTCGCCGCCTCGATCGCGCGGCGCAGGTCGACGTCGGCCGGCCCTGCGGGCGCCGGCACGAACTCCCCGTTGGACAGTGGCCCGGGCGGCAGGGGGAGCGGGTCGGGGAGCGACTCCGACCACCGGCGCAGGCGTGGCGAGCGCACTGCGGGCGACTGTACGGCGTCAGCGGACGGGGACGCGGATCGGCTTGGTGAAGTACTCGTCGAGGGCGTCGGTGCGCACGGTGACGTTGAGCGACCACGTTCCCGGGAACGGGATGACGAACCCGTAGGCGACGTAGTGCCCGGGCCCGGCCTGGTGGATGGGCACGGGCAACCCGTTCACGCCGGTGCGCGCGTTGGTCATCGATGCGGTGACTTCGGGGACGTCATCGATCTGGCCCGCGGCGGTGAGGACGTAGAGGTGCAGCGTGACCGGCCCGGTGTGCGCCGGCGAGACCACGACGTTGACCGACGTCGGGCCCGCCTTGGCTTCGGTGCTGAACGGTGCCGCGTAGGCCTGTTTCGCGGGCTGGGCGCCGACGAGCACAGCGGTCAGGGCGAGGACTGCGAGGGCGACGGCGACCTCCCCGCACACGACGGCGCGCAGCCGCCGGGCGCGGCCGTCCTCGGTGAGGGGCACCCCGGCGCGCGAGGCCGACAGCAGGCGCGAGGGGGCGGCGCGGGTCAGGGTGGCGGTGCCGGCGCGGGCAGCCGGGTTGCGCGGAGGGGGGCCGTCGGGCGCGGCCTCCTCGCGCGCGGCACCGGGCGCGGCGGCGGCATCCGTCACCGCGTGCGGCGCGGGCGGCGCAGGGCGCCCGGGCATGGCGAGGCGCCCGTGCAGCGTGGTGCGGCTGACGCTGGCGAGGGCGATGAGCACGACGAGCCCGCCCGCCTTGTACAGCACGAGCTTGCCGTAGGGCGTCGTGGTCAGCGCACCCCACGAGAACCCGATCTGGCGCCACGCGGCGAACACCCCGGTGGCGACCAGGGCGACGACGGCGGCCAGCGCGACATCGGAGAACCTGACCCCGGCCTGCCGCAGTGGGCTCCCGGGGCCTGCCCGCTCGCCGGTGCTGGCCGGCACGAGCACGACGAGGACCATGATCAGGCCGCCGATCCACACGGAGGCGGCGCCGAGGTGGACGACGTCGAAGGGCACCGCGAGCCACACCAGGTTGCCGGTCGCCGCGTGGTCACCGAGCGCCCACGTCGACAGCATCGCGACCGAGACGGCGCCAATCGCGGCCAGCCACCATGACGGCGCCCGTCGCGCCGGCGTGGCCCGCGCCAGCAGCCAGGCGGCCAGCGCCCCGATGGCGGCGATGCACACGAGGCGGGCCACGTACGCCTTGCCGAAGCGCGTGCCCCAGACCGACCGCAGGACGGTGCCCTTCACCATGGCGCCGAAGCCCAGCCCGCCGCCGTACACCCCCTGCAGGCTGAACGCCGCGACGGTGGCGAGGGCCAGTACGGCGAGCGACGCCCACAGCACGGCGCGGCCGGCGGCGCGGTCGCGCGCGCCGGGCCACGCCCACGCGGCGAACAGCAGCGCGCCCAGCACCGCCGCGGCGGCGACGAACGCGAGGAAGCGGACCGCGCCGTACGCGATGCCGACGGCACGGTTGCCGGCCGAGCGCGCGAGCAGCTGACCGGCCTCGGACGCCACCGCGCCCGAGTTGCCGGTCGAGCCGATGAAGAACGTGAAGGCACCGTGGACCGGATGCGAGTCGGCCGAGACCACGCGCCAGGTGACGACGTAGCCCCCGGAGGGCAGCGTCGACGCGAGCGGCGTCTCGACCGAACGGCTGTCGCCGGGCACATGGCGGGTGGCCCCGCTGTCGACCCGCTTCGCCGCCGAGTTGAACACCTCCACCGACGCGGGGGACACCGAGACCTGCTCGTCGAAGTGGAGGACGACCTCGGCGGGCGCCTTGGCCACGGCGGTCCCGGACGGTGGGTTCGTCGATTCGAGGGTGGCGTGGGCCGACGCGGGCGCGGCGAGGCCGGCCACGGCCCCGAGGGCGAGCGCGGCGGCGACCACGGCGCGGGGGAGGCGCCGCCGTACCGCGCCAGGCTCGGGCATGGTCAGGCGGCCGGCCGCCGCCGCCGCACGAGCGCCGCCGCGGCGGCGAGGAGGCCCACGATGCCGACGACCAGCGCGGCAACGGACAGGGCTTTGGCGCTGTGGACGGCACCGGAGGTGGCGAGGCCCTTGGCCGCCGGCGCCGGCGCAGCGGCAGCCGTCGTGGCCGTGGTGCCGCTCGCCGCGTCGCCGCCGGCCGGGGCTGGGGCCAGGTCGAGCGTCGGCTGCGGGTGGGGCGGGTCGGGCTGGCCCTGCGCCGCCGGCGGGTCGATCCAGCGGACGATGTCACCGTTGGAATAGGTCTGCAGCGCTTTCAGCTCCAGCGTCGGGACGTCCGGGAGGTGGGAGGCATCGATATTGAAGTCGACGAACCCGCCAGCGGGGATGTTCCCCCCCGTCCACACGACCCGGCTCACGTACTGCGTGAACGTCCCGTCGTCGGTGGTCACCGGCTTGGGCAGGTTGGAGACGGTGGTCTGGACCTGCCACCCGGGGACCGGCTCGACGTACAGGCCGATGATCGGGGCGTCGGCCGGGAAGTCGAGCTCGACCTGCGTCGTGGTGGCGTTGTCCTCCTCGTTGGGGACGCGCACCTGGATCACGGCGTCGGCGCCGCCGCGCTGCGCCTCGTAGGAGTGGAGCGTCACGTGGGCCGAGGCCGGCACGGCGGTGGCGACGAGCAGCGCGCCCGCGGCCACGAGCGTCCCCGTCGCCGCGCCGGCCATCACCGTCGCCCGCCTGATCATCCGTCGACCCATGTCGTCCTCCCGCCGTTCGTTCGGGGGGATAGTCGGCCGGGACCGCCCCGCAGTTCCCGGGGCCGTCACACCCCGGCGGGCAGTGCCCGCGCCGGCTTCGGCGTCCGGGCCGGGCGGCCCACGACCGGGTCGTCGCTGCGGCGCTGGGGCAGGCGCACGGTCGCGACCACCCCGCCGTTGCGGGGTTCGCGGAGGCTCACGTCGCCGCCGAGCGTCCGGGCCAGCAACCGGGCCAGGTACAGGCCGATACCGGTCCCGTGCACGCCCTCGCTGCCGGGGCCACGGCGGAAGGGAGCGAACAGCTCCTCCGCGGCGGCGCCCCCGAGGCCCGGCCCGTGGTCGGCGACGGCGATCGACAGGCTGCGGTCCGTGGTGCGCGCCGTGACACGGACCGGGGCTGCCCCGTACTTCGCCGCGTTGTCGACCAGGTTGGAGATGATGGCGCGCAGGCGCGCCGGGGCGGTGGACACGAGCAGTGACCCGTCGACGTCCACCACGGCCCCGGAGCCGGCGACGGCGTCGCACGCACCGCGCAGCAGGGCCGCGAGCGCGACGGTCTCCAGCTCGGCGCGCGGCAGCGCCCCCCGGGCGGGCGCGTCCCCGGCGAGCAGGTCGTCGACGACCTCGCGCATGCGCTGGGCGTGGGCGAGGGCGCGGGCTTCGAGGCGGTGCCGTTCGTCGACGGTGACGTGCGGGTGCTGGAGCGTCGCCAGGGCGCCGAGGACGACGGTGAGCGGGGTGCGCACCTCGTGGCCGACGAGGTGGTGCAGCTGCCTGGCGACCTCGAGCTCCGCCGTCATGGCGCGGACCTGGGACTCGAGGGTGCTGACCTGCGCGGTCAACGCCTCCACCGTCACCACGACGTCGGGAGGCCGGCGCCCCGCCTTCGCGCCCATCGGCCGTTTATCGGCCCGCTGGGCGGCACCTTGACCCGGTTAGGCGGGCTCCCAGGACGGGATGGCGAGCCCGTCCTCGATCTTCTCGGCGTAGGCCCGCACCGGCATGCCGACGGTCACGTCCTCCGGCGAGCAGCCGGTCACGTTGCCCATCATGCGGGGGCCTTCGGTGAGCTCGATGATGGCGACGACGTAGGGCAGCTCGTCGCTGAAGGGCTTCGCGCCGTTCTGGCGGATGACGGTGAACGTGTGCACCACGCCCGTGCCCGCGGCCTCCTCCCACTCGGGCTCGGCCCCGCAGGTGGCGCACACCAGCCGGGGGTAGAACTGGCGTGCGCCGCACGACGGGCACCGCTGGATGAGGAGGCGGCCCTCCGCGGCCGCCGCCCAGTACTCGCCGCTCACGTTGCCCCCGGCAGGCACGGGCTTGTCCCACGACGCGACCTCGCGGACCTCCATCACGGGTGCTCCCTTCCGAGGATCACGGCAGAGATGCACGACAGCCACCCTCCGGAGCCGCACGCCACGGCCACGTTGCAGTCGGGCACCTGGGCCTCGCCGGCCTGGTGGCGCAGCTGGCGCGTGGCCTCGGCGAGCAGGAAGATCCCGCGCATCCCGGGGTGGCACGACGACAGCCCGCCGCCGTCGGTGTTGAGCGGCAGGCGGCCGCCCCGCCTGAGGTGGCCTTCGGCCACGAAGGCGCCGCCTTCGCCCTTCCCGCAGAACCCGAGGCCCTCGATGAGCTCGAGCACGGTGATGGTGAAGCTGTCGTAGAGCTGGATGGTGTCGACGTCGTCGGGCGTCAGGCCGGCCTGCGCGAACGCCACCGGCCCGCACCGGGCCGCGCCGGACTCGGTGAAGTCCGGCATCTGGCTGATGTACCAGTGCGTCTCCGCGCTCGACGCCCCGAGGACATAGACGGGGGGCTGGCGCAGGTCCTTGGCCCGCTCGGCCGTGGTGAGGACGAGGGCCCCACCGCCGTCGGACGTGACGCAGCAGTCGAGCTTGTGGAGGGGGTCGGCGATCATGCGCGACGAGAGCACGTCGTCGACCGTGATCGGGTCGCGGTACATCGCCATCGGGTTGAGCCCGGCGTACTCGCGCACGCCGACGGCGATCTCGGCCAGCTGTTCTGGCGTCGTGCCGTACTCGTGCATGTGCCGGCGGGCGGCCATGGCGTAGGCGCCGATGAGCGTGTTGCCGTACGGGGCCTCGAACTGGTTGGGCCCGGTGACGCGCTGCGGCCGTTGCATGAAGCCGCCCGTGCCGAGGACCCGCCCCATCCGTGACAGGAAGTCCGAGCCGTAGGTGATGAGCACGGTATCGCACATCCCGTCGCGGATCGCCGCGGCCGCGTGCTGCACGTGGAACTCGAACGACGACCCGCCGGTCATCGTGGTGTCGAACCAGCGGTGGTCGATGCCGAGGTACTCGGCGAGCGTCGGACCCTCGTCGCCGGCCAGCATCCCGACCGTCGCGTAGCCATCGATGTCCTGCTTGCGGGCGCCGCAGTCGGCGAGCGCCCGTTGCATGGCCTGGACATGGTGGCCCGTGGCGTCGAGGTGCGGCGCCTTGGGGTAGTCGCTCAGCCCGACGCCGGCGATCACGGGGGTGCGGTCTGCCACGGGCGCCGACGATACTGCGGCGCCATGGCCGGTCCGCTGGAGGGCATCCGCGTCGTCGAGGTCGGGGTGTGGGTGGCGGGGCCCGCGGCGGGCGCCATCCTGGCCGACTGGGGTGCCGACGTCGTCAAGATCGAGCCGCCCGAAGGTGACCCGGCGCGCACCTTCCAGCGCATGCTCGGCGGTGACATGCCCTCCAACCCGCCGTTCGAGCTCGACAACCGCAACAAGCGCAGCGTCGTGCTCGACCTCGGGACCGAGGACGGCCGCGAGGCGGCGGTCGCGCTCGCCGATCGCGCCGACGTCTTCCTGACCAACGTGCGCCGGCCGGCGCTCGCCCGGATGGGCCTCGACCACGTGCGCCTGCTCGAGCGCAACCCCAGGCTGGTCTACGCGCTGATCACCGGGCTCGGGACCGAGGGGCCCGAAGCCGATGCCCCTGCGTATGACATCGCGGCGTGGTGGGCGCGCTCGGGGATCGCCGCGTCGCTGACCCCGCCCGGCGCGGGCCTGCCCTTCCAGCGGGGGGGCATGGGCGACCACACCGTCGCCATGACGGCCGCGGGGATGGTGAGCGCCGCCCTCGTCGCCCGCTCGCGCACGGGCAGGGGCCAGTTCGTGACCACATCGCTCCTGCGCCAGGGCGCGTACACCATCGGGTTCGACGTCAACACCGCGCTGATGTGGGGCCGCTCGATCAGCACGGGCGTGCGCACCGCCATGGGCAACCCGTGCATCAACAACTACACGGCCGGTGACGGCCGGCGGTTCTGGCTCGTCGGCCTCGAGGGCGACCGGCACTGGCCGCCGCTGGCGCGCGCCATCGGCCACCCGGAGTGGACCGAGGACCCGAGGTTCGCGACGGCCCGCGACCGCGCCGCCAACGCCGTCGCCCTGATTGCGCTGCTTGACGCGACGTTCGCCACCCGGCCGCTGTCCGAATGGGCGGCCGCCTTCGCCGCCGAGCCCGAGGTGTTCTGGGCGCCGGTGAACACCGTCGACGACCTCCTCGCCGACCCGCAGTTCCTCGCCGCCGGCGGGATCGTCGAGGTCCCCGACGGCGCAGGGACGACGCCGATGGTCGCCGTCCCTGCCGATTTCCACGGCACGCCGGGCGGCCCCCGGTCGCCCGCTCCGGCCCTCGGCCAGCACACCGGCGAGGTGCTCGCCGAGCTGAAGAAGACCTGACGGTCCGTCAGATGTAGCGTTACTGCCCCGAGACGACAGGAGGGGTCAATGGAGTTCGGCATCTTCACGCAGACGTACGTCCCGGGCTTTCGCCAGGCAGCCGATCCGGACGCCGAGCACCACGCCATCCAGCACGACATCGCGCTGGCCAAGGCGGCGGACAAGGCCGGGTTCAAGTACGTCTGGGTGACCGAGCACCACTTCCTCCACGAGTACTCGCACATGTCGGCCAACGACACGTACACGGGCTACCTGGCGTGCTGCACCGACCGCATCCACATCGGGTCGGGCATCTTCAACCCGCTGCCGATGGTCAACCACCCGGCCAAGGTCGCGGAGCGGGTGGCGATGCTCGACCACCTGTCCGACGGCCGCTTCGAGTTCGGGACGGGTCGGGGCGCGGGCAGCCACGAGATCCTCGGGTTCCTCCAGAAGGCCGTCGAGCTGAGCAAGGGCTCGAAGGACCTCGGCATCACCAAGGAGATCTGGGAAGAGACGATCGGCGAGTTCCCGAAGATGTGGATGCAGGACACCTACGAGGGGTTCGAGGGGAAGTGGTGGTCGCTCCCGCCCCGCCAGATCCTGCCCAAGCCGTGGAAGAAGCCGCACCCGCCGATGTGGTACGCCGCCGGCAACACGACGAGCTACTCCATGGCGGCCCGCAAGGGCCTCGGTGTGCTCGGGTTCTCCGTCGGCAACATCGAGGAGCTCGAGCCGGTGCTGGCCGCGTACAAGAAGGAGATCGTCAACGCCGAGCCCGTCGGTGCCTACGTCAACGACAACGTGATGGTCACCAGCGCCGCCTACGTCGCCGACGACCATGACAAGGCCGTCAGGTCGGCTGTGGACGCGCGCATGAACTACCTGCAGAGCAACGTGTTCCGGTACCACGACACGTTCCCGCACCCCGCCGAGGTGCCCTACTGGCCCGACCTCATCCCGGACTACACGCCCGAGACCGTCGAGTACCTGGCCGGCACGGGCGCCGTCGTGTGCGGCGACCCCGACGAGGCGCTCGAGCAGTGCCGGCGCTGGGAGGCGGCCGGCTGCGACCAACTCGTGTTCGGGTCCGGGATGGCCACCCTGGAGGAGCAGCTCGAGACCATCCGCATCTTCGGCGAGCACATCATCCCGAAGATCGACACCGACCCGGTCCACCGCACGACGCGGTTCCGTGACGAAGCCGCCAAGCGGCTGGGCCTATAGGCTGCGTCGGCCTCGAGGGGGGAGGGGAGATGAGCGACGCCAGGCTCGAGCAGTTCAAGGCCGACATCGCCGATATGCGTATCCGTGATCCTGCGGTGGGGCGGGAGTCGTTGCTCCTGTGGGCGGGGGTCGCCGGCCTCGTCGCCGGCATCGCCCTCACGGTGATCTCGTTTTTCTTGTCGAAGAACACCAACTCCGCGCTCGACCAGGCCGACTACCACGTCTTCGCCCTGATCGGGGTGGCGGTCACGGTGGCCGGGGCGGCGCTGTTCGTCCGGTACTCGGTGGCCGCGTTCCTGCGGTTCTGGTTGGCCCGGCTGATCTACGAACAGCGCGTGCAGACGGACCGCATCGTCGCCGCGCGCGAGCAGGGCGTGACCAGCACGTTGTAATGGTGTTTGCTATGGTTCCGGCCCGAATCTGACGGCCCATCAGTTTTGTCATCACCCAGGGGGGGATCGTGATCCGTCTGCGTCCCGCGGCCAGCGCCGCCGCTCTCGCTGTCGCACTCGTCGCCGGCGCGTGCAGCAGCCACGCGTCGAGCTCATCGTCGACGACGGCGGCCGCCGCGCCGACGACGGCCGCCGCGGGGGGTACCAGCCCGACCACCGCAGCGGCGGCGACGCCCGGGCCCGGCGACTTCGGGTCGCTCAAGGGCGTGTGCGGGCCGGGGAGCGCCAAAGGCGCGACGGACAAGGGCGTGACGGACACCGACATCCACGTCGCGACCATGTCCGACCCGGGCAACACGGTCGTCCCCGGGCTCAACGTCGAGATCTTCCAGGAGTCGCAGGCCTTCGTCGACTGGTGCAACGCCGCCGGCGGCATCGGCGGGCGCAAGATCGTCCTCGACAAGCGGGACGCGGCGCTAACGAACGTGGCCGCACAGATGGTCGCCTCCTGCAACCAGCCTGACTTCATGCTCGTCGGCAACGGCGAAGCGCTCGACGCGACCGGTGTGCAGCAGCGCCTGAGCTGCCAGCTGCCGGAGATCGCGGCCTACGACGTGTCGGCTGCCGCCGGCGACGCCCAGCTGTCGATCGACGCCCTCCCCGTCCCGAGCTCCGAGAGCAACCTCGGCGGCGCACTGCGCGCCCTCAAAGCGTTCGACCCGGCCTCGGCCGCCCACTACGGCCTGCTCAGCAGCAACCAGCAGTCGATCAAGGACTCGGGCAACCGGGACAAGGCGGCGGCGGCCCAGCTGGGTTACACCCAGGTGTACTACGACGAGATGCCGCTGCAGGTCAACAACTGGCGGCCGTACGCCCAGGCGATCCAGGCCAAGGGCGTGCAGGTGCTCGGCATCCAGGCCCAGGCCAACCAGGACGCGCAGCTGTTCAAGGCCTTCGCCGACATCGGGTACTTCCCGAAGTGGGTCATCCTCAACTCCAACAACTACGACCCGGTGATGATCAGCGAGGGCGGCGCCAACCTCGACTCGTTCACGGGTGGCGTGATCGTCAACAGCTTCTTCGTGCCCTTCGAGCTCGGCCAGAGCGACCCGGCGAAGTACCCGGTCACGGCCCAGTTCGTCAACATCGTCAAGCAGTACTCGAACGTGGCCCCGAAGTCGCTCGGCGTCAACTCGTTCTCGGCGTGGCTGCTGTTCGCCGAAGGGGTCAAGAGCTGCGGCGACAACGTGACGCGCCAGTGCGTGTTCAACTACGCGTCGTCCCAGAAGGGGTGGACCGCCGGCGGCCTCACTGCCCCGGTCAACCCGAGCAACGCGACAGGCGACACGTCGCAGTGCTTCCTCATGACCAAGGCCACGTCGAAGGGCTGGGTGCTCGCCACCGACGTGTACAAGCCGAACCAGGGCGTCTTCAACTGCGACCCCGGCAACGTGTTCAAGCTCCAGGGGTTCCCCCAGAGCAGCTAGCTCCACTCGCCCCGTGCGGGACTTCATCAACTTCGGGTTCAGCGGGCTGACCACGGCGGCGATCTACGCGATCGCCGCCACTGGTCTGGTCCTCACGTACACGACGACCGGGGTCTTCAACTTCGCCCACGGGGCCATGGGCATGTTCGCCGCGTTCACCTACTGGGAGATGCGGTTCGGCTGGCACTGGCCGGCCCCGGTCGCGCTCGTCGTGTGCCTGCTCGTGCTGGCGCCGCTGTTCGGCGCCATCCTCGAGCTCGGCATCATGCGCCGCCTCCAGGGCACGTCGGACGTCACCAAACTCGTCGTCACCATCAGCGTGCTGCTCGGCCTGTTCGGGCTGGCGAACTGGGTGTGGAGCCCGAGCAAGGACCGGCCCAGCCGCACCTTCTTCCAGGGCAGGGTCGTCAAGATCATCGGGGTCAGGCTCTCCTACCACGAGGTCACGGTCCTCTTGGTCGCCCTCGCGGTGGCGATCGGGTTACGGCTGCTGCTGTACCGCACGCGCATCGGCGTCTCCATGCGGGCGTGCGTGGACGACCCTTCGCTCGCCACGCTCAACGGCGCCCGGCCGGCGCGGATCGCCATGCTGTCGTGGGCCATCGGTGTGGGGCTGGCGGCGCTGGCCGGCGTGCTCATCGCCCCGACGCTGCAGCTGTCGCAGCTCAGCCTCACCCTGCTGATCATCGACGCCTACGCCGCGGCGATCATCGGCCGCCTGCGCAGCCTGCCGATGACGTTCGTCGGCGCCCTCATCCTCGGGCTCGCCAACGACTACGCCCTCGGCTATATCACGCGGCTGCACACGGCCGAGCAGTACTTCCAGATCTTCATCCCGTCGATCCCGGTCATCGTGCTGTTCATCGCCCTGCTCTTCCTGCCGCAGGCCAGGCTGCGCGGTGCCCGGCTCCAGCGCACGCGCGAGATCGCGGCCCTGCCGACGTGGGGCGGGTCGCTGTGGTTCTGCGCGGCGGTGATCGCCGGGACCGTCGTCGTCGCCACGTCCGTGAGCAACACCGACCTGGTCAACCTCCAGCGCATCTGGGGCCTGGCGATCATCGGCCTGTCGCTCATCCCGCTGATCGGGCTCGGTGGCCAGATCTCGCTGTGCCAGGTGACGTTTGCGGCGATCGGCATGGTCGTCGTGGCCCACGTCGGGGGGCACACCCCGCTCGCCTACCTGTGGGCCGCCCTCATCACCGGGGCCATCGGCGGGCTGATCGCCCTGCCGGCCCTGCGGCTCCAGGGGATCTACCTGGCGCTGTCGACGGCGGCGTTCGCCGTGCTCATGGACCGGTCGTTCTTCCAGCTCCCCAAGTTCACGATCTTCGGGCACCGCTTCGACCTGTTCCAGGCCGGGTCGCTCACCGTCAACCGGCCGCGCCTGTTCGGGAAGGGCGTCGAGGGGTTCGAGGCCTACTTCATCTTTGGCGCGGTCGTGTTCTGTGCCATGGCGCTGATCGTGGTGGGGATCCGGCGCAGCCGCTTCGGGCAGCGGCTGCTGGCGATGAAGGACAGCGCCGCCGCGGTCGCGACGCTCGGGCTCAACACGACCGTGACCAAGCTCGTCGTGTTCTCCCTCTCGGCGGCGATGGCCGGCGTCGGCGGGGCCGTGTACGGCGGCGCCCTGCGGGCGGTCGACGGCCAGATCGTGGACTTCTTCTCCGGCCTCGTGATCGTCATGCTCATGGTGATCGCCGGCCTCAACTCCGTCGGCGCCGCCCTGTTCGCCGGCTTCTTCCTCGGCGTGCCCGTCATCCAGAACGTGTTCCCCTCGCTGCACCAGCTGCAGACCGTGCTGGTCGGCTTCGCCGGCATCGGGCTCGGCCAGAACCCGAACGGGTTCATCGCCCAGTCGATCCGGCCGCAGTGGGACGTGCTGCGCAAGGAGAAGCAGGTGATCGTCGCCCTGCTCGCGTTGGTCGCCCTCATGTGGGGCTTACGCCTGGGCCACGTCATCGACAACTGGACGTTCGTCGGGGTCATCCTCGGCCTCGCCGTGATCGCGCCGCCGTTGACCACGCTCATCCACAGCCGGCGCAGCCCGGCGCCCGCGGCCGAGGCCGCCGCGAAGCCCGTCGCCGTGCCGCTCGAATGGGTCGGCATCACCGTCCCGTACCAGCCCGAGGACGTGGAACGGATGGACCGCGCCCTCGACCTGCGCTTGGTGGAGGCGCTCCCGCCGGGAGCCGGTGCCGATGGCGCTGCTTGAGGTCCGCAACATCACGGTGACCTTCGGTGGGGTCGTCGCCGTCAACGACGTCTCCTTCGACGCCGAGGGCGGCCGCATCACGGGCCTGATCGGCCCGAACGGGGCGGGCAAGACCACCCTGTTCAACGTCATCACCGGGCTGCAACGGGCCGTTCGCGGCCAGGTCCTCCTCGACGGGGCTGAGATCAGCAACCTGGCGCCCTACCAGCGGGCCAGGCGCGGGATGGCGCGGACGTTCCAGCGCCTCGAGCTGTTCGGGACGCTGACCGTGCGCGAGAACGTCGAGGTGGCGGCCAGCATCGCCCGGCGATGGGTGCGTGAGCCCGACGCGCCGGGTCTGGTCGCCGAACGCCTGATCGAACGTGTGGGCCTCACGGCGGTCGCCGATGTGCGCGCCGACGCCCTGCCCACCGGGCAGGGGCGCCTCGTCGAGCTGGCCCGCTCGCTGGCGACGCAGCCGCGACTGTTGCTGCTCGACGAGCCCGCATCAGGCCAGAGCACGACCGAGACCGAGCACTTCGCCGACGTGCTGCGCGACCTCAGCGCGGGGGGGATGGCCGTCGTCCTCGTCGAGCACGACATGACCCTCGTCATGAATGTGTGCGAGTACATCCACGTGCTCGACTTCGGCAGCACCCTGGCGGCTGGCAACCCCGAACAGGTCCGCGCCGACCCCGCGGTCCTCGCCGCCTACCTCGGCAGCGAGTGGCAGACCGGCGCGATCGCGTGACCGTGACCGAGCCGGCCCGCGACGTCGAGCACGTGCTCGAGTTGCGCAAGGTCAGCGCCGGCTACGCCGAGATCGAGGTCCTGCACGGTGTCTCGCTCGCCGTGCCGCCCCGCACCGTCTTCGGCGTGCTCGGCCCCAACGGCGCGGGCAAGACGACCATGCTCCACGTCGCCGCCGGCCTCCACCAGCCGACCGAGGGGGACGTGATCGTCGCCGGCCGGCGCATCAACGGTGCGCCTCCCGAAGAGCTCGCCCGCCGCGGGCTGTGCTCGATCCCGGAGGGCCGCGGCATCTTCCCGAACCTCACCGTCCGGGAGAACCTCTGGATGGCCACGTACCGGGGGATGAAGCGCTCGGAGATCGAGGAGGCGACGTTCGAGCGCTTCCCGCGCCTCGGCGAGCGCCGCAACCAGCACGCGGGCACGCTGTCGGGCGGCGAGCAGCAGATGCTCTCAATCGCGAGGGCGATCACGACCAAGCCGGCCCTGCTGCTCCTCGACGAGCTGTCGATGGGGCTCGCGCCGCTGATCGTCGAGCAGCTCTACGAGGCCGTCCGGCGGATCGCACGCGAGGGCGTGTCAGTCCTCGTGGTCGAGCAGTTCGCCAAAACCGTGCTCGCGGTCGCCGACGTCGCCGCCATCATCGTCGGCGGGCGCGTCACCCTGGCGGGAACTCCTGCCGAGGTCGAGTCCGGCCTCAGCGAGGCCTATCTCGGAGCCGCCGCCCCCGCGGCAGGCGCTTGACCTGACACGGCGTCAGATTCTGCGCTAGAAAACGTGCCGCCCTCAGGGGCGACCGATAAGGGGGGATCCGATCGTGCGACACAGGAGCTTGGTCCGTGTGCTCGGCGTGGCGGCCGTCGCCGCGCTGGCGGCGGGCGCGTGCAGCAGCAGCCGCGGCTCGTCGACGACCACCACGGCAGCGCCGACGGCGACGTCGGGCGGCGGTGGGGGCGGCGCCACGACCACGACCGCCGCCGCGGGGGAGATGTTCGGCACCCTGCCGTCGCCGTGCGGCAAGGGCGACGCCAAGGGCGCGACGGACCAGGGCGTCACCGACACGTCCATCCGGATCGGCTACGGCGACGACCGCGGCTTTGCCGCGTCGCCCGGCCTCGACCAGGAGATGGGCGACGCCATCAAGGGCATGATCAAGTGGTGCAACGACCAGGGCGGGATCCTGGGGCGCCAGATCCAGGGCGACTTCTACGACGCCGCCATCACGCAGGTCAACACCGTGACGCAGCAGGCGTGCAAGAGCGACTTCATGCTGGTCGGCGAGGGCTGGGCGCTGGACGAGGCCGCTGAGGGCACCCGCGTCGGTTGCAACCTCGCCGCCGTGCCCGGCTACACGGTCGGCCCCGACTACGCCAACGGCCCGATGGTGTACCAGGGCGTCCCCAACCCGGTCGACTACCTCCCGGCGTCGCCGTACTACGAGATGGCGCAGCTGTTCCCGGACCTCATCACCAAGACCGACGTCCTGCACACGACGCTGGCGTCGGCAACCGAGGTGTCCTACAACAAGGACCTCGAGGCCATGGCCGCGGCGGGGTGGACCAACGCCAACTGCGGCGTCACCATCAACTACAACGGCGAGCCCGACTACAAGCCGTTCGCCCAGAAGTACCAGACGTGCGGGGCCAAGCTGTTGTTCAACAACCTCGGCGCCGGGCCGCCGCTGTTCGGCATGCTCACCGCCATCGACCAGCTCGGCATCAAGATGACGTACCTGATGGAGACGAACGACTACACCACGCAGCTGTCGTCGTGGAACACGTCGGGCATCGGGGACAACATCTACCTGCGCGACGCGTTCGTGCCGCTCGAGGAGGCCTCGCAGGTCCCCGCCGTGCAGAAGTACCTCGACGTCGTCAAGGCGGTCGGAGGGAAGGTCAGCCAGCTCGGCCAGCAGTCGACATCGTCGTTCCTGCTCTGGGCGACGGCGGCCAAGGCGTGCGGCTCGACCCTCACTCGCCAGTGCATGATCAACAACCTGTCGAAGGTGCACAACTGGACGGGCGGCGGCCTCCATGCGCCGACGGACCCGGGCGGCAACATCCCGCCGAAGTGCGGGATGCTGCTCAAGCTCACGGGCACGACGTTCAGCCAGTTCTACCCGAAGACCATCGGGCAGTTCGACTGCAACGACAAGTACCTGTTCAAGATCAGCCAGGCGCACTGGGGGACGACGCTCAACTCGAACCGGATGTCCCCGAAGTTCCTGTCCTCGAGCGTGATCCTGCCGCAGCCGTAGCCGGCGAGAGGGGCGGCGGCGCTGCGCCGCCGCCCCTACCCGGCGCACTGGAGGATCAGCCATGCACCTCTTCCTGACCTACACGATCTTCGGCCTGGTCCTCGGCGGCGTCTACGGGATCGCGGCGTCGGGGCTGGTCCTGACCTACAACACCTCGGGCATCTTCAACTTCGCCCACGGCGCCGAGGCCATGCTCGGCGCGTTCCTGTACTGGGAGGTGCGCTTCAACCTGCACTGGCCGGCGCCGATCGCGCTCATCGCCGTGCTCGGCGTGTTCGGCCCCCTCATGGGCGGCTTCCTGTACGTCGCCATCATGCGCGGGCTGCGCAACACCGCCGAGGTGACGAAGATCGTCGTCACCGTCGCGCTCATGCTCGGGATGCTCTACCTCTCGCAGTGGGTGTGGAACCCGGTCACGCCCCGCACCGAGCAGCAGTTCTTCGGCCCCCGCAGCAACGTCCACATCTTCGGTGCCCAGGTCTCGACCCACGAGCTGATCGCCCTCGGGGTGGCGGTGGCCATCGCCGTCGGCCTGCGCCTCCTGTTCTACCGGACGCGTGTCGGCGTGGCCATGCGTGGCGCGGTGGACGACCCCAACCTGCTCGAGCTCAACGGCCTCAACCCCCAGCGCCTCGCCGCCCTGTCGTGGGTCATGGGTGCCTTCCTCGCCGTCCTCGCCGGCATCCTGGTCACCCCCATCAGCGGCGGTGCGCTCGAGGCCAACGCCTTGACCCTGCTGATCATCGACGCGTTTGCCGCCGCCATGTTCGGGCGCCTCCGCAGCGTGCCGCGCACGTTCGTCGGCGCACTGGTGCTCGGGCTCGCCGCCAACTACGTCCTGGCCTACTTCCCCAAGACGTGGCAGTGGACCAGCGACTTCCGGATCTCGCTGCCGATGATCATCCTCTTCGCGGTGCTCATCGTGCTGCCGCAGAGCCGGCTACGTGGCGCCGCCCTGCGCACGCGCGAGCGCGCCCACCTGCCCACGGTGCGCACCGCGGTGCTCGCCGGTGCCGCCCTCGTCGCCATCGTGGTGCTCCTCCGCCAGCTGATGGTGGACTCCGACGTGACGACGCTGACGATCGGCATGTGCTTCGCCATCATCGCCCTGTCGCTGACCCTGCTGACCGGCTACGCGGGCGAGATCAACCTGGCCGCAGTCTCCTTCGGCGCCATCGGTACGCTCATCGTGTTCCACCTCGGGATCGTGGGGCACGGCCAGGCGGCCAGGACGGAAGTGTGGGCCGTCGTGTGCGGCGTCGCCACCGCGGCCGCGGTCGGTGGCCTGATCGCCCTCCCGGCCCTGCGCCTGCGGGGGCTGTACCTCGGCTTGGCCACCATGGCGTTCGGCGTGTTCCTGACCGACATGATCCTGATGGACGTCAACCCCCACAAGCTGCCGCTGCTGCACACCAAGTTCTCGCTGTTCAGCTCGGGCGCCGGCATCGGGAGCCTGATCATGCCGGCGATCAAGGTCGGGCCACTCGACCTCCACGACGGCACGACGTTCCTCGTCAGTGCCACCGTCGTCTTCGTGCTCATCGGCATCGGGCTCATCGCCCTGCGAAACAGCAGCTACGGGCGGCGCCTCACGGCGATGAAGGACAGCCCGGCGGCGTCGGCGACGCTGGGGCAGAACCTGGTCAAGCTCAAGCTCAGCGTGTTCATGCTCTCGGCCGCGATCGCCGGCCTCGGCGGCATCCTCATGGCCCAGGCCTACGGCTCGGTGACCTCCGACAACTTCATCATCTTCATCAGCCTGTCGCTGATGATGCTGACCGTGGTGTTCGGCATCGGGTATGTCAGCGGCGCCCTGCTCGGTGGCGTGATGTCCGGCGTCGGGTTCGCGCTGGTGGTCGCCACGTTCAACAGCCTGGCCGAGCACCACGCCAGCTTCCACGGCCTGTACGCGACCCTCGCCCACATCGCCGCCGTGTCGCCGGCGTTGATCGGGATCGGCGTGGGGCGCAGCCCGAGCGGCGCCGTGCACGACATCATCGAGAGCTACCGGCCGCTGCGGAACGCCAGGCCCGTGATCGTCGGCGGCGTCGCCCTCGAGGCGCTGCTGTACGCGCTCGCCCTCGCCGGCGTGCTCACGAACTGGTGGTTCGCCATCCTCACCATCGCGCTCGTGCTCCTGCTGCCGGTCATCGGGCAGATGGCGGCGCCGGCGGCCTTCTACGCGCCCGAGCAGCTGGCGGAGATGCGCGCCAGGGTGCCGATCGAGCTGCAGGGCATCGACACCGCCTACACGCCGGAGTTGCGCGACGCGCTCGACCGCAGCCTCGGGATCGACACGACGGCGTCGGTCGGCACTGGCGGCAACGGCGGCACCGGTGGGAATGGCGACGTCGTCGCCGCCGCTCCGGAAGGGGCGTCGCGTGCCCCTGCTTGAAACGCAGGGGGTCACCGTGCGCTTCGGCGGCAACGTGGCCGTCGACGACGTGAGCCTCGGCGTCGAGCCCGGCGTGGTGACGGGCCTCATTGGCCCCAACGGTGCGGGGAAGACCACGCTGTTCAACGTCATCACCGGCCTGCAGAAGCCCGCGCGCGGTCGCGTGCTGCTCGCCGGCGAGGACATCACGGCGCTGCCCCCGTACAAGCGGGCGCAGCGCGGGCTGGCGCGCACCTTCCAGCGCCTCGAGCTGTTCCTGTCGCTCTCCGTCCGGGACAACGTCCGCGTGGCGGGCGACGTGCGCAACGCCTCGCGCCACGGCAGGGTCAACGTCGACGCCGAGGCGGACCGCATCCTCGAGCTCACCGGGCTCACCGACGTCGCCGAGCGGGACGTGGCCGACATCCCGACCGGGCGGGCGCGCGTGGTCGAGCTGGCACGCGCCCTCATGACCGAGCCGTCGGTGGTCCTCCTCGACGAGCCGGCGTCGGGCCAGACCGAGCAGGAGACCCGCGCCTTCGGTGAGCTGCTCACCCGCCTGGCCGGGGACGGCCTGGCGGTGTGCCTCGTCGAGCACGACGTGGGGCTGGTCATGCAGGTGTGCTCGACGATCACCGTGCTCGACTACGGCGCCGTCATCGCCCGCGGCACGCCTGAGGAGATCCGGGTCGACCCGGCGGTCATCGACGCCTACCTTGGGACCCCGGAGGGGGTGGCATGAGCACTGCGGTGGAGCAGTCATCCGCATCGCCCGGGACCGAGTCCCCGCTCCTCGAGCTGCGCGCCGTGCGCGCCGCCTACGGCTCGATCGAGGTGCTCCACGGCGTCGACCTGGCCGTCCCGCCGGGCGCGGTCGTGGCCCTGCTCGGCCCGAACGGGGGCGGCAAGAGCACGACGCTGCGCGTGTGCGCGGGGCTCATGCCGGTCACCGCCGGCGAGCTCGTGGTCGCCGGTCGCGTGGTCAACGGGGTGCCGGCGTCGGAGCTGGCCCGCCTCGGCGTGTGCAGCCTCCCGGAGGGGCGCGGCATCTTCCCCAACCTGACGGTCCGCGAGAACCTGTGGCTGGCGACGGGGACCGGCGTGAACCTGGCCACCATCGAGGGGGTGGCCTACGAGCGGTTCCCGATCCTCGGCCGCCGCCGCACACAGCTGGCCGGGACGCTGTCAGGCGGCGAGCAGCAGATGCTCGCCCTGTCGCGGGCGATCTCGACGCGGCCGACGCTGTTGCTGCTCGACGAGCTGTCGATGGGCCTCGCCCCGATCATCGTGGCGCAGATGTACGACACCGTGCGCGAGCTGGCCGAAGGCGGGCTCTCGATCCTCGTCGCCGAGCAGTTCGCCCGGACCGTCCTGCCCATCGCCCATTCGGCCGCGATCATGCTCCACGGCCAGATCGTCCGGGTCGGGAGCCCGGGCGAAATCGAAGAAGAGCTATCGACCCACTACCTAGGCGGGTGACCCCTGATGCTGGCAGAAGAGCGCCGTGAACAGTTCAAGGCGGACGTGGCCCAGTTGAAGCTCAAGACCGGCACGTCGCGCAACGACACGATCCTCATGGCGGTGGGCGGGCTTGCCATGGTCGTCGGTGTCGTCGCCGCGTTCCTGTTCTACTCGACGTCGCTGAAGGCGTCCGACCCGCGCAACATCGCGTCGAAGGAGATCGCTGCGGTCGCCTTCCTCGGCGTGACGGTGATCGGCGCCGCACTGTTCCTGACCGGGGCGATCGCGCGCGTCCTGCGTGTATGGCTGCTGCGCCAGCTGTACGAAGGCCAGGCCCACGTCGACCAGCTGGCGGCGGCGGTCCGCGAGCGGTAGTGGGGCGCCCCGCCGGCGTCCTCGACGGATGCCTGGTCCTCGACCTGTCGTCGGGGATCGCCGGGCCGATGACGACGATGATGCTGGCCGACAACGGCGCGCGGGTCATCAGGGTCGAGCCGCCCAGCGGTGACCCGTTCGCGTCGCAGTCCGGCTACGTGGTCTGGCAGCGCGGCAAGGAGCGCACGTCGATCGACCTGTCCGCGCCGGCAGGGCGCGCCGCCTTCGCCGAGCTCGCCGCCGGCGCGGATGTCATCGTCGACTCGTACGCGCCCGGGACCGCGGCGCGCCTCGGGGCCGACTACGCCTCGCTGTCGGCCGCCAACCCGCGGCTGATCTCGTGCTCGATCACCGGCTACGGCCGCGGGAACCGCCACAGCGACCGCCCGGGCTACGACGCCCTCGTCGCCGCGCGCACGGGCCTCTTGTACGACCACCGGGGCCGGCCGGGGACGCCGATGGAGTACATCTGCGGGCGCCCCGGCCCCCATCCTGAGCTGGGCGTCCCGGAGGGGCTCGTGCGCGGCGCCGGGCGCGACGGGCCCGTCTTCCCGCGGTCGACGTGGCCGAGCCTCGGGGCCGCGTTCCTCGCGACGCTCGGCATCAGCGCCGCCCTCCGGGCGCGGGAAGTCACCGGCCGCGGCCAGTGGGTCGAGACGTCGCTGCTCCAGGGGGCGCTGGCTGCCGTGGCGCTCAACTGGCAACGGGTCGAGGACCCCGATGCGCCGCTGTACTGGATGTGGCCCGTCGACGGGCGCTCCATCGAGGGCCTGTTCGAATGCGCGGACGGGCGGTGGGTCCACCACTGGATCGTGCGGCCCAACTGGGTGACGAGCGTGTCGGCGGGCGATTCCCTCGTGGTCCCCGACCCCGGGCACAACTACCGCAACGACCCCGACCGCATCGGGATGGAGGCGGATGACCTCCTGACCGGCTACTACGTGTACCCGCCGCTCGCCGAGGCGTTCCGCCGGTTCCCGGCCGCCGACTGGGCGCGGGTGGGGGCCGAGTCGGGCATGGGCGTGGCGCTGGTGCGCAGCCCTGCGGAGGCACTCGCCGACCCGGCGTTGCTGGCCGACGGGTGTGTGGTCGAGCTCGAGCACCCCGAGCACGGTCGGGTGCGCCACGTCGGCAACGTCCTCGAGTTCTCCGCCACGCCGGGCGCCGTCGAGTCCTCGGTGCAGCCGCTCGGCCCGGCGCCGGCGCCCCGCCCGCGCCAGCCGGTGGGCGACGGACGCCCGCTCGGCGCGCCGCTGCAGGGCGTGCGCGTCCTCGACCTCGGGCTCGGCGTCGCGGGGCCGTTCGGGCCCAAGATGCTCGCCGATCTCGGTGCCGACGTCATCAAGGTGCACGCGCTGCACGACACGTTCTGGGCGGGGACGCACATGGGCCTCGGGACCAACCGCGGCAAGCGCAGCATCTCCCTCGACCTCAAAGACCCGCGCGGGCGGGAGATCCTGACCGCGCTCATCGACCGCGCCGATGTCGTCGCCACCAACTGGCGCCCGGGCGCCGCGGCGCGCCTCGGCATCGACTACGAGGCGCTGCGCGAGCGCCATCCCGGTCTCGTCTTCTGCAACACGCGCGGCTACGAGCGTGGGTGGCGCGCCGCCCTGCCGGGCACGGACCAGACCGCCAACGCCCTGTCAGGCCCCGAGTGGGAGGACGGGGCGTGCGACGCCGGCAACGCTCCGCTGTGGAGCCGGTGCGGGATGGGCGATACCGGGAACGCCCTGCTCGCCGCCATCGCCATCACGCTCGCCCTCTACCACCGCGAACGCACGGGCGAGGGGCAGGCGGTCGGTACGTCGATCGTCAACGCCTGCCTGCTCAACACCTCCTACGCATGGGTGCACGCCGACGACTCGCCGGCGCCCTGGGCCCACCTCGACGCGGGGCAGTACGGCCTCGGCCCCTACTACCGCCTGTACCAGGCCGCCGACGGCTGGCTCGTGGTCGCCGCCGTGACCGAGGGCCAACAGGCAGCGTTGCACGACGCCCTCGGCGCGCCCTCCACGGCCGACGTCGAACGCGCCCTGGCGTCGCGCCCCGCCCACGACGCGTTCACGCTCCTCGACGACGCCGGCGTGCCCGTCGAGGTCGTGGACGAGGCGTTCTGCCGCGACCTCTTTGACGACCCAGCGGCACGGGAGCACGGCTGGGTGGCCACGACGTGGGCCGGGGGAGTGGGCCGCTTCGAGGACCCCGGCCTGCTGATCGACTTCTCGGCCACCCCCGGTGTGGTGCAGCGGGGCCCGTGCCTGTGCGGCGAGCACACGCGGGAGGTCCTCCGCGAGCTCGGGTACCCCGACGGGGCGATCGACGAGCTGGCGGCTGCCGGCGTCGTCCGCGACGCGCCGGTGAGCCGACCGACCGCCGGCGCCGTCCGTGACGCGCCGGGGCCGAACTAGCCTGACGGGGTGCGGCTCGGCGTCGTCTCGGACATCCACTGCAACATCGGGGCCTTGGACGCCGCCCTGGCCGCGATGGGGGACCGGGTCGACGAGGTCCTCGTCGCCGGGGACGCCGTGTACGAGTACCGGCTGTCGAACGACGTGGTCGAGCGGTTGCGGGAGATCGGTGCGCCGTACGTGCTGGGCAACCACGAGATGGTGCTGCTGTCCCCTGCGGGTGCGCCGGCACGCGCCCGTCCCGAGGTGCGCGCGTCGAACCTCGAGTTCCTCGCCACCGTGCCGACACGCCTCGAGCTTACCTTCGGTGGCACCCGGCTCCTGATGGTGCACGGCAGCCCGTGGGAGCCGTACAACGACTATCTCTACGAGACGAGCCCGGGTTGGGCGCGCTGCGAGGAGGAGGACCTCGCCGACATCCTGGTCGTGGGCCACACCCACGTCCCCATGGCGGCGCGCAAGGGGCGCACCCTCGTCGTCAACCCCGGGTCGGTCAGCGAGCCGCGCGGGCCCGACCCCGACCGCAGGGGCAGCTACGCCATCATCGACACCGACGCCGTCGAAGCCTGGATCGAGCTCCTGGACTAGCGGGGGTGGACTTCGCGCCGGACGAGGAGCTGGAGCTGCTGCACAGCACCGTTGCCGGCGTGGTCGGCCGGTACGGTCACGGCTACTTCGTGGAGCAGGCGCGATCGGGCGGCTCGGCGACCGAGCTGTGGCGCTCGCTCGCCGCGCACGGCTTCGTCGGCGTCAACATCCCCGCCGTGCACGGTGGGGGTGGCCGCGGGATCCTCGAGCTCGCCATCGTCGAGGAGGAGTGCGCGGCGGGCGGGTGCCCGCTGCTCATGCTGCTCGTCTCGCCCGCCATCTGCGGCTCGATCATCGCCCGCTACGGCACGCCCGAGCAGCAGGCCCAGTGGCTGCCGGGCCTCGGCTCGGGAGAGGAGAGGATGGCGTTCGCCATCACCGAGCCCGACGCCGGGTCCAACAGCCACCGGATCTCCACGGTCGCGACACGCGACGGCTCCGGGTGGCGGTTGCGCGGGACCAAGTACTACATCTCCGGCGTCGACGACGCCGACCGCGTGCTGGTCGTCGCCCGCACCGGCGTCGACGAGCGGACGGGGCGCGCCGAGCTGTCGCTGTTCGTCGTCGACAGCGACGCCGGCGGGCTGACGCGACAGCGGATCCCCGTCGAGATCCTGTCGACGGAGCGCCAGTTCACCCTGTGGTTCGACGACGTGCGCGTGAGCCCCGACCGGCTGGTCGGGGCCGAGGGCGGCGGCTTGCGCCCGCTGTTCGACGGGCTCAACCCCGAGCGCGTGCTGTCGGCCGCGCTGCTGAACGGGATCGGGAGGTACGCGCTGGCCAAGGCGGCGGCGTACGCCAACGAGCGCCGCGTGTGGGACGTGCCCATCGGCGCCCACCAGGGCGTCGCCCACCCGCTCGCCCAGGCCGCCGTCCACGTCGAGCTGGCCCGGCTCATGACGCACAAGGCGGCGTGGCTCTACGACCACGGGGCCGACGCCGCCGAGGCGTCCAACATGGCGAAGTTCGCCGCAGCCGATGCCGCCCTCGAGGCACTCGACGCCGCCGTGCAGGCCCACGGCGGCAACGGCATGGCGACCGAGTACGGGCTGTCGACGATGTGGGGGATGGCCCGCCTGCTGAAGATCGCCCCTGTCAGCCGAGAGATGCTGCTCAACTTCGTCGCCCAGCACACGCTGGGCCTCCCGCGTTCCTACTGATCCCACTCCACGTGCGCCCGGACCGTGGCGCGGGCCGCGTCGGTCCATCCCTTGCGTTCGGCGTAGTCGAGCATGGCGGTGAAGCCCTGCTCCCAGTCGGGGGTGGTGCGGCCCGACGCCTGCGCGCGCAGCCACGCGGTGCGGACGAGCGCGTCGTCGCCGTCGAGCGCGCCGGCACCCGCCCCGGTGAGCGCGGCGCCGAGCCTGGTACGGTCCGGGGCGCCGCGCGCGGCGATGTGGAACCGGGTGAAGTCGTCGGGCTCCTCGAGCGTGACCTCCGGCTCCGGCCCCAGTACGACCGTGATGACCACGGGCGACCACCTTAGGTTGGGTCATGTTCACGATGCGATTTGCGATGCGGGCGACCACGACGAGCGGGGACGAGCGTGCAGCGCTGTACGGCGCACTGCTCGACATGTGCGCGTGGGCCGAGACGCGCGGGTGCATGGCCGCGGTCGTCTCCGAGCACCACGGGGTCGACGACGGGTACCTCCCGTCGCCGCTGCCCGTCGCCGCCGCCATGGCGGCGCGCACGTCGTCGATGCCGATCAACGTCGCCGCCCTGATGCTGGCGTTCTATGACCCGGTCAAGCTGGCCGAGGACATGGCGATCGTCGACCTGCTCAGCCGGGGCCGGGTGTCGTACGTGATCGGCATCGGGTACCGCGACGAGGAGTTCGCCATGTTCGGCGTGGCCCGGCGCGGCCGCGGCGCGCTCGTGGAGGAACGCCTCCACGTCCTGCGTCGTTTGCTTGCCGGCGAGGAGGTCGAGTTCGACGGGCGCCGGGCGCGTGTCACCCCGCCGCCGTTCACGCCCGGCGGGCCGTGGATCGCCTACGGGGGAGGGACGGCCGCTGCCGCGCGGCGCGCCGGCCGCCTGGGGATGTTCTTCCTCGCCGAGACGTTCGACTCGTCGCTCGAGGCTGCCTACCGCTCGGCCGCCGAGGAGGCGGGCATGCCCGCCCCGGGCTGCTCGTTCCCGTCACCCGGCGTGCCGCTCACCGTTTTCGTCGCCGACGACCCTGACCGGGCGTGGGCCGAGATCGGCGAGTACCTCCTCGTCGACGCCGTCGGGTACGGCAGGTGGAACGCCAACCGCGCCGGCACCGCGTCGGTCTCGTTCGCCACGACGGTCGACGAGTTGAAAGCCGAGCGGGGCCAGTACCAGATCATCACCCCCGCAGAAGCGTCCCGGCACATCGCCACCGGCCTGCCCCTGTTCCTCCAGCCGCTCGTGGGCGGCATCCCGCCCGACATCGCCTGGCGCTACCTCGAGACCGCCGCCAACGTCAAGGAGCCGTCGTCATGACCCACCCGTCCGGAGTCCGAGCGATCGACTTGATGATCGGGTTCCCGTACCGCGACCACCACAAGGTGTTCTCGTACCTGATGCGCGGCATCAAGGACACCGAGTCGCCCACGATGGCGATGCCGGCCGGGTACATGTTCAAGCAGGTGCCCGGGGAGATCGACGAGGAGCAGGACCCGGTGGCGACCACCCTCGGCCTGATGGACGAGCTCGGCGTCGAGGCCGGCCTCGTCGGCATGAGCGAGCAGAGCATCGCTGCCGCTGCGCAGCACCCCGGGCGCATCTTCCTCAGCCTCGAGGTGGACCCCAACGACATCACGGGCTCCGTGCGCAAGGTCCGCGCCGCCCACGCCGAACAGGGGATCAAGGCCGTGACGACGTTCCCCGCGGGGTGCATGCCGCAGGTGCCGGTCAGCGACCGGCGGTACTACCCGGTGTACCAGACGTGCATCGACCTCGACATCCCGATCATCGTCAACGCGGGCATCGCCGGTCCCCGGTTCCCGTCGGAGTGCCAGCACGTCATGCACTTCGACCAGGTGTGCTTCGACTTCCCGGAGCTGCGGATCGTCATGCGCCACGGGGCGGAGCCGTGGGAGGAGCTCGCCGTCAAGTTGATGTTGAAGTGGCCGGGGCTCTACTACATGCCGAGCGCGTTCGCGCCCAAGCACTACCCGAAGGCGATCATCGACTACGCCAACACGCGCGGCGCGGAGAAGGTGATGTACGCGGGGTATTACCCGATGGGGCTGTCGCTCGAGCGGATCTTCGACGAGCTGCGCAACGTGCCGTTCCGCGACCACGTGTGGCCGGGGTTCCTGCGCAACAACGCCATCCGGGTCTTCAAGCTCGACCTGGAGCCGCACCCCGCATAGGCCGGGTCAGACCGGCGGCGCCAGCCGGTACTCCTGCTTCCACCACCGTGCCGCGGCCACCTCGGCCGGGTCCGTGCGGCGCGTCGGGTCCTGGCCGAGGTCCTCCGGCGCCGGCCCCACGCGGTCGGCGACCGGCCGGAGCGCGTCGACGTCGAAGCCGTAGCAGCGGGCCGCCGTCTCGCCGAGCAGTTGGCGCGCGTCCTCGACGGGGACGTCGCCGAAGTCGGCGCGCAGCCGCTGCACGGTGTGGGGCCACGTCCCCTCCGGGTGCGGGTAGTCGGTGCCCCACATGACCACGTCGCAACCGAGCACGTGCCGGCGGCGGATCTCCTCCTTCGACATCGTCGACGCGCCGATGAAGAGGTTGCGCCCGAAGTAGTCAGACGGCAGCCGTGAGATCTTGCCCTTCAACATGGCGGCCAGCTTCTCCGTGGTGTGGCCGCCGCCCATGTACTGGTCCCACTTCCACATCATGTCGGCAGCCCAGTAGGCCGCCGCCTCGGTGACGACGAAGCGCAGGCCCGGGAAGCGCTCGAACGCCCCGCTGAACAGCAGGTGCCACATCGGGCGCGCCGCCCACCACACGACCTCGGCCAGGTAGATGCCGATGTTGTCGTTGTACTCCTCCTGCGGTGCCTCCCCGGAGTGGGTGTGGACCGGGAAGCCGGCGGCCTGGCACGCGGCCCACATCCGGTCGTAGGCCGGGTGGTTGTAGGGCAGGCGGTCGTGCCACATCGTCGGCACCATGACGCCGCGGATGCCGGGCTGGGCCGCCAGCCACTCGACTTCGGCGACCCCGCGGTCGATGTCGTGGGTCACGGGGACCAGGCCGACGCCACCGCGCCGCTCGGGCGTGATCGCGCACAGCTCGGCCAGGAACCGGTTGTGGGCGCGGGCACCGGCGAACGCCAGCTCCGGGTCGGTGATGGTGCCGGCCGAGAGGCCGGCGCCGAACGGGGGCGACGCCATCCCGGTGATGGCATCGGCGTCGGGGAACATGACCTCGGCGGCCACGCCGTCGGCGTCGAGCTCCTTGTCGCGCTGGTAGGGGTCGAAGCCGCCGCGGAGGCCCTCCTCGTTGTCCGCCTCCCACCCCATGATGTAGTCGTAATTCATGGTGAGGAGCTCTTCGCGGTTGGCGGTGCGCTCGGCGAGGTAGTCGTCGAACGCCGCGTGGTACCGCGACTCCAGGTATGGCCGGTAGTCCTCGCAGGGGAGCCCGGCGTGCGTATCGGCCGAGATGATGAGGTAGCGGTCGGTCACTTGGTGCCCAGCACGGAGAGGTCGTCGAAGCGCTGGTGGATGAAGGGCACCAGCGCGTCGCGCGGGACCGTGCCGATCACGCGGCCGATCTGCGTGCTCGCCCGCTCCGTCCAGTTCAGGTCGACCATCTCGCGGATCACCAGGTCGGCGATGGGGTCGAGGGGGGAGTCCTTGAGCACCACCTCACCGTCGATGGTCTCGTGCAGGCGGGCCTTCTCGGTCTTCTCTCCGTAGACGAGCAGCGGGTCCTGGTCGAGCTCACCGGGGCGCTCGGCCGACGGCGAGATCTTGAACCAGAAGTCGACCTTCTCCTTCTCGTAGGGCTCGCGCGTCTCGGTGACGCGACCGTGGACCTCGCAGACGGTGAAGCCCATGCGGGCGATCCCCGCGTCGACGCGGTCGCCGTCGCGCCGTGCCCACACGTCGGCGATCTTCTTGGGCTCGCCGTAGGTGTCGCGCCCGCCGAGGACGGACTGCTCGGTGGTCATGGGCATGAACAGGGGGTACTCGCCGATACGCCCGGCGTGGCGCGCCTGCACGCCGAACCAGCCGGCGCCGAAGGGCGGCAGCCCCGGCATCTGCACGGTCGTGATCGTGAGGCGGACGAGCGGCTCGGGCCCGGGTTCGAGCGGGGCGGGCAGCACCGCGGCGACGATCTCCGGGTCGGTCAGCCACAGAGCCGTCACGGCCTCGGACCAGATGAGCGCGGTGGTCGCCTCGATCTCCCGGCTGCGCTGCTGCATGCGGGCCCCGTACCGGACGTCGGCCATGCCGTCCCCCTTCGTGGCTGGTGCCGGGCGGTGCCGCCCGGGCGGTGTGGCGCCGGGGTGCCCCGGCGGATCGGACTGTGACACTGTTACACGCCGTCGGGGTGTTGTCGAGTAGGGTCCGGCCGTGGACGGCGACATGCGGCGGCGGTTGGTCGACGCGGCGCGCGCGCTGGTCGAGGCTGGCGGCCCCGACGCCCTCAGCATGCGCAAGGTGGCGGCCGAAGTCGGGGTGGCGCCGACGGCCATCTACTGGCACGTGGGCGGGCGCGACGCCCTGCTCGGGGCCGTGCTCGACGCCATGGTGGCCGACCTCCCGTCGCCGAACGCGCAAGGGGGCACGCCGGCCGAGCGCATCGCCTCGCTGGCGCGCGAGATGCGCGCCGGGGCGCTGGCCACGGGCAACACCCAGCTGCTCGCCCGCGAGCTCGGGCGCACGGCCGAGCTGTTCCTCCCCGCCCAGGTCGCGCTGGCGCGTGAGCTGTCGGCGGCCGGATTGCACGGCGCGGCGGCCGCGGACGCCACACGGGCGGTGCTGTTCGTCGTCGGCGGGTTCGTGCTGCTGGAGGACAGCTACCGCTCGGCGGGGGAGGCGCGAACGCCGGACCTGTGGCGCGACGTCGACGACCCCCTCATCGACCCCGAGCTAAAGGGGGCGATGAGCCGGCCGACCACGCCCGACGCCCTGTTCGAGTACACGATCGAGCACCTGCTCGCCGCCATCCTCGTCGGCCCCGCCTGAGGGGCCGCGCCGCGAGCTACCAGGCCTTCAGGGTCTTTTCGTGCTCGAAGGCATTGCACGTCGACCCCGCCGGGAAGGCGGGCTCGTCGATGGGCATGGCCACGTCGTCGACGAGCGGCCCGATGCGGTCCCCGATGGGCCGCAGGGCGTCGAGGTCGAAGCCGTAGAACGACGCCGCGTTCGCGCCCACCATGGCGGCCACGTCCGATGACGGCAGGCCGGCGAACGCGCACCGCAGCGCCTCGGTCGTGAACGGGTAGCTGCCCTCGGAGTGCGGGTAGTCGTCCCCCCACATGATCCGGTCGACGCCGATCGAGGGGATGAGCGGCGCTTCCGACGGCCGGAGGAACGACGCGCCCACCCAGAAGTTGCGCTTGAAGTAGCCGCTCGGGGGCATCGACATCTTCTCGACGACGGCACCGAAGAATGACGCCTCGGCGCTCCCCGTCGTGCACATCCGGGCGTAGAACCAGTCGAGGGTCTCGATCCCGCGCGGCAGCCACGCCACGCCCTGCTCGGTCAAGGCGATGCGCAGCCGGGGGTGGCGCTCCAGCACGCCGCCGAAGATGAGGTGCCACAGCGGCCGGTGGGCGAACCACGGCAGCTCGACGAGCATGATGGCGCGCGCCGGCTCGAGCTCGCCGTACGCTGGGGCGCCGCTTCCCGTGTGGATGTTGATGGGGACGTCGAGCTCCTCGCACACGTCCCACAGCGGCTCGTAGTAGGGGTCCCACAGCTCGTGGAGGTGCGAGTTCGGCGGCACGGCCGGCAGCAGCACCCCGGCGAACACGTCGATGTTGGCGTGCGCCCAGCGGATCTCCGCGACGGCGTCGGAGACGCGGTTGAGGAAGACCTGCACGATCCCGCCGCGGCGCCCCGGCGCGTCCGCGCAGAACGAGGCCAGCCAGCGGTTGTGCGCCTGCAGCCCGGCCCAGCGCCGCGGGTACTCGAGCTCGGTCGGCGGCAGGGCGAGCAGGTTGCCCTGCTCGAAGAAGGGCGGCACCGTGTTGGGGAACAGCACCTCGGCCACCACGCCGGACTGGTCGTGCTCGGTCAGGCGGGCTGCCGAGTCCCAGTTGCGGTACGCGATCTTGGCGACGAGGTCGGCGAACGGGTTCACGTAGGCCGCGGCCCACCCGTCGAAGTCGGCGTGCCACTGCGAGGCGAGGTACTGCTTGTACTCGTGCAGTTCGGCCCCGGCGTGCCCGTCGGCCGAGATGATGGTGTAGCGGTCGCTCACGGTCCTCCCTTACACCAAGGCGTGGGGCGGTAGCTCGCCCTTGCCGATCGCGTCGGCGCGCTCGTGCAGCAGCTCACCGACGTCCTCGAGGTTCCAGTGGATCACGAAGGCGCCCGCTTGCACACCGCGCACCACGAACCGGCCGAGCTCGAGGAGGTCCATCACGTCCGCGCTCCTCCCCATCGCCCGCAGCTGCTCGCGGAACTCCTCGAAGGTGGTGCCCGGCGCCGGGGGACGCGGCTTGACGCGCGCCAGCGCCTCGGGCCGGTTGCGCTGGGCGGTCCACAGGCCGGTGTCCAGCAGGCCGCCAGAGGGGTAGAAGACGGCGGCGCGGACGTTGGCGCCGGAGTCGCGCAGCTGGTGGGCCAGCGACTCGGTCAGGCACGTGACCGCCGCCTTGCTGGCGGCGTAGACCGACGCGTACGGGACCGGGGCGATCCCGCCGTCGCCCGAGGACGTGTTGACGACGACGCCGGGCGCGCCCGACGCCAGCATCCGGGGGACGAAGGCCAGCATGCCGTTGGCCACCCCGAACACGTTCACCGAGAAGCACCACTTCCAGTCGTTGATCTCCTGCTCCCACGGCTTGCCGCCGCCGCCCGAGGTGACCCCGGCGTTGTTGAACAGCAGGTTGCACTTCCCGTACCGGTCGAACACCGACGCGGCGAGGGCATCGACCTGGTCGAAGTCCGAGACGTCCACCTGGACGCCCTCCACGGCCGCCGACGGCCCCAGGCTGGCCACGGCCGCGTCGAGGGCGGCCCGCTCGACGTCGGCCATCACGACCGTCGCCCCCTGCTCCACCAGGGCCTCGACGATCCCCCGGCCGATGCCGCCCGCCCCGCCCGTGACCACCGCGACCATGCCCCGCAGGTCCGAGAACTCGCTCATGCGCCCCTCCCTGGGAGCCGACGATACCAATGCTGTGACAGTGTTCCGCTGGCCCGCTTCCAGCTGGCAGCGGCGTCGGTCGCGGCGTATCGTTACCTGTTCGCACGGGACCCGTCACCCGTGGCGCCCTACCGCATCGGAGAACCACACGTGCCCAACGCTGCAAAGCAACGCCCCGAACGCGAGGAAGAGGACCTTGTCCGGCTCTATCTGGGGGACATCGGTCGCCACCAGCTACTGACCAAGGACGATGAGGCCACCCTCGGGGCGCGGATCGAGGCGGGCAAGAAGGCACGGGGCGAGCTCGATTCTGGGGAGAAGCTGACGGCGGCGCGCAAGCGCCAGCTCCGGGGGATCGTCCGCGCCGCCGACGATGCGGCCGAGCTGTTCGTCAACGCCAACCTCCGGCTGGTGGTGTCGATCGCCAAGAAGTACCAGGCGTCCGGCCTGCCCCTCCTGGACCTTGTCCAGGAAGGCAACCTCGGGTTGATCCACGCCGTCGGCAAGTTCGACCACCGCAAGGGCTTCAAGTTCTCCACGTACGCCACCTGGTGGATCCGCCAGGCGATCACCCGCGGCATCGCCAACTCCGGGCGCACCATCCGCCTGCCGGTCCACGCCGGCGACCAGGTCACCGCCCTGCGCAAGATGCGCGCCCAGCTGGAGACCGAGCTCGGCCGCAAGCCCACCGTCGACGACCTCACCGAGGCCCTCGGGTGGCGCCCCGGGCAGGTCGAGGAGGTGCAGCGCTTCGCCGCCGAGCCGGCCAGCCTGTCCGCCCCGATCTCCGAGGACGGCGACGACGAACTGGGCGACTTCGTCGCCGACACCGGTGCGGTCAACCCCTTCGAGGCGGCGGCCGAGGCCCTCCTGCCCGCCGAGGTCGAGCGCCTGCTGGCGCCGCTCGACGAGCGGGAGCGCATGGTCCTGCGCCTGCGCTACGGCCTCGACCGGGGCGAAGCGCGCACCCTCGACGAGGTGGGCGAGCACTTCAACCTCACCCGCGAGCGCATCCGCCAGATCGAGAACCGGGCATTGTCCAAGCTGCGCCACCCATCCGTCGACGGCGACGGCGGCCGGTCGCTGCTCACCGCCTGACGCCGCCTGAGCGCCGGCGCTGCCCGGCGCGAAGGGGAACCTGACCGCTACGCGCCCACCACCGTGGGGGTGCGCGGCTGCATGCCGGCCGCCCGGTAGATGGCATCGATGACGCGCATCGTGGCGATGCTGTCGGCGGGGGGTGTGTGCGTCGGCGCGCCGTCGCGTACGGCGGCCACGAACGCGGCCAGCTGGTAGGCGTAGGTGGCGCCTCCCGCGACGCGCTCTCGTCGCGACCCTGCGCTGCCCTTCACCGTCAGGCGGTGCCAGATCTGGGGCGCGAGGGGGTTCGTGACCTTCATGGTGGCGCGCTCGCCGATCACCGTCGCGTTGACGCGCGGCAGCGACTGCATCGAACAGCGCACCTGCCCGGTGCGCCCGTCGTCGAAGGACACCTCGGCGGACATGGCCGCATCGACGCCCGGCGAGCGCTCCTTGGCATGGGCGCACACCACGGCGGGCTCGGCACCGGCGAGGGTGCGGACGAGGTGGACCGCGTAGCAGCCGGCGTCCATGAGGGCACCGCCGGCCAGTCCCAGGTCCCAGCGGATGTCGTCGCGCTTGAGGTTGGGGAAGCACACCATCGCCTCGACGCGGCGCACCTCGCCGAGCTCACCGCTCGCCACCACCTCGAGCATCCGGGCGGCGAGCGGGTGGTAGCGCCAGTGGAACGCCTCCATCACGACCAGGCCCGTGCGCCCTGCCGCGGCCGCGACCAGCTCGGCCTCCTCGGCGTTGGCGGTGAACGGCTTTTCGCACAGGACGTGCTTTCCGGCCTCGAGGGCGCGGACCGTCCAGGTGCCATGGAGCCCGTTGGGCAACGGGTTGTAGACGGCGTCCACGGCGGGGTCGGCGAGGAGGGCGGCGTAGGACCCGTAGGCCGTGGCGATCCGGTGTTTGTCGGCGTAGGCGCGGGCGCGGCCCTCGTCCCGGGCGGCGATGGCGGTCACGACCGCGCCGGGCGTCGCCCGCGCCGGCTTGACGAGGGCGTTGTTGGTGATGCGGGCGGCGCCGAGGCAGCCGATGCGTACCGGGTCCATCACAGAACTCTTGCCGAAGCTTCGCGGAGTTCTCATCTCGGTCTCACCTCACGCGGGCAACCTCGGGCGCATGCACAGAGGCCAGGTGCGCGACGAGGGGCTCCGCCGGATCGGGTCCATCACGAGATGGGTGGCCGCGACCGCCGTGGCCGGGACGGCGGTGCTCGCCGGCCTCGTGTATGAGGCCACGCCAGGGAGGGCGACCTCGACGGCGTCCACGCCGGGCGGCACGGCCGGCCCGACGGCCACGACGGGCGCGGTGCCCGACCCCGGCGCCACCGGTGGGTTCCAGCCGCCTGACCAGGCACCGGTGCCGGTCCAGCAGGCTCCGGTGGTCCGCTCAGGCTCGTCATGAGCGCCACGCTCGAGGCGGCGCGCTTCCCGGCGCTCGGCACCACGGCCGAACTGGTGGTGGCCGGCCCCCGTGCCCTCGCACCGGCACTGGCCGTCCTCGAGGCCGAGCTGGCGGCCGTCGACGCCGCGTGCAGCCGGTTCCGCGACGATTCCGAGCTGGCGCTCGTCAACGCCGCGGCGGGGGAGTGGGTGGCCGTGTCGCCCATGTTCGTCGCTGCCCTTGATGCGGCGCGGCGGGCGGCGCGGCTGACCGACGGCGTGATCGACCCCACCGTCGGCGTCGCAGTGCGCCGCCTCGGCTATGACCGCGATTTCGCCTCGGTCGCCCCCACGGGCGATGCGCTCCGGGTCAGGTTCTCCGCGGCACCCGGCTGGACGGCGATCGAGCTCGACCGGGCGGCGGGCTGCGTGCGCATCCCCCGCGGCGCCGCCCTCGATTTCGGCGCCACCGCCAAGGCGTGGTGTGCCGACGTGGCTGCGGCGCGGGCGGCAGAGGTGGCGGGCGCGGGCGTGCTCGTCAGCCTCGGCGGTGATGTGGCCGTCGCCGGGCCCGCACCCGAGGGCGGGTGGCCGGTCGCCATTGGCGACGACCACCGCACGCCGCTCGACGAGGGGGGACCGGTGGTGTCGGTCGTCTCGGGCGGGTTGGCGACGTCGGGCACCAGCGCCAGGCAGTGGGTGCGCGGCGGTGCCGTGCTGCACCACATCGTCGACCCGTCGACGGGCGCCCCCGCCGCGCCAGTGTGGCGCACGGCCACGGTGGCGGCCCGCACCTGCCTCGACGCCAATGCGGCCGCGACGGCGGCAATCGTGCTGGGCGCCCGCGCCGAGGCGTGGTTGGCGGGCACCGGCCTGCCGGCGCGCCTCGTCGCCGTCGACGGCACGGTCACGACGGTGGGCGGGTGGCGGTGATCGCGGCCGTCGCCACGTCCCACAGCCGGGCGCTGTGGTACCTCACGCGGGGCTCGGGGCTCATCGCCCTGGTCCTGTTGACGGCGAGCGTCGTCCTCGGTGTCCTCGAGGTCAAGCGGTGGGCGACGGAGCGGTGGCCGCGGTTCATGACCGCCGCGCTGCACAAGAACGTGTCGCTGCTGTCGGTGGTGTTCCTCGGCGTGCACATCGCGACGACGGTGGTGGACGGGTTCGCCCCCATCGGGTGGCTCGACGCCGTCGTGCCGTTCCGTTCGCCCTACCGGCCGCTGTGGTTGGGCCTGGGCGCGCTGTCGGTCGACCTGCTGTTGGCGCTGGTCGTGACCAGCCTGCTGCGCGCCCGCATCGGGTACCGCACCTGGAAAGCGGTCCACTGGGCGGCCTACGCCTGCTGGCCCGTCGCCGTGCTGCACGGCATGGGGACCGGGACCGATACCCGGCTCGGCCCCGTGCTGCTCCTGTACGCCGGCTGCCTGGCCGCAGTGGTGCTGTCGGTGTCGTGGCGGCTGGTCGACGCGTTCGCCCTTGAGCGGAGGGCGGCCGCCGGCGGGCGGGCGAGCGCCGTCGGCGTGACCGCCACCCTCGCCAGCGTCGCCGTCCCGTTCGGCATCGTCGCCTTCCTCCTCGCCGGCCCACTGCGGCCGGGGTGGTCCCGTCGGGCCGGGACGCCGACCTCGCTGCGCACCGCGTCGGCGGCATCGGCACCCGCCACCTCACCGAACACCGGTGCCCCCGCGTCGGCAGGGGTGACCGCGCCGCCCGCCACCGGCGCGGCCGCGGCCGGCGCGTCGTTCACCGGCGCCTTCCGCGACACCTTGTCGGGGACCATCGACCAGTCGACCGACGGGCGGACCGTGACGATCGACGCATCACTCGCCGGGCAGGCGCCGGGCCGCCTTCGGATCGTGCTGCAGGGCCAACCGGCGGCCAGCGGAGGGATCGTCATGACCGCGAGCGGCGCCTCGCTCGGCCCGACGGGCCAGCCGGACCTGTACCGGGGCTCGGTGCGGTCGCTGGCCGGGACGCGGCTCGGGCTCGCCCTGGCCGGTCCGGGCGGCGCCGCCCTCGATGTCAGGGTCCAGCTGGCGGTCAACGGCACCGGCGTGAGCGGCACGGTCTCTGGTGGCCCGGGTACCACGACGGGGTCCGGCGATGGCTGAGGTGTCTGCGCCCGTCGCCCCGCCGTCGGGCGTGGCCCGCCTGCTCGCCGCTGGCGGCGGGCTGCGCGAGCACCTGGACTGCTTCGGGCCGCTCCCGGTCGGCGTCGACGTGGCGGCGGCCGCCGACGCGGCCGGGCTGCGCGGGCGCGGCGGGGCCGCGTTCCCGACGGCCGTCAAGCTGGCCGCCGTCGCCCGCCGCCGGCGCCCCATCGTGGTGGCCAACGGCACCGAGGGCGAGCCCCTGTCCGCCAAGGACAAGACGCTCCTCGTGACCGCGCCCCACCTCGTCCTCGACGGCGTCGTGCTCGCTGCGGGGGCCGTCGGCGCACTGGAGGCCGTGGTGTGCGTCGAACGGGCGGCCCCGCGGGTGGTTGCCGCGCTCGATGCCGCGCTGAGCGAGCGAGCCGACCCGTTGCCGATCTCGATCGCCGAGACGCCGAGCCGCTACGTGGTGGGCGAGGAGACGGCGCTCATCCACTGGCTGAACGGCGGTGACGCCAAGCCGACGACGGTCCCGCCCCGGCCCTTCGAGCGGGGGGTGAGCGGCCGCCCGACCCTCGTGCAGAACGTCGAGACGCTCGCCCACCTGGCGCTCATCGCCAGGTTCGGCCCGTCGTGGTTCCGGTCCCTCGGGACGGCCGAGGACCCCGGGACCGCGTTGGTGACGATCGGCGGGGGCGTCGAGTCGCCGGGCGTGTACGAGGTGGAGCAGGGGAGCGGGCTCCTGGCGACGCTGCGGGCTGCCGGGCTGCCCGACGGGCCGCCGCCGCCGGTGCTGGTCGGCGGGTACTTCGGCACCTGGCTCTCGCCCGACGCCGTCGCCGGCGCCGCGCTCGGGCCCACTGCCCTGCGGGGCGCTGGGGCGTCGTTCGGGTGCGGCGTGCTGTGGGCGCTCCCGCCCGACGCGTGCGGGCTGGCGGAGACGGCGCGGGTCGCGCGCTGGTTCGCCGAGCAGAGCGCGGGGCAGTGCGGGCCGTGCATCAACGGCCTGCCCGCCATCGCCCGGGCGCTGGACGCCGTCGTCGCCGGGCGCTCGGTGCCGGTCGCCCTCGAGCACCTGGAGCGGTACGCCGCGCTCGTCACCGGGCGGGGTGCCTGCCACCACCCGGACGGCGCGGCGCGGCTGGTCACCAGCGCGCTCGCCGTATTCGAGGGCGAGCTCCGCCGCCACGCGGGGAGCGGCCCCTGCCGGGCGTCGCGCCGCCACGTCCTCCCCATCCCGGCCGCGGGCGGGTGGCGATGAGCCGGCTGCACCTCGAGGTGGACTGGATCGCCTGCAAGGGCCACGGGCTGTGCGCGGAGCTGCTGCCCGAGCGGATCACGCTCGACGACTGGGGCTACCCGATCATCGACCCCCGGCCCGTCCCGCGCGAACTGGAGGCCCACGCCCGGCGGGCCGCCGACGCCTGCCCGACGCTGGCACTGGTCCTGCGCATGGAGGAGCTGGCCCGGCGCCGGTAGTGGCCGGCGCCTCCGCCACGCCGTGACCGCACCGGGGCCCCCTTCACCGGGCACTTCTCCCTCCGGCACCCGACGGCTCCCGGGGCCATTGGGCCCCTGGACGCGTTGGCACCGGTCCGGCGCCGACCCGGTGCCAACGAGACCCGGGATGAAGAACGGCCCTGCCGCGGTTGACGCCCGTGATGCCCGACCCCGGGGGCGGCTGGGACCCTGCGCAGTACCACCGGTTCCGCCGCGAGCGTGAGGCCCCGTTCGGCGACCTCCTCGCCCTGGTGCGGCCCGTGCCCGGTGGGCGCGTGGCCGACCTCGGGTGCGGCACGGGGGAGCTGACCGCCCGCCTCCACCACCACGTCCGCGCCCGCGAGACCGTCGGCATCGACCGGTCGGCCGAGATGCTCGCCGACGCCGGCCGCCTGGCCGTGCCGGGGCTCCGCTTCGAGGCCGGCGACATCGCCACCTTCGGCGGGTCGTGGGACGTCGTGGCGTCGAACGCCGCCCTCCACTGGGTCCCCGACCACGAGGCGGTGCTCGCCCGCTGGGCGGGCACGCTGCGCCCCGGGGGCCAGCTGGCGGTCCAGGTCCCGGCCAACGTCGACCACCCGGCGCACCGCATCGCCGCGGCGGTCGCCGAGGAGTTCACCGAGGCCTTCGGCGGGCCGCCGCCGGCGGACCCCGTGCTGTCGGTCCTGGCGCCCGGCCGGTATGCCGAGCTGCTCGACGAGCTCGGGTTCGCCGACCAGCACGTCCGCCTCCAGGTCTACGGCCACCGCCTGGCGTCGACGGCTGACGTGGTCGAGTGGCTCAAGGGCAGCAGCCTGACCCGGTTCCGGTCGCGCCTCGACGACGCCACCTATGCCGAGTTCCTGGACCGCTACCGCGCCCGGGTGGTGGCCGAGATGGGCGAGCGTGCCCCCTACTTCTACGCCTTCAAGCGGATCCTGATGTGGGGGCAGGCCCCAGGCTGAACCGCCCCCGCCCGGGCCCGATCGAGGTCGCCCACGCCCGCGCAGGTGCGCCGTACGATCGGCGGTCGTGCACCCCTACGTGGCCGAGGAGTTCTCCCCGGCGGAGGCCGACGTCCTCAGGCGCTACTTCACCAACCTCGACCAACCCGTGTTCGCCCTGGTCAACCTGCCCGAGGTCGTGAAGGGCGCCCTCTTCGCCCGCTACTCCCGGACGCACCTGAGCCTGCGGCGGCTGTTCTTGAAGGAGTTCGTCGGCCACCTCGACATGACCGGCGACCTCACCATGGACGCCACCGTCGGCCTGGCACGGGCCGAGGAGCTCTACGACCGGGTGTTCTTCGAGTACGGCGACGATTCCGTGGCCCAGCTCGGCGGGGTGCACCTCGCCTGCGAGCAGGCGTCCAACGTGCTGACGAAGATCCTCGAGTGGGGCCGCCTCATGTCCTACCTCGAGCAGTCCACCAGGTACATCGCCTACGACGCACGGCTCGACAACGGCCGGTACCGCTACTACCGCGACCCGGCCGTCCTCCAGGGCCCGCTCGGGGCGCGCTACGTGGGCGACATGGACCGCATGTTCGACACCTATGCCGGCCTGCTGCCCGACATGCAGGGCTGGTTCGCCGAGCTGTACCCGCGTGAGCCAGGGGACAGTGACTTCGCGTGGCGCCAGGCGGTCAAGGCCAAGGCCCTCGACTCGCTGCGCGGCCTGCTCCCGGCGGCGAGCCTCTCCAACGTCGGCATCTACGGCACCGGCCAGGCCTACGAGGGGCTGCTGTTGCGGATGCGGGCCAACCCGCTGCCCGAAGCGCGGGCGTACGCCGTGATGATGCTCGACGAGCTGCGCAAGGTGATCCCGAGCTTCCTGCGCCGGGTGGACCTGCCCGAGCGCGGTGGGGCGTGGTCGGCCTACCTGGCCGACACCCGCGCCGCAATGGAAGAGGTGGCCGGGCGCGTCTTCGGCGGGACCGACGCCGAGCCGCGCCCCGCCGTCACCCTGGTCGACTTCGACCCCGACGGTGAGGACAAGGTCCTGACGGCGATGCTGTACCCGTACACGGCGTTGCCCGAGGACCAGATCGCGGCCGCCGTGCGCCGGATGAGCGCGGACGAGCGCGTGGCGGTCGTGCGCGCCTACGTCGGCGAGCGCACCAACCGCCGCCACAAGCCCGGCCGCGCCCTCGAGCGCACCGACTACCGCTTCGACGTGCTCTCCGACTACGGCGCGTTCCGCGACCTGCAACGGCACCGGCTGCTGACCATCGAATGGCAGTCGCTCACCCCCGACCACGGCTTTGACGTCCCGGATGCGGTCCTGGCCAACGGGGCCGAGGCACCCTATGAGGACTCCCTCGAACGTTCTCGCTCGCTGTACGAGGCGCTTGCCGAGCGCTACCCACAGCAGGCCGCCTACGCGGTCGCGCTCGCCTTCAAGGTCCGGTACGTGATGCAGTTCAACGCCCGGGAGGCGATGCACCTGCTCGAACTGCGCACCGGCCCACAGGGCCACCCCACATATCGCGCCGTGTGCCAGGAGATGCACCGCCTGATCGCCGAGCAGGCCGGCCACCGCGCCATCGCCGAGCTGATGGCCTACGTCGACCACGGGTCCTACGGGCTCGAGCGGCTCGACGCCGAGCGTCGCGCCGCGTCGCGACGGCTCGCGCAGGCGGCGCCCGGCAACTAGGCGTGGGGCCCGCGCGCCGGGGAGCGCAGCGCGTCCCGCGGCGATCGCGGTCGCTCGTTCAGGTCATCGCCACCCCGGTCGATAGGGTCGTCATGGCGCTCCGGCGTACCCGGTCGCGTCGCCTGCGCGGGGCCAGCGCGGTCGTGGCAGTGGCCGTCGCCGGCACCGTGAGTGGTTCCGCATTCGCAGGCGCGCGCTACGTGATCCGCCCTGGCGACACGCTGACGTCGGTTGCCGCCCGTCTCCATGTGACCGCGGCTGCACTGAGCGCGGCGAACCACATCCACGACCCGAACCGGATCTACGCCGGCGCCACGCTCGTCGTGCCCGGGCGTGCGTTCAGCGCGGACGCCCCGTCGTCGTCGGCCGACCCGATCACACCGGGCCCGCTGGCGCCGGTGGCGGTCCCGGCACCGGGCGCCCCCCGCTACCCGCTCGCTCTGCTGGCGCACCCCGACCGCATGGCGCTGCAGCCGTACTTCCGGTACTGGGCGCGTGCGTACGGTGTCCCCGCGGGCCTCGTCGAGGCGGTCGCGTGGACGGAGTCCGGGTGGCAGGCGAACGTCGTGTCCAAGACCGGTGCGATCGGTATCGGGCAGATCGAGCCATCGACGGCGGTGTTCGTGTCGCACGACATCCTGCACCTCGCGTCGACGCTCGACTCCCATCTGCCCGACGCGAACATCCGGATGTCCGCCGCGTACCTCGCGTGGCTCCTGTGGGCGTCGAAGGGCGACGTCGCCGTCGCGGTCGGCGGCTACTACGAAGGCCTTTCGACCTTACAGAACAAGGGTGTGTACGACTCGGCGCGCCGGTATGTTGCCAACGTCGCCGCGACGTGGGCCGCGCTCCGCTCTGGGTGAACGCCGCCAAAAATTGTTGTAACGGCTTGACCTGCGGGGACGCGCGAAGTGCCTGGTCGGCTCCGCGTGTTGCTGCTTGACGGAGGGGCGAGAGACTGCTTCGATACCGCCGTCCCTTACGCCCCAGACGCCAGGTCGTGGGCCTCCGGTCTTCTCGAACCACTCTGACAAGGGGGGACGGGTGGGTCGGAGGGGGTGCTCCAAGGGGTGGCGAAGGGCCCGGGTGGCCAAGTAGAGAACGTCCGAATAACCCGTCCGGCCATCAGGCCGGTCAGGGCTAAAGGATGGCCCCAACGGTTCCCGGGCCCTGCGCTTTCCCCAGCTCCACAGCGCAGGGCGCCTTCGCCGGCGAGCTGGTCCCCGCGGCGCGATCGCGCGTCGGGCGGGCCCCGATGACGGCGGGACGGCGCGCGAACGAGGTGTATCGTCTCGCCGCCTTCCGGCTGTGTGAGGACCCCAATTGCCCGACGACGACGATGAAGAGATCGAACCCGAGGACCTCGACGACGACCTCGAGGAACCCGAGGACCTCGACGAAGCCGACCTCGAGGACCTCGAGGACGAAGACCTCATCGACGAGGAGGGGCTAGGCGACGACGAGGACGTCGACCTCGACCTCGACGAGGAGGAGGAGGCCGTCGAGGTGCCGGTCGCGGTCGTCCCCGACGAGGACGAAGAGGAGGACGACGAGGAGGAGCCCGAGCCCGACGAGATCGAGGCGACACTGGACGAGATCCTCAAGGAGCGCCTCGTCGTTGTGGACGACGAAGAGGACGACGAGGAAGAGGAAGCGTCCGACGTCGACGACCGCGGCGAGTCCGTCGGGAAGGTGCTGCCGAAGCAGCCAGGCGAGTTCGTGTGCCAGTCGTGTTTCCTCGTCAAGCACCCGAGCCAGCTCGCCGACCCCGCGCGGATGTGGTGCCGCGACTGCGTGTGATCGCGCCCGCCCGGGCCGCGTGACGGCGGCGGGGGTTGCGTCTGTAGCCTGGGCGGGAGCCTCACGAGGGAGAACGCGTCGTGGCCGACACCAACACGCCACTGGACCACCTCGTTGATTTGCTGGTCTACGCGCCGGTCGGTCTCGCGCTGACGATCAAGGACGACTTGGGCGCCATCATCGAACGCGGGCGGCGCACCGTCGCGCCGCAGGTGCAGGTGGCCAAGTTCATGGGCCGGCTGGCCTTCGCCCAGGCGTCCCGAGCGGCAAGTGACCTCGTCGACGACACCATCAGTCGGGTGGCGCCGGGCGCGCCGCCCGCCGCCGCACCGCCGCCCGGCCCGGCAGAAGAGCGCGTGAGCGCACAGGTCGCGAGTGGCAACGGGAGCGGGGGAGGAGGCGCGCCGAGCGGCGCAGCGGCACCGGACGAGGCACAACTGGCGATCCCGGGCTACGACAGCCTCTCGGCCGCGCAGGTCGTGCAACGGCTCGGTGGCCTCCGCGACGCGGAGCTCGACGCCGTGCGGCGCTACGAGGAGGCGCACCGAGGGCGGCGGACCATCCTCGGCAAGGTCGACCAGTTGCAATCCGGCCAGACTTGACGGCCGCACGCGACCCGGCGCCGCGGCCCGAACTCTGCGTCGGCGCGGTCGTGGTCGCCCAGGACCGGATCCTGATGGTGCGGAGGGGCCGCGGGCCGGCGCAGGGGGAGTGGTCGGTCCCCGGGGGGCGTGTGGAGGCGGGGGAGACGCTTGCGGAAGCCGTGGTGCGCGAGCTGGCGGAGGAGACCGGGCTGCACGGCGTGTGCGGCGACCTCGTCGGGTGGGTGGAGCGGTTCGGCCCCGACCACCACTACGTGATCCTCGATTTCCGCGTCGTCGTGCTCGATGACGACGTCCCCAGGGCGGGCGACGACGCGGTCGAGGCGACGTGGGTACCGCTGTCCGCGATCGGCGAGCTGCGGGTGGTGGAAGGCCTGGTCGAGTTCCTCGCCGATCACGGCATCGTCGAGCTGATCGCCTGACGGCGCCCGGCGGGCGCTACCAGCGAGCGGTCGACGGGACCTCCGGCGAGCCCGTCGCGGGCGCGTCGTCGCGGGCGGCGGGGGCGTCGGCAGCAGGATCGGCAGCAGCATCGGCCGGCGCCGCCGCCGCCTCAGGCGCAGGGGGATCAGCCGCCACCGCAGGAGTCTCGACCGAAGCGGCGACGGGGGGCTCCAGCTCGGCCTGAGGGGGCTCGGCGGCCGCGCCGGTTGCCTCGGTCGCCTGCGAGGGCTCGGTGGCGTGCGAGGGCTCGGTGGCGACCGCGGACTCGGTCACCGCCTGCGAAGGTTCGGTGACGGCGTACGGGGCTTCGCTCACCGCCGGGGGCTCGCTGACCGTCGCAGGCTCGCTGACCGTCGCAGGCTCGCCGACCGTCGCGAGCTCGCTGACCGTCGCGGGCTCGCTGACCGTCGCGGGCTCGCTGACCGCCTGCGGGGGTTCGACGGCGGGCGGCTCGGCAACAACGGGCGCTGGCTCGACCGGTACGGCGGGGGCGGCGGTCGCCACTGACGGTTGGGGCGGTGTGCTCGGCTGGGGCGGTGTGCTCGGCGGTCGGTCGGGCGGCGCCTGGTCGCCTGCGGCGCGGGGCCGCCCGGTCGGTGGCCGGGGGGCACCACGCGGCGGCCCGGGGGGCGGCGGCATGTGCAGCCCGAGCATGGCCGCAAGGGCGGGCACCCGCCCCGACGCCTGGCGGGCGGCGGAAAGCAGCGACTCCGGCGGCGACGCCGGCAGGCCGGCGGGCTTCACCGAGCGCCGCACCGGTGATTCGAGGACCGCCGCGAGCAGCGCCGCCCACCGCTCGGGCGGCGTGTCGGGCCCCATCGCCTGTGAGGCGGCATCGGTCAGGCGGGTGAGGAGCTCGGCAGGGAACCGCGTCCTCGGGTCGGGCGGCCGGCCGGCGACCCGCAGGGCGCGTGTCACGCGGCCCTCGTCGAGGTGGGTCGCGACCTCTGCCACCCACGCTTCGCGTGCCGCCGCCTCACGGCGGTCGAGGGCCTCGCGCAGGCTCTTGGCCAGGATGCGGCTCTCGTCGTCGCGCGCGGCCGCATCGCCACCAGCGACGACGGAGCGGAGGTCCCGGAGGCCGATCTCGTCGATGTCCTTCTCCGCCGCTTCAGCACGGTCGCGCCACTCGGCAGCCTTCAACCGCGGCAGGAGTTCTTCGGCGAGAGCCAGCAGGGGCTCGGGCTTGACCTCCGGCCGCCCCTCTTCCTTGGCGCGGGCGTTCTGCTCCTGGACGGCGCGTCGCACCGCCGGGATGCCCCCGTGGAGCACCTGCTCGGCGACGGCGCGCTCCTCGGGCGCGAGCGACTCGAGGACCTGGTTGCGGTGGGTGCTACCCGGGCTCAGGCGCTTCGGGCGGGCCGGCCCTGCCGCAGCCCGTTGCCGGCCCTGGTCACCCTCGGGGCTGCGCGTGTCCGGTCGCCTCGACGCGGGGCGGGTGCCGCCACGGTCGCGAACCGGCCCGGCGCCACGGTCGCGGGGGGAGCCTTCCCGGCCGGCCCTCGACGGCGTCGGCCGCCCGCCCTCGCCCGTGCGCTCGCCCGACGGCCGGCTGGCGCCGCGGCGCTCGCCGTCGCCGCGTCGCTCGCCCTCCCCGCGTCGCTCGCCCTCGCGGTGCCGTTCGCCGGCGCCCTCGCCGGGGCGGTCCGGTCGCGGCGGCCGGTCGGGCCGCGCGCTGCGCTCGTCGCGCCCGCGCGGGCCGCGGTCGTCCCGGTCGCGTCGCGGGCCGCGATCGTCACGGTCGCGCCGCGGCCGCACGCTTTTCGGGACAAGTGACGTGGTGACGCCTTCGAACGGCCGCGAATCGGTGAGGAGTTCGAGGCGCTCCGGGTCCGGTCGCTTGCCGGGCGGCGGGGACACCGACGTGATCGTCGTGCCTTCGAGCTCGAACTCGGCCTCGGCCCGCAGCACGTCCCCGACCTTTGCGCCCGCGGGGAGCAGGCCGCCATCGAGGACTCCCTTGGGCTGCTTGGCCCCACTGACGCGCCACGTCCATGACCCGTCGGGCCGCGCGCTCGTCAGCTCGATGTCGATCCTGCGGGGCATTGCACGCTCCAACCTACACAACCGGGCCCGATGGCCTTCGGGGCGGTGCCGCGACGGGGCACCGAATCGGTGCTCAGGGATGCGGTGTCGTCGTCGACGTGGTGGACGTGGTGGGGCTCGTTGTCGTCGTCGGCGCAAGGACCCAGAGCGGCTCCGGTGCGGGGTGGGGGACCAGGCCCGCGGCATCCGCAACCTGGTACACCTTGGCGTACGCGAGCACCTCGGTCGCGTAGTCGTTCGAGTGGTTGTACGAGAAGTACGCCGCCTGCAGGTTGTCGTCGGTCTGTAGGTCCTTCGACGTCGCGCACAGGTACATCGCCGCCCCGAGCGTCGCGTCGTAGATGTTGTCGACGTCCTTGACGCCATCGCCGTTGCCGTCCTCGCCCCATCGGGCCCAGGTGGACGGGATGAACTGCATGGGGCCCTCGGCGTGGGCGAACTCGCCGTTCTGGTCCTGGATCAGCGTGGTCCCGTTGCGCCCCGTCAGTGGCACGCCGACGATATGCGGGACGAGGTCGCCGTTGGCCGCGAGGTGCGCGTCCTGCGCGCGTCCGTGGTCCGATTCGACCTTCCCGACGCCTGCGATGCCCCACCACGCGAGGTGGCAGCCCTTGGCCTGCACCGTCAACGCCGCGCGCTGGTAGGCGTCGAGCACCATGCGGGGGATGTCGGTGTTCGGTGTGGTGACCGCGTCGCTCGTCAACGTCAACAGCGACTGCCGGTCGGTGAGCGCCGTTGTCGCGTCGACGACGGCGGCCTGCGCTGACAGTACGTCTGCGTCTGCGGACGCCTTCTCGGCTTCGGCGTGCTGCAGCGCGTCGGCCGCGCTCCGTGCCGTGCGCGTGCTCGTCTCGCGCGCCCGGCCGTACGCGGCGATGGCGTCGCTGCCCGCGTTCGCGACGGCGGAGAAGTACCCCTCACGTCGCGCGAAGTCGTTGATGTTGCCGGACCGGAGCAGCTGCTGCACGGGCGCAGCCGGGCCACCTGACACGTAGGCGTCGACGGCGAGGATGCGGAGGCGCGCCCGCGCCGCCTCGAGGGCGATGGCCTGCTGGCGCTGGGTGGTGTCGAGGTCCTCCAGTCGCTGCGACTCCGCCGCCAGGGCGTTGGCCGCGACCGTGTCGGCCGCCTGAGCCTTGGCGAGGTCGGCGTGGGCGAGGTCGAGGGCGGCCTGGGCGGCGCCGACTTCGGCCTGCACGTTGGCGAGGAACTCGGCGGTGATGGCGTTGAGCTGGAGGTCGGTGACCGGCGTGCCGGGTGCCGCCGTGGTCGACGTCGTCGACGAGGTGGACGAGGTGGAGGACGTGGAGGCCGGCGCACCCGCAGACGAGGGGGGCGCGGAGGTCGGTGCTGGCGTGGACGTCGACGTGGCGGGGGGCAGGGTCGTGGTCGCCGGTGTCGCCGACCATGCGGGTGCCGCGCCAACGAAGGCCGCGACGAGCGCGGTCGCGACGACCAGGGCACGGGCGCGGGGCACGGCCATCGCGGTCACAGTCGGCAGGTGGCTGGCGCAGTGCAGCGCACGGGGGAAGTGGGGGAGCAGGGCAACACGGGGAGGGGCGGCTCACGGCCGCCCGTGGCGCCTCACAGCCGCGACACGGTACCGCACGGCCCTGTGCCGGCCGGCCACCGCGATGCTCACTCGTTCGGGAGCAACGTGATCCGACTGCCCCGGCCGACCGCCTTCGTGGGGCGGACGGGGTGGGCGGGGCCGAGGGGGCCGACCGATGCCTGCTCGAGGATCGTGAGCGTCACCGTGGAGAGCGTCTGGCCGGCGGGGGTCCCGTCGAGCAGGCGCGGCACCCAGCCGGTCGTGCCGGCGTCGATCACGCCGGCGCCGCTCGGGGCGACGTAGTAGGTGAAGTCGGCCGAGCTTGGCGCGCCGCGGCAGGTGATCGGGGAATCGGCGAGCAGCTCCACGCCGCTGCCCGGTGGTTGCGCGTCGGCGGAGCTCCAGTGGTCGTACTCGGAGCCGACGACGCCCGCGAGGTGCTGCCCTGCCGACGCGCCCGTCCCTGCCCAGACCCACGCTCCCGGGTCGGTGACGACCATGTCCGCGTGCACGGGGTTGCACTCGTACATCTCCCCGAGCAGCGTGCTCTCGGGCTGGTTGACCGGCGCCTGCCGCCACGACACCGTGACCTCGCCCGGGTCGGTCCGGAGGACGGGGTCGACCGCGGCGACGCGGTAGTTGACCTCCTCGCGGTCAGGCCCGAGCGCCGACGGCACGAGACGGATGTGGCGGTAGACGGCGTTGCCGCCGAAGAACGCCAGGTTCACCCCGTGGTCGCGCGCGAAGGTCAACGCGTCGCGCATGGCCGTCGAGTAGTACTCGTCGTGGCCCATCGACACGATCACGCGGTGGCGCAGGAGCAGTGCCGGGCGCTCCGCGATGTCGATCGAGGTCGCGTACGAGACGTCGAGCCCTGCCATCTCGGCGAGCTTCACCAGCTTCTCCTCGCTCCCGAGGAAGTCGCCCGAACCATTGCCGAGCGCGTACGGGCGGTCGAAGCTGACCGCGTCGGCGCGCCTCGGCGTCGGCGGGCGCGTCAGGCGCGTCGACGCCGCGGACGCGGAGTAGAGGTCCGCACCTCCCCACAGGTTGTAGGCCTGCCACGTGGTGACCGCGTTCACGAAGAGGACCGGCGCCGTCGACGCGTCATCGCGCACGGTGAGCGGGACGTACGTGTCCCACCCCGTCGAGGTCACGAGCTTGAACAGGTAGTCGCCCGGCGGCCAGTCGGCGGTGATGTCGACGGTGAGCGACGGCGCCCACGGCGCGGAGTCCATGTCCGTGCCCTGGGCGTACACCGGCGGCCGCTGGCGTACGCCCGGCTGCGGCGGTGACGTCCAGACCGCTCTCGCCAGGATCCCGCCGTACCACCCCATCCGGAACGCCGTGGCCGTCCATGACGGCTCAGTGGACGAGACATAGAGCCGGACGCGGTCGCCCTGCTGCGCGCTGACGAGGTCCGCGTACCCCTCGATCTGCCCAGCCGTGCTCGGGTGCTGCACGGTCCAGCCGCGCGTGCCCGGGCGGGCGTTCTCCTCGCGGACCCACGCCGCGCCTGCCCCCGCGGGGGCCGCCGCCGTCGTCGGGGGCGTGGTGATAACCACGCGCGCTGCGGGCGGCGTACCCGTCGGACGCGCCGCGCCCCGGGTCGTCCCGGGCGTGCCGCTGGCGAGCCCGTACGCGATCGCGCCCGCGACGGTGAGGGCTACCACGCCGAGAGACATGGCGCGACGCGTCAGCCGGAATGGTGCCGTGGCCAGAGGGTACCGGAGGGTCAGCGCGTCGCGGGGGGCAGGACGCGCGCCAGCTGGCGGGACATGGCGACCACGCGCCCGTCGGCGTCCCACAGCATGCAGTCCTCCTCGAGCTCGCCGTCGACGAGGACCCGCGTCTCGATCCGCGCCCGCAACCAGCCCGGCGCCGGGACGCCGCGCACGTGCACGGTCAACTCGATGGTCGGCACCCACCCGGTCTCGAAGGCGGCGAACACGGCCGGGGGTGAGGCGTCCACGAGCAAGGGAAGGTGCTCCGGGCCCGTCGGCCCGTCCTCGGCCATGCGCAGCCAACCTTCGAGGCGCGTCGGCGCACCGCGCGAGGCGAGCGCGCGCGCCGACGCCGGGCTGGGGCGGAACTCGACGCGGTCGGCGATGGCGGGCCGTTCGTCGAGGCCGCCGGCGGGGCGCTCGCCGATGAACCCGCACTCCTCGGGCGGCGGCAGTGACGGTGGGGCGACGGAGACGAGCGTCGGGCCGTTGGACGCGCGCAGGTCGGCGTAGGTGGCGAGCACGGCGACGCGCGCCCGGTCGCGCTGCCACAGCGTGGCCGCTGCCGTCGAGAGCGAGCGGCCCTGCTTGAGCACGGTGACGTCGACGGTGGCCGGCCCGTGCTCGCATGTCGCGAGGAAGTGCGCGCTGACGGCCAGCGGGTGGGGCTGGTCGACCTCGGCGGCGACGGCGGCCAGCGCCACCGCGAGCACGTAGCCCCCGTTCGGCACGGAGATGTCCCAACGGTCGGTGAGCTCGGCCTCCCAGCGCCCGGGCTCGCCGGCGGGGACGACGCGAGTGTCCTCCTCGAACGGTGACGGCACGGCGGCGAGGCTATGGCGTCGCGGCGAGGTGTTCCGCCCGATGGCGCAGATGGGCGCGTGGCCGGGACGCGCTCCCGCAGCCGGGTGCGGAGGGGTCGGCGGCTCAGGGCGCGCCGCAGAAGTGGTGGAAGGCGATCGCCGCGGCCGTGGCGACGTTGAGCGAGTCCACGCCGTCGCGCACCGGGATGCGGGCGCGCCGCGACGCGGCGGCGAGCGCCCCTGGGCTGAGGCCGTCGCGTTCGGCACCGAACAGGAGGGCGACACGACCACCCGGCGGGAACTCGCCAAGGTCCTCTGCGCCAGGCGCGGGCGTGAGCGCCACCAGCTCGAAGCCCGCCGCGGCCAGGCCCGCCAACGCGTCGGGCCACGGCGACAGCGTGGTGAACGGCAGGCGCAGCACGCAGCCCATCGACACCCGCACCGAGCGCCGGTAGAGCGGGTCCGCGCACGTGGGGGAGAGGAACACTGCGTCGACGCCGAGCGCGGCGGCGTTGCGGAACAGGGCGCCGATGTTCTCGTGGTCGTTCAGCGCCTCGAGCACGGCAACGGTGCGGGCACCGCGGAGGAGGGCGGACGGCTCCGGGTAGGGGAGGCGGCCGGCGGACGCCACGGCGCCGCGGTGGATGTCGAACCCGGCGACGGCCTCGAGCACCTCCTTGGGCGCGACGTAGACCGGTGCGTCGAGGCCGTCGAGGACGTCGCGCAGGTGCGCATAGCGCGTCGGTGCGACGAGGACCGAGCGCACCGGGTAGGGCGAGACCAGGAGTTGGCGGATGACGAGCTCGCCCTCGGCGATGAACAGGCCGCGCCCGTGCTCAACCCGCCGGCGCAGCGCCGCGTCGGTGAGCCCGACGTAGTCAGCGAGGCGGGCGTCGCGTGGGTCGTCGACGGCGATGGGCTCGGCCATGCCCCTTGAGTGTGCAACGCCGGCGCGGCGGGCGTGCCGCCGCCCGTCGCCTGCCGTGGGTACCGTGCAAGGGATGGCCGAGGCCAAGCGCACGGGCGGGTTCGTCGGATGGGCGCGCGACCATGTCGCCGCAGCGGCGGGCCTGACGGTGGCGGCGGTGGTCGCCGTCGTGGTCGTGATCATCGTCATCGTGAGCGCCGCGTCCGGGGGCTCGGGAACGCCGACGGTGGCGCCTGGCAGCATCGTCGAGCACGGCCCCCTGAGCAGCGGCTACCGCATCACCGGCACGCTGAAGGCCAAGACGGCGGCGGCCGCGACGGTGACGATCACGTCGGTCGACTTTGCGGCGCCCGAGGCCCGCAACGTCGTGCTGTTCGCCGGGCAGGTCATCACGTTCGAGCAGCCGACCCAGGGCGTCGTCGCCGTGGCGCGCAACGGCCACCGGGTGAACGGCGTGGCCCAGTTGCACACCAACGACACACTGACCCTGGTCGGGCAGTTCACGACCGTCGGCGCCCCGCCCGGCCACCAGGGCTACGCGTTCTTCGGGATCGAGGCGCGCACGAAGTAGGGGTCCACGCCAACGCGAGGGCCACAGGCCTACGATTACGTCACAGTGACAGAAACCGCGATGGACGGGGAGCGCAGCGGGGAGGTGGCCCGCTGCGCCTGGTGCCACCGGCCGTTGCCGGCGCAGGTCGGGCCTGGCCGCCCGCGGCGGTTCTGCCGGCGGAGTTGCCGCCAGCGCGACTACGAAGGCCGCCGCCGGGCCGCCGAGCGCGGGCTCGACGAGTCCGAGATCATCATTGCCCGCGCCCGGCTCGACGTCCTGCACGACCGGCTGTACGTGCTGTCGTGCGCCGTCGAGGACGTCGACGCCGACCTGGCGCGTGCCACGGGCGCCGAGGACTACCGGGCGGCCGCCGAGTGGTTGCTCGAGGCGGCGCGGCCGCTCGTCGGCGACGACACCGTCTGACGCACGCCGGACACGCACGCCGGAACACGCGCGCCTGCACACGGCGCCGCACGTGTTGGCGCCGATTCGGTGCCGGTCCGGTGCCAACGGGCACGGCGCCGACATGGGCAACGAGCCCCTCTCGCGCCGTCGGGGCGCCGCGCTCCGTCCGCCCAGAATGCCGGTTATGTCAAGTAAGCATAGGGAACCTGACCGTGACCGCCCTCCCTGCGGTGGGGTGCCCATCACCGCAGGTCGCGCCAGGTCACGGCTGCACGACGACCTTGCCGGTCACGCGGCGTTCCACCAGGTCCGTCAGCGCCGTCGCCACGCCGTCCAGGCCGACCACCCGGTCGATCACCGGGTGGACCTTGCCGTCGGCGTGCCAGCGCATGACGTCGTCCCACACGCCCGCCATGAACGCCCGCCCGGCGTCGTCCTTGCTGTAGGCGCCGAGGTACACGCCGAGGACGGACTGGTTGCGGTACAGCAACAGGTTCGCCGCGATCTGCTGCACGCCGCCGGCGAACCCGACGACGAGCAGCCGCCCCTCCGACGCCGTGCACTTGCGGGCCGCGTCGAACATGGCCCCACCGACGGGGTCGAACACCACGTCGGCGCCCCGGCTGCCCGTCAGGTCGAGCACGGCGTCGGCCAGCGGCGCCGCCGACGTATCGACCACCGCGTCGGCGCCCAGCGCCAGGCAGGCCGCGGCCTTGGCCGGGGACCCGGCGGCGGCGACCACCCGGGCGCCGAGCACCTTGCCCACCTGGATGGCCGCCGTGCCCACGCCTCCCGCTCCGCCGAGGACGAGCAGCGTCTCCCCCGCCACCAGCCCGGCCCGCCGGATCAGGGAGACGTGGGCCGTCGTGAAGGCGATCAGCATCGCCGCGGCGGCCCCCGCGCTGACGCCTTCGGGTACCGGGTAGAGCCGGTCGGCGGCTAGCAGCGAACGCTCGGCCAGGGCGCCGTAGGGCAGCTCGGCCACGCCCGCCACGGCGCGGCCGACGAGCGACGGGTCGGTGCCCTCGCCCACCGCCACGACGGTGCCCGCGACGTCGAGCCCGGGGGTGAACGGCAGGGGCGGGTGCAGGGCGTAGGTGCCCCGGCACAGCAGCACGTCGGGCAGGTTGAGCGCGGCGCCGCCGACGGCGATGACCACCTGGCCGGGGCCGGGTTCGGGCGCGTCGGTGTCCTCGACGCGGGCCACGTCCGCAGGCTCGCCATGGGCGTGCACGCGGACGGCGCGCATCACCACGCACCTCCGGCGCGCGCAGCGGCGAGCCGGGCGTCGTCGTAGCCGGCGACGTCGCGCAGGACGCGCTCGGTGTCGGCGCCGAGGGCCGGAGGCGCCGCCGTGGCGGTCCGGCGCGCCCCGTCGACGACGAACGGGCTGGTGACGACCGTCTCGCCGCCGACGTCGGTCGTGGCCACGCACGGGTCCCCCAGGGCCGCCTCGACGGTGCGCACCACGGCTGCCGGGATGCCGGCGGCGGCGAGGGCAGCCACCCACTCCCCTGCCGTCCGGCGGGCGAACGCCGCCTGCATGGTGGCGACGAACTCGTCGAGCGACGCCCGCTGGCCTTCCACCGTCGACCACCGCGGGTCCTGCTCCCCCACGAGGGCGAGCAGCTTGGCGCGCATATGCATCGGCGTCTGCACGAGGACGCGCGCGCCGTCGGCCGCGGTGAGCACGAGCGTCGTCGGGGGCGCAAGCGTCCCCCCGCGGTCGCCGACGGTCAGCCACTGCAGCAGGCACTCAGCGAGGCTGAGCTCGATGTGGCAACCGCGCCCCGTCTGCTGGCGCGCGTAGAGGGCGGCGCAGATGGCGGTGGCCGCGTGGGCGGCGCCCGAGAGGTCCCCGACGGTCAGCGGGATGGGGCTGCCGCGCAACGCCACGGCACCGGTGAACGCCTGGATCGGGCCGTCGGTCGCCGGCTGGTCGGCGGCGGCATGGCCGGTGCCGTAGCCGGTCAGGCTGCAGTACACGAGCCGGGGGTTCAGGGGCCGGAGGTCGCCGTCGGTGATGCCGAGGCGCGCCGTCACGCCGGGCCGGAAGTTCTCGATGAGGACGTCCGACGCGGCCACCAGGTCGCGCAGCGCCGCGCCGCCCGCCGGGCGCTTGAGGTCGAGCACCACGCTGCGGCGGTCACGGTGCAGCGCCAGCCAGAACGGCGTCTGCCCGTCCCGGCTGCCCGCGCGCGTGGGGTCGCCGTCGGGCGGCTCGACCTTGATCACATCGGCGCCGAGCTCGCCGAGCGTGTGGGTGGCCATCGGCCCGGACAGGAACGTCGTCAGATCGATCACCCGGACGCCGGCGAGCGGCAGGTGTGGCTCCATGGCCCGGAAGCATGCCTCGCGCCCGGCACGACGGCCGAGGCCGGCGCGCCGCGAGCGGCGCGCCGGGCGGGAGCCCGGTGGCGGCGGGCGCTACGGCAGGACGGTCTGCGTGTCCCGGCCGGCGCGCAGCACCGTGCCCGGGGTGTCGCCGGTGGCCTTGCCGTCGACCACGGTGGAGACACCGTTGACGAGGACGCGGTGGACGCCCTGCGACCCCGCGGTCAGGCGGGCACTGCCGCCGGGCAGGTCGCGTACGAGCGTGGCGTCGTCGGAGCCGATCGTCTGCGGGTCGAACAGCACCACGTCGGCGCGGTACCCGGGCGCGATGCGCCCCCGGTCGCGCAGCCCAAACAGCTGCGCCGGGGTCTCGGTGAGCATCTGCACGGCGCGCTCGAGGGGGACGAGCTGGCGGCCGCGCACCATGTCGCCGATGAACCGCGTCGTGTACGGCGCCCCGCACATGCGGTCGAGGTGGGCGCCGGCGTCGGACCCACCGAGCATCACCCGCGGGTCGTTCCATACCTCCTTGCGGAGGTCCCAGCTCTCGCTGTTGTTGTCCGTCGGCATGGGCCACAGCACGGTGCGCAGGTCGTCGTTGAGCACGATGTCGAGCAGGGTGTCGAAGGGTTCCTGGCCCCGCTCGGCCGCGATGTCGCCGACGACGCGACCGCGCAGGCCGGCGTTGGCGGGCGAGTACGTATCCCCGATCACGTAGCGCTTCCAGGTGCCCAGCCGCCGGAACACGCCGGCCTCGGGCCGGTCGATCTTGGCGTTGAGGTCCGCCCGCACCGACGGCTGGCGCAGTGCCTCGATGCGCTCGGGGATGGGCAGGTTCATCACATCGCCCCAGCCCGGGACGAGGAACAGGGCGCAGAAGGTGCCGAAGCTCATGTTCATCGGCACGAGCACCGGCATCGTCAGCGCCACCACGCGCCCGCCCGCGGCACGCGCCGCGTCCGATGCGCTCAGCTGGCGCGGCACCCGCTCCGGCACCGACGCATCGACGGTCAGCACGTTCCAGTTGAGGGGGCGGCGGGCCGTCGCCGACATGTTGGTGAACAGCGCGATCTCGTCGTCGCTGAACATGTCGAGGCACCCCTGCACGATGGCCTCCAACGTCGTGCCCTCGTGCTCGGAGACGGCCTGGCACAGGGCGAGGACCTCGCCCTCCGTCGCGTGGCGCGATGCCACGGGCACGCCGTCCCCGTCGGAGTGGCTGCTCGAGCGCGTGGTGGAGAACCCGAGGCCGCCCGCCGCCAGCGACTCGTGCAGCAGGGACACCATCTGGGCGACCTGCGCGTCGGACGCCGGCCCTTCGACCGAGGACGGGCCCATCACGTAGCGCCGCAGGGCGCAGTGGCCGACGAGGAACCCGGCGTTGACGGCGATCCGCCCGTCGAGCCGGTCGAGGTACTCGGCGAACGACTGCCAGGACCAGTCGACACCGGCCTCGAGCGCGGCGAGCGGCATGCCCTCGACCTTCGACATCATCCGGCGCGTGTAGTCGGCGTCCTCGGGCTTCAGCGGCGCCAGCGTGAACCCGCAGTTGCCCCCGATCACCGTCGTCACCCCGTGCTCGTTCGAGGGGGTCGCGTACGGGTCCCACATCAGCTGTGCGTCGTAGTGGGTGTGGGGGTCGACGAAGCCGGGAGCCACGACCAGCCCATCGGCCTCGACGACCTCCTCGCCGGGCTCCCCCACCGCGTCGGCCCCGACCTCGGCGATGCGCCCGTCGCGCACCGCGACGTTCCCCCGAACGCCCGGCCTGCCCGTTCCGTCGACGATCGTCGCGCCCTTGATCAGCATCCCACCAGCGTATGTCAGCGGGCGCAGACCGCCGCCCGCGAGGCGACGGCGAGCGAGCGCTTCCACTGGCGCAGCACGTCGGCATCGAGGCCGTTGGTGCAGTAGCCCACCGACAGCCCGGTGGCGGGGTCGGCGAAGGCCACCTGCCCGCCGGCCCCGTTGTGGCCGAAGGCACGGGGCGACGCGGTGCGACCGAGGCCGCGGAACGCGGCCAGCCCGTCGTCCCCCGCTTGCACGAGGCCGAGGGTGCGGTTGGCGGGGATCTTCGTCACCCGCTCGGGCAGCGTGTTGCGTACGTGGCCGGTGGCGTCGGCCAGCAGCGCGGGGTCCCAGATACCGCCGGGGTTGTGGAGCAGGGCCTGGTAGAAGCGGGCCAGGTCGGCGGCCCGCATCACCCCTCCCCCGCCCGGGACGCCGGCCTGGCGGACGAACGGGTCGTTCATCTGGAGGAGGACCTCGTTCGTCGCGTCGCCCATGTCGATCTCGCGGACCCCGATCGCCGCTTCGAGGGCGTCGGGGTCGGTCGGCTGCCCGCACACCACCACGGGTGCGATCTCGCCACCCGTGCCGAGGACGCGCGGAAGCCCGAGCGGGCCGGTCACCCGCGCGTGGACCTCATCGCGGTAGTCGCGCCCGGTGACGGCCGAGATGATCTCGGCCAGGACCCAGTGGCCGGACATGGGGTGGTACTCGTACGTGCTCCCCGGCGGCCACTCGAGCTCCCACCGCGAGAACGCGGCGCGCCGGGTCGCGCTGGTCTCCGCGTCCCGGCGCCCCATCCAGGCATGCGGGAAGCCACCGGTGTGGAGCATCACCTGCTCCACGGTCACGACGTCTTTGCCGTTGGTGCCGAACTCGGGCAGATACTCGGCGACGGGCAGCTCGGTGCGGACCGAGCCGGACGCGATCAGCTGCCACACCACGCCGGTCACGACTGGCTTGGACGCCGAGAACACGGCGTAGCGCGTCTCGGTCGTGGCGTCGCCGTAGGCCTCCTCGGCGACGATCGACCCTTCGAAACCGAGCGCGACCTGGCACGACGGCAGCGTCCCCTCGTCGACGTCGCGACGGCAGCGCTCGAGCAGTTCCTTGACGGCGTTGTCGTCGATGGTCGGCATGCCAGCGACCCTACCCACCCACGAAGTCGGCAAGGAGGCGCCGGTAGGCGACGCTGAGGCGGTCGGCGCGCACGTGCAGCTCTTCGCGCAGGTCGAGGTGCAGGCCGCGGTGCGGGTACTGCTCGAGGACCGAGAGGTCCTCTTCGAGGATGTGCTCCTCGTCCTTCACGAATGCGTCGAGCCGTGCCGGGTCACCGCGGGTGTCGTCGCGCGCCATCATCTTGTAGACGCGGCTCGCCGTTGCCGTCTCCGGCGTGCACGAGAACAGGATGGCGATCGTCGCCCCGCTCACCGGGAACTTCAGCCGCAACAGCACGCAGGAGAACGGCCGTCCGAGCTTGTGCAGCTCCTGTGGCTGCACCAGCGGGTGCTCGCCCGTGGCGACCAGCGGGTCGTCACGGTTGGCGTAGAACGTTTGGTAGACGGTGCGCACCTCCCACGCGTCGCGCACCACGTCATGCGGTGCGACGTACGCGCTCTCGGCCACGCCGAACGTCGATGCGTGGACGTACGGGAAGTGGGACGCGTCGAGGAAGTTGTCGGTCAGCTGGCCCGCCCCCGCCGACGTCCTGCGTGGCGCGGTCCACGCCGGGTCGAACGCGGGATCGTCCCATTCCCAGAAGTCGTGCACGTCGCACACGGGCGGCGCGGGCGCCAGCCACACCAGCCCGTAGCGCTCCATCACCGCGGCCGGCACGGTCGCCGCGGCGCGCGACGGGACGGGGACGTCGGGCCCGTTGGACGGGACCTCGACGCACCGGCCGTCGGGCGCGAAGCGCCACCCGTGGTAGGCGCACTGCAGCGAATCCCCGCAATTGCGGCCCAGGCTCAGCGGGGCCAGGCGGTGCGGGCACCGGTCCGCGAACGCCGCGACCGCCCCCGCCAGGCGCACGACCACCCACGGGCGGCCGAGCAGCCACACCTGTCGCGGCGCCTCGCTCACCTCGGCCGACAGGGCGACGGCGTACCAGGCGCGCTCGAGCCCCGCCGTCGTGTTCTCCACCGCAGCAGGGGGCTGTGCCATCGCGTCATCGTTGCCGATACCCCCCTGGTGCGTCGCGCCAGCCTCACCCTCCTCGTGCTCCTGCCCCTGCTCGTCCCCTCCGGGCGGGCCGCCGCGGCGACCGTGCTGCCCGGTGCCGGCAACTGCCCGTCGTTCCCCGCCGACAACGTGTGGAACGCCGACATCTCGCAGCTCCCCGTCGACGCCCACAGCGCGGCGTGGCTGGCGAGCATGAACGCAGGGGCGACGAACCTGCACCCCGACTTCGGCTCCAGCGGCGACCCCAACGCCCCCTACGGCATCCCGTACGCGGTGGTCACGAGCGCGCACCAGAAGGTCCCCGTCACGTTCGACTACGCCGACGAGAGCGATCCCGGGCCCTACCCCTTCGGCCCCGACATCCCCATCGAAGGCGGCCAGGGCGCGTCGGGCGACCGCCACGCCATCATGGTCGACGCGTCGTCGTGCACGCTCTACGAGCTGTACGCGGCGAACTACTCCCCCGGGCACTCGACCGCGGGGTCCGGCGCCATCTGGAGCCTGAAGTCCGACGCGCTCAGGCCGGCCACGTGGACGTCGGCGGACGCGGCCGGGCTGCCCATCTTCCCGGGCCTGCTGCGGCCCGAAGAGGTGCTCGCCGGCGCGGTCACGCACGCCATCAGGTTCACCGCGGTGCACACGCAGAAGGCGTTCATCTGGCCGGCGCGCCACCAGGCCGGTGACAGCACCAACGCGAACGTGCCCCCCATGGGTGCGCGCTTCCGGCTGAAGATGTCCTTTGATACCAGCACCTTTTCGCCAGCGACACAGGTCGTGCTGACCGCCATGCAGCACTATGGCCTCATCCTCGCCGACAACGGGTCCAACTGGTACTTCCAGGGCGCGGCGTCGAACTCGTGGGGCGACCAGCTCATCTCCGAGCTCAAGCGCATCCCTGCGTCGCAGTTCGAGGCCGTCGACGAGTCGTCGCTGATGGTCGACCCGAACTCCGCTGCGACCAGTGGCTCGCCCTCGGCCCCGCCCGCTCCCTCACCGCCCGCTCCCTCTCCGCCCGCGTCGCCGCCTCCGCCTGCCGCGCCCGGCGGGTACCGGCTCGTCGCGTCGGACGGAGGGATCTTCTCGTTCAACGCCCCGTTCTACGGCTCCACAGGGAACATGACCCTCCCCGCGCCCATCGTGACCACCGTCTCCACCCCGACGGGTAAGGGGTACTGGCTGCTGGGCGCCAATGGCACCGTGTACCCGTTCGGCGACGCCCAGTCCTACGGCTCGGCGTCGGGCTTCCGCGCCGTCGGCATGGCGCCGACCAAAGACGGCAAGGGCTACTGGGTCGTGGGCTCCAACTGCGAGATCGCCGCGTTCGGAGACGCCAGCCCGTACACCGGCCCGATGCCTCCGGGCACCGTCTCGGCCGTGACCCCCGCGCCGGGTGGGGGGTTCTGGTACGCGACGGTGTCGGGCACCGTCCTCGCCGTGGGCGGCGCGCCGGCGTTGTCCCCGCAGGTCCCCGCCCACCTGAACGCGCCGATCGTGGGGCTGGCGGCGACGGCCAGCGGGAAGGGCTTGTGGGAGGTGGCAGGCGACGGCGGCATCTTCACCGCCGGCGACGCCGTGTTCTACGGCTCGACAGGCAACCTCCGGCTCAACCAGCCGGTCGTCGGGATGGCCGGGTCCAGCGACGGCAACGGCTACTGGCTGGTGGCGTCCGACGGTGGCATCTTCACCTTCGGCGATGCCGGCTTCCGCGGCTCGACGGGCAACCTCCGGCTGAACGCTCCCGTCATCGGCATGACCGCCGCGGCGTAGCACCCCCCATCGCGCCTGGACGCTCTGCGGCGCCGGGCCCCCTCAGCGCGCGGGGCCGCCGTTAGCCTGCCGTGCGTGGCGACGCGCATCGGCCCCGGCGTGCTGGAGATCGACACCCTCCTCGGGGGGTGGACGCGGATGACGGCGGGCTACCTGGTCGAGGGGCCGGCCCCCACCCTCGTGGAGACGGGCAGCCAGTCGTCGGTCCCGACGCTGCTCGCGGCCCTCTCTGAGCTCGGTGTCGGCGCGGCCGACCTGGCCAACGTGGTCGTCACCCACATCCACCTCGACCACGCCGGCGGCGTTGGCGACGTGGCGCGCGCCTTCCCCAACGCGACCGTCTACGTCCACGAGAAGGGCGCGCGGCACCTCGTCGACCCCGAGCGACTGGTGCGCTCCGCATCGATGGTCTACGGCCATCTCCTCGACGACCTGTACGGCCGGCTCGACCCCACCCCCGCCGACCGCATCCACGTCCTCGCCGACGGCGAGGAGATCGCCATCGGGCCGGGGAGCTCGCTCGTGACCGTGCTGTCGCCCGGGCACGCCAAGCACCATCTCGGCCTCCACCACGTCGGCGACGCCGGCAGTGGGATCCTGTTCTGCGGCGACGCCGTCGGCGTGCGCCTGCCCGACGGTGGGGTGCTCAGGCCCGCCACTCCCCCGCCCGACTTCGACCTCGAGCAGGCGGTGCACTCGCTCGGGCGGTTCCGCGAGCGGCGGCCCACCGGCCTCGCGCTGGCCCATTACGGGCTCATCGACCGGCCGGTGGAGTTGCTCGAGGAGGCCGAGGGGACGCTGCGCGAGTGGGCGGCGGTGGCCGAGAACGCCTGGCGCGACGGGCGCGACATCGCGGCGGCATTGGCCGAGCGCTTCGCCGCGGACGTCTCGGGGATCCCCGAGGAGCACCGCCGCAAGCTGGAGACGCTGAACGGCGTCCATTCCAACGCGGCGGGCTTCCGCCGTTGGCTCGAACAGCGCGAGAAGGGAGCCCCGGCCGGGGCGTGACCACCCGAGGGCCAACGCGGCCGACCGCTCACTGCGCGCCCGTGATCCGTTGGTCGAGCGGCCGCCAGCGGATGTCGGGCTACGAGGCGGTGGCGCGGACCGTGCTGGCCCCGCCGGTGGCGTCGCGGGTCCCGCCCGGCCCGTACCAGTCGATACACACCACAGTGGCGTCGTCTCGCAGGTTGCCTCCTGTCGCCGCCAACACGTTGTGAGCGAGCTCTTGCACGACCTGCCTCGGGTGGCGGTCGGCGCTGGCGAGGAGGACCCCCTCGATGTCGACTCGACTGGCGCTGCGGTCCAGGTAGCCGTCGGTGACCAGGAGGAGACGGTCACCCGGGCGCAACGTCAGCCGTTGCGCCGTGTACGGCGTGGCCAGGACACCGAACGGCGGTCCGGTGCTGAGGTCGAGATCGGTGACCCCACCCCCCCGCATCAGGTAGGGCTGCGGGTGGCCGGCATTGACGAGCTCGGCCTCACCATCGGCGAGGCGGATACGGATCAGCAGGCCGGTGACGAACTGGTCGCTCCGCGCGTATCCCATGAGCCCGGCATTGGCGGCGTCCGCCTGCTCCGATGGCGCGGCGAGCGCTCGACGGGTGTTGCGGAGGGTGCCGACGGTGAACGTCGCGAGCATGGCTGCCTCGGTGGCGTGGCCCATGGCATCCGTGATGGAGGCGTACAGGTACTCGCGGTCGACGGAGTAGTCGAAGGTGTCCCCGCCCGCGTTGTGGGCGGGCTCCAGCCACCCGGCGATCGTGAAATAGCCGCCTTCAGCGGTGTAGGCGGACGGGAGCAGGCGTCGCTGGATCTCGGCGGCGACGGAGAACGGGGTGTCCCGTTGTGCCCACTCGAACAGGTCGGTGTGGCGTCGGGAAGCGATGAGGACATAGGCCAGCGCGTGCGCCGAAGAAACGAGGTAGTCGAGCGTCTCCGTACCTGGCTGCCCATCGAGAAAGAGCTCAAGGATCCCGATGGCGTCACCCCGCTCTGTCACCGGGACCAGCACGCGCCAGGCGTCGCCCTCCTGTATGGCTTCGATGCGCTGGGCGTGCATGACGCGTTGATAGACCGAGTCGGTGAGGGAAAGTGACTCGACGCGCTCGTTGTGGCCGTCGCGCAGCAAGTCGGCCGCCGTGACGTGCGACAGCCGCACCACAGCGTTCCCGCTGAAGTTGGCGATCAACAGGCTGACCTGGCTAGCCCCGACCATTTTGGCCAACTCAGCGCCGAGCACGTCGACTGCTTCGACCGGCGGCACCTCCTCGACGGCGGCCAACAGGCGGCGCAGGTCCATCCGCTCACCCTCCTCACGGTCGGGCATGCGCCCACTCTAGAGACGGGCCCCGTCGCCTCGCCGCCCGGGCCGGACCTTCCATGAGCGTGACCGGAAGCCGTCAACGGCCATCACTTGCTCCACCTGCCACGTACGAAGGAGGCGTTGATCGCGCAGGCGTTCAGCCGGTCCCGCTGCTACCGCTGGTACCGCGGCCTTTGGCTACCCGACGGCGCGGTCGGCGTCGTCTGCGCGCAGCAGCTCCGCCCAGACCGTCTTGCCCGTGATGCCGTCGCGGTCCGCCGTCTCGAAGCCCCAACTGCTGGCGACGGCGGCCACAAGGACGAGCCCCCGCCCTGACGTGGCGTCGACGTCCGCGGCCACGACGACCGGGGGCCGGGTGTCCCCGTCGCTCACCTCGATCCGCACGCGCTCAGCGTCGATGTCGAGAGCGAGCGTGAACTCCGTCGCCGCGTGGCGGATGGCGTTCGTGACGAGCTCTCCCACGACGATCAAGGCGTCCTCGAGGGCATCCGGGCCGAGCCCGTGCGCGCTGAGTTCCCGGGTGGCATCGCGGCGGGCCGCCGCCGCCTGCTCGTCCCTGGGCGCGTAGGCCCGCTCCCACCTGGTCCCCCCGCGGCCTGACATCAGCGCGTCGTCAGCGTGGTCCGCACGCAGAGTTCCCGCAGGCGCAGGCAGAGACTGACGCGTGTGGGTCCGCTCCCGTGCACGTACCCCGGGTCGTTGGGGCAGTGGGGGGACGGCTGCTGGCCAAGACGTGGAGCAGCTCCAGCTCGCGGCCGGCAAGAGCCTCGAACGACGCCTGCTGTCCGCGGCTGAACGGCGTGAGGAGGCGCTCGCTCACGAGGCGCTCCAGCCCGCGCCTCAGCCCATGTAGCTCCTCAATGGCGTCCACTCGACCATGTTGGGGGGGACGACGCTGTGCGCTCAGGGCCGGAGGTCCTGACCCTGAAGGACGTAGGTCCCGAATACGACGAGGCCGCTGAACCGGGCAGGCTCTACCACGAGCAATGGCCGACGTCGGGCGCCAACCTGTTCATGGCGACCAGTCTGTCCTGAGTGCGACGTACTTGGTGTTGAGGTACTCGTTGATGCCCTCGTGGCCGCCTTCCCGGCCGAAGCCGGACTGCTTCACCCCACCGAAGGGCGCTGCGGCGTTCGACACCATGCCCTGGTTGAGCCCGACCATCCCGGTCTGCAACCGCTCGCACACGCGGAAGGCCCGCTCGAGCCCGTTCGTGTAGACGTAGGCGACGAGCCCCATCTCGGTGTTGTTGGCCTCCGCGACGCCCTCGTCGTCGTCGCCGAACGCCATGACCGGGGCGACGGGGCCGAAGATCTCCTGGCTGCGCAGGCGGGCGTTGGCTGGGATGCCGGTGAGCACCGTCGGCGCATAGAAATAGCCGGGGCCGTCGATGGCGTGCCCGCCGGTGAGCACCGTCGCACCTCCGGCGACGGCGTCATCGACGAGTTCGGCCACCTTCTTGCGCTGCCCCTCGTCGATGAGCGGGCCGACCTCGACGCCCGGCTCGGTCCCGCGACCGACCTTCATCGCCCCCAACCGCTCGGCGAGCCGCTCGGCGAAGTCGTCCACGAGCGGGCGCTGGACGAGGAACCGGTTGGCGGCCGTGCACGCCTCGCCGATATTGCGCATCTTGGCAGTGACCGCACCCTCGACCGCAGCCCCGACGTCGGCGTCGTCGAACACGACGAACGGCGCATTGCCGCCGAGCTCCATCGACACGCGCAGCACGTTGGGCGCGGCCTGCGCCAGCAGGACTCGCCCAACCTCCGTCGAGCCCGTGAAGCTGAGCTTGCGCAGACGGGGGTCGGCGAGCACGGCGTTGGCGACGTCACCCGAGCGCGTCGAGGGGACCAGGTTGAGCACCCCCTTGGGCAGGCCGGCCTCTGTCAGCAGCTCGGCGAGGGCGAGCATCGACAGCGGGGTCAATGACGCCGGCTTGCACACCATGGTGCAGCCGGCCGCCACTGCCGGCCCGATCTTGCGGGTGCCCATCGCCATCGGGAAGTTCCATGGGGTGACGAACAGGCACGGGCCGACGGGCTGGCGCATGACCACCAGACGGGCCCCGCCGTTGGGGTTCGGCGTCCACCGCCCGTCGATGCGCACCGCCTCCTCGCTGAACCAGCGGAAGAAGTCGGCGGCATAGGTGATCTCAGCCTTCGATTCTGCGATGGGCTTGCCCATCTCGAGGGTCATCAGGAGCGCGAGGTCGTCGATGCGCTCCGTCAACAGTTCGAAGGCGGCGCGGAGCACCTCCCCGCGCTGGCGAGGTGCGGTCGCCGCCCACGCGTCCTGTGCCGCGCACGCCGCGTCGAGGGCGGCGATCCCGTCCTCGGGCGTGCCCTGCGAGACGCGGGCGATCACGTCGCCGGTCGCCGGGTCCTCGACGTCGAAGTGGTCAGGGGTGTCGCGCCACGACCCGCCGATGAACAGCCCGGTGGGGACGCGGGCGACGACCTCTCGTTCGTGGGCGTCGTCCATGCCCGCCTCTTACCCGTTTGTCCTCGTCGCCGTTCGCGTTGCCCGGCCCGGGTGCCCGGTCGCGATGGTGCCGTCAGCCGCCGGCCGGCATCGCCGGCATCTCGAACGTCAGCCGGCCCGTGGTCATGGCGCCGAGCGTGCCCCCGTCGGTGACGAGGTTCTCGCCGGAGATGTACGACGCGGCCGGC